>Ga0247842_10000073_pt1 | contig 217803 bp, 182 predicted proteins | sample LaCruzMarch2015__3_FD_192411 | JGI IMG/M metagenome (GOLD analysis project Ga0247842, IMG submission 192411) | Freshwater microbial communities from meromictic Lake La Cruz, Castile-La Mancha, Spain - LaCruzMarch2015_19m | ecosystem: Environmental > Aquatic > Freshwater > Lake | place: Spain...
GTTTCACTCTTTGAAAAAATCCCTATATATCAGTTACTTACAGGAAATGATTACAAAAATATTACCGAGGTTAATACTAAACAATTGTTATTATTCAACATTTAACGGGACAGTAGTGATAATCAAACTAAACATAAGGAGTTCGACGAGTGAGGTACTACGAAAATTTGTTTATAGTCAATCCGAATTACGAGCACGACAAACTGGACCAGATTGTCGAAGCCGTCAAAGCCGAAATCACCCGCTTAAACGGCGCCGTCCTCTATCAGGAAGATTGGGGAAAAAGAAGACTGGCCTATCCGATTGAAAAACATCACTACGGCAATTACATCCTCGTTCAGTATGAGACGGAAAATTCCAAACTGAACAAAGAGGTTGAGGCGTGGATGGGTTTGACCGCCGGGATTCTATCCTGCATGACGGTTCAGTTGGAAGAAAAACCGGCTCCGAAACCGGAATCTGAAATGGCACCAAAACCAGCCGAAGAGAATATATAAGCCGGCAATTATCCGAACAATGCTGTCCGCGATAAAAAGATAGAAAAGAAAGGGAAACCCATGGCATTAATCAGCAAAAGAAAAATCTGTAAGTTTTGCGAAAGTCCCCAGGAAAAGATCGACTTTAAAAATCACCGGATGTTGAGACGGTTTGTCACCGAACAGGGAAAGATCATCCCCAGCCGTATCACCGGCACCTGCGCAAAACATCAGAGAGAACTGACGAAGGCGATCAAACGCGCGCGCAACATCGCGCTTCTGCCTTACACATTCGATGTTACCCAGTCGTTTAAATAAACTTCGACTTACAGGAGATTTACATGCATATCATTTTACTTCAGGATATAGAAACGCTGGGAAAAGCCGGTAGTCAGTGCGACGTTAAAGACGGCTACGCCCGCAATTATCTCGTCCCGCGCGGCTTCGCGCTGAAAGCCAGCCCGGTCAATATCAAACGCTTTCAGGAAATCAACCGCTTGAAAGACGCCGCCAAGAAGCGCGAAATGAAAAAGGTCAATGAACTCGCCGACAAAATCAAAGCGCTTTCTTTGACGATCCCGGTTCAAGTTGGCGAAGAAGATCGTCTCTTCGGAGCCGTTACTTCACAGTCCATCGCCGAACAACTTCAGGAAAAAGGTCACGAGATCGACAAGCGACAGATCCTGCTCGAAGAGCCGATTAAAACGTTGGGCGTTTTCGATGTGCCGGTAAAACTTCATCCGGAAGTCACCGCCACTATCAAAGTCTGGGTCGTTAAAGCCTGATTTTACTCGTTCGCTTTCTGACGCGCCGATGAATTAAAACGGCTCGGCCCGATTTTTCCAGCGTTTAATAAAGTTCGCCTGAATAGCCAATCGGCTGTTCAGGCGTTGTTTTATTTCTGTTTCTGTGTTTTACTTTTCCGGTTCCCACTCGGCGATGGTTTCGATGACGACTTTCGTCTGCGGTTCGGTTGACCAGAACTCGTTCGAGTTATACGTCCAGCCCATCGTTTCCGAGCCACCGCCACTCTGGGTCGTGATCAAAAATCGGTTTGCCAGCGCGCCGAAATATGCCGCCTGATCGCGTGGGAGTTCGTTATCGCCGCCGCTTGGATCGACCGGAACCCAGCCATATCCGGGGAAATAAACCTCAACCCACCGATGAAAAACGTCATCCATGCTGGCGTCATCGCCGCGCACGACAACCGAACCGACGTACCGCGCCGGAAGTCCCGCCGCACGACACATTGCAATGTAAACGAACGTATATTCCGAGCAGGAACCGTTTCCGCGCGCTAAAACAGCAGGCGCCGTATTCCAGCCGCCAACACGCTCATAAAACAATTTTTGGTTAATATAATCGAAAATCCGCCGCGCAATCCAGTAACTGTTTTTCTCCTCACCAACCGCCTCTCGGACGGCATTCTGAATTATCGGATGGTCGAACTGATATTTCTCGTTATTTTCAAGATATTTCTCGGTGATTTCTGTCGGAATTTCCGCAAGGTTTCCGGCAAGATCAGGATACAGAAAATAGCGGATTTTATAAACAGTTACATCGGCAGTCATCACGGTTTCCACCGGTTTTCCCGGTTTGATATTCTTATAAACGAAATGCGCCGTTTTCTGCCCCCAGCGATCGGTGACAAAGTCCGTCGGCTTCGGATTGAACATCAAATCCGCATTCAACTCCTGACTATCGCGTTTTTCGGGAACCGCGATATGAACGTCGAGGGTTTTGATCGCTCCCGGCCCGAAATTTCTGACCTGATGCGTATATGTGACCTTCGCTTTACGAACATCCGACGTTTTGAACTTTTCGCTGTCGCGTATCTTCAACTTGTAAATCTTATCGTTTTGGTAATCGACAGCCCAGAGTGACTTGCCGTCAAACGCAAGCCCTTTTGTGTATGGACCGGGCGCGTCGGCGATGAGTACAACCGAACCACTCGCAGGATCGACCATATAAATTTCATCTTTGATCCGATCGGAAACCCAGATATAGTTACCGTCGAAAGCCAATCCACGCGGATCGCCTGCCGGAGATTTCAACGATTTGATCGTCGTACCATCTACCGCACTGAATTGAATAATTTCGTCCGATCCGTCATCAACACACCAGAGATATTTTCCGTCCCAGATTATGTCGCGCGGCGAGCCGCCCGGCGCATCGACTGCCCGCAGAATCGTCCCGTCTTTTGGACTGATCTGATAGATTTTACCGTCGTGATTATCCGAACACCAAAGATATTTCCCATCCCATGCCAAGCCCATCGGCCAATAGCCGGGCGAGGCGATTTTTTGAATGACTTTTCCATTTTCGGAATTGATGCAATACAATGTGTCGGTCTTGCGATCTGCCAGCCAGAGATTTTTCCCGTCAAACTCCAGCCCCGTAGGACAACCGGCAGGCGTCGGAAAAGAGGTGATGACTTCACCTGTAAATGGTGTAAGAATCGCCGGAAAAACAAATAAAACGACAAGGAGAAAAAATGCGGACGACTTACTCATATCTCGCCTCCTATTGATGGTGCGTTTAATGCTGTGATCCGATGAGCCGGAACAACATTTCCAATCCCTCAGAATAAACCGAAGTCGCCGGACCGATCGATCTTGACTGAACGGCATCCTTCAGCACCGAGTTATCGAAACTCTCATACGAGAATGGTATCTCTTCCGGATAGATTTCAACGGTCGGAATTCGGATGATCGCCAGCAATTCCCGGAGAGAGAAACAGGTTCGCGCCAGCGCGCCCGGATCGATCAGAACTCCCAGGATTTCATTTCGGGATCGGCTGACGGTTTTTACGATTCGCGCTTCGTCGGTGAACTGAAAGATTTTAATCTCGACGCCGAGTTCTTTTGCTTTTCGGCGTAAGCCGGCATTGATTTTATCCAACGTTAATCGTGTGCCGTTTTTCGCCGAGATCTTTCCGATCAGCGGCAAGTTGGGTCCGTGAATTATCAGGATTTTCATGTCGTAAAATAAGTGTGTTTGTCGACAGAAACAATAAAAGTTGCGACTGCAAGCAAGCCGTGCGCAACCGGAGTCATGAAAGTGGAACTGCGCACAACCTTTTAATCTGTCCGTCTATATACTATGATGCGTTGAATTTGAAAGGCTGGAAATTTGACTCTGAAAGGAAAGAAAAAGTTTGTCGTCTCGCTGATCATCATCCTCTTGATGATTCTCGCGTTTTGGGTCAATTTTAAAACGACGGCTAAAATGCAGAATATTCCGCAGACCGTTATTCCAAAAATTACTCTCAATTATTATTTCACGTCAAAACAAGTGTTTGCTTTTTAAAATTTCCGAAAATAGATTATTCCAGATTTTTTAGGCATCTTTAATCTTTTGCACCGAAGCGTTCCAACGCGAATATTTCAATTCTCAGTTTTCTGAATATTTGAACACGTTCTCAGCATTTACAACCAACCATTATAGAGAGGAACCGTCAATCATGATTAAAAGTTGGAAAATTTTCTTTCTCCTTGTTTGTTTTTGCGTTCTGTCTGGTTGCTCGGGATTATTTGATCCAACTGCCGTATTTATCACAGAAATTACATTAGATTCTGCGCCTACCACAGATTCTGAAGGAAATGCCTGGGATGCATCAGGTGCTCCTGATTTTTATTATGTTCTTTTTGACGACAACGGGAAAGAACTCAGACGCGGAAGTGCAAAAGTGGATATGAGACCAAGCGAAAATGAATTGAAATGGAAATTAAGCAATCCCTACAAAGTGACAGATTTCGATAAGTCCTTATATATCAAGATTTATGACGAGGATATTTTCGATGATGATTTCGTCAGCACGACAGAAGAATTTACGATGAATGACTACTACGAAGAAGATTCATTCATTTTGGAAAATGATGATTTGACAATCACCATCGGTTTAGATTGGGAATATCCCTTCGATTAAAAAATTAGATATTGAACCGAATTTCCAGAATGTCGCCGTCTTTCACGATGTATTCTTTCCCTTCGAGGCGAACCAATCCTTTGGCGCGGCAGGCGGCATAATTGCCGTTAGCGATTAAATCCTCATAAGCAACAACTTCCGCCCGGATGAATCCGCGTTCGAGATCTGTATGAATCGCGCCAGCGGCTTTTTGTGCGTTCGATCCGCGCCGGAGCGTCCAGGCCCGACATTCGTCTTCTCCGACACTGAAAAACGAGATCAATCCCAGCAATTCGTATGATCGATGAATTAAATTGAATAGCGCCGGTTCCCGGATTCCCATATCTTTTAAAAAAACCGCCTGATCTTCCGGTTCGAGTTCGGCGATTTCCTTTTCGATGGACGCACACAGAGCGGTAACCGTCGCGCTTTCCGACTTCAGATCGTCAAATTGATGAATGATCGATTCGGTTTCGGGTATCTGGCTTTCACCGATGTTGATCACGTAGAGGATCGGTTTGGCGGTTAAAAACTGAAATCCTCGCAGGATTTTTTCTTCTTCGGGACTGACGGCGAATTCTCTCAACGGCTTTTCCGTTTCAAGCCATGCCCGACATTTTATCAGTATATCGAGTTCTTTTTTATCCGCCTCGTTCTGAATTTTCCGGAGTTGTTTTTCGAGTCTTTCAACGCGTGATTCGATGATCGTCAGATCGGCCAAAAGAAACTCCGAATTTGCGAATACGATGTCGGCTTTGGGATCGATGCGGTCGAACGGATGCGGAAACATCTCGTTTTCAAACGACCGGACGACCAGCAGAATAGCATCGACGGTTTTCATGTTAGCCAGAAACTGCGGCGGCAAGCCGTGAGAACTTTTCTGATCGCTTTCAAGTCCGGGAACTTTCAGATATTCGACGGTCGAATTGACCTTGCTTTTCGGGTTGAACATCGCAGTCAACCGTTCCAGCCGTTCATCGGGAACTTTAACGACGCCGCGTTCCGACTCGACTTTTCCCTTAAAAGAGTCGCTCCCCGACTTATGGCATAGCAAGGTAGAAAAGAGCGCGCTCTTCCCGGAATACGGGAGTCCTGCAATTCCAATCTGCATAACTTTACTCCAAATTCAATTTCTAACTCAACACGGCGAAATTTAGATTTAATCTGATAGACACCCAAACTGAAAATCGATGGCGTGAACGCCCAATGAAAAATACTTATTGATTTTCGACCGTTTTTTTTTAATTTCTTCTAAATGGAGGTCCAATGGAAACATATGTCACTCCGGTAAAGACGAAGAGAGAAATGCGACGATTCATCCGGTTTCCATGGAAAATATACCGAGGAAACACCGCTTGGGTTCCGCCATTGATCTCCGAGCAGAAGGCGGTGTTCGATCGGATGAAATTCCCGTTTTTCGAGCATTCGGAAGTGGAATTTTTTCTGGCATACCGAAAATGCCATGTTGTCGGACGAATTGCCGCCATTCGCAATAACAACCATTTAAAAATATATCATGACGAAACCGGTTTCTTTGGATTTTTCGAATCAATCGACGATCAAAGCGTCGCCGACTCTCTCTTTACCGCGGCAGAAGATTGGCTGAAACGTCACGGATTAAAACACGTTCGCGGACCGGAAAACTATTCGCAGAACGAAGAATGCGGTCTGTTGATTGACGCCTTCGACAAACCGCCGGTGATGATGATGACTTATAATCCGCCTTATTATCCGAAATTGATCGAGGCGGCGGGATTTAAAAAAGCTATCGATATGTATGCTTATGCGATTGAAGGCGCCGAAAAAGTGCCGGAACGATTGGCATCCGCCGTCGCTGAAATCCGGAAAAATGCCGATTTTACCGTCCGGAACATCGACCTTGACAAATTAGACGAAGAAGTCGAACTCATTAAAAAAGTCTATAACGCCGCGTGGTCTGAAAATTGGGGCGCAGTTCCGTTTACCGACAGCGAGGTCGAACATCTTAAAAACGCCCTGAAACAGATCGTCATACCGGAAATGGTCTTTATCGCCGAGATCGATGGAGAACCGGTTGGTGTCTCGCTCACGGCTCCGGACATTAATCAGGCATTAATCCATTTAAACGGCAGGCTTTTTCCGATCGGCATCTTCAAACTCCTCTGGTACAGTCGCCGGATCAATAAGGCGCGTGTTATTATCATGGGTGTCATGAAAGAGCATCGACACAAAGGGATCGACATTCTGTTTTATTATGAGACTTTTCACAATGGATTGAAGCATGGTTTCAACTGCGGCGAGATGTCGTGGATTCTGGAAAACAACGCCCCGATGCGCCGCGCTCTTGAAAAAATCTACGGCACGAAGATCGACAAGACCTACCGTATCTTTGAAAAGCCGATCGGTTGAGAATGACATCCGGATTATTTTCATGGATTGTTTGATAAATACTTTAAATTTTGCGGTCTTTGTATCTTAGTTTGAGGAAAGAATGAAATGTCTCGTCACCGGCGCAACCGGTTTTATCGGAACACATCTTGTCAATCGACTTCTGTCGGACGGTCACATCGTCCGTTGTATGGCGCGAAGCGAAAGCGTCCGCCCGGAAGAATTCGCCGATAAGGTGGAATGGGTTGTCGGCGATCTTCAGGACAAGGATTCGTTGAATAAAGCCGTTCAGGATATCGAAATCATTTTTCATCTGGCTGGTGCTGTCAAAGCGCAAAACGCGTTTGAATTTCTCCAAATCAATTTTTACGGAACCGAAAACCTTTTAAATGCTATTTCTGAATACAGCAGAAAAGATATCCGGCTGATCTATGCCAGTTCTTTATCCGCCGGCGGCGCGTCCGACGCGCTCAAGCCGAAACATGAAGACGAACCGGCGTTCCCGGTTTCGGCTTACGGCAACAGCAAGTTAGCCGCCGAGATCGCCGTTTTAAAACAAAAAGAAAATATTCACGTCACCATCATTCGTCCGGCAATCGTTTATGGCCCGGGCGATCGGGAAACCTTGTGGTTTTACGAATTGGCGAAGAAGAATATCAGCCCGCGAATCGGATTGCGGAAAAACTATTTCAGCGTAATTTACGTGGAAGATCTGGTTCGACTCATGATACTTATCATGAACAATCCGCTCGATTCGGGCGAAATATTTTATGCGGCCGACTCAAATGACGAAGGGTATTCACAAAGTGAGGTCATTGAGACTGCCGCTAAAATTCTCGGCGAATGGACCGTCACACTTTACGTTCCAAAATCAATCGTTTGGTTGATGTCAGTCCTTTCCGGCTTTTTTTCCCGGCTCGTCGGAAAACCGAGCATTTTCAACGCGGATAAATACCGGGAAATAACTCAGGAATATTGGGTTTGCACTTCCGAAAAAGCCAGACGGCTTCTAAACTTCAAGCCCGAAGTCAAATTGCACGACGGCCTCGAAACCAGCATCGCATGGTACAAAAAGAATAAATGGATATAGAAATCAACTCTAAAACATCTTTTTGGGCGTACGTAAAAGCACGCATTTTCCCGACCGATTATCTCGTCCTGTTTTACGGTGCTTTTCTTTTGCTGATTGCTCTCTTTTTCGGCAATCGGATCGAAGAAGGTAGTAATTTTTTAACTCTCGATTTTGGCGTTCTGATGATTTTGTCTGTCTGCATTTATTTTGAACGGCGCGATTATCACTCGCAGATATACTGGATTCACGTCTGGATACCGATCCTGACGCTGGCGCTTTTTTATACCCAAAGCACTATCTTTGATAATCTGATCTTTCCGCACACATTCGATCCTTTGTTGCAGCGCTGGGACAAGACGGTTTTTGGCGTTGCGTTGAATACTAAACTGGCGCCATTGGCGAAGAGTTCGTTCATCGATGAAACAATGCACGGATTTTATTTTTTCTATTATTTTATGTTATTCGTGCCTGGATTGATCATGATGCTTAAACGACATCCGCTTGTTTTCGAGATGATCTTCACGATCGCCGTGATGGCTTATCTGCATTACATTTTCTTTATGCTTTTCCCGGCCGACGGTCCCATCGATTATCATTCGCAATTATTCGGCAAAGGATCCATTTTCATTCCGCTGATGAATTTAATCTATCAGACCAGCGGTCAACAGGGCGGCGGCGCTTTTCCCAGCACACATGTCAGTACGGTTGTCGTCGTAATGTTGTTCACTGCAAAATTCCGGCGAAAAAGTCTTTGGCTGACGTTTCCGGTGACAGTTGGGATCATTATTGCAACCGTTTATTGCAGTTATCATTATGCGATCGACGCGCTGGCGGGAATCGTCTCCGGTTCGCTGTGTTATTTTTTAGGCAGATACATTTATTCCCATTGGAAACATCCGTCCGAACTCCCCGTCGAATAAGAATAAACTTTCCCATTTCACTAAATATTCGCCTTGCAATTGCCTGAATAAATTCAATAATTTCAGACGAAATTTGACATGGCGATAAAGGTCTAAAGCAGGTAGGAGTAGTGATATGGAGTGTGACCGTTTGTATTTCGCTTATGCGGATAATATGAATGAAGAAATGATCCGAGCTGTTTGTCATGGAGCTAAGTTTGAGGGAGTAGCAGAGCTAAAAGAGCATCGGCTGGATTTTAACGAGAAAGGTCAGCCTGTCGTCATCAAAGACAGTAAACATTCGGTCTGGGGAGTTGTTTGGTGTCTTTCGGTGCGTGATATTTTCCAATTGGATGAAAAAGTAACAAGAGAATATGGAAAACCGGCGAAAATCAAGATGCCTGTCTGGCTCGAAACCGACCGTGAAGTGGAAGCGTTTATCTATCTCCTATCCGCATCCGGCACTCCTGTCTATCCTGTCCCTTATATCAATGGTATCATCGAACAGGCGGATTACTGGTCGCTTCCACGTTCGTATGTATCCTATATAAAATCGCTGAAAATCTCGGCGACGTAATTTTTATTCGTTCTTTTTCCGTTCCCGAATGTATAACTGCCCGCAGGCGGCAGAAATGTCCGATCCTTTACTGCGTCTGACAGTCACGGTAAACGGCGCCTGATAGACCTCTCGGATAAAACGATTCACGACCGTTTCGTCCGGTTGGCGATAGCCGAAGTGCTCGTTCTCATTATAAGGAATCAGATTCAATTTGCATGGAAGCGAGCCGAGCAATGAAACGATCCGGCGCGCATCTTCGGATGAATCGTTAAAACCTTTGATCAGAATATATTCGAATGTCACCCGGCGTTTCGACTTGCGCGTATAATATTTAACCGCCATCATCAGATCGTTCAGCGGATACTTCCGGTTAATCGGAATCAGTTCGTTCCGCTTTGCATCGTCGGCGGCATTGAGCGAAACCGCCAGCTTGAAGTGATGTCCTTCATCAGCAAACCGATATATTGCCGGAACAATTCCGCAGGTCGAGATGGTGATCTTCTTGGCAGCGATCGCCGATCCCAGTTCGTTGTTCAGGATATTCGCGGCGGAGATGACATTCTCATAATTCAAAAACGGCTCGCCCATTCCCATAAAAACCACATTCGTGACCGGTTTTTTCACGAACGAATTGATTAGCGTCAGTTGATCGGCGATCTCACCGACGGTCAGATTTCGTTTAGCGCCCATCATACCCGTCGCGCAGTAGGAACAACCAATCGGACAGCCAACCATCGTCGAAAGGCATACCGTTACGCGTTTATCTTCAACCATGTAAACTGATTCGACAAACAATCCGTCTTCCATCTCGAAAAGATATTTGACTGTCTCATCGATCCGCGACGCCTCCTGAGCCTTTCGCGTCACCGCCGACAATACAAATGACTCCGAAAGCCGTTTCCGAAAATCGGTTGAAAGGTTCGTCATTTGCTGAAAATCGCGGACGCCTTTTTGATACATCCATTGAAAAATCTGCCGCGCATGAAACGGCTTTTCGCCAATTTCCGACATCAAAGCCGTCAATTGTTCCAATGTCAGGCCTTTGATATTTCGTTTCGTTTCCGGATTGGCATTCATAATAATTCTCCGCGCAAGTTTACAAAAAAAATCTCCAGCAATCACGGATTTTCCGCATCAACTGCATTGACATTCACTCCGTCGGGAAATAAATTACCCGTCAGATGAAATTACTCCCGAAAATGAAACACGCACTGATCCCGATCCTCGGATTTGTTGTGACGCTTTCCGGGCAAAGTTATAACCTTTCGAACGTTTTCCCTTCGGTAAGAGAACTACGTTCCGTCATTATCTCAACCCATTCGGATTCTCTCAAACCGGTGGCTTTCGTTTATTCGAACTGCGTCGGGAATTTAAAAAACCAGATTCTCATGAAATGGACGAAAGCCGAAAAACCATTTGCCTCGGACGACGAGCAGTCGCTCGGCATTCTATCTTTGGGAAAATCACCGGAAAATCCGACGGAACGCCAGGATTTCATCCTCCGGACAATCAGTGGCCGGGATTTGAAAGTTGTGCCCGTTAAGGGTTCATTTATACCAGATAAGAAATTACCAACTTTTATATTCTCGGATAATTGCCGGATGATCGCCGGGATTTTTCCCACCGGAGATCAGTTGCGTTTCTTCAATTTCCAAAACGAGGAAACCGGCGGATTTGCTTTTTCGCAGGAAACTGTCATCAACACCGATAAGTCACGCGGACGATTTAGCAGCGACGGCTTGCATTTTTTATTCTATTCGCTCATCAGCCGGTCGGCTCTCGTACCGCTCTCGCCTGAACTATTCATGTTCACACCCATCGGCGAAATGTTATGGAATTTCAAACCACCGACAGGAACCGTTCGCTCGTTTACCACCTCATTTTCCGGAAAATTTTCCGCTATTGGCGTTCAGATGGAAAATATCGTCGCGGCCAGCGTTGCTTACCAGACGATATTGCTTGATGAAAAAGGAAATGTCATCGAGATATTCCCGTTTGGTTTTCACCTGGGCGACATCGACGAAAAAGGCTCGTGGATCGTTTTCGCCGACGATACTTCGTTTCGCCTTGTTTCCATCTCGACCCGGAAAACCTATTTCCTCGAAAAAAACGTCGGCAAGAACTGCGTGATAACGGATGTCCGGCTTCTTCCGGGAAATAAATTTGCGGTCGTCACCGGGTCGGAATCGCTCAATAAAAACGATCGGATTTACAATCGTCCGGAAATCTCGGTCTATTCATTTAGCGGTGACGTGCTGTTCCGGGAAAAATTTTCAAGCGACTATTCTTATACCGGTCGGTTATTAACTTCGGCGGACGGTTCGGTCATCGGCATCGTTCTCCAAAATCGCTTTATCACAATTCGAAATAAAAACTAAACTCAGCGGTTGTCGCTCACTGGCAGTTCCACAGAGAATTATCCTAAGAGAGGAGTGGTTTATGAATTACATCTGGCTGGGATTGATGGTCATTTCGCTTGTCGTCGGCGCCATCAACGGGAGATTGGAAGAAGTTACCAACGCGGCCGTGACTTACGCAGCCTCGGCGGTCGATATTGCTCTCGGGCTGATCGGTATCATGACCTTTTGGCTGGGCATCATGAAAATCGCCGAAAACGGCGGCATTATTAAAATACTTTCCCGAGCGATTCGGCCTGTCGCCAAATGGTTATTCCCGGATATTCCACCAGATCATCCAGCCATCGGCGCGATGTTAATGAACATCATCGCCAACTGGCTCGGCCTCGGAAACGCCGCAACACCGCTGGGACTAAAAGCGATGGATGAACTTCAAAGCCTGAATCCGGAAAAAGACACTGCAACGAACTCGATGATCACGTTTCTGGCGTTGAACACTGCCAGCATCTGCCTGATCCCGATGACCGTTATCGCCGTCCGCGCGAAACTCGGTTCCGCAAATCCATTCGAGATTATCAGCACGACCGTCGTTGCATCGACCTGCGCGACGATTGCAGGTGTCACGGCGGCAAAATTGCTACAGCGTCTTCCTTCGATGAGAAAATCAAATCCGCACCGACTCCCCGAATCAAGCAAGAAGGAGGAAAAATAACATGACCGACACGCTAACGGCAACCGCCATCGTCGATACACTGAAACAGGTCGCACAAACAGTAGCGACCGTTCCGACGGAAACGACGTTCGTCACGATCATGAAAGGTTTCTCCAACTACGCCATTCCGTTCCTGTTGCTCGTCATTCCCGTCCTCGGCTACATTAAAAAAGTAAAAGTTTACGAGTCGTTTATCGACGGTGCAAAAGAGGGATTTAATACCGCCGTCCGGATCATTCCATACTTAGTCGCAATCCTCGTTGCGATCGGCATGTTCCGCGCCTCCGGTGCGATGGATTATTTCGTCGCCATTCTTTCCCCGCTCACCAATCTCATCGGAATGCCTGCCGAGACATTGCCAGTCGCCATTATGCGACCACTTTCGGGAAGCGGCGCGCTGGGAATCGTGACCGAGTTGATGAAAGAGCACGGTCCGGACAGTCTCATCGGCCGCATTGCATCGACGATGTGGGGAAGTTCGGAAACGACATTTTATGTTGTCGCGGTTTATTTTGGGGCGGTCGGCATCAAGAAGACCCGCCACGCGATTCCATCAGGACTGATCGGCGACACCGTTGGATTGATCATGGCGGTGATTCTCTGCCTCATCGTTTTCGGAGTCAATTGAGCCTACCAGAGAGAATAACACCCGGCGGTTTCTGAAAAATCAAAAAGCGCAAACAGGTGAATATTCCCGTTTGCGCTTTTTTTATAAATTCTTTATTTGGATTTCTTGAAATTCGGTTTTGTCAGTTTGATGAAACCGATGAGTCTCCAGAAAACCCACAGGATGACTCCATAAAGAATCAGCAAACCTAATGTAATCCAGTAGCCTTTATACGTATTACCGAAGAAATTCATCGGCGCGTTGAGTAAGATCAGCAGCGGTAAACCGAGGAATAGCGCGATTCCACTGGAATACACCAAATCTTCCGCGACGGGCGTTTTAAAATCCGGATCGGTCACTCGAACGAGGACAAGTCCAGAATTCAACGTGCCGGTCATTTCGCCGAAAATGCCAACAAAGCGTTCGAATTGATAATCATCAAACGCACGGTGACAGACATAACGAAGCAGGATATACGTAACGATTGTACCAAAAACCGACATAAATAAGAGTGGCGCCCAGTATTTCCAAACGACGGTCAAACTGATGGCGCAGATCGATCCGACAACCAGGAAATCGACGAAAAGTCCGGCGGTGCGATTCATCAGTCCGACGTCGATCATATAACTCTTTTTCGTAATATCCAAAAGTTTCCGCACGATTATTGCGACCAGCAAAGCGAGGACGAAGTGGAAAGCCCAGACGGTGGCGACGAATTTTACCGCCCCGTGCGCTTCCATGAATCCCACCAGTGTCGATGTCAACACCCATGTAAGCCAATATACAACCCCAATGAGTCCGACGTGAAAGGCGAGCGGTTCGATCGCTTCCTGTGAAAGAGTCAAAAAAGAGCCGATTTCCGGTTTCCCATGTTTGACAACACCGGTCCGCATATCTTCCGTGATGCCCTCCATGCCCTTGATGAGATTCGTTTCTCTCTTTTTAATGCCACGATTAATAATGATGATGCCGCCGAAGTACGCAACCAAATAACCGATCGCCGCTATCGTCAACCCGGTCGCCGCGCCGCCTTCCAGTCCGAAACTTTCCCACGCTTTGCCCATTGTAAATGCTTGTCCCGGACCCATTCCGAATCCCATTGGCAAAAGCAATCCAATCGACGGTGACAGCTTCGGCATTGTCGTGTAAATAAAAACAAACGCGACCAGCAGACCGACCACGGCCTGTACGATGTAGCTGGATAGCATTGCCAGCCCGAAACTCAGCGGACCTTTTCCCCAGTGAGATTTCTCCTGCCGCAATCCCATAGCTACAAACGTTAACGCCAGCAAATGATAGACATAGGCGCCGAGATGGTTCATATTCAAATCGAGCAATCCAAGAATTTGAGGGCCGGCGATCAGCCCGATGAATCCCGCAATGATATTGTTCGGGATCAGATATTTTTGGAAGAATTTCCCGTAACGCCTGCAAACCGTACCCAGAATTAGAAAAATGCTCAGATACATGAAATCCTTGATGAGAGAAAGAAAATTGACGTCAAAATTCCATAGAGTCATACGCGTTCCTCCACAATGCGAATAATTATTCTAGTGAGTGAGTTGTTGATTTTGTGCCTTTAATTCTGATTTGGATCGTCTTTTACATGCCGGTTCGGCGCATCCAGAACTTCCGGATATTTCAGACGTTCGACGATCCCGCGCGCCAGTTTTCCACCCTGAGCGCCATCGACGATCCGGTGATCGAACGTTCCCGAAATAGGCAGGATCGACCGGATAACGATCTGCCCCTCCACGACAACCGGTTTTTCCTCGATCTTTCCGATCGCAAGAACGGCCGGCAGTTTCCCGATCGGAAACAGCGCGGGCATCCCTGTTGTCAAGCCCCACGTTCCGATATTCGTCAACATGATACTCCCGAACGGATCGGCAGGAATTTTGAGAAACGGGAATGAGAAGCCGAGATCGAAAATCCACCATTTGATGAAAAGGAAAATCGGTCTTCTGAACGGCCACGGAATCTTGGCGACGGCGTCTTTGGCGGCAAAGGCGCCTGTATCGTCGCCCTGACGCTTCTTCTCGATCCGTTCAGCAGTGTATTCGGCGATTTCCGAGACGGAAAGTTCCTGCGTCCTGGGAATAACCAATCCGGTCATCTCTTTTCCCTCTTTGATGGATACAGAGAGGCAGACATTCGCGTCTTTGCGATAGACGATTTTCCCGCGTCGGACGTAACAGTTGATATCCGGAATGTCTTCATAAAGCGAACGGGAAAGCGCCGCAGCTATAAAGTTTGTGACCGTCAGGCGTTTGCCTTCTGCTTTTCGCTTATGGATGTACTTCATCGTTTCCGTTATGTCGACATCAAACATGCCGTAAATCTTACTGTCAGAAGGCGTTTTGTAGGCCGCAACCGCAAAATCCCGCCATGCATTTCCTTTGTCTGCTTTTCCCACCCTTGCTCCGTTAATATTCAAACTATCGGCGTTTAGGTGTTTAATTTAAACGTTTCTTTTTAAAAGACGAATGTTTTCATATTTTATCCGTTTCGGGTTCACCGATCTTAGCCGAAATCCCGCTTTTATATCTCAGCGTTTATCGTAAATTTTCGCGTGGTTATTGAGCTTTTCACGTAAAAAGGTTTTAATAATGTCATTGTTAAAAAAGTCTTTATCCTTTCTCTTCGTCTTCTCGGTCGCTTATTCCCAGCAAGTCACCGGTCTGTCCGGATGGAATATTTTCCTCGATCCGGGACACAGTAAAAAAGAAAACATGGGAATCTATAATTATTCCGAAGCTTATAAGAACCTGAGAGTCGCTCAGAATCTGAAGCAACTCTTAGAGACGAATACCGACATCGACACGGTTTATCTAAGCCGCATAAACGATACAGAAAGCGTCGAGCTTTCGACAAGAACCACGATGGCCAACAATCTCGGGGCGTCATGGTTTCACTCCATTCACAGCGATGCCGGTGCGGCAACATCCAACAGCACTTTATTGCTCTGGGGACAATATAACGACGGAAGAGAGAAGGTTCCCAACGGCGGTCACACCATGAGCGATATTATGATTGGAAACCTGACCAGCGGGATGAGAACGACTTCAGGTGGATCTATCGGTGATTGCAGTTTTTATACATGGAGCACATGGTGCGATTCTTCTGGTGGTCCCTATTTAGCAGTCAATCGCGGTTCGACGATGGCGTCTGAACTTAGCGAAGCCGGATTTCATACGAATCCGAAACAGAACCAACTGAACATGAACGCCGAATGGAAACGCCTCGAAGCCTACACTTTTTACTGGTCGATCCTCCAGTATCACGACATCGCGATCCCGCCGATCGGAATTTGCGCGGGCATCGTCTCGGACATAGAATCTGCGGTTCCAATCAACGGCGCCGTCGTCAAGATAAACGGTCAGACTTATACGACGGATACTTACGCATCCCTGTTCAATAAATATTCAACCGATCCGACTCAACTTCACAATGGATTTTTCTTTTTTGAAAATCTCCCCAACGACTCGCTGGTCATCACCGCTTCCGCTGTGAATTACGAAAGCGATACAGTCAAGATTTTCATCAAGGATAATTTTTTCACATTCAGCGATTTTACACTGGTTTCCACGATTCCACCCACCGTCGCATCGACCACACCGGCGAACGGCGACACGACATTCATCGTTGGAAACAGTCTGATCGTCAACTTCAGCCGTCCGATGGATAAAACTTCCGTCGAGGCGAATTTCAAACTCGATCCGCCGGCCACCGGAACCTTCAAGTGGAAAAATTCCGACCAGCAATTGCTGTTCAGCACCGACAGTCTGGAAGATTTGACAAGTTATACGCTGACGCTCGGCACAACTACTCAGGATAGATACGGCCACTTCATCGACGGCAACAAAGACGGGATCGGCGGCGATAGTCTGGAAATCGCGTTTCGCACAAATAAGGATCTGACGGCGCCGAAACTGTTGTCCGCCTTCCCGACCAGCAGCGCGACCAATGTCGATCTTCAACCGATCATTTCCTTTACATTCAACGAACTGCTCGCCGATACGAGCATTCACGCCGCAACCGTCAAACTCAAACGCTATTCGGACGGCACATATCAGGCCGGGACGATCGTCCATTATCAGGTTGGCGAAAAGAGCGTACTGGCATTTTTCCCGACGCAAAAACTCAACGTGAATGAGGTTTATACGACTTATCTCGCCGCCGGACTTACCGACGTCTATGGAAACAGGACGACATCCACGCGCGCCTATTCATTCCGAACGATGACGACGGATCTGCAAGTCACGAGTATCGAATCGTTCGAATCGGGCGTCGGAAACTGGATGGCTCCAGCCGGCAGCGATCAGACGACTGGCATTCTTGCCGAGGCCACGAGCGTGGCTCAAAACACCGTTTACCTCAATCCATTATCGAACAGCACGAAGTCGATGCAACTCAATTATGGCTGGAATCTCGCGGTCAGCGAATGGCTGATCCGGGAATATCTGCAGAGCGGGACACCGAGAAACATAACGTTCGATCAGAGTTCCATTCTTCAGGTCTATGTTTTCGGCGACGGAAGCGGTAACCAGTTCCGGTTCGCGGTGGATGAGAATTATCCGAGTACGGCGAGTGCCGATCACGAGGTCAGCCCGTGGATCACAATCGATTGGCTTGGCTGGAAACTCATTTCATGGGACGTTGCGAACGATGGAACCGGCTCGTGGCTCGGCGATGGAACCGTCACCGGAACACTAAGATTCGACAGTATTCAATTGACATATGTGACTGACGCCAAAACCAGCGGCTCGATCTATTTCGACGATCTGCGCGCCGTAAAAAAGGTCGCTGTCGGCATCGACCACGAGGTTGCGGCAACGACGCCCCGACGTTTCGAACTCCGGCAAAACTTCCCGAACCCATTCAATCCGACAACCGTCATTTCATTCGTCGTGCCGGAAAAATCATCCATCCGCATCGACATTTTCAACATACTCGGCAGTCGCGTGAAGACGTTGGTTGACCGCGAGTTCGCGCCCGGCGAATATTCGGCGACTTTCGACGCGCATGATTTCCCGTGCGGCGTTTACGTTTACCAGATGTCGGTCAATAATCGCGCAGTCCTGAATCGGAAAATGGTGCTGGTAAAATAGGAGAAATCCTCAGGTGTTGTCAGATCATGAACGAATCGACCGGTTAGCTGAACAATTCGTCTGCCTGTGTCTGAATCTGAATCGGTTCGATCCCGGCTATGTCAATTTCTATTTCGGCCCGGAAAATCTGAAGGAACCGACAACGGATTCAGCCACTTCCCTCCGGGAAAATGCGAAATATCTTCTCGAACAACTCCGGCAGGTTGACCTTGCTCCGTACGATCTTCTTTGGCAAAGGCGCATCAGATTTCTGATCAAATACATCGATGCGCTGATCGCGCGGATCGATTATCTCTCCGGCATCCGACTCTCGTTCGACGAGGAATCCCGGCAATTCTACGATGCCGTCCTTCCGAATTTAACCGACGACCATTTCGAAAACATTCTCGGACAAATCAATGTGCAGTTGCCCGGAACCGGTTCGCTCATCGAACGATTCAACAATTTCCGAAACGGATTCATCATTCCCGCCGACAAGCTCATGATGGTTCTGGACGCCGCCATCTCGGAAGCCCGGACACAGACACGGCAACATATTACGTTGCCGCCAGACGAATCGTTCGTTGCAGAATCGGTCACTAACCAACCGTGGACAGCCTACAACTGGTTTCGGGGAAATGGTAAAAGCCTCATCCAGATCAATACCGATCTGCCGGTGCATCTTGACTTCCTCCTGCTCATCGCATGTCACGAAGGCTATCCGGGACATCACACATTTTTCTGCCTGCGTGAGCAGGAATTTTATCAAAAACGCGGTTGGATCGAATATTCTATCTGCCCGCTGTTCTCACCGGTTGCCGTCATCGCCGAAGGACTCGCGAATTTTGGACTGAACATGGTTTTCCCAACGATCAATGACCGAATCCGGTTCGAGCGCGACACGCTTTGTCCGCTGGCGGGAATCGATACGGCAAATCTGGAACGATTCGAAAAGATCAACGATCTCTACAAACAACTCACCTACGCCGAAAGCGAAACCGCGCGACGATATTTCAACGGTAAGTTGAGTCGCGGTCAGGCGCTGGAATATCTGATAAAATACCGGCTTTTACCATCTGAACGCGCTGAGAAACATATGGAGTTCACCGAATTTTACCGCGCGTACGTCATCAATTACACCACCGGCGAAGACTTGGTCAAAGAAGCCGTCGAACGATTGAGCGCTCCGACCAACGACGAAAACGCGCGTTGGAAAGTCTTTACCGACCTAATGACTTTGCCGGTTTTGCCAAGCGATCTTTCAACACTTCAATCAACGGAGAAATCGTCATGAAAAAATATCTTCCTCTCGCGCTTTTAGTCTGCTTCACGACCGCGTTCTCTCAGGAAAAACCGGCCGTCAAACAGCTCTACGAAATGAGCAACATGGAAATCGACTCGCTTCTCGCCGTTGTCAGCCAGCAAAACCTGACCATCACCGAGCGCATCGCCTTCTATTCCGAACGATTTCTCGGAATGCCGTACAATCTGACCTGCTCCGGTGACGGGCCTTACGCGCTCTACGAGCCGGAACCGTTGGTCAATTTTCGCCAGACGAACTGTATGGTTTACTGCGAGCATGTCCTCGCGCTTTCCATTTCCGACAGCTGGGACAATTTCTTCAACAACCTCCAGCAAATCCGGTACAAAGACGGCGTCATCGGTATGCGAACCCGCAACCATTATACGATGACCGACTGGATGCCGGAAAACAGATGGTTGCTGACCGACGTCACCAAGAAGGTCGGCGGCGATCAATGTATCTCGCTCACGCGGACGATCTCGCATCGGAAATTCTTCGAGGGCAAAGGCATCAAGGACATTCGGTACGTTCTGCCCGATCGCGCCCAAACGCTGGACGTCGTTCCCAAACAATCGCTTCTCGACATAGAAAAGAACACCAAATCCGGCGACATTTTCTCGCTGATTCTGGCGAATAAGACGGACATTTTCTCGGCGCACATGCTGATGATCGTCGAAAAGGACGGACAAAAATTAATCCGCGAATCGTCCAACAGCAAGATGACGACATTCGACACGCCGTACAAAGAATGGGTCGCGAATCTCCAGAGCAAAGAGCGCTACATCGGACTTTGCTTCATGCGCATCAACGAAGACCTCGATACGCCCGGACGGATCATCCTGCCGTGGGAAATCGCGGGGCTCAAGGCATCAAGATAATCTGCCACGGATTCTCACGGATAGACACGGATAAGAGAATGACCACGAAAAGGGACGAAAGAAGACGAAATCCCGCCGAAGGGCGGGGAAAGAATAAAGAAGAACAAAAAGACATTTTCCTGCTGTCATTCTGAGGAGCCGCACAGATCAAATAGAAACGCGATGACCGGACAGGAATCTATAGGGGATCAGAAGCCCGAAAATCCATAGCGACGAAGCTCCGCCTTTGGAGGGAATAGTCCCGCAAGATGCCGGAAATCTTGTTCAATTTCGGGAAAAGGTTAATTGGGTAGATTAGGTTGGGTTATATTGTTGTAGAGACACGGTATCACCGTGTCTCATCATATTTCATCGGAACACGATTTACCTGAGACACGAGACATCGCGTCTCTACGCCTGTTTTCTTCGGTCTATTTTACAAACACAATCTTTTGCAGATTGGTCTTATTGCCCGATTCCAGTCGCACGATATAGACTCCCGTGCTCAGATTCCGTGGTTGCCACGAAAGGCTATAATTTCCGGCGGCCTGAAAACCGTCTTTCAATGTCTCTACCAACTGTCCCCGCATGTTGTAAACCTTTAACGTGGTCTGACCGCCATGGGTCAATCCGTAACTCAGCGTCACACTTGGGTTGAACGGATTCGGAAAGGATCTATGTAAGCCAAATTCCACCGGTGTGTATTCTACGTCAGATGCAAAAGGAAGTCCTGAAGCGTCACTATAATGGAAGATGTATGCTGCACCGGCTATAAACTTAACATTCGATCCGCTGGCGTCTGTGGAGTTCCTCTCAGTACCTATGATGATATTGTCACCTGAGACAGACACACTATTACCAAAATGTTCACCCCCAGCCCGATCTGAGGCTACGATCTTCTGTTGTTGAGCCCACGCTGTTCCTTCACGTTTAAAGATATAGGCCGAACCGGCCCAGGACATAGGATTTACACCATTGACGTCATGGCATTCCATTGTTGCACTGACTATTGCATAATAATCAGTAATATCTACCGAAAATCCGAACAAGTCGTTCCGTTCACGGTCTGAGGCTACAATTTTCTGTTGCTGAGTCCATGTCGAATTATTCCGTACAAAAATATAGGCTGAACCCGACGTTAGTTGAGTATTTGCTCCATCGACATCCTCATCTTCTAACGGCGCTCCGGTTATTAAATAGTCACCGGAGATGGCCAAACTACTGCCGAAGAAGTCACCACCATTCCGGTCTGAGGCCACAAGTTTCTGTTGTTCACGCCAGGAAACGCCGTCATTATGAAAGACATAAACCGCACCGGCACTGATGAGTGAATCCAAACCACTGGTATTATGATCCTCCTGATATGCCCCGACAACTACATAATCGCCGGAAATATCAATGCTACAACCAAACCAATCTTCTACGTCCCGGTCAGAAGCCACAATTTTTTGTTGTTGATTCCATGTAGTCCCGTCATAATGGAAAATATAGACAGAGCCGGCATCATACATTGAATCGGTGTAGGCAATATCGTGGTCTTCCTTATACGCTCCCACAACGGCATAATTACCGGAAATACTTACACGAAAACCGAACAAATCACCTGCACCCCGATCAGAGGCTACAAGTTTTTGTTGCTGGCTCCAAGAAACGCCGTCGTAATGGAAGATATATGCTGAACCTGCCCAGGCGAGAGTATCTGTGCCATCTACATTGAAACTATCGTGAGAGGCTCCTACAACAGCAAAGTCACCCGAGATGTCTACACTAATACCAAATTCTTTATATGCTGTCCGGTCTAAAGCAACGATCTTCGCTTGCTGAGTCCAGGATGTACTGTCACAACGGAAAATGTAAGCCGAACCGGAATTTACTATAGTATTTAATCCATCAATGTCTTCATCTTCCTCACAAGCACCGATAATTGCTAAGTTACCGGATATAGCGACGCTTTTACCGAAATAATCATAATCCGCACGATCCGAAGCCACGACTTTTCTGATCTGTTCCCATCTCTGGGCTAAAACGGGTGTGCTGAAAACCAGCAAGATTAATGCGGTTGATACCGACTCAATGATCCGATGCTTAATAATTGAAACATCACTTTCTTTTATGAGACCCTTTGTACTCATGATTCTGCTCCTGCCAAATATTAATGAATTCAATGGATTTTATATTTTCTCTGTTAAAGACATTGATCTTTGTCATGATTTGCCTTTTATACCTAAAATCACAATCCACGTTCATACCCTCGATAAAAGACACCGTTGCGAAAACCATATCAAATACGTAACGGCGTTATTGTACGTAACTCTTGTAAAAAGCACAAGCGAAAAAATGTCCCGGGTTGGGATTAGGTTGATTGGGGATAAAGTTGGGATAAAGTTGCCGTTTGTGTTTTGGTCATTCGTTATTCGTGTCCATTCGTGTTCATTCGTGGTTCCAAAAAGGTACCCTCCCGGAGGACGGGAACCCCCCGGGAGGATTTTCGGTTTTACAGTTTTACGACGATGATGTCTGACGGCTGACCCATCAGATGATCGTTCTTCAAGTACTGGAAATAGTACTCGACGCCGCTGACTGCAGGCGCGGGAATGGAGTACGGGGGCTTCATGTCCACATCGACCTGACTGAATGCGGTTTCACCCGGATTGCGCCGGAAGACGGCCACCGCGTCGAAGAAATTCATCAGATTGAATTTGAAATCGTACCCGGTTGCGCCTCTTACCAGCGTGATCCACGGAATTGCCGTACTTGGATCGAACGAACTGCCTTCGGCGACAATGCCCAGCATTTTGCCGATCGCCTCGGTGTAAGTCGGAGACGTTTTGATTCGTCTCGCCATTTCACGGATCGTCGCCGTGTTGATCTCGACCGTCTTGTTCTTCTGCGACACCTTTTCCTCAAAGACGATCCTCGCCGTGTTTACGTCAGCGATACCGGAAACGATGCCGGTGCAGGCCTCGTTCATCGCCGTTACATCACTCTCTCCAAAACCCAGCCCGGTCGCTTGTACCGCAAACTGAGTTTTGAAGGAATCGGACCAGATGGTCAGTTGCGCTTCACTATGTGGCAAATAATCTTTTGTCTTCATTTTCTTCTCCTTTTGTTAAGGGTTAGTACGATTATAGGCCAGATAATATGAATTCTTTTCGTCATTAGTTTTCCGTCGCTAAAAATCCCAAAAACGGGGTTGTCGGCATCTGTATTTGACGCAATTTCAAAGGCCGTTAAAGACAACTTCGATGGGTGTCGGAGATGTCTTCGGGTGGTGTCGGAAATGTCTCTATGTGTGATCGGAGATATCTTTAGACAGTATCGGAGATGTCTTTGGGTAGTGTCGGAAATGTCTCTATGTAGGGTCGGAGACGTCTTCGGGTGGTATTGGAGATGCCTCCATGTGGTGTCGGAGATGTCTTCGAGTAGTATCGAAGACGTCTTCAGGTGGTCTGGGGGAAATGATATTCGGGACGTGAATATAGTCGGAACGACCGGCAAACAGTCGGAAGATCGAAGGCGAATGGGGAAACGGCGACACATAAAAAGACTTACTTAACTAATTTGAGATAAATTTATGGGAGATAAACGACGCTGTCAAGAATTATTTTCAAGGGGCAAGAACGAGAGGATAGATAGGAGTGCAAGCGGATGAAGTTCCGGGTTCCGGGTTTCGAGTTTGTCCATCACCGGCGGAGCGGGCAGATAGTATCAGTGGTTGGAAGGAAGCGGGAAACATTCCGCTTGATTTTGTGAAAAGATAGGATTACTTTTCACCGAAAGATGAGGTGTATAAAAAATTCACTCAATCTCATGAGAAAATCTATTCATATGCGAGGCAAGAAATGACCTATCTTGAACAAGCAATTCAAAAAGGCTATGCAGTTATTGCCGGTGAAGGAAATAAACTGCGGATAACCTATCTGGCAGTTAATCATACCGAGCGATTCTCAGACCCGGAAGAACAGGTTCGCGCTGAATATTGGGCTGAACTCATTTTCAGGTATGGCTATGAACCGGCCCGCATAGGGGTCGAGGTAGTCGTACCGGACAGAACGCCTAAAGATGCCGCCGATCTGGTAGTATTTGTTGATGACGCCCGGACCCGACCATATGCCGTAATTGAGTGTAAACGGGATGGCGTAACTGACGCCGAGTTTGTTCAGGCGGTCGAACAGGTCTGCGGCAACGGAACATGGGCGAAATTCCGCGCTAAATATGTTGGAGTAGTTGCCGGGCAAACCAGAAGATTTCTTGATTTCACTGAGAAATACGGCATTCTGGAACGGGAAGCAAATATCATCGCCGATTTGCCTGTTCAGTATGGTAAACCCGAAGAGTGGAGATATTTTAAGGGAACCAAAGACGATATTCAGTCTGTTAGTAAAGAGTCACTTATTGCAACCATTAAAAAATGTCATCAAACCCTCTGGGGCGGCGGACGTTTCTCTCCGCCGATGGCTTTTGGCGAACTCTGTAAACTTTTATTCGTCAAGATTCAGGATGAAAAAACTCTCCGCAGAGATGGACAACCCTACGATTTTCAGATTAAAACGTATGAACCAAGCCGCAAACTGGCCGAACGGATTAAATCCATTTATGAAAAGGCCAAAGCAAAAGACCCGCAGGTATTCACGGATACTATTCGCATTGATGACGCAACTTTACGAACTATGGTTAGTCATATGGAAGGTATAAGCTTCAATAAAACTGATCTTGATACAAAAGGAGTGGCTTTTGAACAGTTCATGGATGATTTTTTCAAAGGAGATTTCGGTCAGTACTTTACTCCACGTGAAATAATCAACTTCTCTGTCGAAATGATGCAACCTAAAGCGGATGATTTAGTTCTTGATCCGGCTTGCGGTTCCAGTGGATTTCTGTTATATGCTCTTGATTATGTCCGACGCGAAGCCTCTGAATATTATGCTAAAAATACAAATGAATATTATAGTCACTGGCATGATTTTGCCATGCGTAATCTATATGGGATTGAAATAAACGAAGAAATTGCTCGCGTTGCTAAAACCAATATGATATTACATGATGACGGTCATAGCAATATCATTGGCGAGGATGCTCTTGACAGATTCGAAGCCATTCGACAGCGATCCAGTAATAATGGTTTCAAGGAGGAGCGTTTTGACATGATTCTGACAAATCCACCGTTTGGTGCACAGGTTAATCTGACCGAACGGCCTTACCTTACTGATTTCTATTTCGGCAATCAGGAAGATTCGAAAGGCAAAAAGAAAGCGCGTAAAAATCAGAAGACCGAAATCCTTTACATCGAGCGTATCTGTCAATTTCTAAAACCCGGTACCGGCCGCGCTGCGGTTGTTCTACCGGATGGCGTTCTGACAAATTCCAGTTTGCAATATGTCCGCGATTTTATCCTGGAACGTTTTCAATTACTGGCAGTCATCAGTCTGCCACAAACGGCCTTTTCCCACTACGGCGCGGGCGTCAAAGCCAGTCTGGTTTTCCTGCGCAAACGCGCTAAGAACGAAAAACTCAGGGACGACGAACCGATCTTCATGGCCGCGCCGGAAAAGATCGGCTATGACGCCACCGGGCGAAAATGTGAAAACCAGTTACCCGAAATCGTAAAACAGTATCGTGAATTTCAAACCGACCCACTACCTTTTTTCGTCTGAGCCCCGCCGAACCGGGCAAAGTTCAGTGCTTTGCGGTCAAGCGGGGCGAAATTGATGGACGTATAGACTGTGTATATCTCAATCCATCATATCGTTTTGTTATAGAAATACTGAAAAAAGGATTATTTCCCACAGTTCTTTTAGAAAATATTTTCGCTAAAACAAGAGGAGTTAGATACGGAACAGGAACCCCTCCCCCTGTAGTAGAAAAAAGTTCTAATTCAGTTCCTTTTATTCGCGCAACAGATATTAAAAAAGGCGAAATTCAAGAAAGTAATTTACTCTTTATTAAAAAAGAGCAGTCGGCTGATATGAGGAAATGCCTATTAGCAACAAAGGAAATAATCATTGTCCGCAGTGGTGTAAATACAGGAGATTGTGCTGTTGTTCCCAAACATCTTCAAGGTAGTTATGCTGCTTATGATCTTATAGTTCGGCTTAATGATAATGCTTTACCTGAATTTGTGACTCAATTCCTCGACACTTCTTATGGTCGCGCTCAACTTAATGTAAGAAAGGGTCGAGCTGCCCAACCTCATCTTAACGCAGAAGAATTATCAACTATTTTAATACCTCTTCTTCCCATACCAATTCAGCAAAAAATGGTGTCAGAAATGGAAGCGGCGCGTGAGTCGCGGCGGTGCAAATTAGCCGAGGCCGAGGCCCTGCTCTCCGGGCTTGACAATTTCTTGCTCGAACGACTGGGACTGACTGTACCAGAAGCGGATAACCGCCTTGCGTATTCTATACTGTTTTCGTCTGTTCATAGATCAAAACAGATTGGTGCGGACTACTTTCATCCGGAACGCATTAATACGATAAAAGCTATCCATAAAGCGAAAAACACTGAGCGGGCTGAAAAGCTACAGGATATTGCTGATTTCTTACGCGAAATAACTACAGACTACGATCCTGAACAATATCTTGGGCTCGCCGGCGTACAGAGTCAGACGGGCGAACTGACCTCTACCACCGAAGAACCGGGAAAAGGGCAGGCTTTTAACTATAAGGAAAACGATATATTATATGCCAGATTACGTCCATATTTAAATAAAGTCTGGCGCGCTGAAAAAGAAGGTGTTTGTTCAACAGAGTTTCATGTAATCAGGATAAAGAAAAATATCACTGATATTTTACCGGATTATCTTGCAGCCGTACTGCGTTCTTCGATTATTGTATCTCAGACTAAACACATGATGACCGGAAATACTCATCCCAGACTTGCAAATGAAGATGTTGTTGATTTATTGATTCCTATTCCTGATGAAAATATTCAGAATGAAATAGTGAATGAACTGCGTCAAAGACGTCTTAGAGCACGACAGTTGCGCGATGAAGCGGCTATAGAATGGGAAGCCGCTAAAGTACGCTTCGAAGAAAAATTATTAGGTAAAGTGGAATGATAATGAATAAAACTCTTATTTACCTGATGGATGAAATTTGTGCCGGTGTTGAGATTTATTACACGGGACGCACAGGCGGTCAATACCTTAAGACAGCCTTCATACTTTGTGATGATTATGTAGAATTAGTATCAAAATTATATTTAAAAACAGATGATCCTAATTGGTCTGATTTAAATCGAAACGGTCATTATAAAAACTTTCATGATATATTGCAGGATATAGAACATATCGTTAGTGTTAAAAAAGCAGGTCAATTACAACGAGTTCAGGACTTGCAGGCTGCGATGACAAACCGAAGAAATCGGCGTAACGATTTCTTTCACTCGACAAATCTTCTTGATCTTAGCGTATCACAACGTAATTGTGTAGAATCTTTTTGCGATCTAATCGAATATGGGGAGATTCTATTCAGTAATGATTGGCGTACTACATTGGAATCTTGCTATAATCTGGCTACTCTTGAAGTCTTGCTTAAGTTGGAAAGACGGACATTCTCTGATCCTTCTATACAGACAAAGATAAATAAAATATTACAAGAATGGCCACGAAATATAAGCAACAGTTGCCGGAAGGGCGTCCATTTGGCCGTACATCCGGAGGACCTGCATCTTCGTCTTTGTGTCACGTGCGGAGGCAAGGAACTTCGTGATAAGTTGAAGACGTTGTTGGCACCCTGAATTTCGATTGTTTGTCAATACTCTTGAATTGACAAGGTTTATTCTTCTGAGTCTCATATTTCATCGGAACACGATTTTCCTGAGACGCGAGAGTAGTAGAGACACGGCATGCCGTGTCTCTACCAAGCTCTGTAGTGAATTCTCTATTTCACCAGCATCATGTTTCTGACCTGAACACCCAAATCGGTAATCGAACGGTAGAAATAGACGCCACTCGGAACCTGCAGACCGGCTTCGTTCGTGCCGTCCCAGTTGACCGACCAGTAACCGGAGTTGTAACGTTCATTCGTCAGGGTGCGTACCTTTTCTCCGAGCACGTTGAATATCTCTATCCGCACATTGGATTCCCGCGGCAACGTAAACGCGATCGTGGTCGTCGGGTTGAACGGATTGGGATAGTTCTGATGCAGTTTAAAGGACTCCGCCGTCACTGTCGCCGATCCGGAGATCGCGCTGACCGTCTGAACACTTACGCGTCTCAGTTCGTCAAGGTAAATGGTACAAGTCTTCGCGGCTGACGTATCGTCGGGATTATAGGACAACTGGAAACTGTCGAAGCGCAGGGTTCCGTTCAACGTACCGTCGCCGATCCATGTGCCTGTCGTATCATTGGTCATATCCCAGCTGACTAATTTCCAGCCGATCCAGTCGATCGTAGTCCACGGGCTGACCTCGTGACCGGAAAAACTGCTGCCGTCATCCACAGCGAAACGGAAGAGCGTGTGACTGTCGTCGCCAAATACATAAGCCTGAAGAAGGTTGGCGGCGGCGAACGTTACATTTCGGGGTGTGCCGCCGGACAGGTATTCCCGCAATAACCATGCGCTGGCGCTCATATCCCAGCCGGCTTTGAGTTGCATGGAAGCGTGTCCGGTTCCGCCGAAAAAGTAAACCGAATCTTCGAGCGCGCGGGCGGTAGTCATGTCGCCGAGAACGCCGGTCGTACTGCCGCTGCTTGTGGGCGTCCACCAGTTATCCGTAAAACCGGCTTCGAGGTTGTCGATGGCTGTGACCGTCCAGGTTTGCGTGCCGGTGACGAACCGCATCAATTTTTTGGAGAGCATGGTGTTTCCGAATAAATCTTTCAGTCCGGCCAGTACCTGCGGTTTATAGATCGTATTCGGAGTCAACGCCTGCTGTGGAACGATATGAACGACACTCCGGTCGCCGACATAATAATGTTGGACTGTCGTGAGGATCGTATCGCCGGCGGGATAATTCAACAGGAGAAAATAGTCGTCTGTCAATGCGGCGGTGTCCAATTTCTCATCAAAATAGATGCTGATGATCGGATAAAGATCGATACCGGTGGCGTTGTAGATCGGATAATTGGAAACGATCTTCGGTGCGGTCATGTCTTCCTGACCTGTCGTGAATGAAAGGGTAAAATTGTCGCCGCCGACGCCGTCGTGGTTTCCGTCCAATGCATGCCCGAGCACGTCCAGGGCAGAATTATTCACCGTCAAGGTGTAAGCGGTCAGAAAACCAAGACTGTCGGATGTGATGCTGAGTTTAGTGGTTCCGGTCCACTTGAATTTGAGAGGAGCGCTTGGAGAGATCGAAACGGCGGTTTTGGTCAGCGTCGTATCCATCGGGCGACTAAACGTTATCACGATCGGATTCCATGCCGGGAAATCGACGAATCCTGCCGTCGGAGTGGATGATGCAATATAGGGCGGGACATTGGAAACCAATTTGAAGTCTTTGAAATTAAAAAAGGACGAGCCGATCGTCACCGATGCCGTGTCGGGATAATATCCGTTCGCCGTGGCGATGAGTTCATAAGTTCCCGTTTCAAGACTGTCGAACAGAAAATAACCGTTGTTCTGCGCATCGCCGGTAAAGACCTTTCCGCCCGGATTCAGCGTCATCGTGATTTGGTTGACCGGCTGATAACTGTCGTCGGATGTAATCGAAGTATAATCGACCTTTTCGTAGGCGTCACGGACGATGCCCGCCAGATTCCGGGTCGGGAAGTCGGTACTGTCGAAAACCAGCGCAAAAGTACGGGCGATCGCCCATGCTTCGTTTTTATGGTAACTGCTGTTTTTCAGACGCCATGTTTCCGGCTGGTAGTCGTGGAATGAACCTTCGGACAGCGTTCCGGGAACGATCAGCGGGCTGAAAACGCCGAGGTAAGGTCTGCCGGTTCCGTAAAACGTCCAGTCGCCGGCTGTTTGTTTGGAGGACGTGCGGTTTGCCGAATAGATCTGATTGACCATTTGTGTGGCGATCGTCAGTTCGATCGGGCAGGAAGGATAACCGGAAATTCCGTTGATCCTCGGATCGCCGGTCGGTCCGGGATATAACATCAGCGTATAATTCAATTCACCATTATAGCCATTGCTGTGGATCGAATGGAAATGATCGGCTCCGCATTGATTGGCAACCGCCGCGCGCTCGGATAAACCCGGATCGTTATCGCTTCCCGAATCGCCGTTATAATGGCGGGTCAGGACGACGGTCGCGCCCATGTGCGTCAGCAAAGAATCCAGATGAATGGCTTTGCTGAGATTGCTTTCGGATTCCCAGTAATTCGCGTAAGCCATATTGCGGTCGTCGGATTCATGTCCGCCATGCCCGGGATCGATGCAGAATTTATATCCGGACAAATCCTGTGCGGTTAAAAACGACCATACGAATGTAAAAGCGAAAAGTATTCTTGATGTTGTTTTCATGGATTGACCTCAGTCCGTAATCTCGATATTCATGTAGGCGATTTTCCCGCCGAAGGTTTCAAAGACGACCTTGTCCATTGCAGGCGACCATGCCGGGTACATTTCGATGTCGACGGCAGTTTCTGTCATTCGAACTTTCAGCGCGCCGTCGCTTGTGGCCGCCCAGATGTCCGATGCGGTCATCGTGTGGCCGTCGTCTTCATCGACCATGTATAAGATCCACTTGCCGTCCGGCGACCATTTGGGCGCATTGGCCTTGCCGAGTCTGACCTGTACATTTCCGGCAAGATCAGTGATGAATGTTCCGCCGCCCGCGACCGTGAACAGCATTCTCGTTTTGTCCGGCGACAGCGAGAACCAGATATAATTGTTATCGCCCATCGGCTTCATCTCATTGCGAACGCCGTTAACGACGAGGACGATTTTCTCGTCTTCGATAAAGCCGTAAGTTTCCTGCGCGGCTTTCACCTGAAGCACTTCTTTGCGGTTTGTATTGTATGCCGCAACTTCGTTGCCTTTCCGGTAAACGATCGTCTGGTCTTCCAGCACAGACGCCGGGGATATGAAGCGCACATCTTTGGCAATGTATTCGATCTGTTTGTCGGCGATCGTCTGAACCGCCAGCGAGGAATATCGTTTGTATTTGATGTAATTATCCGTCCGGAAAACGACCTGCTTGCCGTCTTTCGTAAATGCCGGTTCGTATCCGGCGCCGGGCAGATCGTTGATCTGTGTGGTGGTTTTTCGATTCATATCGTAGAGCCACAAACCCTTGAAGCCCGATTCTGAAAACAGGATCTTCGTGCCGTCCGGGCTAAATTGCGGGGAAGTAAAATACTGAGATTGACCGTCGGCAACGACGACCGTTTTGAGAACATCGATCTGTTGTCCGAGAGCCGATCCCAGTAATAGTCCAATTAGTACTAATGTCGATACACACTTATTCATAATGGCTCCTTCTGCAAAAAACACGTCGGAAGTTAAGAAAACTTGCCAACTATTTAAACAGGATTTATCACATGGGATCAGTAAAAAAGCCACCGAATTGACGTGGGGATCATTTGGCGGGAAATTGGTTTGGGTGAAAGAATTTACTGGGAGCCGTTATGCATGGAACGACAATGAGAAAGCAAACAGGCATCTGTCAAAACTTGCTACCATTGCAAATTATAACTTACCCTCAGGCCATATAAAACATCTGTGTATTCGAAATATTTATCGTTCGAACGGTTGTTGAAAAAAGTTACGGCGCCGGTAAGTTCCAGAAAGGAAGCTTTTTCGAAAAGGTTGTTCAGTTTATAGCCGGCGGATAGTTCGGTGGTGCGGCCGCGATCTTCCCGGGTGTCACCGATAACCGTGTAGTTTCCGTCCGTATCGGTAATCCATGTTCCGGCGTCGAAGTCGTACGCATAAATTGGGCGATTCAGATAGGTGTTGCGGTACAGTGTGAAATCGACTTTGCTCCAGAATCGAGGTGTAATTTTCCATTTCAATGTGCTATTCCACCTATACCCCGAATATCCGAAGTAATCGTCGATCGGGCTGAAACTGACCAGATCGATCTGGTAAGGATTGCTCTGGGATGGATTGTGCCGGTATTCCAGTTCGGTGTAACCGCCAAGGTGTTCGCCGAATGACTGTGCAAATCGGACAGCCCCGACGATTTGCCAGAGCGCGGGAAGTTCGTCGGCAGATGTGTTATTCTGATCGACAGAATCCGGCTGGTACGGTGAAAAATTACGGTACAAGTAATTCAGGCGAAACAGGAGAGTACTCCGTGTGGGTAATAAGAATCTCTGATCGAGAGACAATCCGGTCTCATAATGGTTCCATGCCTCTTCCTGTGGATATTGTATATAATCGGCGGTTGCGCCCCCTCTCAGGATAAACCAATCGACAGGGCTCAGCATGAATTGATAATGTCCTCCAACTTCACGAAAGTCGAAATATTGGTACTCTTCCTGGTCAATTCGGATTGAGTAATCTGAACCGAAGTTCTGGTGAAAACGGTCTGTATCCCGATAAAAGTCAAAACCGATTGCATGAACGGCATTATTGTATTGATTATTGTTGACGATTTGTGTAAAACTGCCATCGTAATAAACCTCATACTGATTGCCGGTGTAGGATAACCCAATCTGAGGTATGACGATCTGATCCTCAATCGGATTGTATGTGCGTATCAGATTTTTATCATGGCCGGCAAACGTATCGAGAGAAATGTTCCATTGGCTTAGAGTAATAGAAGTTAAAAACAGAATGAAGGAGGAGATGCGAAATGTGCCAATTGAACTCATGGTTTCCCCTTTTGCTGTCCACTCTGTTTGCGATGCCGGGTAAACCCGCGCTGATCGCAAACACCGTCCCCATCCGAATCGATAAAACGATCCACTCGTCCCTGTCTCATTTCACCGGCATTTCCGTAGCGGTCGTCCTGCCCATCTCCATCTTTGTCTATAAAATTACCGTTGCGCTTTCCGTTTTCTTCCCAGATAAATCCGTAGCGTCCGCCGCCCAATTCGCGGCGGTTATAAACCAGACCGGTAATATCGTTTATCCAGTCGTTATTAAAATCGATGACGTTTTCGCACTGCCCGTCTTTGTCGGTGTCGATATAGCGCGCATCGAGGTCGTTGATGCCGTCGCCATCTTCATCTGTGAAAAGATCGTTTCTCCCGTCTTTGTTCTCATCGACAAAGTGGAATGAGCGACGATAGGGTTGGTTGTTCACGTCATTGATACCGTCACCATTGACGTCCTGAAACCAATCATTGATTCCATCACGGTTTACATCGACAAAACCGCTCGGTTTGGATAGTGACTGTGCCCATGTAATGGATATAAATGCAAAAAACCAAAGTAGCAGTCTGATCGGTTTCATTTTACTCTCCTTTTTGGTTGATCGGTTCATCTTCCGCAAAAAAACAGGTTGGTCGGCGCACGATGCGCCGACCAACTGAGGATTTATTTGTTACCTGTTTTTCGATTGCCTGCGCCTTGTCTGGCCTGACTCTTGGTACCGATTCCGGTGCCATCACAGGTTGTCGCGGCAGAGGTACTGGTGGATTGGCTGCTCGCGGATCCGTATCTCCGGTTTCCGCGCTGTCCGTTGCCGGAGGTCTGTCCTTGCTGACTTCCCGTACCATTGCTCGGCCGCTGGTAATCGGGGTCTTGACCATTCGGAATACCGTCGCCGTCAGCGTCGGGAGCATTATCGTTAAAGCCGTCGCCATCCGCATCGACGAATTTGCGACCTGCACCACTGCCGGCTCCAGTGCTGACATAATCGGCGTCCTGACCATTCGGGATCCCATCGCCGTCCGCATCGGGAGCGTTGTCATTATAGCCGTCGCCATTGACATCGACGAAGTGTATTCCGTGTCCGGTTGTCGTCTGAGCGTTCATTTGAGTTGGCATGGTTACCAAAATAACAAGGGCGCTTAAGGCGAGCATTACAATTAAATTGAGTTTTTTCATTTTTTCTCCTTTTTGTTTGTTGTTCTCAATTTCAAATTCCGGTTTACATTAAATCAATTGGCATGCCAACCGGACAATTGAGAATCAGAAAAGCCGATTTCTCGTCGGGGGAAAAAATATTTTGATGACATATCATCGATTGTCCCGGATCGATTTTATCCAACAGTTTTGTAGGGGATTCGACAAAATTGTCGAATATCTGTATCTTCTTGCAGTCATTTAGGAAGCAGTTGGTATTTTTCAATCTTATAGCGAAGAATCCGTTCGGAAACTCCTAATAATTTAGCGGCTTGCAGAACGACATTGTGCGTCTGGTCGAGGGCTTTTATAATCAGCCGTTTTTCCAGATTTTCTGTCTGACTTGTCAGCGAGTCGATCGGGGACAGATCGGTTTCTTCGGAAGATTTCAGTGGCAGGTCTTCGGTGGTGATGACCGAAGTGCGCGCTAAAATGACCGCGCGTTCGATGATGTTTTCCAGTTCGCGAACATTTCCCGGGTAATTGTACCGCATTAAAGAATTCAATCCTTCGGCGGAAATACCATTGATCGTGCGACGGTTCAGCGCGGAGTGTTTTTGAATAAAATAAGTGACCAACGGCGGAATATCGTCGCGTCGCTCTCTCAGTGGTGGGATGGTAATGGGAATGACGTTTAGCCGGAAAAACAGATCTGCACGGAAAACTCCGGACTCGACCATTTTTTGAATGTCTTTATTGGTCGCCGAAACGAGTCGCACATCGGCTTTCAAGGTTTGGGAACTACCCAACCGGTGAAATTCCTTTTCCTGAACAACGCGTAGGAGTTTGACCTGAAAATTCAATGGGATATCGGCGACCTCATCGAGAAATAGCGTGCCATTCTCGGCGATTTCGAGCCTTCCTTTCGTGCGTTCATAAGCGCCTGTAAAAGCGCCTTTTTCGTGTCCGAACAGTTCGCTTTCAAAAAGTGTTTCTGGAATTGCCGCGCAGTTAACGGCTACGAACGGTTTGTCACGGCGGGAAGAAACGCGATGAATCGTACGGGCGATCATCTCTTTTCCCGTTCCGCTTTCTCCCTGAATCAGAACGCTGGCCCTGCTGTCGCCGACACGAGCGACGACGTTTAATACATCGGTGATAGATTGGCTTTTATAAATTAACTCCGTGGAAAGAGCGCTGTCAGCAATCTGACTGCGCAGTAGTTGATTTTCACGGACAAGCGTGTTGTGACCGGCGATTCTCTGCAATTTCATTTCAAGTTCATCAAGATCAATCGGCTTGGTCAGATAGTCCCATGCGCCACTCTTCATGGCGGAAACAGCGTCTTGTATCGTACCGAAAGCCGTTAAAAGGATAACTTGTATATCGGGATTTATTTCTTTGACCCGCCGAAGGATTTCCATGCCGTTCATACCAGGCATGCGATAATCGGTAATCACTACGTCGAGTGACTGTCTCTCGAGAATCGAGATGCAGTTAGTGCCGGATTCGCAGGTAAAAACCCGGCAACCGATTTTTTTCAGGAACCCGGAAAGAATGTCCCTTTGAGCCTCGTCATCGTCGATTATTACCAAATTCATATCCAGCATGCACGTCTCCTATTCATTGAGAATTGTGATTATGAATTGACTTCCCAGGTTTTCCTTGCTTTTCACATCAATGGTTCCGCCGTGTTCGCTAACGATTTGATAAACCTGAGCGAGACCGAAACCGGTGCCGTCTGGTTTGGTCGTAAAATAGAGATTGAAAATTTTCGAAAGATTTTCCGGTGGGATTCCCGTCCCCGTGTCACGAATGGAAAAGACAGTTTTTCCCCGGGATTTATTCAAAGTGATTTCTATCTGTCCGTCATCCGGCGTTGCGGAAATGGCGTTTTCAAGCAAGTTGATCAAACATTGTGTTATTTTATCGCTGTCGAGGAACGATTTTATCGGCGATGTCGGTTTCCAGATAAGTCTAATGCGCCGACTATCGCAGGTCGCCTGATAAATGTTCACGACTTTGTTGATAACTTCGTTCGCATTTACCCATGATTTTTGCAAAGGAGCGGGACGTGCAAATGCGAGGAATTGATTGATAATTTCTCCGATTCTGGCAATTTCTTTACGCACGTGCTGGACGAGTTGAATCTGTTCCGCTTCACCGTCCTTCGGTTGAAATTCCTTTGCCAACCGCTGGACTGTCATTGAAATAGCATTTAACGGATTTCGGATTTCGTGAGCGACACCCGCTGCAAGTTCTCCCATCGCGCTGAGTTTTTCACGCTGACGTAAGTCCGACTGTAGACGATAGACTTCATCTGTAATCTGTTTCTTTTCCGATTCCAGCAGATGAATATTTTGTAAGGAAATGGAATAGACTGACAGAATGAATCCGATAATAAAAAGGATGCCAATTCGGATGAACACCTGCCGCAAAGCCGCCTTTTGAATGTTTTGAATCGGCCGATAGTTCAATCCGATGCGGATGACGCCGTAAGAAGCTTCCTGAACATTGAATGGTAAAATACCCTCGAAGATTTTTTCGCCGTGAAAGTGATCGATACGCCACTGGAAGGACTTTTCTTGAATCACTGTTTGCATAAACGGATCTGCAGGAAAGGACGAGAGCGAATCGACCGCCTCGGTTGCGGCAAGAATTCCCAACGAATCCTGAATGGCAATATATGTAACACCGGAATCCTGTGTAATGGAATTGATCAGTGAGCCAATGCCCGTTTCTTTGCGTAAATCCAGTAAGTGCTGTGCCCGACTGTAACCGACAGCAACGAATCCATTCCCGGAATTGACAGCTACTCCGAACAAATTGGTCGTCGATGTTGAGTCGAACTGCCAGCCAAGAATTGTACCCGATAGATTGCTTCCGATTAGTTTGGACACAATCGTTGGTGGGAATGACAACGCCGACGATTGATTTGAAGAAATACTTCTTCCATTTGACTCGATTATCTGAACCAGATCGAAACCGTGTCTGTTGGCAAAACGTCTAAGCGCTCTGGTAGTAAAATCGGTCGGATCGAGCAAGTATAGCGCTTCGATCTGGCGATTGGCGAACTCCGTTTCAACCGCATCATAACTCAAAATCGCATTAACGGCGGCTTTCCGAATAATTTCTGACAGTCCCTGACTGAGTACGGACATCATCCGAGTAACGCTTCGTCGTCGGGAAATATATTCACCGTAAGCGCTGAGAGACAGAAGCAGGGCTAAAATCAGGAATATTGAAATCAGCGTTTTGGGTTGCAAATGATGAATTTTCATTTTCCGTAAAAACACGAAGAAATATAAAAACTACCAGACCGAAAAACATGTAAAAAGAATTGAAATCTCACAACGCCGCGTTCTTTTGTCTTTCCTCTTTTCTTATCCGACTTTTTCCTTGTAGATTTTTGCTATGAAACACCTCTGCTTGCTGCTTGTAAATCCATGGATCACCGACTTCGCGGCGTTCGATCTCTGGGCAAAGCCGGTCGGACTGCTTTCCATCGCCAAATATCTGATGAAATTCGGTTACAAGATTAACTTTATCGATCTGACGGACAGACTCGGGTGGGAAGAATCAACCGATGCGAAATCGCGTGACGGGCGCGGACATTTCCGGAAGATGATATTGCCGAAGCCGGAGGTTTTGTCGCATATTCCCCGCCGCTACGGATTATATGGTGCGACGCGGGAGCAATTCGAATCAGCGCTGGACAAGATTGAAAAGCCGGGCGCGATCTTGCTGACGTCGCACATGACGTACTGGTATCCGGGTGTGAAAATGACAATGGATATTTTGCGTGAACGATTTCCCGGAACGCCGTTGATCCTCGGCGGGATTTATGCGACGCTCTTGCCCGAACACGCACGAAAGACGATTTTGCCGGATCATCTCGTCACTGGTTATGGCGAGAAAAAAGTGCTGACCTTACTCGATTCTCTGTTTGGGATTTCTCGTGGTGAGTTGCAACTGCCGGAGTTTGACGATTCCGGCGAATTGCCGTGGTCGTTGTATTCCAAACTGAAATCGGTCGCTGTTTTGACTTCACGCGGTTGTCCAAACCGGTGCAGTTACTGCGCGACGCGACTATTGAATCCGCGGTTCAGTCAGCGCAAACCGGATGATGTAATCTTCGAGATCGTCGATACACATTACCGGTATGACATCCGCGACTTTGCTTTTTACGATGACGCGCTGTTTGCCAATCGCGACCGACATATCGTACCGATCCTCAGAGGCATTATCGAACACGGGGTTCGGGTGCAGTTTCATACGCCAAACGGTCTTTTCGCACGGGAGATCAACCCGGAACTTGCCGAATTGATGAAAGCGGTTGGTTTCGAAACGATCCGGCTCAGTCTGGAGTCGGTCGCGCCGGAGATTCAACACTCATCGTCGAATAAAGTAGATAATGCGGCGTTCATCAAAACGATGAACGTTTTGGAAAACACCGGCTTTCGCCGTGACCAGATCGAAGTTTATCTGATCGCCGGATTGCCAGAGCAAACGTTTGAGCAAGCACTTGACAGCGTTCGGTTCGTTGCCGATCAGGGTGCGATTTCGCGACTGGCATTCTTTACACCGATCCCCGGGACGACGGAGTGGGAAAAGGCGCGGCACAAAGGATTCGTTTCCAATGAAACCGATCCGTTATTGACGAACAATTCCATCTTTCCGTTCTATTCCGAGCCGGAACGGGCAGAGGAATTCAATCAGTTGGTTCAATTTACAAATGAGGCGAACGAGCAGACGCGCCGACAAACACATTATCAATCGAAGGAAACACACAATGGGAGCAATTAAACCGGTCACGACCGCGTATCCATTCTTTGCACTGATGTTTTTGGAGCAGAAATTATATGATATCACACTGACCCGGATTCGAGAAAAATACGGCGAGATGATGGGCGCCGGACCGGTTTTCAGGGTTTCGGATTTCACTGATTATTACGAAAAGGAGTTCGGGAAGAATTTACAGAAACAATTTTTCGTGATGAAAGAACCCATCGATCTGCAGGATTTCGCAAAGGTCAAAATCTGGTCGAACGAGTTAGAAACGGAAACAGCAAAAAGCGATTCCGGGCGACTCGTCCGAACGATCGATCTCGATCCCGGCTACCTTGAACTGTCAAAACTGGTCTTGTATTCAACGAAAAATTTCTCACACCGCGTTTTTACCACGGATGGCATTTTCGGAGAAGTCACAATGATCTACGAACACGGAAAGTTCAAGTTACTGCCGTGGACATACCCGGATTATTCGTGGGATGAGAACGTTAAATTTTTAATGGCGATGCGGGATAGGATTGTGCGAACATCACGGCAAATTGCTAAACGGAATGTCTTGTGAATCAACCAGGTTTCAAACAATAAATTGCATTGATTGGACAAGTTACCGAAATTTGGTTTGGATGAGCAGTGACCAATTCATAGAAAGAATCCATGATTAAGAATATTCAGGAATGGCATTACCCGGAGAGCGTGGAAAGCGCGCTGGCGTTAATGAAAAAAAACCGCGTGATTCCGTACGCCGGCGGGACGAGTTTTCATCGCGGCGGGACGATTAGCGCCGTCGGCATGATCAGTTTGAGAAAGATCGGATTGAATTTCATCGAAGAGACGGGCGGGAAGACAATGATCGGCGCTTGCGCCCGATTCGGTGAGATCGGTGAATACGATTTTGGGGACGGGCGAAATATGTTAAAAGCCGCTGCATCATTTTCCGCGTCGAACTCGCTCAGAAATCTGATCACGATTGGCGGATCGCTGGCATCATTGCCGTCATGGTCGAACATTCCGACGCCGCTTTTGGCGTTGAATGCAGAAATCGCGCTGGCGGGAACAAACACAATCGTCGTTGGAATCGAAGATTTTCTCGACGGAAAATTGTTGGATGGCACGACATTGATCACCGGAATAATTCTACCGAAAGCGCCGGGAATCGGTATCTATACGCGATACGCGAGAACAACATTTGACTATTCGATTGCTGATGTGGCGGTTTACGCCCGAGTCGGCGGCGGGCGATTGAAAGATGTCCGCATTGCCGTCGGAAACGTTTTTCCGAAAGCCAAACGGTTCCATGAGGTCGAAGAAAAGTTAAACGGCTCATCGCTCGATTTATGTAAAATCACTGCCGTTCTCGATGACATGAAAATCCAGCCGTTTGCGAATCCGACATTTTCAAAAGAATTTCGGATCAATCTGGTGAAAACGATGGTGAGGCGGGCATTTGAACAGATCGGAGAGCAGGCGCATGAAAATTGAATTGGTCATCAATCAAACGAAGAAAAGTCTCGAAATCCAGCCGGGTGAAACTCTGCTCGAAACGTTGAGGGCAAACGGATACACGGGCGTCAAGTACGGTTGCGGTTCCGGCGATTGCGGCGCGTGTATGGTTCTTTTGAATGGCGAGCCGGTGAATTCCTGCCAGATTTTGACGGCATCGGTCGCAGGCGAATCGATCACGACGATCGATGGCGTTGGGACAATGGACAAACCGCATCCTGTTCAGGAAGAATTGGTCAAAGCCGGCGCAATTCAATGCGGTTACTGCACACCGGGAATCGTTTTATCCGCCATCTCATTACTGAAGCGGAATCCACATCCGACAGACGAAGAAATCAAAAAGGCGATCGACAGTCATCTTTGCCGCTGTACTGGTTATGTTAAAATTATCGAAGGCATTAAAAATGCTTCCGAAAGAACAGATGTTCCGGGTTCAGAGTTCAAAGTTCCGTGTTCAAAACATCGTAAATGAAATGGCTTTTTGTATCTGAAAAGAACACGACATGAGCACTTTTAAATCATTTACTGAAATCGAAGCGTGGCAGAAAGCCCGCGATCTGAATAAAAACGTGTATGAGATAACCAGCGATCCTATATTTCAGAAAGATTTCGAGTTTCGCAAACAAATCAGAAGCGCAAACCTCTCTGTAATATCGAATATTGCCGAAGGATTCGAGAGAAGCGAGAACGCAGAATTCCTTCAGTTTTTATACATTGCCAAAGGTTCGGCTGGTGAAATCTTATCACTTTTGTACGTCGCCATAGATCTCGGATATATCAGTCAAAGCAGTTTTGATTCTCTGTCCACATCCGTCAAAGAATTTAGTAACAAAATTGGCGGATTAATTAAGCACATCAAACAGTCGAATTTCAAAGGATCCAAATACAAATGAGTAAGATAGAATCTATCAAAACCCGGAACCCGGAACCCGGAACCCGGAACTTTTCTACGGTCGGCGTTTCGGTCATCAAGATCGACGCACTGTCTCTTTCGACGGGACGCGCGCAGTTTACCGACGATTTTTCCGCTCCGAATACGGCGCATATCAAACTGCTCTACTCGCCTCACGCGCATGCAAAAATCAAATCGCTTGACGCGTCGGAAGCGCTGAAAATTCCCGGTGTCATCGACATCATTCATCATGGAAACGTCCCGGCGATTCTTCACACAACCGCCGGTCAGGGTTATCCAGAACCATCACCGTACGATACGCTGATGTTCGATTCAACCATGCGATTCGTCGGTGACCGCGTCGCGGCTGTTCTGGCCGAGACGCCGGAAATTGCCGAAGCCGCCGTTTCCAAGATCAAGGTTGAATACGAAATATTACCGGCACTTTTAGATTTCGAGAAAGCGACGGATGACGACGCGCCGAAAATACATCCGGAAAAAGGCAAAGGCTACCTGATCGGTGCGCCATATTTCCCGGAGAAAAACATCGCCGCGAAAATCCTGATCGATGTCGGCAATCTGGAACAAGGCTTAAAGGAAAGCGATTTTACTTTTACTGAGACATTTTATTCCCATTACGGTTCTCATTCCGCACTGGAACCGCATGCCGCATTTTCCTATCTCGATGAACGCAACCGGTTGGTCATTGTTTCGACGACTCAGGTCCCATTCCATACACGGCGGATTTGCTCTCAATTATTGCAGATTCCGATCCGACAGATTCGCGTCATCAAGCCGCGCATCGGCGGCGGATTCGGCGCCAAACAGGAAGTTTTCATTGATTACATTGCCGGAATGTTCACACTCAGAACCGGGCGACCGGCAAAACTTGTGTTGACGCGTGAAGAGGTTTTTGTCTCTTCCCGGACGCGCCATCCGATGCGGGTCACCGTTCAGGCAGGCGTTCAAAAAGATGGAACGATTCACGCCATCGCGCTGAATGCGCTGATGAACACCGGCGCTTACGGAGCGCACGCGCTGACGGTTTTATCGAATGCCGGATCGAAAGTGCTTCCTCTGATCAACAAAGCGCCGCATCAACGTTTCAACGGAACGACCGTCTATACAAACCTACCCGTTGCGGGCGCATATCGCGGTTATGGTGCGACTCAGGGATATTTCCCACTGGGACAAATGATGGACATCATCGCGCGGAAACTCGGCATCGATGTCCTCGATTTGTACCGGAAAAATGCAATCCGGAATGGCGAAACGTCGCCGATTTTCGAGAAACTCGGTGAGGGTAAAGAAGGCGTTGAACAGATCATCGAATCCTGCGGCCTGGACGAGTGCATCGACCGCGGAGCGCGAGAGATCGGCTGGAGTGGCAAACGGGATAAAAAAATCCGCAACGGTGCGAAAGTCCGCGGCGTCGGTATGGCTTGCATGATGCAGGGTTCGTCGATTCCGCGCGTCGATATGGGCGCCGCTTACATTAAAATGAACGAAGACGGTTCGTTCAATCTGCAGATCGGCGCGACGGACATCGGCACCGGTTCCGACACGATTTTGGGTCAAATCGCCGCCGAAACACTCTGCGTCGGGATTGACGATATTCTCGTAACGTCGTCTGACACCGATTTCACGCCGTTCGATGTGGGCGCTTACGCATCCTCAACGACTTATCTTTCCGGCGAGGCGGTTCGGAAGTGCGCCGAAAAGATCAGACTACAGATTCTGGGTGTTGCGGCCGAGATGAGCCGCATGCCGGTGGAATCGTTGACCATGAAAGAAAAAATGGTTTTCTATAAAGGCGGAAAATTGTCGTTTGAGGGAATTTGTCATTACGCGATGTACACGGCAAACCAGTTCCAGATTCAGGCATCGGAATCGCATTTCACGACCGCTTCGCCACCACCTTTTGCGGCTCATTTCGCTGAAGTCGAGATCGATACCGAAACTGGTGATATCCGCGTTGTCAAATATGTCGCAGCAGCCGATTGCGGCCAGCCAATCAATCCGAAATTGGTCGAAGGTCAGATCGAAGGCGCGGTCGTCAACGGAATCTCGTGGACATTGACGGAAGAATTCCTATTCAACGAAAAAGGCAAACTGACGAACCCGAATTTCGGACGCTACAAACTGTATTCCGCCGCCGATTTGCCGGATATCAAAACGATCGTGGTTCCGACATACGAACCGACCGGACCCTATGGCGCGAAATCCGTGGCAGAAATTGGCATCAACGGACCGGCACCGGCAATCGCCAACGCGATATTCGACGCAATCGGCGTCCGACTTCATTCACTGCCGCTTACAGCGGAAAAGATCTTTCAGGCGCTGAAGAAATCAGCGCAATAATGGGCGACCAGAAACACTTTTCTTTGAATTAAAGACCGGTTTGTAATTAACTTACCGGAGCAACGTGAGTTATCACGTTTTACAGGCAAAAGATTTCGTGACATTTTTCAACATTTTGACAGTTCGGGAGAATCATCTATGGACGCTCAAAGATCGACACACGACAAATCTTCCAGTTCAATGAAACCTCCAAAAAACGCCGATGCAAAAACATGGCGCAAATTGATTTTTTTCCGTTCGATCAAGACAAAAATACTGGCATTGATCATCTGTATTCTGGTCATGACATCACTGATCGTGATGCTTTTCACCCAGCGCGAAGTGATCACCGGCATGACCAACATCGAAGAGCAATCCGCGAGAAATGTCATTCGACTGTCAGTGCTAAATTTGAATAGCAGTTACAACGATCTCGTCTTTTACCGCGAGAACACGCTCGAAGCCCGGAAAACCGAATTGAGAGACATCCTTTCAATCGGCGAAAAAATCATCCGGAATAAAATGGTTGATGTCGATCAGAAAAAGATCACGCTTCAGCAGGCCCAGGATGAAATCCGTGAAGATTTCCGCAAACTGACTTACGGCAATAACGATTACATCTGGATTTCGGATTATTCTTCCAAGTTACTTTCACATCCCGATCCTAAACTCCACGGCGTTGACTATTCGAAGATTCGGGATGTTCGCGGAAACCTCATCGTTCCGGTTGTGGTCGATATCGCGAGGAAGGAAGGACAAGGTTTCTATTCTTACCTGTGGAGAAAATTGGATGAGACAGAGCCTTCGGAAAAACTCACGTACTGCAAACATATTCCGGAATGGAAATGGGTCATAGCCACCGGAGTCTATATTGACGAGATCGAAAAACAGGCTCAGAAAAAGATGGACGCGATGATTCACGGATTGTCGGAATCGTTCGCAAAAGTCCGGATCGCTCAGACCGGCTACATGTTCATTTTCGACGGGAAAAAGAAAATGATCATTCATCCGGTTTTATCCGGACAGGATGTTACGGAAATGAAGAATCCCGCGACCGGCGGATCGCTGATCGACGATTTTATTGCCGTATCCGCCACACCGGACGAACCGCTCGAATATTTCTGGGACAAACCGACCGACAAAGAACATTACGTCTATCCGAAGGAATCGTATGTCGAGTATTATGCACCGCTCGATTGGTATGTCGCATCAACCGTTTACAAAGATGAGATCAAAGAACCGGCGCGGGCACTCATTTCGCGTCAAATTTGGATCGTTCTTTTGGTACTGCTTGTCAGCCTCGGATTCACCTATGTATTTGTCGATCGCATCGCAATCCCTCTGAAAAAGCTCAGCCAGTATGCAAAGGATTTTCCGACGCACAATCTGACTTCCGCCGAAGAATACGTTTCCGGGATCGAAGCATTTCCTGAAAAATTCAACGATGAAGTCGGTCGGCTCGCGGAATCGTTCATTTACATGGAACATTCGTTAAAGGATTATGTCCGCAAACTGACCGATACGACGGCCGCCAAAGAGCGCATCGAAAGTGAATTATCTATCGCCCGCGATATTCAAATGGGAATCCTGCCGAAGATATTTCCGGCGTTCCCTGAGCGGGAGGAATTTGATATTTATTCGCTGATCGAACCGGCAAAAGAGGTCGGCGGTGATTTCTACGATTTCTTTCTGATCGATGATAAACATTTTTGTTTCGTTATCGGCGATGTATCCGGAAAAGGCGTTCCGGCGTCATTGTTCATGGCGGTGACAAAAACATTGATCAAAGCGACGGCCATGCAAAAACCCGATCCGGAGGAAATTCTATATCATGTCAATCAGGAGATCAGCCGCGATAATAACGTTGCCATGTTCGTAACAATCTTTCTAGGAATTCTCGATACGGAAACCGGCGAAATCTTCTATGCGAACGGCGGACACAATCTACCGATCGTCATTAAAAGGAAAGAGGATGTTCGATATTTGGAAAGAACCGGCGGTCTTGCCATCGGTGTGATGGAAGGCGTTACCTATCGGAAGGAACGCCTACAGATGGAACCGGGAGATACTTTTTTCCTGTACACAGACGGCGTTACAGAAGCAATGAACCGGAATGACGAACTGTTTTCGGAAGACCGCCTGCAAACCTCCATCGAAAATTTAAAGAACAAATCGCCCAAAGAAATGATCACCGGTATAATGCAGATTTTGTCCGAATTCACTTCCGGCGCGCCACAGTCCGACGACATTACAATGACCGCGATACAATTTTTCGGGAGAAAGTCCGAATCAATCTGAACTAATACCGATATAGTTCTCACGAAAAAGTCCATTTAATTCCAGCCTAAAAAGCTTAAAATCAGTACGATTTTAGATGATAATTAATTTGGAGATGAAATGATAAATCTGACAGTCAATGAACAACAATTAAAACGAACCGTACAACGTTGCCGCGAACGCAACATCGTCATTCCGACATTCGAACAACAAAAGCATCCGGAAACCATTCCGACGGAAATTCTCAACGACCTGAAAACGGTCGGGCTTTGGGATGTGAATCCGCGAAACCTGTTTCGGGTCACATGGAAAAACCAACCCGTCACAAAAGGCGGACAATTCGGCGACGTGAATTTTATCGAATTACCGAAGGAACTTACCGGCGTTTCAGCGCGCATTATCGCACTCGTCGGCAAATGGTTTCCGACCGGTGCTCATAAAGTAGGCGCTTCATTCGGGTGTCTCGTCCCGCGTCTCGTTACCGGACAATTCGATCCAACCCGTCAAAAAGCGGTTTGGCCATCAACGGGAAATTATTGCCGCGGCGGCGCCTACAGTTCCGCCCTGCTCGGTTGCTCGTCGATCGCAATTCTACCGGAAGATATGAGCCGCGAGCGTTTCGAGTGGCTGAAAACCGTCGCGGGCGAGATCATCGCCACACCCGGTTGCGAAAGCAACGTGAAAGAGATCTACGACAAATGCTGGGAACTGAAGAAAACCCGCGATGATGTGGTGATTTTCAACCAGTTCGATGAATTCGGCAATCACCTGTGGCATTATGAAGTCACCGGTCACGCGATGGAGGAAGTCGTCCGGAAGATCGCTCGGCCCAAAACACGCGTCGCTGGTTTGATAGTCACGACCGGCTCAGCGGGAACAATCGCCTGCGGCGATTACATTAAAGAGGTTTTTCCCGGCGCGAAAATCGCCGCCTCGGAAGCGCTTCAATGCCCGACGCTCTTCATAAACGGCTATGGCGGACACCGCATCGAAGGCATCGGCGACAAGCATGTTCCGTGGATTCACAATGTTAAAAATACGGACTTGGTCATCGCCATCGACGATGATGACGCGATGAATATTATTCCGCTGTTCAACTTGCCGGAAGGAAAGTCATTCTTGGCGAAGAACGGCGTTTCAGAAGAGATTATTTCGCAGTTAGATCTGATTGGCATTTCCGGCATCGCTAACATTCTTAGCGCGATCAAATTTTCCAAATATTATGAATTGACAGAGAACAACATCGTATTGACGGTTCTGACCGATTCGATGGAAATGTACGGCTCGCGCCTGAATGAATATGTTGAAAAGTTTGGGGCTTATTCCGAATCGCGCGCAGAGCGTGATTTCTACCGGCACATTCTGGGAATCAAGACGGATTCCATGCTTGAATTGAGTTATATCGATCGACGCCGAGTCCACAACCTGAAATATTTTACATGGGTCGAACAGCAGGGGCGCAACGTTGAAGAACTCAACGCGCAATGGTACGATGATGAATACTGGAACAACATTCACCGGATGGCGCCACAGATCGATGAACGGATTCGGGTATTTAACGAATTAGTCAAAAGTTAGCCGCGGATGAACGCGGATTTCGGCGGATAAATGTCAATTCTATTCACCAATTGTAGAATTCCTTCCGGGACAGAAAATGAAGCGACCAAAGTATGTTTCCGAATTGACGGAGGAAAATTCAGAAAATTCGATGAAACTTTATCTCCGATTTCTGGCGAAAAGGTCATCGACCTGAATAGCAATCTGGTCATTCCGGGCAGTGTCGATCCACATGTTCATTTCAACACGCCGGGATTCGAAGAACGGGAGATATTTGAAACCGGCTCGGCATTTGCCGCTATGGGCGGGATCACAACGGTGATCGACATGCCGTGCACTTCTCTGCCGCCAATCACGACACCTGAAAATTTAAAAATCAAATTACAGGCGATCGAGGGTCATTCACACGTCGATTTCGCGCTTTGGGGCGGCGTTTCGGGAAATTGTCTCAGCGATAAACGTTGGCATCAGCATATGGCTGAACTTTGGAACGCCGGCATCATCGGTTTTAAGACCTATTCACTTTCGGGAATGGCAACCTTTACACATCTGTCGCCGGATGAATTAAAACTGGCGATCGAAGCCGCCGGTGAGATCAGAGCATTGATCGGTCATCACGCCGAAGCCGCAGAAATCGTGCTTCCGAAAATGAAAAAATTGATCGATTCGGGACGAACCGATTCAAAAGCCTATGCTGAGTCGCGACCCGCAACCGCCGAAATTGCCGCCATCGAACGGTTTATTCGTGGCGTTTCAGGCAATCGCGCTTCCGGTCACATCGTTCACATATCGACCGGTGCCGGAGCAGAAATGATCGGAACGGCGAGACACAACGGTATCAATATTTCAGGCGAAACCTGTCCGCATTATCTGGCATTTTCCGAAGAAGATTTGATTGAGCGAGGAAGTATTTTGAAAACAGCGCCAGTCCTGAAAACCAAGGAAGATTCCGCACGTCTCTGGAAAGCTCTTTCAGGTGGCGATCTCGCATTTATCGCCAGCGATCATGCGCCATGTCCGGCAAAACAAAAACAGACTGGCTCGATCTGGACGGATTACGGCGGCATTTCCGGAACCGGAACGTTCTTGCCATACATGTATTCGGAAGGTTTCAAAAAAGGACGTATCACACTGGCGCAATTGGTAGAATTGACATCGACAAATGCCGCCAAACGGTTTGGACTTTACCCGAAAAAAGGTACATTTCAGACCGACTCCGACGCCGACTTCGTCGTTATCGATGAACGACAAACCACGACGATTCACGGTAAAGATTTTCCGTCAAAAGGCAAACTGACGCCATTCGAGAATTGGAAGTTCGCCGGTAAAATCGTTGCAACATATTTACGCGGCAGCAGGATTTATTCCGAATCGGAAGGCATCACCGAAAACCGGATCGGCAAATGGATCCGAAGAAAGGGTTAAACATGAAAAAAGGACAAGTCATACACGAGATAGAACACGATCATGAACACGAACAGGAATCAGAACCAAAGAAGAACAAGCCTGTCATTATTTATGGCGGCCCGTTGTACAATGGCAAAAAGGATGTTTGGGAAGACGGCTGTGTCTTCGTCGCCGGCGGAAAAGTAAAACTGATCGGCTCCGAGGAAGAAGTTTTCGAGAAAGCGCCCAAAGACATCGATATAGAAGTATACGATACGCAGGGCAAGATCATTATGCCGGGACTTATCAATCTACATCATCATTTTTACTCAGCGCTGTCGAAGGGATTGGTTCCTTCTGCACCGGTGACGAATTTTTATGAACGGTTGAAATTTTTCTGGTGGCGCTTAGATAAAGCGCTGGACAAAGAAACCATCCAACTATCGGCACTTGCTTCGCTTTTGGATTGCATTCAGTGTGGTGTCACAACCGTTTTCGATCATCACGCTTCGCCGACCGAGGTCAATGGAAGTCTCGAAATCATCGGATCGGTCATCAAGCGTAGCGGTATTCAGGCCGCGTTGTGTTACGAAATCTCCGACCGCGACGGAAAAGATGTTTTTCACCGAGGCATCGAAGAGAATCTGAATTTTATCGAAAAATACCGCAATGACGACTCACTGAAAGGCGTTCTCGGGCTTCACGCGAACTTCACGTTATCGGAAAAATCAATCGGGGAGATCGAGCAAAATTACGATTCGGAAGTCGGTATTCACATACATTGCGGCGAAGATGCGATCGATGCGAAATATTGCCGAAAACTCGGTTACAAAGGCGTCGTCGACCGTCTGAACAAATTCAATCTGCTGTCGAAAAAATCGATCCTCGCGCACGGCATTCATCTCTTGCCCGAGGAAATCACGCTGGTCGAAAAATCCGGTGCGGTCCTCGTTCACAATCCGGAATCCAACATGAACAACGCCGTCGGAAGATTACCGTTCCCATTGCCGAAAAATGTGAATGTCGGACTTGGCACAGACGGCATGACATCGAATATGCTTTTAACGATGCGAAGCGGATTTCTCTCGCACCGGCAAGCTGGGATCGACGACGGAGCGCTTTTTTCTGCATTACCGAAAGCGCTGTTTGAGACAAACAGCCGGATCGCCGGGAGATTTTTCGAAGGTAAACCGGGTATTCTGGAACCGGGCGCGAATGCCGACATCGCGGTGTTCGATTATATCCCGCTGACACCGATTCACTCCGGCAATTTGACCGGACATATGATCTACGGCATGTATGACGCTCCCGCCGCGATGGTCATGGCGAAAGGTCGGATGATCTATGAGGACGGCGCATTTTTAACGCTGGATAAGGAAATCATCGTCGAAGAAAGCCGGAAAGCCTGTGATCGGCTGTGGCGGAAATATGCGGAAATGAAATAAGTCGAATGATAAAAGGAGTCTAAGATGACAAATTGGAAAATAGTCGCCGGAGCGATAACTCTTTTTGCTTCAACCGGTTTTTCTCAAACCGGTGCGATCACGAATGAAATGCTGATGAAATTCGAAAAAACTATTGCGGCCGATGCAACAATCCCACCGGCGCAAAACGCGGTTTCCAATAACGACATCAAAAAACTAACACTGAACAGAAGCCTGATCGGTACCATCGACCATCATTTCGCACACACGATCAAAACGTCCGGAGTTACCGACCAGAAATCGTCCGGCCGGTGCTGGCTTTTCAGTTCGCTGAATGTCATCCGTCCGAAAGTCATCAAGAAATACGATATGAAGTCGTTCGAGTTTTCGCAGAATTTCCTGTTTTTCTACGATCAATTGGAAAAGGCAAACCTGTTCCTGACGGCGATTATTCAGACACGCGAAAAACCGCTCGACGACCGAACGGTCGATTGGCTTTTTCGGAATCCGATCGGTGACGGCGGCGTTTGGAGCATGACGCCGGGATTGATCGAAAAATACGGCGTCGTTCCGTCGGAAATTATGCCGGATACATACAATAGCGAAAACACCAAACGGATGAACGAACTCGTCAGCCGGAAATTGCGCGACAGCGGAATGAAACTCCGCGCCCAGTATCTGGAAGGCAAATCGCTCGCGTCGTTGGAAAAGTCGAAAGAGAATATGCTCGGTGAAATTTACCGCATTCTCGTGATCTCACTGGGAACGCCGCCGAAGGATTTCGTCTGGCGGTTTGCCGATAAAAAAGACAGCCTGATCGTCAAAGGAAATTTCACACCGGTTCGGTTTTACAGGGAAGTCGTTCAGGCGAACCTCGGCGATTACGTTATGCTGATGGACGATCCTTCACGGGAATATTACCAGCTTTATGAGATCGAATTCGACCGCAACCGTTATGACGGTCAGAACTGGACATTTATCAATGTCCCATCATCGGAAATGAAGCGTTGGACAAAGGCGTCGATACTCGCCGATGAGCCAATGTACTTTTCCTGCGACGTCGGCAAGCAACTCGATTCCGAACACGGGATTCTGGCGACAAACGCCTTCGATTATCAATCGCTTTTCGGCGTTTCGTTCGACATGAGTAAAAAGGATCAGGTTCTCAGTTACGAAAGCGCCTCCTCGCATGGCATGGCGCTTATCGGAGTCGATACGTCCGCGACCGGCGCGCCGACGAAATGGCTGCTTGAAAACAGTTGGGGCGAGGATGCCGCATATAAAGGAAATTTGACAATGACGGACAGCTGGTTCGACCAATATATGTACCGCATCGTCATTTTGAAACGATTCCTGCCGGAAAAAGTGCTGTCGATCCTCACACAGAAACCGATCAAACTGCCGCCGTGGGACAGAATGTATTAATCATAAATGAGGACGCAAAATATGAAATATTTCAAACAATTCATTTTTGTATTATTGCTTACAACCGCGATTCCGCTTTTGGCTGAAGTGTCAGAATCTTCATTGAACCTGATGCCATTTCCGCAAAATATCGTCGTGAAAACCGGTGAATTCCGTCTGAATGCCGATTTTTCATTGGCATTGGAAGGCGTCGGCGGGCAACGGATTTACGTCAATGCGACGCGAATGTTGCGGAGACTTTCCAATCGCACGGGACTCTTCTTTCCGCAGGATTTCATCACCGCAGAAACGCGCTCCGATACGGCGGACATGATCGTTAAAACAACTCGGATCGGGCGACTTGGGCTTGGCGAAGACGAATCCTACAAACTGATCGTGACGCCTAAAAAAGTCAATCTGTCATCGGAAACCGACCTCGGCGTGATTCGCGGACTGGAAACTTTATTACAATTGCTTTCTGCTGACGAAAACGGTTACTTTTTCCCGGCCGTTGAAATCAACGATGCGCCGCGTTTTCCGTGGCGCGGACTGATGATCGATGTCAGTCGTCATTTCATGCCGGTCGATGTCATCAAACGAAATCTTGACGGCATGACAGCAGTAAAAATGAACGTTTTTCACTGGCATTTGTCCGACAATCAGGGCGTTCGCGTCGAGAGCAAATCACTCCCGAACCTTCAGTCAATGTGCTCGGACGGCATGTTTTACACGCAGGAGCAGATCCGCGATATCATTGCATACGCCGATGAACGCGGTATTCGCGTCATCCCGGAATTCGATGTTCCGGCGCATTGCACAGCCTGGATGGTCGGCTATCCGTTCCTCGCCAGTGGACCGGGTCCCTATAAAATCGCGCGATATTGGGGCGTTTTTGACCAGACAATGAATCCGGCCAGGGAATCGACTTATGAATTCCTGGATGTATTTTTCAAGGAAATGGCGGCGCTCTTTCCGGACGAATATCTGCACATCGGCGGCGACGAGAATACCGGCAAGGAATGGAGCGCGAATCTTGAGATTCAGGCATTCATGAAAACGAACGGCATCGACGACAATCTTGCGCTTCAAAAGCATTTCAACCTTCGCGTTCTGGAAATTCTCACGCGCTATAATAAAAAGATGATCGGCTGGGATGAAATCTTTCAGCCCGCATTGCCAAAAAACATCGTCATCCACTCGTGGCGCGGATACAAGGCGCTCGACGAAGCTGCCAGAAAAGGCTACATGGGCATTTTATCCAACGGCTATTACATCGATCTCATTCAACCGGCTGAATATCATTATCTGATCGATCCGATTCCGGAAGGTTCGACGCTTTCTGAGGAGCAGAAGAAATTCATCCTCGGCGGAGAAGCGACCAGCTGGGCTGAACTCGTCGTTCCGGAAACCATTGATTCGCGAATCTGGCCGCGAACGGCTTGCATTGCGGAACGCTTCTGGTCGCCGCAAAACGTTAAAGATGTTGAAAGTATGTACCGCCGGATGGAAATCGTCAGCGGTCAGATGGAAGAACTCGATCTCCAGCATATAAAAAATTACGATTACATGCTCAGGCGACTGGCAAACGGTAACGATATTTCCGCTTTAAAACGCTTTGTCGATGTCATCGAGCCGGTGAAAATCTACAACCGGCATTTTCAGGGAATCAAATACGCCTCGTTCTCGCCTTATACGCGTGTCGTCGATGCCGCCCGTCCGGAATCCATGACCGCGCGCCGTTTCCGTAAACTGACCAACGACTTTGTTGATAATAAAAATGTCGTCACTGTTCCTGAGTTGACCGCCATGCTTCAGTCGTGGAAATCAAATCACGACGAATTGAAGAAGACGATCAACCTCTCGCCGGTTTTAAAAGAAATCGAAACGTTGTCGCAGGATTTATCATCCATTTCAACGGTCGGGATCGAAGCGATCGAATATGTAAAAAAGGGGAAACCGGCGCCGGACAAGTGGCTTGCCGAAAGCAAAGCAGCGCTGGTTCAAGCGAAAGAACCGCGCGGTCAGGCGGAACTCGCGATCGCGCCTGCTATCGAAAAACTCATCAAGTCGTGTGAAAAATAGAAGGTGTCAGACATGGAAAAGAGATTCATGATCGTTCTGATCAATCTGCGGAAAAAAGACGCTGTCACCGTTCAGAAGATTCTGACGGAATGGGGCTGTCTGATCAAGACGCGCCTCGGACTTCATGACGGCGTTCTCGATCAATGTTCTGATTTCGGGTCGATCATTCTCGAATTGGTCGGCGAGAAAGACAAACACGTCGAGCTGGCAAGAAAGCTGAACCTGTTGACCGGCGTTCAGGCAAAATTGATCGAAATGGAAGTCGCCGTTTAACGATTTAATTCAAATTCAATACGAATGGGACTCTCAACCTCTTCGGATGTTGGTTTCTTGTGGGTTATTTGTAAATTCAATCAGGAAAAAAATATGAGGAATTTATGGCAGAAATGAAACGAATAGCCGTTTTGACAAGCGGAGGAGATGCGCCCGGAATGAACGCCGCCATCCGCGCCGTTGTTCGCACCTCTTTAGCCGAGGGTATCGATGTTTTTGGCATCACCAACGGATATGAAGGCCTGATTTCAGGAGAAATCATGCCGCTTTCACGCCGGTCGGTCAGCAATCTCCTTCAAAGGGGTGGAACGTTTTTGAAAACGTCTCGATGCGAATCATTCGAACACGAAGCGGGCAGAAAACGCGCGGCAGATGTTTTAAAAGAGTGGAATATCGACGGGCTTGTCGTCATTGGCGGCGACGGAAGTTTTCACGGCGCGCACGCGCTTTATATCGAACAAAAAACCAATGTCATTGGGATCCCCGGAACGATCGATAACGACATCTACGGCACCGATCTGACGGTTGGTTATGATACGGCGGTCTCTACGGCGCTTGATTCTATCGACAAAATCCGAGACACGGCGGCATCTCATAACCGACTTTTCATCGTCGAAGTGATGGGACGTCACGCGGGATTCATCGCGCTGGAGTCGGGAATTTGCGGCGGAGCCGAAGAAATCCTTGTCCCCGAGACAAAGAAAACGATGGAAGACCTCGGCGGCTTGATTACAACATGGGCGCGGACCGGAAAGACCAGCAGTCTCATCGTCGTTGCGGAAGGTGACGAATTAGGAAACGCGCATGACATCGCCAAAGAAATTCATACCCGATTCCACATCGATTGCCATGTCTGCGTTCTGGGGCATACGCAAAGAGGCGGAAGTCCGACAGCGACGGATCGTCTGCTGGCAAGTCGTCTCGGCTACCATTCGGTTCTGGCATTAAAGGATGGAAAAACGGACATCATGGTCGGTTGGATGAATAACTCGATCTCTTACATTCCATTGCCGGAGACGTGGGAGAAGAAAAAACCGCTCGATGATGAATTACTCAAGATTTACCGAATTCTATCTCTTTAATATTTCGCGAACAGTGATTGACTGAAAGACGACAAAATATCAAACGATTCCGATCACTGCTGATTACTTTATTTGTATTTTCTTCACTTATTGGCGCCGAACGGCCGAAGATCGGATTAACGCTTTCCGGCGGCGGCGCGCTGGGATTCGCGCACATTCCGGTTCTGAAAGCGCTCGACTCACTTGAAATTCCCATCGATTATATCACCGGCACGAGCATGGGTGGACTCGTCGGCGCGCTTTACGCTATCGGTTATTCCGGCAAGGAAATCGAAACGATGTCGATGGTGACCGATTGGAAAAAAGTTTTTACGGATAAGCCTCCGCGCGAAACTCTGCCGTATTTTCAAAAGAAAGACGCCGACCGCTACCAATTCGAAGTCGGCATCGAAGGCTTCGTCCCCATCGGTAAGGGCGGCGTTATCGCCGGGCAAAACATCATGATGCTATTTTCGAACCTGACCTCGCAATACGCCCACTACATGGATTTCGACAGATTGCCGATCCCGTTTCGGTGCGTCGCTGTCAATTTGGTTGACGGCAAAGAGGTTATTTTGAAAAGGGGTTCGCTGGCCAAGGCGATGCGTGCAACGATGTCGGTGCCGACGATTTTCAGTCCCGTCGAGTGGGGCGATTCGCTCCTTGTGGACGGCGGTCTCCTGAACAATCTTCCCGTTGATGTTATCAAAGAAATGGGTGCGGAGATCGTCATCGCTTCATCCGTTGGTTTTCAATTCATGGAGCGAGAAAAGATAAATGGAACACTGGATGTGCTGATCCAATCGTACAACATCGCGCGCGACAGTAAAATAGCCGGCAACGCCGCGCTGGCGAATATTGTGATCGACATTAGACTGCACGGCGTCACCCCAGCCGATTTCAACAATTCCAAGATCGAGAAGATCATCGCGCAGGGTAATGTAGCCACCGCCGAAGCATTGCCGAACCTTGTCGAATTGAAAAAGAAATACAATTTGACCCGCAACATTCATAACAATTCACAAACAATTCCAATCTCACAACCGAAGATCCGCGAGATCGACGTGGTCGGCAACATCGCCTTTTCGGATGAAGCGATCCGCTCAGTGATGAATATTCCTGACGGCGTAAATTATCAACCCGATTCGCTTTCGGCGGCTGTCGAGCGGCTTCAGGCAACCGGCGATTTCAATCATATCGACGTCAGCATCCGGCCGATGATCGACCAATCCATACGTCTGATCGTCACGGTCGATGAGAAAAAACGTCCAATTATCAGCGAAGTCGAAATTCTCGGCAATCAAACCATCCCGGACGAGTTCATTATCCGGTTGCTCGGTATCAAAACGGGCTCGATCTTCATCCTGCCAAATATCGAAGATCGCATCGCCTATTTATACAGTCTCGGCTATTTCGAGACGGTTTATTACGAACTCAAGACGCTATCGAAGAATGGCATCCGGCTGATCTTACACGTTAAGGAATTGCCGAAGACCAAACTCAGGATCGGCGCCCGTTACGATTCGCGCCATGGTGTCGTCGGCGCGCTGAACATTCAGATGACGAACATTCTGATCCCCGGAATTCGCATGGACAACGAGGTGCAGTTCATCGGACTTAATCGCGTCTCATCCCGCGCGTTTTATCCATCCCGCACACTCGACTTCCCGCTCTATCCGTTCGTTCATTTCGACTATAAAAGAATTCCAACCTATGTCTATAATACCGACGGCGACAGGATCGCCTCTTATCTCGACCGCTCATCAACGATCGGGCTGGGCGCCGGCATCCTCTATAAAAATTACTGGAACATCGAAACACGGTTCGACCGGGAATTCGTGAATATTCATCCGGACATCACTTCAGACGAATCGATCAATTTTGTCAACTGGAAAGACCGGCTCTGGGAATTTCACGCCAATTCGGACATCGACCGGTTAGACAACGCCTTCGCACCGCACAAAGGCATGTTACTGCACATCGGCTATGAAGAAAGCATCCAGACACTGAAAGCCCGTTCGCGCTATTCGCGGCTGGAGATTTACGGCGATTGGTATCATACACTCTGGGATAAACATATCATACGGCTGTACGGCTTCTTCGGCGAATCGACCATCGAAGGCATTGCGAACAAATTCCTCTATCAGAACGGACCCGACCGGTTCATCGGCGCCGACTATGATGAGATAGTCGGAACCCGCCTGTCCGTTGTGCGCTTCGATTACGCTTATGAATTCAGGAAGAATGCGTTTCTGAAGGTCATTGTCAACACACTCTACGGTTTTCAAAACGAATACATGTATCCCGGAATTCATCCCGAACCGATGACAGGCTTCGGAATCGCTTTCAAATACGTTACACCGGCCGGACCGATCCAGATGGCGCTCGGGCAAGGCAATAAAAGCATTTACAAATCCGCCGCCAAGCAGGGAATTCTTTACCTCACGGCAGGGTACAATTTCTGATAAGTCTGATTAGGTAGAATAGGTTGATTGGGTTAAATGGGGATAAAGTTGTGAGCCTTGTCCGCCTTGGCGGAAGTTGTGGTTTTGGATTCACGCAATAATAACTCCGGACTTTAGTCCGTCACAGTTGGGCTAAAGCCCAATCTTTTTCTCGAATTTCCCATATCCACGCGCTAAAGCAGGTGGCAATAGTATCTTTATTCTCCACAGTGGGCAAGCCCGGCCCGTTCCGGGAAATTCTAAAACCCAAATTACAAATCCCAAACAATGACCCAAACACAAGCCGCAACTTTATCCCGATTTTATCCCAACCTTATCCCAACTTTATCCCCAATTAACCTAATCCTACCCAATTAACCATTTCCTGAAATTGAACAAGATTCTTCGTCGCTATGGATTTTCGGGCTTCTGATTCTTCATAGATTCCTGTCCGGTCATCGTGTTGCTACACGATTTGCACGGCTCCTCAGAATGACAGCATCGGCGGGCGGGTTCACGACCTTATCCCAACTTTATCCCTACTTTACCACAACCTTATCTCCACCTTATCCCCAATTAACCCATTTAACCGAATCCTACCTATTCTACCCAACCAACCTTTTCGCAAACATATCATCGTTGATTATCTTCTCCGCCCAAAAGAGCCCGATGAGGGTTTTGGCGTCGGTGATCCTGCCGGAATAGACTTCTTCCATCGCCGCGTCGATTGTCATCGGTAGGAGTTCGATCTTCTCGTCCGGATCGGGCCGCGTTTCTCCCGGCAAGAGATCGTCCGCCCAGAACAAATGCAGGAGTTCATCGCTGTACCCGACGCATGTGTGGATCGTGCCGATCTCGACGAAATGATCGGATCGGTAACCGGTCTCTTCGGTTAATTCGCGCCGGATTGTTTCTACTGCGTTCTCGCCGCTGTCCGTTTTTCCCGCAGGCAGTTCGATCATCACGCGCCCGACCGGATAGCGGAATTGCCGGACCAGCAGAATCTTTCTATCGCCGAGATACGGGATGATGACCGCAGCGCCGGGATGTTTGATATATTCGCGCACGGAGATTTTCCCGTTCGGCAGAGTTACAGTATCCCGGTAAACCTTCAGCAGGCGTCCGCCAAAGACTTTCTCGCTGTCAACCTGTGTTTCAATAAACTCTATGTCTGTCACGGTGAATCCTTTCTTGATAAAAAATCTATCATCCGAGCGGCTTTATTCGGTGGAAGCGCATCCTTCATATTCAAGCAGGCCGTCATAACTCTTATTGCCCGGGAAAAGCGCGTAAACACAGACTTTCCGACTGGCGATCGTCACTTCGCCGAAGAACTTTTCGCCGACCTGTTTCAATTGTGTCCATTTGTCGCCATCGACGACGGCAACATTCGAAGCGCCGGGCACGCGGAGTTGAAACATGGCCGTCCGACCAACCCGCTGATATTTTTCCATCGGCGCGATCAGGATGGAACCGCTCTCCAAAAACGATCCGTACATGGTTGGAAAGCCGATCTTTCCGGACAATCCCGAACGGTTATCGACCGCATAAGCGACAACCCCGCGATAAAGTCCCGTTTCGTTCTTTCTTTTAGCGAAGATCTCAAGCATGTATGCTTCGCGTTCCGGGAACAGGCAATGGATCTGAACGCCGCCCGGAATCGCCTGAACGAATATCAGCCTGTCGTCTAATTGCTCATTATCATGGATGATCGATACAGTAAAAATGATATCTTCCGGACAATTAAATTCAATTGTTGTCTCGCCATTCGCTTCGATGGTTACAATAGAATGGCTCACGAACGAAATCCCATACCGGAAGAAATCGCTCCAGACTTTCGGTTTGACGCCGAATTCCGCCTTGGACAGCGGCTTATCGAGCAGTTGCCATTTGGCTTCCTCGGGAAAATGATCGAAGACGAATTCTTCGGGTGAGGTCATAAAATAGTGATCGTTGAACTCCTGAATGAACTCTCGGCCTTCCAGATGTCCGGCGCCCCACGTCGCATCGATCAGTTGCCAGCGGCCGCCAATCCTGACGGCATTCCAGTCGTGATTCGATTCGGTTGGAATTGCCTGCCCGGGAATGTAGCCGGTTCCTTTTGCATAACCGGGAATGACGGCGACTTCGAGTCCGGCAGAAGTTGCCAGCGCTTCGAACAGGTTGCCGTAACCGGCACAGACGCTTTTACGCGATTTCAGCGTTCCTTCGGCGGAAGTGTTTTCGCAATTGCCGGAAAAATAGCCTTCTGTGTCGTACCGGATATTCGCCGTCATCCAACGGAAGATCACGCGGGCTTTTTCAGTATCGGAATGCGCGGGCTGGATCAGATATTTGGAAAGAGTTTGAATGGAATTTGTGACCGACGGGGGTGCGGCAAACGCGTGGCGGTCAATCCTGGAATAATCCGGCTCGGCCGCAAGGTTCGATACGGCGAGTCCGCAGATCATTACAAACACAATGTTTTTATTTTTCTTCATGTCGAGAGAATTTACCGGAAATGACCGACATGTCAAATCATCAACGAAATAGAACTATCCGTGTTTGTCGGTGCAAATCCGCGGCTATTATTTTCTTCCTATGTTGCACTGTCACCGCTAAAGTCAAATCAAACAGTCCGCCGTCATCTCTTTCGGGATTTCCAGGCCAAGCAGTTTCAATGCGGTCGGCGCAATGTCGGCCAACTTGCCGCCGGATTTCAGCGATTTCCCAGCCGCATCACGCGCGACGTAAATCAATTCCACCGGAAACAGCGTGTGGCTTGTCTTGACCATGCCGGTTTCGTAATCGATCATCTGTTCGGAGTTACCGTGGTCGGCGGTAATCAGGATTTGGGCGTCTAATTCCAGCAGACGATTGACGATTTTCCCGACGTTCTCATCGACAATTTCGACGGCTTTTCTGGCCGCCTCGAAGACGCCGGTATGCCCGACCATGTCGCCATTGGCGTAATTGACGACAATCAGCGAATAAGGATTGTTTTCAAGACGTTTCAGCAGTTCGATGGTGACGTTAGCGGCGTCCATTTCCGGATGACTGGCGAAAGTGGCCGGGTCAAAGCGTCCTTTGATTTCGACCTGGTCTTCCTGCGGGAATGGCGTAGTGGACTTGCCGTTGAAAAAACTGGTCACGTGGCGAAATTTCTGGGTTTCGGCGATGCGCAACTGGCGCAAGCCGGTATTGGCAACGACTTCGCCGAGCAGTTTATTCATGCCGCCGCCGGCGCTCATCGAACCGAGCATATATTCCGTGAACTCGTCGTAATACTGCGTGAAGCCGACATAAGTAATGGTCGGCTTGGCTTTCAGATTGCCGGGATAGGCCGGGTCGACGAAGGCTTTGGTCAGTTGAATAGCGCGGTCCTGGCGGTAATTGGTGTGCAGGACGACGTCGCCGTCTTGCATTCCGGTGTAGCCGCCGATGACATACGGCGGAATGTATTCGTCGAACATTTCGACATTGTCGGGGGTCTTGTCGTTGGCGTAGGATTCACTGACAGCGGCTTCGGCAGTCGCGGCATGCCGCCCGTCGGCCATGACGATGCAATGATAGGCGATGTCGGTCAGGTTCCAGTTCTTCGAGCGGTCCATGCCGTAATAGCGTCCCATAACCGTGCCGATTTTCGCATTGCCGACTTCCGCCAGAACGCGGTTGAGTTTGGCGATATATTCCAATGTACTGCGCGGCGGCGTGTCGCGTCCGTCAAGGAAAGGATGGACGACAATGCGGCCTTTGGGGAATTCCTGCCGCGCCCAGCGCATCATCTTGAAGAGATGTTCCTGATGGGCATGAACGCCTTCATCCTGTAAAAGCCCGAAGAGATGAAAGGTCGAGTTGTTGGACTTCCAATTGGACACCAGATTTTTCCATTTAGGGGACTCAAACAGCGAGCCGTCCGAAAGTCCATCGTCGATGCGTTTCAGTTCCTGGATGACGATTCGTCCGGCGCCCATATTCAGGTGGCCGACTTCACTGCTGCCCTGATAACCTTCGGGAAGTCCAACCGGCTCGCCACTGCATTTCAACAGAGTCCAGGGATATTTTTCTTTATATGAATCGATGTTCGGCGTTTGGGCCGCCAGCACGGCATTGCCCCGGGGATTTTCGTTGTAGCCCCATCCGTCACGAATGATGATTGCTACCGGTCGCATATTTTACCTCTGTTATTTAACCACGAAGGCACCAAGGCACTAAGTGATATTTTTGTTAATGATTTACTCAAAGTAAGATTTTATCCATTTCGGTGATGATATTCTGTTCGGCTTTAACCAAATCCAGGCAGTGCAGTTTTTCAAGATATTCCTTTTTAATTTCGTCGTTCACAGTTTCACTGCCCATGATAATTTCAAGTCCTTTGTTAGAGACGAGCCGGGCGACTTCGGCTACAAAAATGCGGAGCGTGGATTGCAATTTGCCGGCATCCGGCGCGGAATTGTGCAAATGCCCGACGGTTTTCCTGGCCAGCGTCGCGGCGACTTCCGTTTCCGTAATAATGTCGGACAGCAGGAACTGGATATGCTGCTGGCGGGTGAGTTTGTTGTTGTGCGCGAAGAAGATCAGGTCGTTGAGCATTTCTAGCGCCTGCGCAATGATTTTGGCTGATTCGAGGCCCGGTTGAGATGACAGTGTGCGCATTTCATTCGCCAGGCCGCGATAGAATTCGCCTTTGGATTTGATAGTCGTCCGCCATCGGTATAGGTAAATGATGTTCTGCTGGATTTCGCTGGTGCCTTCGTAAATGGTCGTGATGCGCACGTCGCGCTTGATCTTTTCGACTTCGTAATCGTGCATGTAACCGTAGCCGCCGAGCGCCTGGATAGCGGCCTCCGCGGCGGTGTTGCCGGCTTCCGTGGCGAAATATTTCGCGATCGAGCCTTCGACCAGAATGTCGGTGTCGCCGGAATCGATGCGCCGCGCGATTTCCTCGATATAGGCCTGCGCGGCGCTCAACCGCACAATATTCGGCACGAGCAATTTGTGAGTGTAGCCCTGTTTTTCGATCAGCGGTGTGCCGAACTGAATGCGCTCTCTGGCGAATTTCACGGCCTTTTCCATAGCTGCCAAACCGGCGCCGAGCCCGAAGGCCGCCACCATCAGGCGCGTGTATGAAAATACGTCATTGGCTTGCTTCAAACCAACTCCGGGAATTCCGCCGACGATATTTTCGGCTGGCACGAGCACATTTTCCAAGATTAACGGCGATGTATTCGCAGCGCGGATGCCGTGTTTGTGTTCCGGCTTACCGCGTTTCAGACCTTCCGAATTACCGTCGATGATAAAGAAGGTTGCGCCTTCCGGCGTTTTGGCCAGCAGCGTGAGAAAATCGGCATAGCCGCCGTTGGAGATAAATTGCTTACTGCCGTTCAGACGCCAGGCGACGATTTTCCCGGAGTCGTCAGTCACCGGTTCGGCTTTGGTCTTGATGGCTTCCAGGTTACTGCCGGCATCGGCTTCGGTCACGGCATAGGCTACAAGGGCTGATTCATTAATGATTTTACCGAGCCATTTCCGTTTCTGTTCGTCGGTGCCGAAGAGCAGGATTGGTTCGGCGCCCAGGTGAATCGCCAGGAAGGCGGTTGACACGCCCAGACAAATCTTGGCCAGTTCGACGGAAACATGATAAGTGTCCACCGCACCGCCGCCCAGCCCACCGAATTCCTCCGGGACGAAGATCATCTGGAGGCCGACGCGCTCGCTCAGCAATTCCCGGATAATTTCCAGCGGGAATTCGCCTGTATCGTCGAGTTCGAGAATTTTATCGCGGGTCAGTATTTCTTTTTTCAGCGACCTGATCGTTTCCAAAATCATTTCGCGCGTTTCCACATCCAATCCACCTGGCTCAGTCATTTTCCCTCCAGTTTTCAAAACAATAGAACCGTCGTTAATATAACCTTCACGTTGTCTATCGGGAAAGGAAAAATCCCGGTTATTGCTGGCTCGATTTTTGTAAATTTCCAGCGGTCACGATATTTGAACTTTAAAATAAGCAGGACTTTTCCATGAATAAAATTCTCATCACCGGTGCATTGGGACAGATCGGCACTGAACTCGCCTCGGCACTCTGCGAACGATATGGCCAAAAGAACGTCATCGTTTCAGATGTCCGTCCTAAAAAAGAAACCGATGAAATCGTCGATTGCCTGTTCATCCCACTCGACGTGACGAATCCCAAAGACGTCGCTGAAATCGTCCGAAAGCATAACGTCGGCACTATTTACCATCTCGCCGCACTCCTTTCCGCGGTCGCCGAAGCCAAGCCGCAAATCGCCTGGAATGTCAACATGAACGGGTTGTATTGCATCCTCGAAGTCGCCCGCGAATTTCACTGCTCGGTTTTCACGCCCAGCAGTATCGGCGCTTTTGGAATTTCGACACCACACGACCGAACGCCGCAGGACACGATCCAACGCCCGAGCACGATGTACGGCGTTACAAAAGTCGCCGGTGAATTGCTCTGCGATTACTATTTCAAACGTTTCGGCGTGGATACGCGGGGCGCCCGCTATCCGGGGCTCATCTCCTATAAAACGCTTCCCGGCGGCGGAACGACTGACTACGCCGTCGAGATTTTCTATGAAGCGATCCGCTCCCGAAAATACACCTGTTTCCTCAAGGAAGGTACGTATCTCGACATGATGTACATGCCGGATGCGATCGACGCCGCAATTCGGTTGATGGAAGCGAATCCCGACCAATTGAAACACCGGAACGCCTTCAATGTCACTTCGATGAGCATCGCGCCCGAAATTATTTCCGCCGAGATAAGAAAACACATTCCCGAATTTGAGATGAATTACCGGATCGATCCGATCCGTCAGGCCATCGCCGATTCATGGCCGAATTCGTTGGACGATTCTGCCGCCCGCGAAGAATGGGGTTGGAAGCCGACTTTCAAACTGCCGGAAATGGCCGCCGACATGCTGGAAAAACTCTCGAAAAAACTAAACGTGAACAACCAATAAATCATGAATAAACGGAGCATAAAATGCCATTGAATCAACTATCATCGGTTTTAAACGACAACCTGAAAAATTTGAAAGAAAGTGGCCGCGCGAAAGGCGCAGAAAAAGTCATTGTCCGCATCAAACGCGCCGAAGGTGAAAACGGCCCGCGCTACTTTTTAGAGGGTTTCGGCGACAAACCATATATCAAGATGAACTCGAATTCCTACCTCGGACTTTCACTCCGCGACGACATGATCGCCGCCGAAGAAAATGGCGCGAAAGAATTCGGCGTCGGTCCCGGCGCAGTTCGCTTCATCAGCGGAACCCATCGGGCGCATATCGATCTGGAAAAAAAACTCGCCGCTTTTCACGGACGCGAAGCCGCGATGATCTTTAGTTCCGCTTACGTGACCAGCATGGGCGTCATCGTCCCGCTGACGACACCGGAAACCGTTCTGATCAGCGACGAACTCAATCACAACTGCATCATAAACGCAACAAGACTTTCGCGTCCCGCCGAGAAAAGTATTTATAAACACAACAACATGATCGACCTTGAAGCCAAGATTCGCGAAAACATTGGCAAAGGCAAACGCGCGCTCGTCATCACCGACGGGATTTTCAGCATGCGCGGCGATAACGCGCCGTTAGACAAACTCGTGGAAATTTGTAAAAAGCATGATTCGTCTTTCCCGGAAGGCGTCATCAGCATCGTCGATGATTCTCATGGCGTCGGCGCATTCGGAAAAACCGGGCGCGGCACCGAAGAATTCGTCGGCGCGAAGGTTGATGTTCTGATCGGCACGCTCGGAAAGGCGTTTGGTGTCAACGGCGGCTATGTCGTTTCATCCGCATCGGTCATCAATTATCTGCGCGAGACTGCGCCGATGTACATTTATTCGAATCCAATCACTGTTTCAGAGGCGCGCGCGGCACACAAAGCCCTCGAAATCCTCGAAAGTCCCGAAGGCGGAAAACTTCTCGCTCATCTTACTGAAATGACCGCGAAATTCCGGAACGGATTAAGAACGCTCGGTTATGAAACGCTCGACGGCGCGCATCCGGTCGTCCCGCTTTTGGTCAGAGATACGCAAAAGACTGCCGATCTTGTCAGTTACCTGACGGAAAACGGTGTTCTTGCCACCGGCTTGAATTATCCGGTCATCCCGAAAGGTGATGAAGAGATACGCTTTCAGGTCTGCGCCGATCACACGGCAACCGACATCGATTACGTACTGAAAGTCATAGAGAATTATCGCCGGTAAAGCACGAGTTCCGAGTTCAAGGTTCCGGGTTTCACGAAGCGTGATCTTCGATTCGCGTTAGGAAATTGTTCGCCTCCGGTATATCAAGAATTAGATTCTAATTATCTCTGTGATTTCCGTTTTCTTTGTAGTGTATTTCTTTAGTTTTTCCGTTTTTCCCGCTTGGCAAAATACTGGCTTGCGAGAAAAAGCGTTCGCTTTTCGTCTTCACTCAGGTTGTCGTATCCACGTTCGTTGATCTGATCGAGAATCCTATCCACTTCCTCCCGTAATGTTTCATCCGTGTCATAATGAAATTCCGGCTTTTCCGTTTTGGTATGTTTTTGCTTTTCACTAAACCATTTTTTGAACGGATTCCGGATGCGGATACGCGGCAAATTTCTTCTCATTCGCCAGAGAATTTCCGACCGTTTTAAATAAACGAAACCGATGACAAGTCCCCCGAGATGCGTCAAATGGCTGATCCCGGTTCCCGCTCCAAATGTCGAGAAAAAGGTGATAGCGCCCATGATGAGAACAAAGTATTTGGCTTTGATCGGGATCAGGAAATAGAAGTAGATTTTCCTTTCCGGAAAAAGCAACGCGAATGCCGCCAATATACCGTAAATCGCTCCGCTCGCGCCAACGACCGGAATGGATGAATGGAGGCTAAATAATAACGTAATGATACCGCTTCCGACGCCGGTCAGGAAATAGAACCGGTAAAACTGTTTCTTGCCCCAGTAATTTTCAATTTCCATCCCGAACATCCACAGAATGAACATATTCCAGAAAACATGGCTGAAGTTTGCATGAACGAACATGTAGGTGAACAACTGCCAGATGTAACCTTTTTGCCAGACGTCGGTGGGAACGAGCCCAAAATATCGCACGAAGAAATCGTCCGCACGGAAAAGAACCATCGACAAATAGACGATGAGATTAATGATGATGATCTCTCGAATGGCGCCGCGGAAAAGTCGCGGTCGCACAAAATTCAGATTGGGTCGGGATTGAAATCGGTATTGAAATGGTGTCATATTAATCTCGGCTTGTAATTTTTTATCATTTGTTTCCGACCATGTCGAGGCTCTTCAGGCGCAACGGATAATCGAGATGAAACGAGAGATAGGATATAAGAATGTTCGTCAGCCCGTCAGCACATTTTTCATCCGGCAACGGCGGCAATTGATTACCCAAACCGCCAAACACAATCGCCTTTAAAAATCTCATCGCTTCCGGTTCAATCGACATAACATTGTTGGAAAAGTTCCGGCACCCCGAACAAATCAGGCTTCCGGAACTCACATCGTATCCGGTTTGGGTCAGCGGTTTTCCGCACATGGAACATTCGTCAAGATTCATTTTGTAACCAAGCGAATCGGTCAGATTGAACAGAAATGTGAAAAATGCCTCACGTGAGAGCGACGGATTTTCGTCGATGAACCGAAGCGAATTCACGGTCAGTTGAAAGATCGCGTCATCTTTGTGCTGGTCGCGAATCGATTTGTCAATACATTCAACGATCGCCGACGCATAGGCGAGCTGTTCGATTCCCCGATCGTTCCTGAAAAAGAATTCGATGGATTCGATCTTGCTGAGAAGTTGAATCTCCCGTGTTGGTTTGGTGTAATAAATGACATCGACGTAATTCAACGGTTCGAGATAGCCGCGGAACGGACTTTTCAGCCGCCGGCCGCCTTTGGCGATCACCGCGACTTTTCCTTGCTCTTTCGTAAAGAGGCGCACGATGACACTCGTCTCCTGAAAGGGAATCGTCCTAAGTATCAATGCCGGTGTGTGAACGAGATTCATAACAGGGAAAGATTAACGAGAAAAGATGAAAGATGAAAGAGAGTTTTATAGAAGAAGATTAACCGAGGAGAACGCAGAGAACACACAAAAATGTTGTAATGCACTAACCTCTATTTTCCGACAGGAAAAAATCCGGGCTCTCTGAATTCTCAACCGCTGCGTTTTCGGTGTGCTGCGCGGTTTGGTTTCTTAGTATGCCCGCGCAAAAATGGCGATCGTGTCCGACGGTTTTCCGGTAAAAAAACAGACGCCTTTTTCGGTCTGATTCAACGGAATACAACGAATCGTCGCCTTCGTGTCTTCCTTGATTTTCGCTTCATCCGCGGCGCTTCCTGCCCAGAATGCTTTGACAAATCCGCCATCGTCGACGATCTTCTTGAACTCTTCATAATTCGCGACGGGGAAAGTATTTTGATTCCTGAATTCAAGCGCGCGATTGAACAAATCCTTCTGGATCGTTTCCAAAAGGGTCACAATTACGTCTCCGGCATTGTCCATCGGAATGAATTGTTTGTCTTTAATGTCACGCCGGACGACGACGATCTGATTTTTTTGAACGTCTTTCGGGCCAATTTCTACTCTGACCGGCACACCTTTCATTTCCCATTGATTGAATTTCCAGCCTGGCGTTGCCTGCTCATTGTCGTCGATATAATAGCGGATGTTCTTTGCTTTGAATTCGGCGCCGAGCGATTCCAATTTCCCTTTAACAAGCGACTTTTCTTCATCGCTTCTCCAGATCGGAATGACGACAACCTGATGTGGCGCGATCTTCGGGGGAAGGATCAAACCTTTGTCATCGCCGTGACACATGATGACGCCGCCGATAAGCCGCGTGCTGACACCCCAACTCGACGCCCAGACATATTCCAGTTTGTTCTCTTTGTTCAAAAACGTCACGTCGAACGCTTTCGCGAAATTCTGCCCGAGAAAATGCGAAGTTCCGGACTGGAGCGCTTTTTTATCGCCCATCATCGCTTCGATGGCATATGTGCGAACCGCGCCGGCGAATTTCTCCGAATCGGATTTTCTGCCGACATAAACCGGCATGGCAAGATAATCTTCCGCAAGAATGCGATAAACTTCCAGCATTTTCATCGCTTCGGCTTCCGCTTCTTCGGCGGTTGCGTGAGCCGTATGACCTTCCTGCCAGAGAAATTCCGTCGTGCGCAGAAAAAGCCGCGTGCGCATTTCCCACCGAACGATGTTCGCCCACTGATTGATCAACAACGGCAGGTCACGGTAGGATTTGATCCATTTTTTATACATCGACCAGATGATCGTTTCCGAGGTCGGGCGAATGTACAGAGGCTCTTCAAGTTGCTTGCCGCCGCCAATCGTCACGATGGCGCATTCGGGCGCAAATCCCTCGACGTGCTCCGCCTCTTTCTTCATAAAACTTTCCGGGATGAACAACGGAAAATACGCGTTCACGTGTCCGGTTTCTTTAAACATCCGGTCGCAAATATCGCGGATGCTTTCCCAGATTGCATATCCGTACGGACGAATGACCATTGTGCCTTTGACCGGACCGTAATCCGCTAATTCGGCCATCTGGACGACATCCGTGTACCATTTTGAATAATCTTCGCTTCGTTTCGTTACACTTTCAGCCACAATTTTTCCTTACTTTTAACTCCATAAAAACCGCGTAAAATTAACGAAATTTTTCTGATTGTCATTGCTATTCCTATTTCCGTAGATTTATCGGCGATATGAATGCATCACACACTTTATCACTGTTTTTTAACTTTCCTGCCACACAACCATCCGGAAAGGTAATGAAAAATGAATCGAATTTTAACAATAGTTGTCATTTTAGGACTTTTCATCATGAATCGCTGTGAATCGAATTTTGCCGACAAGATGTTCGTCAACGCCACAATCATCGACTCAGACGGCCGTCATTTATCCGGCGATGCCGTCGCCGTTACAAAATGGAAAATCGTTAAAGTCGGCAATCAAGCCGATCTCGCTTCGCTTTGCGATAACAAGACCGAGATTATCGACCTGAAAGGCGCTTTTCTTTATCCCGGTTTTTCCGATGCACATCTGCACGTCGAGGGTGTCGGAAAAAACCTGCTGAACCTGAATCTCGTCGGCACGACTTCTATTCGCGATATTCAACAACAACTGAAGGATTATTCGGTGAAAAATCCGGACTTACACTGGATTCAGGGTAGCGGCTGGGATCAAAACGATTGGAGCTCGATGGCTTTTCCAAATCATTCGGATTTGGACGCATCTGCTGACGAACGTCCCGTCGCGCTGGAACGCATCGACGGTCATGCTCTATGGGTCAACGCGAAAGCGCTGGCGCTCGCCGGAATCACGAAAGAAACACCCGATCCCGAAGGCGGAAAAATCCTGAAAGACAATTTGGGAAATCCGACCGGCATTTTGATCGACAATGCCATGAATCTTGTCTGGAAGCAAATCCCGCCGGACTCACCCGAACAGCGGACGAAATATCTTCTCACCGCGCTCGAACATTTTGCGTCGCTCGGTTTGACGGAAGTTCACGATGCGGGCGCCGATGAGACGACACTCTCGATTTATAAAAAACTGGAACGAGCCGGGCGTCTTCCCATTCGCGTTTACGCTATGGCATACGGCGGCGACATCATCAATTTTATGAAAAAGCACGAACCGGTCGCTACCGATAACAACCCGTTTCTCACGATTCGGGCGATCAAACTCTTTGCCGACGGCGCACTCGGATCGCGCGGCGCTTATCTGTTCGAACCGTATTCAGACGATCCGGAGAATGTCGGATTGCTGACGATTTCCGAAAACGATCTGAATGAAATTGCCGAAACTGCCAAAGCGACCGGCTATCAGGTTGCGACACACGCCATCGGCGATTCCGCGAACCGGCTGATTTTGGACACTTACGAAAAAATCCTCGGCGAGAACACCGCCAAATATCGCTGGCGCATCGAACACGCGCAGGTTCTCGCGCCGTCTGACATTCCGCGATTCGGAAAACTCGGCATCATCGCTTCGATGCAGCCGACACATGCGACATCCGACATGCCGTGGGCGACTGCGCGTCTGGGCACAAAACGCGTTAAAGGCGCATATGCGCCTAAATCGGTGTGGGGTGGCGGAGCGATTGTTCCCGGCGGTTCGGACTCGCCCGTCGAATCGGCGAATCCGCTTCTCGGTTTTTACGCCGCTATCACGCGGCAGAACATCAATGGAAAACCGATCGGCGGCTGGAGGCCCGAGCAAATCCTCGATCGCACGGACGCGTTGAAAATGTTCACCGAACTTCCCGCTTATGCCGCATTTCAGGAAAAGATCAAAGGCAGACTCGAACCGGGATTCGCCGCAGATTTTACAATTCTGGATAAAAACCTCATGACCATTCCACCAAAAGAAATCCTGCAAACAACCGTCGTCATGACAGTCGTCGGCGGGGAAGTGAAGTATCAGACTAAATGACGTTCAAGTTCCGTCGGGTTCTCAAACCTGAGGGCATGAAACTGGTTTGGGTGAAAAACCTGACGGTATGAAACTGGTTTAGATGAATGTGTGTCAGGTCTGAGGACCTGACACAATAAATAAAAAGTCCATGACACAAGCCTGAAACTCTATTACGTAAAGAAAAAAGTCTTTAGCACAAACCCATCAGCACACGAGAAACGATCAAAACCGATTTTCAACATATCGCGGGAACTGGTTTGGAAAAAAATCGTGTTAATTCGTGGTTCAGGGTGTCAATCTCGGTTATAAACGCCACGAACATCCTGAAATACTTGCTAATTTTCGGAATTCGTCTTATAATCTCCCATTGTGTTTTTAAAATCGAGAGGATTGATATGAAAGCAAGGCTCCTTGCAATAGTCGTTTTTCTTATCTCAACACTTTTCGGACAGACAAACATCGCCGTCATGGATTTTGAGGGAAAGAATGTGTCGAAAGACGATGCCAGTGCGCTGACCGATCGTCTGCGAGCAACGCTCTTTATGACGGGAAAATTCGTCATTCTTGAACGCGAGAAAATGGATGCAATCCTCAAAGAGCAAGGCTTTCAACAATCCGGCTGTACATCGGACGCCTGCGCTGTAGAAGTCGGACAACTGCTGGCGGTCGAACAAATGGTCGTTGGAAGCATCAGCAAAGTAGGACAGACTTATTCGGTGACCGCCCGGTTGGTCGGCGTTGAAAAAGGGAATCTCATAGGCGTCGGCACATGCGACCTCAAGGGCGACATCGGCGACGTGATGACTTGCCTGAGCGATGTTGCCAATCAATTAGCGGAAAATCAGCCGGTCCCGCGAAGTGCACCAAATGAGACGCAAATGAATGAATCAACAAGTACTAGTGAACTTAAAAAAGAAGCAATCCAAACAGGAACCGTGACGGATATAGACGGCAATGTTTATCGAACAGTTAAGATTGGTAATCAGTTGTGGATGGCAGAAAACCTGAAAGTGACCCATTACCGGAATGGCGATGCGATACTTAATGTTATGGGCAAAACCGCATGGAGTAATCGAACTATTGGTGCTTATTGCAATTATGACAATAATGCAACAAATGCTTACACTTATGGACGTTTATACAACTGGTATGCGGTAAATGACAGTCGCAATATTGTACCCAACGGCTGGCACGTACCAACTGATTCAGAGTGGCAAACCCTGAGTGATTATCTGGGTGGCGATTTTGTTGCCGGCGGTAAACTGAAAGAAACCGGAACGACACACTGGAACAGCCCCAACACGGACGCTACGAACGAAAGTGGATTTTCCTCGTTGCCCGGCGGCTACCGTGACGGCAATGGGGCATACCACAACATTGGTCGCGAAGGTTGCTGGTGGTCGTCTACTGAGGAGCGCGATAGGAACTCCGCATGGTACCGAAGTCTGAGTTTCAGTGGTTCAATCCTAGGCGGTGACGCCGTCGACAGTAGGCAGGATGGTTTCTCCATTCGTTGTGTGCAGGATTGATATATGCCAGCATATAAAAAGAAAAGCAATATAAGTTTAGATGGTTACAAGGGAGAAACTTGTTTGTCTATATACAAGGTCGGAAATAAAGAGAATATGCAGGATTAACATACGTTGTGCTGCTTTTATAAAATATGAACGAAATAATCTTCGTAAACAACAAGGGAACACGCTTTATAGATAGGCTACTTTTACACTTGAAAAGTAGCACCAAATTGAAAATTTCAGTTTCTTATATTCGCAATTCAGGAGTAAATCCGTTAATTGATGAGTTTGAGAGATTTATTGGACGAAATGGAAAACTAAGCATAATAACTTCCGTCCAAATGGGCATTACAGAAAAAGATGCAATACGGTCATTATTGGTAATAGGCGCAGAAGTTTGTGTTGTGCAGGAAACTGATAAAAGAGTTTTTCACACAAAAGGATTTATCTTCAAGCAAAGTGACTCATTAGTCGTAATAATTGGTTCAGCTAACTTAACACATAGTGGGTTAATTTCAGGAATAGAATGGGGTGTTGAAGTCATTGGAAATGCAAGTTTTACTGAAATTGTTGAACGAGAATTTGATGAATTATGGCAATCTCAACTTCGGGTAACTTTAGAAAACCTTGACAAAATTTTCAGCGAGCCAACGGATAGAATCCTTAAGCCCATTATTGACGATGAAGATGGGGTTGTTGACAATCAATCTGTATCACTCAATGAAATACTTGAGAACTATACAACATATTCTGTTCACAAGAGACCAGATATGTTAGGGGCGTGGAATTTCAATCTAACAGTAAGTAAGGTTGAACAACTACTCCGGTCAGGGAATCCATTTTATGTAATATTCTTCTGCGATTTTGAAGCAACCAGTGAAAAAGTATTTGCAATACCTTCGGATTTTCTGAGAACTAATATTCTTCCTTATGCACACAAAACGAATGGTACAAGGTATTTGATAAACTTATGCAAATATGATTTACACTTTAACTGGCAAAGGTCAATAAAAATGGATGGCAAGCCATTTCTTGTAAAAGATGGCTCTTAATCAAATCGAAGCCAATTACGAAGGAATCTTATGTGTTTTCTCTTTGCAAATATATTCATCTCAATCCGGTTAAAAGTGAGATTGTGGCGAAGCCGGAAGATTGGCAATATTCCAATTACAGGGACATTATTGCCGGGAAAATTTCTCAGGAAGTTTCATTATTCTATGGAACCTTCTTTAAAAATCCGGAAGACTATCGGTTATTTGTAAATGATATCGATGATGATTATCAGAAAGACTTGAAGGATTTTTTGTTTTTTGAGGATGAATAATCGTTATCGACGAAACCCAAACCAGTTTTCGCGGAGCCAAACTGGTTACGGATTTCGTGTTTTGAGGACAGAATAAAGGTTGCACTTTTTACTTTGGACTTTTACACTTTTCTTTTTGCTTCTTTTTCTTTTGCTAAAAGAAAAAGAAGTTGAGATTTCTCTGGAGTGTTCCAACCGCGTTGGAACTCGTCGTCGGAAACGACGTTTTTCTGCGACTTTAGGTCGCATGCATCAACGCGGTTGATGCGCTCCATAACCGATCCTCCTTTAGTATCTGACAAGTTGAAAATAAGACCGGTTTAGTCTTTCGCCGGCGCTCAAGCCGGAAATTAGTTTGTAAATAAAAATTGGTGTTTATTCGTGTTAATTCGTGGTTCAGGCTGTCAATTTCCGCGTCCGCGGCGGTCATTCAAATGCCACGAACATCTTATCGAAATTGATGACGACGATCTTGAATTGCCTGATGGCATCCTGCCCGAGATTCCCGAAGAAATATTTGCTGTGTTCTGTTTGAACGTCTTTCAGCAGGCTGACTTCCGGCAAAACCACATCTCTTCCAGCGATGCGCATTTGCACGTTCGTAAGTTTGTAGGCGCGGTTTTTCTCCATCCCGCCGGCAGAACCGGATATGATGCTTCCCAACTCATAAGTCGAATCGATCTCAGCGGCGTATTTTTCATAATACTTCGGATAAAGAGAGGTTGATTGTGCGCCGGTATCGAATGTGAAAACCAGCGATTCGTTCCGGTAGCCGACATTGATCAGCGGCATCAATCCTTCCATGGCGAAATTTTTCTCCTCCGAGTTCGTCGGGATCGCCGGAATAGTCAACGTATTTTCGGCATAATTCAGGCGAATTTCCTTCAACTGATTGATCACCGGGAAGCCGATGATCCCGTTGACCTTGTAAAATCCCAGAAATCGCAGTTCTTTGTCCGGCATGACGATGAACACGACGTTTTTTACGACGATGTCTCCCAGCCGGATTTCATCGGCGACGCCGATTTTGGATTTGACCAAATTCCCGGTCGCCCCCTGAACGTCGAATTCGGTCGGAAACACTTTGACACCGAGTTTCCTAGCCGTTTTTGTACTGACAACCGAGAGATTCGCGCCGGTATCGAAGACAAACTTCATGCTCTTTTTTCCAAACCGGACGGGAATTCGCAGAAGCCCGACGATATCTTTCTTCATCGGCAATGTTGTCTCGCAGGAAATATCCGCTGTTGTTGGCGGATTGCTTGCCAACGCGCGCCATGCTTTTCCGTCGTTCCCGATGTCTGTTCGTGTGGCGCTGTCTAAAAATGCGAGATAGCGGTTCAATAGCGTATCCGTGACAACCGTTGCAGACTTATAATCATTCATGCGAATATCGTTGTTGAGTTTCGTTTTCAGAAGTTCGGCAACGAGCGTATCCGAAAGTGGAAATTCGAGGCAGTGGCGGATTTTCTCGTTAGAAATATTCGGACGATTGAACACGTTGTCGAGAATTGCTCCAAAATACAGACTTTTTTCGACCGGCAACATTTCGGCATAAACCACCAAACTATCTTTCGCCTTGAAATATTCTTTCCGATCGATCAGCGATTGAATATTCGCGTCCGGTGTCTGCGCGAAAACGGTTATTACTAAAATCGGGAACAGGAGCGCAAATCGTTTCGGATAGTTCGGTTGGTTGGTTTTCACGAATAATTCCCTCTCTTTATTTTATCACTTTAGTGGAAAATGGCAACGCCAGCCTCGGCGACTTTCGTTAGACACCCATTTCGGATTTTCCTTCCGGCAAATTGGCTTTGTAAATTCGCATCGCCCGGAAAAGACACATCCATCACTGCGATTTTCTGCCGGTAATATCTCTTCCGGAATCGGGCGCGGTCCGTTCGTTTCGCGGAATGATTTTTCCACGTCTATCAAGGCTTTTGTGTACGGATGTTTCGGATGCTCCGCGATTTCGGCGGCGATCCCGGACTCCATCACGTTTCCGGCATATATAACCAGCAGTTCATCGGCGTGCGTTAACGCAGAGCGCAGTTCGTGCGTCACCCAAAGAATTGACATTCCGAACTCTTTCCGCAGTCGCTGAAATAATTCCATCAGTTCAAATCGGTTGACAGCGTCGAGCGCGGTCGATGGTTCATCGGCTATCAGAATCGACGGTTCTCCGGCAATCGCTAAGACGGTAGCGACTTTCTGAAGCATGCCGCCGGAAAGTTCGTACGGATACGAGCGGGTGATTCGATTCGGCTCTTTGAATCCGACGAATTCCAAAAGTTCGGCGAGTTTTCGTTTAGCCGAATGCCGATCGGCGCGGATGGTTTTGGGAAGTGCGTCGAAAATCTGGCCGCCGCAGGTCATCACCGGATTCATTGACGCCGCCGGCTCCTGAAAAATCATGCCGATCCGTCTGCCGCGGATCGTGTCCATTTCGGAATCCGAACAGGAAATCAGATCGATTGGCGTCTGCAAGCCAGAAAGAACGGCCGAACCGGAAAGTCGCGCATTCGCCGGAGTCAATTTGAGCAAAGATTTGCAGAGCAGACTTTTCCCACCGCCGGATTCGCCGACGATTGCCAGTAGGGAAGAAGCGCCAAGACAAAAACTGACCTCCTCAAAGATCGCTTTATCGACGCCTTTGGTTTGAATGAAAAGCGACAAACTACGAACATCGAGTATCAAGCGATCCATCGTCAAAACCGGCTTCTTTCCAGTAAAAGTTGCGTATATGATTCCTTCGGCGAGTTGAAGATCTCATTTTTATCGCCGATTTCGATCAATCGTCCGTCCTTTAAAATTCCGACGCGGTCGGCGATCACGCGGACGGTTTCCAGATCGTGTGAAATGTAAAAAAATGTCAGAGATAATTTCTTTTTCAGTTCTAACAATAATTTGAGCAGATGCGCCTGAAGCGACAAATCCTGCGAAGAGATCGCCTCGTCGAGAACCAGCATTTCCGATCCGGTTGCCAGCGCGCGGGCGATGCAAACGCGTTGTTTCTGTCCGCCACTCAACTGATGCGGAAAACGGGGCAGGACATCTTCGTTCAGTTGGACGTTGGATAGACAATCACGGAGCCGGAGGCTTTTTTCTTCTGACGAAAGCGTTGGATCAAGTGCGTCAGAAAGCGTTGATCGAATTTTCAGTCGCGGATTCAGTGATTCGTCGGCATTTTGAAAAACCGGCTGGACTTTTCGATGATAGGCTCTGAGTTCGCCGAGTTTATATTTCCAAATATCTTCACCAGAGTACAGAATTTTTCCGGAATCCGGCGAGACAAAATGCAGGATCGACATGGCAATCGTACTTTTTCCGCTTCCGGTTTCGCCGACAAGCGCCAGCGTCTCGCCACGATGGATAAAAAACGAAACGTCATTGACAGCGTTGACAGTTTTTTCTCTACGGCGGAATAGGTTTCGTTGTCCATAACGAACCAAAAGTTCTTTGACTTCTATGAGCTTTTCGCGGTCGGTGTTTGATTTCATTTTACGATTCCCGCTCGCCGGTTTTCGGATCCAGGACATTTCTCAATCCGTCGCCAACCAAATTGAAACCAATGACTGTCACGACGATCGCGAGGCCGGAAAATAATGTAATCCACCAAGCGCCAGCCAAATCCTGAAATCCCTGATTCAGGATCGTTCCCCAGCTGGCTTCCGGCGGCTGAACGCCCAAACCGATGAAACTCAACCCGGATTCGATGACGATCACGCTGCCGATCATGAGCGTCGCCGACACGATAATCGGGCCGAGAATATTCGGAAAAATGTATCGGAAAAGCACGCGCCGCCGATTCAATCCAAGAGCGACGGCGGATTTGACATACAAACGCTCTCTGACCGATAAAACTTCCGCGCGAACGACCCGCGCTACTTCCATCCACGAAAACAACGAAAGAACCGCGAGCATCAGCCCAAACGACGGCCGGGTGAAGCCGATCACCGTCAGTAAAATGAACAATCGCGGAAAACCCAACATGACATCGACAAACCGCATCAGCGCGGCATCTATCCATCCTCTGAAATAACCGGAAATCATTCCGATAACCGTTCCGATGGCAACTGCGAAAAATGTTACAATGATGCCGATTGTCAGCGAAGATCTTCCACCGTACAAAATCCGGCTGAAAAGATCGCGCCCGAAGAAATCCGTCCCGAACGGATGAGAAAACGATGGCGGCTGTGAAATTTCTTCCAGACTCTGAGTGTACGGATCTTGCGGCACGATCCACGGCAAGCAGACGCACAGAATGAGGATTGTCAATACTAGAACAATTCCACACCGAAAAGTCTTTTCACGCCACATTCGTTTCAAGACGATTTCCCTTTCAGTCGAATTCTCGGATCGGCAATCATATAAAGAATATCTGCCAGCAGGTTTCCCAGAACGACAGACAAAAACGCCAGCGAACCGGCGGCGATGATGACCGGATAGTCACGAGCGAGTGCCGCATTAAACATCAGGCGCCCCATTCCGGGCAGTGAAAAGACAACTTCGATGATCAGCGCACCGCTAAACAGCATCGGAAGAGAAAGTCCGATCGTACTAATCAACGGCAACAGTGAGTTCCTTAAAGAATATTTAAAAAATATTTTCCCGCTCGACACGCCACGCGCCCGCGCCGCCAAAATATAGTTTGAGTGCAGAGATTCAACCATGCTTCCGCGGATATATTTGAAAAAGACAGCGGAAAACGAGACGCCTAATGTCGTTATCGGTAAGATCAAATGTCGGATGGAATCGATGATACGCCCGCCAAATGATAACTGGTCGTGAAAAAGCGACACCATTTGCGAAGACGGAAGCCAATCCAGCCGCACAGCAAACAATCCTAAAAGCAAAACACCAATCAGAAATGACGGCATGGAATAGAAGAAAAGCATGATCGCAGAGATCGTTTTATCAAAAGCGCACCCTTCCCGAACGGCAGTGAAAATTCCCAAAAGCGCCCCGATAAGAATGCCGAAAATCAAAGAAAGACCGGTCAACATCAATGTTGGTCCGAGCGCTTCGACGATCATTTCGGCAGCCGGACGACCGGTACTGAAAGAGTTGCCGAAATCTAAATGAAGGGTCACGCCGGAAAGCCATTTCAGATATTGAATCGCAAGGGGTTGATCTAAACCGAACCGTTCTGCGATTTGTTCGCGCGTGTTGATTGCGGCATTCGGATCGAGAAAGATTGTTGCGGGATCGCCCGGCGCAAGGTGAACGATGATAAATATCAGTGTTGCGCCGATCAAAACAACCGACACAATTCCGATCAGGCGCCTGAATAAATAGGCGGACACTTCACCAAACCTTTCCGTTAATCGCCGATCGCGCGACGTTCTTTCACCGGAATCCACCAATCTTCGAGGTTGTTGTACGCGCCCCGCTTATCGAAGACGACATTCTTGAACCGGCGGTGAATCGCCGAACATTCCATTTTATAATAAAGCCAAGTATAGGGTAGATCGGTTGATAACAGCGTCGCGATTCCATCCCAATATTTTTGCGCTTCATGGGGAGAAATCGTCGCAACCGCCAACTCCTCGAGCCGGTCGAATTCCGGAGAATAATAGCCGTTGAAATGAAATGGTATGAAGAACGATGATCTGTGAAAGAGCGACGACAGATCCATTTTCAAGCCAACATTCCATCCGATTAGAATCGCGTCAAAATCCCGTTCCGGCAGCATTCTTCCAAATAGAAGACCCGCATCAACGATTCTCGGAATCATTTCAACGCCAACCCGCTTTAACTGATTTTGGATCAGTGTCAATGCCTGCTCGCGCCGGGTATTTCCCGCGTTGGTTATCATCTCGAACCGAAATTTTCTGCCTCCTTTTTCGAGAACACCATCGCCGTCAGAATCCTTCCAGCCTTCTTCTTTCAAAAGTTTGGCTGCACGTTTTGGATCGAACGGAACAACGCGATTGGCTTTTTCATTGTACGCCCAAAGAACCTGCGGGATCGGACCGTTCATCGGCATCGCCATTCCGTCATTGACGATCCGCGCAACTGCAACACGGTCGATCGCCATTGTCAACGCCGTCCTAACCTTCTGACTTCCGAAAAGAGGATGTGGCTGGATATATTCCGAGATGCGGGTAAAATCTTCACCATATTTGTCATGCATCTGCCGGAAATGCGCGCTGTCTATTAAATTCCATCCGATGAAATCATATGTTCGCCCGAGATAACTCACCGGACGCAGAGGAGAATTGCCGTTTTCCCACTCTTTCTGCAGGCGGACGAAATCACGCGGCGGAATGACCTCGGTAAAATCGATGTCACTGCTGAGAAGTTGGCGCACCATGCCGGCTCCATCCGGAATAATCTTAAAAATCACAGTGTCGAGATGCGGTTTGTTGGATTCATAATAGCGGTCAAACCGGGTCAGCATTACATATTGCTGACTTTTCCATTCTTTAAATCTGAATGGTCCTGTTCCGATCGGACGACGGTTGAATTCGATCTTCGGCATTTTCTCCGGTGGAACATTTTTCAGCAGATGCTCCGGAAGAATGAATCCCTCAACGGCATCCATGAGCATCGTCGGAGATTTTTTAGTAAAATAAAACACAGCTGTCGAGTCGTTGGGTGCCATCACCTTTTTGATATCGGCCTTAAATGCCACGCCGTCCCAAAAAATCTTAGGATCTACCTCGATCTTGTGAGTAAAGGCTACGTCTTTCGCCGAAAATGGAGCACCGTCGTGCCAAAAAACGTTTGTGCGGAGGTGAAAAATCAGAGAAAGGCTGTCTTTCGAGAATTCCCAACTTTTCGCCAATTGCGGTGAAAAAGTGGTAAGATCCTCATTGATATTCGCTAGTCGACGAAAGACCAGGCTCTGGATATTGATCGCCGGTTGAAGCAATCCGGTCAATGGATTCAGCGCGTCCGGTTCGCCGTTGATTCCAGCAACGAGCGTTCCGCCATTGACAATATCTTTATCGGAATAACTTGCATCATCATTGATGAAATTCTTCCGGCTATCTGATCCGCAGGCAATAAAAAATACAATTAGAACAAGATAGAGGATTTTTTTCAAGGAATGAACAATCGGGTTGGAATCAACCGGTTTTCTGTTTTTGAATGACGGCCGCCGCTTCTGAAATCGTATAAATTATCTTCTCAATAGAAAATGGTTTATTGATCACAAAATCAATGTGTTTACTTAAAGACTTTTCATCGATGCTCAACGCCCATCCGGAAACCATAATGATTTGAGTTTCCCGGCTGATCTCTTTGATCTTTTCGGCGATTTCCATTCCGGTCATGATGGGCATTCCGAGATCGGTAATTACAATGTCATGCCGTTTCTTTTTATATAAATCAAGCGCCGCGACGGAAGATGAATTTGTATCGACTTCGTGACCGAGTTCGGAAAGCAGGTCTTTGAATATTTCCAAAATATGTTCTTCGTCGTCGATAACTAAAATTCGGGTTGGTGCGGTCTTTCCAACCTCAATTGCCTGAGCGCCAGCCTTCGCGGCGGCGACTTTTGGTAAATGCAATAAAACCGACGTTCCTTTTCCGGCCTCGCTCTGTATGCTGATTCGACCGTTATGGCGCTTGATAATCCCATACACTTCGCTCAAGCCTAAACCGGTTCCCAAAACGCCTTTTGTCGAGAAAAATGGGTCGAATACTTTTTCGACGGTTTCCGGTGTCATTCCGATTCCGGTGTCTTTAAATTTTATAGAAACATTTTGGTTTTCGGTTTCTGTTTTAATATAAAGCACGCCGCCTTCTGGCATCGCATCAACAGCGTTAAAAATAATATTGGTAAACGCATTTCTGATGTCAGAAGAATCGCCTAATACAAATATATTTTCCTCAAGTTCCAAAATCGGTTCGATCAATGTGCCCTTGAGTTTAGAGGTGGTTTCCCATTTGGGCCGAGTAATTTCAACAACCTCATCGATTATTTTCTTCAAGTCGATAGTCTCGGTGAGCGCGCCTTCGCTCGGTCGCGAGAACTCCTGGATTTTCCTGACCTTTGACGCGCCATCGAGAGCGGACTTTTCGATCATTTTCAGGCTGTTTAGAAGGTACTCGTCGGTAGTTTGTCTTTTGAGTAGTTGAACGCGCCCGAGAACGACTGTTAGTACATTGTTAAAATCATGCGCGACGCCGGATGAAATTTGGCCGAGTGCGAGCATTTTTTTTGCCTGAGCGGATTTTTCTTCCAGTTCGCGACTTTTCGTGATGTTTTTACTCGAAATGATGAACGATTGAAGGTTCCCATCTCCATTGAGAACAGGATGTGTCCGTTCTTCAAAATACTCACCGAACCGCTCTTCGTATTTGACCAGAGGAATTATCAGACCGCTTTTTAAGGTATCACGAAGCGGACAATCGATACATGGATCTTCCTTTTGATGTAAAACCCAATGACACTTATGTCCGATCAGCGATTCGCCTTGTCCAAAAATGATGTCTGCCGATTTATTCGATTCCGAAATCGTATAATTGGCTTCACACAAAATGATCAGATCGCTAATTTTATTAAAAATAAAACGGTATTTATCTTCGATTGAGATATTACAATTTACCTGCGCTTCGTTCTTTAAGTCGCTCAAATTCTATTCCAGTCGTCCCGAAATGATCACTCTTTATCTTTATATCAAAATATCGCTATGAACTTAAACAGGCGATTGCTTGAAGTCAAGAAAATGAGAGCGTTATTTCTCCCTCGCTCCCACAAAGAGCACTAAACTTTTATTAAAGTTCATTGAAAATCTTCGGCATAACAAATAAACCGCCGTTATGCCGATAGATTATTCAATAGTTTTTTTGCTTCCTTTGCCCTGGTCTGAGCGCCGATTTTATCGAAACAGCCTACGGCGCGTTCCAGATAATTTTTCGCTTTTTCCGGTTCACCCATATCCTTAAAGAGAACCGATATTTCCATCAGCGTTTCAGCAAGGTTGAGCGTATGGTTCAGTTCTTCATTGATGCGCTTACTGTTTTCTAAATACGATAGCGCGATGTCGAACCGTTTGCTCTTGCGATTGATCATTCCAAGTATCTTGTAGGCTTCTGCGATACTGAGGCGGTCGCCAATTTCGCTGAAAATCGAAAATGCCGATGTCACAAGCGCGGTCCCGGAAGACAAATCGTCTCTGAGACAGGCAATTTCCGCCTTGATCAGATAAGCAAGACCTTTTTGATACAGATTGTTTGTCTCTCCAGCAACTTCGAATGCTTTATCGACGTGCGTCGTCGCGCGGTCTAGTTGGCCTTTAAATTTATAGGCAATCGCAATGTTCATGTGGATATTGGCAAACGTATCGTTTTGGCCACCTTTTTCAGCAAGACCCAAAACCTCACGGTAATGCAACATAGCGGCATCAGCATCCCCGCTGATGTGATAAGCATTCCCGATGTTCATACTGGTATTGATGATCAAATCCGTAAAATTCTGCTCTTTCGCCATTTTACGAGATTCTTCGATCAAAGATATACCTTCGGAAATTTTACCTTGTTGCACCAATAAAATGCCTTGCGCATTTGACACAAGCGCAATGCCTTTTTTATCATTGGTCTTTTTGAACAATATAAGGCTTTTTCTGAGTTCTTCGTCTGCCGTCTTAAAGTTGTTTTGATAAAAGACGACATTTCCCAATTTATAGTGCGCTTTGGCCTGCAGATTATTATCTGCTTTATGCGTCTTTTGTTCAGAGAGACTCCGGAGAATCTGTTCTGCCCGAGCCATCTCGCCGTATTTCATAGATATCTCAGCAACACAATACAAAAAATCCAGATATTCTGTTGCCTTAAGATATTTATCCGCATGATAAATCGCCGTATCGAAATCGATATCCCGAAAAAGCCTGTCTTTCTGCGCGCCAACCAATTTCTCGGGAAGTGTGTCTTCCCGCCAGATATTTTGCAAGACGCGTTCTCTCTCGCGTCGAAGCGTGTCGATCTTCTTAGAAAAATCTTCTCCGCATCGAGTGACGGCAAGAGAAATAATTTCTTTGAGTAGTTGTCTATTCATATTGTAATCGACTTTGCTACTTTGTTAATTATGTCCGACAAGGTTCAAGGTTCGGGATCCAGTCCCCACCCGTAACGGGTAAAATGGTTGACGCAGACCGAAATCGTCTGTGCTTCCAGATTCACTTCGGGATTCGCGACTTCTACCCACGTATTGCTTTCTTCGTCAAGCCAGTAGACACACAGGTCTTCCGGATTTCCCTCAAAATCGAGATTGGCGTAAGAAAGGGTGACTTTGACATCTTTGATAAACATCTGACTGGGAAGAAAATCGACGGCCGCGCCGATATTTTCATCTTCGTTGTCTTGCACAACGCTGACGGTGATGTCGCGAAAACGTTCTTCAAAAGCATAGGCTGGCACTTCAACCATATTGTTGAAGGTCATAAATCCGCCAACAACGCCACCAACCTCACGTCTGATTTTTTCGTGATCATAACCCCACATCGGTCTTCTGGCCAATTCAGTCACCGCCTCCTGTTTCCACTGAACCCATTGTATCGATTCGGAGGAAACACCTTTTTCAACAGACGGGGTTATGGTCGCTTCGGGAGCGGTCAATGAATCTTTACTGCAACCGGAGAAGAAAACGATTCCCAATATGGAAATCAGGAAAACAACCCAAAACAAACTCTTCGATCTCATTTTACACCTCTTATATATTCACAATAATTGAAATATCGAATAGCACAGTTAAAGATACAAAAATTATACCAACATTGTCAAATCTCTTTTACGAATGGTTTCTTTTTGTGTTGCTACTTGTGTCTCCCGTCATAAAACCGGACAATAATTGCTGTTTAATAAACTCTTCCCTAATTTCTTTCTTAATGATTTATTGGCACATCTTGAAAACAACGCTGGGTGATATGAACCGGCCCGCTGGTTCATATCACCCAAACACGCTGGGATGAAACCGGCTGTTTTTGCCGGTCGATGTGGTGTTTTCGTATGCGATATTTGAGCGTTTCCCGTGTAATATTGAGAAGTTTAGCCGCTTGCGTTTTATTGCCATTTGTTTTGACAAGCGCTTTCTGGATCAAATTTTTCTCGATGTTCGCAAGTGAAACACCGTTGGTTGGTAGTTCCAACCAATCCGATCTATAATTTTCCTCTGCAGGACAACCAATCTCTTTTCTTGGGACATTCAGATGCCTCAACGTGATAATCTTCTCGGTTTCAAATAATACCGCACGCTCGATGACATTTTTTAATTCTCGAACATTTCCCGGCCATGAATGAGCATTTAAGCAGTTTCTTGCCTCATCGGTAAATCCCTGGACATTCTTTTTGAACTCGGTGTTATAAATCCTTAAAAAGTGTTCGGCAAGCAATAAAACATCACCATTGCGGCGGCGGAGTGGTGGGATATAAATCGAAGCTACATTCAACCTGTAAAATAAATCTTCCCGAAATGTCTGATCCAGCATGTTCTTCTCGAGATCACGTGAGGTTGCGCTGATAATCCGCGTATCGACGTTTATCTCTTTCGTCCCGCCGACACGACGAAAACTTTGTTTTTCGATAACCTTCAGGATTTTCGATTGAAGCCCCATTGACATATCACCAATTTCATCTAGGAAAAAGGTCCCATGATCCGCAATTTCAAGAAGTCCATTTTTCCGCTGCCTGGCGTCAGTGAAAGCGCCCGGTTCATATCCAAACAACTCCGCCTCCAGTAACGATTCCTGAAACGCCGAGCAATTGATCTCGATGAACGGTTTTTTCGCGCGGTTACTGCTGTAATGGATGGCCTTTGCCACCAACTCTTTTCCCGTTCCGGTTTCACCACGAATCAGAACCGTCGTCTTGGGAGTTGTCGCGACATACCGAATGAATTGGAACACGCCCTTGATTTCTGAACTTTCGCCGACGATCTTTTCATGTTCGGAGATTTCATCTTTCCCGCGAAGATAGGCAAGGTGCTCGTCTTTTATCTTCGTATCGAGAACTTTTTGAATAATCAGTGCGATTTCTTCAATATTGAACGGTTTCTTGATATAATCCGACGCACCGAGCTTCATCGCACGGACAGCCGTCTGGACATCGCCGTGACTCGTGATGATAATGACCGGAATGCGATCACGTTTATCCTGAATTTTTTCCAAGAATTCGATGCCGCTCATGCCTGGAAGTTGCAAATCCAGAAGAATAAGGTCTGGTTCATCGACCTTTAAATATCTCATTCCGTCTTCAGCGGAAATCAGCGCTGTAACATCATGTCCTTCCGCAGAAAGTACTTCCTGCAGAATGGTCCCAACACCGCGGTCGTCATCTATTATTAATACTGAAGCCATAACCGCCCCTATTTTAAGAAGGGACCGGTTCAAATGCAACAGTTAGTTCAATTAAAATGTTCCAATTACCCGCGTCGGCGCGCCCTCCGCTTTTAAATTCATCGGCAAAGCCGCTAAAAAAAAGTCGCCGTCCGGCAATTGTTCCAAACCGGTCAGATTCTCCAATATCAACACATCCGCCTTCATCAGGATATGATGAACAGTGAAATCGTTTTGTTCCAATATCTCTGTATCGACACTCGGGAAATCGACGCCGACTCCGGATAATCCCAAATCGACAATCTTTCGCGCAAAATCATCCGACAGATATGGCGGTTCGGAAAAATATCGCTTATCCAACCAATTCACATCAAATCCGGTGTGCACTAAAAGCCACGATATTTCCGCTTTCTGAATTCTCCATATATCGTCGTCGGTAAGATCGATCGGAATCAGTGCGTCCGTCGGTTTTCGGAGACAAATCGCATTCCCGACAAATCGTTCCGGCGGAAAATCACTCAACATTTTTCCATTTGGGTAAAAATGACGGGGCGCATCCATGTGCGTTCCAAAATGCGTTCCCAGATGAATTTCCGACATAGTGACGTCTCTGCCGATCGGACTCAAATAACTATCGATACGCGGTTCAGGTGTATCGCCGGGGTAAGTCGGCATTCCCGTTTCAAGATAATGTGTCAGAGAAACAACATTTCGATATGAAAAATTTTTCATTTACTTTCCAGCGCTTTTCCCAATATCACAGTCAACCGACCAAATTCTTCTTCATCGAAGCCGCTGGTCTGATAGATGATTTTTCCGGCCTTATCGATTAAAAAAACACGCGGTACGTACATTGACGCAAAGAGATTATAAATCTTTCTCTCTGGATCGGGCGCCATGGGTAGAGTAAAATTCTTTTCCTGCGCAAATTTGACCAGCTCTTCCGTTTTATGCTCGCGGCCAATAGCCACAACCGCGACCGAACTATCCGCCCGGTATTTATTCCAGATGTCTGTTTCGATTCGTGGTAACTCCGCGTTACATGGCGCGCACCAAGTCGCAAAAAATGCTATCAGCACGACTTTTCCATTCAGATCACCGGAATTAAGTATTTTCCCGTCGAGAGTCGTTACCGAGAATATCGGCAGATTATCGCCGATTTTCGCAACGGTCGTTTTTGCGATTTCATCTTGCGGGAAAAGTACCCCTACCAACGACACGATTGCCAGTCCAATCTTCCACTTCATCATCTAACTCCTGTAAACTAATTAATATTTATTCCGCCGGATAACCAACCGTCTGCACCAATTGGATTTTTTGTTCCGGTTTCAAATTCATCGCCTTCCCCAGAGCATCGCGATCGAGGCTGCCGCGGACGACCGTCGCCAACCCTTCCGACGCACAGAACAGATAAACGTTCTGGCTGATATAGCCTGTATCGGTAGCCGAGAAAAATTCCTTCATCTTATCATCGCCGCGCGTGAATTTCAACAGATCGGCGACGAAAATCAAATTGACAGGCGCTTTTGCAACAAACGGTTGGCCGCCTGTTGCCGCCCGAAGATCTTTCGCGACGATACATTTCAACTGATTGGCCTTCGCATCATAAAAATAAAGCCCGCTTTCAATCGCTACATAAACGTCGATTTCCTGGCTGTTCATCGCCGTCGGCGCCGTTCTTTTACCAATTTCAGGACGATTGATCCCGTTTGCAGCCCAAAGTAAATTGGAGAGAACCTGCAAGGGCAATGGTTTCTCGCTGAAATTCCGCATCGATTGACGCAGGTTCAATGCCTGCATCAAAGGTTTACCACCGGTTGTTTGTGGCACTGGAAGAACGATTGATTCGCCTTCCGCTGAAAATGCTATCTGAGTTCCTAAAATCATTATTACGCTCCACAAAATCGTTAATTTGACCCAATTCAATTTCATTTCTTCCTCTCTCTTTTATCGAAATTCATCTCTATTTATTTTTTCTGCTTCGGATAATATTCACTGTCAAATTAATTCCCAAAATTCCCGCTAAAACATAACCGATTGTTCCGAACATCGGATAACCGAAAATTTTCGGCCCGGTGGAAACCTGAATCAGAAACGACGAACCGAGAAACAACGCCGCAATGATCAACGCCGACGAGAGCCGGTTTGCCGCGCGGCTAAACTCCCGAACAACCTGTTCCAGATTCCGATGCTCGAACCGGATCGTAAATTTTCCATCAGCGGCGTTGTTCATGATCGTCCGCATTTTGTCTGGAAACTCCTCGACGAAGCCCGAAAAATCGTCGAGGAACAGCACTCCTTCTCGCGCTTTCCGTAAAAAATTATACCGGCGCATGAGAATTTTATGGATGTACGGCTTGAGTTCTGCTATGAAATCGAATTCCGGGTAAAGCGTTTGTGCCAGGCCTTCGGCGGTGACAATCGCTTTCAGCGCCAGCGAAAGGTGCGGCGGAATCCACAGGCGATGTTTCTGAATGATCTCGATAAATTCGGAGAGAACCGCGCTGAATCGCAGGTCTTTCAGCGGAATACCGAGATAAGTTTCAACAAGCGCTTCAACGTCAAACAAAAGTGCGGATTTATCCGTCTTGGAATCCGTGATTTTAAGCCTTGTAAACGCGCGGAGAATGCGTTTCGGCTCTTTGTTGAAAACGCCGACAAGAATATCTCCGATCCCGTCGATCGTATCGTCATCGATCTGCCCGACCATTCCGTAATCCAGCAGCCCGATGACGTTATTTTCCAGAACCACGATATTGCCTGGATGCGGATCGGCGTGGAAAAATCCGAAATCGAAAATCTGCCGCAAACTCAGGTTTGTTCCGCGACGCGCAATTTCCTTCCGATCCAAACCGGCCTTATCGAGAGATTCCGTATCGGACGCCTTGATTCCGCCAACAAAATCCATGACCAACAGCCGCTCCGAGCTGAAATCACCGTAAAATTTCGGAATGAAAATCGTCGGTTCGTCTTTGAAACAACGTCTGAAGCGATCGATGTTTCTGCCTTCTTTGAAAAAATCCAGTTCGCGATGGATCGATTGATCGAATTCCCGAACGATCAGCACCGGATCCTGCGCGACCTTTTCCTGAAGATATTTACTTAATATCCCGGCAAAATCGGTCAGGATTTCAATATCCACATCAATGATCGCCCGGGCGTTCGGACGCTGAACTTTAAGAACGACCTGCTCGCCGGATTTGAGAACGGCACGATGAACCTGCGCAATCGAAGCGGCGGCAATCGGTTCCGGATCGATTTCCCGGAAGACCTCAGCCGGATTGATTTTCAGCTCTTCCCGGATGACTTTTTCGATTTCTGAAAAGGGAATAGGTGTGACTTTATCCTGAAGTTTCTGAAGTTCGTACGCAATTTCGACGGGAATCAAATCCGGACGGAGACTGAAGATTTGTCCCATTTTGATGAACGTCGGGCCGAGTTCTTCGATGGCTTTGGTCAGCCGTTCGCCGCGCGACAAACCTTCGGCAGCACGCGTTTTCAGGCGCGGCATAAATTTTTCTCCGAACCGAACAATCAAATCCTGCCGGGCAATATCGACAATATCCGTAAATCCGTACTTTAAAAGCACAGAAAGGATCTGGTGATAGCGCCGGATATGCCGGAACGTCCGCGATACGGATGGCAATTTCATGAACGCAAATCGCTACTTTTTGTGCTGATGCGCTTCGACTTTTTTCTTGAGTTCGTCAAACTCTTCTCTCGTCGGAATATCCAGCTTTTTCAATCCTTTTGAAATTTCATCCTTGACGAATTTTTCAAATTCGCCTTTACGTTTCTCGACGGATTTGAGCACATCGGCGAGCGCTTCCTTGCTTTCGTCTTTTTTAATCTCGCCTTTTTTTACCAACTCTTCGACGATCTCTTCCGCTTTTTCCTTCGTCACCGCCGCGGCGCCGATTCCTGCGTACAGGATTTTCTTCAATAAATCAGACATGTTCACCTCCCAATTAATACAATCGAGTTATCTTCGATTGGCTATTTTTGCCAGCAAACGTAAAATTTCAATGTACAGCCAAACGAGCGTTACCATCAGCCCGAATGCCGCGTACCATTCCATATATTTTGGAGCGCCCTGAGCGGCTCCGTTTTCGATAAAATCAAAATCCAGCACGAGATTCAGCGCGGCGATTGTCACGACGAACAAACTGATTCCGATTCCCAGCGCGCCGGAAGAATGAATGAAGCCAACGTTAATTCCAAAAAATCCCAGAACGAATGACACCAGATAAAGCAATGCGATCGCTCCCGTCGCCGAGATGATTCCCAACTTGAAGTTTTCCGTTGCCTTGACGATGCGCGATTTGTACAGGAACAGCAGGACGAATAGCGTCCCGAACGTCAGCGCCACGGCCTGAATGACAATGCCCTTGAACTGCGCCTCGAATACAGCGGAAATGCCGCCGAGGAAAAGCCCTTCCAGCAGAGCGTAGATCGGAGCCGTGATCCGCGCGGACTCCTTCTTAAAAATCGTGATCAAACTGAAAACGAATCCGCCGATCGCACCACCGATCAGCCATGGCGTGACGACCGCCGGATCCCACGCATTAAAAAACATTTTCCACGTATAACTCGCCGAAACCAGCGTCAGTAACAATAATATCGCTGTCTTGTTAACCGCGCCCTGAATGGTCATGGCGGTTTCTGCTTCATAAGGTCTTAATCCGACGAACGTCTTTGCGTTGAGCGCCGGATTGGCGGTTCTCATCATTATGTGCTCCTCATTTCATCAATTCGACGACAAATTTAATCTATATTAAAGCGCGTCGAAAATCAAATTGTTTCTGTGTGAAAATATTTTTTTGGATTTCTCATTTTAGGGTTTAAATTGAGGCAAATCAGGATCAAGTATGGCGACCCAAATCAAGAAATCTGACCCATTTCACCGGCGAGGGCTCTTTAGCGCCATTAATCAAAGGCGGACGATTTGAATATTCCCGACGGCAAAGAATGTGAGACGGTCCGCAGATGACGCAGAAAGACACAGATAAGGAATTCTGAATATGAGCATTGATAATTCCATCGGCGGAAATCTGCGCATTTCTGCGGATAAACAAGACCCTCAGACATACGCCATCATCGGCGCGGCGATGGAAGTCCACCGTAAGTTGGGCTGTGGCTATCTTGAAGCGGTATATCAAGAGGCGCTGGCAGTCGAATTTTCAAAACGTGAAATTCCATTTCTACGGGAAAATGAATTATCCATATTCTATAAAGGGACTAAACTTCAGACTTCATATCGCGCGGATTTTATCTGTTTTGAATCGATCATTGTTGAGCTAAAGGCCATTACAACTCTTGGGGGAAATGAAGAATCTCAGGTGATCAATTATCTGAAGGCGAGCGGCTTTAAAAGATCGCTATTGATCAACTTCGGTGGGCCGCGACTCGAGTATAAACGGATGGTTTTTAATTATGAAAAATAACATTTGCAGATGAGGAGTGCTGAATATGAACTTCGATAATTTCATCGGCGGAAATCTGCGCATTTCTGCGGATAATATAATAGTCAGCAAAGCCGCATCGATCTGCTTTATGTACGACAAGGCGAAATTGGACGAGTTCAAGTCCATCATCCCAAAGAAAAAAGCGAAACCGAAAACCACAGACCCAACAACACCGGAAACAGGAGAGAATCCATAAACCAAACAACCCTCCCGGAGATTCCAAACCTCCGGGAGGCTGGAATCTCGGCACAAGTCGGGGCGGGGGGAGAAATTAAGAGAGGAATAGAAGGAAAAGTGAAAATGAAAACGAAAATCAGTTATTTGAGGTTAATCATAACGCGAGTAGTATTAATGCTCATGATGGGCTATACTCAAATAATTAGTCAAGAAAATTCGACAATTAAACTCCCAGTTTTAAACACGTTTGAAGTAGAAGATGTCTTAGCAGAATCGGCGACCTGTGGAGGTGAAATAGTATCTGATGGCGGTTCATTCATTGTGGAAAAAGGTGTTTGCTGGGTGAGTGGAAAAAAACTGACAACACAAAAATCAACAGATCAAAAACCACCAATTCCAACTCCAACTATTACCGGTAATAAAACAACTGATGGTGAGGGTGGTGAGAATTTTTTAAGCTATATGAGCGGACTTAAACCAAACACAACCTATTATGTGCGGGCTTATGCTACCAATAGTGCCGGTACAAAATACGGAAAGACAACATCTTTTACGACTCAAGACGGAGTGATTAGAATAAATACCTTGAAAGTTGATAGTGTTTTCGCAGAATCTGCTACTTGTGGAGGTGAAATTATTTCTAATGGTGGTTCAGAGATTACAGAAAAGGGTGTATGTTGGGCAACTATTCAGAAAAAGCCCGGACAAAAGACATCAATCCCAACGCCGACAATCGGAGACTATAAAACGAACGATGGAGAAGGTTATGAATCTTTCATAAGTAGTATTAACGAACTGTCATCTAACACAAAGTATTATCTACGGGCTTATGCTACCAATAGTGTTGGAACATCATATGGTAACACCTTATCATTTACAACGCAAGACGGAATCGCTGAAATAAAAAATATAGAGGAAATTGTGATTCTTGCCGATGCAGCTTCATTTAAGATTTCCTTTACAGATGGGGGAGCCGTTATTAATGCTAAGGGAATATGTTGGAGTAGTTCTAATCAGACACCATCGACTAAGGATAATGTTACCGATGATAATGAAGACTATGGCGATATGTATATTATCAAGATCAATGGATTAACACCCGGTACTTTATATTATGCAAGAGCATACGCTATAAGTAGTTTTGGGACGGTGTATGGAAATACGATATTATTTACAACTCCGGCTGGGGTTACAGATATTGATGGTAATGTGTACAACACCATTGTAATCGGCACACAAGAATGGATGGCGGAGAACCTTAACGTGACTCACTACCGTAATGGAGATGCGATACCCAATGTGACTGATAATACGGCTTGGTCTGGTCTCTCGACAGGCGCCTTTTGCGACTATAATAACGACGTAAATATTGTTGCAACTTATGGCAGGCTCTACAACTGGTACGCGGTAGCCGACAGTCGCAATATAGTGCCCACTGGCTGGCATGTGCCGACTGATGCCGAATGGCAGACATTAGTTGATTACCTATGCGGCGAAGAAGTATCTGGTGGCAAAATGAAAGAGGCTGGAACCGCACGCTGGAATAGTTCCAATGAAGGCGCCATGAACGAAAGCGGATTTTCGGCGTTGCCTGGTGGTTATCGTGATAATGATGGAGCATATAGGTTAATCGGAGATTACGCCATATTATGGTCTTCTAGTGAAGACGGTAGCTACCACGCGTGGCGTAGAGACTTTTTCTCTAACATTATAAATCGCTGTAGTTCTAAGAAACAAAATGGATTGTCAATTCGATGTGTCAAGGATTAGTCGAAAACCAGTTCGATGCAAACAAACCACAGATGAGGTAAAGTAAGTAACAAATCAAGCGCCCAATAACAACCGTCGCGCCGCTGATATTATAAAGACCAAAATCAAAAGTGCCGGTCTATAATCCGCTATTTTGCTTAAATTGAAAACGGATGCTGAGATTGCTGAAATGACAGACAAAGAATCCACCTACAAGAAAATAACCGAACCCGTTGTGCGCTTTGATGAGCAATTTGACTCGTATAAAAACGCCACGTATAACGAGACGTTGACGAAACGGGATTTCATCGATCCGTTTTTCAAGGCGCTGGGTTGGGACATCGATAACGAGCAGGGAAACGGGAAGTCACGCCTTCTCGATTTCCCGCCCTACCTCTGCCTTTGCCTTTCACTTATTCGTTTTCATTCCCACAGATGCCGGTCTAAACTCCGGTATTGGATCGCTTCGCTGAGGTGTTCGGGCCGGATTTCTTCGCAATTCGTCAGATCGGCTATCGTGCGGGAGACTTTTAAAATCCGGTCGTAAGCGCGCGCACTGAGTCCTAATTTTGTGATAGCGGTTTTTAGCAGGTTTTCGCCGTTGGAATCGATGCGACAAAAATTTCTGATCAGTTTAGTTTCCATGTGTGCGTTTGCAAAGACGCCTTTGATTCCCTTGAATCGCCGCAGTTGAATTTCCCGCGCCGCCTGAACTCTTTGACGAATAACTTCCGAGGATTCTCCGCCGGATTTCGACGCCAAATCGGAGAATTTTACCGCCGGAACCTCGATGTGAATATCGATCCTGTCCATCAGCGGCCCGGAAATCCGCGACATGTATTTCTGAATGGCCGGCGGCGAGCAGGTGCATTTGTTATTGGGATCGGTCGCATAACCGCACGGGCATGGATTCATCGCCGCGACGAGCATGAACGACGCAGGATAAGTCAGTGACATCAGCGCGCGGGAAATGGTTACATAACCGTTTTCCAGCGGCTGACGCATGACTTCGAGAACGTTCTTCTTGAACTCCGGCAACTCATCCAGAAAAAGCACGCCGTGATGGCTGAGACTGACTTCGCCGGGGCGCGGATATTTTCCGCCACCAACCAGCGCGGCATCTGAAATCGTATGATGCGGCGACCGAAACGGACGCGTGCCGATGATACCTTGTCCGGTTGGAATCAAACCGACGACGGAATGAATCTTGGTCGTTTCAAGCGCCTCTTCCAGCGTCAGATTTGGAAGAATCGTCGGGAATCTCTTGGCGAGCATAGTTTTTCCGGAGCCGGGCGGACCGATCATGATGATGTTGTGTCCTCCGGCGGCGGCTACTTCCAGAGCGCGTTTCGCATTTTCCTGCCCGCGAACATCAGAAAAATTGATGGGGTATTTCCGGTGTTCCTCGAATAACGCCGCGACATCGACATGAACCGGCTCGGGAACAAGATCGTCATCCAAAAAGTCGATGACTTCCCGGAGTGTGCTCAAGCCGATGATTTCAAGATCGCCGGTAATGGCGGCTTCACGTGCATTTTCCATTGGAAGAATGATGCCTTTGACGCCGGAACCTTTCACGGACACGGAAATCGGCAACGCGCCTTTTACCGCTCGCAATGTGCCGTCGAGCGACAATTCGCCGAGCAAGATATAATCGTTCAACTTTTTCTTCGATACAAACTCTGACGCCGCGAGTATGCCGATGGCAATCGGCAGGTCGTAAGCGCTTCCTTCCTTGCGAATGTCAGCCGGAGCGAGATTGATAACGATTTTATTGCTGGGAATATAATAGCCGATATTCTTGACGGCAGAAAGCACGCGCTCCTTGCTTTCCCGGACGGCGCCTTCCGGCAATCCAACCGTTGTGAATGTCGGCGTTTGCCCTTTCGACAAAGTGCTTTCGACGTCGACAATATATGCGTCAATTCCTAAAACGGCTGCGCTTTTGACAAGTGAAAATTTTGACATTCTAACTCCGGTGGATGTGCACTTTTTCCATCACAATGGGAGGAATTTAAATGCCGATTTTGTTTAATTCAACTTTTTTCTCGAATTATCGCATGAACGCCGAAAAGTACAGGAAAGAAGCGAGGGGTACAGATCAAGTCATTGGGGCATTGGTATCGGACGGGCTAGACCGACCTAATTAATCCAATCTACATATTCAACATACTCTATCAATTCAACCCAATCAACCTTCTTAACCGATCTCGTCTATATAATCGTGTGACTCAAATTGGGCGATTTCACTGGCAATTTTTTCGCAAACATGATCGCGATATGATTTCGCGGCGACTTTCACGGCATTCGTAATGGCCTTGGCTTTCGAGCGTCCGTGCGCTTTGATTACGATCTTCTGAAATCCGAGAAGCGGCGCGCCGCCATATTCTGAATAGTCGGTCACGGCTTTTAATTCTTTGATTCCACTGGAAAGCGCCATCATACCAAGCATCCAGACAAACCTGTGTTTGTATGCGTATTTTCCGAGATGCGCCATCGTTTCCGCCATGCCTTCCATCAATTTCATTGCGATATTCCCGACATAACCTTCCGTGATGACAACGTCTGCCAAACCTTTCATCACGTCGTTTCCTTCGATATTACCAATAAAATTGACAGAGGGTAATTTTTTCAGAATTTCATAAACCCTGACCAACATTTCGCCGCCTTTATGCGATTCTTTTCCCATGTTCAATAGCGCGACGGTTGGCTCCGGAAGTCCCTTGATGTCCGATGCATAAAGTTTTCCCATCAGCGCGAACTGGACCATATCTTCAACACCGCAGTGAATATTGGCACCAATGTCGAGCAGTAAAGCAAAATGATCTTTCCGTTTCTGGGCGTTTTGTGTTGGATAAACTGTTGCAATGGCGGTTTTGCGGACACCGACAATGCGCGGAATATATTTCGCTGCAGCCAGAACGTATGCTCCGGTATTGCCGGCAGAGACCAATCCATGTGCTTTTCCTTCGCCACACAGTTTTGCCGCCAAAACCATCGATGCTTTTGGTTTTTGACTGATCGCCATTTTCGGAACATCTTCATTTGTTATCATTTCCGATGTATGAACGATTTCGATTTGATCGGATTTATGTTCGGTTTTTGAAAGAATTCTGTCAATTCGGTTTCTGTCACCAATGAGAATAACTTTTGTCAACGACTCAAGGGTTGCCTGCGCCACGCCCGCAACAATCTCATCCGGCGCATGATCGCCACCCATCGCATCAACTGCTATGACTACTTCCGATGTTGTCAAATTTATCTCCTGATTCTATGAAGACTGTTTTGCTTTCTTCAGTTCCTGAATGAGCGCCGGCACGACTTCCTTTACATCGCCAATGATTCCGTAATCGGCAATTTTAAAAATCGGCGCATCCGGATCGCTGTTGATCGCCACGATCGTTTTGGATGAATAAATTCCGGCAAGATGCTGAATCGCGCCTGAAATTCCACAGGCGATATACAGTTCCGGCGCCACCGTTTTTCCTGTTTGTCCGATCTGAATACATTGTGGTTGCCACTCGGCATCTACGACGGAACGACTCGCGCCAACCGCCGCGCCCAGAACATCCGCCAATTGCTCAAGAACGACAAAATTCTCCGCGCACCCCATTCCACGTCCACCTGCAATAATAATTTTGGCTTCCATCAGTTCGGGACGCGTCTTTCCATCGCAGGAAATCTCCCTGATAGTCGTCAGAATATCCGTTGCGTTTAACTGAAATGCAAACTCTTCAATTTTTGTTTTTGCCGAACGTTCGATAACCGGAAAAATATTAGGGCGAATCGAAACGATCGTCGGCTTTTGGTTTGATGTCAAACTTACAACGACTTTTCCGGCATAAATCGGACGGTGACAGATGAGTTTTCCATCGGTATTTTCTATTGCGACGCAATCAACGATCGGGGCAATTCCCAGATTTGCCGAGACCGCGGCGAGCAGTTCTTTGACCGCCGCCGTATGCGGAAAGAGAATGATGTCGGGCTGTTCCTGTTTGATGATCGCAACCAACGGTTTTACGGCATTCAGCGAAACAGGATTTTTGAGATGTTTATTATCAAATACGATCTCTCTGTCCGCACCATATTTTGAGAGACAGGAAACCGCATCTTTCGCTCCCGCGCCAAACATAACCGCAGTAAGCGGAGTTTGACCGGCGATGTTTTTCCCGACGGAAAGCGACTCGGCTGTCGCTTTTTTTATGACACCTCTTTTATGATCGACAAATACGATTACTTTAGTCATTATGATCCTACAGAACTTTCGCTTCTTCCGTCAGAAGTCGAACCAATTCCGGCACCGCACCGGCACCTTCACCGATGATTTTTCCGGCAGGTCTATTGGGCGGATAATTCAGGCCATGAACACACAGATTGGGCTCGCCGAGAATAACTGGTTTTGGGTCGATCTGTTTTTTCTTTGCCAGCATGATTTCTTTGAGCGACGGATAGCGCGGTTTCGTCAAACCTTTTTCCGCAGTCACCAAGCAGGGAAGAGCGCATTCGACGATTTGTTTCGTTCCGTCAACATCGCGCGAAACGACGGCACGATCTCCTTCAATAGAAAACTGGCTCGCCGCCGAAACGACTGGAATATTCAGCAAAGAACCGAGAAGCTCGCCGACCAGCCCATTTTGAGCATCGATCGTCATTTTTCCGCAGAAGATAATGTCGAATGGATGACTGCGGATTTCATCTGCCAACACGCTCGCAATCGACAGCGGCTCCGCCATCCGACTATTCAGCGCGACAAGATGAATCGCTCTGTCGGCTCCGACGGGAAGACACTTTTTTACGACACCGGATGCGTTCTCGTCGCCAACAGAAATCACGGAGACTTCTCCGCCGACTTTTTCTTTCAGTTGTACTCCAGCTTCCAGCGCGTATTCATCATATGGATTAATAGCGAGCCTGATGTTGGTTTCATCAATCGTCTTGCTATCCGGCGCGATCTTAACGATCGTTTCGGAATCAGGAACGACCTTAACACAAACAAGAATATTCAAACGATCTCTCCCTGAAAATCAGCTTCCGCTAATGACGAGCTCTTTGATCTTAAACGTCGGCGCGTTGATCGAATCTCGGTATTTCAGGTCGTTGCCGATCATCGTGATATTTTTCATCATATCAAACATGTTTCCGGCAACGGTAAATTCCTGCACGGGATAAGTCAGTTTACCATTTTCGATCCAGATTCCTTCGGCGCCGCGTGAATAATCGCCGGTGATATAGTTGATGCCGACCCAGTGAACGCTCGTCAGGTATAGTCCTTCTTTCACTGATGCGATGATCTCTTCCGGCGGAATCGAACCGTTCTGCAAGTAAAAATTGCTCGTGGCGGGAGCGGGAGCGGAGCCGACACCGCGCGATGCGCTACCGGTAGGTTCCACGCCGAGTTTTTTCGCCGAATAACAATCGCAGAGATATTTTTTCAAAACGCCGTTTTCTATAACGACATTTTTCCGGCTTGGCAAACCTTCGTCATCGAATAGTCGCGTTCCAAGACCATCGGGCAAAAGCCCGTCGTCGATCAGCGTAAAATCCTTCACGGCAATTTCCTGATTGAGTTTATCGATCAGAAACGAATTGCGGCGATAGATCGCGGTTCCGATTACCGTCTCATTAAGAATTGTCAGAAAATCCTGCGCGGCATTGGGATCGAAAACAACCGGCACGGTCTGCGTTTTCGGCTTTCTCGCACCGAGTTTCCGAAGCGTTCGTTCGGCAGTCATTTTAGCAACGGACTCGATAGAATCGAGCTTGTCGAAAAACAGGTGGTTTGTATACCAGTAGTCGGTCTGTTTAATACCGTCTTTTTCTGCAACCAGCGACAACACCAACGCGCAATTGGAATATTCCTGTTCTCCGTAAAATCCGAGAGAATTTGCCAGCGCGATTTTACTGCGCGAATCGCTCCACGATGCGCCGTCGGAATTGGTGATCAGCGGACTTTGTTTCATGCCGATCTTTTCCATTTCCGTAGCCAGCCGGATTTTTTCCGAAGTCGATATCGTCTCGATCTTTGGATCGAAAAGCGTCAGCAGGGAAGTCGCTTTGCCGAGATACTTACTTTCGGGCAAGCCGCAAAGTTTGTCTTCGCCGGTGATTTGCGCCATCTCGACGGTTTGTTTGACCAATTTCTTCAGCGACTCTTCCCGAAAATCACTGGTGTAGGTCAACGCTTTTTTCTTGTTCTTAAAAATCCGGATGCCGAGTGATTTTGGGTTCGCCTGCTTGAGTTCTTCGATATTACCAAGCCGAACTTTAACGCTGGCTTTGGTGGAATTCACGATGAGAACGTCCGATTCGTCGGCACCATTTTTCTGGGCTTCCAGAATGATAAACTCTGAGATATTTTTTAAATTATCCATTATTTGCCTCTATGATTGGGTTCCACCGACGGTTATTTCACTGACTTTGACGGTCGGTATTCCGACGCTGACGGGAACGCTTTGCCCGTCTTTTCCGCACATCCAGCCGCCCTTCGAGATCGTCGGATTGTTGCCGACCATCTGAACTTTGCGCATCACATCCGGACCATTGCCGATGAGTGTGACATCTTTCAACGGTGTCGTGATTTTACCATTTTCAATGAGATAGGCTTCATAAACGCCGAATGTAAAATCGCCCTTTGTAATGTCAACCTGACCGCCACCAAAGCGTTTGGCATAGACTCCGCGTTGAACCGAGCCGATGATCTCGTCGGGAGTATATTTTCCGGCGCGCATGTATGTATTGGTCATACGTGGAATCGGCGGATAGCTGTAAGCCTGGCGCCTGCCGTTTCCGGTCGGCGCGCATTTCATTACTTTCGCCGAGATTGTGTCGTGCATATAGCCTTTCAGGATTCCGTTTTCGATCAAAACTGACTCTGTCGGGACATTTCCTTCGTCATCCACATTGATCGAACCGCGGAGATTCGGATAAATTCCGGCGTCAACGATCGTGCAGAATTCAGAGGCAACTTTTTGTCCGATCTGATTCGAGTAGTTCGACAGATTCTTGCGGTTGAAATCGGCTTCGAGCCCGTGCCCGACCGCCTCATGAAGCAGAACACCGCTTTCGCCCGGTCCGAGAACGACGACCTGTGGTTCGGCAGGAGCGGGTTTGGCTTGTAAATTCGTAACGGCAATTTGAGCGGCTTCATCCGCGATCGCTTCCGGAGAATTTTCCGCAATCGAAAAATATTCCAATCCAACTCTACCACCGTATGCCGCTCCCGCACTCTGACGATTCGTTCCGTCTTCAGCGACGGTGCTCGCTCGCATGATGATCATCGGCTGAATGTCAGTAAAATATTTACCGTCAGAATTCATGTACATGATCTGCTTCATCTCGTCATTAATTCCGACATAAACCTTTGTGATTTTTGGGCTGTATTTTTTGGCTGCGGCATTTGATCGCTGGATCAACCCGAGTTTCATGTTCAGATTTGCATCGACGCTCAGCTCTTTCAGCGAATATAAATCTTTTTTCGGCGCCGAACTGACGTTAATCACTTTTATTCCGGCGGTCGTGCTGGCGATATAAGAAGAGGCGAGCGCGGCGGCGTTCATTTTTTCAAAACTCAGTTCATCCGTATAGGCATAGCCGACCTGATCGCCCTGAACGGCGCGAACACCGAGTCCCATCACGATCCCACGGCTCACGTCCTTGATTATGTCTTCTTCCATCCGCAGTGCGGCGGAAATCCGATATTCAAAAAACAGATCAGCATATTCCGCACCGTGAGACATGGCGGTCGCGATCAATTTTTTCATTTCGGCTTTTGTCACACCGAAAATCTCTTCCATATTTTGTATCGAACCTGTCGCCAATTTTTCTGCGCGAGCGGACTCCATCCACCATGGCATGGTCAGAACGCCTGCCGTAATGATCGAACCGGCTTTAATAAATTCTCGCCTTTTCACTGTTTCCTCCTCATTTTGTCTCTGTCCGGAAATTTGCCGGACACAATCAATTTGCTAACAAAGGTAAAGATTTCCCGGCTTAAATCAAAAACCGCCGCTTACCGGCTTCGCAATGCGGCAATATTTCGTCGAAATCGTTCAAATTTCACCCGACGGATCGGGCTATTTTGAAAAAGATCCTGAAATTCCGCAACTGTCAGTTTTTCCCAGTCGGAAAGCGACCGGTCGAGCATTTCCGAATGGTTAAAATATCGCGTTTCGGTCGCTTGTCTCGCCCAAAGATGATTCCATGGACACGCGCACTGGCAAATATCACATCCATAAAGGCAACCATTAAGACTACTCTTTTCTTCACTCGAAAAGGCACCTTTATTTTCGATGGTCAGATATGCATTACACTTACAGGTGTCTATGAATCCCGGCTCTGTGATCGCATTCCCCGGGCAAGATTTCAGGCATTTTTCACATGAACCGCAACGATTGGGTGTTTCCGCACCGACAGGAAATTCCCGATTCAACAACAAGACACCAAGAAAGCAAAACGATCCGACATTCTCGATAATGACCGTCGCATTTTTCCCTTGCCAGCCAAGCCCTGCAGAAACGGCAAAAGCCTTTTCCATGACCGCGCTTGTATCAACGTACGTTTTCCCGATAATTGAAGAGTCCACCGTTTTCAATGTGGTAAGCAATTTTTGTAGTTTTTGTTCGAGAATCCGATGATAATCTTCCCCGCGGGAATAGCGAGCGATTACCGCTTTATCATGACGATTCGGGTAATCCGAAAAATAATTCTCTGCAACGACCAAAACCGATTTCACCCATGGAAACCGGATTGTGAGATCGGTTCGTTCGCGAACATTCTTTTTCATCCAGTTCATATCGGCGTGATTTCCGTTGGAAAGCCATGTCTCAAGGTGTTGTTGATACTTTACATCAAGCACCGGCGACGCGAAACCATTAGCCGAAAAACCGACCGCTTGGCAAAATTGCCTGATGAGTTCTTCCAGGTTTATCGCTTTTTTCATCATTTCCGGTTAAAAGTTAAAGACAAAGATTGTAAAAAATATACAAAGTCTTTAATATTCAACCGTCATTTTTGTAAGATCTCGTATAAAAATAAGGAATTAACGATGAAAAAAATATCCATCCTGTTTATATGCACCGGGAATTCTGTCAGAAGTCAAATGGCAGAGGCGTTGATGCGACATTTCGGCGGCGAATGGTTCGATCCACACAGCGCCGGCACAAGTCCTGCAGGATTGCATCGTTATACGCGGCAAGTTTTGTCAGAAATCGGCATATCGACCGAAGGGCAAGATTCCAAACATCTCGATGTTTACCAAAATACGGAATTCGATTATGTTATTCCGCTCTGTGAGGTCGCCGCGATCAGCTGTCCCAATTTTCCAGGAAAAAATGAGCGAATCAATTGGTATATCGACGATCCGATTCGCGTCATCGGAAACGAAGAGCGGCGGTTAATGGCTTTTCGGATTACGCGAAATATCCTTAAGGATAAAATTCTCAAGTTTATCCGCGAGAAAGCGCCGGCGCAAACACCGCCACCTGCCGTATAAATCAAGAAATCTTCAGATTATAAATGAAACCGCCCGCATATTCGATCGTCGCGGGCGGTTTGTTAATTTGTCTTCTCCGGGATTAGCGGTTTTTGCTTTTCCAGAGTTTTCCGAATAGTTGTTCGAGCACATTTCCGAGATTTTCATCACGGGCTGTCGTAATATCCGGAACGTTTTGCAGAACGACATAAGGAACCGGAACGCCTTTGACCGGGATTAATTCGGGATCGGAACCTTTAAAGTCTTCCCAATCACAAAATTCATAAAGCCGTTTCAGTTTACCGTCTGGCATACCGTGTTCGAGAATACTGTCCGGTCTCACGGGATTGAACCGGTTACGATTTTTTCTGAGTGATTCCTCGAAAGGAACATCGACATAAAAAATCGTTGCTTTCTTTAAAATCTCCTGAGAAAGATGCGGATATGCTCCTTTGTAACCGCCATGTTCGGTGCCTCTGGAAAATTCAATCAGTGTCGTCGTATTATCGTGATAGTTTTCATGATCGCGAAGTCGTTTGGAATAGTCCATTGAAATCCGTTCGATCAGCAGATGCCAAAGATATTCGTACAAAAAATATCCGTCTTTGTCCGAATGAATGCGCGGTTTATTCATCAGTTTTTCAAGAATCGCGTCTTCTTCGAACCACGTCCAGAGCATTGGAAAATCATCGATCTCGTCAAGATTTCCAATATGAAACCGCTTTTCCCGAACTTCGGGCGTCAGTTTTTTCAGATAGTCGGTGACCTCAGATTTGCCGGAACCCGGCCGACCATTCAGAATGATAATGTCAAAAATATTTTTTCCCATGATACCTTCTCCTGTTTTTGATTAATGACCTGATTTCCCAGGCGTGACATTCCATAACCGCGACATTACAACCGCTCCAATAATTGCAAACGGAATCGGCCAGAGCTTCCACGCCTGCCAACCCCAATTGGTAGTTATATAGCCGACAGCCATTCCAACAAACGCACCGGCAAGATACTGCATTCCATCGATGAGTCCGACGGCCGTACCGGCAGCCCTTCTTCCACCAAAATCCATTGTCGTCGCTCCGCCAACCATCCCGTGAGCGCCATTGACAAAGAAGGAAAGGCACGCAAGCAATATCGCCGAAAAGATCGGGCTAAGACCCAGCGCATCTGATAAATAAAAAAGTATCAACACAATAGCCATGCCGATAAAACCATAAACAATCACCGGCGCACGGCGTCCTTTATAAACACGATCCGACATGATTCCAAGTACAAAACCGCCGATAATCCCGAAAATTGCAATGCCCCACGCGGTTAACTGGTAAACAAGGTTGGTGCCAACAATCTGATGCATTTCCTTGTAATAAACCGGCCACCAGGCATCAACGACACTTCTTCTGACAAAACCAATCATCATCGAGCCGATCGCTATTGTCCACATGATCTTGCTACCAAAGACTTTTTTAAGAACTTCTTTAAAATGAACCGTTTCATCGGCACACAATTTTCCCAATCCGTCACCGGTGTCAAAATTCTCATAACCCGCTTCGGCTGGCGTATCGCGAACAAAAAACAGCGTCAATACAAATAGAAGCACAACAAACAACGCCGGAATCCAGAACGCCCAGTACCACGCGAAATATTTCACGATTAGCGGTGTGCATGAAAATGCCAAAATCAGACCAAACCGAATTAATATGCCGAAAATTGCCGCAAATGTTCCACGCTCCTGAATATGAAACCATTGTGCATTTATTTTAACGATTGATAGCGCCCCGAAAGATTGGAAATATCCGTTTATCGCCCAGATGATCGCCAATCCCCACACTACAGATCCTTTACTAAAACCCGAGCCTAAAACAGCAGCGGCGACCAGATCTTTGCCATCCCAGACAGCCGGGCTTTGTATCAATAGATGTGAAAAACCAAATAGTCCATTCATTATAACTACGCCGGCGGCTCCAATTAAAAACGCCTTCCGGCCGCCGATTTTATCAGCGATCGGACCGTTGATGACGACAGACAACCCATATACCAGCGGTAATAGCGTTTCAAAAATTCCGAGGTCGCTTTTCGTCCATCCGAAAATGCCCTGCAGGGTTGGCGCAATCGCGGAAAAATTGTACCGCGACATATAAAACATTGAATACATAAATCCGATAATTATCCAATTCTGAAATCGCCTGGCGCGATAATCAGCAGAATGTACCGGCCGCTCCATTACTAACTCTGACATTGCGGATACTCCTTATATTTCCTTTGAACTAGACAAGAAATAACATACTGTTTGAAATTATCATTTCAATTCAAAAAAAGCCAACCTTTATTTTTCAAGTTATTTTCTATAATTTAGTCATCGATGAATCAGATCAACATTAAAATAAACGAGACGCCCGAGATCACCGTAAAGCCGGGCGAAACGATCCGCGAATTGCTTCGCGTAAATCTTTCTGAAAAAGTCTATCTTCCGTATTTAACGATTAAAAACGATTTGTTTGCCTCTTTGAATGAAACCGTCAAGACCGACTGCTCGATCAGTACGCTTAATCGTTTTTACGAATCCGAACGACGTACTTATGAAAATACCGCCATTTTAATTCTCTCCTTTGTCGCCAGACATTCGTTTTCCAAACGAAGATTTGTCGTAAAACACAGCATCTGCGACGGAGTATATTGCGAATTCCTGGACGAAATACCGATCAAGGTGAAGGAAATCGAAAAATTCCGGCAAGAGTTCGCCAAATTAGTCGCAGAAAACACGCCCATACGGCCGATCATTTGGACGCTTAGCGACACTATCCATCATTTCGCAAGCCACCAAAAGGAAGATACCGTTCAACTGTTGAATCATTGTTCAGCCAATTTTGTGACACTGTATGATCTCCATGGAGAAATGTTCTGGTTCCCAAGTCCGCTGGCACCAGAAACCGGATTGATCCGTTGCTATGAACTTTTACCATACGATATTGGTTTCGTACTCCGAGTACCCGTCGAAGGAAACCCTCATCGGCTTCATACATATCGGGATCAAAGCAAATTGGGCGAAATCTTCCACGAAGCGCATGACTGGGGGCGCATCCTTGAATTATCATACACTTCTGACCTAAACAAATCCATCGCGGAAAATACCATTTCCGACGTTATTAAAATTGCCGAGGCGCTTCATGAGAAGAAAATCGCCTCAATAGCTGATCAGATCGATAAAAACCCAGATCAGGCCCGTTTGGTGTTTGTTGCCGGACCGTCATCTTCAGGTAAAACGACCTTTATGAAACGGATATACGTTCAACTACGCGTTCTTGGCCGAAAAGTCATTACACTTTCAATCGATAATTATTTTAAGGATCGGTGTGAATTGAAAGAAGAGCCCGGCAAGGGCGTCAATTTTGAAATACTCGATGCTATCGATTTGAAATTATTAAACGAACACCTTCAGCGTTTATTGTCCGGAAAATTTGTCACACCGCCGGTTTATGATTTCTTAACAGGAAAAAAGGTCGCCGGACAGGTGGAAATTAAGGCTGACGAAAACACCATTTTTATCATTGAGGGAATTCATGGGATCAATCCGAACTTGACGCCCGAGATCGACGATCGGATGAAATTTAAAATTTATATCAGCCCGCTGACGCATCTCAATTTCGATGACACAAACAGGATACCAACTCACGATACACGACTGATACGCAGAATTGTACGAGACACAAAATTCCGCGGCTACTCTGCTGCCGATACCATCCACATGTGGAAAAAAGTCGCAGAAGGTGAAAAGAGATATATTTTTACTTATCAGGGACAAGCAAATGTCATGTTCAATTCTTCACTCGTTTACGAAATCGGCGCGCTGAAGACGTCAGCGGAATTGGCTCTTAAAAAAGTGCTGATTCACGATAAGAGTTACCCGGAAGCCGACAGATTACTGCACTTCCTTTCATATTTCCTGCCTATCGAAGATGATGAAATACCGCCGACATCAATACTAAGGGAGTTTATCGGTAAAAGCTCTTTCGTTTACTGATAAACGCCTCGCCGTCAACACTTCGGCTATGTGAAAAAATTCGACTAAAAAGGAATATCGCCACCCTCGGCTGGTGCTGGGGGCACGTCCGGTTCAATCGCGTCTTTTTCTTTCGGATGACTTCCTGCAAGCATAATAATCTGATCGACATCAACATCGACCTTTGTGTGTTTCTGCTTGTCTTTGTCTTCCCATTCTCTCGTGCGAAGTTTTCCCTCGACGTAGACCAGGTTTCCTTTTTTCAGCCACTCTTTCGCATATTCTGCGCGCTGACGCCACATGACTAATTTGTGCCATTCGGTCTTTTCCTTGGTTTCGCCGCTTTTGTCTTTTGACATTTCCGATGTTGCCAAAGAAACTTCCGCCACCGCATCTCCCGCCGGCGTGTAGCGCACTTCGGGATCGCGCCCTAACCGACCGACTAAAATCACCTTGTTCACGCTGCCTCTTGACCAAGCCATTACGTTTCCTCCTCTACTTTTACTAACGGACAAGCCACCTATTATGTTTTTGGGCTAACTTATGGTAAATTATACAAAACCAAATCGAGCAAGTCAAATCTTTTTTTTTCACTAATAAAAAAATCTCGTCCCGAGAAAAATCAACCGACGAGAAATTAAACTAATGAAACAATTTTTTTCTTCATTTCAGCGATTTTTGTGGAATATTCCGGATCGTTCTTTGTCCGGTTTTCAACCCACTTGCAGGCGTGAACGACCGTCGAATGATCGCGTCCACCAAAATAGAGCCCGATGGTTTTCAGAGAAAGGTTTGTGTGGTCGCGGGCAAAACACATCGCAACCATTCTTGCTTCTGCAACCTCCTTGGTCCGACCATTTCCAACCATAGAATCGAGGTTTATCTTAAAAAAGGCGCCAACAACACTTTGAATATTTTCGATGGATATTGACGATGTTGTTCGAGTGCCCAAGATTTCTTTAATCACTTTCTGAGCAAGCGGAAGATCAATGTCAATGCTCAACAGGGAAGAGTGGGCAAGAAGTCGAATCATCGCACCCTCAAGTTCACGGATATTGGATCGAATATTTGTGGCGATATATTCGATGACTTCGTAAGGAATGTCCAATTTGTCGTCTTCCGCTTTTTTCTGAAGGATCGCTATTCTTGTTTCAAGATCGGGGGGCTGAATATCAACCGTCAAACTGGATTGAAAACGAGACAATAGTCTTTCCTGTAATCCACGAAGTTCCATTGGCGGGCGATCTGTCGTTAAAACGATTTGGCGACGATGTTGGTATAAATCGTTAAAAATATGGAAAAATTGTTCCTGCGTCTGTTCCTTTTTTTGGAAAAATTGGACATCATCCAGAAGCAACATATCAACGCTACGATAGTATTTCGAGAATTCCGTCGTCTTGTTCTTCTGTGTTGCTGCGATGAAATCGAGCGTAAAAGAATCACTCGAAACGTATGCAACCCGCTTTGCCCGACCAGTTGAAAGCGCTTCGTTTCCGATGGCTTGAAGTAAATGGGTTTTTCCCAAACCCGTTCCTCCATAAATGACCAGAGGATTAAAGGATGTTTTGCCCGGTGCGTTCGCAACGGCCACTGCGGCAGCCTTGGCGAATTGATTTCCGCCACCTTCAACAAAAGAGTCGAAAATATATTTCTCGTTAATTTTTGTGCCGCGCTCTATCATTCCCGTTCGGGGTAATTTATCTGTTATGCTGTCATTTTCCGTTGCTGTCGTCGTTTTTTGAGTGTCCTTAGAATAGCTATCGGTAATAAGAACTGAATATTTGATCAACAATCCATTCCCGGTGACATATTTAAGCGCTTTTTCCAGAATGTCACGATAATGACCATCTATCCAATCATAGAAGAATTTATTTGGAACCTGCAAAAATAATGATTCCGGCGTCATAGAAAGCGCTTGAATGGGAAGAAACCAGGTATCAAACGTCTGTGCAGGAATTCTTTGTTTTACATAATTCAGGCAGTCGTTCCAAACTACCTGAAAATCCGCGGTTCCCGTCATGATATTCTTTTCTTTTCCATTCAAGTTATCAACATCAATGTTACGTTGGTATAAAAATAATAAAAAATCGGGTGATTTTAGATAGAAAAAAACTCTCGCCAGAATTTAAATTAAAATTCCGGACAACTTCCCGATATAAAACATTCCGCACACGGAATAAATTAGTTTTTAAGGAAACCATGTCTTTTGCACGATTCCTATCAGAAATACTCACAGATAATTCTCAAACAATCCATTTGTAAACAAGTTATTAACACCATTTCAATTCATCCACTATAACCTAATCATCCCGTTTCTATAAACAAGGAAAAGAGTTCGCGCGCTACCAACACATAAACAAACGTCTTGTTAATATCATAAAAAAAATTAAATTAGGCGGATTTTGAAAAATATTTGTCTTTATTAAAGAGGCTCAAATGAAAAGAACGTTTCAACCCAGTAATCGCAAGAAAAAAAATTCTCACGGTTTTAGAGAAAGAATGAGCACAAATGGCGGAAGAAAAACACTCGCCAGAAGACGCGCAAAAGGAAGAAAAGTCCTGTCGGTTTAATCTACCAAGAGAACAGCGGTTCTTGGATTGGAATATCCGTCAACGTCTTATCAACACCCACAAAGCTATTCGATTTGAAAATATGTTGATTAGTGTCGTTCCTTATGAAACGTGGAAATTGTCCATTTCCATAAGAAGAAATATAAAGGGTTCTGTGCAACGCAATCGAATCAAAAGAGTTATTCGCGAAGTGTTCCGTAATTCCCACGACCATTTCAACCAACCAGTTGCAATGGTATTTACGGTATTATCAGAACCATCCAAATTAATTTACGCCGATCTATATCAAGCAGTAATAAGCCAGTCGTAATTCGTTATGAAGATAATTAATCTTTTACCGATTATTCTCATTCGATTTTATCAAATCTTCATTTCACCGTTTTTGCCAAAATCGTGTCGTTTTTATCCGACATGTTCTTGTTATGCACTTGACGCTTTTAGGCGGTACAATATTTTCTATGCACTCACCTTGAGTATTAAAAGAATTTTTAAGTGTCACCCGTTTCACGCCGGTGGTTATGATCCGCTGCCTCCCCCAAAGGAATAAATGTTATGGATAAGAAGTCAATCTTAGGGTTCGTTTTCGTTTTTCTCATCATTCTTGCAATGCCATATTATTTCAAGATGATTAATCCCGATCAACCGACCGAACCAACGACGGTTAATCGTCAACAAACAACCATATTGAAAACAGATTCTTCTTTACAAAAGACAGCCGCGCAACAACGCAAACCGATCGTTAAACCTCAAGAAAAAGAAATTCTTTATACAATTGATACAGAATTGTACAAGATTATTTTATCAAATCGCGGCGGAGGGACTCTTTCAAGTTTTGTATTAAAAAATTATAAAATGATTAAGAATGGCGATACGACTCTTGTCGATCTTATTAAAAACAGCGAAGTCAAATCGCTTTTTATAAGATATATTTCTGTCGATGGTGATTCTGTAGAATTGAATCAACCATTTTTATTGGAAACGCCTTTAATCGGTACCTCTTCTAAGAATTTATTGAAGCTTGGTCACGGTGATTCTTTGTCTCTTTCTTTTATATTAAAATCTGCTTCCGGCACACTGGCAAAAAAGACTTTTATTTTTCACGGCGGTGAATATACTATCGATTTAACAACCGACATCACCGGGTTACAACAAAATATTGCCTCACAGTTTTATGAGTTATCGTGGGAGGGTGGTTTACCTTATACAGAAGCACTTATCAAGGATGATACTTATTATTCAAAGGCTTACGCATTTAGCGCCGGCGATGCCGTTGATTTAGATGTAAAATCCGGTAAAAAATATCTGAGTTCTTTTACGGGAAATACTGGATGGACCGCGATTAGAAACAAATATTTTACTACAGCATTTCTCGCAAACGGAAATGGTATTGGATACCGATTGACAGCAGAAGGATTTCCCCTTGAAGGTAAAGACTTCCAGAAAGTATTCAATATGTATCTCTCGTTGCCCGTCAATAATATCAATCAAACACGCTTGTTCATCGGACCACTCGATTACCAAACCGTTAAAGGCCTTGGCGTCGATCTTGAAGAAATTATGAGTTTTGGCGCAAGCATAATTCGACCGATCAGCAAGGGAATTCTGTGGGTGTTTATCTGGATGCATACGCTTACTCCAAATTATGGTTGGGTGCTGATCGTATTTTCAATTCTATTGAAAGTGGTATTGACACCGCTGACAAATAAATCCACTCAATCAATGAGAGAGATGCAAAAACTGGGTCCGAAAACGGAAGCGTTAAAGGAAAAATACGGTAACGATCCACAAAAACTGAATACAGAAACCATGAAGTTGTACAAAGAACATGGCGTAAATCCGATGGGCGGTTGCCTTCCGATTTTACTACAAATGCCGATTCTTTGGGCGTTGTTTATCGTCTTCCGATCAACGATTGAACTGCGACAAGCCGCGTTTATCGGATGGATTACCGATTTATCTGCTCCGGACACAATTTTTACTCTTCCACTCACAATCCCAATATATGGCAATCAAGTCAATGTTTTGCCGATATTGATGGTTTTGTCTCAAATCGTCCAGCAAAAAATGTCGACGGTGTCATCAAATCAACAACAGAAAATGATGATGTATCTCATGCCGGCCGTCTTTTTCTTTATGTTTAATCAGTTCCCATCCGGATTGAATCTTTATTATACACTTTTCAACATCCTTTCAATCGTTCAACAAAAGTGGTTGACGCCTGATGCAAAGCCGAAAAAACCAAAACAGCGGACGATCGATGCCATTCGGCAATTTCAAATAAAATCCAAAAAAAGATAAATCAACACATGGCATATGCCCCAAAAAATAAAACCAACTATTGTCGCACTCTCAACGCCACACGGAGTTGGCGCAATCTCCATCATCCGACTTTCGGGACCAAAATCTCTTGAATTAGCCAAGAAATTAACCCGCAACACAAAGACCTTTTGTCCGAATACAGTTCAATACGCTCGCGTGTGGATGGCAGAACGTTTTCTTGATGAAATCATGCTGACTTACTTTCGGGCACCACATTCTTATACCGGCGAAGATATAATCGAAATATCTTGTCACGGAAGTCCGTATATCGTCGAATCGATTATCGATCTCTGTGTAAAATTCGGCGCTGTCCCGGCAAAGCCGGGAGAATTTACTCAACGCGCTTTTCTCAACGGAAAAATTGATTTGCTTCGCGCTGAAAGCATCGCTGACCTTATTGCATCAAAAACCCAAAGCGCCCACCGTGAGTCAAGCCGGCAATTATTAGGCGAAGGCGCCGAGTGTTTTCAACATCTTAAGAAAAAAATCATTCAAATTATTTCAACGCTCGAATTAGAGCTAGATTTTTCGGATCAGGAGATTACTTTCACTCCCCATGAACAGATCGAGACTAAAATTCATTCTCTCCTGAATGATATTTATGTCTTGATGAAAACTTATTCATATGGAAAAATAGTCCGCACCGGTCTTTTTACACCCATTGTTGGACCGCCAAACTCAGGGAAATCCAGCCTGTTTAACGTGCTATTACACGAAGAAAGAGTTATCGTCTCACCAATTCCCGGCACAACACGCGACACGATTGAAGAAAGTATTCAAAAGGATGGCTATCAATTCCGATTAGTTGATACCGCCGGATTGCACAATACCGATGAAGTCATCGAAAGCGCGGGAATTTCCCGGAGTCGAAAAACGATCCAAATGGCTGATCTTCTATTGTTTGTTGTTGATGCAAGAACTTGTTTGGCGGAATTCCAAGAAATATTACCCGCCAAAATCAATAATATGATCATCATTATAAACAAATCTGACATCGCCGATCCTTTTACTATTTCAAAACTGCAAAATGAGTTGTCGAGATATAAAACAATCGTCGTTTCTGCAAAGGAGCGGGTTGGGATTCACGAGTTATCAACATTGATGGTTGATTTTGTAAGGGCACAACAACCATCCGAAGAAGATTTTATTCTTACTCAAAAACGACATTATATTGCGCTAAAAAAAATGTATAAATATTTAAAACATGCAAAAACGAGCTCGAAGCATCTAATAACATCCGAGATGATTGTAATAGATTTACGCCTCGCCTTGTCTTGTCTCGATGAACTTCTTGGTAAAACTACCAATGACGACATCTTGAATAATATTTTCCAAAATTTTTGTATTGGGAAGTAAGGGTTTCACGTGAAACGGTCAGATTTCGATATTGTTGTAGTTGGCGGCGGTCACGCCGGTATTGAAGCCTCATTGGCTTCATCCAGACTTGGATTAAAAACACTTCTCATTACTTTTTCAATCGATTCTATCGGAAGAATGTCTTGTAATCCCGCTATTGGTGGTCTTGCTAAGGGTCACCTTGTAACTGAAATTGACGCCCTCGGCGGAGAGATGGCAAAAGCGATTGACACTACCGGCATTCAATTTAAAATGTTAAACAGGTCTAAGGGTCGTTCTGTTTGGTCTCCTCGCGCACAGGCCGATAAAATCAATTACTCTTTATATATGCAAACGCTTCTTCAGTCGCAGAATAATCTATTTATACTTGAAGATTGTGTAACCAGCATTTTGGTTGATAACTGTACTCTTGTTGGTGTTTGTTCCGGGATTTATGGCACAATTTCATGTAAAAAAGCCGTTCTGACGTGCGGTACTTTTCTAAACGGCCTATTACACATTGGTCTTGACCATTTTTCTGGAGGAAGAATTGGTGAAAAACCGGCTCTTGGTCTTGCGGAATCCCTAATCCATGAAGGATTAATAACCGGACGATTAAAAACCGGAACACCGCCTCGTATCTATAAAGATTCTATCAATTTTTCAAATACGACAGCACAATATGGAGATGATAATCCATTCCCATTTTCTTTTTTAACCAATAATTTTTCACCTCCAAACGTTCCTTGTTTTATTACAAAAACAAATCCTCATACACATGATATACTCCGCAACGGGTTAGATCGTTCTCCTCTTTACACTGGAATTATAAAAGGTGTCGGCCCTCGTTATTGCCCGAGTATTGAAGATAAAATTTTTCGATTCCGGGACCGCACCTCCCACCAAATTTTCCTCGAACCAGAATGGACAAATGCAGATGAGTATTACGTCAATGGTTTTGCCACAAGCCTTCCTTTAGATGTTCAGGAAAAAGCAATTCGAACGATTCCCGGATTAGAAAACGCCAAGATTGCACGTCCGGGATATGCCGTAGAATATGACTTTTTCCCGTCTTATCAATTAAATTCTTGTCTTGAGACAAAGAAGGTTCGCGGACTTTATCTTGCCGGTCAAATAAATGGCACTTCGGGATATGAGGAGGCCGCTTCGCTAGGTCTTTTCGCTGGAATTAATGCTTCTCTGAGTTTGAAAAATGAACCACCTCTTGTCCTTAGACGTGATGAATCATATATCGGCGTTTTAGTTGACGATCTTATAACTAAAAGCCCAATAGAACCCTATAGGATGTTTACTTCAAGCGCAGAACACCGATTACTGCTACGTTTTGATAATTCCGATGTTCGTCTAACATCTAAGGGTTTTCAAATTGGACTGACACCTAAAACTGTTTATGATAACGCCGTTCAAAAAAAACGGCTTCTTACCGAATCTATTCAATATCTCAAAACACACTCCCTGTCTTCTGATCAAACAAACCAAATATTATCATCTGTTCACCAATCAACCATATCTGGTGGTTTAACACTTTTTAAATTACTTTGTCGGCCGGAGGTACATTTCCAAAACATCAAATGCTTTCTTCCACCAGAATTATCTAAAGGATTTGGCTCTTTTCGAGATTTTGGAGATCAGATAGAGATCGAATCAAAATACGAGGGATATATCAAACGCAACCGACTTCTCGTCGATTCTTTTAAATCTCATGAAGGCATTAGAATTCCGCAAGACTTCAATTATCAAAATATTTCATCATTAACCATTGAAGCTCGTGAAAAATTGACTAAATTTAGGCCGGAGACGCTCGGCCAGGCTTCGAGAATTTCAGGAGTCTCACCCTCCGACGTGACCTCGCTTTTAATATTGTTGAGAAAATAACCACGGGTTTCATGTGAAACTAATGACAGATTTCCTGGCTACGATCCTCGATCGTTTTTCGAGCCAGCCGGTCTTTCCCAAAATTGCCGATGCAGTACAATCCAGTCGATCATTCGTTACAATTAGCGGACTGAAAGGCTCTGCTGTTAGCTTGTTTTCCGGCGGCCTTTATAAACAATTTAAAAAACCGTTCCTGGTCGTTGTAAAAGATTCCACCGAAGCTGAAGACATTCGTGACGACCTGGAATCTTTGGTCGGTTCCACCAAAGTCTGTTATTTGCCCGACCGCACATCGCGTCCAACACTCTTCTCAGAATTCGACACGACTTATACCTACTTTTTAAACGACACAATAAACAAACTAACAACCCTCATTAATCCGATTATTATTTCAACTTTAAACGGTCTTTCAACGCCATTTCCCGAAAAGGCGGTCTATCAGTCAAACCTCATTTTTTTAGAGGTAGGAAAACCTTTTTCCCGTGACGTTTTTATCGATCAAATGGTCGATTTTCATTACAATCCGGTTGAAGTCGTCGAATATCCGTTTGATTTTGCCGTTAAGGGTGGCGTCATCGATTTTTTCCCACCGGCCTCCCGTCATCCATATCGAATCGAATTCTTTGAAAATGTTATCGAATCTATTCGAACATTCAACACCGAAGACCAGTTATCAATCGCTCGCATCAACCGTTGCGCGCTTTATCCGAATCCAGATTTTCCTCGTGGACAGAAGGAGTCGGCAACTGTTTTTTCGTATTTGTCAAAAGACGCCATCATCATTCTTCCACATTATGAAAAATTACGATCTTCGACCGACGATGCCGATCTTTCTTTCACAACCAATCCATCATATAAAAACATTTTCCTTTACGATGTTGCCGAAGCGCAATTTAGCTTCAAAATTGTCCAGCCATCTTTTTATCAGGGAAGTATAACGTTCTTTAAAGAACATCTTGGGCGAATTTTAGCGAACCACGAAAACCCAACCATCGCAATTCTGTCCGGAAATCCGAACCAGACAAACCGTCTTAAAATCATCTTGGACACTTTCCCTATAATTCTCTGTGACGGCACACTTTCTCATTCTCTTGAGATTCCGGAGTTGAACCTTTTCATTTACGTCGAACACGAGCTTTTCGCAAGACAACGCCAATCGAACGTTTTTAGAAGCGTCGCATCCGAGACTGATCTCCAAAAAATCGATCCGGATAATATTTCGCTGGGTGACATTATGGTTCACCTGAATTATGGCATCGGACGGTTTGTTGGTCTGAGCAAGATCAAAGCCTTCGGCTCTATCCGGGAATGTCTTGTCCTTGAATATGCAGACAAGGCGCGCGTTTTTGTTCCGCTCGAGAAGTTAAAATATGTTCAGAAATATAAAACATCCGAATCGTTTTTCCCCAAACTAAACCAGTTGGGTTCAAAGGATTGGGAAAAGACCAAGACGATGACGGAAAAATCTCTTGAATATTTTTCTCAGGAAATTATCCGTTTATATGCTTCGCGATTGCATTCATCGGGCGTTGCTTTTCAACCCGACACTGAAATGCAGATCGAAATGGAATCCGAATTCATGTTTGAAGAAACACCTGATCAGGCCACTGCCGCCGATGAAATCAAACGAGACATGGAAACGCAACGACCAATGGACCGGTTGCTATGTGGTGATGTCGGTTTCGGGAAAACAGAAGTCGCCATCCGTGCAGCATTCAAATCTGTAACAAATTCCAAACAGGTTGCTATTTTGGTGCCGACGACAATTCTTGCAGATCAGCATTTTCATACTTTCACCGAACGCTTAGCAAATTTCCCGGTTAAAATCGGACTTCTGTCTCGTTTCGTTGACTCAAAAACAATCAAACGAACTATCAAAGCAATTTCCGACGGAACGGTCGACATCGTTATTGGAACTCATCGTCTTTTATCCGAAGATATTCACTTCAAAGATCTGGGATTACTTGTCATCGACGAAGAGCACCGGTTCGGTGTTAAACACAAGGATAAAATCAAATCTTTCCGCAACAATGTCGACGTGCTTTCACTCTCCGCTACACCCATTCCTCGCTCTCTGCACTTTTCATTAATTGGCGCTCGCGATTTTTCCCAGATCAACACCCCGCCAAAATCGCGCCTTCCAATATTTACCGACATTATCTCTTTTGATGAGAACATTATCAAGACGGCGGTCTATCGTGAAATCGCGCGAGGTGGACAAATATACTTTGTACACAACGAAGTTAGAACCATTGAGGTGATGACGGGCCAACTACAGACTCTTTTTCCAGAATTATCCATTCATTTTGCACATGGCCAGATGACGGAGAGGGCGCTCGAGCCGATCATGAATGATTTCATCAACCAGAAAATCGATATTCTGGTCACGTCAGCAATCATTGAATCTGGTATCGACATCCCAAACGTAAATACGATTTTTATTCATCGGGCGCAGAATTTCGGCTTAGCCCAACTTTACCAGCTACGCGGTCGCGTCGGTCGGAGTAATCGCCGTGCATACGCGTATTTAATCGTACCAAATCAGAACGCGCTGAGCCCGGACGCCACCAAGCGTCTTCAAACAATCAAACGATACACGTCGCTTGGTTCCGGTTATTCCATAGCGCTCAAAGATCTTGAAATTCGAGGTGCGGGAAACGTGTTTGGCACCGAACAAAGTGGAAATATCAACGCCGTCGGATATTCGATGTATGTTCAGATTTTAAAAGATGCATTGGCTACGGCGAAAGATAACGAGTTTGGAACAAAAACATCTCTTACACCAGCCCCGCAGGACGTTGAAATCACATACCCGAAACCGGCATTCCTTCCGGATGATTATATTTCGTCTTCTTCCATGCGTCTTCAATATTATCGCCGTTTGACGGAAGCGGGCAATCTGCCTGAACTGAAGAAAATCGAAAATGAAATTCGGGATATTTTCGGTGTCGTGCCCGAAACCGGTGAAAACTTTCTGGGTTTGTCCCGCATTCGGATTGCCGCATCGGAATTAGGGATCACTAAGATCGTTTTTAAAGATTCCATCGTTGAGATCTCTTTTGTCGACGCCAACCCATTTAATAATGACATTGATCTGGTCGAGTCGATTCGATCTGCTGCCCGAAATATCGGTTTTGCTTACAAATTTCTCCCGTCCGATGATTTGCAACTTCTTTTGTTTATCAATCGTCCGGATCCATTATTATCTCTAAAACATTTCTTGGATGTCCTCAATGAGGCGGTTAATTTATGAAGTTTTGTTATGGTTTTATTCACGAGGTCTTGTTATGAAATGTCATTTTTCCCTTCCGTTAATATCGCTGATAATCCTTCTGATAAGCACAGAATCCTGCGGAAAAGTTACCAATTCAACCACGGTGGTGCGAATCAATACAGATTGCATCACAAAAGACACTTTCGACCGGATCGTTTCGCCATCGGATTTCTCCACGATGACAAAGCAGCAGAAAATCGATCGGGTTATCTCTCTTTCTAATTCCGAACTTCTTTATTATGACGCTATAAAAAAACACCTTGACCGTGACGAATCCATCATCCAGCGCCTCAAAGATTTTACCGAAGAAAATACGATCCAAATCTATTTGAATCACATGATCCTCGACTCGGTCGTCACCGAACAATTGCTGCGCGATTCTTATGATAAACTGCCATCCGAATATCGTCAGTACCACACATTCTCCAGTGTTAAAAACGAATTGAAGGACAATGCGATCAAGTATTACCGCCCCCAGCTCCAGCAGGAGTACCTGAATTTTTTAGAAGAACTGAAGTTCCAGAATGAACTTCTGATCAACGAGAAAGATTTTAACCAACTGTTATCGGCGTTTACAGACACGCTCAAATTTCATCAATCCATCAACAAGCCGTCAACATATGTTGGAATTTTCAAAAGCATTCCGACCAATACTGTTATCGCTACTACCAAATCAAAGAGTTATGATAAAAAATGGTTTGTTGAAAAGCTGGCTGGAAACGCCGAGAAAATCCCGCCGAACATCAGCGCTTATGAAACCGCTAGTTATATCCTTGAGACAATTATTGTAAGTGAAATCATCAATGATAACGCACGCGCTGCAAAAATCGACCAAGACGAAGAGTTTGTCAACGCGCTTTATGATTTCAAACACCGGATCATACTGAACCTTTATAGAAAGAGAGAGATCGAGAACCGTGTTGCGGTCTATGAAGATTCACTGTTGGCATTTTATAATAAATATCCATCGATTTATCTGTCAACACCGACCGCTGAGGTTTGGGAGGTTTTTTTAAAAGATAAAGCGAAAGCCGAACGGCTTCTTGATTTGGCCGCGTCAGTAAAAGATTTTCCATCGTTTGCCGCCAAACACACCGAGCGTTTGACATTTGCAACAAACAAAAAAGCCTATCTTGGTTTTATCAATCACGACCAATACGCCGGAATCGGCAAGAAAGCGCAAGCCATCCCTGAAAATACCCTTTATAACGAAGTGATCCCAAGTGGACTCGGCTATTCGATCATCAGGGTCGGTAAAAAAAATCTTGCGGAACCACAACCGTTTGAGGCCGTAAAAGGCAGAGTACAGAATGATTATATAGCCGATACAAAAGCAAAAATGGAAACCGCAATTATCAATAAACTGAAACGTAAATATACAATTAAAATCTACTGGGATGCATTAGAAATGGAAGTAGCAAAGGACGAGGTAAAATAGTGCGAAAATTTTTGCTTCTTGCACTGATCCCGTTCATTTTTTCCTGTGGAACTCACAGTGATGAAGACAATGTAATTGCTCGCGTCGGAAAATCTGTTCTAACGCAAAAGGATCTTGAAAAAATGATGCCGGAGATACAGGAAAATCTGCCCGTAAGCGACGATCTTGTCGATGCGGTGGTTTCCAATTGGGTCCGGAAAGAAATGCTGTATCAAAAAGCCAAGGAGTACCATTTCGATCGTGATGAATATCTGCGCATCAAAGTCGACAATTATTTACGCGACCTGACGATTGATTCTTATGTACGCTATATTCTTCAAAACAACCTTAAGATCGCTGAAGCTGAGATCGATGATTATTACACTGGTAACAAGAATAGTTTTGTGAGAGACAAAGATGAGGCGAAGATTTCACACGTGGTCGTAAAAAACTTTGACGAAGCGCTGAAAATCAAATCGACGCTACTTGCCAGAAATTCCGATGAACTAGATAAACTGTTTAAAAAATATCCTTTCGAAACAAAAGTGATCCGTCGAGGCGAATCTCTTGCAGAACTCGACAAGACAATTTTCATTGTTGGTGTCCCGAATCAGGTTTATGGTCCGATCGCTTCTGATTATGGTTTTCATATCGTCGAGATTCTGGCAATTTACAAAGTCGGTTCGATTCGACCAGAAGAAGAGGTGCGCGATGAAATCATCCAGCGCCTTACCGAACAGAAAATCCAGGAAGAATATAACCAACATGTCGATAGTTTGTTGTCAAAAGTCAATTACGAAATCAATCAAAAGAACATCTCTAAATTTTTAGGTAAAGAATGAAAATAAAATGGTTGTTGCCGATACTGCTTTTATCTTGTTTCTGCCAAGCCCAGGAGTTAATCGATGGCGTTGCCGCGATTGTTGGCGAGAATGTGATTTTAAAAAGCGAAGTGGATCAGTTTGCCCGACTAAATGCTTCTCAGCTTCGTATTGATCCAACGAAAGATACTGAAGCATATCTCGAATTGTTAAAACGTTCGTTGAATGCACTTATTGACGAAAACATCCTTTTAGAGCAGGCAAAAATAGAAACAATCGAAGTAAAAGACCGCGATGTCGAAAATACTTTGAATCAACAGTTAGAAAACATGATATCACAAGCAGGATCCAAAGAAGCTGCAGAACAGATACTCGGCAGTTCTATTACAAAGATAAAACGAGATTATCGGTCGGTTATTAAAAATCGATTGATTGTCGAAAAACTACGTGCGGAAAAATTTCAAAAGACGACCACCAGTCGCCGTGAAATCAATAAATTTTATGAAACATATAAAGACTCTCTTCCAGAAATACCTCCAACCCTTGATTTCAGCCATATTTTATTTGTTATAAAACCGGGTTTATCAGAAGAAGCCAACGCCCTTCGCCTTGGTGACTCTCTTTTGGTGGCAATAAAATCTGGCGCCGATTTTTCCGAGTTGGCTAAAAATTACTCTGACGATCTTGCGAGTGCCGTCTATGGTGGCGATTTAGGATATATCAAACGTGGCGGATTTATTAAAGAATTTGAAGAGGTTGCTTTTTCTCTTCAACCGGATGAAATCAGCGCTCTTGTGAAGACAGATTTTGGGTATCATATCATCCAGATGATCGACAGAAAAGGTGAAAATATTAACGTCCGACATATTTTAATCAAACTAAAAGTATCCGAACAAAACACTTTCCAAACCAAGGCATTTGCCGACAGTGTTTATAATTTAATCAATAACGGCTTGGTCTTTGATTCAGCCGCCGTGTATTATAGTGATGATCCAGATGTTAAAATAACAAAGGGAAGAATTCGTCGTATTCCCAAAAATCAAATACAACAACCAGAGTTTATTACCGTCTTAGATAGTTTAAAAAATGGCCAAATGAGTCCGGTTTTCCAATCGACACTAGGCTTTCATATTTTACGGTTGAATGCAACTTACGACGATACATGGATAACTCTTGAACAATGGGCGTTGGAATACAAAAAAAATCAATTATATCGTGAATGGGTTGATAAACTTCGTTCTCAGTTTTTTATCGATATGAAATAATGTTGTTAAGTTGTTAATAAGGTTTTTGTGTTTTGTCAACCATCCGGAAATTTTATTTTTTAATTTACATAAATATAAATTCTCCATTTATTGTGTAAACTAATAACAAACTATCAACATAGTTATTTATAACTTTTTGTTATTTTTTCTCTTTTAAAAACTACACTTATTCACAAATTAACAGGCCTAATAAAATCATTAATCTTTTTATTTCTCAAATTAAAATGATATATGGAATATTTGTGATGAAACAATATTCTGAACTCAATTTGAGTAAATAAATATTGTAGTAATTTTACAACAGGAAAAGTTCTTGTTTTAAAGTGGACTTTTTGGTAAAATTGCCCGACGATAAAGTTTTTAAAATTGGGAGGTCGTAAAATGCAGTTTTCAGTCAACAAAAACACCCTTCTTTCAAACATCCAAAAAGTATCTAAGGTATCTCCTTCGCGGTCAACAATGCCGATTTTGAATAGTATTCTATTTGAACTCGAACAAAACAAATTAACTCTACGAACTTCTGATATTGAAATAACAATGTCGACATTCGTTGAAGTAAAAGGTATAGAAGACGGGTCTATTGCAATTCCTTCCAGAATGATTCTTGATATTATCAACGAACTGGATGATAGTGATATTGAAATTAAAACAGATGGTGATGCTTGTGTTACAGTTACATCATCTCACGGCGTTTATAAAATTCCAGGGAGACCCGGTGATGAATTTCCATCCGTTCCCAAAATAAATCTTATGAATTATTTAACGGTTAATAACAAACTCTTTAGCCGTATGATACAAAAATCCATTATTGCGGTTAGTAAAGATGAATTAAGACCATCATTAACAGGCATACTTCTCCAAATAAAAGAAGGCGAAATTCGCGCTGTATCCACAGATGGTCACCGTTTGGTTTGTATGATAACCAAAGAATTTAATAACCAAAATTTTGAGAGAGATGTTGTTATCCCTGCAAAATTTCTCAATCTCCTGTTAGGGTATATTTCAAACGACGGAGATACCGTTCTTGGAATCGGTGAAAATCATATTCGCGTTGAACTCGATTCTACGGTTATTTATTCTCGTTTAATAGATGATAAATTTCCAGATTACCAAAGTGTAATTCCAACGGCAAATCCGAATATTATGACCGCTGAAGTCAATCATCTTTCATCTGCGTTAAAAAGAGTTGGTATTTTTACCAATAAAGCAACGCATCAGGTTCGAATGACTCTCGATGGCGAGACCCGGAAAATAAGCGCCGAGAATAAGGAGCAGATGTCGTCTGCTGAAGAAAAGATAGAGGTTGATTATGAGGGCGATAATATTGAGATCGGATTCAACGCCGATTATTTAAGGGAATTATTGCGCAACATCGAATCTCCCAATGTTCTGATTAAATTAAAAACGAACGTCAACGCCTGTTTGGTATTGCCTGAAAATCAGGATGAGAACGAAGTCCTGACGATGTTGTTGATGCCGATTCGGTTGGAGTAATCACAGCGTCATCATCTGTATTTACAACTATTATTTTTAATTGTACTGGAATGCCGGATAGATATGTAGTAAATGGTCGTAAGAAATCTCAAACTTGTTAATTTTAGAAATTATTTAACCGCTAATTTTACTTTTCATCCGCAGTTAAATCTGATCGTGGGAGAAAATGGAAGTGGAAAAACGACCATTTTAGAAGGGCTACAGATATTAGCGCTTTCAAAAAGTTTTCGGTCTAATGTCGATGCGGATATTGTAACCCACACTGAATCCTATTATCAGGTGTTCGGCGAGTTTGAAGGAAACCGCAACTCTGACATTACTTTAAACGTCAATTTTTCCAAAAACGACGGGAAGAAAGTCTTTATCAACAAGTATCCACTGAAAAGACGTATCGATATGGTCGGGAAAGTTCCGACAGTCATTTTATCGCCGGACAATCAGAATATTACTGGCGGCGGCCCCGCCGGGCGACGTGATTTTTTCAACCGCATTCTGTCACAAATTGATCTGGAATATTTTACGCAATTAATTGAATACCGCACGCGGCTTCTTCAGCGCAATTCAATTTTGGCGACTTACCGGCTAAAGCGAAAAATGAAATATGATGCTTATGTCGAAACACACGATGAGTTATTGACAAAAGCGGCAGAATATTTACAAAAATCCAGATATAAATTTTTGGAGGATTTCAATCCGGTTTTTCAGTCGATTTTCGAGCAAATTTCTCACGTCAAGAAACCCGTCACGCTAAAAATGCAGTTTAGCGCGAACACAGACGGCGCGGATTTCAGAGAAACGTTTCTTAGAAAACTTCGGGATCGTTTCACCAAAGATCTTGAATTTGGCAGAACAACATGTGGTCCGCATTTGGACAATTTAGTCGTCCTGCTGGGGGATAAAGAAATTCGCCAAGTTGGTTCTCAGGGCGAACACAAGGTGGTTTTGGTGGCGCTGAAAATGGCGGAAGGACAGTTTATCCAGAGTTGTCAACCGGAATCCGTAATTTTTCTGCTGGACGATTTATTCGCGCTCCTCGATGAAAGACATTGTCTGAAAATTGTCAAAGAAATCAGCCGTAAAAACCAAACATTTGTGACAACGACGGACGCAAACCTTTTAACAAAATATGGATTCGATGAATCGAATCCTGAAATGAAGATCATCCATCTTTCAGGGGAGATGTCGTGATGTTTACCAGCCTTGGCGACGCTCTTCAGAAAATGCTCAGAAAATATGATATCGATAAGTCAATACGGCAAAATCAGGCCATGGACGTTTGGAATCAGATTGTCGGAAAGGCCATTTCGATTCACGCGGTCCCGGAAAAAGTTGCTTTTGGTAAACTGTACGTTCGGATTGATTCTCCAGCCTGGCGAAACGAACTGTCTTATCGAAAGATCGAGATAATGAAAAAAATCAACAAGAAACTACAAGGCGAAATGATTAAGGAGATAGTATTACGGTAAGCGAAATCAAATTTACGGAAGCGTCGAACTACGGCGCCGAAAAGATCACGGTACTGAAAGGGCTTGAAGCCGTCCGAAAACGCCCGGCAATGTATATCGGCGACACCGGAAAGCGCGGTCTGCATCATCTGGTTTTTGAAGTTGTCGATAATTCAGTCGATGAGGCGATGGGTGGCTTTTGTGACCAGATAGTTGTGACGATTCATACCGATAACACAATCAGTGTTTTAGATAATGGACGCGGCATTCCTGTGGATATGCACAAAGAAGAAAAGAAACCGGCGCTTGAAGTCGTTATGACCATACTTCATGCAGGCGGTAAGTTTGACAAAGGTTCATATAAAGTTTCTGGAGGCCTACACGGTGTCGGTGTTTCTGTTGTCAACGCATTGTCGGAAGAATTGACCGTCGAGGTTTATCGAGACGGAAAGATTTATACACAAACCTACAGGCGCGGCATTCCAGCGAACAAAATGGCAGTTATCGGCGAAACTAAAAAACGCGGCACATATACGCGTTTTCTGGCGGACACCGAAATTTTTAAGAAATATGAATGGGATTATGAAATTCTTGCGCACAGGATGCACGAACTCGCCTTCCTGAACAAAGATCTTGAAGTTCAGTTGAATGACGAACGCGACGGGAATAAAGAAACCTATCGTTATAAGGGCGGGCTGATGGAGTTTGTCACATACCTTGACGAAACGCGCCCCTCTCTCATCGAAAAACCGATTTATATCGAAAAGGAAGTAGACGGCGTTCCGGTTGAAGTTGCTCTTCAATATAACACATCCTATTCGGAGAATATCTTCACGTTTGTAAACAATATTAATACCGTCGAGGGCGGAACACATCTTATCGGCTTTAAAACCGGCGTTACCCGGACACTGAACAATTACGCCCAGAAGAATAATATTTTCAAGAAAGAGGCGTTCACGCTTTCAGGCGAAGATGTGCGCGAAGGATTAACCGCCGTAATTAGTATCAAAGTTGCCGAACCGCAGTTTGAAGGACAGACGAAAACGAAACTCGGTAACTCCGACGTAAAAGGTATTGTCGATTCTGTCGTTTCGGAAGGTTTAGCCGAATATCTTGAACAGCATCCGGCGCAGGCCAAGCGGATTATCGAGAAATGTCTCAATGCGGCCAGATCGCGTGAAGCGGCACGGAAAGCCCGCGAACTGACGCGCCGTAAAAATTTGCTCGACATCGGCAATCTTCCCGGAAAATTGGCGGATTGTTCGACAAAGGATCCATCGCTGTGTGAGATGTACATCGTCGAAGGTGATTCCGCCGGCGGTAGCGCCAAACAAGGGCGCGATCGTAAATATCAGGCGATTCTTCCTCTGCGTGGCAAGATTATCAACGTCGAAAAATCCCGCATTGATAAAGTTCTCGACAACAACGAAGTCAAGACGATGATCACCGCGCTCGGTACCGGATTTGATGAGGAATTCGACATCGAGAAATTGAGATACAATCGCATCATCATCATGACCGATGCCGATGTCGACGGGGCTCACATCCGTACCCTTCTGTTAACATTTTTCTTCCGGTTTATGCCAAAACTGATTGAAGAAGGACATGTCTATATCGCCCAGCCGCCGCTTTATAAAGTGTCCGTAAAGAAACAGGATTACTATGCTTATGACGAAGATGAGCGCGAAATTCTGGTCAAGCGGTTTTCAAAAGACGCTGACAGCAAGAAGATAGAAATTCAGCGCTATAAAGGTCTCGGCGAGATGAATCCCGAACAACTCTGGAGCACCACGATGAATCCGGAAAATCGGACGCTGGTGAAAATCAGTATAGAAGATGCGTCGAGCGCCGACAGAACGTTTTCGATCCTGATGGGAGGAGACGTTGAGCCGCGGCGACAATTCATACAAAAAAATGCAAAATATGTTAGAAATCTGGATATTTAAATCATGAATAAGCAGGTAAACATAGAATTTCAGAGAGACCGCATCATTCAAGTCAATATTGATGAAGAGATGCGCAACTCGTATCTAGATTATTCAATGTCGGTCATCGTTTCCCGCGCCCTGCCGGACGTTAGGGACGGGTTAAAACCGGTGCACCGTAGAATTTTATACGGAATGTCCGATCTCGGCTTGCCGTTCAACCGGCCAACAAAGAAATGCGCACGAATCGTTGGAGAGGTGCTTGGTAAATATCATCCGCACGGCGACTCGTCCGTTTACGACGCGCTTGTCCGTATGGCGCAATTATTCTCGATGCGCTATCCGCTGGTAGATGGACAGGGCAACTTTGGATCGGTTGATGGTGATGGTGCCGCCGCGATGCGATACACCGAAGCGCGCCTTAGCCGTATTTCCAGCGAATTAATGCGCGATATTGAAAAAGAGACCGTCAAATTCATCCCAAATTTCGACGATTCGCTGACAGAGCCCAGCGTACTTCCAACCGCTATTCCGTTACTTTTGGTCAACGGATCCAGCGGCATCGCCGTCGGTATGGCGACGAATATCCCGCCGCACAACCTGACGGAAGTGTGTAACGCGGCCATTCACCTGATCGATAATTCCGAGGCAACCATCGCCGATTTAATGCAATTCATCGCCGGACCGGATTTTCCGACGGCGGCGACCATTTTAGGCAGAGAGGGTATTCGGTCGGCCTATGAGATCGGACGCGGCATCATTCACGTTCGCGCTAAGGCGTACGTGGAGACGAACAAAACCGGCAAAGAGAGTATCATCATCACCGAACTTCCCTATCAGGTTAACAAAACTACTCTGCTGGAGAAGATTGTCAGCCTCGTTCGCGAAAAAACCATCGAGGGAATTTCCGACATCCGCGACGAATCGGACAAAGATGGCATCCGTGTCGTCATCGAACTGCGCAAAGACGTCATTCCGGAGGTCATTTTAAATCAGCTGTATAATCACACACAATTACAGGACAGTTTTGGCATCAACATGCTCGCGCTCGTTCATGGCATTCCGAAGCAATTGAATTTGAAAGAAATCCTGAGTAATTACATCGACTTCCGCCATGAGATCATTGTCAAGCGAACAAGGTTCGATCTCAGACAGGCTGAAGAGCGGGCGCACATTCTGGAGGGCTTAAAGATCGCGCTCGATAATATCGATGAAGTAATCGCTATTATCCGTGGCTCGAAGATTCCGGATGAAGCCAAAATAAATCTGATCGAACGGTTTCATTTTTCCGATCGTCAGGTGCAGGCGATTCTCGATATGAAATTGCAGAGGTTGACCGGCTTGGAGGTCAGCAAGATCGTCGAGGAATACCGCGAAACGCTAAAACTCATCGAGCGACTCAAATACATTCTCGAAAACGTCGCCGAACAGCTTTTGCTGGTGAAAAACGAATTGATAGAAATACGCGATAAATACGGCGACGAACGGCGCACGGAAATCATCAACGATGACGGCGAATTTTCGATCGAAGATATGATCGCCGAAGAAGATATGGTCATTACCATCACGCACAATGGCTTTATCAAGCGCTTTCCGGTTGATGTTTCAAGACGACAAAACCGAGGCGGGCGCGGTAGCCAGGGCGCGCAGGCGAAAGACGATGATTTCGTCCGCACGATCTTCATTGCCGGAACGCATGACTATCTGATGTTTTTTACCAATAAAGGGCGATGCTATTGGCTTAAAGTGCATGAAATTCCACGCGGCGGAAAAGCAACCCGCGGCCGGGCGATTGTTAACCTGATCAATACCCAGCCAGACGAATTGGTGCGCGGCGTTTTGAGCGTCAAGGAATTCGATGACACCCACAACATTATTATGGCAACGCGAAAAGGTCTGGTGAAAAAGACAGTTTTGTCTGAGTATGGAAATCCCAGAAAAAACGGCATTCGCGCGATCAACCTGAGAGACGATGACGACCTTATCGATGTGCAAATGACGACGGGCGATCAGGACATCATTCTCGGCACTTCCGAAGGAAAATCCATTCGATTTCATGAGGTGGATGTTCGACCGATGGGCAGAACGGCAACCGGTGTTATCGGCGTTCGTATGCCGCGAAAAGACACTCACGTTATTGGAATGGTCACCGTCAAAGGTGAAAGCGGAACCCTACTGGCGGTTTCTGAAAACGGCTTCGGAAAAAGATCGGACATCAAGGATTATCCTGTCATTCACCGTGGCGGCAGCGGTGTCATCACGCTGAAAACGACCATCAGAAACGGAAAAATGGTCGCGCTTCGCGAGGTTGTGGATTCGGACGATCTGATGATCATTACCGTTAAGGGCGTATTGATTCGATTGCCTGTATCGACGATTCGGACGATCAGCCGGAATACGCAGGGTGTTACACTCATCAAGTTGGATGATGGTGATGCTATTTCCGCCGTAACACGCGTCGTGGAATCTGAGGTTTCGAATGGAAACGGCGAAGATGCGGAAGAAAACGGCCTGATTAGGGTCGAAACCGACGACGTCAATCTTTTTGTACCTTCCGAAAACGAAGACGAGTAAATATTTATGGTTTCGGGCGGCAATCCAGAAGAACGATCTCACATTTTAACGAACTGGAATCGTCTGAACGAAAAGGTTGCTGCGACGGCGATGCGGGTCGGAAGAACTCCCGAATCCGTCAAGATCATTGCTGTGGGAAAAACGTTTCCAGTCGAAACGCTGGCGGCTGCAATTGGCGCCGGGATCAGCGTTTTTGGTGAAAACCGCGTACAGGAAGCCGCGCTAAAAATTGAATTCTTCCGAAATATTCCCAATATTGAATGGCACATGATCGGTCATCTTCAAACGAATAAAGCAAAAAAAGTCGCCGAACTTTTTAATGTTATCCAGTCAGTTGACTCATTCCGTTTAGCACAATTGCTTTCGGATGAAGGCTTCCGACTCAATCGGACGATTCAGATCTTGCTGGAAATCAACACATCCGGCGAATCGGCGAAATCCGGAATGACGCCCGGCGCTCTTTTGTCGATACTGGATGAAATCGCCGTTTTACCGAATCTTGAGGTAACCGGGCTAATGACCGTTGGGCCGTTAACGGAAGATGTCAATCAAATCCACCTCGCATTTCGTAAACTCAAAAAACTGTACGATGTCGCTCGCGAAAAATCTTATCCGAATTGCCGATTCGATTGGCTATCGATGGGAATGTCCGGCGATTTTGAAATCGCTATCGAAGAAGGATCGAACATGATCCGCATCGGACATGCGATTTTCGGAAAGAGAGGTGTTGCATGATTCAACCGCAGGACATTCTGGAGCGGGAATTTAAAAAATCTTTCCGCGGCTATGATCCCGTTGAAGTTCGCTACTTTTTGCAACTATTGGCCGAAGAGATCGAGAAATTAAAAAGCCGGGTTCAGGAACTTGAACCACTGGAAAAAGAACACGAGGCGATTCGTGCAATTCAGCCGGAAAAGATATTGCGGGAAGCGACTGAAAAAGCCGAGCAGATGATCCGTGACGCGGAAGATATAGTGCATGGTGCGCTTCGGGACGCGACCACCGAAAAGGAAAAGATCGAAACGAAAATTCAGAGTTTAAAACATCAACGCAATAAACTAATCCGCCAGTTAGAAAGCGTCCATAAAAATCAGGCGAAAGTCATCGAATTCTTAACCGGTGACGACGAAAAAACCGACAATAACGAACAAAATATCAGTTAATGTTTGGGAGAAACGGTCATGGCAACACTTTACACTGAAATTATCAGAAAGATCGCAGGATCAAAATCCTTCAGATTTGCCGCGATTGTCTCGGCGAATGCAGTGCCGACGAGTTATTTCGACGACAACAAGTTGCCTCCTATTTTCCGAAATCCAGACGTAAACACCTGGGAAGATATAACAACGAACACTTTGATAATACAGACCACGAAATCCGGCGATCCGGTCGTTTGGCGGGAATCCGTTCGGGCTTGCGTTCGACTTGGCGCGAAAGAGTTTTTGTTCGTCGGCAGTGGAATTTCTACTAAAGATAGGACATCTTTTAAGGGTTGCATCGTGACAAATCATGTGAATGTTTCTGGAGAAAATCCGCTGATCGGCCCCAATGATGATTCATTTGGCTTGCGATTTCCCGATATGTCGAATCTTTATCATCCGTTGATAATGGCTAGGCTGAAAAATTGTTTGCCTGGCGCGAAATTGACCGAAGGTCGTTTGTTGGTTTGTTGCGGTGAAACTGCCGAGACCGATCTCGAAAAATGCATTGCCGGACGCCCTGAAATCAAAGTTATCTCGCGAGATGTCGCATTTGGAGCCATCGCTGCCAAACATGCGGGAATTCCATCCGTAGCGGTTGTCTTTTATCCAAAGGTCAATCCGGAAATTGTTGTCGGCTTGATCCGGGAATTTTTTCAGAAGAAATGTTGACGGTGACACGATTTCGTGCCGACGCAAAGAAAATCCATAAAATCATTTCTAATTGTCTTCTCTTTTAGGTTATATTTTTATCCTGAAATGATGCCGGTTGGTTTTTAGAGAGGAATTTTTGGGTAAAAAGGGGCTGATTCTGATTTTGGTTTGTGTCGCACAGATCTTTGCAAGAGCCGAAAGTGCTCAGAAGGTGGATCGGACTTTCACGGATAAAGACACGGCGCGGGTTTGGGTTTACATTCGCAAAGACGCCTTGACGGAAAATCGGCGGCAGCCGGATATTTGTTCCGCCAAGACACGGCGCCGCCTTCAAAAAATAGGCTTGTCCGTTACAGAAGATTTTGTCCCGGACGAAACTTTTCGCAAGATGCTTTCCAAACACGTAACGACCATCCGGCACTATTCTAAAATCCTGTGCGCTTATAGTTGCGAAGTCACCAGATCGCAATATGAGGAACTTGTGGGCTTACCGGAAATCGACTCGATCGATCCGGTCGGCGTTTATAAAAAGTCTGTCGATCTTGAAAAAATTGTAAATGATGACAAAAATCTTGGCCGAATATCGAGCAACGCCGGAGATTATGGCGGTTCTTACCAACAACTCGCACAGTTGAACATACCCGCCGTTCATGATTCCGGTTTGACAGGAAGAGGTATCCGCATTGCGATATTCGACACCGGTTTCAATAAAGATCATCCGGCGTTTCAGCGCATTATCGATGAAGGACGGCTGATTGCCGAACACGATTTTATTTTCGACGACGAGAATGTTCAGGATACAGATAAAGCTGATACGACAGACGAGGGCAATCAGGGCGGCCACGGAACTTCGGTTTGGAGCGAGATCGGCGCTTACGTTCCCGGCGCAATGATCGGCGCGGCCTATCAGGCTGAGTTTCTTTTAGCCAAAACCGAACGTCTGGGTTCCGAAACGAGCGCCGAAGAAGACAATTATGTAGCAGCAATCGAATGGGCTGACAAACTTGGCGCTGATGTGATTTCGACATCGCTTGGTTACCGCGACTTTGATAATTTCGCTTACTCATTCGCGGATCTGGATGGTGAAACCGCCGTGACAACTAAAGCGGTCAATTGGGCGTTTCGGCGCGGAATCATCGTTGCCGTTGCCGCCGGAAATGAAGGAAACGATGCGCATTATCCCGACGGCGGGCTCGGTTCACCGACAGATGCATTTGGCGCATTGAGCGCCGGAGCCATTGATGTTAACGGTGTTATCGCCGGATTTTCTTCACATGGTCCGACGGCAGACGGGCGGATCAAGCCGGATTTATGTGCAAGAGGCGTTTCCGCTTATTTGGCAAGTGGATACTCTTCTGGTTTTGGAACCGGAAACGGAACATCGTATGCGACACCACTCATTGCCAGTTCCGCAGCGTTGGTTCTGGAAAAAAATCCGGACTGGTCTCCCGCAGAAGTCATTCTTGCTTTGAAAAAATATGCAAATCGCGCGGATATGCCGGACGATCGTTACGGCTGGGGAATTCCAAATGTCTGGAAAACGATTTTTCAAGGTGATGCACTGGATTTTCCAGATTTTGAACTGACCGACAACCAGATTCTTTGTTATCCAAATCCGGCCGCGGTTTCAACAAATATGTTTTTCAAATGGGACAATTTAAAACCGTCGTCGGAATCGGCGAAACTGGAAGTTATCGATATGACGGGCAAGATTGTTTGGTCCCAAAAAATTCCTGATAAATGGGAAGGCATACGGGAAACGATACCGTGGAACCTGCTTTCCGGTTCGGGCTTGCCAGTTTCTTCCGGTATCTATTTTGTCCGGCTGACTCGGAAAGATCACGTCCAGTGCGGGCGAATGACAGTTTTAAGATAAATTGTTCGTATCTGCCGCTGACAACCATTATATAAGAAGGTTATCTAAGAAGAAGTTTTGAGGTCATATGGAAAAAGAAGAGATAGACTTGATCAAAAGAATTCAGAGCGGAGAAAAAATGGCGTTTCAACAGGTAATGAGCAGGTACGGCGACAAGGTGATGGGCCTTGCATATCACTTTACCCGGAACACGCAAGACGCCGAGGATTTGTATCAGGAAACGTTCATAAAAGTTTACCGGAACATCGAAACTTTTCGATTTGAGAGCGAATTTTTCACGTGGATTTATCGGATTCTGACGAATCAGGCATTCAATTTTTATCGTAAGAATAAGCATATGACAATTGCCGATCCGGGTGAAGACGACTATCTCTGGGAAACACTCCCGTCCGATGACGAAGAAGCCGACCGGGAAACATTCAGCTCCTCGCTTCGAGGACAGATCGACTGTGCTCTGAAAAAATTGTCTGCCCAACAGCGGATAGTTTTCATCCTCAAACACATCGAAGGAAAAAAAATAAAAGATATTTCCGTGTTGCTCGACTGCACGGAGGGCACAGTCAAACGATATTTGTTCAGAGCAACCCAGAAACTCCAAGCCATGCTTGCAGAGGCTTGAAAAGGAGAAATGGCCATGAAACATGACAGAAAATATGAAGAATCAACAATTCTTTACTTCTATAACGAACTATCTGACGTGGACAGACTCGATTTTCAACAACACCTGAAATCTTGTCCGAATTGTCAGATGCAGATTGAAAGGCTCGAGAAACTTGGAGCCGCTTGCCAGAAAAGCGTCGATATAAAACCGGCAGACGAGTTGCTCGACCGTCTCAATCAACAGATCATGGAAAAAATCGTAGCCGAACCGAAAAAAGGAATCGTGAGGCGCTTACGGTATGGGTGGTCAGATTTGGCGGGTTCTGTCCTTGCCGCTTTTATGCGACCGCAATATCAGGTCGTCACAATCGGGATGACCTTTATCATCGGCATTCTGGTCGGGAAAATCTGGCTTAGCACAGGCCTGAGAAATGATCCGAAAATGCTGGCAAATTTTGTGAACTACCAGACGACGATGACCGATGCGGAGAAAGCGGATTTTCAAAAAGCGATGGCTAATTATATGCTGAACAACGGAAACGTCGAAATAGCCGACCTCAACGTTGAAATCACCGATCCAGTAAAGATGAATAACGATCTTAACGGCGATGGTGTCGTCGAAGTCGCCCTGAGGGTCGAACGCGATTTCGCCCTGAAGGGTGGTCTGGACGATCCGACGATTCAAAATATGCTCAGGTATTCCGCGATTCATGATCAGTCGCCGGAACGCCGGATGAGAGCGGTAAAATTGCTTTCGCAGGCAATTCCGAGTAATGAAATCGATAACACATTGATAGCGGTCTTGCTTCGGGATAATGCCGGTGATGTTCGCTACCGCGCGATGGAGGCGCTGGCGAAAAAAAAGGCATCGGAACAAGTGGTCGAGGCGTTCAAATCCGCCGCATTACGGGATTCGGTTCCCACGATCCGGAAAATGGCTGTCGAGCGATTGATCTCGGTCGGCAAGGATGAGATCGTTCCCGTTCTTGCACTGGTTTATTCACAAGAAAAAGATGAATCCGTTCGTGTCGTCGCAAAAGAAGGACTTGATTCATTGAACCGGAAAAATAACAAAATAAACAGATAAAGGAGCAGGCATCATGAAACGAACCATTCAAGTTATATTGATCGCCTTGATAGCAAGCGCGGTAGTAATTCCGCAAAGTAAACTAAAATACGATGGAACGCGCTATACAGGTGAAATCGTGAAAAAGTTCGATGTCCAGAGCGGGGGAGTTCTGGATATGAAAAATATGACCGGCGATATTTCGGTCGTAGGTGAACAGCGGAACGATGTCGAGATTCAGGAAAAATTTCGCATCGAAGCGTACTCGGAATCCGCCGCAGAAAATATTTTACAGGACGAAAAAGCAAAATATTTACAAAAAGGCAACAAAATAACAGTTGAAGGAACAGAGAATCAATCTAGGCGATATAGAAGCCAGTTCAATGTTAAAATCCCGGTCGCCTTTGACGTGGTCGTTAAGACGTCCGGTGGTGACCTTTCGCTTGATAATCTGCACGGTCACGCAGATATTCGCACCAGTGGCGGCGATATCGAAATATCGGACGTGAAAGGAGAACTCAACGGTTCGACTTCGGGTGGTGATATTACCGTTGAACGGTTTGTCGGAGTTACAAAAGTGACCACCTCTGGCGGCGATATTCGCATTCTGCATCATGACGGTAACCTTTGGGGAAAAACATCGGGTGGCGACATCAACGTCAACGACCTTAAGGGTGACGGTGATGTTTTCACGTCTGGTGGAGATATAGATATTCAAATGGTTGTCGGGAAAATCCTGAACGCCAGAACTTCCGGTGGTGACATCGGTCTGTCTAAAATCAATGCGGTAACAGATGTGAGCACGTCCGGTGGCGACATTGTGGCGGATGAGGTAGAAAAGGATTTTAAACTCAGCACATCAGGCGGCAACATTGAGATTAAAAAGGTTGGAGGAAAAATAGAGGCGCACACTTCGGGTGGCGATATATATGTCGGCGAGGTGATTGGTTTTTGTAAGGTCAGCACCTCTGGCGGTGACATCGAAGTCGGAAAAGCGGGAAAAGATCTCGTTGCAACGACATCCGGTGGTGACATTGTGATTTTAGGTGTTGTGGGATCTTTGAACGCCAGAACATCTGGCGGCAATATTGAAGCCCGGAAGCTCTATGCTTCCGGAGTAACCGATAACTCCATCAAGATGTCCAGTTCGGGCGGCGATCTGATGCTTTACCTTCCGTCAAAAGTCAAAGCCGTTGTCAGTGCCGAAATCGAACTCACGCGTCGGCATGACGAGGATTGCGATATTTTTTCGGATTTTCCTCTGGCGATCGATAAGATTGAAAAGGGATCGAAGTTACTCATTACCGGACACGGCTTGATCAATGGCGGCGGAGACGATATCAATCTCAGCACTAATGACGGTAACATAAGAATTCGCAAGACTAACGGGAATTGAACACCATGGTAACAAAACATCAAAAAAACCGCTTTTCTACGATCAGAGTTATGCTTCCATGTCTGCTGTTTTTCGGAACGCTGTTGGCATCGGACGCACAGACTGTTCGTAATGATATTCCGTTCAAAGGTGAAAAACAACTCGACACCGAGATCGAATTTGCACTGGGACGATTGTTCCTGAAAAGTCTTCCCGACAATAATTTCATAATGAAGTCGCAGATGACCTATTATGACAAAGATCTCAAGCCGATTTTAGAGTATAAAGTTCTTGGAAATCGTGGACGACTCCATCTCTACACTCACGATAAGAGCAAAGAAAAGCATTTCAATTTAAAACATGAGAAGGATTCATATAGAGATTCCAAGAAAAACACATGGGAACTTGGCTTCAATAAAAATATTCCAACCTCGTTTGATATTGAAATGGGTTTGGGCGATGGAGAAATGGATTTTACCGATATTCGCGTCACAGACCTGAGCCTTGAATGCGGATTAAGCGACGTAACTGTCGAATTCAACAAGCGCAATAAAGAGGAAATCCAGAATCTTAACATCGAAACCGGCCTGGGAAATGTGACCGTTCGTGGTCTCGGGTTGTCAAATATGGAGCGCTTTGATGTCGAATGTGGTTTGGGGGCCACAACCCTTGAATTCAATGGAGATCTTCTGCGGGATGCCAAAGGCAAGATTAGTGTCGGACTCGGATCGGTTAGGATTAAGATGCCGGACAACGTTGGAGTCGAAGTTCAGGCCGAAAGTTCCTTTTTATCATCGTTAAATCTTCGCGGGTTCGATCGCATTAGCGGTGACATTTATCGAAGCGGAAACTGGAAAAACACGAAAAAAAAGGTATATATCGTTGTTGAAGTCGGATTGGGCAGCGTCGATTTCGATTGGATCGATTGACCCCTCCGTCCCTGTAAACGGGACTGCTATAGATCGAAAAGCCGGAAGAAATACTTCCGGCTTTTTTATTTTATTAAAACGGATTTTTAATAGTCTTCGCGGATGAGAAGAAGAATGGATGAATGAGAAACGATGAGATATTTTTTATTTTCGATCTCGATTTCGACGGCGGCTTTTCTCAGGAAGATCGCATAATCGCCTTCTTCGGCCTGAAGCGGAACGTATCGTGGTTCGTCACTCTTTTCTTCTTCCCACGGTTGTTCGTCCAGATCGTTATCGAATGGAAGCGGAAATCCCGGCCCAGTCTTAACGACGTATCCGCCCTGAACTTTTTCCTTTTCCTTGATGCCGGGCGGGAGATAAAGACCGCTCGGTGTTTTGTTGTCATCTGGTTCCGGGTCGATTAAAACCCGGTCGCCGATGAGAATAATTTGTTTTCCTTCTTTCATCATGGGAGGAATTTACTTGTTTTTACAATCGGTTTGCAAGACGAAATTCCAGTGCAAATTTGTCCAACGATTTTTCATGGGACATTCTTAAGTTAGGATGGAAGTTGTTTGATAAACAAAGGTGAATAGACAAATGATTGATGAGATTTTTGATGTAGTAATAGTCGGTGGCGGGCCGGCCGGATTGACGGCTGGAATTTATACGGCGCGCGAGACGCTCAAGACGATGCTGCTGGAAAAGGAATTGACCGGCGGATTACCGGCAAAGGTCGATATGATAGAAAACTATCCCGGCTTTCAGGACGGAATTATCGGTATGGAATTGATGGACAAAATGCGGGCGCAGGCGGAAAAATTCGGTGTCAATTTTGGTGAATTCGATGATGTCAGCAAGATCGTTCCCGAAGGAAAAACCTTTCGGTTGATCACCGAAAACAATGAATATATTTCACTGGCTGTGATCATTTCGACCGGCGGATTTCCACGAACGATCGGCCTCGAATCCGAAAGTGCGTTGTTGGGAAAGGGGGTCTCTTATTGTGCCGTCTGCGATGGGCCGCTTTATAAAAACGCCGAACTCGCGGTTGTCGGCGGTGGCGATGCGGCTGTTCAGGAAGGAATTTATCTGACCAAATTCGCAAAAAAAGTGACGATCATTCACCGGCGCGATCAATTGCGCGCCCAGCCGATTCTTCAGCAACGCGCATTCACAAATGAAAAAATTGCCTTCAAATGGGATTCGGCCGTGACAGAAATTCTCGGCAGCGATCATGTCGAAGGTGTTGAAATTCGGAATATCAAAACCAATGAAAAAAGCCGGTTTGCCGTTGACGGTGTTTTTGTGTTTATCGGCTGGACGCCGAATACGGCGTTCGCAAAAGATTTGTTGAAGTTAGATGGCAGCGGTCACATCATCACCGACGAGAATATGGAAACATCCGTGAAAGGAATTTTCGCGATCGGCGACGTACGGTCAAAAAAATATCGGCAAATTGCGAACGCGGTCGGTGACGGCGCAATCGGTGCGCTCGCCGTTTCGGATTATCTTGCCGGTATCTTATAATAGACGCACTACACGATTTATTAAAGGGGATTCATTATGCTTCGATATTATCGGAAATTGTTCATTATCACCTGTCTTTTTCTGGCGTTTTGGGGGAAAGAAGGCTTTTCAGAAGAGTGCACGACAGGTTTGTTTTCCGGCGAGGTAACAAATAGCGGCCGCCCGATCCTCTGGAAAAATCGCGACTCGAGTTTCAAGGATAATGAAGCGGCATTTTTCTCTCATGGCGGAACGCAGTTTATCGCGATCATCAATGCCGATGATACGACGCAGGTTTGGGCGGGCGTGAACAACCACGGATTCGCGATCATGAATGCCGAATCTCGCGACATGGCGGCTCCCGGTGAAGAGACGCTTTATGATGATGAAGGCGTCTTGATGAAAACGGCGCTTATTCAATGCAAAACGGTCGAGGATTTTGAAAATCTCTTGAAGAATACAAATGAAACCGGCAGAGCCGTCACGAGCAATTTCGGGGTGATTGATGCGTTGGGAAACGCTGCCTATTTTGAGACGGGCAACCATGAATACTTTCGTTTCGAGGCAAAAGACGCGGACGAAAAATTTCTGATCCGCGCCAACTTTGCTTACAAGGCGCGTTCCGAAGAAGGTTATGGTAAACTGCGCCATGATCGGGCGTTCGGACTGGCAAAAGAAATGGCGGCCGCAGATCGTCTGAATGCTCAAAACATGATCTTGGAAATAACGCGCGATATTCAATCACCAGAAACAAAGCCCGGGATGATTACGATATGCGATGGCCAAAAAACAGTTGATACGATCAATCGATATCGCACCGTCGCTGCGGCAGTTTTTGACGGTGTCCGGCTTGGTGAAGATTCGCAATTGACAACATTCTGGTGCACGTTGGGCGAGCCGGCGATCTCGATTTCGGTTCCACTTTGGGTGAAATCTGGATGTGTTCCGATGTTGATGGATTCGGTTGGTTTTGCACCGCTGAATATGCAATTTCAAAAACTAAAATCAATTGTTTACAATGATACTACTCTACAAAAAGACGTGATTAAAATTTTTACCTGTCTTTTTATCCAAGATAAAATCAATGATGTCCAGAAAACCATTTTTCGGAAGACAGAGAAAAAAATGAAAAAATGGCGGAAACATTCACCCTCTCCGAAGCAAGTCGCGACGTTTCAGAATGAGATGGCAGAGATGGCACATCGCTCAGCTAAAGAGATACAGAAGCAGTATACAGAATGGAATTTAAAAAGAATGATATACAGCCAATGGAATCATTAAGTATCGAAAAATGGCAATCGCTAAAATAAAATATAAAATGTTAAAATTGGCTTTTTGTGTCATTCTTGTACCAATTTTTCTTTTCGGCCAGGCGGATAATGGTCGGATCAGCGGCTATTTGCACGATGCTTCAACCGGTGAGCCGCTGATGTTCGCAAATGTCATGGTTGTTGGAACGGATTTCGGCGCTGCGTCTTCGGTTCAGGGATTTTACGTCATTAGCGGCGTTCCCGCCGGAAATTATTCGCTGAACGTGATGATGATGGGTTACAAACCTGTCGAAAAACAGATCGTCGTGACGCAAAAATCCGACCAGCGTCTGGATTTTGAATTGAATATCGAACCAGTGCATGGTGAAGAAGTAACCGTGACAGCCGAGAGGACGCGCTTCAAGGAAAAAGTCGAAATCAGCCGGACAAATCTGTCGTTTCGCGAGATCAAATCGACACCGGCGTTCATCGAATCCGATTTATTTCGTTCGCTTCAGCTTCTTCCGGGAGTGTTGGCGCAAAACGATTTTTCGGCGGCATTGATCGTGCGCGGCGGCAGTCCGGACGAGAACCTGATTCTGCTTGACGGAACCGAAGTTTATAATCCGTATCATATCGGCGGTGTGTTTTCGACTTTTAACGCAGATGCTGTTTCGGACGCTGAATTTCTATCGGGCGGTTTTCCGGTGGAATATGGCGGGCGCATTTCGTCCGTACTGAAAATTACGTCAAAAGAAGGTGACTCTAAAAACGGCCGATTGACAAAAAAAACGTGGCTTGGAAAATATTGGGATATTAGCAGTGGTCATTGTGAAATCAGTGCGCTCAGCAGTCGGATTCTTCTCGAGGGGCCGGCTTACAAGGGCGGCTGGATGTTTTCAGGCAGAAGGACTTATTTCGATCAGTTGGCGAAAATTTACTATTTAGTAAAAGGTTCCGATCAGAGCTGGAAGTACTATTTCTTCGATACGCAATTCAAGATTTACAGTGATCTGAATCCGAAAAACCGCCTGACTTTTTCGTCTTATATCGGAGCCGACCGGCTTGCGTTTTTAATGGACGAAAATCTGCTGAATCAGACCGATTTCGACTGGAAGTGGGGTAACCGGACAAACAGCCTGACGTGGCGATTCGTTCCCAATTCCAGATTCTATTCGGAGACGTCAGTTTACTGTACCAATTACGGGTTTGATGTGGATGTAACAATTAGCAAAACCGATAGTTTGGCCGGAACCGCATCCAACAGGATTCGGGTAAAAAACGATGTAACCGATTGGACAGTAGAAAACAAATTGACTTGGTTTCTCTCCCGAAATCATACTGCGACGCTGGGTTTTTCCGTCAAAACGTTGGCAATGAGTTTCAACGAAAAAATCGATGCGGTAACCTATTTCGATATAAAACAAAGTCCGCTCATCTCCAGCATTTTTATGCAGGATAAATGGCAAATCGGTGCACTTTTCGCGCTCCAGTTTGGCCTGCGGGTGACGAAATACGAGTTGCATAAACGCATCTACCTTGAACCGCGCGTCGGGTTCAAATATAATCTGACGGAAAACCTGGCGCTGAAATGTAGTTGGGGCATCTATCATCAGTTTTTATTTACGACGAACGACGAAGCAGAAATCCTGCGCGTCGTGGATTTTTGGGAGCCGGTTTCCAAAAAACAGAAAGCGCAGGGCAATCAGCATTTCATTGTTGGGATCGATCGTTGGATGGGCGAAGGATTTACGGGATCGATCGAAGCATATTACAAGCTGTACAGTTCAATTCTGGCCAATAATCCCGCTAACAATCCGGCGGACGACACGGATGACTTTATCTCGGGAAAGGGAACTACGTGGGGCATCGAATTTCTGCTGAAGAAAACCGCTGGCAAATTCACCGGATGGCTCGGTTATTCTTACTCGTTTGTTGAAAAGCGGATCGATTTCAACAGCGACGGGGAGATCAACCGTTCACAGGATGAGATTTATTGTCCGAATTATTACCGTCCACACGTTGGCAACCTTGTGCTGAACTATCAGATCAATCCCAAAAATGCCGTAAGCCTGACGTGGTCGTTGTTCAGCGGCCAGCCATACACGCCGGTCATTGGAAAAGTCTATACACAGAGTGGCTTTGGCAGCATGGAAAATCCTTATGGCCAATTGACGACCATTTACGGGCGAAAAAATTCTACGCTTTATCCGATATATTATCGCGGCGACATCGGCTGGTTGAGAGAGATTCATCCATTTGGAATTCGTGGCAAGTTTAAGTTACAAATCATTAATTTCACCAATCACTTTAACGCGCTGTTCTATTCATGGGATCACGATCGTTCGCCGTCGCGCGTCACCGCTATCGGGATGTTTCCGATCATTCCGACGATGGGGGTCGAATTTGAATTTTAAAATAAAATTCGGAACAGGGGTAGCCAGATTTTTCATAATAGCCGGCGCAGTGTTAGCCTTTTCGGCGTGTGAAAAAGAACTTGACCTAGCGCAGTTTGAAGACGACTTCGGAGATTATGAACCGGAAGTGCGCATCGAGGCGATCATCACACCATACCCATATTCGGAATCTAAATTCATTTGGGATTATTCGGTTGTCGTGCGTGTGGATAGATCGATTACGATAGACGATACGAAGATTTACAATGGCCGCGACGACAACGGCAACTGGCAAAATTACACGGATGAGAACGGCAATGGTCAATGGGACGAGGGCGAACCATTAAACGACGATCTTGGTGAAGACGGTATGATCGGACAGGCGAACGGTTTTCCGGCACGCGATAAGGGCGAGGGTAATGGTAAGCCCGATTACGGCGAACCGAATGTCGATGAATATGAAGAGATATTACCGCTGATTCACGATACAACGGCAATCGTTAGTGTCACCAATCTGACCAAACAAACCACCCATCCTCTTGTTTGGCATGGCGTTGCGGCGGGATTTCAATATCTTGGGCAAAATTATTCTGATTGGAAAGCAAACGTTCTCACAGGTCATTATGGGGGGTATGTTCCTGATAATTGGAGAATTTCTTATTGGACAGAAGCCAATTCCGTCTTTGAATTTTCTGTTAATCTACCCAATCGGAATTTAATGGTAACAGGGCAGACGCAATTAATTCCACCGGCGGTTTTTATGGAATCCGGTTTTACTAGAGTATGTGATACGCTGTTTGTGCCTTATGGTAGCTCGGGGGGAATCAAGTGGAGTTCAGATCCAAGATCGACGGTCTATTGTGTCCGCACTGAATTTCAGTCGGGAGGAATATTTAATCTGCTGCGCGAACACCCAAATTTTGCGAATCAGGAATTGACTGCCGCGAATGGAGGAGTTCCGGTCGGAATCGAGCCGATTACATCGGATTTGGTGCCGGGTTTGTGGCGCATAGTCGTCATCACCATGGACGAGAATTACAGCCGCTACTATTATTCGTCTCTGCCATTGAAAGACCCGGAAAAGTCGAATCTCCGCGACCAAGAAGGAAATGTGGTCAGGGGTGTCGCTGGGTCAAAGGCGGAAACGGGAATTTACGTTCGAATTCTTTCGAGCGGAACGGCACAGTAAATATTCGACGGTAAGGATTGGAAGGGTGACTTTTCCAATGATTATCGCTAAATTCGCACCGATTGATTGACAGTTCATTTTCAGGAGAAACAATGAAACGATTCTTAGTTACACTTGCCGTTCTATTATCACTCATTTCCGGTTGTGTTTTGCCGCCGAGGTCCGTGAAGGAAAAATCGACGGCACCGGTCGTCGCATCAACCGAAACGCGGAATGATCTTCTTCTGCTCGATTCGACGATCATGAAAAAGACGATGAAAAACGGGTTGACCTACTATATCCGGACAAATGCCAAGCCAGAAAAACGCGCCGAATTGCGTTTGGTCGTCAATGCTGGTTCCGTTCTTGAAGATGACGATCAGCAGGGATTGGCACATTTTGTAGAGCATATGTCGTTCAATGGATCGAAGCATTTCCAGAAAAATGAACTGATCAGTTACCTCGAATCGATCGGAATGCGTTTCGGGCCGAACCTGAACGCCTACACGAGCTTCGACGAAACGGTTTATATGCTTCAGGTTCCAACGGACAATGACACGACGCTCGAGAAAGCGTTCCAGATTTTACAGGATTGGGCGCAGTATCTAAGTTTCGATGATACTGAAATCGACAAAGAACGCGGCGTCATTCACGAAGAGTGGCGATTGGATCGCGGCGCCGACGCGCGGATGCGGGACAAACAATTCCCGGTTCTATTCACGAATTCTCGCTACGCGAACAGGCTTCCAATCGGTCGGGTCGCCATCATCGATTCGTTTAAATATGAAACACTGAGGAAATTCTATCGCAATTGGTATCGCCCGAACCTCATGGCGGTCGTTGCGGTCGGCGATTTCGAGAAAGATAAGATTGAAACGCTGATCCAAAAATATTTTTCACCGCTGGCGAATCCGAAATCCGCGCCCAAGCGTGAAAACTTTCCAGTTCCCGATACGCCCGGAACGCTGTTCTCTATCGAGACCGATCCCGAAGCGACAAGCACCTCAATCGAGATGTATTACAAACTGAAGAAAACGGAGCAAGGAACCGAGCGCGATTTTCGCCAGTCACTCGTCGAGGCGCTTTTCAACAGCCTTTTCAATAAGCGTCTGGACGAACTTACGCGCAAAGCAGAACCGCCGTTCCTGCAAGGTTATTCTGCGAAAGGCAGATTTATTCGGACACGCGATTTCTATGTACTGGGCGCGATGGTCGAAGAAAACGGAGTCGAAAAAGGAATGACGGCGCTGTTAACAGAAGCAAAACGCATCCGCCAGTTCGGGTTTACCAAATCGGAGCTGGAACGGAACAAAACGGAAATGCAGAGAGGAATCGAACAGGCGTTTCGGGAAAAAGACAAAACGAAATCGGCAAATCTGGTTTCGGAGTACGTCCGGAATTTTCTGGTGGACGAACCCGTTCCCGGAATCGAAAAAGAACGTGAACTCTATCAAAAATTTCTCCCAACGATTCAATTACAGGAAGTCAATAAACTTGGCGCGGAATGGATGACCGAATCAAATTGTGTCATTTTAATCTCCGCACCTGATAAAAAAGGCGTCAAAGTTCCGACCGAAAACCAACTCATCATATTAAAAGATTCGGTGGAAAAATCGCCATTGACCGCTTACGACGATAAAGTGACCGATGATCCACTTCTTGCTACACCGCCGATCAAAGGAAAGATCGTCGCCGAAACGAAGAACGAAAAACTCGGGACGACGGTATTAAGGCTTTCCAACAACATTCAGGTCGTCCTCAAGCCGACGACTTTCCGGAATGATGAGATTTTGGTCGCGGCGATCAGTCCGGGCGGGAATTCGCTGGTTCCGGATTCGGATTTTGTTTCCGCATTGACAGCCATTCCGGTCATTCGGCAAAGCGGTCTTGCAAAATTTTCGAAGGTTGATCTCAATAAAAAACTCGCCGGGAAAGTCGTGACCGTCAATCCGAGTATCGGTGAAACATACGAGAGTATTTCCGCTTCCGCATCGCCGGAAGACGTCGAAACGATGTTCCAGATACTCTATCTTTTTTTCACGGATGTCCGGCAGGATTCGTCGGCTTATCTCGCGTATCGGGCGATGCTTAAAACCAATCTTGAAAGCCGGAACCTCGACCCGGGAATGGCTTTTCGGGATACAATCAATGTTATCCTGAATCAGCATCATTTCCGCGCGCGTCCATGGTCGCTGAACATGATGCAGGAAATGAATTTTAACAAGTCGCTGAAAATTTTCCGCGAACGATTTGCCGATGCGAGCGATTTTACATTCGTGATAATCGGGAATTTCGATGTCGAGTCAATGAAAACATTGCTAGAAACCTATCTCGCCTCGCTTCCCGCCTTGAATCGTAACGAATCCTGGAAAGATGTCGGTATTCGTTCCCCGAAGGGAGTCGTCACACAGGAAGTTCAGAAAGGTATCGAGAACAAAGGTGCTGTTCACATTTCAATGCCCGGTTCGTTCAAATGGTCGGTCGAGAACCGATTTAACGCGCAGGCGGTTTCCGGCTATCTGAATATCAAACTTCGAGAAGCGATTCGCGAAGAAAAAGGCGGCACATACGGAATTAGTGTTCAGACATCGATTTCCCATTATCCGATTCCTGAATACGATATTGTCATCGAGTTCGGTTGCGATCCGGCGCGCGCCAATGAGCTCACAGCGATAGTCTTTGAGCAGATCGATAGCCTTAAAAATGTCGGTCCCGCCGAATCCTATGTCGCAAAGCTGAAAGAGATGTACACGCGTGATTATGAAGTGAACATCAAGGAAAACAAGTTTTGGCTTAACAATCTGCAGTTTTGTGCCTTTCACAAAGAAGATCCGGAAATAGTTTTAACGTATCCGAAGTTGGTGGAAAATCTGACCCGGCAGAGTCTTCAAAAAGCCGCGAAAACTTATCTGGATACGACGAATTACGTAAAAGTCGTTCTCCTTCCGGAGAAAAAGTAACAGCTGTCGGAGCCAATCGGAATGTTAAGAGTTTTGGGATATATTTCGCGATGGATTATAGGCTTTTCGTATTTCTTTGTCGTAGCATGTTATATCGTCATCGGCCTGCTGTTTTATAAACCGCAGCAGTTGTATGTTTTGCTCAGCCCGATCTGCCGGATGATGCTTCGGTCGGTCGGAGTGCGAGTTCGGTTTACCGGCCGTAATAATGTCAATGCCAAGAAATCATACCTGATCGTCGTCAATCACGAAAGCCTCTTCGATCCGTTTATTTGTGCTGGTTATATTCCGATGTATTTTGTGGCGGTAGAACTGGCCGAGCAGTTTTCGTGGCCTGTCTGGGGAAAACTGACGACGCTTTGGGGAAACATTCCGTTAGATCGGCAAAATTTAACAGCAGCGATGCCGGGCTTGAACGCGGCGGAAGATGCTTTGACGGATGGAAAATCGATCATCATTTTTCCCGAAGGCGGCAGAACAACGACCGGTGAAATGAGAGAATTTAAAAAAGGGGCATTTTATCTTGCGCTCAAGACAAAAGTGGACATTTTACCAATTGCAATAAATGGCCTGTACAAAGCCAAAACGCGTGGCGATTGGCGCGCTCGCTCCGCGAATGTCACATTCAATATTGGGAAGCCGGTCAGATACGATGATTATCGCGATCTTTCCGTCGGTGAGTTGCGGGATTTGATGCGGGAAAAAATACTGAAGCTGAAGACTCAATCCGATGAAATTTAAACTGCCGCCAGTGCGAATTTGGTTCTTGAGAATTTTTTAAAATTGATTATATTTCAACCATGAAAAAAACAGACTTTTCGTATTTAAGCGAGAGAAAGAAAATTCTCTATGAACAGATGGCGAGATCCTACCGGTCTCAGGATCGACAGAAGCACATCGATTGGGTCCCGTTTAAAGAGCGGTTGATCGACAGCCGTATCACGTTGATTTCCGTCGCCGGTGCGTACACATCGGATCAGAAACCGTTTACCGCCGAAGGTAAAGAGCAGGATTATGAGCCGCGTGAAATCAACCTCGGCGCTACCAAAGAAAACCTCAATTTTACTTCGCTGGACTGGGAACAGAGCGAAGTAAAAAAAGACTTTAACGTTGTCCTGCCGATCGAGCGGTTGGTGCTTCTTCAGAAAGAGGGAATGATCGGCAAAATTAACGAACCCGTTTACAGCTTTTCGGGACATAACGCCAATAAAAAATTCTTGATGAAATATGTGAGCCATACTGCCGAAAAGATCAAGGCATCAGAAAGCAATGGCGTTTTAATCGTTCCATGCTCGCCGCGCACCAGTGAAACCGCGTGCCTGATCGCTTCGGAGATTGAAAGAAGAGGCGTGTCGACAGTAATGCTGACGTTATTTTACGAACAGGCGTTGATCATGGCGCCACCGCGGTGTGCGTTTGTGAACTTTCCGTTCGGCAGACCGTTCGGGAAAGCCGATCACGTCACGCTCCACACCGCAGTTCTCCGAGACACATTGCGGTTGTTGGAAAAAACGAAAATACCGGGTGAAGTTTTGAGCCTGAATTTCGTTTGGTCTTTTGGAGAAATTCCCGTCTGATATAATTGGTTTTTCCATTGTATTCGGTGGGCGGTTAATAGATTTTCTCTTAATGAAATGATGATACAATTCATTGCGAAAACCATCGCTGACACAGATCGAAACGCTTGAACATTTGGGCAAGTTGTGTTTTAATAAGTTTAGAATCGATATGCGACTGAAAACCGGGTTTAGAATTGAAAAATGGTTGGTCGCAGCGTCCGGCGTTTTTATAACGACAGTCTGCCTGTTGGAAAATCTCCTGGCGCAACAATCGCAGAGATCGAATCAATCGGAGGTGAATATTATGATGAACAATGTGCATTGGCTCGGAAATTCGGCGGTCAAGATTACCGGGAAGAAATTGATTTATATCGATCCTTTTAAAATTTCCAGTGTCGAGCCCGCAGGCATCATTTTCATCACGCACGATCATTACGACCATCTTTCGATGGAAGACATCCGGAAAATTCGGACAGACAGAACCGTTATGGTCGTACCGGAATCATCGGAAAAAATGTTCGGGAAGAATGTGCGCGGCGTCTTACCGGGTATGAATTTCAAGATTGATGACGTCGAGGTTACCGTCGTCCCGGCGTACAATATTGGAAAACGCTTTCATCCGAAAGAAAAGCAATATGTCGGTTATGTGATTAAAACCGACGGTAACACGTATTATCATGCCGGTGATACGGATTTTATTCCGGAAATGAACGACATCAAGACGGATGTCGCGTTTTTACCGGTTGGCGGGACTTACACAATGAACGCGGAAGAAGCCGCGCGGGCAGCCAACATCATCAAGCCGAAAGTCGCGGTTCCGATTCATTACGGCGCGTCGGTCGGTACCGTTAAAGATGCGGAGGAATTCAAGAAACTCTGCAAGGTAAATGTCGTTATTCCGAAAAAGGAATAATAAAAATTCTACTTTAACCGTGGAAAAAGAGGCGCAAGAAGGCGTTTTTTAAATCCGCCCCAATTTACTCGTTACTTATTCTACAGAATCCTACCTAATCAACCTAATCCAACATATTCAACTATTTAACCCAATCCACCCCGAGGCAATACGTGGCGTGCTTAAAGAAGAGAAAGGAATATTTGTACTCAGCCGCGATTAATTTCAATTCCATCCGGTTAAAGAGTTCCTTCCACCCGCCGTCGTTCTTGTTGGCGTGCGGGTGGTGAAAGAAGTCCAGATTCAGCAGGCTGTCGCAAAAATAGGTCAACTGCCGGTGAAACCAATTGACGTAAATATCCTCGATGATAATGATCCTTTTAGCGACGCGCTTCGCTTCCTGTAGGACACTTACGGGATCCGGCGTATGGTGCAAAACGGTAATGAGCAGAGCGACGTCGTATTCAGCGTTATTTGACGGAATGATATGACCGTCGTAAATGACGGGATGAATTCCATCGCAAAAACTGATGTCCTGAATATCCAACGGAGTCACATTGAAATCTTCCTGCATCAGGAGTTCGCTGATGTTGCCGGTTCCACAGCCGATATCCAGAATGCGGTCGCCTATTTTAATGTAAGGGTGGATTCGACTGACTATTTCCGCCGCTCTTGCCCGCGCCGGATAATAGACGGCCTTTCTGAAAATCCATGTTCGACGGATAAACTCTACGAGCATAATTGAAACTCTGTGTGAACTGTTTCTGTTGCCACGTTGAAGATAACGCTCAAGATTCCAAAATCAATCTCTAACAGCGTTGGGTCTCTCCTCATTTGTGCCAATAATATGCAGGAAATCAGAAAAAGACAACGGAAAATTTTGTCGTCCAGAATAGGCCGATCCGCATACAGAATCCTTCATTGATAATTTATTTTCCAATCCTTAAGTTGATGCGGCCCTTGACAGGTGATTTCAGGAGATTGGTGAATGAGAACAAAATATTTTAGGCTGCCGATGCTCGTTTTGTTGATGCTTTTTGGAACGCAAAACCTTTCGGCTCGAGGAATTCTTCCGCCGAAAACGATGATCGGGCATTGGGCGGGCGAAGGCGAAATCGCCGTCAATTGGACGGAACAGCGCCGTCTTCGTCTCGATATCGTCATCTCTGCCGACGGAAAGGTCACGGGCAAGGTAGGTGACGCGGAAATCATCGATTCGCATTTTGGAAGAAACCGCCCGATTGCGCGTTGGTTCGGCAATCCGCCATACATGATCCGGGTTAAATTGACCGGTGCGCTGATTGAAAAAGAAGGCATTGTGCGGAAAGGCGGTTATATTGTTCTCGACGTGAAAGGCGATCATCTGGAAGGATTCTTTCATTCTTACGGCTGGCATATCGGAACGAAGAAAACGATGTGGATGGCGGTGTTTAGGGTAGTATTAGAGAAAGTCAGTTAATTGGCGTGAACACCACAAGGGTGACAAATGACATCGAAATGCTTGCATTTCTCGTCCCGCCGTTTTAGAATCTACCGATGGTTTTTCGATTGCTTTTATCGGTCGTTTTGCTAGCGTCGGTTGGATTCGCGGAGAAGCGATGCCGGGTGACATTTGTCGTCGAATCGTCGGAATTGAGCGATTCCGCGTCAGTCTTTATCGCCGGCAATCAAAGATCGCTCGGGAACTGGAATCCGGCGAAAGTACGTCTTCAGCCGCTTGGCAATCATCGTTTTAGCAGGACGTTTACGTTTCCGGCGGGAACTATTATCGAGTATAAGTTCACGAAAGGCGGCTGGGATAAGGAAGCGGCTGATGAAAACGGCGGTGCATTCAAGAATTTTCTAATTGATGTTCGGCAGGATACAACGCTTGTCCACCCCACCTGCTATTGGTTGGATGGAAAAGATCGGCCGGTAAGCGGTCAAATCACAGAGCGCGTTGAATATTTCCGCAACGTCACCGGAAAAGGATTAAAGTCGCGTGATATTATTGTCTGGTTGCCGCCGGATTATGAAACAAACTCAACCCGGCGCTATGCCGTTCTTTACATGCACGACGGGCAAAATATCATCGATCCGCGGACATCGGCGTTTGGTGTCGATTGGCAAGCGGATGAAACGGCGGATAGTTTGATCCGCTCCGGTAAAATCGCGCCGTTTATCATCGTCGGAATTTATAACACAGCTGATCGTACGAAAGAATATTCACCGACGCGGAAGGGTGCGGCATACAGTGATTTTCTCATTCGCACGGTCAAACCGATGGTCGATAGAAATTACCGGACAATGCCGGATCGCGAGCACACAGCGGTTGCCGGCTCGTCAATGGGTGGGCTCATTTCGTTTATGCTGGTTTGGGAGCATCCGGAAGTATTTTCCAAAGCGATCTGCATGTCGCCGGCCTTTAAGATCGATCGGCTGGATTATGTGAAACCCGTACAAAATATTCCGGAAAGAAAAAGCCGATCCGGATTTATATCGACAACGGCGGTGTCGGACTCGAAGAGAGACTTCAACCGGGAATCGACGAAATGCTGGCGATGTTGAACGAAAAGGAATATATTGACGGTTGTGAATATTTTTGGGTGAAAGATTTTACTGCAAAACACAACGAATCGGCGTGGGCAAAACGTTTGCCGAGCGCGCTGATCCGAATTTTCGCGCAATAGATTTAACTGAATATTTTGAGAGGAATGTAATGAAAAAACGATTGATTTTTGTGGTAGTCATGTTAAGCGCCGGGATCATTTTCGCTGGCACAAAACCGGAGGGTGAATTGACATGGGATTTCATCCGTCAGGTACAGAAAAGCGTTAACGCTGACGCGTCGGTTTGCGCCTGGACAAACGCGGTGACGAATTCGAATGTCAAACAGTTGACGCTGAACCGGGAAATCGTCACCGGTCATAACAAGACGTTCAGTTTGCGACTCAAGACGGAAGGCATCACCGATCAGAAAAGCAGTGGCCGGTGCTGGATGTTTGCCGGATTTAACATTCTGCGTCCGGCAGTTATAAAAAAGTATAATCTCGCCGAGTTCGAGTTTTCGGAAAACCACCTGATGTTTTGGGACAAATTCGAGAAGGCGAACGCCTTCCTGGAAATGATGATCGAAACGGCCAAACGCGACATCGACGATCGTGAGGTTCAGGCGCTTCTGACCGATCCGATTCCCGACGGCGGCTGGTGGAATTATTACGTGGCTTTAATGGAAAAATACGGCTCCGTGCCAAAGGAAATGATGCCCGAGACGATGAACAGCGAGAAGACCGATTACATGAATAAAACACTGGATCGTCTGGCGTGTCGCGTGGCGGTGGAATTACGTGCGATGAGCGCTCAGGGAAAGAAGATCGAAGAACTCCGGCAATACAAAAATGAATCGCTCAAACAGTTCTATCGGCTGTTGGTTATTCATCTTGGAAATCCGCCGGAGCAATTCGTCTGGCGCGTGAAAGATAAGAATGAAAAGTTGATCGAAATGACCTGTACGCCGCAGAGTTTTTACAAGGAAACCGTAGCCGTCGATCTGAAATCATATTATACCCTTTGTGATTATCCGGCGAGACCCGCGAACAAACATTATTCGCTCAATTTTAGCCGAAATCTGTACGATCAACCCGATATGGATTTTGTGAACGTTCCCGCCGAACGAATGAAAGAATTGGCATTTACTATGATTCAGGACAGCCTGCCGGTCTATTTTGCGGCTGATGTCAGTTGGGATATGGATAAAGATCACGGGATTATGGAAGAGAAACTTTTCGATTATGAATCGCTGTTCAATATCGATTTAAAGATCGGGAAAAAAGAGCGCTTCCAGTATCGCCTTTCAACACCGAATCATGCGATGGTGTTTATCGGCGCCGATGTTCAGAACGGCAAACCCGCCAAATGGTTGGTCGAGAATTCTTGGGGAAAGGACATCGGAAAAGAAGGTTTCTGGACGATGTATGACAAATGGTTCAACGAATATGTTTTCGTCGTTATCGTTCCGGAGAAATATTTACCCGAAGACCTGAAGGTGATCCTGAAGACAAAACCGGAAGCGATTCCGGCGTGGGATACGATGCATTCGGCGTTCGCGAAGTAGATCGATTCGGATGAGAACGGTTCAATTTCTGATCTTTTTTTCCATAACCCTGACATTTTTAGGTCTCGTCAATTATTATATCGGCATTCGAGGTTGGCAGGCGCTTCCGGCGGGAACGGTCAGCAGCAGTGTTTATATCGGCTTAGTCGTGTTTTTGGCGACTTCATACGTTATCGCGAGATTTTTAGAGCGAGTTTGGCAATCGCCTTTGACCGGTGCGTTGACGTGGATCGGTTCGCTCTGGATGGGCGCTATGATCTATTTTCTGATGATCGTTTTTCTGTTGGATCTCGCGCGGTTCGCCAACCATTTCCTGCATTTCTATCCGGCTTTTGTGATGGGTGATTATGCCAAAACGAAGTTCGTTACGTTTTACGCGTCATGCGGAATAGTTGGCCTGATAGTTCTTGTTGGCTTTATCAATGCGCGAATTCCGAAAGTGACGACACTCGATCTGCGTGTTCATAAAAAAGTCGAAGGCTTGAAAACGCTGAATATCGCCGCTGTCAGCGATTTGCATCTGGGAACGTTGGTTGGGGCTGGACGCGTCCGCGCGATGGCAGAAATCATGCGGAAATTGGATCCCGACATCGTTGTGTTTGCCGGCGATATTCTCGATGAAGACATGGCGCCGGCGGTTTGCAAGAATATTTGCGGCGGGATGGAAAACGTTCAGCCGCGATTCGGATTCTTTACCGTTCCGGGCAATCACGAACATTATGGTGGAATGTCGCGAGTGTTAGCTTATTTAACCGAACATCGCATCGCGGTTTTGCGGGACGAGGTCGTGAAAATTGACGATTCGTTTTACATCGTTGGCCGAGAAGATCCCGGACACGGCGGCGAACCGGAAAACAAGCGGAAACCGCTGAACGAACTGCTTGCGGGCATCGATTCAACCAAACCGATCATTCTCATCGATCACCAGCCATTCCATCTCGAAGATGCCGCTGAAAACGGCGTCGATCTGCAGATTTCCGGGCACACGCATCACGGTCAACTCTGGCCATTCAATTATATTACACGCAAAACTTATGAGATCAGCCGCGGCTACAAATTGAAGGGACAAACGCATTTTTACGTTTCGTCCGGTTTTGGAACGTGGGGACCGCCAATCCGGACGAACAGCCGCCCGGAAATCGTGAACATTCGGCTGACGTTTGATTAAAAAGGGTTGAATAGGTTGATTGGGTTGGATTATGGATTTCCAACGCCTTGATGACGATTAACAATGACCACTGAACTGAAAATTGCCCGACAAGCCGCTCGTGAAGCGGGACAAATACTGATGAAATATTTCCGTGGAAATTATTCCGTCAGAGAAAAAAGCCCGGACAATCCAGTAACAGCCGCCGATGTCGAGGCCGATAATTATCTCAGGACGCAATTATCGAAGAACTTTCCGGATTATGGCTGGCTGTCGGAAGAAACGAAAGATTCTGCAGAACGGCTTTCTAAAGAAAAAGTCTGGATCGTCGATCCATTGGACGGGACAAAAGAGTTTATCGCGGGGCGACCGGAATTCGTCGTTTCGATTGGTCTGGTGAAGTATGGTGAGCCGATTCTTAGTGTGCTTTTCAATCCCGTGACCGACGAAATGTTTTCTGCGGATGAAGATGAACTGTCGAATTTAAACGGGAAGTCGCTAAAAATTTCTCATGTAGAATTGCTTGCCGAATCAACTTTGATAATCAGCCGGACGGAAAAGATTGACGGTTTATGGAAACCGTACAGGCAATTTTTCAAGAATGCGGTCGTTTGCGGAAGTGTCGCCTACAAGTTGGCGTCTTTTGCTGCCGGACGCGCCGATGCGTTCGTCAGTTTGAAATCTAAAAATGAGTGGGATGTCTGCGCCGGAGATTTCTTAATTCGCCGAATTGGCGGAACGACGACGACGCGAACCGGCAAACATCTGGTTTACAATCAGCCGGATCCGCATATTCCCGATGGAATCGTCGCTTCTTCACCGCATCTCGCGCCGGAGTTGCTTCTGCGATTTGGAAAATAAAAAGTGCCTGTTTTTCGGCGCTTCTCTGCTTAGATTTTACCCATGACCGAATCTCAAATCAAATACGTCGATGTCTGTTTTCCGATTGCTCTGCGGCGGAGTTTTTCATATCGGGTTCCGGAAGAGTGGTCTGTCGAACTTTTTCCAGGACAACGTGTCGTTGCACCGCTGAGGAAATCAGCCGCTGTCGGCTATATTCTGCGAGTTTTCTCAAAGAAGCCGGAAGGTTTTGAGACGAAGGACATTCTGGAGATCATCGATCTTCAATCAATCTTTCCACCGGAACTGTTTTCGTTTTTACAGAGAGTGTCGGAATATTACCTGTCGCCATTCGGGAAAGTTCTTTCGGCGGCGATTCCTCCCGAATATCAAACACAGAAAAGCCGGAAACTCGCCATCGTTCGGAATGTTGAGTCTGAAATCCCGCCGGAATACGAATCGCTTTATCGGAAAATCGAAGAAAAAGGCGAAGTCTTGCTCTCCGGGTTGACGCGTTCGTTTGACAATAACATTCTGCGGAAAGGCATCGCATCGCTGAAACGGCTCGGATTGATTACTGAATATCCGGTTTTTCATCAACGCCATCAGCGCGGCTTGATTGAAAAGAACATTCTGATTTCACCGGATTTTTCTGTGACGCCAGTGGTGTTGTCAGCGATGCAAAAAAAGTCGCCGCGACAGTTTGAGTTATTAGATGCATTGTTGAAACGGAATGGCGAACTAAACGCAAATGAATTGAAAGCCTTTTCACCCGCGTGCATTCAGACGTTAGCGGGAAAGGGAATTATAACCATCCGGCAAACGGATGTCTCGCTCGATCGGTTGTGGGGCGAATTTAACGAAAAGAAAAAAGATATTTCGCTGATGCCGGAACAGGAATCGGCTTTCGAGACAATGAAAACGGCTGTCGATGCCGGGAAATTCTCACCGTTTCTGCTCGAAGGCGTTACAGGTAGCGGAAAGACCGAAGTCTATATACGGCTCATCGAATATGCGCTGTCTGTTGGGAAAAGCGCCATTATTCTGGTTCCGGAGATTACACTGACGACACATCTCGCAGCACGGTTTCGCGGTGCGTTTCAGGACAAAATAGCGATCTGGCATAGTCAGCTGGGGCCGGCGCAACGCGGTTCTGTCTGGCAAGCAATTTTGCGGGGTGATTTTCCGGTGGTTATCGGGGCGCGTAGCGCGTTGTTTCTTCCTCTGCAAAATCTCGGTTTAATCATTGTTGATGAAGAACAGGATTCTTCATTCAAACAAAACGGGCAGGATCCGAAATATCACGCGCGGGACGCGGCGATGCTGAGAGGCGTCGAAAGTCAGTCCATCGTCGTTCTCGGCTCGGCAACGCCCAGTCTCGAAACCCAGTACAATGCGATTACCGGGAAATTCCGGAAGATCGACCTGCCGAAACGATTCGCGAAATCGCCGACCGCTCTCATCCACGTCGTCGATATGAAAGAGGAATGGCGAACGACCGGCGTTTACAACAATCCGATCTCCGGTTTTCTGCTGAAAAAGGTCAAGGAAAAAGTCACCCTTGGCCAGCAGGTTCTTCTCATGCAAAACCGGCGGGGCTATTCGAATATTTTAATGTGCGCCGATTGTGGCTGGTCGCCGGTCTGCCGGAATTGTGACGTTTCGCTAACCTATCATAAGAAAAGCAACAGGATTCAGTGTCACTACTGCAATCTGGTTCAGCATCCGCCAACGTCCTGTCCGCAGTGCGGCGGGACTAAATTTTTGTATCCCGGCTACGGCACGCAGAGAGTCGAGGCGGCGCTGGAAGAAGCACTGTCAGGTTATTCGATCAGTCGGTTGGACATTGACACGGCGCGCGAAAAGGGTTTTTCATTGAATGTCATGAATCAGTTTGAGAAAAACCAGATTTCGGTTCTTATCGGGACGCAGATGATTGCCAAAGGGCTTGACTTTCCCAACGTTTCATTGGTTGGAATTCTGAATGCCGACATCGGGTTGTATTTGCCGGATTTTCGGGCGCGGGAGCGTGTTTTTCAATTGCTATATCAGGTTTCGGGGCGAGCCGGGCGCGGTGATATTCAGGGCGAGATCGTTTTGCAGACGTTCAAACCGCAGGATTTTACAATCCAGTGTGCCGTTCAGCAAAATATATCGAAGTTTTCAAATTGTGAACTCAATGAGCGGAATCCGTTGAACTATCCGCCGTTCAGTCGGATCGCATTGGTGTCGATTTCAGATCTCAATTCCCAAAGCGCCGCTGATGTTGCTGATGAGGTTGCTGAATTCTTGCAACGGAAGAAAAAGCACATCGCATTGCTCGGTCCGGCGCCGGCGCCGCTTGGAAAGATCAAAAATCGTTATCGGTATTCGATCATTCTGAAATCCAGAAAAGACCGCGATCCGAACGGGATTCATCTACGCGGATTATTGCATTTGCTGATTGTCTCTCCGTCGTGGGAAGAATTCAATCGACGGGCGCGGATCGTCATCGACATCGATCCACTGGATTTGCTTTGATGCAACGAGTGGCAATAATTGTAATTCTCATTTTGGGGTTAGCATTTTCCACGCTCGCGGCTTCGATCCAGATTTTCTGCCCGGAACGATATAATGAACTGGGAAAATTTACGGAAACGACCATCCGAAACGCTCTTCCGGAAATGGAAAAAATGTATGGTAAAACGGATAAACCGATCCGCTTCATTTTGGCTGGTTCGGATTCCGATTTCATCCGATATACCGGAACGCGCCTGCCGGATTGGGTTGGAGCGGCAACGATATTTCCACCGGGAATTGTCGTCATGAAAACGCCGGATTATGCGCACACAACCCTGCGTCAATACCGGACGACCATTCTGCACGAACTGGTGCATTTAACGATGGGACAATCCGTTCCGTTAAATATGATGCCGGTATGGTTTTCAGAAGGACTCGCGATTTATTTTTCAGAGGAATTCGGTTCGCGGAGTCGTGTTGTGGTTTCATTCGCGATGTTAAAAAAACGGCTGATTTCGCTCGATCGGTTGTCGGATTTTCTTCGGCTCGGTCAACCGACAGCCGAACTCGCTTATGCAGAGAGCGGAACGGTGATCGAATATCTTGCAAGCGCGTACGACATTACTGTTTTTCAGGAAATTATGACTGCAATGAAGCGCGGCAAAGACTTTAAAATGGCTCTTGCGCTGGCGACAAATATTGAACCGGCGGATTTTGAATTTCACTGGAGAGAGTATTTGTCTAAAAATTATCAGTGGGTATTTCTGCTGGATATTCAATATATTTTATGGGTCGTTATGACGATCCTCGTTGTTTTAGCGTGGCTGAGCATTCGGGAAAGGAATAAAAAGACCGTTCGGAAATGGGATGAGCAGGAACAGAAAGAGCAAGTTTATTTTGGGAAAATGTAAGCCTGGCGCGCTCGCTATTGTTTTGATGCTCAGTGCTTCGGCGGGATTCGCGCAGGCGTTGTTTCAGGGATTGAATTTTCCGGTTAATTCGCGCTCATGGGGAATGGGAGCGGCGACATCGAGCGTGAACAATGATGGCTCTGGAATGCAGTTCAATCCAGCTACGATTTCGATGACAGCCAACTGCTGGCAGATCAATTACACGTCGTTCGTCGCCGATATTTCGTCCTCGACCGGATATGTGACAGCATCAGCGCCTTTTGGCGGAAATATCGCCGTGATGAGTCATTTGCTTAACTACGGTTCATTCACGGAACGAGATGATAAAGGAAATGAGACCGGTGATTATTCAGCCAATGATTTTGATTTGACCATAGCATATGGGAGGAAGATGACGCGGCGGTTCAGTCTCGGCGTCTCATCGACCTGCGCTCGTTCGGTTATCGGAAGTGTGTCGGCGGACGCGCTTCTCAGTTCTTTCGGTGTTATGTATTTTGATCGCGAATCGACGCTTTCAATCGGCGCCGGTTACCACCATTTTGGCGCGGTGTTGTCTGGTTTTAACGACCCGAAAGAGAAACCGCCCGCGACCATCGTTTTTGGTATTTCAAAAAAACTTGCGCATTTGCCGATGATCATTTCTGTGGATGTTTATCGTACAAATAAAGAAAAAGTCGTCGGCAAGGTCGGCGGCGAGTTCGTCTTTGGTGACCGATATTTTCTCCGTTGGGGAACCTCAACCCGGCGGTTCGATCTTCAGGGGCGTCAGACATTCACAAATTTTCTCGCGGCTTCATCTGTTGGCGCCGGAATGATCTGGCGGACTTTTCGGTTCGATCTGGCTGTCGTCAGTTTGGGCGACGCCGGAACGATCTCGTCATTAAGCATTTCTCAACAATTACCCGATGGGAGTAAAAAATGAAAACTCAACATGTTCTAAAATCTGGTTTGGCAATTAGTATAGCCAGTTTTTTTCTGATCGTATCTTGTGATAGCTCGACACAATATCGCGCCAGCTATTCACATGACATTCAGCCGATTTTCAACACGAAATGCCTGAGTTGTCATGGAAACGCCGGGCAGAACAATCTCGAATTGACGACCTATGAAAGTACGATGAACGGCCAAAGTCTGAACGGTCCGATCGTCGTTGCGGGAAATGCGGATGCAAGTTTGTTATACGAAGCGGTTTCCAAACCTGACGCCGAACAAAGCCGGATTAACAACCGGATGCCGCTAAATACCAATCCACTGACCGTTACTCAGATTCAGCTCATTGAAGACTGGATCATTGAGGGCGCAAAAGATAATTAAAGCGCGGTAAAACTCTCTGCCGGAAAGGAAGACAGAGAATTTCACCGCGTTGATTATTTCGGTGAACGGCTAAGCCGTTTTTCAAATTACTGTTTCGTGAATGTGAATGTCGCTACAACGTAATTGGCCGCACTGGCATAGGCGGCAAGGTATTGGGATGATCCGAATAAGTATCCGACTGTTTTTTCGTTGAAAACTATCGAGAATGAAAGTGTATTTCCATTAATGGCGTACTGCTGGCCGATTCCGATTTGTTGTGACGCGAGTGTCGGGTAAAGCAATAAATAACCGGAATTAGTTGTCCACGAATAGGTCACCGTTGTCGCGTCGAGCGCGAGTGATCCCGCCCCGCTTGGGGCGTCTAATGTAAACGACCAACCTTGCGGAATATATTGCGATGGAATGGAAATGTTATTGACCACCAAGGCGGTGAGATTCCATGTGCCAGTCAGGTTGACATCCTTTTCTCCGGTGTCCTTGATGAACGTCGATAGGATTACCTGACCTTCATCATAATATTCCTTCACTGACATTAAAGGTGCCGCAAGGGTATATTCTATTCCCGTCCACATGTCGGAATCTTCGGTGAGAAGATCGTTAAGCAAATACTTACCGGATGTCGTCCATGAAAAAGCCTGGGATCCGATGTTGGTAGAATCCATGAAAAATGCAGTAGCCGCACCGTCTGAATTCATCGTAACGGTCATCGCCGGAACCTGATCGACGCCATCCATTGTTGAGCGAACGCCAACCCATTTTCCGATCAGATTTGCATCGCGATCTCCGGTGTATTTGGCATATTTTTCTACGATGGTTTTACCATCCTCTTCGTAAGAAAGAGTCATGGTGTTGGTGCCAAACAGGTAACTCGCGGTGAAACTCTTATCCTCGGAAAGTGTAACCGTCAGGATGCTGTCTTCCGTTTTCCAAGCGAAAGGATCGTCTCCATCGCTTGATGAATGTGTTCCGGTTCCGTCGTCATTAATTGTGAGGATTGCTCCGTTTGTCGACATAGCACCGTCAACACTTACGGTAACGCGGCACCATTTCCCAACAAAGGAATCGTCGGTCACATCGGTCGAGTCGATCGGTTCCTCATCATCCGGACCAAAGAGATCTTCGAGACAGCCATTCAACATCAGCGCCATGGCCGATAAAAAGATAATCAGGAATAAAGTTTTACGATTCATATTGTTTCCCTTCCATCCCGGAATGTTTTTTCCGGATTGTTTTGTAAAATGTAAGCCTTTCATATGTCAAATTGCACAAACAACTTATCCAGAATCCGCATGGACTATTGTGATATAAAACAAAGAGCGTAGCGACCGAACGGGCCGGATTTATTTTTTAACACGGCAAGAATCCCAGTAGAGATAAGCGCATAACACCGCGAACATTACGAATCCAAGGATTTCACCGCCAGCCGATTCCGTCCAATGCAAAGTTCCAATACCTTTCGCGAGAGTCCATCCGTCTCCGAAGAATTTTTGCCCGATGAAAATGATAAATGCTGAAACGACGCCCATGATCGCGCCACCAGCGATAAATCCGGAAGCAATCAATGTTCCCCGTTCACCCCGCGCTTTTACCTGCGTTACATCTTTACTGCTTTTGGAGACTAAATACGCGACGAAGCCACCGATCAACAAGGGCGTATTCAACTGGATCGGCAGGTAAATACCGAGGGCAAATGCCAACGGCGGAACTTTAATGATTTCGAGAATGATTGCCATGAAAACGCCGGCAATATAGAGTTCCCAGGGCGCTTGCGCTCCGGTCATCAACGGCTTGATGACAGCCGCCATTGCAGAAGCCTGCGGCGCCTGAAGCGGTGAATTGCCGCCAAAGCCGAAAGTTTTATTCAAAAGTAAAATTACAAATCCGACCGAAGCCGCCGAAAAAAGTGTACCGAGAAATTTGTAGCCTTCCTGCTTTATCGGCGTCGTGCCAAGCCAGTAGCCGGTTTTCAGATCCGAAATGAATCCACCTGCCATTGAAAGTGCCGTGCAGACGACTCCGCCGATCAGAAGTGCCGCAAGCATTCCGTGGTCACCGTTCAATCCAACCTTAACCAAGATAAAAGACGACAACAACAGCGTCATGAGCGTCATCCCGGAAACCGGATTTGAGCCGACGATCGCGATTGCCCGCGCCGCCACGGTTGTGAACAAGAATGCAATCACGCCCACAATCAGCAATCCCACAATCGCCTGTTTTGGTGTGACCTGAACGCCGAACAGGAAGAAGAAAAATATCACGACCATCGTTATCGCAAGAATGATCGTTACCCACTTCATCGGTATATCTTTCTGGGTGCGCGTACTTTCTTCGACCGCAACGCCTTTGGCTCCGCCGAACAGTTCCCTGCCGGCTAATTTGAAAGCTCCGCCGATGATCTTGGATGATTTAATAATTCCGATAAGTCCCGCTGCCGCGATGGCGCCGATACCGACCGGTCGGACATAGGCAAAGAAAATCGCGTCCGGTGTTTGAGCGCTCAGGCCGGCAACATAACTGACGACCGGTACGATCACCCACCATGCTAAAAATGACCCGCTGGCGATAATTGCCGAGTAACGCAGGCCGATGATATATCCGAGACCGGTCACCGCCGCGCCGATATTGATTTTAAGAACCCATTTCAATTTATCGGAGAGAAAAGCGCCCCAGCGGAAAACCGAAGTCGAAACCACCTCTTTCCAGAAGCCGAATCCGGCTACACAGAAATCGTAGATTCCACCGACCAATGCCGCCGAAACCAGCACGCGCGCCTGATCGCCGCCGCCTTCACCGGCAATCAACACTTCGGTCGTTGCGGTTGCTTCAGGAAAGGGAAATTCACCATGCATATCCTTAACGAAATATTTGCGAAAAGGAATCAGGAATAATATTCCCAGGAAGCCGCCCAGCAGAGAGGCTAAAAATATCTGAATATAATTAGCGTTCAGGCCGAGGATGTAAAGTCCCGGGATCGTGAAGATAGCCCCTGCTACGATCACACCCGAACTGGAACCAATCGACTGGATAATGACATTTTCCTGTAAAGCGTTTTTTCGCTTTAATAAAACTGACATTCCGGCGGCGAGGATCGCAATTGGAATTGCTGCTTCAAAAACTTGTCCGATTTTCAGACCGAGGTAAGCCGCAGCCATCGAGAACAACACAGAATAGAATAATCCCCAGCACAGCGAGTAGCGTGTCACTTCCGGGACGATTTTTTGTGGCGGGATGACTGGTATGTATTCTTCGCCTTCTTTCAATTTTCGATAGGCGTTCTCGGGCAATTTTATTGAAAATTTTTGTTCCATGAGTCCTCCAATGGATTAAGTCAGTGTGCTTTTTCGAGAATATAATGTTTAACTCGTTCGGAAATGGCATTGTATAACCGGTCAATCTCTTCATCGGAAAGAGATTCTAACCAATCTCTCACCTTTTGTCCGTATTTCTGGATCCAATCGAAATAAGCGCTTTTCCCAATATCGCAGCCTTGCTGGTTGCTGCAAATCCATTTATATTTTTCCATCTCGGCAATCTGGATGCCCATCTCTTTTTCATGCCGGGATAAAATTTTCTGCGTGGGTTCCTGTTCCATAACGTAACAAAACGAAATGTTCTGCTTGTTTCTGATTTTTTAAATTCTCAACAATCTAAGACGTCCATATTGCGGGAAAATATAGGCCAGTAAGTCATCATTTGCAACCCCAAAAATTTGATTATAAACACCTGTTTTCTTCAATATAATTTTAGCCGGAAGGCGCTCAGTTATCAACGATCAGAAGTGAGACAACGATGGCGCATAATATAGCGATCAGTGCAGGAATGGTGATTCGTCGGTAAAATCCTTTCAGATTGGTTTTAAAGTATTCCAGCGATACGACAAGGCACGGGTGGATCGGCGAAACCAGATATCCCATGAAAACCGAAAAGAAGACGATGGCGAACACGGCAGGCGTCATCGCCGAATACCCGAATTTTGCATAGAAAATCGGTAGAAGAATTGAGACGGCAACTTGTGCTCTTGCTGTGATAAATCCGAGAAAAAATGCGATCCCAACAATGAGGAATGTTTCGGAAAATACAATGTCGGCAATAACCTCCGACGTACCTGATGCCTTGAAAATATTCAGATAGAGAAACATCCCGATGATGAGTAAAAAGTAACGCCACGGTTTGTCTTTGATCGTCAGGCAGAAAAATTCTTTGGGTTTCGTTTTGGCAAAATAACAACCGAGGGCGAGACTAACGCCGATGCTGAAAATCAGCGGGACTTCCGGCAGCCAGTTTTTAAAGAGGTTGATCAGGATCAGATGCAGAATCGGTGCTGAAATGATGACAAAGATCGGCAACCAGAAATTCCGGCGGTTGAATGTACCGGTCAACCGGCTGTTATCTTTCAGCGGGGCAATGAAGAACAGATAACCGATGATCGATAAAATGAGCGCGCCCGGAATCAACAAGACCATCTCGTAGTAAAGATTCATATTCGCCATTTTTGTCGTTGGTAAAAGTCCGGCGAGCGGATAGATCAGGATAAGATTGTGACGAAACCAGACATTCAGAACGTTTAAATCGTCATCAGAAACATCTGCGCTGACCTTTTTAAGAACCGGTGCCGAGAGTAGTGCGCCGCCCGGCATGACCAGCAGTCCCATAAAAGCGGGTGTTGCCATAAAGAAGGATTTTTTCTTAATGCTGAGCGAACCGATCATTCCGCTCATCAATCCGCCAGCATCCAAAACGGAACCGATCAATGGGATCAGACCAACCGCGATCGCCATCAGGAGAATGGACACGTCGGTCACTGTCAAGAAGAAGGTGTGAAAGATGTCGGGTAAGCTCAGATTGAAAAGTCCGAGACTCAGCGCGCCGGTGAAAAGGCCAAGCCAGAGATTCTTCTGGGCGATGACAATGATGAGCACGATACTGACGATAAAACTGATCCAGACAATAGTCATTTTTAATCCTGTTGTAAAAAGACGAATTTCACATTTCGCAGGAATCTATCATTTTCTCAGCCAATCATGCAATGATGAATAGTTGTTCATGCGGGGGAAACCCTTTTTAGTTCACAAAAAAGGGCGGTAAATTTACCGGATATTTTAAAAACAGGAAAATCAGTGAGTAGCGAATATATTATCGTCAAGGGTGCCCGTGAGCACAATCTAAAAAACATCGATATAAAAATCCCACGCGAGAAATTTGTGGTGATTACCGGTCTTTCCGGCTCCGGCAAATCGTCTCTTGCGTTTGATACAATTTACGCGGAAGGTCAACGCCGGTACGTGGAATCGCTTTCCGCATATGCCCGGCAATTTCTCGGCTTGATGGAAAAGCCCGATGTCGATTTCATCGAAGGCCTGTCGCCGGCAATTTCCATCGAACAAAAATCGGCGTCAAAGAATCCTCGCTCGACCGTGGGAACCGTCACGGAAATTTATGATTACCTCCGACTTTTATATGCCCGGATCGGTGTCCCGTATTGTTATCAATGCGGTAAATTGATCCAAAAACAGTCGGCCCAGCAGATCGTCGATTCGGTGAACAGTTTTCCTGCCGATACGCGGATCATGGTTTTGGCGCCGCTGATCCGCGGAAGAAAAGGCGAATATAAAGAGATTTTCAAGGAAATCCGGCGTGAAGGATTTGTCCGTGCGCGCATCAACGGTAAGATCGTGGATGTCGATTCGTCGATCACTATTGACAAAAACAAAAAACACAACATTGAAGTTGTCGTCGATCGTCTGGTTATTTCAGATTCTGTGCGTGGGCGATTGGCGGAATCGGTGGAACTTGCGTTGAAAATCGGCTCCGGGTTGATCGTTATTCTCGTCAACGGCGAGAAGGAAAATCTGTTCAGCGAAAACCTCGCCTGTCCTGATTGCGGCATCAGTTATGAAGAATTATCACCGCGGATGTTTTCGTTTAATAGTCCGTGGGGTGCGTGTCCTACCTGCGACGGACTTGGGACGCAAATGGAAATTGATCCGGATTTAATTGTTCCGGATGATTCGAAGAGTCTTAGTGAAGGTGCGATTATTCCGGTTGGCGAACAACCTCGCGGTGGCTGGTATTCCGCGATTCTTAAAGGTGTTGCAAAAGCTTATGATTTTGATTTCGTCACGCCATTTAGAAAATTGCCGCAGATAGCCAAAGATGTTTTACTCTACGGAACCGAAGGCAGTCCGGTTCCTATCAACCTGAAATCCGAACGGATCAACGGACAATACAACGCACCGTTTGAAGGAATCATTCCAAATCTAAGCCGCCGGTATAGTCAGACTAATTCGATGGGCGTCCGGACATGGATTCAACAGTTCATGAGTGTAAAACATTGCACGACCTGTGACGGTAAGCGATTGAAAAAGGAAACATTGGCGATTAAAATCAACGGAATGAACATTTACGATATCAGCAATCTATCGATTTTAAAATTCCTTGACGTGATCGAGAATCTCCAATTAACGACGGTCGAAGAACAGATTTCGCATCAGATTGTCAAGGAGATCAAGGCGCGTGCACGCTTTTTGGTGAATGTAGGTGTCGATTATCTGACATTAAACCGCCCGGCGCAGTCACTTTCCGGTGGCGAAGCCCAGCGAATCCGATTAGCGACGCAAATCGGTTCACAGCTCGTTGGTGTTCTGTATATTTTAGATGAACCCAGCATCGGCCTGCACCAGCGGGATAATTGCCGCCTGATTTCCACGTTGACGCGGTTACGGGATCTTGGGAATACAGTATTGGTCGTCGAACACGATCAGGAAACGATCGAACACGCGGATTATGTGGTCGATTTGGGTCCCGGTGCCGGTGAAAGCGGCGGCTATATTGTTGCACAAGGTACGCCGGAAGAAATCGTCCGAAATCCAGATTCTTTGACCGGACAATATCTTTTGGGCATAAGAAAAATTCCGATTCCTGAAGAACGGAGGGACGGCAATGGGACGGCGGTAATCATCAAAGGCGCCGCCGGCAACAACCTGAAGTCGATCGATGTAAAAATTCCGCTCGGAAAATTCATTTGTGTGACCGGCGTTTCGGGATCCGGAAAAAGTACGTTGGTGAATCAAACGCTTTATCCGGCGCTGCACAAATATTTCTATCATTCCAAGATGACGCCGCTGAAATATTCCAGTATCTCCGGTATGGAATTTCTCGATAAAGTCATTGATATCGATCAGTCTCCGATCGGTAGAACTCCGCGCTCGAACCCGGCGACATATACCGGAACATTTGGATTGATCCGTGATTTGTTCAGTTCAATGAAAGAATCAAAAATCCGGGGCTATCTCCCCGGACGTTTTTCTTTCAATGTCAAAGGCGGGCGGTGTGAATCGTGCGGCGGGGACGGTATAAAAAAAATTGAGATGCATTTTCTTCCCGACGTTTATGTTCCCTGTGAAGTCTGCAAGAGTCAGCGCTACAACCGCGACACACTGGAAATCCGATATAAAAATAAGAACATTTCTGAAGTTCTGAATATGACCGTCGAAGAAGGATTTGACTTTTTCGACAAGATTCCGGCGATTCGTAAAAAACTTCAAACACTCAAGGATGTCGGACTTGGATATATCAAACTCGGCCAGCAGGCGACGACAATATCCGGCGGCGAAGCGCAGAGAATTAAATTGGCAACGGAACTTAGCAAAGTCGGCACCGGAAAAACCATCTACATTCTTGACGAACCGACTACCGGATTGCATTTTGAAGATATCAACATGCTTTTAAAAGTGTTGAACCAGCTGGTCGATAACGGGAACACGATCATCGTCATCGAACATAATCTGGATGTGATTAAGACGGCTGATTATATCATTGATTTGGGACCGGAGGGCGGTGATGCGGGCGGTGAAGTTATATGCCAGGGAACACCGGAAAACATTGCCCATCATGCCGATTCCTACACTGGAAAATTCCTTTTAAAAATGCTGTAATTTCCACGCGGCGTCAATATTGCCTGACAAATAATGTCAGGCAATATTGACGTTCGCTATCTTGATAAAATCTTCAACATGCTGTGTTTCAGTAACATATGTGTTGGCACAAAGATTGTTACTATTAATACGGTTTTTGAAAATTAATAATTGTAACCTCGGCCAACATGATACATCCCGCGTCCCACTCAAGGGTCCCCTTACTTCCGTTAATGTTGACATATTTCCCCGTCCCAATAGGGAAGTGATTTCGCCAGGAATGCTTCCCTTTTCCTTTATCTGATCGCTGGTCTCTCCGAAAAAGTTTGCTATATTTAGGCGCTGGTAGGTATAATTAAACATCATAGGAAGGACATTATGCAAAAAGAAAAGATAAAACAGGCGATAGAGATTCTTAAAGAATTAAACATTGATTTGTGGATCACTTTTGTGCGTGAAAGTGAAACGATTCACGATCCATGTCTGGATATGATCGTCGGTACAAATTGTACGTGGCAATCAGCATTTCTGGTCTCCAGAAACGGAAAAACGATAGCTATTATCGGAAGTCTCGATAAAGAACGAATTAAAACTACCGGCGTATTTGATGATATTCGCGTTTATGTCAGCGGAATTGGAGAATCGCTCATTTCGACTATCCGCGAATTACATCCGAATGAAATAGCGATCAATACTTCTATAAACGACCATATGTCCGACGGATTGACTCACGGCATGTATGAAACATTGATGGGATACTTATCAAAAGCTGAATTTGACGGGAAAATATTATCGTCTGAAAGAATTATCAGTGCACTTCGGGGACGAAAGTCAGTAACGGAATTGGAAAGAATCAAGGCCTCGATCGCTGTGACCGAAGAAATTTACAGCCGCGTCTCGACTTTTATAAAGCCAGGAATGTCAGAAAAAGACGTAGCTGATTTTATTCTGAACTGCGTTTACAAACAGAATCTGGAAACGTCGTGGGAAGAGAATTCTTGTCCGGCAGTTTTCACCGGACCGTTTTCAGCCGGAGCACATGCCGATCCAACCGCCAGAACCATCGAGAAAGGTCATGTTCTGAATATTGATTTTGGTGTCAAAAAAGATGGCTATTGCTCAGACATTCAACGGACGTGGTATTTTTTACGCGATGGCGAGAAAGAAGCGCCCGGACCAGTTATGCGCGGATTTAATACAATCATAGAATCTGTGCAAAAAACCGCAGAAGCCATTCGCCCGGGGAAGATGGGCTGTGAGATAGACGATGTTGCGCGTAACTACATCCTTTCGAAAAATTATCCTGAATTTCAGCACGGGACCGGACATCAGGTCGGACGCTCGACTCACGATGGTGCCGGCGGATTATCTCCGCGTTGGGAACGTTATGGCGAGACGCCGTTTTATCGCCTGGAAGAAGGTCAGGTTTATACCATTGAACCACGGTTGCCGATCGATGGTTATGGTGTAGCTACCGTTGAGGAAATGATTGTCGTGACGAAAAACGGATTTGAATGGCTTTCGCATCCGCAAAAAGAAATATTTCTGATCGGATAATAAAATTTATTGACCGGATTGATCCGCCTGAACTGGCCGTTTGAGCAAATCATATGTTTGAAAATAAACCAGTGTTTTGAAAAATATTTCACTGAGTTGGCTAAAACCGATTATCCACTGCCACGGATTCGACCAAAATGAGAAAAATTGTTGGTGCTGTAAAATCGGTGAAAAATGTGCTGTTACTCCGCCGGAACTGGTTATCGTTTCTGCAAGAATCTTGCTTTGATCGCAATTGATAACATTGTCCGTAATTCCATGAACGATCAGAATTGGTTTTCCGAGATCGGATTGAATTGTAAGCGGCGATAAAACATTCCGAAATTTTTCTGCATTGTTACATAGTGTTGCTATTATCGGCTCGCCAACGTCGGTTCCGCGAAGTACGGACAGGAAGAAATTGCGTTCGCGCTTACCGATATTTCGGATATCGTCGATAGCCCAGTCGTACCGGTCTTTCAGATAGTTGAGAAAGGTTTGTCGGAGCACAGATTTATCTAACGTCGGATCGATGTTGTCGAGAGTGTTCAGTGCGAACAACACGCGCATATATGGTTCGGGAACGATTTGTTTTTCATCACCGGTCGATTTCGCGGAAAAAGCGAAACGTGCGGCGGCCTCAAGCGTCGCGTATGGCGAGAAAAGCAGGGCAAACCGAATGAGCCGATTGATCTCGGGATCTTCAGCTGCGAGAAGAATCTTACAGGAACCGGTACTTACACCACAAAGGCCGATTTTATCCGGCTCAACGATGTCGAGTCTCGCGACTCCTTTTATGATTTTTTTCAGCGTTTCAACAGAATCCTGCTTCAGAAAATAATCTTTCTGATCATCCAAAACCGGTACGAAAACATGAAAACCAAAAAATGTCAGTACCCGTGCGAGATGATTCGAAAATCCGTAGAATCCGCCACGCAAGGAACTTCCGCTAATCAGGACGAAAGCCGGTTTTTTTGCGGTCGGCGACTGCGAATAATGAAGAACGAGAGCGGAATCGTCTCCGGAATCGACAAGAATTTGTTCGCGTCGAACCGTAAATCCGAAGCGCGACATCAATGTGAGAAATCGCGGTTTCACGACGAAGGCTGTCAGTAGGATTGATGAGAATCTCTTTCCTGCCAGAAAACCAAATTCTTTAAAAGTCCGCGCTTGCTTCATTGATTCGCTATCGGTAATTTCCATTGAGTAATTGTCAGATGATAGTAAATGAACATATCCGGACGATAAGTTAATATGACGACCGTTTGTTTGGAAAGTCTATTTTAGGAGACCGACTCAATTTTTCTCGTAACGTCTGATGGCGCTATAACCGATGTGTGGTATTGGGAAAATATGACGAGTAAATAATGGAGAAATCTGCTGGAAATCGTTGGAATTTCAGGCGTATTTGTGCAGACACCTGGTATTTTGTTGTCAAACAAATCGAAATCAGCCCGGCCTCCGATTTTATTCGATTGATTCTTTCATCGATCGTTATCGGAATCATCGCCGGTGTTCCGGCAATCCTGTTGATTTTCGGAATCGATGCGATCAAGAACTTTTCTTTCTCCACAATTGCAGAAATGAGCGCATATATACCGGTCTGGATGATCGTTGTTGTTCCATTGTTCGGCGGCCTGATCATCGGATTGATGATCTGGCTCTGGCCGGAAATGGCTTCACAGAAGGGCGTCGTTGAAGTCATTAAATCCAATTTTCTTTACAGCGGGATCATCAGCCTGAAGACGGCGATCTTTCATTTTATCGCGCCATTGATTTTTCTCGGAATGGGTGGAACGCTCGGACCCGAGTCGCCGGCCGCTCAAACGGGCGCCGGTATGGCTTCGCTCATGGGACAGGCTTTTCATGTGGATGAGAAACGCCGCCGCGCCTACATCGCTGCCGGAATGAGCGCCGCTATCGCTGCGATATTCAATGCTCCGCTCGGTGCGGTTTTTTTCTCAGTCGAGATTATTCTTTTCAACTTTTTTCAGACATCGACGTTCTCAATGCTTATCATTTCTGCATTCACCGCAGACTACGTTTCGAGAATTTTCCTTGGCGGCACAGCATTTTTTATCCTTCCTCCGGCCGTTGTCAGTTTTTCTCCGGAGTTATTGCTTTACCTGCTTTTAGGAGTAATGGCAGGATTGATAGCGCTTTTAGTGCTGAATCTGAATGACGCGCTTAAGAACTTTTTCAACAATAAATTATCCCGGTTCAATCCGCTTGTGAAGTTATTGCCGGTTATGTTGATCTTCGGGATCGCCTGTGTTTTTTATCCACAGATTTTCGGGATCGGATACGCCGCCATTCGCACGATCGCCATGGGCGCAGAATCGGCGACAACCGTTATGGCGTTGTTGGTTCTTAAAGTGATTTTTACCGCATTGTTGCTATCGGCGGGCGGTTTCGGAGGATTGTTTGCGCCGTCAATGTTCATCGGCGCAGCTGTCGGTAATTTATTCGCTGTGTTTATGAATTCATGCTGTGGCCTGTCGCTCGATGTGACGGCATTCAGCGTTGTCGGAATGGCGGCCGTAGCGGCATCCGTCAACAGTATTCCGATGACGGCCTTGGTGATCGTTCTGGAGATCACGGATAATTATCATTTGATTGTTCCCCTGATTCTCGGTATCGTCATGAGTGAGATCATCGTGAGGTATTCATTCAAGATGTCAGTGCATTATCTCGGATTGAAACAGCAAGGCGTCAGGCTTTTCGACGGCCGCGAACTGAATGTTCTAAAATCGCTCAAGGTTAAACAGGTCATGTCGCCGGAATTTCATAAAATCAATGCCGACATGAGCTTGAAATCATTTATCCGTGTCATTACCGCCGCTTCGGCAAATATTTACTGGGTGATCGATTCCGCCGGAAAAGTGATCGGCTATGTTTCGTTTTCCGATCTGAAACCGATGATCATGGAAACGGATCAGGTTCGGTCGCTCGTGCTCGTTTCTGAGGTGATGAAGCGTCACGTCGTTTCCGCCAAACCGGATGACGACCTCGATTATGTTATGAAATTATTCGGCCGATTGAATCTGGAAGAATTACCGGTCGTCGATCCCCGGACGGGAAAAATTATTGGGACGGTTTACAGAAATCGTGTCATTCAGTTGTACAATCAGGAAATTTTCAAGCGCGAGACGGTTGGCGATCTGGCGACTCAATTTCAGGTGCTCGATCAGGTGCGGTATGCCGATCTGGACGACGATTTTTCAATTCTCGAAATGCCCGCACCCGATAATATGATCCATCAAAATCTGAAAAATCTCGATCTCAGAAAGCAATGGGGAATTCAGATCGTATTAATCAAGCGGTTCGATTCGGACGGGAAGAAGCATGTCGAGACGCCGGGGCCGGACACGACGATTTTTCCGGAAGATCTCATCGTTATCGTCGGCCAAAGTAGTGCCGTGCATGAATTTCAGGAGAAATATCTGGAATGAGCGATGCGATGGGGCGCCGCGAAATTTCCTTTTTGCGCGCGCTTAAACAAAAAAAATACCGCGATGAATCCGGCCAGTTTCTGATCGAAGGCGTCAAACTTGTCACATCAGCACTCTCCGCCGGTTTTCCGGTCAGGAATCTGATTGCGACTAAGCAGATGTCTGAAAATCTTCCGCCCGAGATCGCGATTTGTCTCAAGAAGAAACCTGTTCCAACATCGGTTGTTTCCGAAAAAGACATAGAACGGATCGGTACAATGAAATCCCCGGAAGGAATTCTGGCGGTTGGATTGATCCCGGACAATTCGCTGGGTAAAATTTCCGTTGCACCGATTCCGGCCATTTATCTGTGGGAAATCAACGATCCGGGAAATTTGGGAACGATTTTCCGAACGGCGCTCTGGTTCGGCGTCCGAAATATCCTGTTGTCGCCCGGTTCCGTCGATCCATATAATCCGAAAGCGGTGCGCGGTTCTATGGGTGCGCTTTTCGAGTTGAATGTTTTTAACGAAGTCGATCTGCCCACGCTATCGGCACTTGTCCAAAAAACCAGCGTTCGGATGCTGGCCGCAGATATGTCAGGCGTTCCGCCGCAGGGTAAAATGGACGGCGACAACTGGCTGATGGCATTTGGAAGCGAATCGCATGGCTTGCCGGATGAAATTTTACGGAAGGCCGACTCTGTTTTCGCTATCCGGAAAAAAGGCGACGGCGAGTCGCTCAACCTTGCCATTTCCGTCGGTATTATGTTAAACGAAATAACCTAACAACTGGGATTGAAAACTCTATGACCATGTTTTCCACTATTCTTCTGACACTGATGTTGGTGGTCTCGCCAGACTCGGCGGCAACTTCAAGCGGCGTGTTGAACATCGGCGATAACGCGCCCATGTTTTACGCTAAAAATCTTGCCGGAGTCGATTTTTTCCTGAGCAAGAAGGTCGGACCGAAAATACAACCGGAAAAACGAACACCGATTTTGATCGGTTTTTTCAGCACGACATGCGTTCCGTGCCGACAGGAAATCGTCTTTCTGCATGAGCTTCGGCAGGAATTTCCGCAGGTTGAATTTTACCTGATCGATATCAACGAACCAGAAGAAACCGTCAAACCATATGTTGCCGCGATGAACTGGTCGATTCCAATTCTGATCGACCGTTGGGGGGGAATCGCCGGGAAATACAAAGCAACCAGCACGCCGACACTGGTGCTGATCGCCGAAAATGGAAAAGTGGCTTTCTATAAACGTGGCTACGACGTGAAATTTAATGAAACGATCCGCCTGGAACTCTGTAAACTGACTGAAAATCGGGCAACCAGTCCGGAGAAATAATGCCTGAAATTATTCCAAAAACAAAAACGGCGGTTTTCCTGTTGATCTTCAGCGTCATTTTCGGAATGATGGCCGCCATTCTTATTACGACCGTAGCGGCGCTCGAAAATTATATCGACGATGCCACGTATCTCGGATTGCTGGTCGGTGAAGGTTTGATGCTGTTGCCGGTGGCAAAATTCTGCAAAAGACTCGGCTCGTCATACCACACATTTTTCCGGATGAAGTCTGTTTCGTTGATGTCGCTCGTCGCCATTTTGCCGGTTGGTCTCGGAATGGTTATCATCATGGATGAGCTGGACCGGCTCGTTCAGATGTTTTTTCCGATTCCTGAGATTTTCGAGCAGATCAACAAGATTATGACGATCAATTCCATTCCATCGGCGATTGTCATCATCGGTTTTATCGTGATTCTTGGGCCGCTATTCGAAGAAATGCTATTTCGCGGTTTTTTTCAGCGTATTCTGGAATACCGGCTCAATGACGTGACGAAAGCCGCTCTCTATTCGGCATTGACATTCGCGCTGGTTCATTCCAATCCGTGGGGAATCGTCCAGATTTACATTATCGGCGTCTTTCTCGGATATGTCGCATGGCGAACCGGCTCGATCTGGATTTCACTCCTCCTGCATATGATCAACAACGGATTTGCGGTGCTTTTTTCCAATCTGCCGGACGGTGCGTTATCATGGTATGAATTTCATGGGCATACGCATCCGGCGCTGATCGTAGTCGCGATTGCAGTATTTTATCTGGGAATGAAATGGTTCGTCACCGTAACGCCGGTAACCGAGCGGGATGAAAATATCGTGTTCATTGAAAATATTCACGACGCGTCGGCTTTTGAATCATGAAATCAATCACTGTGAAAGAGTGGATTTTGTTTTGAATATCGTTTTCTGGATCGCGCTGGCTTTTTCTTCGATTTACTTTGTGTCTCTAATTATTTATGTGATCGGACTGAGATATCCGTTTCATCCAAAAAATACCAACCGCCCGTTTGTCAGCGTTGTCATCGCGGCGAAGAATGAAGAAAAACAACTTCCCGGTTTGCTCGCGAGTCTCGCAGAACAGGATTATCCGGCTGATCGCTACGAGATCATCATTGTCGATAATGAATCCGAAGACAAGTCGCTTGTCATTCTGAAAGAAGCCGAGCAGAAGAATCCGAATCTGAAAATTCTCTCTACCCGCGGAATCGTCTCGGATTTTATTTTTAAAAAAGCCGCAATGAATCTGGGCATCGAGAATGCAAAAGGGGAAATCATTTTAACAACAGATGCCGATTGTGAACTTCAATCTGGCTGGATTTCATCGATGGCGAGCTGTTTCGATGAAGAAGTCGGTGTGACGGCTGGCTACAGCAGATTTCGGTACAATCACCGGATTTTCCACCGGCTTCAGGCGCTGGATTATTTGAATTTAATGACTGCCGAGTGTGCAACATTGAACCTGAATCTTGTTTGGGGGTGCGCCGGCAACTGTCTCGCCTTCCGAAAATCTCTGTTCCGGGAAGTTGGTGGTTACAAAGACATCCGCGACCGGATCGGCGGCGACGATTCGCTCTTCATGCAAATCATCAAAAAGAAATCGTCTTTAAAAATCGTTTTTAATTCCGATTCGCGCGTGGTCGTTCAGACACAACCGGTCGATACGTTTTTCGGCTTAATCCGACAGCGGGCGCGCTGGGCAGCCGATGCCAATTATATGATTCATTTGAACATTCCGTTTTTCGTGGTGATCGTCTCAACGTTCATAGCAAACCTTGCGCCGATCGGATATTTGATTGGCTGGCAGACCGGAATCGTCGGAATAGTGCCGCTTGGTATTCTCGTTGCCTTGAAGTTGATCGGTGAGGGCTTGGTCACGTGGCACGGAACGCGATTATTTCGGCAGACGGAACTGTGCCGCGTTTTCATCCCGTGGTTTTTATTTCAACCGTTTTATGTCGTACTAATGGGAATTTTAAGTTTCTGGGGGAATCGAATGGACTGGAACCGGAAGCGCACGCCGCTTGACCTGATGAAGTAGGATGAACACCAGTCCGATTAACGCGGGCAGAACAAAATTCGTCGAAAAGATAAATAAGCTTGTCGCGACTGCGACAGACGATTTTACACCAAACAATCCGAATAAATAGATCGACAGGTTTTCCCGAACTCCCAATCCGGCAAATGTGAAAGGCACACTCCCAGAACATAGAATAAAAATCACCGCCGCTGCGCACGACAACCATGAAATCGTTCCCGACCAATTCAGAATGAAATGATATTGCCAGTTGATAGCGACGAGCGAAGCGAGCGTCAACAAGCCGGATTGCAGGATCAGTGAATATTGCAGGGTTTGATCCGGGATGAATTTCCCGATGGATTTGATTTTTCGGAGATACGGAAGAAACACACAAATCGCAATGGCGCATATCGCGAGAATGATAAAGAAAAACCACTGTTTTGGAAATATAAGAAATCCTGCTACAGCCATCGTCAAAACCTGTGTTACAGCCATCGTGATCATTTCCACGCCGTAGGCGATGAAGCCGAGCCGTCGCTTTCCGTTCAGGTAGTAAATTTTCAGGAATTCCGCGTAGCCGCCCGGGATAAGCAGGCGGAACGTATAGCCGATAAAGTACGATTTCAGTGTTTCGATAAAACTTGCCGGAACGCGATTACTCCGTAAAATCCTTCCCCAGCGAACGATCTGGAACGACCAATTCGCGAGAATGAACAGCATGATCGCCGCCGATTCAAATACATCAATCGTTCTATAAATCCGTCCGAGTTCGGAGAGATCGACCTTCCGGATGGCGATCCGGACCAGCAAAACGCTGATCGCTAATTTGAGCACCAAAACAATGATGCTTTTGATGTAATATAATGCGGGTCGGCTATTCACTATCGGCTCATTTCCATCGATAAAGTTTCAGTGATCCGACCAACTGTGATGTTAGGTAACAAACTGGATAAATTATCCACAGGATGGGAAAATATTTCAGCAGATCGGTCTGTCCGAAAAGTCTGGCGCCGTGATATGTCGCGATGAATTCAGACAAAAATTTGAATAGTAATAAAATTTCGAGCCAATTCCAGAGCGACGGTGAAAACAACAGGATTGCCAGAACGATGTGAAACAGGAAAACTATCATGCCGAGCAGAAAAAATGGAATCGTCAGGTTGAACGCTTTGCTATTTCGTCGAAGCTGCTGGTGGATATATTTTTTCCCGAATGTCATTGGTTCCGTTGGGACAAAACTGGCCGGATCGGTGTTATAAGCAAAGCGCCAGCGTGTGTGCGTGCGGATTTTCTGCATCAGGAAAAAGTCGTCGCCGGTATCGGTATTCGCGCCGTTGTGATAACCATCGACGTCTTCAAATGCCTGTTTTCGGTACGCAAGATTTCGCCCGTTTGCATGAGTTGGTTTGTTATAATAGGTCGATGCGGCGGCGACCGATGCTTCGCAAAGCGTATCGAACCGCTCGTAAATGTTCATGAAACCTTCGCGTGTCTCGACCGGACTGTGTCCCAGAACCATTCCAACACTTGGTCGAAAATAGTAAACCATCGACGTTATCCAATCCGGCGGGACGATGCAATCGGCGTCGCTGACCATGATGATCTCGCCGCGACTTTCATGAACGCCCAGCGTGATCGCGCCTTTTTTTCCTTTCAGCGGATCGGTCGATTTATCATGATGAAGAACTTTCCAGTTTTCTTTTCCGGCGGCATAATAATTCATGATGTTTTGCGTGCTGTCCGACGAATTGTCGTCGATCAGGATGACCTCGTACTTATCTTCCGGGTAACGGAGTTTTATCAGGCTTTGAAGCAGTTGGCTAATGACATTTGCCTCGTTTCGTGCGCAGACAATGATCGAAACGGACAGCGTTTGGCGAATGCGCTTCGTCGTCCGGGTAAATATCAGGCCAAGTGAGATCATCAACATGATCAGTAGATAGAGAAACGCGAGAATGGTGGAAAATTCGATGAGATTCGTCATTAAAAATTGACTTCCAATTCGATATATCCGAATCGGTGAGATTCCCGCTCGTCGTTCAGTTCGACAGCGTTGAACTCCACCCCGGTCTTGATATAAAAATCGTTAAACAGTTCATAGTTGCAGACGACTTTCATCAGGTTCGTAGTCTGAATGTCGCCCATCAACCATTTTGTAGAGTTGTCGTAAGTCGTATCGCGAAGTTCGTAACTGACCGTCGGATTTCCGCCCCAGAAATGCATTGCGTCATCGACGCCTTGTTTCAGATGCAGAAATTGTCCCGAAACCGACAGCCGTCGAGTGAAACTTGCACCGATCCGAAAAAACCACGCCTGCGAATTGGCGCCGTACGGAAAACCGAGACAAATGCCGTTCTGTGTGTAATCCGTCGTTAGTGTTTTGTGAGTATATGTCCACGGACGTACGGCTGTGAATTCCGCTTGAAAATCGATCGGGATCGAAGCGATTGTCGGCGAAAAGCGCGCTCCCGCCTGAAGAGCGTGTTTGTTCGCCCACCAGTGATTGCCGAGTTCTCCGAACCGCATTTCGTCGATCAGCGCGGAACCGTAAAGCGTCACGTTTTTGATAAATGTTGTCTTGAAATCCATCGCCATGAGCATATTGTCACGATCTTCCAGCGAATGACCCGCCGCCCAGAAAAACCCGAACGGCATGACGTATGAAAGTTCGATCTCACGATCGCCGTAAATGACCATCTCGCTAAATCCGATGGCCGTCGTTCCGCGAAAAAGCGGAATGTCGAGACGATGAGCTGCGATATATTTCGAACGGTTCCGTTCTTCAATAGAAAGACCGCGGAAATGCGTGCTGTCATTCATCAGCGAACCGTTGAGAAATGTCAGTTTGACGCCTTTGAACCGTGTGTTGAATCCGATATAAGAAAACATCGGTGCGCTTTTCGACAGGATTAGGTTGTTCGTTCCACTCGCACCCCACGAAATCGGTTGGCGATGCAAACCGAGATCGAACCGATCGTTATGATAAACCAGCGAAGACTGGAGGATATCCAGCGACACCACACTATCCGGTTGAAACATGCTCCAGTTGCCGATTTCTTCATCAGATGGTTCGGTGAATGAAGGGTTGTATTTTTTCGCGATGCGGGCAAAGAACGTATGAAACGTGAGAGACTTTCCCAGAGCGCCACGAAACAGGTAACGATCGGAAACAATATGTTTCTGATGGTTGTCTTTCCAGTCAGCCCGCGTGCGCGCACCAACGTCGAACCAGAAAAAATAATCGCCTTTTTCGTACATCAACAGGTGATTTTCTTCGATGCCGTTCTCTCGCGAAAAGATTTTTCCTGGGAATTTTTGGAAATAACCTTGTCGATAAAACGGAGCGTCGATCGAATCGAGCGACAATGTCTGGCGTTCGGTTTCATAGCGATAATCAGCGAGGAATTCCCGCAAGATGCTCTTTTCGATGCTCGAGAGTTCTGATTCCTTTGCCGCCGCTTTTTGAAGAAGCGTAACTACCTCATTGCGGGTGAGTGGCAACGCCATGTCGTTCAGGCCGCGAATGATCCCGCGCGTTTCCAATCGCTTCAGAAAATCATAAACGGGATCGGTTGCCGGAACGTCCAATCCGATTGCCCAAACCAGTGCGGGCAAGGCGACAAGCGTCAGGAAAAATTGTTTCAACCTCCGGTGACTACGAATCATAAGCGCCAAAATATACGATTATTTTTTCCCTCGTCGAAAGGGTTAGTATCGAAAATGTTTAATCGGCTCGCCTTTAACACCGATTTCCGTCATCGCTTCAATGCCGATCATCAGGTGGATTTTTGCCCATTCTGCCGTGACAAGTTTGTCGGATTCCTCAGTCTTGACACCTTCGGGAGTCGTCGGCAAATCCGAAACAAGCAACAGCGCGCCGCGTGAGATTTCATTGTAATGCCCGACGATGAAAATCGTTGCCGTCTCCATATCGATCGCAATGCATGTCTGTTCCCGTAGCCGATCGTGAAACGGTTGGTCGTGCTCCCAAAGGCGCCGGTTCGTCGTGTAAACCACGCCGGTGCGGTAATCGTAACCGCGCTGGATGATTTTTTCCGAGACAAATTTATGAAGTTTGAACGACGGCAAGGCGGGAACTTCCGGCGGATAATAATCGTCGCTGGTTCCTTCACCTCGAATTGCGGCGATCGGTAAAATGAAGTGACCGATTTCCGTCGATTTCTTCAGCCCGCCGCATTTACCGAGAAACAACGCACCGGACGGCTTGACCGCGATCAGTAGATCCATGATGGTGGCAGCATTCGGCGAGCCGATACCGAAATTGATGATCGACAGACCTGAAGAATTCGTCGCCGCCTGCATTGGGTATCCTTCACCATAAAGATCGCAGTTGAACATCCGGCAAAAGTTCTCAACGTATATCCGGAAATTTGTCAGCAGAATGTATTCGCCGAACTGCTTAAGCGGCATGCCTGTATAACGCGGCAACCAATTTTTAGCTATTTCGAGTTTTTTCATGTTCATTTTAAAGTCCTTCATATTGTGACTAAATAGATAATAAAACGATGGACGTCAACGCAAAGACGAAGCCGATTTCTTGTTTCAATGTCACCGGTTCGTGGAGAAATGTCGCGGCTAGAAGAATACTGAGAAGTGGATAAAGCGCCGTCACCGCCGCGACGACCGAAATCCTGCCACGAGAAACGGCGATAAGAAAAAAGAACGAACCGATCATTCCGAAAACGCCGGTCAGAATTGCCCATAATGCACCCGTCGCGTGGAATTGCGGATGAAAACCGACCATCGCCAGAACGATGACGGCGAACAGGACATTTCCGAGTGCCTGACAGATCATTGCGCTTTTCGGATCGATCGTACGCGTTGCCAATTTCGGCAGAAATCCCCAGAATCCCCACATTACCAATGCAATCAGCGCCGGGATTAACCAACCTTTCAAATGTCACTCCATTTTAATTCGATATGCATATCGGCAGCAAAATAAGACGAAATCCGGTTTCTGCCAAGAAAATCGTTTAAAACCAGAAAACAACAGCAGTTACAATTTTCTGTATGTCTGGAACAATGTTGAGACACTTTGTATCGATGAAGTATCCTACAAGAAGCGTCATCATCATCCCGATCTATCGGGACGATTATCAGTGACTATGCAACCGGACAAATTATTGAGATAATTGAAGGCAGAGCCTATCAAAACATAGCCGAAGTTTTAAAGAAGGTTAAACACCGAGTTCGTTTAAAGATCAAATGGGTTAGTGTGGATCCCGACTATTCGGGACTGTACCTCAAAATCGTTCATCAATATTTCCACCAAGCCAAGATTGTTCTCGACAAATTCCATCTGATTAGTCAACTCAACAAGGCCATTGATATTATCCGAAAAGACGAGCAAATGGTTCAGGAGGGAAAAGGTCGCCGCATCCTCAAGAACAGCCGCTGGTTGTTCTTATATGGTCAGGAAAACTTGAGTGAGCCTCAGATTCAAAGACTACACACAATAACCGATCTCAACCGGAACCTTTATCAAGCCTATCTGCTCAAAGAAGAGTTCAGATCGATCATGAACGAATTAAATGGCGAGAATGGACAAATGCTATAAACCGTTGGATTGAAACCGTAATGGTGACGACTCTCGATCCCTTGAAGAAATTCGCTCGTCTTATTAAACGACATTTGCTACAAATCCTCAATTATTTTATAAATCCTATCGCCAGCGGTTTGGCCGAAGGGTTGAATAACTTGATTGCCACGGTGAAGAAAAAGGCTTATGGTTATCGAAATATGGAATATTTTAAACTCAAAATCCTACAACAAAATCAGAAGTATCAATTACTCACCCATACAAATCCATGATGAACCGTTATTTTTTATCCAATTCTTCGCGAATGGCTTTGAGGATATCTATCGGCATAAACGGCTTTTGGATAAAACGCGCTAAACCGGCTTTGAAAAGTTCTGATTTATCATCGGGACTCAGATAGCCGCTGGCAACAATGACTTTCGCTTTTGGATTTATTTTCATGATTCGGTGCAGGACTGCGTCACCCGTTAGTTTTGGTAGCCCCATATCGGTCACGACGAGAGAAATTTTATCTTTCTCCTTGGTAAACAGCGTGATGCCTTCCAAGCCATCCTTTGCCAATAAAACGTTATAGCTGTATTTAGTCAGCATGGAGTTCAACATTTCAATTAGAAGTTCTTCATCTTCGATCACCAGAACTGTTTCGCCTCCGCCTTTTATCTTTTGGAAATCTTCTATCTCCAACGGACCGGACACTTCCGAATCCATTGGTGCCGGTAAAAATACCGAAACGACTGTGCCTGCACCCGGTTTACTATCAACTTTGATAAAGCCATTGTGATTAGAAACAATGCCGAGAACAGTTGATAATCCGAGACCGGTGCCTTTCCCTTTTTCCTTGGTTGTAAAAAATGGTTCGAAGATGCGATTGAGAATAGCCTGATCCATACCGACTCCGGTATCGCTCACGTTGATAACGACATATTGCGCTGCGACGGCTTCGAGATATTGCTGTTGGAGGATTTGACCGGAAACATGTTTTGCCGCGATCCGGAGAATGCCGCCGTTCGGCATAGCGTCGCGAGCATTCACACAGAGGTTCATCAGAACCTGATTGATCTGTGAAGCATCCGCCAGGATAAAGGGCAGAGATGGTTGAACGTCTGTTTGGAAAGTGATCAACTTTGGAAAGGTTTCATTCAGCATTTTAACGATCTCGGTAATCATCTCGTTTAGGTTTAATGATACTAATACCGGCTCGTTTCGGCGGGCTAACGTCAACAACTGCTTGACGAGATCCGCGCCGCGCTTACTGGTCTTTTCGATGGTTTTGATGCTATGTTGTATTTTTTCCGGACTTTGTTGTCCCATTTTTAACAATTCTGAGTGTCCCATGATGATGGCGAGGATATTGTTAAAATCGTGCGCAATACCGCTGGCCAGTTGACCGAGCGCTTCCATCTTTTGGCTCTGACGTAACTTTTCCTCGCTCATTTTCAGCGCATCCTCCGTTTCTTTGCGGTTGGTAATATCACGGAAAATGCCAAGAAGCAAGGGTTTGTGACTACCTGTTTCGAAGAAAGTATTCCTTACCTCAACCCATATTTTACGACCGTCACGGAGGGTTACTTTCTGTTCGCTATACGGCTTGACAGCGTGGGCAGAAAAACGTTCCCGATGCATATTTTCGACGTGTTCCATTTGTTCCTCCACATAGATAACGGCTAGAGATTGATCTTCTATTTCCGATCGTTCGATCCCCATCATCCGGCAGAAAGCGTCATTGACCTGGATGACTTTGCCGTTTTCGTCGGTGAGGCGCATTCCATCTTGCGATTTTTCCCACACTGACCGGAACTGCGCATCCATTTTTTTCTGTTCACTGATGTCGTGATTAATGGATACCATTCCGATATTATCACTCGAGTTGTTTTTAATTTCTGAAATGGTACTTAGGACAGATAACGGTCTGCCGCTTTTAGAGAGATGAACTAGTTCACCGGACCAAGCGCCTTCTTTCTTTATTTTTTCGAATACCGTCTCTCTGGAATCATAGATGTATTCCGGGTTGACAATATCGCGGAATTTTTTTCCGAGAACATCTTCTGCCTTCCAACCGTACATTACTTCTGCCGCCGGATTCCACATGGTGATTTGTTTATCGGTGTCAGTTGCAATGATGGCGTCCGATACATTTTTCAGCAAATCGGCTTGATACCGGATTTGTTCTTCTACTTGCCTGCGTTTAGCAATATCTACAGAAAGAATGAATATTCCCTGCGGGATGGGCTGAATGGAAAATTCAAACAATCCGATCGATCCGCCCGGGAAATCGAATTCATTTTCGATGTGAACCGGAATTCGCTCTTCCATACAACGCTTTATTACAATAAACAACGTCGTTTGATCGATTCCTGGCCAGACGCTCGTAAATTTTTTCCCAAGTAAATCCATTTTAGATCGGTGAAACTGCTTTTCGGCAGTACTGTTTATATAAAGATAACGCCAGTCGAATCCGATGATCTGAGCGCCTTCCATCATGCCATCCAGAGTCGAATGGAAGCGCTCCTCGCTTTCGCGGAGATCCTTTTCGGCAAGTTTACGCTCAGTGATATTCCGGAAAATGTTCAATTGCAGCTTTTCATCGTTGATTTCAACCGTGGAATTGGATAATTCAAACCACACGGATCGCCCGTCATGAAGAGTTACAAGACGTTCAAAATGAGGCTCGATCGTGTCGGCCTGAAAGCGCTCGAGGTCTTTGGCGAGAATATGTTCGGCGGCATAATTATGATAAATGACCGAAAGCGGCTTGCCGATTAATTCGGACTCCGGCTTCCCGACCATGTGGCAAAAGGCGGGATTGACCCGAATCATGATCCCTTCGGCATTGCAAAGGCGCATTCCGTCGCGACTACTTTCCCAGATTGTTCGAAGTTCTTTCTCGGAATTTCTTATTGTACTCTGTGAGGCGCGCTCGGCGGTCTGATCCCGGAACACTAATATTACTCCGATTATTTCCCCGTCTTCACCTTTAATCGGCGCACCGCTGTCTGCAATTGGTATTTCCTGATTTTTTTTAGAAATCAATATTGTGTGGTTGGCAAGACCAACGATCAATCCCACATCCAACACTCGTCGAACCGGATTCGGTACAATTTGCCGAGTTTCCTCATTCACGATGTTGAACACTTCCGGAAGGTCCCGTCCCTCAGCCTCTTTCTCCTGCCAACCGGTCAGTTTTTCGGCAACAGGGTTTAAATACTTGATTCTTCCGAGATGGTCTGTAGTAATGACGGCGTCGCCGATGCTGTAGAGTGTTGTGCGGAACTCTTCCTGAACGGCAAAGCGAGATTTTTCCTCAATATACAAAGCATGATAAACGCCACGTTGCCGATGATTATAGATTAACGCCATACCGATGCCGACCATCACCAACAGAATAACAACCAGTATAGATACAAACCGAAGCTCTGTGTTGAGATCGGAATAAATTTCTTGACGGTCGATCTTGGCTATTAAAAACCAGTTTGTTTCGGGAACCGCTCCTATATGCGATAAAACTCTGATACCGCGGTAATCTTTGCCGTCGAAAATGCCGGTTTGTCCCAACACGGCCCGAACGGCGGCGGTATTTGTATCAGCCATCGATATATGCAGGCGAAGAGCGGCGTTCGAATTATAGCGCAAATTATTCAGGAATAAAACACTGTCGCCGTCCTGGCGAACAATTAAGGTTTCTGCCGTTTTGCTGTGCGTCGGCCATTTCTGTATCAGCGGATATAAAAATTTTTCGGGAGCATTACGCAGGATCAATACGGCTTGCGGTTTGTTTCCGGGATTTGCGACGGGTGCGATAAAATCGAGGTGTATCTGTTTGTGTAGGGGACAGTAATAGAAATCGGTAAAATGGACATTTCCTGTATTGCAGGCGATGACGATCTGTTTTGCGGCTATAGGATCTAACCGTCGGCGTTGCGGTTCGAGTGCCATCAGTAATTTACCTTGTGGCGTCGCTAATAAAATATCGGCATATCGATATTGTTCCTGTACGATTTGCAATTGCGCCAGAATCTTTTTTTGCAGGTCTGGATCGTTTCCTCCGTTGGTAACCCATGTATTTACTGCCTGAGAAAAAAACGGAGAAGCTGAAACAGAAAAGGCATCGCTTTTACGCTCTCTTAACCAGTTGACAATTTGATCGGTCTTAAGGTCGGCTATCGTATGGAGCGCGTCATGTTTTTCAGCAAGGATCGTCCTGACCTCATTCCGATAGTATATTCGACCGCCCAGCACAATGAGCAGGCTCATCGCGAAAAATAACAGGATAAACGGCTTTTTGGAAATTAATCGACTCTGATGAACTTCAGGCATATCGCCTCCCTGACGTTAAAGAATAGGAACGTCCCGAGAAAAACATTCCTGTTTTTTATGTCCTGCCGAACCAGGTGTCATTTTTATGAATATATTCACTACCAAATATAAATCACCGTTCCAATATAGACAAGCACTACACTTTGTCGGGTTGGATTCGGTTGAATTAGTAGAATTGGTTGATGATGTTGGATTCAGTTAAATGTGGATTTTTTCTGCTGTGCGCCGAAACTCGCTAACAGTGGAGACTTTGGTGAAAATTGTATCATTAAAGCGTACAATCATGGTCGTATTCTTCCCGCTCCGGTTTTATCGGAAAGTGGTCGGGAAAACGGCGATGTAGATTATCAGCAAAAAGAAAATCGAGATGGTTGTTGCTTTCGGGCGAGAAGCCTGTTACTTCCATCCAGACGGTCGGACTTTCCATGCAAAAATAGACGAACGGCGGGTTTGAAACGCGTATTAGTCTTTCATAGATTGGTCGATACATCGAAACGCGATGTGGGCGAACGTACCGCAATTTTCCGTCGATTCCGCGTATCATTTCTCCATACGGAATGGCGGATTTCGGATAGCGTTCCGCCATCGCGTCTTTCATCGACGGTGGAAATCTCAGCGAGCCGAGGCTGATCCATGCGATTCGAGCCGGATCGACCGTGTTGTAAATCGCATCGCAGAGTTTTAAATAAAGCCGATTCCCATCCGGTAAACTGAGTATCGGATCGAAATGGAATCCAATGAGAAAACCGGCGTCTTGTGCTTTTTTAGCCGCCGCGAGCCGGTCGGGAAGTCTATCCGCCGCCCACTCTTCTTTCCGGATGATCTCCTGTGGATTGACCGACCATGACAGAATGGTTTTTCCGCCGTGTTTCAACGGAAGGATCGAGTCGATTTGCGTTGTCTTGGATTTTAGTTCGAACACAGCATTTTGCAAACTGGCAAAGAATTCGACGGCGCATTCGGCAAAATAGCGCGATCCGCCGAGCGCCAGACTGTCGCCGAGTTCACCGGTTCCAATCCGGAACAGACGCTTTGGATGGTGTTGAATTTTTGTTGCCGCTTCCTGAAGAATTTCATCGACATTTGTGAAGATCACCGTTGCCGGAAAGTTCAGATAGAACTGGAGAATGCAGTAAGTGCAGTTCAGCGGGCAATTCTGTGTTTGGTTGATGACCTGGTAACGGCAGCATAGATAATCTTTCGATGTTCCCGGACAGTCCTTAACGATGTCGCCTTTGGAATGTGTGAGGAAAAGAACTTGTTTGGCGTCCGGCAGATCGTCCCGTCCCGATATGTCGTCGTCATTATCTAAGATTTCCGGTGTTAGATTTGGCAAATCGTTCAGCGTTCGGCGCGTCACCTCGTCATTTTGTGCGGATGCAGAAATGAATATTTTCCGGATGATACTCAAAGCGGTTATAAGTTTTCGAAGAGTTCGTTCAGTTTGCGGCGATTTTCTTCGGTGAAGAACCGTTCCAGGGCATCGATGTCTTTGGGAGAAGCGAACGTTGCGTCGAGCGTCAATGCCTTTATTTCAAAGGTTGGATCATACGAAATTCGGACGTTCGGCGGTGTATCGATCTTTTGCCGCAAGGTTTTGGCGCGTTCGGTGTGCGATGACAGAAAAGGAAACCGCAACCGGGTAATGCGTTGCCGGAGGATCGTGATCTTCTCTACTTCCGGAAGATCGGAATTTTCAAGAATGGTTTTCCATTCGATCTCTGTGAGGATTTGGTAAATATTGGTGTCATCGCGTATTATGGTTTCGCGGATGTTTCGGACGATTTCTTCCAAAACACTGAGTGTCGGATGGGTTTTTTCAAGTAATAAAATCAGATTGGATTGAAATTCGCGATCCAATGCTGATAGTGCAAACCATGTCTTAGGCGGTGCGTTTTTTTCGATGAGCCATTCTATAATTTTTATATTGAGGTTCAGGCAATTCTGGTAAGCGTCGATCAATTTGAAATTCGGCGGCAGACCGATCTCCGGAAAAAATATCCGAGCGATCGTCTCGCGCTCGGTTTTATTGTCGAGAAGAGATTGAATAATTCGGGCGATTTCAACCGGAAACAGCGGGCGGAAAAGCCGTATATAATTGGCGGCGATGCAAAAAGTGTCCATATCAGATGCATTTTCCGGAAGAACATAGGCCTGAACGGTTTCTTCCAATTTGCGGAATTCGAGCAATTCTTTGCCGACTATGATCCGGTAGCCGGACAGTGAATTTTGAACGAGCGCCGGCAATTGCAGAGAATCCGGTTTATCCGGTATCTGTGCTGGCAGTTTTATCGGATAAAACAGGTCGAACGCGCGATCGGTAAAGTCTATTTGGCCAGTGTTAAGATTGTTGATCGGCAATGAAATCATGAAGGATTTTCTCGTAATTGAGGAGTTTAACGCTGTACATATTCTGTGTTCCGGTGCGTTTTTCGCGACCCTTGGCGAGCACGGTCAGTTTTCGGACAATTTCCTGAAGGACGAGCCGTTTTTCTTCCGCCGTTAGTTCCGCCGTCAGGATTTTCTCGAGAGCGCGGACGCGATACCGATCCATTCCCCAGTATTTCCTGGACAACTGATCTGCATGCCCGCCGGTTTTGACAATCAGTTTTTCCGGAATGAAGCCAATGGGATATTTCAGGGAAATCCTCAGCCAAAGATCGTAGTCTTCGCAAACCGGAAAACTTTCATCGAAGACGCCGATGTCGTTGAAAACTTTCTGGTGAACCATTACGGCGGACGGACTGACGATACAAAGCGGCAAGCAATGTTTGAAAATCCAGCCATCGTATTTTTGATGCTTTTTCATGGGATTAACCAAGATGCCTTTTCGGATCCATTTTTCATCGGTTTGGACAACCATCATGCCAGGATTTTCCGCGATGTACACCATTTGCCGTTCCAGTTTTCCCGGCAACCAGTAATCGTCCGAGTCAAGAAAGCAGACCCATGTGCCGACCGATTTTTCCAGTCCGAGATTTCTCGCTGCAGAAACCCCCGCATGAAGTTTGGAAAAGTACCGGATTTTATCGGCGTATTTTGAAATGACGGAATCGGTGCTGTCAGTCGAACCGTCGTCGATAACGATGATTTCAAAATTGCCGTATGTCTGCGACAGTACCGATTTCAGTGCGCGCTCGAGGACTTCTGCACGGTTATAGGTCGGAATAATGACAGTAACTTTTCCCGGATCATCCATGGATCGACTCTGTTTGTTTTAGAATATGCCGGATCAGATGTATGGTTTCAGCCGATAAAATCGCGATGTTTTTATTCAATTCGCGGAAAAATGCCCGAAGCGTTGTAGAATCCGCCTGATCGGAAATGATTTTTAATGAGATGAACGGAATCCCGGTTTGCCGACACGACTCTGAAAGTGCGAAGGCTTCCATATCCACAGCGAGAGCGCCGCACGCGGAGGTTATCTTAGATTTTTGCTCGGACGTAACAACCGGCTTTTCCGATGAAAACAACTTCCCGCGAATCCATGTATCCGGCAAATGATTTTCGGAATTCACCCGGTTGATGGTCTCAATCGTTCCATTCCGAAATGCTTGAAAAGTGGTTGGAAAGAAAACGTCACCGATGTTCAAACTCGGTGACAATGAACCGGCGAGTCCGGGATTGATAACAAAGTCATATTTTGGTGAAACATCGACACTCGTCATTATTTTGGTCTTGGCATTCTTGAGCCCAATGCCTGTTGTGAGGAAATCGAACTTAACACCGCCGGTTTGTGGGAAGGAAACCTGAATCGCCTTTTTGATGGGATGAAGTTCTTTTCGTGTGGCAGAAACAAGTAATATTTTCATGTTTGTAATATTAAAACTCGGTAAATAAACCGATAAAAATTTACGCAATTTTTCAGGGAATACGGGAAAATAAATGTCCGCTTATGCAAACAACCAGCAAGTCACCGAAGAAGAGTAGTATTAATAATTTGGGAATTTTAGAAAATTGCGCAAAACCGTGTCGGCTTGCGAACGGAATTACTCGGTACGTTCCTGTGGCTTGACCGGTTTCGTACGGTTGATCGTTTCCTTCCAAACTTCTTTGGGAATGACCTGATAAGATCCGCAAGCGTTGCATATCTTATAATAAGTCTTGTTCCCAAAATAGGAACTCCGGCGGTACACGATGTCGTTCTGGCACTTCTCGCATTTTTCGTTGATCTTGCTATCGAAGGGCAACGGTGTCGGTCTTTTTCCGAGCGAGTTAAAATTTTCGTCCATTTTGGTACGCTCCATTGCGTCTGCTCTCTTTTTGGGTTGGTAAAAACTACTTGTCAATTTTTGACGACAACTATCTTACTTCCGGCACTAAGTTCTCAAATCTCCAATTAATTGTCAAGAAATTATTTTCAAGCGGATTGTCCCGAGCGTAATCGCTCGATCAATCGATCTTTTTCCGACAGTGCGCGTTCGTATTTTTTTGCCACGATCTCCTCATAATCCAGGATGAATTTTAGCGAAAGTTTGATCTTGTCAACCAGATTCATCATGGATTCGATGTCATTCTTGTTGTAGATCGAGCCGTCGTTCTTTCTGCCCAGCGCCAGAAACCATTTGTGTTGGCTTTCAAAGACGATAGGAAAGATGATGGAAAAGCTCGAAACGTCCTGTGGATCGTCGATAGTTTCCTCATGAATTTGATGCACGAACCGGCCGTCCAGAACGTTTTTTGAATCTTCGACGATGGAATTTTCGACAATCGGTTCGCCGCCCCGGACTTCATTGAATTTATACCCGCTCAGTTCGTTGTCAAACGAGATCAGTGCAACCTTTTCGATCGGCAGGCGGTTGATCAGATTTTCGCAGATATATTCTTCGAATCCCTCGACAACGCCTTCATCGGACAAATTCCGGGTAAAAGAGTCCGTTCGTTCGAGAAAATCGAGTTCTGATGTATTCAGTTTATTATCGACCAGCTGCGTCACTTTTTCGCGAATCGGCATAAAAAGCGTCAGCATCAGGATCGTTCCGGGAATTCCGGCGATGAACTGCGAACCGACGAATTTCCCGAAAAGCGACTGCAAGAGTTCGCCCAGTGCATAATCAATTAATCCGAATGTCCCGACAAAAAGGACGCCGATGATCGTATAGATCAGCGTGCTCCGAATTTTGACGTCCAGTGCCGTACCTGTCAGCATGCTCCATGTGAAAGAGCCGAAAAACCAGAAAATCCCGATGAAAACACCCGCTATCGAACCGATGATGGTAATGCCGAAAATACCGCCGATGATTCCCGGCATCAGATCGCTTTTAAACAATGCAGAAGAACCGGGGAGCAGGATCGCTATAGCCATGATAGCGCCGATACAGACAAGGATAGACGAAAGAGCGATTGAAATTCCTTTGAACGCATTCAGCAAACGACGCTGTTCGATAGAGCCGGTGGTTTTATATTCATGGCGGAGATTGATGAAACCGCGCAATAGCCAATATCCCGGCCAAACGTACATGACGATCTCGAAAATGCGCCCAAATTTGAAAAAGCTCAAACCAAAAACCGCCAAATAAAGGATGAGAGTTTGCAGATATAAAGTCTTCATGTTTTGCCGGGCAGCAGTTTTGATTACGATAAAATGAAAAAACAGGATGCCCCAAAACGGCGAAATGACCAGACTCCAAATTTTCGAAAGGATCGGTATCGGCAGGTAATCAAATCCTGGTGCGACGAGAAACATCAAAAAGAGAACGACAAAGATGTTTTCCAGCGCCTGACTATATCGTAGTAAAATATATGAATTGAAAAACGTGAAGGCGATCAGTAGAGCGATGGCGAGAAGAGAATAGATTTCTTTTTTATTGATGGTTTTGTGCGTCCGGATTTCCTGGGTCGAAGTTACTCCGGTCAGCGTGTCTTGGACAGTCAGAGAAACGGTTGGCTTATTCCGGATGATCTTCACGGATTCGCTGTCAAAATTTTCTGAAAACTCGCGTCGTTTTTCTTCAATCTGATCTTCGCGGTTGCTGGAGGAAACGTTGAACGTGACACCAGTATCATCGATTTTCAGATGAGGCTTTCGCGATTTTTCGGCTACGGATTTCGTATCCGTCAGCGCCTGAAAAATGGCATCTAACGAATCCACCCGGACGACAATTTTATTTTTTAAAGTGACGACAAGCAAGGAATCACGGATGTCGGTGACAATACCGTCTGACAAATCAAACGGCAACGTATGGATCACGACATTCTTTTGAACACGGATGCCGATATTGATAACCTCGAGCGCAAAGATTAGGAAGAAAAGTGCCCAGCCTGTTTTTTTTAACACGGTGTATGTCTTTTCTGAAATCATGTTCTCCTCGCTGCATCAACAAATTTCACTGGGGAAAATATACAAATCGCTCGATGAATATCAACCGGTTTTTCATTGCGGTCTGAAGAAACTGCGGAACAGACGGTTAACCTGTTTGCAAAATGAGACGCGAATCTGTAAATTTACCCGCTTTTTTTCGCCACCCTAGCTCAGCTGGTAGAGCGGTCGATTCGTAATCGACAGGTCGGCGGTTCGATCCCGCCGGGTGGCTCAACCAAACACCAAAACAACCTAAAATTGCTTTTCTTCAAGCGATTGGTTCTTTAAGGTATCGACATTGTTTCCGAATCGGATCAATTTGTCGAACACAAATAGAGAAATCGTGAGATCTATTTCTGCACTTTCGATGATGAAGCGATCCGCAATCATGCGATTGTCGAACGATCCATCTGCCATTAAAATCGGTGTGGCTTTATAATGTCCGGGGTTTTCTTCTCCGTCGTCAACACGATTGTGCGCATAGGCCATGGACGATTTCCATGTCAAGGCGTGCTCGTTTTTACCTTTGTCATAACAGAGTTGAAAACCGAGTATGGTATCCGCTTCAAACCAGACAATCAAATCAAAGTAAATGTCGGTGAACCATCGACGGCGTGGTTCTCCCGGTATTTGGCGGATATTATTAATTTCGGCGAGCAGGCACGACACTATCGGATTTTTATCGTCTTATTTTCCAAACTTCCACATAAAGGAAAAAACAGATGGATTGTTGAGATCTTTGGAATAGAATAACAGGGCATAATCGAGTTCAAAGCGCTTTGCCCGAACGCTGAAACCAACCGATTTCCAGTTGAGCGAACCAATTTGTTGATAGCCGCCATGAAGAGATAATAGATTTTTAATACAGATTTCTGTGCCGACACGCGCGCCAGATTCTTGTGTGTCTAAATTCGTTTCGAGGTTAACTCCGACCGATACCCTGAATGGATCCTCGATGAAGATATCCGGGCGGACAATACCGATCTTCAAAAGGCGCGGCAAAGTCGTCGATTCGTTATCGAGATTATTCATTTTACCGATATTTTGGACCAATAATGAAACATCGAGCGAACTGGGCGCAAGCCAGCTGCCGCTGAAATCGAAAGCATATCCGTGACCGGAGTCGGTGTAAAGATTTTCGTAGAGATATTTAACGGAAGCGCCGACTGTCAGCCGTTTTCGTATTTTCTGGGAATAACCGGCGCCGACCGTCAAATACTGCGCTTCGATCTCATTCAGCGGATCTTCGGTCGGCGTTTCGCGTATCTCGATATCCGGAATCCGGACAAAATTGAAGCCTGCCGCGAAAGTTCCGCGCTTGATGGGGAGTGAAAAAGCGAATGCGTCCGAAGAGATGTCGGTTAACCAGAATCCATGAGACATTGAAAGTGTCGGATCGGGATTTTGAATGCCGACGGGATTTTCAAAAACGGCGATGGGCGATGCGCTCATTTGCGTAAAAACGCCCATCCCGGCGGCGGACCGGGCGGAGACAGGCATCTTGATAAAAGCCAAATCTGTCTCGCCCAGCAATTTTCCGGGAAAAGCGAACACGGTTAGCAGAATCATTGTAAAAAATATGGAGTAGCATGTATGTGATTTCATATTTATTTCCATCAGAATTTAAATTCCCACGAAAAAACGTGCATCGCGCCTTCACCAATCATTCCGAGCGCAACAGCGTAATCCAGCCGCGTGTCCATATTGGCGATGAATCCATAAGCGAATCCCATTCCGAAACAAGGCGTCAGATCGTTCATTCCCATTCGGAAGAAGCAGAGTTTCCGGTAATTGTATTCGCCACCGAAATGCGTTTGTATTTCGCCCTTATCGGAATATTCCAGATCGCCGATGACGAGATAATCGTTACCTTGCTGGATCGCGAAGCCGCATTTGACGATCTGCGGGAAAGTCTCGGTGTAATTTCCGCCTTCTTCGTCGAAGAGTTCCTGAGTGTTCCAGGTGTAACTCGCGCCAATATCTTTGAATTCCAGTCCGAAAGTGACATATTTGGTTGGCTTGTAAAGAAATCCGAGATCGAAACCGAGCCCGGTGGCGGTAATGTCGCACAGGGTATTTTTCAGAATTTTGAAGTTGATGCCGGCGGAGAATTTAGGGAAGAATGCATTTGCAAAAGAGAGAATGAAGGCGTCTTCACCGGTTTCATACATCTCGTCGGGATTTCCAAGAAAATCGCGCCCCTGAATATCAGTGACACCGCCGTGCATCCACGAAACGGCTAAGCCTGCGGTCGGTTTCAGCGGAATGGCGAGTCCGACGTAATGCAGCTGTCTGTCCATTGACAGGAAATAGTAAGTCATCGACAGGTGTCTTTTATCGAGATAAGGGATGCCTGCGGGATTGTAGTAAGCGGCGAAACCATTGGCAGAAAGGGCGACGCCGCTGTTGCCCATCGCCATCGCCTGCGCGCCAAGTCCCATCCGGAGATAGGAACCGGCGAGACCGGCGTTCGTTTCAGCGAAAAGTGCTGCGGAAAGCGTCAGTATCGATATTAGGATGGATAATTTTTTCATGAGTTCTATTTTACAACAATCAGTTTTGTCCAGTAAGATTTTTCCTTGCCCTGAGATTCCTGCGTCAATTTGCAGAAATAAGTTCCGTTGGCGACTAATGTGCCGTCCGAGTTTCTGCCGTTCCATGGTTCGGTATATTCACCGGCGGTTGTGATCGACTGTTTGTCGCTTTTGTAAACAGCGCGCATCGAGAAGTCGTAGATTTCCAACCGAACCTGTGCCGCGCCATCGATATGATATTTTATCCGGACGTGTCCGTCACCGTTTAGAATATTGTGATGCGTCGGTGAAAATGGATTCGGAAACGCGTATATCTGCGGTTCGCCTTTTATTTTGGTTGAAACTGATTGACGATAGATCGACCAATGGATTCCGTCGTCGCGGGTTTTACCAATACCATCGGCAGTTCCGATCCAGAGATAACCGGGGGATTCACGCGGATCGACGACCGCGGTATAAACGTCATGTGAAAAGAGGGTTTCGTGTCGGACGCTGTCTTGCGCTGGATCGTAAAGAGCCCAGTTTTCACCGTCAATGGATTTGAACAGGCCGCTTGCGGTGCAGACATAAACGATCGAGTCGTCGAAGGCGAAGTTGTAACCCCGTTCGCCGGAAAGTGTGGTGCTCCACGTCAGTCCGCCGTCGGAGGTTTTGCTGATCGCCTGATATTCGCCAGAACTTTCTGCCGTCAATGTTGCCGCCCAAAGTGTCTCTTTTCCGTTCCAGACCTGACGCGCCATGGCGACGACGAAGTTTCCGGAGATTGCGGAGTTTTGCGCGTTGTATTTCCGCCAGCGAATGCAGGAATCGGACTCGGCGATTCCCATGTTGATACCGTTTGCCGTGCCGACCCAAACCGTGTCGCCGTAGGCGAGAACGCTGAATCCTTTGTGATTGTGATTGCCTTTTGGCGGATCGTTAGGATTGATCTGGTAAGTGATTTCCTCACCGCATTCGAGAACATGATCATCGTCTGAGGGAAGCGGAATGCGTTGCCATGAAGCGCCGAAATCGGAACTCCGGCGAATTCCGCCCGCCCAACTGGAGATATAAACGTATTTCGGTGTGACTGAAATATCCCAGGTCGTATTGCTGACCGGTGTAACGACAGGTAAAAAATTGACACTGTCTCCATCCCAAATTTCATAATTCGCCGATACCGAATCGATTGGTTGGTCGACATATGTCCAGTTCAGTCCGAAATCTTTCGAAAAAGCGAGTCCGCCGCCGGTCTGGTAGGAGCCGATTTCAGTCGTCGAATCGAATACGCCGGCGATCCAGATGATGGAATCCAATGTGGCGATTGATGAAATTCCACCTTTGGGAATGCTGTCCGGAATCGGATAATAACTGACGAAAATTTGCCCGAAATCGCTCGATCGGCTCAATCCGCCGCCGGTCGCAAACCACAGGATCGAGTCGCCCTGCGATTCGATTTGCGTGACAGCGTTTCCGGACAATCCGGAATAAGTTCGGTTATTGTCGGTCAGAGAAGGTTTGGAAAGCCGAAATGCCTGCGCGTTCAGCGCGGAGGCGAAGAACAAAAGAATTGTTATCAGGTATAAATTTTTTTTCATTATTGGATCGTGAATGAGTTGTCGCTGATGTCGTAACGGCTGGATTTCGACGTGTCGTATGCTTTGATCCGGCAGTCGGATGATTGAAGACCGGATGGGATTTTCCAGCGGTAAAGCCCGGTCGATGCCGTGATGATGACAATATTGGTAAATGTCGGATCCGTTGCGCTGGCATTGAGAGTATAGGCAAGTTGGACTGATGAAACGTAGGCGCTTTCCCAGCGAATCGATAGCGTATCTCCGACAGAAAAGCTTTCCTGAAGGTTCGGAAATGTGACTGTGACGCCGGGGTTGGTAATGGCGGCCTTCAGCGTGTCGCTCCGTTCGCCGTTGATATCTTTTGCTACGAAATAAAAAGTGAAGAGTCCCTGAATTACACTTTGAGCGCTGGAAGGCTGAAAAACTGTATAAATGCCGTCATCGGCGTGATCGTCGCCCATCAAACCATCGTCGCGTAAAGTCCATGTCGGATCTTCGGAATATTGTCCGTTCGGACGCCGGATACCGTACGAAACGGAGACGATGTCGTCCGATCCTTGCGGGTCGGTTGCCCGGATTCTAAATTTCAGGGTGTCGCCTTTTTCAAAGTTAGTTGGAGTGGAAAGCACGAAGATCGTCGGCGCCGCGTTTTTTTCGACTTTTGTTTTTTGGGAAATCGTCTCACTTACATTACCGTCAGAATCGTACGCAACGACATCAACTTTGTAATAGCCGTTCCGGTTGCCGAAAATGGCAGAATCGATGAGAAATGAAAAAACGCCGTCGCGGCAGATGATATCTTCAGGCGGACCGTCGTCCGATAGACGCCCGGTTAAAATCGGTGTGCCGGTTTCTGAAGATTCGCTCGCTAATCGTGAAAGCGTAAAAACGACCGAGTCAACATCGTCGGTTCCCTGGGGATCTGAAATGTCAGCGGCAATGAAAATGGATTTGTTCATCTGTGAATAATGAACCGCAAGACTGTCGATCACGGGATCGGCGGGCTCGGGTGTTTCCGTCGTTGGTTTAAAACAGGACGCCAGCCCGAAAGCAAGAATGACAAGACTAATAAACTGGTACGATTTCATTTATTTCACCACGATTGCAATCCATTCATTTTTAGTCATCGTCTCAACGATTTCTCGCCCGTAATTTAGCACGGCGTCGGCAAATATCGTATATTCATCTGTCAGAATTCCCGTAAAGATGATCAACGCATGCGTGTGATTCTCGGCCGCCGATTGCAGAAGGCGCAAATTCGGTTTCCGTTCGATGTTGCTCAGAATGAGATCGTAATCATAGAATTTCAGATCGGTCGCGTCGCCGACTTGAAACGAGAAGTTACCTGAGATTTTGTTCAGTGCCATTTGTTCCAGGAAATTTTCTTCAACGTCCGGATCGATGTCGCGACAATCGACGGTTGCGGCGCCGAGTTTTAAAGCGGCGATCGACAGGATTCCGTTGCCGCAACCGGCGTCGAGAATGGTCATTCCCTGGTGCAGATATTTTTTTAGGAAAAGAAGGGCTAACTGCGTCGTTTCATGCGTGCCGGTGCCGAATGCCATTCCGGGTTTAATGGCGATTTCCAATTCAGCGTCCGGTCTCGGCGCTTCCCAGTAAGGGCGAATACTGATTCCGTTTTCCAGATCGATCCGTCGATAATACTTCTGCCAGTTCAGTCGCCAGTTTTCATCCGCGATGTCGTTTTCGGAAAGGATCGCGCCGGAGAGATGAAGTTTTTCGGCGAACGGCTCGAATGACTCAAACAGTTTCTCGCGCTCTTCGGTCGGGAGGATGGCTTCGATCCGATCTCCGAATTCCAGCGTGGCGACATTATCATTCGCACCCAGGAGAGCCAGCAGAAGCTCTTCGTCGCTGACATTTCGGCTGAAGACGATCTTTTTCCAGGGTCTTTTTGCCGGGTTGCTCTTTGCGTCGGAATTATTCTTCATTCTCTCCATAGATATAGTCGCAAAGCACCTGACCGACAACCCGAAGACTTTTCGCGCTGCACTTGTCCGGCGTGTCGAGCGTTGTGTGCCAGTAATTGGTCGATTTGTTCGGATACTCGAAATCGATCAAATCCACGGACGGAATACCGGCATATTGGATCAGCATGAGATGATCGTCGTAAATTTCCTCGCCCAACCGGTGTTCGAATTGATCGAATCCGCGTTTTTGGGCAATATCTCCCAACTGCTTCGTGAGTTTTGGATGACTGCGGTAGGAATTGCGTTCGACGGGTATTGAAAGGTCAGCGTCGCCGATCATATCGACGATGATCGCTTCGACAGGCTTTGGGATCGGCAGATTTTTCGCGAAATACTCCGAGCCGATACAGTAGTAATCAAGCGTTCCGGAAAAGCCGTAATCTTCTCCGTCGAAGAAAACCAGATAGACTGTTCGCGGCGGTGGATTCTGTTTGAGGAGTTCAGCCAGATGCAGAAGAACAGCCACGCCGCTGGCGCCGTCGTTTGCGCCAATGATGGGAAATTCGCGGTTCAGCGGATTGGGGTCGCGGTCTGCACGCGGCCGGGTGTCAAAGTGCGCGCCAATGAGAAGCGGATTGCCTTTTTGGGTGGCAAATCCGGCGACGATATTTCTGAGTTTTAGCGTGACTTTTTCAGAATCGACGTATGATTCAAATTCCTGAAATATGACGGTATCGGCAAGTGGCGAGACCGCTTTCGTGATGAGTTCTTTTGCGGCATTGTGTCCTGTCGAACCGGGATTCCGCGCGCCAAGATCGCATTGTTGCTGGAGATATTGATATGCTTTCTCGCCGTCGAAATTGAACGAATGTGTCGAACAATTGGCGAGCAAAAACATGAAGATAAAAAATACAGGATAAACTTTTTTCACATTAACCTCTGATTGCTATGTTGACGTCGAAACCGCCGTTCTTGGTCGTTCGTCTTCCGGTCGAGCGGTTGAAACTTTCTCCATATTCATAATATATTGAGCCAGTGACCTTTTTTGTAAAGGAATAACCGATGCGTGGCGCGATCTTCCATGAATTGTTTTCCGATTGTGTGACGAATTTTCCCCCCTTCACTGCGCGGGTGCGCGTCATGGACGAATTATAATCGTATGTCAGGGCAAACGTTATATTATTCTCCAGGCGCTTATCTTTCAAGAAGGGAAGCGGAATGGTAAAGCCGCCTTTTTTCTGGAAATTGACCGTCGTCTGAATACCCATTTCGTCTGTAATTTCCGTAGCGGCGTCACGGTTGTTGATCGTACTTCCCTGGGTCATTCGGGCAGTCGCCGTCATGTCATTCTTAAACTGCATATTGACGCTCAGGAGCGGTTGGAAATAGATTTTATATGAAGAGTTCATTACTTTGCCGTTTTTCCAGACGATCGCTTCTTTCCCGGAAAAACCGTGGTCGAGACTCAGTTTTTTAAACACTTTATTCAGCAGTTTCATTTTTTCAAGGTTATTCCAACCGACAGTCCAGTTCGGGAATGGGAAGCCGTCCTTGCCGTTTTTACCCATCGGAAAAAAATCGCGGCTGAGGTTTCTGCCCGTCTGTCCGGCAGAATTGGTGAGAGAGATGTTTTGTGCGAACGATAGCGACGTATTGATATTTGGAGTAATGCTCAGCCCGGAACGGAGTGACGCATCCATACCGGTCGTGATATTGTCTTTACCAACACCTTTTTCCAATTCCACGAGGGATAATCCCGGATCCGGAGTAAAACCCATCCGGTAGGCAATTCCCGGCGTGCCGTAGGTTCGATACTTGCTGTTCACCGATTGGCTGAACGAATAACTGAATTGAATGGCGGACAATTTTTTCAGATATTTACTGAGAATATCCAGTGATTTGATCTGCTTGGGCTCGTCAGGTTCCTGCTTGACAACTTTTTTGTTGTCTGTTTGTGACGGTTGAGTCATTTTCTCCGATTGTTCAGATGGGGCCGGGCGTCCACGCTCTCCGAGCTCTCCCGGTGATTCAGATTGTTCTTCAGTGGAACGCCCCGAAGACCGTCCGCGGGTGGGTGTTCTGCCGGAAGCCGGCTGTGGGCTTGTCGTTGTTTTGGTGGGTGAATAAACAGAGTTTAAAATTGAAGCGAGATCGAGCTGAAAACTCGTCGAGACCCGGTTTTGATTGCTTAACTGGTCGAGACTTTTCGTTTCACTGCCCATAGGTTCGGCCCAGCTATAATTCGCGGTGTAGTTAATATTGGGCGATAACCACTTGAATATTTTCGGAGAAAAGGAGGCGGAATAATTTTCACGAACGCTCACGGGAACGCCGAAATTCAGCCTCTGAACCGCCTGCCATTTATCATTTTTCAACTCATCCATATTGTTCTTCAAGTCTTTGGAGTACGTTAGATTCAGGTTATCGAAGAACTTGTAACTCAGGTTAATGCGGCTGTTCATGGCAAGAGTGTGCGTGTAATTTGTGTCGGAGGCGGAACCACGCGTAACCGTGTTTTTAATGTCTTCTGCCGTATCGAATGAAAAGTCGAGATTGCTCGGCGTATAATACCAGCGCACCTCGCCGAGTTTGTTTCCGATATACGGAACCGACGAAATCCACTTGAATATCTTAAAATAGTTTTCTTTCCCGAATGGCACACGGTAGGACATATTCGCTTTATAATTTTGTGCATCGTTGTCTTTGTAGGTGACCGTGGAATTATTCGCCCATTGGGCGCTGAACCCGGCTTTGATCTGGTCGATCGTGTATTTGGTCAACCAGTAATCGGAAGCACGCTTTTCGTAAGAGATGTTCATGCTGTATGAACGCGAAATGCTCAGGGTACTGTCCGGCGGCGAATCACCGACAAGAACATCCTGACCCGGGATGTATTTAGGCGTGCTGATGTTTTGAGAATACGCACCGTTCAATGGCAGACGAACGCCCCATGAACTTGGCGTAAATTTATCGAGGGAAATCCGGCCGCCGATGCGAAAACTTTCCGTCGTATTCAATGCATCTGTCGTTAGAGACGGTCTTTGTTCAACGGTGTGAAAATCGGCGTCGCGCCGATCCATACTGATGTCAAGAGTCGCGAGGTCGGCAATTTTCAACGATGCTTTCGTACGATAAGCGATACCCGCGTCACGCCGGACTTCCGACAACCGGAGCTCGTCAAGCCAGACTTCGCCGTACATTGTATTGTCGTATCGGGAATATGGAGAGGATTCGGTCAGATCGTCTAGGGAATATTTCTGGTTCTTCAACCCGATGTCGATTCGAGTAATACGCGACAATGCGACATTTCCGACGATGATTATCTCGATGCCGGTATATTTTCCGTCTTTAACTTCACGATAATGCCTCTTGACGATTTCGCCGGTATCGTCATAATATATCCGAAATTGCTTGGGATGCTGGTCGTTATCCGGGAACGATTCTTCCGTCATGTAGGATTTTAGCTGAGTGATAAAATCCAGATCGATCTCCATTTTGTTATTCGAGTCCCAGCCGGGATAGATCGGTTGCCTGTATTCGTAATAATGAATAAAATTTGGTCCTTCCAAACGACCGAATTTGATGAAGAATTGAAGCGGAGTTTGTTCTCCATCCTGATAAATGTGGCTTCGTGAATGGATATTGCTACCGTTTACAAACAGTTTCATTTTTTTATAAGTAATAAAACTGGCTTCTTCTGCGAGAACCTTTTTAGCCGCACAAAGCGCGCCCGGTTGGAGCCCTTCCTCGCCGTCGAACCAGAGGACCAGCGATTGCTCTTTCATGCGGATTTCGTTGATGCGGTCATATTCGCCCTGAACTCCATCCGGTGCCTCGTAAGTGTCCGGATTGTCCTCCGAGTTGACGACACTGACCGAAAAGGATTCCGTGTTGACGACAAACGACTCGGTTTCGGAAGGCGCAATGCCGACCTCTTCCCATTCGTTCCCGACCATTTCGATCTTGGCGATCCATAGCGTATCTTCGTCGCTGAAACCGTCAACCCATAAACGGCAGGAGCGAATCGTCTGCCATGTAACGGTGGCATCGGATTTGATTTTCTGAAATTCCGATAGCGGTATTCGGTAAAGTTTCCATCCGGTTTCCTGGCCGTTTGAATATTCGGTTCGCCCGGCAATGTACTGCTCATCCTTATTGTCATCCAGGTTGAAATCGACGGAAAAATAATCGTTTATCTCATCGAGAGCGATGTTTGAGTTTAAATCTTCGGTATCCGGATATAGACCATTGACATCGTTTTCGTTACCTTCCGTCCCATTGATATGGCGGTAATTTGTGGAGGTTTCTTTCCAACTCCAGTTGTCCGAATGCGGATCGTCGGTTTCGCGTGCGTATTTCGTGAGCAGAGAATCTCCGAATGATAAGGTATCACCGAATGAATTTACAATTTCTTCCTTCTCATCCATGACACCATCAAGACCGATATCTTCGCCATTATCCAGAAGACCGTTTCCGGTATAGGTGAGTTCCGGTTTGTCTTCTGTGTTCAACGCTCCGTTGCCGTCCTGATCTTCGCTGATATATCCGAGATCGAGATGCAATTGCCCGGTTTTTCCTCGGACCCAGATTTCGACATATTTGGTCTTGGATTGGTCATAATAGCTTGTGGGGAAATAATAGGTGATGCCGCCCCATGCATTTTCAGCCGGTTCGAGCCCGTCACCAACGCGAATCGACCATTTCGGATTCATGGCGATTCCGAGAACTTCCGTGAGATTATTCTGTGCGCGCGTGCTGACCTCTTTGTTCGGCCAGATACTCGTCGTTGCTACGCCGCCATAAGGATTGAACCAGAAAGCAAAACCGCGTTGGTTCTGGGTCTTGCCGACCGGAACCGCTGAAAGGGACCAATATTGGCGCATGATCGGCGGCGAAGTGATGCGTTTGCTGCCTTCAAAATCGTCGATGAATCCGACACCATCGGGATCGTCGGTCGATTCATTGCTCAATGTGTTGGGATTCGGCCGCACCTGCGCGATTTCTCCCTCAAAGGAAATGTTCGATGTTTCATTGGTCTGAACCAGCGGAAGCCAATCGACCGCCCGTGTGAGGAAATTCAGGTTCTTACTTAGTTTTGTATTCAAATCCCAAACGAAATTCCGCATTGGTTCGTAGCCGACATCCACTTTTTCATCGACCACCGACTGGCTGAAATAGAGCGCGGTACCGCCGATATAGGAGTTCTCGCCGAAATCGTATTGCGCGCGCGCACCGAGGATTGTTTTCTTGTCTAACTGGAAGAATTGATTCTTTTCGTACTTGATGTCCAGTTTGGCGTCCGGATTTGTGGCTTCGTCCTTAAGAAGCGTAAGACTTCCGGAGAAATAATCGATTGTGTAATCGACGCCGCGCGTCAGCGTCTGTCCGTTAAGGGTCACCGATTCACTGTTTTCGATGACCATTGCGCCGAGACTGATATTCGAACTTCGGTTCTCATAACTGTACTTGATCTTGAATTTCGTGTCCTCATTGATGGCCGAAGTGTTTGTCCGGTTGCTGTCGTACATTGCCGAACAGTTGTAATTTGCCGAGTCTAAATTCGGATTTCGTTCTCCAGAAAGATCGTTTTCCTTGTACTGAAATGGACGGAGGAAAGGAAACCAGAGTTCACCTGTTTGTAGATTGATAATAGATTCGTTGTCCGAGTCGATAATATTGTCGGGCGAAGCGTTTCCGCTCTTGTCTTTTCGGTCGAGACCAAATTTTTCGAGGTAAGTCTTACCGTCAGTTTCATCGCGGTCGGTGTCCCCGTTCTTGCCCCAGTTATAGACGATACTCAGGTCGAAACCATCTTCGTTGATACCGGTAGTTCCGAGAAAATAGATGTTTTTTAGTTCCAGATCCCAGCACGGATGTGATGGTAAAAGTTGTTGTGGCTTGATGATCTTCAATTTGATGTCATTCGTATCGGCGGTGGTACGGTCCCATTGTCCACATTCTTCAACTGTATTTCCTGCCGCATCTATAACGCGGTAAGCGACGGCAAGCACTTCCGACTCCTGTAGTTGCGTTGCCACTCGAAGGATTCCGGTATTTAAATTAACTGAATAATCTTTACTCAGATCGAGACGTTTGAACAGGTGTTCTTCTTTTTGATCCACATTCTGTGATTCATTATTAGGATTCACCCACGCGGTGCCATAAACGCATCCGGCGGTTTCTGTCGTGACGGACTTGTAAACTTCAAGATCAGAGACGATGCGATTGGGATCAAATGTCAAAATTCCGGTTGTTTGAAAATTGGTATACAAAGAACCCCGGTAAGTCATATCGAGGAAAAAGTACTGGTTTTTACGGTAATCGTAGTCCTTGATGTATCCGGTCGATGTTTGGGCGCCTCCGTCCACACTGAGTTTTTCCTTTTTACCTTTTTCGACCGATGCGATCGTGGTCACGTCAACCGGGCCGAGTTTCATCAGCGCCTTCAGCCCGAACAGTCCGTTGTTCTTGCCGGAAAAAGTGACAAATTGGGTTCCCGGCAGAGACAGCGCGACGTTTCCGGCTTCGATCTTCTGAACGATGTCGTCTTCATGTCCCGTATAGACGATTTTCAATGCATTTTCAAAGTCAAAGTCGCGTTCGCTGTCCTGATCGACAAGAATGCTGATCCGGTCGCCGATCTTTCCTTCGATGCTCAACTGCTGTTTCTGATCAATGATAAACGTTGTGGATTGACCTTCCTGATAACCGGAGCGTACCTGAGATCGTTTTTGGTTTTGCAACTTGCCGTTGATATTGACGTTTCCTGAGACCTGAAGCGATACGCGTTGTCCGGCGATGTCGGCACCGATCAGTTCTATCTTTTCGGTTGTGGGTGCCTTTTTTTCTTCCTCGGCGCTTTTGGCGATCAATTCATTTAGTTGTTTGCGCAAAGCGGTCTTCGTTTTCATCTGGTAATAGTCATCGAACGAAATACCGCGCGGGAGAAAAATGTCCGTCCCGCTCATTTGATTGGTGAACAGGAGATTCGTGCCGGACAAATCGGGCTTCTGCTCCATTTTTGCCGACGCGAATTGGACTTTCAGGATATTGGCGTTAAGCGAAACGTAATTAGGCGAGATAAACGACAAACCACGTTTTTCATCGATCCGCATACCGGTAAAACGTTTTGCCAGCCAATCGACTTTGATATAAAAATTATCCTGAGACGGATTTTCGGATGCGACCTGAGCGTCTATCCGGGCCAACCCGACCAGCAAAAGAAAACACAATGTCACGCGACGGTAAAAAATAGGACTGCCACCTTGAAAAAATTAATATGAGCTACAAACAGAAAACAGTATCAAAAATGCTTAGGCGGCACCTCAATATTTGTGGGTTAGTTGATGAATTTTATTCTTGAGAGAACTATGAAGGTTACGAAATGCCATCCCGCGATGGCTCAGATTATTTTTTTCCTCTTCGGTCATTTCGGCAAAGGTCTTTCCGGCGGAAGGAACGTAAAAAATCGGATCATAACCAAATCCGCTGAAACCGTGTCGGCGCGAAAGGATCGCGCCTTCGATGTATCCTTCTTCGGAAAGTGTCATGTCCGGATGATAAAAAAGTGCGACACACCGAAACCGAGCGTTTCGGTCGGGATTCTCGACTTTGTCGATTTCGCTCAGCAATTTTTCGATATTCTCGTCGTAGGTCGCGTTTTCGCCGGCATACCGGGCAGAGCGAACGCCGGGTTGACCGCTCAATGCGTTGACCTCTAGTCCTGTATCGTCGGCGAGCGTTGGTAATCCTGTAAATTTTGATAACATAGACGCTTTTTTAAATGCGTTCTCATAAAGGGTGTTCCCGTCCTCCTCGGGGATCGGGGCATCGGGAAACTCGTCCAAAGTCAGTAAAGTCACATTCGGTAGCATAAATATTTGCCGAATCTCCTTTATCTTGTGTTGGTTGTTCGATGCGATTAATATATTCAAACTGCTTCGTTCCTATTCATTTAAAAATGCTAAAAATGTTAGAGAATATTTGCATGAATGTCAAGCGAATTGACATGAAACAATAACTGCTTTAGACAAATAAATGTTGAAATCGCCATTCTAAAATAAAAGAGCCGCAGGAAAATAACTGCGGCTCTGAGAAAGTAACTGGATACGTTATTTAACGTTTGTGAATCGTGACAGCTCCGTTTGTCTGAACATCCTGTTCCGAAACGTTTCCGGTATAAGTGATAGAACCCGCGCCGCTTGCTGTGCCGGTCAATTTACCGCCGGCCATATTGAGGCGCACTTTTCCCGCTCCGTTCATATTCAAATCGACATTGGTGACCGCGCTGAATTTGAGATCGACCCGAGAAGCGCCATCTATGGACAGATCGAGATTTTCGATGACGTTATCACCGCCAGTAATCCATCCGGCGCCCTCGATCCGCAGATCGAGGTTCGGCGATTTGAATCCATCGAACCGGATCTTTGATGCCAGTTCGGATTGAATTTTCGACAATTTTGGCATGTGAATCTCAGCCCTGAATTGGTCGTGATGATTGTGAAAATCACCCATAGAAATCAGTTCGAGTTTTGAACCGTGTTTGCCGACGGTCAATCTATTCTCTGTCTCTTTCGGATAGAAAACCTGAACCCGAAATGTGTCGTTACAGACGATGGTTACATCCCAGTTACCGGAGACGCTGACTTCGGTAAAATCTTTGAGATTATGCTCGATCAATTCGGTCTCCGTTGAACGAAACTCATTATCATTTTCGGTATATTCACGGTCAATGGCAAAGCGGCTGAAGATTATCATGCCGGCGACGAATAATAGAACCAGGGAAATAGTAATGATGAGAATTTTATTGCTTGTTTTCATAACGTCCTCTCTAATTGTTTTCGGGTTGAACTGCATATTGTTGGATGTCGTCCAGGCTAAGCCCCAGCAAACGCATTGTTTTGAAGATTCTTGGCAATTCGGACTGGATAAAATCTGCTTTTTTCAGGCTGAGCGTATTTTCGTAACTGTTGGTGGCAACGAAATAACCGATTCCCCGCTGATTGAAAATAATGCCTTTCTCCTGAAGAAACGTTACGGTTCGCATAACCGTATTGGGATTGACCTCCAGTTCGATTGCGAGTTCCCGCACGGATGGAATTCTGTCGTTTTCCACCCATTTTTTCGAAAGAATATTCTCGCAGATATAGTCCGCGATTTGAAGATATATTGCTTTGTCTTTTTGGAATTCCATTTTAGGCCTCCGTTTCTTTCAGCCGGAAATAGGTAAGAACCCAGAAATAAGGCGCCATAATGAACCAGAAAAAGAATTTCGCGGCGGCCGAAATAAGTTCACCAAATGATTCGCCAAAGCAAGACATATGTTCGAGGTCGATGTTAAATTGATCCGGCATAAACAGTCCGTCGAAATATTTCCAGAAGACGAGCCGGGCGATAAGCATTGAAAAAATGCTAACGACAACCGAAAAGGAAAAAAGTGACAGAATCGTCTTGAAAAAAGCGTGACTTCGGAAATAAACCGCGGCAAACAGAAAGATCGACTGTGTCACGATATAAACGCCGAGTGCGGTCATTGTTTCGCGGGTAAACGGTTGGAAGGCCGGAAGTGATCGATCGAAAATCAACAGGCTGAGTCCGGCGGCGATCCATGAAAAAAGGTAATAAACTACCAGAACGATCGCCACGAAACCGACTGATGTCAACAGTAACCGGCTCAGAAATTTCTCAAGAGTTGATGCCGGCAATGTCAGGTAAATGTAGTTCCGCTGTTTTTCGTGAATGTCTTTGAAGATCATGCTGGTCATCAGATAACCGCCAAAGAAAATAATCATCGGGAAAAATGTCCGGTGAAAATCGGAATTCGAGTTGTTCCATGTGGTTAGTAAATAGATCGTCAGTAAAGCACCCGCAATGGCTCCACCGGCGATCAGTAAATTCCGGTATCCGGTGAACAGATCGTTTCTCATAAGAATGAAAAACCGGTTTCGGTCGAAGATGTTATCGTGCTTCATGATTAACCTCCTTTGTAAAAAGCGAGTCCATTTTTTCACGGTTCAGAATGACGGTATTGAACAACAGTTCGATATCCATTTTAGTTTCTTCGCCATCGGGATTTGGTGAAACGATGACGAACCTGTCGAGCATTTTTTCTGAATAAAGCACCGTTTCGTTTTCGGGGATTTCCGGTAGGATGCGCACGGTGAGTTTCCGGTTGACAGATTCGACGGATTCATGGAAAATGATCTTTCCGTTATCAAGAATGATGATTGGATCGATGAGGTTTCCCATATCCCGAACCTGATGCGTGGAAATAATAAACGTCCGGTCGTCCGTCAACGAAGAGGCGAGGATTTTTCTGAATTGACTTTTCGATGGAATATCCAGGCCGTTCGTCGGTTCGTCGAGTAATAACAGGTGGCTATCTGTCGCCAACCCGAAAGCGATCAGAAATTTTTTCTTTTGACCGTAAGATAGTGGCGAGAGTTTGTCGTTTTCCGGCAATTCGAAATCGGTTAGATGAGCCATAAGCCGTTCGTTATTGAAACGCGGGTAGAATGGCGCGTAGAGTTGCGCATATTCCCGAACGGTTAGCGCCGGCAGATAAAATTCTTCCGGGACCATGTAAATTTCCTTTAATGTTTCCGGGAGCCGGTTGGCTGGATTTTGACCGAATACGGAAACAGAGCCGCTTTTGGGAAACAGCAGACCGGTGAGGATTTTCAACAGCGTGGTCTTTCCAGCGCCGTTCTTTCCTAGCAATCCGCAGATACTTCCCGGTGCGACGCTTAGGTTCAGATCGTCGAATAAGTGGCTCTTTTTCCGGTAAGCGAAGTTCAGATTCTTGATTTCTATCATATTGACCTCCAATAGTGTATTATACAACTAACACACTAAGAATCTAATCAGAAGGTGCGGAATTGTCAAGAATTATTTTTTATGCGGAGAAAAAATTTGTTAGCAAATGGTTACTCGGCCAATCCAAACCGGATATAAATCGCGCTGTGTTCGGCGATAATTATTTATCCAAAGAAGTGATGATCCCGAATTGATTGAACTTTTCAATCAGGTAGTCAGAAAAGCGCATGAATCCCAAATCCGTAAAATGTACGCCGTCAACGGTCGCTTCGTGGTCATCTCCTAAAGGATACTGGTTGTCAATATAGTAGATGTTGGCAAATCCCGATTCGATAGACTTTGTTATCTCGGATTTTAATGCGGCATTCTTTTGAGTAATCAATTGATAAACGGTCGAATCGAAAAATGCTTTCTCATAAATCATCTGTTCGATAAAAACGATGGAAGCATTCGGATGCTTTTTCTGAAGAATCTCTATGAGCGGTTTGGTGTTTTCATGAATCTGATTCACTGTCATATTCGGAATGCAGTCGATCACATAACATGCGGCGTCGATTTCCGAGATTAATTCAACGAGCGGCGTTTCCATTCTACCATTGCCGCTGAAACCGAAGTTAATACAGTCCATGTCGAGTTTTCGCGAAATGATGTTCGTATATGCCATTCCGGGGCGCGAGGCGCATCCGCCCTGCGTGATGCTACTTCCGTAAAAAACGATTGGTTTAGTTTTCAGAACAGATGATTGGATGATGGCGCTGAACGAATCGATTCCGATTTCCACCGCCGAGACGCCGTCATATAAAGGTAAAAACAGGCGGTATTCTCTTAAAACCGGTGTCATGTTTTCAATGAGCAACGCTTCGTTTTTTACTGCGGTCGGTCTGCCGGTATTTACAAATTGCCAGCGATTTCCAACCCTTGCATAGAGATCGACGCCTTTGATTCCCGTTTCCGCCATATGGTTCATTTTTTTATCTGTATGCAATTCCCATTTGGCCTTGATAGATGTCGAATTGGAAATAAAGCGAACAGAAAGCCCGGCGGAATTTTTCGACAATTCCCAGACGGGTTTTCTGACCTTGTCCTGGTAACTCAACGGTAAGCGGTCGAAAGTATTTTCTTTGAGAGAATCGGAAATCATTGTTCCTTCGATTCGATAAAAGTCCTTACCATAAAATTTTGTCGGCTGGACTTTTTCGGGATTAAATTCCTGCGCGCCAGCGAATGTTGAAATGATTAAAAAAATGGCCCAAACAAATTTTTTCATTTTGTTTTTCTTTCCTCGATTCTGATACATTTTCACGGGAAAAATTTAGCCAATTCACAGATAACGCACAGAATAAAAATAGCGGACTTATGGTTTATGGTGGTTTATATGTCACCAGATTCTGAAGAAAAGGCGTCTTTGATTGAAAATGTTGCCGATTGTTGAAAAATTAAATCTGTAAAAGTGGACATTATTTACAGAGAAAAACCTTGACTTTTACGAGGATATTTTTTACTCTAAGACAAAGTTGTGTTGACAAGGGAGGAGTGGTCAGGGAAAATCCCGAAAAGCATTTGTAGAAATGCTCGGGATCTTTGTTCTAAGTGAATTACACGTATCCTGAAATACACAATTTCGCTCATTCAAAATTATTTCCGATTAACATCGAAATTTTGTGGTTATTTTACAATCAAAGATTCAATTGATATTGTTTAGGAGGAACTAAATGCGAAGATATCTGTTACTTGTCAACCTAACTTTGACCATGGCAATGGGCGTTTTCGCCGGTACCAGTGGGAAAATCACCGGTATAGTTAAAGATGCCACATCGGGAAAACCGCTGCCCGGTGTTAATATCGTTCTCGAAGGTACGATGATGGGCGTTGCAAGCGATAATGAGGGCTTTTATACGATATTGAACGTCCCGGTGGGCACGTATGATTTGAAGGCCATGATGATCGGCTATACTCCTGTCATAGCCAAGAATGTCGGAGTGTCAATTGATCTGACTACAAAACAAGATTTTTCTATGCAATCCACTGTTTTAGAGGCTGGAGAAAGCGTGATCGTTACGGCGGAGCGACCTTTAATGCGAAAAGATGAGTTTACTTCCCGGCATACGGTTACCGCCGAGGAAATGACGGGTCAGCCGGTCGATAATTTTCAACAAATTGCACAAAACCAGGCGGGCACAGTCGGAAGCCATTTTCGTGGCGGGCGTGTCGGTGAAGTTTTAGTCGTGATTGACGGTTTGCCAGTGAAAGACCCTGCGGGCGAATATTCCGGCAATATGGGCGGATTCACGGCAGATGTTCCCGAAGCCGCTATTCAGGAAATGGAAGTCACATTAGGTGGTTTTAGCGCTGAATATGGCAACGTTCAATCCGGTGTATTAAACCTGGCATTAAAGGAGGGTAGCCAGAAATTATCCGGTAAAGCACGCGTTATGTCGACTGATTTCGGATCTGGCCTGAATGACCTGTTGATGGGTGAGCGCGGTGATTGGCTGGGCGTCACCTACCTGCATAAATTAGAAAACAATTATCAATTCAGCCTAAATGGGCCGCTCTTCACAAATAAAGCCAATTTCTCGGCTTCGGCTGAAATTACAGATCGTCAACAGGGAAATTTCCTTAACGAAAATTATTTCAACCAGTCCTACCAGGGTAAAATGACTTTTAAACCGACCACAAAAACCAAATTGGCTATTGGTGGGCTGTATTCAAAGAAGGACTGGGATGAATTTTACTTGGCGGCATCTAAATACGGACCGGGTGAAAATTATCAGGAAAACGAGTACTATTGTGCCCAAAGTACCGGTAGTGACACGGCCTTGCACTACATTTATGTCAATGATCCGCAGAAGTATTGGTCGCAGAACGGACAATCAACTAATGATACTCTGGTATTGCAGGAAGGCGATACAACTCATTTTACAAAGACTTATTATGTCGGATCGATGCAAGATTATCTCTGGAATTATCACCAGCAGAGCCGCAACCTATATTTAGTCTGGACGCAGTCGCTCAGTTCTCGTACTTACTATGAACTACGCTGGCAATCCTACTATTCCAATTACCATTATGCCACGCAGGATGTAGATGACAGAGATGGTGATGATAATACAGAAGAGGATTTGGTTTGGGACGACACAAAAGATGGCCCGCATCCGATTTATCGCGATCAGGAGAATAATTACTGGTGGATCGTTGGTGACGATCCAGGTTATCGCGATCAGAAATCGTGGACCAATACGATTAAAGGTGATTTTGTCAGCCAGGCGACCTACAATCATTTAATCAAAGCCGGATTTGAATTCGATTATAGTCGGATGTCTGTCGAAAACATTAGTTGGACACTGGGCTATGGCACCTTCCGGGAAGACATCTGGGATAAAAATACGATAGACTTTGGGCTTTATGCTCAGGATAAAATAGAGTTTCAGGGAATTATCGCCCTCATTGGCTTGCGTTTCGATTATTTCGATCCGAACGGAGGTGGTGATGGTGTGAACTATCCGGCTGATTATAACAATCCCTATTCCGAATTGGATACAAGTGGATTACCGATTCTAATCAATCCCCAAAAACCTAGCGCTAAATCACAGTTCAGTCCACGTATTGCGATTTCGCATCCGATTACCGAACGCGATGTCATTCATTTCTCTTACGGTCACTATTTCCAGCGTCCGGACGCCTATTTTCTCTATCGCAATATGTACTTCCAGGCGTTGACCAAAGTTGGTAATTATGTCGGCAATCCAAACGTCGATCCCGAAAAGACAGTAGCCTATGAAATCGGCGTTGAACACCTTTTCAGTGATAATATTAAAGGATCAATTACTGGTTATTATAAAGATGTGACCAATTTGATGAACTGGTACAAATATATCGGAGAAAACCTTCAAGGTATTGAAATCAACGTTTATGGCAATGCCGATTACGGTAACATGAAGGGATTGGAATTTGCTTTAACTAAGCGGATCGGGAAATTCTGGGGCGGATCCCTGAACTATACTTTTTCAGTAGCCAAAGGTCGTAGTTCGACTTCCGGTAGTGGTGCTGGTGCCTTTACCGATTCCAGGCGGTTGAATTATCTGAGTTTTGACCAGACACATACGCTTAATGCAAATCTGACATTATGCACGCCGAAAGACGAGGTTTTTGGTTTGCATTTCTATAATTATAAACCGTTTACCAACTGGCGAGCTAATTTCCAATTCAAATATGGCAGTGGCTTACCTTATTCTTCGTATGGTACCGGAAAAGTCAATGATAAGCGTCTACCCGCGACATTCAATACTGATTTAAGGTTGAGCAAACAGGTTGCCGTGGCTGGAGCCGACATGAACGTTTTTCTGGATGTGTTCAACCTGTTCAACCGCCTGAATGTCGATTGGATCGGCAGTTCCATGTATTATGAACTAAAAGACAATCCCACCATTGTACTAGATGAAACCTTGGTTGGCGGCGGTTTGGTTTATAATCCCCAGGCGTATAGCGACCGGCGGCAGTACCGCTTTGGTATCGAAGTGCAATTCTAACGCTCCCATGAGTAATATGGAGGTTTTTTAATGAATCAGTATTTAAAAAAGATGAAAAACATTATCGAGATTTTATTAATCGGTCTGTTCATTTTTAACTTTGCGATAGCCGCAGATCAGGCCAAGAAACCGACCAGATTGTCGAAAATTTCTCTTTCTGCACAAAGCCCGATTGTAGATGATAACTACAAGTGGCATAAAATCGGCAATATCTGGAACCGTTGCTCTAATTACAGTTACATGGGTGATGATTCCTATACCAATCGCACTCCGTCCGGTGATTATCCGGGCGGTTCCGGGAATTCATACCTTTACCGCGGTACGCTCTGGTTGTCGGCTTTCGTAGATGGAACTTTTCACTCCACGCAAGGCGACGATCATGAATTTTCTGCTCTGGACTCAGTGCATGTCGATACCAGCGCAAATGCTCGATCCGAAGAAGATACTTACACAAAATATTACGATGTTTCGGCGCCATTGGCTTCGGGAACCCATTTCCCGCTCGGGTTGGAAGTTCAGGAGCGTACATACGCCTGGTCCGCCAGTTACGCGGCTGACTTCATTATCTATGAATATACCATCAAGAATGTTGGTATTGACAGTGATGCTGACGGTTTGCCCGATACGCCGCGCGGATTGAAGGATTTCTACTTCACGATCCGCTTTGATGGCGATGTGTCCAAATTACCGCAATGGGATGCCGAGTCGAAATATTGTAATATTGACGATCATGCGATGTCAAACAGCCAGTGGGACTGGATCGAAAAATTCGCTGATCCGGCAGATCCGAACGACAATAAAAGTCGAATGGCCGGGCACGATCATGGTCTGACATCCGCCGATGCTGACAGCCAAATGATCATCATGTTCGATGGTGATAATCCCAGTTATCCGGCGGAAAATGGTCAGGCGAACGATTTTGGCAATATGAGCGCTGAAGGCGTATTGCAGACACCCGGTTTTATGGGTATTAAGGTTTTAAAGAGTGTTCCCGAACTGAAACCAAGTTCTTTTCATGTCTGCCAGATTTATAACGATCCGACTTCAGATGCACTAACCTGGTCGCGAATGATTAGTAGTCCGGTTTTTGAAGACATTTTTTCTAATCCTACCACCGGCCTGCCGTATTCTTATGATTTCCGCGGAATTTTAACATTCGGGCCGCTGGATTCATTGCCGCCCGGTGATTCGGTTGTGGTCACGACCGCTTTGGGTATTGGTTGTGATTTTGATAGTGGCGGTGTTTACAGTTTGGTAAAATTGGTCAAGATTATGGATGTAGCTCAATTTATCGTTGACAATAATTATAGTCTGGATCCAAATGTTCTCGCACCACCCGCTCCAAATGTAGAACTGGTCCAGAATGTTGATGAAAATTCAAGTTCCGGTTATCCGGTGACAAATGGTGTGAAAATTCTTTGGGACACGACAGCTGTTCAACATGCTAATTTTGAGACATATAAGGTTTCCAAGGGGCTAAAATCCAGTAGTGGTTCTGTGGAATGGGCAACTCTGGCAAGTTATACAGATACAGTCGGAAGCGCTACTTGGCCTCCGCTATGCAGTTCTGACGGGGAAAAATTCCAATACATCGATACAGATGTTACTAAGGGTTTAGTGTATTATTATTCCGTTCAGGCTTTTACGAAAAACATATCCGAACCCATTCCCTTTGGTGTTATTAACACGAACATCACAGATACAAAAAGCATGAAGATTCTCGCACCGGCCAATCCGGTTGCAACTCAAACGCTTAAAAACGTCAAGGTTGTGCCGAATCCTTATTTGGGAAGTGCCAGCTGGAATAACCGCACACCGAGCGATTCATTTGCATGGGAACATCGGCTGCAATTTACAAATCTGCCCGCCGACGCTACGATTCAAATCTTTACACTCGACGGGGATTATATAGCAGAAACGAAAGCCAACAAGACGGTCGTTGTTGGAGAAGAGGTCAGTCCGAATGCGGCCAGTGTGGCCGAGTGGGATCTGATGACCCGCAATAATCAGGAAGCCGCGCCGGGGATTTACATGTATGTGGTCAAGTCGCCGACTTTAGGCGAGATAGTCGGCAAGTTTGTGATCGTTCGTTAACATGCTACTCAGAGAGGAAAATAGAACAATGCGTAAAAATATACTTTCTGTATCCCTGATGATCGTTTTGTTGATTTTGCCGGCCGGTTTTGCTACAGAGTTTGCACCGGTTGGCACATCGGTAGCCCAATTTTTAGAAGTTGGAGTCGGTGCCCGCGCGGCTGGCATGGGCGAAGCCTATACCGTTGTCGCGAACGATGCCAGCGCTGTCTTCTGGAATCCTGCCGGATTGGTAGATGCCAGCGATCGAAACATGTTCAGTTCTATCAATAAATGGCCGGCTGACATTACATTTGCCGGTTTAGCTTATTCGATGAAACTGGGACGGATTGGAACCCTCGCTATCAGCGGCGTCTATCTGATGACGGATGATATGGAAGTTACGACAATTGAAATGCCGGAAGGAAATGGCGAGATGTTCAACCTGACAAACTATGCTTTAGGTTTAACATATGCGCGATTTCTGACTGATCGTGTTTCAGTCGGTTTAACTACCAAGTTTGTGCATGAGGATTACTATGGGCATGGTTATTCGACATGGGCGCTGGATTTAGGCACCGTTTACCGAACCAATTTTCATGGTTTGAGGCTCGGTATGTCAATTCTGCATTTTGCTCCGGAAGTCCGGTTCAGTGGAACTTACTGGGATTACAGTGATTCTGAGAATGCTGATAAAGAAAAAAAATATGAAACCTACTCCCTACCGGTGAATTTCCGCTTTGGAATCAGTATGAACCTGCTTGAAAAAACTAACCATACAGTCATGGTCGCAGCGGACATGATTCACCCGAACAATAATCTCGAGCAATATAATCTTGGTCTCGAATATTCGTTTCTGAAGATGTTCAGCCTGCGCGGCGGTTATAAAATGAATACGGATGAAGCCGGTTTGACATTTGGGGCTGGAGTTCGGCTTGAGCTGGGAAATGCTTTAGGAATTAACGCAGATTATGCTTACTCCGATCTGGGCGCACTAAAAGGCGCTCACCGAGTATCTCTCGGAGTTTCTTTTTGAATGACAAGTGTATAAGGATCACGAATAACAAAACTAGGAGGTTTTCATGAAGAAAGTTGTTACGATTTTTAGCGTATTAGTCCTGGCGCTGTTTTCTTTCAGCTTCGCCGGAATAACCGGTTTCACCCGAAGTGGTGAAATCGCAATTCCCGAAGCTAGTCTGAATAATGGCGGTATTGGGGGCATCATTTCCGGTGTTGATTTGGATTCAGATGGGAAAACCGAAATCTATCTGGTAAATGACAATTGGAATGACGGTGCCAGCGAAGTTATTCCGCGCATTTACAAATTGGAAAAAAATGGCGCGAACTGGGATATTGTCTGGCAGGCGAAAATCGATCCGGCTTACCAGAACACGTGGCCGGCACTTCTACTGACCGATCTGGATAATGATCAGAAAGAAGAAATAACCTGGATGCCGGTTAATGCTTTTTCTGTTTCCACCAATCCCGTTCGGATTGCGGTTTATGAACAGGGAACCGGCGATATCCTTGGAGTCGATGACGGCGCCGGCGGCTACAAGCCTAACTCGACATGGACAATTACCACCGAACAAAGTATCAACATCCGCCCAATCGACGCAGAAGCGGTTGATATTGACGGAGATGGAACGACCGAGGTAATTTTCGCCGATCGGTATGGTAACACCGGCGGTTATTACGTTGGGGTTTGTTCTGTGAACGATATTCCGGATAATGCAGACGGTTCGGAAACCTGGACGCTGGAAGCCAGCGGAAAAGATTGGAGTATGACCTCCACGGTTCAAAATAAATGGGATGTTGCCGTCACCGGAAACAACGCCTATTTCTTCTCCGAAACCGAGATCTCGAAGTTGTCTTTTAACAGCGGTTGGAGTTACACGGCGCTAAGTCCTTTGGCTGGTGGCTCGCCGGTTCAATCAGCCCAGGGTGTCGATCTGAACAAAGACGGTACGAAAGAAATAGTTTGCGCCGTATATGATTGGGGCGATGATACGAAAAAGGGAGTTTACCTCCTGCAGGAAGTCGCCGATACATTAAAAGCGACTGAAATATTCAATCTTTCGGCTTATTGGCCAGACGGTGTGCGTGGTCCCTGGGGCGGCGCTTACGGCGATATCGATAACGATGGTAACTTGGATTTTGTTTTCGGTTCTCGCGCCGCGACGCCAAACGGATTGATTACCTGTGTTTCGTATAAGGGTGGTGATATTACTGATCCTGAAAATTACGAACTGATGTTGATCGATTCGCTTTACGCGGCCAATGCCGGTGATGGAGTCTGGTCGGTTTTGAATATTGCCAATATCGATGACGATCCGGAAGCGGAAGTACTGTATACTTCCAGCACTTCCTATGGTGGAGATTTGTTTAATCCCGCATCATCCGCACCAATCGTTATTCTCGACGCTACAGTTACTTCGAGTGGTGCGGACAGTCTGATCGTAGCCCCCGAAGTATTATTCAATGGAGCGGCTCCCAGCGGTATATTATTCAAACCGGGGC
>Ga0247842_10000074_pt1 | contig 216731 bp, 192 predicted proteins | sample LaCruzMarch2015__3_FD_192411 | JGI IMG/M metagenome (GOLD analysis project Ga0247842, IMG submission 192411) | Freshwater microbial communities from meromictic Lake La Cruz, Castile-La Mancha, Spain - LaCruzMarch2015_19m | ecosystem: Environmental > Aquatic > Freshwater > Lake | place: Spain...
GCAGCGCTTCAAGCTGATCCCGTCGGGAACGGTTAAGCTGTGCCATACGGTAGGGTGGGAAAGGGTTGAACGCCTTCCCTCCTACCGTACTTAAAGATTCCTATGCATTTGAGATTTCAGTTCGGGTCTTTCGAAAGTTGTTATGTTTATGATATTATGTTATAATTAACATAATGCGTATCACAGATGTTTTCCCACAGCTCAATCAACATGGCATTCAATTAGACCCCAATCAAGCCACAAAAGATCTTGTCACCGATCAAGAGTCACTCCAAATAATGGGGAGGAATGGAAAGGAGCCAGGGTTGGCTCTTGAGCAAGATGTACGAAGCGCTGTAGTGGATATTCTATCCGATCAAAGCCAACCCAACTGGTGGCATTCCTTGAGAAAAGAAAAAGTTCTTTCTCATCCCGCCTTACGACACCGAAACGGCGATCCAACACTTGAGCGTGAAGTAGAGTTTGCCCTCCGCACTGTCGCGGGTGAGGCAGCAAGGTCTCTATGGGATACGCTGAGCGGAGAACGATTCGAGGATGAGTTTGAAATCGCAGATTTTGTTGGAAAGACCGGATTAGATCAACAGTTGAGCAAGATGACGCAATTGGCGGCGTGGGAATTGGGAGTCAGCTACGCGCATAAGGAGCCACCGGAGAACAAGGGAAATGAATAACAATCGCCATGTTCATCCAAGAGACTGAGGAGCGACAAAAAAAGGTGCCCCTCGCGAGGCACCAATTTATTCCAAAGGAAAACAGGATTTAGAGGTCGCAGGCGCGGACCGTCTTGCGGCCGTTCTCCTGGGCGCGCTTGGCAGCCTTCTTCAGGGCATCTTCGACATGCTTGCTGAGCGCATCGGCCAGATCGCCGGCGGTCATCATGTCCGAAGCCTTGAGCAGTTCCTTTACCTTGGAGGCAACGACGTAACTCATGGAAGTGGGGGAAAGAAGTATAAAGCGGTGCGATTCTACGCACCCGCAAACCCTCTGCGCAAGGGGCAAAATGCGGTTTCAGTGCGAAATATGGAGGAAGATGCAATTGACCGTCTCTCCCGAAGGGTGCGCAACACCCCCTTGTCTGATCAATTAAACCTTATCAAATCGCGAAATGGATGCAAAATACTAAGACTGATGCTGTGCGCCGCATCTTGCCTCATTCCGAGGCAAGCCGAATGGCATTCCTTGTCGCATTGGCGGCAAGAGCGTTGTCCCGCTCTGTTTTGGTAGGTCGTCCTGCCAGGCTGACCGTGTACCCCGCTTGTTCAAAGTCCTTGCGTATCCCCTGTAACCGCTCCTCCCGAATCGGCCTCAAGCCGGCTTTTTTCGCCGCTTGCGTCTGGACACAATCGCGGAGCCGAATGCGGAAATGCTGCGGATCAAAGTACGGAAGAAGATGCGCAGGATCACAGGGGGTGTCCTGAGAAAGGATCATGCTGAGATTGAATTGCGCTCTCTTGGGATGTTTTTGCCTCCAGAGAGAAGCCATTGATGCAATGCACGCAAGGGACGCCACATTGCCTGCGATGCGACTCCGATACTCTTCCGCCGTGGCAATCAGCGAAACCTGCACCTGAATGGTGGTGGGGCAGGTCGAGGCGACTTCCGCCAGCGCTTCAAAATTCCTCTGTGCGACCCGAGCGGCAGGAAAGGACGTGGAAACTTTGAAGCGGATGCCCTCGATCACATCAGAGAGACGTTGAATGGTTTGGGGGAGGTGCGGATTGAAGAGTGGCTCGCCTGTCTTGGCAAAGTTCACTTTAAAGCCACCGTCGCAATCCACTCCCCTATTCATCGACTCCCAGAGAATCGCACGAAGTTGTTGAACCATTTCTTCTCCTGAGAGATTGCGCCCTGAAGCCAAATCCCCCAGATCGCAGTACGCGCAGTGCATCGGGCAGCCCGTTGCGGTGGAAATGCCAAAGACGGGGGAATGCGGATGCGTTTCCGTTCCAAAGTAGCTGCCGGCTTCGGCCAGTCCACCATCATGCGCCCTCGCGGCCATTTCGATCACACCATCGGCTGCGCCACCGAACGAGCGCACGTCTTTTTCTGCATACTGCCATACGGTCTGCGCTGCGCTGCCAATGAACTGCCGCCAGGAAGTCTGCGGTATACTGCCGTTGGAGAGCGAAGATTCCATGATGGTTGGCGGAAGATGAAATTTCCAACACCAGTACTACGCGGAAAAAAGCACGACGCAATCAGCGAGTGCCGACAGCATCGGACGGCACCTCCGTCCTCGTCACGCTGCCGGTAGGAGCTTCCACAACATCGTGAACATCCCCCTGAACAATCGCGCCACACAGGGGCTCACAATCACGAGTGCAAAATTTTCATCTTTGGAGGAAATGATGACGATCGTATCGTCAAAGAGGTACATCCCCAGAGAGAAACCCAAATCATCAGGCATGCACTTCACTTCACGCAATTCCTTCTTGCTCGAGGCATAGGTCTGCGGATTCGCCTGGCTCTTGAGTGCCTGCATGTATTTTTCCTCCGTCCGGATGATCTTCATCTTCACGCGCGACTTCACCCGCTGACGCATGTACTCCTTGAGGAACCGTTCCCCCAAGCGATCGGTGAGGTCGAAGAGGGACGTAAACGCCAAGATCGTGCGGCTCTTGCACCCCAGGGTCTTGCGCATGGCCAACCGCGCACCATCGACGCCGCTGAAGACCTCTACTCTCGGTCGCTGTGTCAGGGGATTTTTGAGTGACTCCATTTGAGCAATAACTGCTTTTGCTTGGTCCTTGCGCTCCACAAGTTGTTGCATCTGATCCTCCACGTACTGGAGCAACTGCGTGGCCTCCAGAGCGGTGAAGAACTGAACACCGCGATTCTTGGTCTCACTGACGAGACCCCGCTCTTCTAGACGCTTGAGTGCGGAGTACGCCGTGGACCGACTGAGGCGCACGTGCCGGGCCAGAGCGGATGTGGGCTGCGTGCCCAGGCGCTGGAGGAGGATGTAGAGCCGGATCTCCTTCTCCTGCAGGCCGATGGAGGCAAGAAATTCGGAAACCATGAAGGGAAAGTGTACTCCAAGAAAGACCTACGGTACTGAATGCGGTAAGAATATCTCTGTCCCCCGTCGTTCCTTACAGAACTCAGGCTCAACTCGAATCCACCTGTGGCGGAGGGAGAGGGATTCGAACCCTCGAGACCCTTTGGGGGCCTACACGATTTCGAGTCGTGCGCCTTCGACCACTCGGCCATCCCTCCATGAGCATTGTAGCGAGGAGGAGCGTGAAGAACAGCAACTTCAGGGAAACTTGTACAATGATTAGGGGGCAAGGCATCATGCGCACAGAGGTTGCATAAACTTTGCAGTCCCAACATCCTCTGAATACACTTACGCAGATCCTGCGCTCTTCCATCATGAAATTCCTAAAGATTGGCGTAGCAATTATTATCTCATTGATCATTGTGGAGATCGGCGGCCATTTCCTCTATCGCTGGCAGGATGAGAAGTGGCTGTGGCAGCATAAAACTGCGGAAATATTCCCCATCCGAACATTCACCCAATTCGTTCCTGGCGATCGTATGATCACCAACCGGAAGGCAATCTTCAGCAAAGAATATCGTTTCGGGTTCGATAATAACCGCTTCAGAATTGGATTGAATAATTACGACAAAAAGTCCCCATCAATCGTCTTTCTTGGAGATTCCGTCCCGTTCGGCTGGGGCGTGGATTGGGACAAAAGCCTTCCATCGATTTTTTATGCACAGCTGCAGCAAACACCATACAAGAAATATGGTGTCATAAATGCGGCAGTTCCGTCCTATTCGCTCCATCAGTCAATTGCACGTTATGCAGAGGAAATTCACGGAATCTTTCCGGTCCGCCTTGTGATTGCGCAGATCTACGACCCTGCAAATCAACTCGCGGCATTCGGCAGGCAATGGACACAACAAACAAACAGCATCACGAACGTCAGAACTGAAAAACTGTACAGGCTTCAGCAAACGGGGGTCTTCAGATATTCATCGATTTTCCATACTATCGGAAAAGTTGCATTGGCAATTTCTAATGAGAAACAGTTGGACATCTATGACACACAGACGCACAACTACTTCCAGTCTGAAGTGGAGAAAGACCTCTACACATTATTAAATCTAGTGCAGCAGGACGGGGCTTCGCTCATTCTTCTGCCTGTTAATCCTTCAACCTCCTATAAAAAACAGCTCAAAGACGGATCGAACGATCCTCTCATACACGCCATTGATTGGCTCAATCGTATTTTCCATGATTTTGCTCAAGACCATCCAAGCGTGCTCTTCCTGGATGTAGTGGATTTCTTTGATCGGATAGGAAGGGAGGGAAAATTCGTAGATGCCTGTTGCCACCTCTCCGCAGAAGGAGCGCGTGAACAGTCGAATTTCCTCTACCAGGAACTCAAGAAGAACAAATTTCAATGATAGCGTTTATGTAAGGCGTTGCATGGGTGCAAAGGAATATTTTCTGGTGAAGAACTCAACGATCCTCTAGGATTCATTTGTGAGTAAGTTTTCAATATTTTTCGAAATTTGGCAGTTCATGCGTATCAGAAAGAAGTGGTGGCTATTCCCCCTTCTTTTTATTCTGCTTCTACTCGGATTGATCTTGGTCTTCGCACAGACATCGCCGCTGGCACCGTTCATCTACACGATTATTTAATCGTATTGCGTATGTCGTATGACGTATTCCGTATAACACGATAAGGACGATACGAAATACCGGATACAGGATACGGAATACATGTTTGTTCCTTGCTACGATCTCATCATGTTGACTGCTCTCGCACCTCTCCGTTGGTTCTGGGAAGGATGGAAACGCGCGGGCCACGCGATCGGCATCGTCCTGAGCTTTGTCGTGCTCACGATGCTGTGGATCGTCGCCTTCGGTCTCTATGCCTTGATTATGAAATGCGGCAGGGTGTTCAAGGACACTGCCCCCGCAACGTACTGGCGCGCAGTGGACCCGGATTATCCCGAAAGTCTTCTCCACGGTTTTTAAGATGTCCAAGCCCGTCTTCATCCTCGGCCTTTCCTGTTACTACCACGACAGCGGTGCCGCATTGCTCAAAGATGGAGTGGTGATCTTTGCCGCGCAGGAGGAGCGCTTTAGCAGGAAGAAACACGACGAAAACTTCCCGAAGAATGCCATCGATGCGGCGTTCGCCTTTGCCGGAATCACCGCGCAGGACTTGGAAGCTGTCGTCTTCTACGAAAAACCACTCCTCAAATTCTTTGATCGGATCATCACCTGCGCCATCGATGTGTGGCCGAGAGGTTTTTGGATGTTCCACCGTGCCATGCACGAATGGCTTAATAAAAAGCTTTGGATCCCCGAGCATATCCGCAAGGAATTGAAGTTCACAGGTCCCCTCTTCTTCACCCGTCATCACGAAGCGCACGCCGCCTCCGCGTACTACCCATCGGGCTTCCCCGACGCTACGGTCGTCACGGTGGATGGCGTGGGCGAGTGGGCGACGACGACGATCGGCCACGGAGAAGGCACGACTTTAAAACTGCTGAAGGAAATCCGCTACCCCCATTCAATTGGCCTGCTCTACTCCGCCATCACTTACTACCTGGGATTCAAGGTGAACAGCGCCGAGTACAAGGTGATGGGTTTGGCGCCATACGGGGAGCCGAAGTACCTGGAACACATGCGAAAGTTGATTGATCTCAAGGAAGATGGCAGCTTTGCCCTCAACCGGAAGTACTTCACCTACGAATACGGCGACCGGATGTCCGGCCGTGCCATGGAAGAGCTCTTCGGTCAGCCCACTCGCACACAGGAAGGCCCGCTCACGCAATTCCACAAGGATGTTGCGCGTTCGCTCCAGGAACTGACGAACGAAGCGATGCTAAGGATCGTGCGCCATGCGAAGCAGATCTGCCCGAGCGACGCTCTATGTCTGGCCGGGGGCGTGGCCTTAAACTGCGTGACCAACGGACTGATCGTACAGACAGGAATGTTCCAAGATGTCTTCATTCAGCCCGCCGCGGGAGATGTCGGTGGTGCGCTGGGTGCGGCGCTCTTCGTCTGGCATCAACACTTCAAAGGAGTGCGAAGCCCAAAAATGGAACACGTCTTCCTGGGAACAGAGTACGGCGATACAGAGATCAATGCGTTCCTCCGAGAAAAGGGATTGCCGTTCGAAAAGTTGGAGGACACGGCGCTCATTGAACGTGTCGCGACACTGCTGGAAGGCGAGAATGTGATCGGCTGGTTTCAGGGACGCATGGAGTTCGGCCCCCGTGCTCTCGGTAATCGTTCCATTATCGCCGATGCGCGCAACCGGGAGAACTGGAGGAAGGTGAACCTGAAGATCAAGTTCCGCGAGTCTTTTAGGCCGTTCGCACCAACGGTACTTCTTGAACGCGTAAGCGACTACTTCGCCTTAGACCGCGAGAGTCCGTACATGCTCCTGGTAGCCGATGTCCGGCCGGAGAAGAGACAGGAAATCCCCGCCGTCACGCATGTGGATGGTTCGGCCCGCATCCAGACAATCAGCCGAGCCCAGAACGCACGCTACTACGATCTCATCAAAGCATTCGAGCGGCGCACCGGTTGCCCCGTCATCATCAATACCTCCTTTAACGTGCGCGGCGAGCCGATCGTGGAATCGCCGGAGGACGCGGTGAACTGTTTCCTCAATACACACATGGATTACCTCGTCTTAGGAAACCACCTTCTAACCAAGTCTAAGATGCCCAAGGCGCTCCTGAGGGAAAGTGAGGAGTACTTGAAGAAGTTTGAGCTGGACTAAAAATGTGAATCTACTCCGACATTTGACTTTCTAAATATATATACAATAGTTGATGATAAGGTCCCAGCCGAACGCATCTATTGGGTGCGCCGATACAAAGTAGAGTTAGGACTTTGGAGCCTTGATTTTCGGCGGGGAAAGGGTAGCCTATACAGGTTTGCAAAATATGTTTTTGTAGATTAAGAACGTCCGGGTTTTCAACGGAAACGTGAACACTTTCCCCCCACCGCATGGAGCCTTCTCTGGCACCATCTCGATCCACTCTCGTTCGCGTCTCCACCATCGCTCCCGCAGCACCTCGTGCGGTGCTCACGGATGTGAGCCTGTCGAGCTTCTTTCCTGTGGGCACCCAGTACTTCTACGGGTATCCCGCCGGGGAGCACTCGGGCTTCTACAACGCAGTGCCACCGTACGTCGAGGAACTGGTTGCCGCTCGCTCACTCTCTTGCGTCGGCCCGTGGGTGACACCGGTGACCTACGCCTCCGGGAGAGACCCGCTGACGCAACAAATCCTGCGAGAAGACATCGGCATTGAGCGGAACTGTCAGGAGCCTCTTCTCCTCCCTAAAAACATCAATGAGGAACTCACGGGTGCGCAACGAAACCGCAGCATTGTGCACGCCCTCTCCGGCCTGCTCTCGCCCAAAAAGTTCGTGATGGCGCAGCCGTACCTTGATGCATGTCTGCAGACACGCTTTGCGCTACCCCCTTCCCTTACACTCTGGCTCAACGACAAATGGAACCTGCCGGAGTACGTACCACCGGCATTCCTGCCCGAGCGCTACGGAGCATATGTGAGCGGCGCTGCCTTTTCGACCTCCACGCAAGCGCTCCCCGTTCCGTGCGTCGTGAAGATCTCCTCTTCCAGTTCGGGAGACGGCGTGCGTATCTGCCGATCGCAGAAGGATCTGCAACTGACGCGAGGTGAGTTTGCCAAGGTGAAAACCGCCATCATCGTTGAGGAATATATCGAAGCTGTGCGGAACTTCGGCCTACAGTTCGGCATCCCCTCGGACCCCACGCAAGACATCGAGCTCATCGGCGTCAACGAGCAACTCACCACGCCCGAGGGCGCTTTCATTGGCGGGCTTGTGGATCCCGGGAACCTCTTTGCGCGGATCGACGGCGTGAATGACTTACTGCTCCACCACGTGCTGCCGACCGTACGCGAGATGGGCTGGTTTGGCATCGGCGGGTGCGATGTACTGGTGGATCGTCGGAATCGTTTCTTCATCGTGGACCCCAACTTCCGCATGACGGGCATGACGTCCTTCCTCTGCGCCGCACGCAACGGAACAGTCGATAAATGCATGGCGAGCTTCACGGGAACATTCCAGGGTGACCGCGCTTCCTTCATAAAGACATTCGTTCCACTGACCAAGCGAGGCCCCGCACAACGCCTGCACTTAATCGCCCTCACACACCACCAGGGCACCTTCCGGATGAGCGCCGCTCTGCTCTTCAACCGTGCAGAAGAACACGATGTGCCTCGAATGGCCGGCGAGTTCTTGGCTCTTGGCCTGCAATCCCGAGCACTGGAAAAATTGAAGCGCAACGGCCGCCAGCACTACCCGGATCTGCCGGAGGGATCACGATGAAAAGACTCCCCGGCCTGACTGCCGGAATTCTCGTCAAGCATCCGGTAGAGAAATGGTCCCAAGAATATTTTCAATAGAACATCGCTCGTACTCATTGCACCAGAAGCCCGGCTCCGCGATGCTGTCCGCATGACTGAGCCCTCCCCCCAACCCGTCTTCGATCGCAAGATTTTCATCGCACTCACGGTCTACTTAACCGCCCTCTTCGCCTCCAATACGCTCGGCATCAAAATCATGCCGTTCCTTTTTGGCACGCACCTTTCAGTTGCCATCTTCGCGTTCCCTTTAGTCTTCCTCACGACGGATGTAGTGGGTGAGGTGTACGGCAAGACGACCTCCCGAGCGTTCGTTCGCATGGGCTTTTATAGCATTCTTATTTTTCTGGGATTCAACCTGCTCTCCAATGTCGCTCCTGCTTCTGCGAATTTCCGCATGCCTGAGGCCTATGGACAGATCTTCGGCTTGTCACTGCGCTTCACGGCAGCATCGCTCGTGGCATTCATCGTGGGCGAATATCAGGACGTCTTCACGTTCTTCTATATCCGCAACAAACTGCATGGCAGGTTCTTCTGGCTGCGCTCGACGATCAGCAATCTGTGGGGGCAGCTCCTGGATACGGCAATCTGGTACACCATCGCCATGGCAGGAGTGTATCCGTGGAAGACGCTCATCCTCATGATGATTCCCTGGTGGCTCTTCAAAGTGGGCATGGGCATGGCGTACTCGCCGCTATGCTACGTGGGTATCCGGCTGCTCAAAGACAGAAGAGAGTGAGAATTGTGTTTCTTCCGACCAATGACCATAATTTGACTTGTAACAGATAGTAGTTTATCATAACTTTGAGATTGGTAAGACTCACAAAAACTTCCACCATCGTTCCAACTCTCTTCTATGAGCGACATCCCTATCCCTCCGGAAGTTATTGAGGAGGCTCAGCGACTGGTTACGCAAGCACTGTCTACTGTTCCTTTGGACTGTGCAGATATGCGGGAGGAAGTGGTGAACCTGCTCGCGACGGTGCTCGCGATGCGACCGGCAAACGCTCAACATCTCTCACGCCGGCAACTCGCCGAACGCTGCATCTCCGCTGCGAATGCTTCCTATCAAAGAGCTCCGGCAGTGGGCCCCACGCCAGATCAAGATCCGGTTCGCATGGCGGTTGAAGATATGCGAAGCCACATATTCGCGCGCATGTTTCCATAAGAAGTAATGAAAAATGAATCGAGAGGAGAGAGCCGAACTTGGTTCCCCAATATTCAAATACTCTAATATTCTGTTACTCTCTCTCGTATGAACTTCCCCGTCGAACTCTCTCCTCCCCTCTTAGACCTGGCCGCAGAACTGAGGATCCTGCCGGAGGATATCGATGAATTTTTTGTGCGCGGCGGCGGACACGGCGGACAGAAGATCAACAAGACCGCCAGCTGCGTGGAACTCACGCACCGCCCCACAAGCACAACCGTCCGGGTGCAGCGTTTCCGCGAACAGCACTTGAACCGTATCGAAGCGTATAAGCTCCTCATCGGCAAATTGGAGGAACAAATCAAAGGAGCGCAGTCACGACGGCAGCAGGAGATTTTTAAAGTTCGCAAGCAGAAGCAACGACGCACACGCAGGGGTAAGGAGAAGGTGTTGCGGGACAAGCACCACAAAAGCGGCATCAAGGAACAACGTCAAAACGCCCTGCACCAATCGCTGGAAGGAATGGGGCATTGAAGAAATTTAATTGAGAAAGGTAACAAACAAAAACAGCATACAAAATCCCGGAAACGCGCCGATGTGGCGGCGATAGAGGAGGGGGTCATCGGCGCAGCGCTTTCTTTCGTCCTTTCTTTGCCGCGCTTGGCAAAGAAAGGACTGAGGAAGCAATACGAGTGAATCTTAAAGGGAACCAAATGGAAAATATTGATGAAATTCAAAAAAATGAAAGAAGGACGCTTCCACAACTTCTTAAACCTTCTTCCCCGCCTGCAATCTCTTGGCCAATGTCCGCAGGTAACTCGCAGCAATCTTGATGGTGTGGTACGTACCCGTGGCTTGATCGTAGACGCGCTTCTTTTGGATATTGGCCTTGTAGGTGCGGCGAGTGTGCCGCATGGAATGACTGCGGGTGTTCCCGAAGGTGGTGTGCTTGCCGGTTTTGACGCATTTCCGTGCCATTGCCGCCAAAGAGTACGGGAAGAGCCGAGGGGAATCAAATGGTTTTGGCGTGTTTTCAAGCTAAGATAACGACATGCTGAGCAGTTTCTTAAATCCCTCGTTTTTGATCTCCATCCTGATTGCGATTTCGGTGCACGAATTTGCCCACGGATGGATGGCCAGTAAGCTGGGAGACCCCACGGCACACAACGAAGGACGGTTGACCCTCAACCCCATCGCACATCTGGATTTGATGGGAGCGCTGATGTTCCTGGTGGTGGGATTCGGATGGGCCAAGCCGGTCCCGGTGAACCCCCTGTACTTCCAGCGTCCTAAGCGCGATATCGCATTAGTATCACTCGCAGGTCCCGTCAGTAATCTGCTCTTGGGTTCCCTCTCATTCTTCGGACTCATTCTGCTTCTTCGTGGAAACATAGAAACATCCGTATGGAGTTTGCTGGAGGTCGGTGGGAACCGGTCCGTGGCCGAACAGCTCGCACTCCAGATCCTCGGGAGTTCCGTCTTCATCAACTTGGGGCTGATGGCCTTCAATCTGCTCCCCATCGCCCCACTCGATGGCTCCAAGATCGTGCACATCTTCATTCCTCTGCGCTACGAAGATCAGTACGAAACATTCCTGCAGCGCGGGCCCATGATCCTGCTTGTCCTCATCTTGGCGGGAGCGTTTCTGCACATTCCCATTCTCTCCACGTGGGTGTTTGGGATTATGAGTCCGGTTCTGAAATTCTTATTCTTTCTGGCATCACCGCTGCTCTGACATCCACGGTCGCGCATCCGGCGGAACATTTGCAGGACGAGTGCGAACGGTCAGCTCTCCCACCTCACGACGCAGCAGAGCGACCACACTCACTCCATGAGCGTAGCCATGTGATTTCCCTTGCAACGCACGCAGAAGGCGATGACGTTCCCCGGCAAAGATCCAACGGAAGAGCGCATTCACCGGCCATGGCGGAAGCGAGAGATCCGTATCCGCCGGACCAAACGAGTGCTTAAAAAGTCGCGTAAGGGCACGCGTCGCCTTGGCCAAGGGATAGAGCCGCGTATTGCAAGCGGAGAGGAGAAGCTCTGAAACCGGCAACCCTTGCCAGAGCAGACGCAAGCGTTCAAGTGTGTAGCGTCGCTCATGCTCAAATCCTCGATCATGCGGTCCCCAGAGTTCAGGGTCACCGGGCGCCATGAGAAGCAGGACCGCCCCGGGGCGCATACCAGCCAGAATGGAAGAAACGAAGGAGAAATCATCCGTCACATGTTCGAGCACGTCCATCACCGTGACGGCATGGGCCTCTGCCAGAAGATCGCGGCAATCCTGCGGTATCGCCCCCACACGGAATTCCACGGAGGGAAAACGCTGCCGCGCAAAGGTGATGGCTTCCGGGATGGGATCGATCCCGATACAACGGAAGGTTTGATGAAGAGCCGCTGTGCTGCCCCCTGTCCCGCAACCCACATCGAGCACGAGTGTTGTGCGCGCGGGAGGAACCACAGCAGAAAGGAGAGTGATGACGATCTGTTTCTTGGCTGTAAACCACCAGTGCTGCTCCTCGATCGCCGCATGAACCTGGAATTGTGGCAGCTGCACGTTAATCGGGGGAAGCAGCGGAAAGAATACGCTCCATACGAGCACTCCACGAGATCCTTTTGAGAAGGGACTGTCTTGCAGATTCATTCGCCTTGGGATCAAGCAATGCCTGCTCGATTGCCCGCGCAAGTGACTGAGCATCGCCCGGCGTACAGAAATGAACAAGGGAAGGATCGATGACTCCTTTAAGCGGCGGAATATCCGCACAGACCGTTGGTTGCCCAGCCGCCAGATACTCAAAAACCTTGAGCGGAGAGGTGTCGCGCAGGAAGAATGGATGATCGGATGCGGGGGCGGGATACACACAGACATCCGATGCGGCAAGTGCGGAAGGAACGCGAACATTGTGGACCGGACCTTCAAAGCGCACGTCTTCGGAGAGTAGCCCTGCACGCGATGCGAACAAGCGGTATTCCTCCACTTTTTCGCGAGGTCCGCCGATAATCCAGAGAAAAAATCGTTCTTCCGCTACTTCTCTCCCCTCCGGGGAGAGACCGAGTGAGGGACTCCTACCATGCCATTGTTTTAATAGTGCGGCTGCGATGATCAACTCGCGCACTCCTTTCTCGATCGTCCCGCGGGTCACCAGGGAACCGACGTAGACGATCACCTTTCGGTCGACTGATAATCCCCACTGTCCGCGCGCTTCTTTCTGGGAAGGAAGAACGGCAAACTTCAATGGATCCACACCGTCTCCTTCCACCATCACGCGATCCGCTGGCAACCCCCAGGAGAGTAATTCGCGACGCATCGGTTCGGTGAGGCACACGACCATGGCACAGCGACGACAATCGGAAAGAAAACGCTGTGTGCGTCGCGGCAGCGTATGGAGCTCGAGCACCACAGGCGTTTGAGCAGAGAGAAGGGCGGGGAGCAAATGTGATGAACGCGTGTAGATCAGGTGCGTCGGATGAGCAGAAAGCCACATGCGAAGCGCTTTGGCATATGATCGCATAGTGAAGAAGAAGACGAGAGCGCCCGGGACCCACCAGGCACGATGCCCGTCGAATGTCGGCAGTCGCACGACGGAGAGCGGCTCGGCAAGTCCGTAGTACGCCTGAGCATCTTTGTGGACGGTATTCGCCACGTCTGGCGCTACGATCGTCACAGCGTGCCCAAGCAGGCTCAGCGCCGCACACACCTGCGCGATCTGATGGCCGTGAGCCTTTTCAGTCGGGAAGCGTGCCTGTGAGACAAAGGTAATCTGCATATGAAGATATAGTCGATCGTTCAGAGAAAGAGATGTTTGGTAGCGTACCGCAGAAAACTCACGGCGGAGAGATGCTGCTCAAATACTTCCCGCGCTTTGTGTTGCATCGCCATGAATCGATCAGCGGAACAATGCTGCCAGAAATCTGAGACCACCTGATCAATATGCGCAATATCAGCAAGGGACACGCGCAGAATAAATGCCGAGTAATCAATCAAGCGATCCAACGGAAGTGCGCAATCCGTATCTATGAGGATCGGTACGCGGCCCATACTCAATGCTTCAAAGAATCGCAGTGAGTAATTACCATCCCCACGGATACAGAGCGTAAAATCGGATGTTCGCATATTTTCGACATACGCGCGACGAGCAATGTCCGGATCCAGACGGATCGTTGCCGCATGGGCGGAATGACTGGAGCGCAGAACGATGTTGGGCGAGACACAGGTACTCGCAGCCAGTACGGCGATCGCCCGACGACGCAAGCGCAGGCCCTTGATACGCGACTCCCAGTGCACCTGACCCGCAAGTCCGGCGAGCATGCGCCAAGGAAGAGCCTGAAGGAATGTTCCAATGGCATTCTTCAAATTCTTAAATTCCGCCCATCCGCAGAAGCCAACAACAGGCAAGCGCCCACCTTTGATCCGAAGCTCCAAGGGGACGCTCCGCGCCAGATCCTCCGCATAGGCCGGCATCATGACATCCTGCGGACGAAGCTGAGAGAGATACTGAGATGTACGAAAAACCCGTGCGTTGGGCAAAGAAACAGGGCCCGTTCCATCCCCATGCCAAAAAACAACGATGCGCTTATTCAAATGCCGTGAAAGTTCGGCATACTGATCAAGGTATGCGCGGCGATTGGCAACGAGCGGAAAGTTGTGCGCCAGAAGAAGGACATCCGCCTCTTCCGGCCGCTGCACGATCGTCACCAGCGGATCATGAAAATCGCAAAAGGCATTCTGAAAGAGCTGACGACCCTGACCCTCCTTTCCCAAATTCGGGGTCAGAAGCGGAATGACCGGAATGCCGGGAATGCGCTCAATCCACACGTTCAACATACAACCAGTATAGGCCACTTATTTGGCCGATGTGCTCCAAAAGAGACCTTTCTCAATGCATATGCGTGTTCTCGCCATGCATAACCTTGCGAAGGCAAAGAGAATGGATGAGACTCCTTTTTGCATGACAATTATTGCCACCCTCAAGAGACGCGCACGTGCTGTTTTTAAACCGGAGAAGGTGATACACCGCGGGCACATTCTGCCGAGCAAGAACTTACGATTCGGCGGAGTGCATTTTCAGGATCATGAAGCGTTCCTCTCCGCAGGCGAGAACGATGCTCGCAAATTGCAGAAATGGTGCGGGCTAAAGAACGACAGTAGGATCCTGGATATCGGCTGTGGCACGGGACGTCTGGCTATTGGCATTGCAAGTATCCTCGGAAGCGTGCGGAACTATCAAGGAGTGGACGTGAGTGAGACCGCCATTGATTGGTGTGCGAGGAATATCACCCCCCGACACTCCGCATTCCGCTTTCTGTGGATCAATACAAAAAACGAGCGCTATAACCCGAGTGGCAAGAGTGTTGCTACAACATTTCGTTTTCCATTTGATGATACGTCCTTCGATGTGATTCACCTCTACTCCGTCTTCTCGCACATGCGTTCTCAAGATATTAGAACGTACTTGCAAGAATTTCGCAGACTCCTTGCGCCTCATGGAGCAGTCTTCCTCACCGCCTTCGTGGAGGAGAATGTAAAAGACGAAGAAGAAAATCCTTCTGACTACCAGCGGGAGTGGAAGGGCGCCCTGCACTGCGTGCGCTTCGCGCTGCCTTTCTTTACGCATCTCGTAGAAGAAGCTGACTTGCGTATCGATCGCATTGACCACGGTACGGAAACAGACGGCCAGAGCGCCTTTGTCTTGCGACTCCGCTGATCCATGGCACGGACCTATGACCAACTCCTCGGCTACGTCTTCCGGAGAAATAGCGTGATCTTCGCACGCAGAACCTGGTGGCCCACGCTCAAATACTCCCTCACCCGTCCCGCACTCCCGCCGGGGGATACGCCGGTACTGTGTACCATGAATATTCTGCCGCCCATGATGACGGTATGGCATCACCTGGCGCGCAAGAATTTGGGGAACAACGTGGATATTGTGATCTTCGACTGCACGGGAAGATTGAATCCTCAGGATTTTCCGGATGCTCGCGTGCTGCCCTTCCTCAATTTCTATGCGTCGACCAAATGCGACGAATGCATCCGACAGATCGCCCGCAACCGACATACGGTATGGCTGTGTGACGATGATATGTTCCCGCTCTCCAATGAATGTCTGTCGATCCTGCGGCGGGAATTTGCCATGCCGTTGACTGCTTCGGTGAGTTTTCGTCCGCGTGAGTGGTGGGAATTCGATTTCGCAGGAAAACGCGTACAGCCCAGCTCCAGCTACTGTGTTGCGATTGATCGAGATATCTTTCTGCGCGAGCAACTGTCACTTGCGCCTGCGGCGAACAATCCCCACCCGGGCACCCACTCCCGCCCGCCGCGACGTTACGATACGTTCGATAAAGCCAACGAAATCCTGCTGCAGCGCGGCTACCGCTGCGCGATCGTGACGCCGGAAGAGCGTGCACGTTGCGTGGCGGAATTCAGCGGTTTGAGCGGCGCGGTGATGTTGCTGCACTATTTCAAGACATCACAACAAACACTCGAGTACTTCCAAAGCGCCCCAAAAGAACGCTGGAGCGGCAACATGCTCTTCGGCATCGTCTCCGCCATGATGTCCGTTCACGCCATTCAAGAGCTCTACACCGCATTGAAAGGAAAAGCCTACCCGCTCCCCTCACTCCCAAGCCGTGACGAACTTCTGAGAATTATCGACGAACGAAAAACATTCATCCGACCGGATCAGACACTGGACGCGGTGGATAGAACAACCGATCGCCTGCGTTCGGCACTCTAAATTCCCTGACAACACTCACCGCCTTGAAGACCGTGGTTCATTTTACTTCCACATTCATACCAAAGAGCTTCCAGGATGAATCCTCGTATACATACTGCAGCTTAAAGAGCATCTTCGTCGCCTCAATGCGATAAAAACCCTGCAGAAGAAGAGTGCCGCTTTCATCAATGAGAGGCTCTTCGTTCAAAATTGGCCCCGAACGAACGGATCGCTGCACCTCTCGTGCGAAGGGAAGAAACCCGGCAAAAGCCGTGGCGATTTTTTCGGTAGTCGCTTGTTTACGCCAGAGCGTAGAAACGTTTCCATAGAAATCGGTAAAATCATTTTTAAGGAGCGCCTGGGAGAAATCCTCCATCGTTGCACGCACAATGGATAATGCCTCTGCTTGACTGGGAGTGGCGATCTTTGGCCCCTGATGCGGCACGGAAACGTTTTCCGGCTTCTTGTTTTGCTGTGACAGAGGGGCATTCCCAAGACCACCCCACGCAAACCCTGCGATCCCGGCACCGATACTCAGGATAAGGAGCAAAAGGAGGAGAAAAATTTTCCGTTGGCATTTCATATGGTGAAAGGGGGAAATCGTCATTCCTATGACTGTGGGCACTGTAAGAGAAATACTTTTGTGATCGGAGCGCTTTTGGTTTGGAACAGCGCAGCTCCAACGGAAGTCACGCTTTGATCAATGAAAAATGCCGGACACTGCTCTTTCAAGCTCGAGACGATCCGAATATCGGGCCGGAACACTCCCGATTGCCATGTCCAGTAATTCACGGAATCCACAAGCACCGTGCTCCCATAGGGCGCTTCGGAATTAATGTAGTCACGCGCAAGCGAGATGCCAAAGAGTCCCTCGGAAGAAAGGCCAAGATCTGAAGGAATATGACCAACCGTTTGATCGAACCACGCATTGCACTGACCGTAGGCATACACGCAGAGTGCGCCGGTGTGGAGCGCGAGTGTCAGAACGGCGACAAAAACGAATATCATCCTCCGGGAGCGTTTCTGCCAAAGATCCAAAACTGCAACAGTCGCAAACCCCAGCAAAATAGGGTAACCGGGAAACGCGAAGCGGATCCCCTTCACCCACCAGATCAGAGCAAAAGCAGAACCCGCCATCATGCCCAAGACCAGAAGTGCATTTCGCTTTCCTTCACGCCACAGGCCCCAGAGTGAAAAACAGAGAAGCACGGGGAGAATATTATGAAGAGGATTGAGGTAGTAAAGGAAGTTGCGCCACACTTCACGCAGAAGAGACGGCGTCTGCGCTTGGAATTCGGATGTGTAGGAGGTGAAGAGCGGATTGCCGAAAACGATCGCATTACGCACAAGCCACAGACCAAAGAGGCCAAGGGCAAGACATGCCCCTCCCCATAGATACGCAGACTTCAGATCCCGCGGACGCTTACGGAGGATGAAGAGCGGATAGAGACCAAAGAGCAAAATACCGTTATAACGCGTGAGACAAGCGAGCCCCAAAAAGACACCGGAGAGCAGGTACATCTTTTTACGATCATCGGCAGCCTGGAATGCCGCGAGCGATCCCAAGAACAGCGCTGTAAAAAGCAAGTCCGCACTCCCGAGGATCGTCATGAGCACAAACCCGTGATGCAATGCCAGAAAGAGAATTGCGAGTGACGCCACCGTCGTGCCAAAGGGACGCTTCAGTAAAAAGAATGTTGCAGCCAGCACTCCCATCCCCGCCAGAAGACTGCTCACTTTCATCCCCATCTGGCCCCCGATGAGCCAAACGAAAGGATAGGAGAGTAAAGGATGAAGCGGCAGATGCTTGGCGTAGGGAGCACCGTCCAGCACGTAGCTTCCCGTGTGCCAGAGGCTTGCCCCCAAACGCATGTAGACCGATGTATCGCTCGTAATGGGCAGTCGCAGACCGGGGAGCCAGAGGAATAGAAGGATGACGAAGCACAGCCCAAGAAATAAGAATCCATGAAGCCAAGTGCTTGGGGCTTGAGACTTGATCACAAAGGAGGGAGAGCATCCGTATCCGCAATGGACCAGCCGCAGAGATGCCAGAGACGCACCCATTGCATTCGAAATACCTGCCACCCGTACTGGAAGCAACGAAAGACCAGCAAGCGCAATGTGGGAGCGGTCTTGGACATACCTGATCGACGCATATCGTATGCGAATGGAATTTCGATCGTTGCCATTCCAAGAAGCTTGGCTCGAACAATGAGATCGATGAAGTACTCACCATGGCTGCCACGGAGACGAATTTTCTCTAGGGCCTCTCGTCGAATGGCGATAAAACCGCTCGTATAATCAAGAAAAGAAGGAAAGAGCAGATACCGCATGACAAAGCATCCGAGAGAGCTGATCACAATCCCAAGGCGCGAATCACCTGATTCGATTGTCAGTGACTTCTGCTTCCCTCCGGGCACGAACCGCGAGGCCACGGCAATGGCATACCCTTCGGCGACCTGCTGTAACAAGAGAGGAATAATGGCGGGCGGATGTGAGAAATCACAATCCATCCACACGATGGTATCGCCACGGGCAAGTTGAATGCCGCGCCAGATGCTCTGAGTCAATCCACGATCGGATGTGCGCGTCTCTAAGCGCAGACCAGGAATACGCTTGGAATCAATGAGCTCCTGCGTCAGACGCGATGTTCCGTCCGGTGAGTTGTCATCCACCACGATAATTTCATGCGGCAATGCGATGACACGATCGATTGCTTCGATGAGCGGAATAATATTCCCTGCCTCGTTATAGGTAGGAAGAATGACGGAAACGAGACGAATACTGTTTGGCATAGAAGTGAAGAGCGAGTCTTTGACTCAAAAAAAACAGAATCAACGCCGTGCACCTTGAGCAATTTCCCGCAGCGCAGCGCAAACAGTTTCAATCTGTTCTTCGGTGATGGCAAGTCCGGAGGGCAGGTAGAGCCCCTGTTTGGCGATGCGCTCAGTTACGGGAAATGCTACTTGCGTCGGAAAACGCTTGGCAATGGCGGGTTGGCTGTGACAGGGAAGGAAGAATGTGCGCGTATCAATCCCGCGAGCTTTGAGCGCCTCCGCCAGCTGATCACGCGTCATGCCGAATGACTCTTCCACGAGGATGGCGTACATCCAGTACACATTGAACGCGTAGTCTTTCGTCACGGGAAGACGCAACCCGCGAACGGAGGAAAGGCGACTGTTGTAATGCGCCGCCATGCGCTGCTTGGTTTCTACGAATTCTTTCAGATGTTCCAGTTGCCCCAATCCCAGTGCCGCCTGCAGATTAGTCATGCGATAATTGAACCCGAGTTCCGCATGGGCAAACCGATGACCGGGAACGTGAGAGAGATCCTTGAACGATCGAACCCGCGCCGCAAGCGCATCGTCGTCGGTACAGACCATGCCTCCCTCGCCCGTCGTAATGATCTTGTTCCCGTAGAAGCTGAATGCGCTGATCGTGCCCAGCGATCCGCAGGGCTTACCGCAATACAGGGCACCATGCGCTTCGGCCGCATCCTCCAAGACTGCGATGCCGCGGTCCTTTGCGAGTGCGAGAATGGGATCCATATCACAACTGTGACCATAGAGGTGCACGGGCATGATGGCCTTGGTGCGAGATGTCACCGCAGCAGCGATCTTTGTGGAATCCAAATTATATGTTTCCTCCTCCACATCCACGAAGACAGGGGTAGCCCCCGTGTACAGCACCGCAAAGGGTGAGGCGATCATGGTGAAATCCGGGACGATCACTTCATCTCCCGGACCGATCTCAAGTGCGGCGAGCGCACAGTGCAACGCTGCGGTCCCGCTGGCAACGGTCATGGCATGCCTCACGCCGATCGCGCGCGCAAACGCCTGCTCGAATTTTTCTATGGCGGGACCTGCCGAAGAAATCCATCCGGTATCCAAGGCCTCTTGAACGTAGCGTTTGGCTTCCGCAGTGATAACCGGCTCGTTGACGGGGATGGCATGCACACTCATGGAGCGGGGCGGAATACTTTATCCTGCTGCATAAAAGGCCCCTGTTTCACTTCCATGATCCGCGCATCCTCCAGAATCGTGATGGCATGACCCCCATGCAAGAACAGGATGCACTCCCCCATCGTAAGCTCACACTCCTCCACGGTCTTCCATGCCTCGTCGTAGATGGCGATGGAAACCTTTCCCCGTTCAATGGAGAGAAATTCTGCGGGATGTTCCAAATGAATATTTCGAGGAAGATGACGATGCGGTGCAGACGCATACCCCTTCGACCGTTCAAAGAATCCCACCTGCAGAGGATCCTCGTTACGAGATGCAAATCGCACCTCATCAGATACCGCGATGTTGCGACGAAAGACTAGCGCATACGTAATCCCTTCCCGCTCGATATGTTGAATATCGTCCATGCCGTAGATTCTAATCTGGAGCGAGCCCAGATGCACCCCATTGCTGTATTTTCTCAATCATAGATCGTGAATTTAAGGGGATCCACGGCATAATAATGCGAAATTTCTCTGTGCCAGGACTGAAAAATACATGTACTCTTGGAGAAAATGGCGGCTCCCAAAAAAGCTCTCATCACCGGCATCACGGGGCAGGATGGTAGCTATCTGGCGGAGCTGCTGTTGGAAAAAGGATACGAAATACACGGGCTCGTGCGCAGGGTTTCCACCCTTCAACGGGAACGAATCGATCATCTCTTCTCTGACGCGTGGCATCCCAAGGGCAATATCGAACTGCACTACGCCGATCTTTCCGACTCAAGCTCCCTCATGCGTGTTCTGCAGAAAGTGCAGCCAGATGAAATCTACAACCTTGCCGCGCAATCACATGTCGGTATCAGTTTTGATATACCGGAGTACACGACCGATGTGACGGGAGTCGGTGTGGTGCGGATCCTGGAACTCGTTCGTAACATGAAGTTGCCCGCACGTTTCTACCAGGCAAGTTCCAGTGAACTCTACGGAAAGGTGCTGCAATCTCCTCAGACGGAACTTACGCCGTTCTACCCACGCAGTCCGTACGCATGCGCAAAAGCCTATGCCTTCTACATCACCAGAAATTACCGCGAAAGTTACGACATGTTTGCGGTGAACGGCATCCTCTTCAATCACGAATCCCCTCGTCGTGGACGCAATTTTGTCACTCGCAAGATAACATGGGGTATTGCGGCCATGATGGCAGGCAAACAGCAATGTCTCTACTTGGGCAACCTCGACGCATGCCGTGATTGGGGATATGCCAAGGAGTATGCGGAAGGAATGTGGCGCATGCTCCAACAGGACACTCCGGATGACTATCTGCTGGCAACCGGCCGCACCGTCTCCGTTCGTTCGTTCCTGGAGCTATGCTTGGACCAGGCAAAGATTCCATATGAAAAGCATGGTGCCGGAAAGGAGGAGCAGTACATAAATCGTTCAACGGGCGAGACCATCGTTGCTGTGGATCCGCACTACTACCGTCCATCGGAAGTCGACCGCTTGCAGGGGGACCCCTCCAAGGCAAAAATCAAGCTTGGATGGGAGGCAAAGACGACCCTCACGGAATTGGCCAGCTTGATGCTGGAGGCGGACTTCCGCTCGTTCGGTCTCTCGCTACCTTCTTGATACCGCTTCTGCGTTTTTGCCCTCTCTGCCATGAGATATACTTCTAGAAATCACCCAAAGGAATGAAGAGGCTCCTTCGTCATCTTCCGCAATTCGCCCTCTATGTATTAAGCGGCGGTACGGCAGCGATCGTGGATTTTGGAGGATATTCTCTGCTCCTCCACTTTGGCGTCTGGTACGTCACCGCCTCGGTTATCAGCGGAGTGTTTGGCTTTGCCACAACATTCCTGATGAACAAGTATATCGCCTTCCGCAAAAGGTCGGCCATGCTCCGGCATCTGATTCGCTTCTGTGTCGTAGATGTCTTCAATATTCTTGCCATCACCCTCATCCTCATCGGACTTGTGGACGGACTGGGCATGGAAAAACAAGTTGCCAAACTCCTGGCCATGGGAACAGTCGTTCTGTGGAATTTTCTCCTCTACAAATTCTTTGTCTACGTTTGAGAGACGATAGGAGCCTGCGCCCCAAAGATCATGTCACACTAACAATTTGCCCTGCGCTTAGGCGCGGAGCGCCGCAGTGCAGGAACCAAACCATTCGCGGCGCACAGGGGGGAAGCACTGTGCTGCCACAAAGAACAAGCCGTCACGAAGGCAAGCTCTGCCTGCCCGGAGCGACACGTCTTAGGGAAGGGTAAGCTCGTGAGGGGGGCACCGTAGATGGCCCTTTTGCGATTCATTCCGCTCCAAACTGCCGAGCAATTGATCGACAATAAGCGCACTCTCCATTTGAGAAGCATTGTAATTACGTGGTACATCCACCCCTGTAATGACAGAGGCAAGAAGGAGTCCGTGCAGCTGCTCCCTCGTGATGTCGGCACACTGAACTTGCGGATGATCAAAACGCACTACGGAGATTCTCAACGCAGAACCTTGTTCTGTCGGACGTTTATTGACCGTCATGTTGACCACCACATTCCTGTCTCCTGTGTGAACCGCAAATGGCATATCGGCATTCTGGTCACCGATGATGATTCTCCGCACAGAATCAAAGGTGATTCGGCAGACGCGCCTTTCCCCAAGGGCGCACAAAACCTCCTCCGGCTGAAACGTGATACCGCATTCCGGAGTGAGAGCCTCCATCCCGCAATGGAAGCGCTTAACACACAATTCGTCAAGAACATTGCGGCATCGGGAATAATTCGAGGTACCATGCAGCCATGCAAAGCATCTGTGCTTTTGGTTGTTTTGATCCCTCGGGAGCTCGTTCGTGGGTGATCCGCACGGGGCTTGAAAAAAATGGCTACAGCATAACATTTTGCAATACTTCAGAGCCCGGGCTCGTCCGGAAATTCCTGGATCTTGTGCGACGATGGAAAGAGATGGCTGCGAGCGCAGACGCTCTGTATGTGGTGTTCCTGGGTCACTACTACATGCCGCTCGCATGGTGGCTGGGGAAACGCAGGGGAATCCCCGTAATTCTTGATGCGTTCCTCTCTCTCTATGACACGGATGTCTGTGATCGTCGCCGTTTCTCGCCTTGGAGCCCGCATGCCTGGCTCCTCTGGTTGGTCGACTTTTTTGCCTGCCATCTTGCTTCCGTAGTTCTTCTGGAAACGGAGGAGCACAAAGAATACTTCATGCGGCGCTATGCGCTGCGCCCGGAAAAGATCCTCGTGCTCCCCATCGGTTCCCGAACGGATCTTTTTCTGCCCGAAGAGAAACAAGAGGCCTCTCATCAATCGTTCATCGTGGAATTCCACGGCTCCTTTATCCCGCTCCAGGGAATCGAAACTATCTTGCGGGCAGCCAAAGAGCTTTCAGAAGAACCCGTCATATTTGACATTATCGGAAAGGGACAAACGTATCCCGCCATGCGCACACTCGCCCAAGAACTCAAGCTCACCAACGTGCGTTTCAGCGGGAATATTCCCATGGAGGAAATCCCCGCCCGCCTGCATAGCGCAGATATCTGTCTTGGAATATTCGGATCAACAGCAAAAACCCAGCGTGTCATCCCCACCAAGGCCTATGAAATTCTCAATTGCGGATGCCCGATGATCACGGCACGCACACCCGCCATCGAGCGACTGCTCCGTGATCGCTGCCATGCTCTTTTGGTTCCCGCAGCAGACCCCAAGGCCCTTGCGCAGGCCATTGTGGAATTGAAGAATGACTCGAATCTGCGGGAAAACATCGCTCAGAACGGAAGACGATTATCGTTGGAATTGTTCCAACCGACGACTATAGTGACCCCGCTCGTTACCTGGCTTAAAAGCCGTCTTCATGGGTAAGAAAATCTTCATTACGGGCATCGCCGGATTCCTGGGCAGTCACCTTGCTGACCGCTGCCTTGCGCTGGGTCACGAAGTTGTCGGATGCGATAATCTCATCGGCGGCTACCTGGATAATATTCCCGATGAAGCAGAGTTCTACCAGTATGATTGCGGATTTCTCAACTCAATGAAAAAAATCATGAAGGGCGTGGATACGGTCTACCACTGCGCGGCCACCGCCTACGAGGGCCTAAGCGTCTTCTCTCCGCACCTTATCACCCAGAACACCTTCCAGATCACATCGACGGTCGTGACGGCTGCCATCGGCAGCGGAGCACGGCGCTTTGTCTACTGTTCGAGTATGGCGCGCTACGGCAAGCAGGATCGCATACCCTTTACCGAAGATATGACCTGCAAACCTCAGGATCCTTATGGCATCGCCAAGCTCGCAGGGGAAGCGCTGCTCAAGAACCTGTCAGATACTCATGGCATGGAGTATGTCATCGCCGTTCCGCACAATATCATCGGCTCACGACAGAAGTACGATGATCCCTACCGAAACGTTGCAAGTATCATGATGAATCTCATGCTGCAGGGACGCCAGCCGATCATCTACGGTGATGGCGAACAGAAACGCTGCTTCAGTTTTGTGCAGGATGATCTTCAGGTCTTGGATAAGCTCATCGACGCCAAAAATGTCCTCTCGGAGGTCATCAATATCGGTCCGGATGAGGAATTCGTTTCGATCAATGAGCTTGCAAAGATCATCGCCGACATCCTCCACTTCCGCCTGGATCCTGTATACGTCCCCGATCGTCCGCAGGAGGTCAAACTCGCCACCTGCTCAGCGCAAAAGGCCCGCAGTCTGCTCGGCTACCGCACCACCACCTCGCTCCGCAACGGATTGGAAGATATGGCAACATGGATGCAGAAACGCGGACCCAAGAAATTTCGCTACACCTTCGATATTGAGATCGTGAACGCCAAAACTCCACGAACATGGACGGAGCGAATGTTCTGAAAGAACTCTCATCCTCTGCAAGGTCCGGCATGACCGCCAAATAAGATTTGAATGCGAAACCATTTTCCCTTCTTCATTTTTTGAGCCTCTTCTCTGGCGCCTTGCTACAGAAATCCAAGTCGAACTTTTAGCATCATGAAAACCCCCATCCACGCATCGCGAAATTTGATCTTCTTTCCTTGCGCACGCGAGCGTGGCCGATAGGTGATGGGAAGTTCGATGATCCGGATACCGCGCTTGAGACATTTGGCACTGATTTCCGCCTCCAGCTCAAACCCGTTTGCAGTGAGCGCTAGCGAGCGCATGAGATCGGTGGGCAGCAACTTGTAGCATGTGTAGGAATCCGTAATGCGCGTAAAGAACAAAATGCTCAAGACCGCACTCAATACCTTGTTGCCCCACAAAAATATGCGGTACCGACAGGGATTTTTCTTAAGAAACCGGGAACCGAAGACTGCGCATCCCGGCGAGACAATAGCGGTACTCAGCAGCTGACGAATTTCCTCCGGGTTGTATTCCAGATCGGCATCTTGGATGATCACGTACGGCGCACGCACATGAGCCAGGCCGGTGCGAACCGCATCACCCTTGCCGCCATTGCGCTTGGTTATCACTTGGTCCTGCGGTCGCGCAAGACGAAGGAGCATTGCATGCGAGTGGTCAAAAGACCCATCATCCACAAAGATCACCTCCGTACCCTCTCCGCTCATGGCCTGAATATGCGGAACGATTTCTTCTAAAGTACGCTCTTCGTTGAAGACGGGGACAATGATGGAAAGTTGAAGCGGCTGCATGAAGAAGGGTGATGTGCGCATCGTCTGATATTCGGAGACAGCATGCAAGGAAATCTCAACGAATGCACGAGGAAGAAATCGCCTTCTCTCTTCCCTCCATCATTTCTTCAACCAATTTTTCAATCAGTTTGGGCAGACTGTGATCGGCTGTCACTCTTCGGCGAAGCTCCTGTGCAAGTGCACTGCGATCTGAGGGGGTAAGTGCAAGAATCCGCTGTGCCACGGTTGCTAGCGACTCATCGGTCGCTCGGCAGGACTCCGGCAGGATCTCCTGAGCGGAACTACTCGAAGTAACAACAGGGCATCCGCATGCCATGGCATCCAACACCGCTTTATCCAATCCCCCGACACAGGCATGGAGTAAGAGCTCCGCATGCTGCAGGAGCGACGGCATCTCACCCGGATCCACCCACCGCACCGTGACACGCCCAAAAATCTTGAGTTCCCGTATGAGCGATTGCAGCATTGACCATTCAGCTTCGTCGGCCCGTGTGATCATCCCTCCGGCAATCTGAAGGCGATAGGTCTGCGGCAGCGCGGCGAACGCACGGAGGATGATGTCATAACGCTTAGAACGAGTAATCCGACCCACGGCAACAATGAGTCCGCTTTCACGCCGAGAAAAATCCGGTCGGAAATTATCGGTATCGATTCCATGTCCCGTCACCACTTGCTTACGATGCGGAGCGGGCAACCCTTGCACGGTGGCACAGAACACTTTGCGGACGAAGAACAGCGCCAAGCTCAGCCGCCGGCTGCCGCGACGGGTTTCGTACCAGAGATACGGACGCTTGCGGAGCAGGAACCACACCGGCCAACCCAGAATCACCCAGACCGGCGTCATATGAACCAATACGGCATCGTACTGACCTCGCAGGCGCCACTGAAGCCACCAGAAACGTATGATTTGTAACCATCGCGCTCTTCCCTGTTCCTTACCAAGCGAAACAACCGATACGTTTGGTGAGAGAGAGAACTTTCCCACACGCTGCGCCACAACCGTGAGCTGCTCCACGTGAGAAGAAAACACCGTCAACCATCGGTGAAAGAACCCCAAAATCGGATCGGAGGAGTCCGCCTTCTGGGTGACAATGAGCAACTTCATGCGCGGGGAGACACAATGGACTTTAGAAAATCAGCATACTGCTTGATGAGGGCGACTCGATCAAAACGATCCAAGATCTTGCGCGCTTCCGTTCCCAGCCGATCGCGTTCTCCGTCATCCGCGATCAGGCGCATGATCTTGCGGCGCAGATCACCCTTGCTGCCGTCCGTGAAGAGTCCGTTGATGCCGTCTTCAATGACCTCTGGCATCACGCCCACCGGAGTCGTGATCACCGGCATGCCCATCCCCATGGCTTCCAGGGCCGTACGAGGTCCTCCTTCGCTTTTGGAATTCATCACGAAGATTCGCGCTGTCATCACCGCGCCCGCCACATCCTCCATCGTGGGCAGCCAGCCTAAGAATGTCGCACGTTCTCCCATGCCCAATTCCTTGGCGCGCCGCTCGCAGCGGGAACGATCGGGCCCGTCTCCGATCACGAGCAGACGGATTTCCGGAATGTCCGCCACGGCCTCAATGAGATTCATAAGCTGTTTATTGGGGACGATACGACCACAGAAGGAAATGTCATATGAGACGGGTGGACGTACATCTTTGGTCAGCAAAAGACGATCCAAGTAAAAAGAAGGAACGATTTGCACTTTGTCAGTATCCACCTTCCATGACTCCAATAGCTCCTTGGCCTCCGAATTCACCACGCGCACTTTAGACGCCCGTTGCGCATTGCGCGGAAGAACAAAACGAGAGAGCCTTCGACCAATGGATTCGCCTAAAGAAGCTGCCTGCGGATAGCCCACAATATGATGGATCTCGATTGCGAAGGGAACGGCCGTGCTTTGTGCCAACCATTTGGCCCCCAATCCGTTATAGAAGGGCGGATATTCATGCACGGTCATCACATCGTGCCGATGCTCGGCAAACAGTTTTTTTCCTTCATGCAGGATCCAGAGCGGCTGGTACCAGAGCCCCCGCGGAGAGGGATGAAAATGCACATCACCTCCATTGCCCTGAGAAGAGACAGCGCCACCGCCGGTGTTCCTCTCTCCGCATGAAGGAAGAGGCGCATACGGGCAGATGATATCAATCCGATCCCAGTGCTTGCGCAGCTCCTGAAGCGTATACCAGAAGGCTCCGCGCTTGCCGCTCAGAATCGAACGATCGCCAGAAATCATGAGGAGCTTCATAACGAAGAGAAGAGGGAGAGATGATCCCTGGCCACATCCTGCCAGCTGCGCTTGGGCGGTGAAAGAGCCGCAGCTTGGGAGATTTCACCGTAGCGAGAACGAATGTCAGCAACAGATCGCGCCAGCTGTTCGGGGGTCTTTATGTCACGGAGCACCATGCCACGCGTAAGCATCTCTCCGAATCCCGTCGCACGCGTAAGGAGGACCGGCAAGCCGACTGCCCGCGCTTCCAATGCAACATTGGGGCTCATTTCCGTAATGGAAGGGAGGACGAGCAGATCGTGTTCGGCAAACACTCTCGTCTTGGCCTCACCCCTCTGGATGGGAACAAACTCCACGCGTTCCGATAGAGCGAGTTCTGAGACCAAAGCACGGAGCGAATGCTCCATGGGGCCGTCCCCCACCAGAGAAAGAGAACACTGCGGAAGGAACGCGAGCGCACGCAAGAGAACCATCAAGTTCTTGAACCCCACAAAGCGCCCCATGAAGAGCAGCCGAAATGGCGAATGCGCCGTATGCAGAACCTGTGTACCGGCAGGCAGGGCATTCTCAATGACCGAGTGCATGGGCAACCGGAAGCATTTGCGATAGAGCGTCTTCTGAAAATCCGTGGAGAAGACGACGTGATTAAAGGAGGCGAGAATCTTTTGTATGACGAACATGGAACGCGGCCGGGACGCATACCACTCCTTAAGACTCTTTACCCCGCCATGATCCGTGTACCGCTCCCAGAAGAAATCTCCGCCAAGCCTCAGGACCTTCTTGGGCCCCTTGAGCCGCGCAAACATCAGGGGCACCCCCACGCTCACCGAAGAAAACGCCTCTACGATATCCGCATTACGAGCGACTTTTTTCAGCACTCTGGCATACCGTAACCATCTGAGCAACGGGCCGCCATTTTTTGAAACATGAATCACTTTCCATGGATCATTTTGCATTTCCAATTGCTTATTATTCATTCGCCCATATGTGACCACACTCACCTCATGTCCAGCATGCGAAAGCTCCTCCGCAAACGCACGGACGTACGTTGCCGGGCCGCCGATGTCGGGCGGATAGATCCCTGTGGCAAGAATAATCTTCATAGCGGGCTGCGAATATTTCTGATCATGGGATTCGTAACGCGAGTATAGCGCTGTGTCGTGCGGATATTGGCATGTCCGAGCAGTTCCTGCACGTAGCGCACATCGACTCCGTTCTCCAACAAATGTGTGGCAAAGCTGTGACGAAGCGAGTGGAACGTGGCGGGAACGGCAATGTCGCTTGCAGAAAGAGCATGTGCAAAGACCATCTGCGCAGTTCGCGCGGAAAGTTCTCCTCCGCGCTCGCTCTCAAACACAAGATCGTTCCCCGCCTTCCCCGCAATCAAACGTCGAAGATCCGTCCTGATGCTCTCCGGGAGCACCGTCACACGATCCTTCTTTCCCTTCCCCTCCCGTACGTGCACCGTGAGTTCTTGCAAATCCAGATCCCCCACGCGCAAGTGAATGACCTCGCTCACCCGCAAACCGGCACCGTACGCAATGGCAAGGAGCAGCCTGTGCTTAAGGTTCTTTACGGATGCAAGGAGCCGATCAATATCTTGTCGAGAAAGAATTGCAGGAAGCGCACTCGCCTCTTTCGCAGGACGCAGAGCAATTTTTTGCCGGGACCGAACGACTTCGCGATAGAAGAACTTGATGGCATGAAGAAGAAGATTGCGGGTCGATGCCGAAGAGCCACCCTGTTCCCGTTTCAACAGAAATGTCCGGATGCTCTCCTCGTTCATCGTGGAAATATCAGAAGACTTGAAGATGAAGTACTGGTGCAATGCCTGAAGGTACGTATCGATCGTCCGACGACTGAAGCCCCTGAGGCGCATCTCCTCCTCTGCGCGCTTGAGCGTCTGTTCCAGGCTCAAACCCTTCGTTTGATTAACCATCATATCTTGCATTTATGTCATCCTATCTTGCTTCGTATAAGATACAAGAAAATACCATTAGAAATGAGAATGTGCGCATAGGAGGGAGTTATATGACATACGTCCTTTTCCTTTTTCGGCTGATGCCTTACTGCTCGTAAAAAATCCGATTTTGTTTCTTTCTTGATGAGGGGAAAAGAGGAGTTCGCCCCGCTGCGGCGGGGCTCAGTTTTTTGATAGGGGGATGTTTTTGTTTTGTATTTGTGTGTGTTGAAAAGTCGTTTCTACTTCCACTTTGTTTCGACAAGCCAACCTGTTCTTCCCATACAGTCATAATCCTGCCCTTTCGTTTTGTGCGGATTCAAAGCCGTGCTTTGCTTCCTCTTGGTAAATCTCTTCCCGCACACCGTGCACTCATAGATGTACGTTGGTCCATATGTCTGTACCCTTGGCGCACGCACACTCCGTGTCGTTGTGAATGGGTTTACTGCTTTGATCGGACGTATGCGAGTGGAGGAACGTTTTTCGGGAATTATCGGAGCCGGAGTGACGTTGCTGCTCATCGTGATTTCAATGTCATACACCGGCGTAAATGACTGTTGCGTCACCGTTGCACTTTCGATGCGGTCAATCCGGTACGATCTCGGCTCTCCGGTTTTCACTTTCCGCGCGGCGAGAATGATATTTCCTTCCTGCGTTTGTTTAAGCGCGTACGGCTCGATGAGGCGCGTGCTGCCATCGTACCCCAATTGCACACAGAGGCGATTTGAGGCCGCAAACCTGATGGCTTCGATCGGTGCACCTCCCCAATGCGATACGCCTGCAGGTGGCCTCCATGTTGTGACGCTCTCTCTTGTGCGTATTTGTGGAAGTTTCTGCTCCTCGCTTCGTCCGTGCAGCCATACGAAGAATGCCGGAAGCTCACCGAAGAAGTGATCGAAGGGCGGCAGTTCCTTGAGCTGATGCTTGAGCATGTTGCTCCACTCGGACTTGAGTTCATCCCGGAACTTCGACTGGAGGATCGTCTCATGCGTCACGAGCGCGATGCCTTTCGCGCGACACTTCTCCGCAAGTACCCTCGCGACCTCTTCCCTATGCAACGCGGAATCATGCCGCCAATACAGGTTGATGATGTCGTACAGATCACGCGGGCGGGACCGTTCGCCCATCGCACGGATCTTCTCCGCGAAGACCTCGGGGTAGCTGTAGCACAGCACAGCGGCATCCCCGGGGAGCGCATCACTGTACGCGTGCTGAATGGACCTGCGCACCGGTTCCGTGACGATCGTTTCTCTCGTCGTGAGATCGAGCTTGATGCTGAGCGGCGCGTGCGACATTCCGGTGAGGCTGCGGAAATAGAGCTTCCCCTCCGCCGATGCGCCGTCCGGGCGTAAACGGAACGTCGGAGGCTGCACGGCAAAATCGATACCCGACTGCTCCGATACCCTGCCAAGCACCGCAACAATGATGCTCTTGAGGAGTTCGCTATCAATCGGAGTCTCCGGTAGCAGAGAAAAATCCAGATCTTCAGAGAATCTCCACGTCTCCGTAAAGCACTTTTTGAGACACGTACCGCCCTTGAAGACCCACCTATCCATGATTTCCGGTTGCGTTCCGATGCCCCAGAGCACCCACCCGAGCGCGAAGTCCCGCTCCACCGTCGTGAGCGGCAAGCCCCATTCACTAGCCGATTCCTGGAGTTCTGCGAGCGGGATCATGATGATGGTTCGATCGTAGCATTGAGGACGAGATTCCACCGCGTATTTTTCTTCCTCGTGCTTGCCGACCATGGCTGGTGCGGCAGATCGGGATCAAGGTACGCAGTGCCTCTCCCCTTTCCCTTCCTGCAGCGTTCCAAAAGCATCTTCGCATCGAGCCCCATGGTTTCGATCAGGTATCCGAGGCGCTTCCAGACGGCGGTATTGCCAAATATTTCGATGTACTCCATGAGCTTCGCATCGTCGCGGTGCTCCGACGAGAAGTACGCGGTGAGAATATCGGCTACGTGCCGGATGCCGCCGCCAAGAGATGGAGCGGAGAGAATATCCACCATCGTCCGCGAAGGATCTGAGACCATCATCTTCGCGCGTCCTCTCCAGACTGCCACGAGGCCGAAAAGCCGTTCCTTCCCGACTGTTCTCACCATGAAGCTGAATTCGCCGATTTTCGTTTCACGATGACGCACTCTCTTAGTGGTACAGACGACCGTGGTATTGAAGAGTTGATCGGTGAGACCGAAGTGCAACGCCGCACTCCAGCCGGCGATGTAGCAGGGCTCAAAGATCTTGGAAGCGATGACCCAATCGTTCTCGGTCCATGTACCGGGTGACTTGGCCTCGAGCGGTACAAGGAGATATAACCCTCTCTTCACGCGCCGGAGCCAGCCGTTTGCAGCGAAGTGCGGGAGCAGCTTCATCACTTTCTTCTCGGGTAGCTTAAGAATCCCGACGGCATCTTTTACAGTGATCGGACCGGATGCGAAGCGGTGGAGCTCCGAGAGAAATGCGCGATATTCTGCGGATATACCTCTTCCTCCGGTTGTGCCCGGTTTCAGAGAAGATGCATTTGAGTATGCAGTAGTTCTAGCCACAGAGGAAGTATTGCACAAAGAAGTGCAGAATGCAAGAGAATTGAGGGGTACGAGGTTATGTTGCGTGAAGCGCAGTCTGGCTCTTAACCCCTCGCTTCGACATTGAATTTAGATTGTTGAGATAGTCTTTGAATCCCTGTTTACCATTCAATTGATTTTTTGATCGGTCTTTTTTCTTGTAACTGTAAAATTCCGCATGATCATCTGATAATAGATCCAGGAAATCATGTGCTTGTCTCGCACCACCAGATTTGAGGGCGGTAAGAATATGCAAGCTCTTTCTGGCTCTGGTTATCGCAACGTAAAAAGCATTTTTCGTCACCCAGCTCATGTTTACATTATCAAAACCAATAATGATGACGTGTTCTGCTGAAAGCCCTTTGGAGCCGACAACTGTCATCAGCTCCACGGCCCCCATTCGTTTTACTTCAATTTCTTCCAGCTCCGCTTCCTCCTCCTCTTGGTGCTCAAGTCTTGCTGTCTCTTCCTGATTAACAGTCACACGCTCCATATCACTTTGCAGTGTTGCTTTGTCGGCAATTGAAATAAGACTAGAGATTTGCTCAAGCTTTTTTAAGATGGTATTTTCATCATCTAGGATAGTTTTGATTTGATTACATTTACTCAATGCGTTCTTGATTTCAATCACATTCAATTCGGAAAAACTCTTGTCAACCTTCACAGCTTCAACAATCAATTCATGCACCCTCTCTTTTGAGATTCCTTCATAATAAAGTACCTTTCGGAAAGTGAAATTGTTATTGGAGTTGTTTGCGAGCGAGAAATAGCTTATCAATTTGTAATAATCCTCCGAAAACGATCGCGCTTCTACTCGGTATTCATCTACGATGTTTTTTATCTTCTCTTTCTCCCTTCCATAGAAATTGACCTCTCTCGCTGGGGTTAGAATTAACAAAAAAGCATCTTTTTCTTCCCCTGCCTCCAATTTCCTCTTGCGCTCATCTATTACAGTCTTTTTGTCTTTGACAAATTTTTCAATGTAATCAACTGCGGTTTGTGGTGTAGCACATGCAATAATTTGGACTTTCGGTTCATCGCTATTAGTCTTTATCGGCAAATAAATTTTTTCTATGCAATCCTCTTCTCTGTCTTGCTGAATAAAGCAACCGGCAGTTCCCGTGATGTGAAAACTGCTTCTGCCACAAAATGGGAGCATCCCATTGGCAAAATCCTTATTTCTGTACAGATTGCGGATCAGTGTAGGCTTACTTGACTTCAGCTTCTCGTAGAGAACCTGCTCGTCGTCTCCGACAATCAGTAGGCCCTTGGGGGCATTTACCAACTGGTTTATTAGGTCTTCTTCGGCAAGATTGAAATCCTGATATTCATCAATGATGAAATAGCTATCTCCATTGAGAGTAGAGTTTTCTGCCAATGCCTTCGTGGCACGCAAAATCAAATCGGCAAACCCGACCGCATTGTAAAATTGGCAGAGTTTAAAATAGGTTTTTTTTAACTCTTTCCATCCATCAGATTCTTCAAAATTACTGTCATGTAACTGTTCCTCAAATTTCTTTCGAGTATAGATGCTTAGGTCTATGTCGGAGAAAAAAGCAAGCACATCTCCCCACACCATATCTTTCCATGATGGTCCTATGATCCGAAAGTGCGGCAAAAGGCGCCATTCAGTCGTCCCGTGATTTATCTCAACAATGCTACGAGCAAACTTGTGCAAAGTTGATACCGTGATTCTACTTTTCTGCTCGTCAGTTAGTTTTTTGTCGCTTTCAATATCATTCTGTAAATCCGCCACTAACTTTCGAACAAAACTTGTTACAACAACACTGGCGGCTTGATCTTTTTGATACCACTGGTCAATCCTGTTTAGAAAAAGATGGCTTTTTCCTGTTCCGGGGCCAGAAACAATTAGGAATTTGACCGCTTTGTGCTGTGCAATAGCTGAAGCATTTTTGTTACGGTAATCTTCCCGTTCATTATCCTCGAGCGAATCTAATGCAGCACGTAATGTCTGTATTTCAGACGATTCAAAGGGGCTGCCGTCGTCGTTGATAAGGAATCGTATTGTCATTTTTGAGAGTTTTTCACAATTTCAATCTCCTTCGGCATGAGACCGTAAAGCTTATCAACCAACTTATCTATCTCCCGCTCCAAGGCACTTGTCTCCGCGCTTGAGTCTTCTCTTTTCGCTGTCAGGATTCGATCAACCAATTTAATGATCGGCATTTGCTCCTTTTCGGTTACATTGGGAATGGGAAGCTTCTTCCAATCATCAGGATAAAGGTGGATATTGCTACGACGATTTGCGCGGAGAAAATCACGAGCGGTGTTCGAGTTCATTATCCCGAGCAAATACTTCACGGAAAAACGACGACTCGTTTTCTCTAGATCCTCACGCTTCGGTAAATCTGGACGCGGCGGCTTCTCATCTAAGTAACGCGCCGCCTTCTTCAGTGAGTTGTTACGGACATTATCAAACAAATACCAAGGGATAAAACATACGGTGCTCTCGGTAAAATACAGTTGCTGATCGTCGTAGCAACACTTGGGGTCAGGTCCCGGACTGCGTTGGACAAGAATCTTCTCGAGGCGATCGTAAATCTCAGGGAATGTCTGTCTGCGAAAAAGTGCTGGCGCTCTGGCCGTTCCCCACTCAAGCCAACGGTGTGTTGCAGGAAGCCACATGTCGAGATGTTTTCCTTCAACAAAACGTTTTGGATGTTTCGCATCGTTCGTATCCTGAACTAAATCTTCCATTGTGAACTCTCCTTGTGCCAAATTTTCATGTGCATTCACAACCATTCCAATGGTGACATAGCAGATCGAATCGAGTCCCACACTTTTGCACAAATATGTCTGATTAATAGTGTCCTCTGGGAAAAATGCCCGATACGTCAGCTTCGCCTGCTCATCGCTTGGCAGCATAATGACATTGCCGAAAGTCTCCCGATGGACACAGCGGTTGGGTACGTTGTGTGTGCCGTCGACTTTTTGGAAACGATAAATGAGATTGTGAACGGCCGCATCGAAGATTTGTAAATTGCTGCAATAATCGAGACGGAGGATGCGAGCGTTTTGTAAGTACCACTTCTGGGCTTTTTCTGCATATTTGGAGTGGCAGAAAGCATCAGAAATAATCATCGTCGTAACGCCACCGGGTTTTAGCAGTTGATAGCCGCGTTCGATGAAAGGCACATACAAGTCCCATTTCTCCCAGAGCGTGTGAAAGCTGCCGCTATTGAGGATAGCCTTTCGCATTTTTGTATGCTCTTCATCAATATCGGCGCGAACATAGGGGGGATTGCCAATGGTAATGTCGAATCCTCCCTTCTCCCTAAACACATCGGCGAATTGCAACTTCCAGAGAAAGAAGGGGCGAACCCGCGTGCGCTTGAGCTTGGCGAGAAGGTCGCCTTTCTTCTTCTCGGTCAGTGATATTTCGATCAGTTCCCATTCCAATTCCTCGATCTGCTTCTTGATCTCATCCTTTTTCTTGCGCTGCGTCGCCTCGAAGAATAACCGATGCAGGGACTTAAGTTCATTCAGCACTTCCCCCGCGCGGCTCGGAGCATCGAACATGCTTACGTTTTCGGATTGCTTTGGTTTTGCCTGTAATTGCTTCTGGAGTGCCTGCAGTCGTTTGATCTCCAGCTGGATTTCATCTTTCCGCACGTCTTTGAGCTTTCCACTGGAATGCAGTGCGAAGTACTCCTGCTGCAGGGTGTTGATCTTGTCTTTCATGTTCGCCAGTTCTTTCTCTTTGTCTTCTGCATTATTTTCCAGAAGTTTTTCATCGAAGAGCCGGATGCCTTCGAATTCTTCGAGGAGGCTGTTGCCCTGCATAATGCGGTAATCCAGATTCGGCAGCGGCTTGATGCGCGCGATGTCGTCTTCATCCACGATTAGCGAGAGCCAGAGGCGCAGCTTGGCGATCTCCACGGCGCCGGGGTCGATGTCCACGCCGTAAAGGGATTCTTGGATGGCATGTCGCTTGAAATCGTAAGGAGTGCGGTTCTTCGCTGTGGGGAGATATGTGGAAAGCGTCTCTCTGGCGCTCACGATCTCACTCATCATGCCCACAGGAAATGCGCCGGAACCGATGGCGGGATCGCAGACACGAATGTATTCAAGCTTCTGATCGATGAGCTCTGCGTGTTTGCGGATGCTTTCCGGTAATTTGAAGGAATAACGGGGTGTTTCCTTTCCTTCGTTCGCCACGCGGCTCTCGTGCTCGATCATCATGTTCCCCGAGTAGACGAGCTTTGCGATGTCTTCCTTCGGCACGCTGCCCTCCAGTTCCGTAGCAAGGTAGTTGATGAGGCTTTCCTCGCACATGTAGTGAACAATCTCGCGGGGCGTGTAGTACGTCCCCTTCGCGCTGCGCTCATCCACCTCCAGTAAATTCTCAAACACTTTGCCGAGCATCTCCGGATCAACAGCCACCTCCTTTTCCAGCGGTTCATCTTCCTTCACGGTGAAGTTGTAGCGGTCGAAGACGTCGAGGATGCCATTCCCCGTGTCGCCCTGCTCTGTTTTCACATCATTCGAAAAAAGCTCATTTGGGAGCGTGATGTCCGTATCGATCCAGTCGTAGCTGCCGAGAGGATCAAAGAGACCGCCATTCAAAAACGGAATCTTGCACTTCAGGAATGGGTAGTAATGATCGTCATCGGAACGATCCCGCGCCAGAGAATCGTAGAAGAGAGGTTCTAAAATATCATTGAAGAAATTTTTGTGATCGGGAAGTTTCTTATCGAAAAGCTGTCGAAGGAAGTTCTTCGGTCCGGTACCCCAAGGCTTGCCACGCTCCACGCCGAACCAGCCCTTTTTCTGAAGGAAATAGAGGAACACGATTTGTCCGAGGAGCTTCTTGCCGAAATCAACGGGATCGACGCCCTTCTCCTTAAAATCCTTTCTGATTTTCTCATCAGCGGCTACAAGATCATCAAGCGCATCCTTGAGCCGGAAGAAGAGCTCCCTGTATTGCTCAAAGAAGCGCTTGGTGACCCTCTCGACGGAGAACGCTTTCTCCAGTTGCGGGAGCGACGGATTCACAGTTTCCTCTTCGAGAATGGGCAGCAGTTGCACCTGCGCCGTGTGTGATTTCTCGCCGGGTCCGACGATGTACGAAGAGCGCCGCGCGGGCGTGAAGTCCTGCGTGATCTTCTTTTTCTCCTCATCAAACGCATACTCCATGCGAATGAATGAGAAGCGCCATTCATCGCATCCTTCCGCGTAGAAAGCGACGAGTGCGGCATCCTTCAATTGCCCTCCCCGGCTGCCATTGAGGTAGCGGGAGACGAAGTTGCGCTGCATCGTACGCGCATTCCATACGGAGCTCGGCTTGATGAGTTTGACGACGAGCACGTCGATGCTCATGCCTTCGGGATCATGATACTTCCCGATGCGCTCCATGGATTGCACGCGATCCTTGTATGCATCCGGCAGCTGATTGCCTGCTTGTCTGGTGGTCGGGGTCAGTTCCAATGTATTGAAAATCTCCGATGCGAAGCGGGCAAAGCGCGCTCTATCGAAGGGATTTTCGAATGTCTCCTGAATGAGCCGCTTTGCCTCATCACGTTTCATGATTTTAAGCGGTAAAGAATTCAGAGAGGATGACTTGGCGGGGACCGGCGGTCTGCGCTGCCGATACGGTGACCGTTGCCTGCAGGAATTCCGGCGGAATGCCCGCCTTGATGATACCGAGGATACGCAGAGGATTCATGCCTTTCTCCAGTTCCTTCTCGAGGGCTTGCGAGAGCTTCTTCGTCGTCTGTTTGGGTATGCCGCCTTGGGCAAGCTCATCGATGACCTTCTGCAGAAAGAGATCATCATCCTCTGTCGGATAGGCCTTGTAGTTCCGGATGGCGGGCAGCCGGAGCACTCGCAACACCTTCATGGCGCTGTCTCTTCCGGAGCGCGTGTCTTCCTCTATGAGTTCTTCCGTGGTGGCCATCTCAAACTCGTGTTTGTTACGATCCAGCAACTCATAGAATGCCGTCGGCATCTTCGTGCGCTTGGTATCGGGAGGCACTTCGAGCATTGATGCCGCCCGGAAGAAGTCGAATTCCTGCGGTTCTCCTTTCGGGGAGGAGACAAAGAATTTCATGAGTTTGCCCTTCCTGAAAAATGTGAAGAGAGAATCCTTATTCTTTGCGTAGCTTCGTGCAGTCCGCGCTTTCTTCGGCAGATGCTTGATACGCTCAAAAACATCCTCATCCTCTTCCTGTATGTGCCGGATGATTTCGAGGTACTTAAGCTCGCTCTCTTCCTCGCCGTCCTCTCCTGTCAGAGTGTTCTTGCTCGAGAGCTTCTCAAAGAGTTCCTGGGACTTGATTTCTTCTCCTTCGGTTAAGAGCTGCGCATCATTCCCGAGCATTTCGATGAAGGCATGAATTTTGGATTCAGCCGCTTCTTTGAGCTTTATCTCATCGTTTGCTTCCTCCGTCGGAAAAAAGTTGAATGTGTAAATTGTCTTGTGATCCGTATCCACGCGATTGATACGACCCACCCGCTGCATGAGGCGCGTCGGATTCCATGGGATGTCGTAATTGATGACCACATTGCTGCGGTGAAGGTTCACGCCTTCGGAAAGGACTTCCGTCGTCACAAGAACCCTGTAGTCATCCTTCGGAGACCGCACCTTTGCATCGAAGTTTTCAATCACTTTATCCCTTGTCGGTGCGCCGGAAGACCCGTGATAGCAAATGACGCCGCCCTCAACCTTGGCACTGATATTTTTCGCAAGGTACTCCGCTGTTTCCCTCGATTCTGTAAAGATAATGAGTTTGCTCTCCCGAAAAATCTTCCTGCTTCGCAGATCATCCAGAAACTTCAGAAGCTTCGGATCGCGCGTAACGCTTTCCCAGTCCTTGAGAACTTCCCGCAAGGCGGCGAGATCGGCCTCTACATCCTTCTTGAGTTCCGGCCTGAAGTCCTTCGACTCATATGCTTTGGCCTTATCGCGATCAACAAGCCTTTGGACTGCCTCATCGTCATCTTGTTCCAGAAGTTCAAATATTTTGTTGCTGTAGTCCTTGCTGATGTAGACATGGCCATTTTCGAGAGCTTCTAAAAATTGCTCATAGGAATAGATGAAGCGTTGCAGTGTGTTCTTGAAGGCAAAGAAGCTGCTTTCCAGCCTTTTTACGAGAAGTATTTTCATAAATTTCCCGACGTTTTTCTGCGCCAGCTGCTCCGCCTGTCCGATCTTCCCCTTGTAGTAAGTCATCGGCATGTAGCGGGCATACGTGAATCCGTGTCCGATCAGTGCAATGGTCTTCTGGAAGATTGCGCCCTCCTGTTCATTGAACTGGTAATAGACGGCTTCCGGATCAGTGACTTTGGGGAAGCTCATTCCCTGTTTCTTGAGGTCTTCTCCGTAATATTTCTCGATCTCACTGCGTGTGCGCCTCACCATAAGATACTTCAGCACCTTTTCTCTGACGGCGCGGGAATTCTCTTTCACGATGCCCATGTACTCCGCAAAATCTTTCTTTCTATCCAAGCCCTTGAGATTCCTCTCGAGTTTCTTAAAGAACGCCTCCAGATCAGGCTGATTGGGAATCGTACTGTTTTTCGGCTTCTGGAAGAGCTTTATCTGGCTCAAAATGTCCGACGGCTTGTTGTTGTATGGGGTGGCGGTGACCAGAATGACCCGCTTTCCTCTGCAGATGCGTGCGAGTTTTTCATACGTCTGGTTCGATTCCGAACGGAAGTAATGCGCCTCATCGATGAAGACATTGTCATATTTTTCCGCTCCTCTCCGAATGACATGATCGAGCATGCCGATTGATTCGAAATCCGCCGCCTCTTTGAAGTCGCTGAAAACGTTTCTCCAGGAACCGGGGTTATTCACGTCAATCAACGCGGGCTTTGCCAGTACCAAGTGCCTGCCGGGTAATTGCTGGGCAAGGAGGGCCGCCATGAAAGTTTTACCAAGTCCAACGACATCGGAGAGAAAAACTCCTCCGTATTCCTCAAGAATTTTTTTGGCATTCAGCACCGCCTGCAGCTGATACTCCAGCTCTTTGAAGCGTTCGGGCAGGTACTTGTAGATGAGCGAATCATTGCGGCCCAATTGATCTTTGAAGTATTCGTAGAGAAACTTGAGATAGAGATCATACGGAGTAATGGTGTCGTTCAAATGCGTTTTATTCTCCAGTGTTTCCACATATTGCTCCGAGACATCCACAGCGCCCTTCCAGAGAGCATTGAATTTCTCAAGGGCGTAGTCATAGTCCGATCTATTTTTCAGTTCCACGTTAAACTCAAGATTTTCCGAGAGACCTGATTTAGAAAAGTTGCTCGAACCGGTAATAACTCTCCCCTTGTCCCTGTCACCCTCGTTAAACGTCATAACATAGACCTTGGCGTGAATTTTTTCCGTGGGATACGCCTTGATCACCATCTTCCCGGAACGCAGCCATTCACGAAACGCATTCACACCCTCCTCGATCGTTGGCGTATCCGGAGCATGTTCCATTTCCTGGATGATTCCTTCGGACACAATATTCTTCATCTTTGGTGTTGAGCTGAAATCAATCGCAGACTGCTGTCCGCGCGCCTCTTCTATAAATCCATACGTCCGCGGATCAGTGCTGATGCCAATGAGAATGCGGATTTTTTCGGTGTTCTTAAGCACTGGATACAAGGCATGGAAGCCGCTGACATAGAAGTAGCCAACCAGCACATCGAAGAAGCGAGTGTCTTTTATCAGAGCCGCAAAGCGCTTCTGCAGACTATGGTTTTGCTCGTTGGTAATGAATGTGAGGTCGGTAGACATAATTTTCTCTTAAATTGTACGCGCTACATGTAAATAGGCCTATCTGTTTTGTTTGTTGTTTACTGGGCTCCGGGCATTCACCCCTAACCCCTCTGCCCGTCGCCCAGACCGTTCGTCGATGCCTCAATTAAAACGGTAAAAACAAAATCGGATTTTTTTACGAGCAGTCCCACTTCGGTGGGCAAAAGGAAAAGGCCGTACGATCATATAACAGCGGCTGTACGGTTCGGGGCAGCTCCGTTTTGAATTGGAATGGAGGTCGCTGCCCCTCACCCAAACTGGCTGGCAGTCCGCCTCCCGCCTTCGCCCTCACTTCGTTCGGGTCTACGGCGGGCAGGTCGGCACATTATACTGCCAGCCAGCTTCGTACAGCCGCAAACGTTAGCTGACATTGGAAGCAAACATCGATAAAATCAAAACATGGAAAAATACTTTATCTACACAATTACCTTTCTCTACAGCATTGGTGGGTTAGTTACCTTCGCGGGGTTTTTTCCAACGATGAAAGACTTATGGAGAGGAAAACCAAGTGCCAATGTGAATACCTATATCATTTGGGGAGTAACAACATTTATCACATCACTCTATGCAATATTTGTAGTTAAAGACTTGGTTTTCAGCTTAGTAATCAATCTCCAATTAGCTGCTTGTATTATTGTTTTGATTTTAAGATTACGATTAAAGATAGGGATGAATGCTTCCAACGTCAGCTAACACGGCGTAGCCGGTTCGTCGAAAGCGCGCTTGAGATTTTAATGGATGCGCTTTCTCCTCACCCAAATTTGCCGTCGGTAAGCTCCTTCGGAGCAATTGTACCGCCGGCAAACATCGCATAGCCCGAAACGTTAGGCGAAATTTGAAATGCCCTTTGTTACAATGGAGTTACCAATCACATGAGCGAATCCCCATCAGAATCAGGCAAGTATCAATTCTCCGATATTGCAGACCTAACGAGTTTGGCCAAATCTTACGCAACTAATGATCAAAAAGTTCGCAAGAAGCTTCAAGATGATCCTACGTTGGAAACCGCTTGGCTTCACTTCATAATCCTTACAACCTTTTTCAATAACAATGATATTGATCCAGAAGAAGGTTCCATAGAAGCAGAATTCAATCGTGATCACCTACTACAATTTTCGCGGCCATGCGCTGAGCACTACGATATTGCAACTGATATTTTAGTAGATGATTGGCTGAATTGCTTGAGTTTCAGATAAAGATGGTCGCAACGGCTCTCCCAAATTGCACGGCTGTCTCGACAGTATACAGCCATGCAACTTCGCATAGCCGCGGCACGTTGTGTGAAATGCATTTCCCCTCTACTATTCTCAATATGGAACAGAAGGCAACACACTTTTTCGAATTCGAAATAGGAGCTCATATTGCTGGAAACGGATGCATGGAATCACCTGCTTCCCAACTGGCATATTTCTTCTCGCAGCCTAGGCAACAAATACAGCATACATTGGAGGCAGGACTGCAAGAAGTTGTGACAGAAGGAGCTCCTTGTTTTCGTTGAAGATCGGGAAAATGCACATCGCACAACACGGGGTATATGAAATAACCACCTCTGCTGCGGGTACAGAGTGCTCCAGAAAGCATCCAACGAAGAAGAAACCCTGCAATCCATGTTTATCGAAATCGTAAAAGGTCTTAGGATGACCCCTTCTTTATGGACCTGCGCACCGCCTTCTCCTCCGGCAGACGTCTTATCCTGGATGGCGCCATGGGCACTTTGCCGGGTATGAGCGGTTCCGATGTGAACCTTACCGATCCGGAGAGGGTGCTCCAGGCGCATGTAGGCTACATCCGAGCAGGGAGCCAGGCCTTGATCACCAACACGCTGAGGCTGAACCGATGCTACGTGGGATATCACGATCTTGCAGTGGATATCAGCGCCGCGAACCGAGCGGGAGCGCGTCTGGCCAGGCAGGCCGCAGGGGCGGATCACTACGTCCTGGGGAATATCGGCCCGGTGGGAAAATTGCTCGATCCATACGGAGAAGCAACGGTGCAAGGATGTACTGCCGCATTCATGGAGCAAGCCGCCCTCCTGGCGGAGGAAGGTGTGGATGGCTTCATCATCGAAACAATGATGGATGTGAACGAAGCATGTCTGGCCGTTGCCGCATGCAGGCACACGGCGCCCTCACTGCCTGTCATGACATCAGTGGTTTTTGAAACGGCGGCACATGGCGGCAGAACCCTGATGGGACAATCCGCCGGGGAGTGCGCACGAAAACTGGCGGAAGAACATGCTGATGTCATTGGAACCAACTGCGGAAGTCTCACAGGGCCTGAACTTAAAGACATCATCGGCACGTTCCGCAGGGCAACCTCTCTTCCGCTGCTTGTGGAGCTCAATGCCGGTACACCCACACTCGCTCATGGGCAGACAAGACATGGAGTTGGGATCTCTGAATTCGTAGAAAGAACGAAGGATTGTATAAAATCCGGTGCATCCGTCGTCGGCGGATGTTGTGGCACAACCCCGGAATACATCGCGGCATTGTCCAAAAAACTACGTGCGCAAGAGTGAGTCATATGCGCCGTCGATGCGCCATGAATGACTTACGCAGATATTCGTCCAAGCTTCCCCGCCGCCTCTTTTGCCGTCCGCGTGAGGAGATCGCTCAACGCATCGAACGCCTTGGATTCCTCTTCACATTCCCCAATACGGATATGGATGCGCCTCACCGGGAAGTGTGTAGGAGTCCCCATCACGCAAATGAACTCGTGTGCCCTTTCCAACATTGATATGGCAAACATGGGTCAGATCATGCATCCCTCGCTCATACGCCAAATAGACTTGGATCACAGTCTGCCGTACACGAGAGATGATCTGTTGGAGTTCCACTAGTGAATCGGCCACCGCATCTACCTGCAGAGGAAACTTAGGTCGCACTGCAAGGGCACCCACGCGCGGATCGCTCCGAAGTTGCGCGACGAAATGTTCGTCCATTGCTGCTTGAGAAGGCTTCCACATAAAGATACCGTAACGTATTTCAAAGATACCGCAATATATCTCTCCGTATTTTCTTCAGTGCACAGATTCCTTTCCTAACCGTCCCGCAGCCTCCTTTGCCGTCCGCTTGAGGAGCGATGCGCTGGCATCGAACGCCTGCGCCTCTTTGGCGAACTGTGCCTTGGAAAAGTCGGCTAGGAGCCAATCGGGATGCTGGACATACCACTGCACCGTCTTCTCCAAACTCTGCTCGAACGTCTTGGGATACTGGAAGCCCATCTCTTTTAGCTTGGTGCCATCCAGCGCGTAACGCAGATCATGGCCGGGACGGCTGCTGTGAAAGTCTACAAGTTCATATTTGAGCTCCTTGCCGATGGTCTTGGCGATGGACTGTGCCAGGGTGAGGTTATCCACCTCTTTCTCCCCCACGATGTTGAACTTGTCACCGACGACTGCGGCGCCCTTCTCATGCTGATCAATGAGGAAGAGCATGGCGGCGGCCACGTTGCGCGCATGCACGTAGAAACGGCTGCCCGCGCGGGTGCGGCTGGGATCAGAGTGAACAAAGAGCCTCTCACCGTGCTGCACGGCATTGATCACCTTGGGGATGAATTTCTCCGGATGCTGACGCTCACCAAAGACGTTCATGGTGTGCGTGATGACCACCGGCAGTCCGTAGGTATTGAAGTAGCTGTAGGCCAATTCCTCACCACCGGCCTTGGCGGCGGCATAGGGATTGCTGGACTTGTAGCGATCCCACTCCTTGTACGCCACGCCCTCCGGCGCGGGGCCGAATACTTCATCGGTGGAGAAGTAGCTGCAGAGCTCCAAGCCATCCAATGTGCGCGCATAGTCTAAAAGGTTGCACGTACCAACAACGTTATCCTGCACAAACTCCATGGGGCACTCGATGGAACGATCGACGTGGGTGGACGCGGCCAAGTGAAAGATGTAGTTCACCGGACCGATACGATTGGCGACGTACGGATTGATGGGGGCGCGCAAATCGTGATAGACGAAGTCCACGCGACCCGCAAATTCCCTGCTCCACAGATCAATATCCGTGAGGCGGTGGAGGGTGGAGGCGGAATCGATCTTGCTCAAGCCCACAAGTTTCCAATCGGTATTCTTCAGGATACCCTCGGCAAAATGGTGACCGATGAACCCGTCGATGCCGGTGAGCAATACGCGTTTCATGAGGGAGAGTATAGTGAATAATAAGGTCCTGTGCGAGAAATCACCAACTTACTCTGTAGCTCTTTAGGCCGATGGTTGAGTGAGACATTCCCTGAGAGACCCGCGATTCTCTTCAAGAAGCTTGAGCAGAACACGCAACATCCCCGGATACGCAAGGACATCCGGACAATCCTGAGCTGCCTGCTCAATCGGCTTGAAGATGAGAGGCGTACCGGGTTTAGGCTGCCAAGACTTATGGACAAAGCAACCCGGTTGATCGACAAGTTGTACTAAATCTGTAAAGGGAACAGGGACCTGAAACGAGTGTACCCCCTCTCCCTTGCGATGATCGGCCTGAAAATAGAGACGGTTACTGTTCACCGGAACGCCTGGAAGTTCTCCTGCAGACTCAATAATCCCCGCCTCAGCTTCTTGTTCACGGTTTGCTGTCACCTGATGTGTTTCGTCGGGCTTTTTGAATCCGCCAATCACGCAATCAACTGCTCCCCCCATATTCTGACGATTCTCCGTTAAAATCCCAATGAGAAGCTGCCCCTCCGGACTGACGGACCAGGGAGTGGTCACGGATCCTCCGCCTCCGGTTTCTGTCCAAAGCCAGCCCTTGCGACCATCGGATCCCTGCCCGAATTCCAATTTTCCCCACCTTGAATCAAGGGACAATTGGCGAACATCGGTAGGTTCTCCATTCACTTCCGCTTTCCACGGACTGTCATCGCCGATAGGACCAAAACTCACGTGCTCAGACATTATGAATAGGGGAAAAGTTAGAAGATTATTCTGAGTTATTATTACATTTCAGTCAAGCTATCCCTTCATGAAATCCCATTCAAAAATATGAAGGAATAGGACAAGATGAAGCATCAATGCAGAGCAGGCGCGTTGCTATCTTCATGCCGGCCTATGAACCCAAGGAAGCCCATATCCGGGCCGCCGTGGAATCGGTGCTGGCTCAGACGAATAATGATTGGACGCTGCTCATCAATGATGATGCCTCCGTGCGCGAGCCGACGGAAAACCATATTCGATCGTACCTCTCCGATCCTCGCATCACATTCCGCAGGAACCCAAAGAATCTGGGCATCGGGGGGAACTGGAACGTCTGCTGGCGCCAGCCTTCTCGCCTCCCCACCCCTCAAACAATTGCCGATTCTTCACCGAAGATGGCCTCTCCCCCTCTCCCAGGGGGCATTGGCAGGGGGGGAGAGGGGGTAAGGGGGGTGAGGCAACTTGACGAACGACCACGCTCTCAATTTGAAGAACATTCTTCAATGAACAGCGCCTCCCCCCCTCTCCCTGCAGGAGTCGTTGCGGGGGGGAGAGGGGGTAAGGGGGGTGAGGCAGAATACATTGCCTTCCTCTTCCACGATGACCTCTGGGAACCGCAATACCTGGAAAAAATGATCGCCTCCCTGGACGCCAATCCGTCTGCGGGATTCGCCGCGGCCAATCACACGTACATTCAGGAAGGCGAAATCCGAACGGCACCCCTCTACGATGAACTCAGGGCCTTCATGAAACAAAATATCACCTCCGGTCTCCACGAACACAGGCAGTTCCTGCGTTGGTGGATGGCACGCGGACTCAAGCCCAACGTGATCGGCGAACCGAGCTTCGTCATTCTGCGCCGATCCCTCATGGAACAGGTCGGCCCCTTCAATGAATCGATGGTGCAGTTTTTGGATAGCGAGTACTGGGCACGCTGCCTGCTTAAAGCCGACTGGGTCTACGTGCCGGAGGAACTCGGGAAGTTTAGGCTGCACCCGGCGGGCATGAGCGCGGTGAATGAGGGTCTTGGGCGCGGTGTCTTCGAGCGCTTTCAGACATTGCAGATCGTTGTGGCCGGACTGCCGCCCGAAGAAAAGAAGGCTGGAAACGCGGTGATCGTGAAGGCCTTGAGCGGGATGATCGGGCAGTACATGGCGCGGCGGAAGGAGGGCAAAAGCATCCACGGAAAAGGAAGTGGTGGACTGAAAAGCTTTGTCCTCCGCCATCCCATCCTCACTCTTCGCGCCGTCATCGGATGGATTTTACAAAAAAAACAATAACAACAAACAGTAACAATTCAAAATAACAATCGCGGCGAAGTGTGGGTCTTGCGGGCCCCACGCTTTAAGCCGCACCATTAAGGAAAAGAGAGTTCATGAGAGAAAAACCGTAGGTTTGTCTCTCATGCTAAAGATCGATAGACCTCCGCATACCTCTCCACAATCCCACTCCAATCGTACGAGCGCGCGTTGGCCACCCCTGCTTCGGCAAGAATCGCCCATTTGTGCTGATCCGTAAGAACCGACTCGAGTGCTTGAGCGGCCGCCTCCGCATCATCGGAGGCAACGAGCAAGCCTGTGCGACCGTCTTCGATGATATCCGGAATGCCGCCCACGCGCGTTGCCACCACCGCACACCCGGCGGCCTGCGCCTCCAGGAAGACATTGCCAAGTGCCTCACTGCGCGAGAGCGCACAGAAGACCTGTGCTTGCGCAAACTCCTCGTACACCTGCGGCATAGGGACAAACCCGACGAAGGTCACACGCTCGGCAAGGCCGAGGTCCTTTGCCAACCGCTTGAGCGCTGCTTCTTCTGACCCGCGCCCGACGATGCGCAGGTGAACCCCCTCTCCCCCATGGAGAGAGGGCTGAGTGAGGGGGAAAAGCCGTGCAAATGCTCGGATGAGCGTGTCCACTCCCTTCATCGGTTCTAAGCGGCCCACAAAGAGAATGCGACCGGGGATCTTTTTAAAATCAGCACACGCGCGTGCGATCAGTACTCCATCGATCCCATTGGGGATAAGAAGAGCATCAGCACGTCCGTAGCGCAAAGCCCGTTCGCTGAGTGCGCGGCTGATCACCGTCACCCGATCGGCCCGCCGATGCATGAGACGCACGAGCAAAGATGTATTCGTACTCTGGCAGGTGAGAATGTATTTCGCATTGCGAAAGAGAGACTTGGAGAACACCAGTGCAAGGCCCGCAAAAGATTCCAATACCGCATGAACGATCTGCGGCCTGACACGGCGAACGGCGAACGGTGCAAGAAACGGAAACAGCCACTTATCGATGGGCCGACCCAGGCCGACGCGCATGACCCTCACCCCGCCCTCACCGCCGGCGAGCGGCGAAGGGGAAACCAGGTACCCAGTGCGCGGAGCATCCTTGCGAAGTTTGGCGGTGACAATGGTGAAATCGAATTGATCTTTTAAGCGAACGGCCACCTCTTCCACGCATGACTCGGCTCCGCTCCGTAGCGGCGTGATGAAGGCCGAAAGCAAAATGACTTTGGACTTCATGAGTGGCAGTCATGATACAGCCTGATCACCGATTGCACCTGTATTCTGCGCCATTTCCCATGTTCAATTTTCAATTTTTCGTTCTTCTTTCCCTTCGAAAAGTTCCCGATACATCATGCCAATGATATTCCAATCGAAGAGTTCTTTGATCCGCTTGTGCGCAGCCTCGCCCAACGTATGACGCTTGGCGGCATCCTGGATTAAGCGACGCAGATGACTGGCCAGCGCCTCACAATCTCCGGCGGGAAAGAGGAAGCCTGAGACACCGTTGACGATGAGGAACCGATTGCCCCCCACATCGGAAGCGATGCACGCGCATCCGCTGGCCATGGCTTCCTGCAAGGCATTACTGAGCCCCTCGCTGTAACTGGGCAGCACGAAGATGTCTGTCGCTTTCAGGATTGCCGGGATGTCATGACGAAGCCCGGTGAATTCCACCCGATCCCGATACTGCGCAACGAGTGGATGATCTTTCTTGTACCAACCGACGACTTGGAAGCGCACCTCTGGAAAATCGACGCGCATCATATCGGCAGCAGCCAGAAAATCCTCTACGCCTTTGACAGATTCAAGGCGGCCAACATACGTCACAGTAACGTGCTCCCCTCTCCCCACGGGAGAGGGTGCCCCGAGCGAATGCGAGGGGCGGGTGAGGGGCAGAAAAGAAGCAGCATCTATTCCCGTTGGCACCACTTGAGTCTTGCCCGCAATACCAAGCCGCCTGAGCAGCTTCTCAGACTGAGGATGAAAGAGCACCACACGCTTGGCGCAGAGAAGAATCAGCCACCCCAGGGTCCAGGCATAGATGGCCGCTCCGATTTTGGGCAGGAGTCCCCGCGGCCACCACGTGATCCCCACGAATGTATCGGTGAGGACGATGGGGCGCCTACCAGAGAGCGCTAGCGGAATGACCACGAGTGACGTCCAGAAGAGCAGCTTATTGATGACAATGATGTCCGGGCGTTCTTCGCGGATGATCTTACGCACGAGGCTTGTAAATCCGAGAGCGATCCCGTAGTTCCACGGATCGGGGAGGAAGAAATCTTTCTTGCGATAGATCGTGAGCGTAGGGCTTACAGTCTCCGTACCGCTCTTCGCCCCCATACAGGCCACAACGACGCGATACCCAAGCCTTTGCCACAGCTCCGTCAATTTGACGGTACTCACCATCCATCGGTGCTCCTCTTTCCAATAGGGCGATATAAGGAGGATCGTCTTCACGATTATAGTATGCAGCAAAGCCGAACCATTGCGCAGGAGAAATGTCAGCATTCCTAGAATGTCGAAAATGCAGAAACACCTACAAATACACATACCGGTTGGAGGAGAGCGGGTTGAAAACAAAACAACACACAAAATCTATGGAAACGCGCCGATGTGGCGGCGATAGCGGAGGGGGTCATCGGCGCAGCGCTTTCTTTGGTACTTTCTTTGTCGCACCTGACAAAGAAAGTACAAGAAGATAACTAACAAAACATATCTCAGCGAGGCACGACCCGGTTACAGCAATGACTCTTCTTGCTTTCAAGCTTTCTTCTTCTCCAACTCCGCATCCTTGAGCGCCAATGAACGAACCATCTTGGTGTGCCGCTGCTCCAACTCTTCCAAGCGAATAATCAGAGAGAACACGATAAAGGAGAGGATACCGAGAAAGGTGATTACAAGAGCATTCTGGCGATCTTTGAATCCTGTGAAGAGCGTGAGCCAATCAAGCACATCGGGGAAAAGCGCGATCACCGCGATGGCCGCCCAGAAGAGTGTCCACAGCCCCCCCTCCCAAATGGTCTTCTTTTGCTTGGCGACCAAACTCCATGCATACACGATTGCAAGGAGTGAAATAAGGGGCGTGATGATCTGATACGGCGTGATGGGCAGCATAGAAGAAAGCTTAGCGCAGGAAGGAACGCAGGAGTATCCGAAGAGCAGTCTTCACGCCATTGGCAAAGGACTGTCCCTTGGCAAGCGTGTACTGTGAATAGAGAACTTTGATTGGCACTTCTGCCACACGCCAACGCTTCTGCACAGACTCACGGACAAGTTCCGTACAGAATTCATACCCGCTCATGCGAATACGTACTTCCGCCGCAGCGCGTGGGCCCAATGCTTTGAACCCGCACTGACTGTCATTGACCCATCGTCCGGTGGTGGCAAAAGTCACCAGATTGCCCACCGCATTGAAGAATCGTCGAATCAAGGGGATACGATTGCGCTGTCCGAAGCGATTGGCGAATACGATATCTGCCGTACCGCTGACCACCGGCTGCAACAAGGCGGGAATGTCATGCGGATCGTGCTGCTCATCGGCATCGAGCGTGACGATCACTTCCGCCTTGAGGGCGCGCGCAGCTTCAATGCCTGTCATGGTGGCGGCACCCGCACCGCAGTTCTCTCCGTGCCGAACGACAAGCGCACCGGCACGCTCGGCAACAGACGCCGTATCGTCGCTTGATCCATCATCGACAACAATCACACGCTCTACAAATTTTGCCGTGCCTTCCACAACACTGCGAATACGCTTGGATTCGTTGAGTGCCGGAATGACCGCAATGATGCGCATATTATGGAAGAAGAATGTACGCCACGCCGCCCTCCATATCATTCACAGCTGCAGTGACTCCCGACGAGGGGGTATTGATGAAATCAAGGAACGCATTGACCTTCTGATGAAGCGACCCATTGATATCTTTTTCAATCGTCGCCGTATTGGTATCGAAGATGACACTGTTAAACCCCAACGCCTGCAGACGCCTGAGCGTCAGTGCAGCATCACGCTCGGCATAGAGACAATTAAAGAAATCCAATTGGTGATCAGAAATGCCGATCACCTCTAGGTTGCGCGGAATGAAGTAGGGAATAAATGTTCCGATCCGGTAAAGATACGGACGGTCCTTCATCGTACTATTGCGTTGAATGACAGAGGCAGCGATATCATCGTAGTGAGAAATCGTGCGCTCCTGCAACGCCGAAGCCGATACCTTGCCAAAAGGATACTCCAAGAGATTACGCTGGAACTCATACTGCCAGAAACGCTGACCAAACGAACAGAAAAGAGCAATGGCGATGAGCACCCCCGCCACCGTGCGACTGAATGCATCTGGCGCACGTGCGATGATCACTTCCCCTCCGATGGCAAGCCCCAGGAACATGCCGACGCCGTACCACAGAATGCCATTGGCCAGGAATATCCACTCAAGAATCAAAAACGACGTTGCTGCAAAGAGCCACAAAAACCATCGCCCTCTGCGCATCCAGAAATAAGGGAGAAGGAGCAGGAGAGGAAAGAGGAAGAGAAAAGATGAACTCGTCACGTAGTACCCGGCGGAATCCAGATTATTCACCGTACGCCATGGAAGAAGGATGTAATGCGTCCAGTCCGTGCGATACCCCCAATACCGATCCAACTCCTCTTTGCCTCCAGTAGATGTGCAGGCAGGGCTCGATGGGTCCACACGCAGTTCCAAAGGAAGTACGCGTAAGTGATCATCCCCCTGAAAAACACCCGTTCCACTGGTCACAAATACTGGGCTGTATGTATTGGGAGCCCCTAATTCAAGGGATGTTGGAATGTAACGTCCCCGAAGAAAATTATTGTGGTACACCCACGGCGAGATGGACGCGCCGAATGCAGCGCAGATCACGAGGAGCGAAAGAAGCGCAAAACGTATTCGCGATGGGCGCAGAAACATGGCAATAATCAACATGACCGCCCCAATGGATCCCATGACCAAAAATGCAGGCAGGCGAGAGGCATGCTCAATTCCCGCCATCCGCTGAAGCACATCTGCGATTTTAATCGTGCCATTCCAGATATAGAGCGCAGTGATGGATGCCACCATCCCAAAGAACGCAGACCAGTGCAGCGTCACGCCAAGAAGAATGGCAAGAGAGGCCATCAACACCATGACTGCCGTCGGCTTCATCGCAAAATCAAAGCCCAGGAATACTCCTGCCAATGCGATCCACTTGAGTTGAGTAATCTGGGAAATTCCCTCTTCTTGTTCCTGCTCCGCCCGAGGAAAGAGGGCAAGAAAAATAGAAAATACCGCAAGCGCCCCCATAGTGAAGACTGCATTATCCACTTTCATGTCCGCAAAGGAGAAATGCCCGATCACCGGAAGCGAGTAGAAGAGGAGTGCGGCCAAAAGTCCTCGATTCCGTCCCAGGAACATTTGCGTGAACCCGGCAACAGTGAGAAGCGCCAGTATGCCGGCCGTCCAGTTCACAATCATGGAAACTGTCGCCCCGAATGTGCTGTTGTACCCAAAGAGCAAGTACCCCAAAGAAGTGAGATATTCCCACTGGAATGGAGCCATGGAATGGATGAATGCTCCATAGCTGACCATGAGTCTCGGTCGGTTTAAGTAGCTGCTCAGATCATCCCACCCAATGGGAAACGGCCGAATAACGGTAAGAAAATTAAGTGCAATGTAACTCAAGAGCAACCAGAGGAGCAGCGTCTCTACGCCAAACCAACGGACTTCCTGTTCTTCACCGGGAGAAATGAATATGCGCAACCAGTACAGAACATACCGATAGCCGATCAGAGGAATAGCAAGAACAATTGCCCAAGCCACCGGAGCAATAGCGATATGAAAAGCCGCCAAAGCCCAAATGATGGCGATACCTGCACACGCTCCTACCCCGGCCTGAAGAACAATCTCTGCAAAAAGAGGGAGCGCAGGAAAGCGGAATATCCTGAGGATCATGCGACCAAGTACCAAAAGCTCAAAAAGAAAGAGAAGAACGAAGAGAAAAACCGGCAGGACGCGTGTCACGAACGACCACTGCAAGCACCCCACGGTCATGTTGTACACCTTGGCGCCGCTCGCATAGGATCCAATCTCGATGAGGCACCCCCTCTGCTGCAACTGATTGAAGTTTGCCTTCAGTTCCTCAAGGACCGAGGCGGAGGCATCGGTGTAGACCAACGGAGAAGGCTCGGCGATTTGCCGCATAGAAATTCCTCCGGCCTCCGAAAGGGAGAGCGTGGTAAAGAGAAGCCAGATAAAGAGCAGAAGGGCAAGAATGATACTGACCGGCCGCATCCGAATGCTCACCATCTGCCATCGCATCGTTCGCAAAAAAGAAGCTCCCCAAAGCGAGAGAAAAAGAAGGACTGAAAAAATGGCATACCCCAGGAACGGCGCGGCCCGTTCGATCGTGAACATGATGGATGGCAGAAGACTTTGCAGCCCACACAGGAAGAAGGAATTCGTACAATCCTGCTGTTTAAGCACATCTTTGGTGGCATTATCCAGCAAGACCGCTCCATGCACCGGAACACCCAGATAAGCAATTGTGCTGTAGCCTCCCCACAGGAGCAGCCCGAGCAAGAGCAAAATAGACAGGATTTGAATGGAGCGTTTCTGCATACAGGAAAAGAGCCTAGCAGAAAGAGAACATAAAGCACCACAAAAGTCCCTTTCTGCCTGGTATGCTGGCACTCTCATGGCACTCCCCATCTCTGCAATCCGCGCCCAGTTCCCGATCTTGAACCGTACGGAAAAGCTGATCTACCTGGATACTGCAGCTTCCGCGCAAAAACCGGAGGTTGTTCTGCGGGCAATGGATACGTTCTCCCGTTCAGGTTACGGCAATGTGCACCGTGGCATGCACCCGCTTGCGGAGCGTGCGACCGATGCCTACGAAGGCGCTCGCAATGCCGTCCGACGCTTTATCGGGGCGGCGCACGCAGACGAAATCATTTTCCAAAAGAACTGTACCGAGGCCATCAACCTCGTCGCCAAGAGTTGGGCACGAAAGAATCTCAAGAGAGGAGACACCGTCGCGCTCTCTCTCTTGGAACATCACAGCAATATCGTGCCCTGGCTCCAACTCAAAGAAGAAATCGGCATTTCTGTTGCGTGGATTGATATCGACGACGAAGGGAATGTGAAGATGAAAGAATTGGATAGCATATTGGCCGGTGGGAACGTCCGACTTGTTTCCGTAACAGGCCAAAGTAACGTGCTGGGAACCCGCCCACCTCTCCGCGAGATCATTGTTAAAGCGCATGCCGCCGGAGCACTCGTCTGCATTGATGCTGCGCAACTCGCGGGGCACCACCCCATCGACGTACAGAAGCTCGACTGCGATTTTTTGACTTTTACAGGCCATAAGCCCTACGGGCCCACGGGCATCGGGGTCCTTTACGCGCGCAGGGCACTCCTCAGAGAGATGCCTCCTTTTCTTGGCGGCGGCATGATGATCCGCGAAGTGAAACGTGATGGTTTTTCCGCGGCGGATTCTCCGCAGAAGTTCGAAGCAGGTACGCCGCCGATTGTCGAGGCGGTGGGACTGCACGCCGCTATCGATTGGCTCACACAGTATCCCTGGAAGGATATTGAGGAACATGAAGCGCATCTTCTCAAGGTTGCGGCCGAAACACTCGCGACTGTTCCTGGGCTCCGCATTCTTGGACACTTCGGCACAATTCTCGATTTTCAAAATAACGAATCAACGAATCAACGAATCAACGAATCTTCGGGCTGCTTAAGCTTCATCATCAACAATATTCACCCTCACGATCTCACTGCACTGCTCGGCCAAGAGGGATTCTGTCTGCGTGCGGGACATCACTGCACACAACCGCTCCACGAACGACTCGGGATCCCTGCATCCACGCGTCTCTCGGTCGGCATCTACAACACGGAGGAGGAAATACGTTCCATCGGCCCCGCCATCGCACGCGCCATCAAAAGGCTGACCGCTTAACACTTATTACCGCAGCCACGGAGGGCTGCTCTGCATCCTTCTCCATTCAATCGCCATGGACATATACGCCGAAAACATCCTGGACCACAGCAGGCACCCGCGCCAAAAAGTACCGATCGCAAAGCCTTCAATCGCACATACGGAAAATAATCCCTCTTGCGGTGATACCCTGTCGCTGGAACTGAAGATTGAAAAAGGAAAGATTGCGGATGCCGGCTGGAACGGGAGCGGATGCGCGCTGAGCCAGGCAGGAACTTCGATTCTCCTGGAAAACATTGCCGGCATGAAAGTGGAAGATGCCGCAACACTCTCGCCCAAAACCATGCGTGACCTTTTGGGTGTGCCCCTCACCACACGCCGCCTGCAGTGCGGGTTCCTGCCGCTCCTCACGCTGCGCAATGCACTCAGAAAGCGAAGAAAAGAAATCCCGCTCACCTGGGCGGAGCTGCTGGAAGAAGATTCCCACTGACCTACCTTGTCCCGGAGACGCGGAAGCTTATACACTCCCCGCGCATTCAAGCCGCCGTAGCTCAGGGGTAGAGCATCTCCATGGTAAGGAGAGGGTCATCGGTTCAAATCCGATCGGCGGCTCCAAAAAATATACAGCAATTTTGCCCTGAGCGTGCGAAGCGAGCCGAAAGACATTCTGGTTCGATCAAAGCCGAATGGGTATCCCGCTTCAACAAAAGAACCGACAAAGTGTCGGTCCTTCCAAGCTAACGGTGTGCCTATCCAAAACAGACAAGCACGAACATCAGCCACCATAGAAAGTAATTCATCGGCTCACTTGAGAGCGAGCCTCCGGCAATACACGCAATGGTGGCGATGACCATGATGAAGATTTTTGTCTTCTTCTTCATGAATCACCTCCTTTCATATTTCGAGGATAAAAAAGATCAGCTTGGATTATATAATAGCATATTATTATAAATGTACAATGATGTGGTTCCTCATAAACTCCAGCATCACACTCTACAGCAATAATTCACTCCGCAAACGACCCCTGCAACGTGAATGCCATCCCCGCACCATCGGTGCGATCTTTGCCGTCAATCTTAGAAGAAAGCACCTGCACGCGCATTCGAGACTGGGCGCTAGGATCCTCAGCCCCTGCACGAAGAGTAACAGAGGAAGCGGATGTGAGAACGTGCGTAAATACATACGTGCGATTTGCCTCCAAGCGCACTGGCAGAGGGAATTGCGCGGTCAGGTCCGCATCGCTCGTTGTACGACGAGTCGCCTTGGCAATCACCCCACTCACACGATCCGTCACGGTTACGGTAAACGTGCATTCGCCCTTGCACGCCGTGGTATCGGGAGCAATGCGTTGAAGCAGCATGGCGTAGCGAGAAAGAACCGATATTTCATTTTCAAATGATGTGACGCTGATCGGATCGACAGTGGGCCTGCCTGCCGGCCAGATCAGAAGCGGCTGTTGCATAGCCGGAAATTTCCCTGATGTGCGATCGGCATACGCCAAACTGCAGCTTCCGGACCCGCACCCTTGCGGACAAGTGAAAAGCTGCACAGCCACAAATCCGGAAGAATCACAGTAGTACTCTTTGAGCTTTCCGCGCTCTTGCCCATTTGTTCCGCACATGTCTTCGTTCGAGTCTGCCAACGTACTCCATTGATCGCTCCTCCCATAGGCCGTCGTCCTCCGATAGAAGTCCAAGCCTCCGTCACCATCCGTACAACCGGGAATCGACGTGGTGCAACGTTTGCTTTTAACCTCCCAATAACAAGGCGTACCCGCACTATTCTCCAGACACTTGGCCTCCGTCTGGCGGCTGGCACAAGGAACTTGCGAAGGAACAATCCGCCCCGTACGACGCCGGAAGGTGCGTGTCGTGGCCTGTGAAGAGGTAAAAACGCTCGGGAGGTAAGCGCGCATTCCTGCGGGAGAAACCTTGCCCCACCACACTGTTACCATCAGAAGAAGGAAGATCCCGCCTGCCATGAGCACAGTCAATCGCCGCATGAAGCCCATCATAGAATGGAAAAATGGATTTTTCCTGCAAAACCGTCTTGACGCACCCCAAGGGATCTCCGTAGAGTCCCCACGCACGATTCCCGTTTGCCACTTCGGCTTACGGTTCACCCAAGGATCGCATGCCTACACTCGTACCCACCTCCGAAGAGACCTGCATCTACGAGATCTGTGTTCTCTATCCTGCAAACCTCTCCCAAAAAGAAGAGCAAACTTTGTTAAAGAGTACGGAGGAACTGTTACATGAAGCGGAAGGTCAGCAGCTTGCCAAAGACGCTTGGGGCCGCCGAGGGCTCGCCTATCCCATCAAGAAGCAAACCGAAGGGAACTTTGTGGTGTACTACTACGAGATGCCTCCCGCCAAAGTGAAAGAGGTGGATCGTCAGCTCCGGATCCTCCCCAACATGATGCGACATATCATCGTGCGTCCTCCCAAGGGGTATGAGGTCACCAAGTACTCCGAGCGCTACGAGCAGTGGCTCAAGGATCGCGTGACTGCGGTAGAGACAGAGCACAAAGAAGAAGAAAAGCGACTGCAGCGTAAAGTCGTAGAGAAGGCCAAAGTCCAGGCCAAGCGCACTGAGGTTAAAAAGAAGGAAGAGCCGGCTGCCCCCATGCAGAAAGCTGATCTGACCAAAAAACTGGATGAGCTTATTTCTGACGACACGATGGGCCTGTAGCCCTGACCTCCTCAACCTCTTCACCCTAACTCCGACATGGACCATCGCAGATCCCAACAGCAGCAGCAACAGCGCTCCGACCCACGCTCCAAAAAGTGCCCCTTCTGCCTGAAGGAGACCAAGTATATCGACTATAAAGATTATCCCACGATGAAGCCCTTCATCGATTATTTCGGCAATATCATGAAGCGCTACTACACCGGAATCTGCCTCAAGCACCAAAAAATGCTCAAGAATGCAGTCGAACGCGCACGGTTCATGGGAATGCTTTCTTACCGTAAGTGATATTGGGATATTGGGATATTGGAATATTTGAGTATTTGAATATTGGTACTCTCCCTATTATTCTCATACTCTATTACTCTAATATTCTCCTATGTCTGGACACAGCAAATGGGCCAACATCCGGGTCAAGAAGACCGCGCAGGATTCCAAGCGCGGAAAAGTCTTCACACGCCATGCCCGCCTGATAGAGATCGCAGCCAAAAATGGTGGTGACCCCGCCATGAATCCCGGGTTGCGCACCGCAATCGATAACGCCAAGGCGGAAAGCGTTCCCAACGCCAATATCGATCGCGCCATTAAGAAAGGTACGGGCGAACTCAAGGGGGAACAGATGGCCGCCGTGGTCTACGCCGCCTACGGCCCGGGGAACACCGCTATGATCATCGAGTGCCTCACCGACAATAAGAACCGCACCTTGGGCAGCGTGCGTTCCATTTTGGAGCGGCGCGGAGGACACTGGACGGAATCGGGGTCGGTCCTGTGGATGTTCCAGCAGAAAGGAGTGGTGATCGGAAATAGTAGCGCCGTTCCGGCGGAGCGGCGGGCGGCATCCCACGATGATCTCGAACTGAAATTGATCGATGCAGGCGCTGAAGATATCGAATGGTCAGAGGAAGGCGTGGAAGTGGTGACGGACGCCACGCAGTGGTCAAAAGTACGTGACCTCTTAAAGGCGGAGGGATTCACCATCGAAACAGCAGGTCTCAAGTTCGTTCCATCTCAGAAAGCAGCGATCGCAGACCTGGCCACTGCCCAAAGCCTGATGAACCTCATTGAGGCGGTGGAGGAAGACGAAGATGTGTCGGAAGTGCACACCAATGCGGAGATCGCGGATGAAATAGCGGCGCAGCTCTAAAAGATTCTCATTGCGTGAGTGACGCCCGCAGGAGGAATTGCTTTGCAGGGGAAGCAGTACGTTCAATGGAGGCAAAGGAATCGCAAACTTCGGTGATCTCCGCATCTGGCTCCGTCAGAATAACCCATGCCGCATTTGCAGGAGTGGCAGCACAACGCTCCAAAGGAATCAGCCTTTGAATAAGAGAGAGATTCGCCGCCGTCTCCCTGGATGTGTAGAGGATGACAAGCTTGCGATTATTGCGAGCAGCCAAATCCTTAAGGTACAGGATACGATCCTCGTCCTTCAGTCCCCACTCAAAAAGCACACTCTTCTTGGCCGAGCCAAAGAGCCCCGAGTAGTAAAACATGCCCCAGTCCACAGTGAGGACCATGGTGCGATCGGGGATCGTCCCGGTATTGATGATGGTATGTACCAAGAACTTTTCCGGCTCATCATGAAAACGGTATGGCTGTGAAGGGAATGTTGTAAAGAGAATGCCATTGGCCACGACGTAGACTAAAAGCCACAGAAAGAATAGCCAACGCAACCATCGACGCGAGGGATCCTGAGCACTGTCCAAAAGACAGCGAATGGTCGCAAGGGCAGACAGGATGAGGAAGGGATAGCTCAAAATGGCATGATGCATCCCTTGTGCATCCTTTGTCCGGGCGATCATCAACACGGTGAGAAGAAAGGCGACGAAGAGTGCTGCCGGAAGGAGCAGCTTCTTTCGAGAGAGCGTTCGGCCTCCTATTAAGAAGAGCAGAGCAAGCGTAACGGGAACAAAGAGATACACAACAATTGAATAGAAGAGAGACGGACCATTCGCAGGGATAACCTCAAATACTCTCTGCGTGGCCTCTAGGGGATGAAGAAGCAGTGCGACTGCAGTCGTATGCCACCAAACTCCCCGCAATAGTTCTCCAAGCGGATATGCTCCGCTGTAAAGAAGAGGCTCGAGGAACGGCTTTGCCGCAGGGTTATCCGGTGCCGTGGAGAGAAGCAGCGACCCCACAAGAACCAAAAGAACAAAGAGTGCACCGACCGATTGCCCTAAGAAGTGACCAATGTGTCCGCGTGTGAAGACGAAGCGACGATGACGAATGATATGCAACAGGAAGAACACCGCGAACCCCGGCGCGTACCAGAAGTACGCGAACTTCGTCCAGACACCGCAGAAGAGAAGAAGTGTGATGATGCTGATATACCGTACCTTCAACGTGGCACACCAACGATCCGCAAGAGCGTAGACAAGAAAGACGCTCAGAATATGGAACCCGATGGGACCCGTATCCACCAGGTGTTGAAAGAGATACGGAAACAGCATGACAATCCCCAGGAGAACGAATATCGGCTTCAGCTTGAACGTTCGCGCTGCAATGTACCCACCCAGAAGCAAAAAACCCATTCCCAGACAGCGTGCGGCAAGCGGACTGCTCCACAGGAGCACGATCGGAAGAAAGTACACGGAGGGAAAACTGCCGGAGTACATGTATGCCCGCAGCGGCAAGATAAGACCCGTATTAAGGAAATTAAGCTTGAACGGATCGCAGGACCCATGAAGGTTATTCCCGGGGTAGAGGTAACAAAGGATGGTGTCGTAGTGGATGAACTCATCCATGTTGTACGGCACAATCGCGGAGAACAGAATAACAAAAAGCAGCGCAACAAGGATGATATTCAAAACCGTGAAGCTCCTCTGCAGGAACTGTCGCATGCCGGTAAACCACACAAAGACGATTGCGATATTGATGTGAGAAATCTGAACATTATAGCAGATTCAGTCTCTTTGCGGAAGACTCCGCACGATATGCAATACGCTTCAGACCTCACTTTCCCATGTAGATGAGAAACAAAGCACAATATACAAAAAAAATGGATTGAGGAGTTGGGTGGGAAACAAAAACAACACACAAAAATCTATGGAGACGCGCCGATGTGGCGGCGATAGAGGAGGGGCTAATGTCCCTTCAATCTCTACTTTCCCGTCACTGTCAGTGTCACAACATCTTCCGTCGTTTTGCCGGAAAGATCCGTGGCCTCCACGCGCACGCGATACGTCCCGGGACTGATAGTGAGCCCGTACGAAAGCGTAAAGGGCTCCTTAGGCTTGGTCGTAAGAAGCACGTCATCCAAGTAGAACTGCACGTACTTCAAAGACCCTTCGGCATCATCAACCCCAGCACTCAGCTCCAATGTGGAACCCTGAGAGAGCGTGAGATCGCCACTGGGTTCTATGAGCCGAACACTCAGCGGACCCGCTTCGCCAAAGTGAAAACGCGTGGCCTCCGTAACGGTGTTGTAGTACTCATCCGTCAGTGTGACGGAGAGTGTGTGCGACCCGGAACGATCGATGGAACGCGGCAAACGCAGTGGCTCATCAAACGGCTCAGCTGTGCGCACCGCAATCCGTTTGCCGTCAATTTCGAATGCGAGTTCCAGAATTTTGGATCCCACAGAGGAAGAAATTTTGGGCCGGAATGCCGGATAGGGCACCGTGCCGTTTTCTTCAGGGAAAAGAATCTGCAATGTGGGCTTGGTGAGCCGCCCGGGCGTAAGGGCGGGGTCACACTTCTCCGTGGGCGCGACGGGAAGCGGTAGGATCGATCCGGAATGATCCGGTGCGGCATTCCACATCTCCATCTGTGCTGCCACCCACTGTTGCACACCCTGCTCCCACGTGGGCCAACGATCAGCCAGAATGCTTTTAGCAACCAAGAAGCTCCCCGAGGAACGTGCCTCTACGGGGCAGAGATCAGAGGCAAGAAGACCGGTAACCTTATCAACAATCAGCTGCGCACAGGCGGGATCCTGCAGTGTCGGCGGGCGCTCCTCCAGAAAAACATCCGGTCGCCGCAGGGCCACGGGCGTACAGGGAGTGGGTAACTCACCCGAAAGAAGTGAAATCTGCGGCTGAATGATTCCCGCAGGAGGCGTAAATGTCGTCTTGGGATTGGCAAGGACACGATGTCCACGTTCCATGAACTCCTTCCAGAGCGGCCCCGTGGTATTCAGCCCGTCACCCCTATCGTACATCGAGGAACTATCGGCATTGCCGGCCCAAACGCCTGTCACCAGATTCGGCGTATAGCCCAGCACCCACGCATTATCCGGCTTACGCAACTTACAGGTATTCTTGTCCTTCCATTCCAGGCACTTATTACTGGTACCGGTCTTGGCGGCAGCTTCGTACCCGCTCACTGTGAGCTGACTCTTCCAGTAATCCGTGGGGCGAACAGAGGCATCGCTGAGGATCGAAGTGATTTGATAGGCAATGCGCGGATCGATCACCTGCCGCTCCTCTTTACCACGCTCCGCGGCGTACAGGAGCACTCCTTTGCGATCCTCCACCTTAAGAATATTGATGATCGGCTTGAATTGCCCTCCATCGTCCAACGATGCATACGCCTGTACCATTTCTAAGAGGGGCGTTTCCGCCGCACCCAGCGCAAGCGGCCACCCATACTCAAAACTTCCCGATCCGCTGGGCGTCACCAACGTGCGACGGCGCTCCAGGGGAGTCGGAGCACCTAAGTCGCTTGCCAACTGGAGGATCGGTTGCTCGCCACCCGCCAAAAAGAATGCCTTGGCCGCGGGAATATTGCGCGAGGCGCCCAATGCCTGACGAATGGTGAGCGGCCCCAAATACTTGCCGTCAAAATCTTGCGGCTCATCTTGCCCGATCTTGGTGGCAACATCGTAGAGCACCGTAGCGGGCGTATAACCTTGCTGAAAAGCCGCAGCGTACACAATCGGCTTAAAGCTTGATCCGGGCTGCCGCGGAGACTGGGCCATATCGATCTTTCCCCCGTGCGCCTCGTCGCCGTAATCGCTGTTGCCCACGTAGGCCAGCACATCGCGCGTCGTGGGATCCAGCGCGACCAAAGCCGTGTTGTAGGCACCAAAACGACTGAGAATATCTTCTCGATGACTCGTCACGATCTTCTCGGCAATTTCTTGCAAACGCCAATCGAGAGTCGTAGTGACCTTAAGCCCGCCCCGCTCAAGAATTCCCTTCTCCGATTCATTGCCCAAAATTTTCTCTACCTGATCGCGCACCCACAGCACAAAGTGCGGAGCGCGGATGGTTTCGCGCATCGGCTGGAAGGTGAGTTTTTCCAGCTCCTCCAACGCCGCCAGGCTCTCGGTCTCTGTGATGAGCTTCTGTTCCTGCATGTTGCGCAGAACCTGATCGGCTCGACCGCCGATATAGATCATAGTCGTTCCGGTTCCGGCATATCCACCAAGAAGCCCAATGGAAATATCGTCACTGGAAATATCTGAGGCAGAGGTGATCTTCCCTTGAATGATGCGCTTGGTCACATCCGCACTCACCTTGGTCCGAACGTGTGAACCGTAGGGATTGAAGTAGGACGGGCGCTGAGGAAGAGAAGCCAGTACTGCCGCCTGTGCAAGCGTAATGCCCGATGCGGAACGCGCGAAGTACGTGCGACTGGCCTGTTCAACGCCGTAGGCGTTCTGCCCAAAGGGAATCCAGTTCAGGTACAGCTCCAAAAGTTGATCTTTGGTGAGCTTGGATTCCAATTGACACCCCAACACCAACTCCTTCAGTTTGCGGTTAATGAGATTCTCACCCTTAAGATCCAGCGCATTGCGTGCCAACTGACGGGTCAGCGTGGAGCCTCCTCCCGATTGCCCAAAGAAGAGAAGGGCACGAGCCAAAGCACGCAGATCCAGACATCCGCGCTCATAGAACCGCTGGTCTTCAATGGCGATCATGGCCTGCTTCATGGAGTTGGGAATTTGTGTGCCGGTAACGTACGTACGATCCTCTTCGTTAAAGAGGCGGTAGAGCTCGATACCGTTCCTGTCGGTGATGACCGTGCTCTGCGCTGCAAAAAGGCTTCTGGGGTCGCTGATGTCGGGGAGCGTGAACCACAGCACACCGATATGCAGAACAAAATAAAGGAGGATCACTCCCACCGCTCTTACAATAAACGTACGCCACCGATGCGGCGTTCCCGGCGAACGGAGAAAAAACCTCCAGACACGACGTAAGCCGCGCAGTGCCGTCTGCATGCGTCCGGAGCCTACGGAAACAATCGGATTCTTGGCAGAAGGACGCCGCCCAAGGGCATGCCCATCTGAAAATGTCCGGAGATGGAATCCAGGATCCATGAGAGAAAGAAGTGTACGGCCGCTCCAGGACTTGCGCAAAGAGAATGCAGGAAATGCTGTTTCGTGGTACAATGGAGGGAATGATGCATTCCGTCCTGCGACAACTGGCAGAAATACTCATCCCTACGGCATGGGCGCAGCAACCATTCGGCTCCTTCACAGTGACAACATGGGGCTATGGCGACCGCACCTGGGATGCCATTCTCATGAATGTCGTCACAATGCTCAGGGGAACCATTACCATAGCATCTGTTGCCTTGTTTGTGACCGGAGCATTGATGTTCACCATCTCCGCCGGCGCCGAGGATCGCAAATCAAAGGGCAAGAATATGATGATCGGTTCGCTTATCGCTCTTGCGACCGTATGGGGAGCGCAAGCAATTCTAAAGACAATCGCATATTTCGTTTGGGGATAGAGTTTCAATGATCATTGACCGATGATGTGTCATGTATTCTTATCTTTTTTGAAATTTATGTGAGAAAATTCTCATGAAAAATTGTGCGGTGAGCGTTGCAAGGTACAATGACTTCCAACCTATGCACGTGTCCCACTCTTCCAACACTTTGGAGCGGCTAGAGCACGCCGAGCAACTCAAGCTCACCGGAAAACACGAAGATGCATTGAAGATGTTAGAAGAGCTCCTGATCGAGGACCCGGAGAATGTCCCCGCGTTAGAAGAAGTTGCAGATAATGAGCTGAGCCTGGGGCACTTTGCCCGTGCAGAACGCGCTGCCAAGCAGGCAGTATCCATTGGACGAAAGAGTTACACCGGCCACTACATCCTGGGATTCATTCGCTCACAGGAAGAAAAATGGGAAGCAGCCTTGCGAGAACTCAAAGTGGCCAATGCCCTGAGTCCCAACAATGCCGAAATTCTGCGCTGTCTGGGCTGGGCGCTCTTCCACGAAGGCCAGCGCGCCCAAGGAATCGTCACACTGGAACGTGCTCTTAATCTGGATCAGGAAAATCCGCTGACCCTCTGCGATCTGGGCTCCACCTACTTACAAATGCAAAATATGCCCAAGGCTCGATCTCTCTTTCAACGCGCGCTGGAGATTGATCCGGAAAGCGAGCGAGCACGGGAGTGTGTTTCGATGACGGAGCGACTGCTTAAGGCAAACGTGCGCTGATCGGCGCATCGCGTTATACTCGTCTCCGTGCTTGCGATTTCTTCAGAGTTCTTCAGGACCCTTCACCGCAGTTTTCGTCGTGCGCTACTCACCCTCTGGCGCGAGGGAGAATGGCGGACGAGTTTCGGTTCCTTACTTGGAATCTGCACGCTCTTCCAGTTCCTCCTTATCGGCCTTCTGGGGGCAGGAGCGGCGCAGGCACTCCTGCTCTCGCATTCGGATTTGAAGATCGAGATACGCACCGGTGCCAACCGCGGCGAAGTGCAGCAATTCTTTTCCACACTCCAGCAGCTCCCCTATCTGGAACGCGCCGTCTACATCACTCGCGAACAGGCACTCGCAAAAATCAATACGGAAGATCCCTCTCTTGCGGCGTTTTTTGAAAAATACAAGGTCGGCAACCCCTTCCCGGATACGATCGGCGTCACGCTGCACTCCCTTGCCGATTACTCCGCACTCTCTTCCTTCCTCTCCGAAGCCCGCTGGCAACGCATCGTGGATCCTTCTCTTCTTTCCAGTATCACCCACCAAGAAGAACGCGTGCATGAACTTCTGCGTGTTGCAAGCGGAGGGAAGAATCTGGCCATCATTCTTCTGCTGCTCTCCTGCGGAATTTTGCTGACAACCGTTGTGGAACTGACTCGACGCAACGCCCTGCGCAGAGCGGAAGAGGTGACCGTGGAACGATTGGTAGGCGCCGAGAGTCTGACGATCGGGCTCCCCTACTTTTGGGAAGCGACTATCCTCCTTCTGGGGAGCATTCTGATCAGCAGTGTCATTGGCGGAATTTTTCTGCTCATCCTCCCCGCCCTGGTTCCCGCTCTGAGTGCCGGAGGAGCACTCTTTCCGTTGTCACAAGCCGCCCTGCCCCTGCTTGCGACCATGCTCCCGCTCACCCTCATCTTGGAGATTTTGTGCACGCCTTTTCTGGCAGCGACGGGAACATGGCTGGGGCTTCGGACGACGTTGCAATAGGGACTGTGGAACGAAGAAAGAGAAAGCTACACTATCCCCATGCCCCACTCGTTCACCGTCAATGCCTTGGTCCTGGCCTCCTATAACGTGGGTGAAGCAGACCGGTTTGTTATCCTCCTCACACGGGAGCGTGGACGGTTGGCGGCACGCGTGCCCGGTGCACGGAGACTCAAGAGCCGTCTTGCGGCGCTGCTCCCACTCACTCATCTATCAGTGGAACTTAAAGAGCATGGTGGATGCTATTTTGTTGCCGGAAGTGCGACACAATACGATCGATTGAACCCGGGCGGTTTAAACGACTTTCTGATGCGTACGCAGGGCATGGAGCTCCTCCTCTCACTCCTCTCAGACGAAGATCCGGTTCCGGAGATTTTTGATGCTGCAGTGCAGTTCCTGCTCGCATCCCCGGACGAGCCGCACCGCATCATCGCATTCTCGTTCCGACTCTTGCACCTGCTCGGAGTATTACCTGAATGGCATGATGAACGCTTTGCACGGCTCACCCCCGAAGAACATGCGTTCATTACCGGGAATGCACGCGGAGCGATTGCCACACCCGTACCTTCAGGCCTCAAGCGGCTCTTGGCCTTGAGCCAGGAAATGCTGGCCGAGCACGTAACGCGTGCACTCAAAGCACCTGCGGTTGCGGCAGCTTGCATGGGCTGATACAGATTATTCGGCACTTATTGGTCGTTTGCGCGCCCTTGTGACACTCATAATACACAACAAAATATTTGATATATATGTCACTTTTGGCAAAATGGGTCCTTTAACCTGCACCATATGCACATTCGCGGACTCCCCGAACTTGAGCGCAGACACTATCGTGATGATGACGATCATAACGACCCCGATCGGCGCCAGGAAAGGGCCGAATCCGAACGGTACTATGAAATGGAAGAGCACAAGTACGATGAGGTCAAAAAGGATCGTCCTCAGCCGACCCACGAAGAACAACTGGAAAACTGGATCTTGGAAATCAAACGTGGTGGTCATGGGGAACGCAGCGCCTACCCGCGGCCCGATCTTCCGGACCGATTCACCTACCGCCTGGCGAAGAATGTCCCGGGGAGCAGAAGTAAGCTCCTCCTGCGTCTCCCGCCGGATAGCAACATCCGTTCATCGCAGCATTCATCACCGGGTATCGGCTTCAACCATGAGCGCGTATTCGTGAATCAGCACGATAGCGTTCGTCACATCTGTTTTGAAGATCCGGAGGAGTTGATTGCAACACAGACACGTCTCATCGGTCAGCGCTCCCCACTCTCACACGGGCATACGATATGGCGCGGAGATCACACCGTGGAACTGCGGTACGGCCGGCACAGGAACGGCCCCGTCCTGCAGCAGGAGATTGGAATCCTGTACTCTCTTGAGCAGCTCCGACTAAAAAGAAGCGACGAAGCGCGCGCCAACGCCACGTGGATGGGCTGGCCTTCGTTCTACGCGCAGTTCGGAGCGCCGGCGCACTATAAGAAGGTAAAACCACACCGGTTAAGCCCGCTTACCTGGGCCAAGGAATGCACGGAAACCATGGCCGGCGGCTCCTACGCCATGGACCGGCACATGTTCTTTCCGCCGGACTTCATTGCACAGTGCCTGGAGCGCGTGGCGCCGGTGGCCTGCAACGCCCAGGAGGGCAATCCCCGCTTCCGCCTGGAGCACGTAGCACCGGAGCAGTGCACTGCCATCCGCCGCTTGCAGGAAGAGTTCCGTGACTTGAGCCCGGAAGCCGTGGGGTTTGTCATCGATCACGCATTGACTCCTGCAGATCTGGAGCGCGAACCGATCATCGCATTCCTCCACTCCATGCCCGAGTTCCTGAGGGGTGGACTCAGGATCGAATCCCTCACCGCACTCATCCGCAGGGCAGCCGCAACGGGTGACCGCACTGCCGCCGTGCGCTATGGCATTGATATGGTGCAGGCGATCTACGGCAACGGAACAATGCCCTGGTGGTTCAATGAGAAAACCGACTTGGCCGAGCAAACGTTCGATCCGGCGGAGGTGAAGACGCCACCTGAGGGAACAGACGCGCACACGTGGGAGCTCCTTATGGCAGCACAGGACGCGCTGGGAGAAATCAACCAACAGACAATTACGTTCCTGCGCATGTTCGCACAACACATCACGCTCGAAGACGTGCGCCAGGAGTACATGGCCAATTTCCTCCGCAACATCCCATGCCTGGTGGAACGCGGAGTCACCCCGCAGCGGTGCGCCATGGTGATGAGCAAGTACTTCGACCCTCGTCGTTACGAACAATTGAAAGAACATGGCCTGGATATATCACAGATAGGTAGCATCAGAGGTGGGCATAAATCAAGACAGGAACATGAAGAGTCTGCAGAGAAGTACGCTGCGAACATGATTGCTGAGTCTTTAAGCATTGCAATCCGTATCCTCAACGGCGATCAGCAGGAATTTAAAAAATCGTTACGAAGGTATTTGGACAATGACTATGAAGATGAACCAATGTTTGGTGATGATGCTCTACCCGGTGAAAGATCAATGTTTTCTGCGAAGGAATATGAAGAAAACAAACACCTCCCCACCACCTGGCCCAAAGAGCAGGAGATGGAACGCGCACTCACGCTCCGACGTCACGAGATGCGGATTCATCCCGATGCCGGGGGCTTAGAGCTTTCGCTCGCGATCGCGCGCAGGGCAGGACCGCTCTACGAGCACGCGCTGGAGGCCTACAAGCGCAGGGGGCACCGGTTGGAATCCATGCAAAGTCTTGGCCGCGAACACGCGATAAATGCCACCGTGCGCATCACCCAGAGCTACGGAATCGGCAACGCGCTGCGCGCCGCCAATGTGCTAAATCACGTCCTGGCACTCATGGAGCAAACCCCAGCCGAAGGACGAGTCGCTGCATTGGAAAAATTCCTGCATCTGTTAGAGGGGCAAAAGCCCGTGTCGCCGCTCATGGGAATCTTTGAGACCACCACACCCACCACAAGTTACGCCAAACCCAGCCTGACGGTCCTGCGCCAGGCATTCACTCCGCCGTCCAAGCCAAAGCCCAAATTGTTACGTAGTTATGATGATGACGACGATCGGTACCACGTCCAAGAAACTCCCGACCCTCTGCACGCAACACCTGATCAAATACGGGAGTGCCTGGCTCTTATAGATCGACCGCAGGAGGAACGACTGCGTCTTCCGGTCAACGGCAAGCAGGGGCTCCTTTCAGATCAGCGCGTAACACTCCGTGACTACACGCCTCCCGCGGCAATGAACCGGGAAAGTCCGTCTTCGTTTGCAGACCTGCAGCAATTCCATGCGATGTTCACGCGCTTTGGATCCTACCGCGGTCCGCTGCTGCAAGCGATCTGCCTGCAGTATTGCTCGCAGCGGCTGGCCAATCCGCTCCACCCACCCACATGGCTGGTGGAAGCACTTGACCGAATGGAACGGCAGTACCCTCACGAAGGGGAAAGCATGTACCGAGATGAACAAGCCTTGATGGAATTGGATAACCGCTACAACGTTGATACGGAAGATACGCCCCTCCCTAATAACGCAGGCCCGCGTTACTCGGACCGCGAACCGTTGCATTTTTCAGACGAAGCGCCGTACCGCACTCTTTCGCGTCTGTTGGAGGCAATGGGCAGAGGGCTCTTAACCGAGCAAGACGTACGGGCAATCCTGGATTGGACATTCGAAGATCTGCATCCTGAGGTGACGCATGCCGTACAGGGCCGGTTCCACGATGACCCACGCAATGATCCTGGCGGCATCGACGCATTGGCAGATGAGCAGCTGCGCCTTGCGCGAGGAGAATGCCAAGCGGAACTCAACCACGTTGAGGGTTTTCATAATATGGGCTTCGTCCTGCCGCAAACGCTCCGCACACACAGTCGATGGACGAGAAGGAAGTACCAGCTCGAAGATGACGAGAAGGGGCACGATCAGATCGTGCGGGAGCTGCAGCGGGCATTCCAACAGGAAGTTTCTGGCGTACTGCAACAGTGTCAGCGGAGCTTGCAGGGCTACCGCCTGCAGACACTTGGGCGAGTGCTCGATCGCGTGGAAGCAGTCCTCCGTTCGGATGCACAGCAGCACTTCTCCGCCGCCGATATTGCAACCATCCTGCGTGCCAGACCGGATACGAGCACGCTCACGCCCGGTACCACAACGGCACTGTCACTCACTCAGCCACGGATCGAGGAACCCACGGAGCGCGCATTCGGTCACGAACTTGGGGCTCTGCTCACCACGTGCTCAGGGCCGGAGCAGGCCGCCGCCATCGCCGAGCGATGCAGGCAATTCGGAGAGCGCGCCTGCGATCCGGCACTCCACCAGGCAATCGCCCGCCAAGTGGCAAAAATTGGGGATCTGCTCATGCGTGACTGGCGCGACCGTGATCGCGATCGTGAGGACGATGATGAAAGGAGTGATGCAGACGCAGAACATGCGGATGATGAGCGTGATGATGAGCCACTGGACCTCACCGTCACACCGGAGACACGCGCAGCAGTCCAGAAAGAAACAGCTGTCGTCTCCGCGCTGCTGGGGCAAATGGCCGGGTTCACAAAGGAAGAGGCGGAGGGTGTTGTGGGACACATTCTGCACCACGACTATAACGTCGCGGATCTGGCGGCCATCGTTCAAGACATGCGTGCCTTCCCCGCCAATACCTTCAGCGTCCACATTGCGGAGAATGCCACGCCCGAAGTGCAGGCAAGCCTGCAGAGTGCTGCGGATTCTCTGCGCGCCTTTGTCTTCCTCACCGTCGCGCTCCACCGCGAGCAGGTCTACCAACTCACAGCCGCGCAACACCTTGCTCTCCCCATGGGCGGCCCGGCCACGGAGGCACAACCGGACTCCACCGTTTTGGATCTGCCTGCCAGTGCCACGCTCCACGCACTCACATTGCCCATACGCAGTGATCTCAGCCAAGCGCTGCGTACCGGCACGCTCACGCGAAGGCAGCTGCGGGAATTAGTGAACGATCACAAGCCACGCTTTGTCGATGGTATCCGAGAGCGCAGGAGGAGCGTGTACGGATTCTCGAACCTTGGAGGCAAGGTGCACACGCACACGCCTATGGGCGAAGCACGGATCGAACTGGTCAACCGAGCCGTTAATTGGCAGAGCACCCCCTTCCAACTCCTGCACGCCAACAAGTCCAACAATATTCCTGCGTCGCCAACGACGGAGGAATTCATGCTCCGCACCTGGGTGCTGCATGCCGCACACATACTACGCAGATCAGGGAATATCCACGACGAACCGGAGCTCCAGGTGTGCTGTCCCGGGCGACTCCCTTATCGTCTCTGCGGCGTGCTGGCGACCAATTATTTGCTTGCCGCCAGCAAGGCAACCGAGTACCTCCCTGAGGACTTCCAGTTCAGCGACCAGAAAGCGCACAACGGCGCCATCATCAGCTACGATGCCGGCGGTCCCCGCTCCACACTGCCATTCTCCTTCGGTGAAGGCCGTACGGACGTCCTGGGCGTCTTAGACCCGGAGGACGCACGCATCATACAGGCTGTCCACACCGCGTGCATGCATGCGGAGATCGGTGGCCCCTTTGCGCAGGCCGGATTGGAGTTCATCCGCCGGCACGAGGCAATCTTGGGTGACCACGTGAAACTCTTGGATCAGCCCTGGACCTACAACCCCTTCGACGGAGCCGTACACGGCGCCGCCAATCCCCACCAGCGATACACGTTCGCGGCACACGCCGAACTGGCTGTTATCCCCACACAGAATCTCTACTTTGATGCAATTGATCAAATGGTGGCGAATCCTGCTGCGGAGACCATATTCCACGCCGTACGCAAAAATATTGAGAATTTCATCTTGAATGCGCAAGGGCAGCAACCTATTCTCGCATCACGGGATGAATGGCTTCCTCATGCGCTAGCCCTCACTGCCTTCTAACCCCCCTCTTTATGTGTAATGAGCATCATGCCCTTCGAACAGCAACAGCTACTCCTCGCAGAGCAGCAGAAATGGCGCCCATGCCGCCACCCCCACGCCGCGAGGCTGAAGATATCCATGGCGATACACATGATGCTGTGACAGCCGCACTCGCCAAGCCAACACCCACTGCTGCACCCAAGCACCAACCTTCCGCCAGGGCACCGGAACGACAGGCACCGCCCTCAGCTCCAAGGCAACCTGCTCCGCTCCCTCGAACTGCACCTCCACCCACGACACACGGAAGGCCAACGGGGCCCATCCGCAAAGATACGGGAGCGGAGCGCAAGAAGACCGATCTTCAACCGATGGCGCAACCAACGGCTGGGAAGGCTCCGTCCGCAAAACCAAATATTCCTTCTGTGGCAAATGTCACCGGGCGCTCGTGGGCTGGGGACGCAGAATTGATAGCCGATCTGAAGCCATTCGGCGCAGAACTCTCTCCAGCAGAGCTGGCGCTACTCCGGCGTGTTGGCTATAGCGATCATGCAATCTTCTTCTTTGCCACGCGCGGAGAGAAAATGAAAGAGCAGTTCGCCACGGCTGCGCACGGCGGCGAGGCACAGGCACGCCTTTTCTTGCAGAGTCGACGCAACAATTTGCCCGGTGAGATCCGATCAACACTCCCGGTACCCCAAGCCGCCACCGAACGTCCATTGCCTTCCGCCTCCACCAAACAAGCTGCTGCTGCTCCGGCACCGGTACGAGTACCCGTTGCCCCCGCCCCCGTCGCTCCTCCTCGAACAGAGGCTCCTGCCCGTCCTGTGGAACAAGCTCCGCGCGCGGTTGCCGATGCAACTGCAGCCGTGAGTGCCACCGTAAAAGCGAAAGTGCAACAAGCAGTGCAAACGTACCAAGATATCTACGAAAGGCGTGAAAAGCCGGGTGAAGATCCCAAGAGACGTAAAAAAGAAATTAAGCTAGCACGCCAAGAAATGGAAGATACCGTCGCCGGCCTCCTGAGCATCGAGAAGAAGAAAGTAGCCGGGGCAGTGCGGCAACTCTTGGATGTCACGATCTTGTAACGAACTTCGACCGGGCACTCAGCGCACCTTCTGCACGGAACTGACCGCGGCACTCGAAGGCGTAACCGAGCTTGCCTGTGGAACGAGTAACGTCGACGTGGGCTCCACGCCGATCTGATCGAACCGCGGACGCGCCTCGTAGGCGGAGTACACGGATTCCTCCTGCTCCTGCCCGGCGCGGTTGGTGAGACGCCACCACATCGCTTTCATACCCGGCACACGCTCACCCACCTTGCGTGTGGTTCCGGCGGGAATCTCGGTGGTGTATTCGATCCGATCCGGCGGCGGAGCGGTAGAGCCCCACGTATACGGACCGATCACTTCACTTGTGCGCGCATCACGCGTTCCGTAATAGATGAAATACGCATGGTTGCCCTCGGAATACGTCTGGATGAGAAGCGCGCCCGGCGAATCATTGAGGAACGTAATATCCGTATTGGGAGGATAAATGGTGGCATCGGTCCCCTGCGGACTGTAGTAGTGCACGGCAAAGCTGTGATTACGCCGAGAGAGGATAGGGAATCCGTACTCCCACACCCCGCGATACGCCGTGGTGCCCACTTGGCAGAGCCCGCCACCGTAATCAGGGAGCGTCTTATCACCCATGATCACCAGCTCTTTGAGGTACCCCGTAGCGGCATTCACCGGACCCAAGATCTGATTGAAGGAAAATGTGGCACCCTGCGGTGTGATTGTGCCGTTGAATTTGGTCAGTCCCACACTGATATTGTGTCGTCTGGCTTTGGATGACCCGCTGAAATCCGATTCCCCCACCGTCACCACCTCGCGGATTCCCTGGGCGATCAGAACAGGATCCTCCACGGTGATGGATGGCTGGGTTTCTAAAATAGGCAGCGTGATATCTGTCACTCCTTCCGTCAGAGCAATGGTCGTGAGCGTAACCGCACGCTCCAGATCCACACGACGTCCCGGCAGACCCACTCCCTCAAAGCTCACAACTCCCGATCCCGTTCTTCGAATGGTGACGACACCCGCCGGTCGATCGAATACCGCAGCAATCTTGCGTTCCAACACGGCCCGGATGGCATCACGATTCCAGGTGACCTCTTGGATGCGCTTAAATCCCACGGGAAGTGCCGGTATGCGATCTCCATCCACACGCAGCTCGGCGGGAGCCTTCACCGGCTGGCCCTCGTACGTCCATGCTTCCCGGGGCTGCTGCCAATCCGCCCCGACCGCAAGTGTGAAGAGGTGATGTCCGGAGCGATACGTCAGAGATGCCGCAGATGCAACACTCGGGAAGAGAGCGCCGATGAGGAGAAAAAAGACAATGCGTCGCACGAGGTGAGTGTAACAATCCCAAGGCCACACACAAGCGTCGTCTCTGTCTGTGCCTCTATCGGCGCTACGGAGGGAATCGCGACACTGATTGAATGCGATTTCAGCCCCCAAGCGCGAAGCGTGGCAAAAATGCGGCGAGGTCGTCATCGACCAAATAGGGATACCAAGGAGGAGGTCATTTTTGCAGCGGAGCGCTTGGAATGGGCTGATTCGCAGACAATCACAGGAGCGAAACTTTTTGGTTACAAAAAGAACAAGAAGATATCCCACGAAACCGCGGCAATCCAAATACTCTAAGAAACTCCACCACGATGTCCTGCCACCCTGTCTCTGCCGCGCTTGGCAAAGAAAGGTCAAGGAGGGAACCAAAGGAGAACCTCTCAACCCATCTTCTTGTAATGCGGCACCGGATGCTCATCCAACGCCTTATTCACCAAGGCATCCGCCCGAAAGTTATCATTCCGCGGAATATGTTTAAAAGTCACAAAGGGAATTCCTTTACTGAGAGTTTGAATTTCCTCTACAAATGGTTTCAAGGTGGGCATGCGCACTTGATACTGACCGTTGAGCTGCCGCACGATGAGCTCGGAATCCAGATGGCAAAGAAGCCGATTGGGGTGGTAACGCTGAGCGATTTTGAGTCCTTCGATCAACGCCCGATACTCAGCCACGTTATTGGTTTGAATACCAATACGCTCTGCATGTTCCTGTACCGTCACCCCGCGTGCAGGATCCTCCAAAACGCACCCAATGGCTGCTTGACCGGGGTTCCCGCGTGATCCGCCATCCGTGAAGAGGTGAAGTGTGCCGCCGATGGACTGGGGGGTATCGGGCAAGGAGGGTAGAGGGGCATCAAACGCTCGGTTGATCAGATCGGCAACGAACTGCTCGCGTTCGCGCACACGCGGGAAGAGTTGCTGAAGCCGGCGCTCGATTGCTGCCGGAATGCGAGTCACAAGGGTGCAGTGTACAGCACTGTTCCTGCGGGGAAAATTCCGCCGGAAGCTACCACTGCAATGCCCAACAATAACCCATGCTATTGACCACTCAATTTCGTTCAAAATTGCATGAGAAATACTCGATGAACCGACACTTCATGTATCATGCACGCATCCTATGAAAAATGCCCTGCGCATTGGCTCCACATTCCTCCTCCCGCTTCTCACCCTCTCTTTGGGGTGGGGGCTGGGAGCGCGCTTTGAACAGAAGAAAGTCGCTAATGCCATGGCAAAGATCGAATTTATCTATCAGGGCAAGACAGCCAGTGGATCGCTGATACATGATCCGGAAAAGGAGGTGGATCTCTCATTGCTCTGGGGAGTCTGGCGTCTGCTCCAGAAGAACTATATCGCCCCCGAGAAACTGCAGGTCTCTTCCATGCTCTACGGAGCCACATCCGGACTGGTCAGCGCCCTGGATGATCCCTATACCGCCTTCATGACGCCCGTGGAGAACAAAGATTTCAAAGAGAGCCTGGGGGGGCAACTTCATGGCATTGGTGCGGAACTGACCATGAAGGACGGTCAGATCGTCGTGGTTTCTCCGCTTAAGGGCTCCCCGGCGGAAAAAGCCGGACTCCTCCCTGAAGATACCATCCTCAGTGTGAATGGCACGGATATCAGCAATGAGACCCTCACCAGCGTGGTACAGAAGATCCGCGGCCCCAAGGGGACGACCGTGGTCCTGTCGATCCTGCGCAAAAATGCCGTGGATCCTGTGGATGTTTCCATCAAGCGCGATGACATCACCATCCCCAGTGTGGAATCGGAAGTAAAAAACACTGCAAGCGGGTCGATCGGCTTCATCGCTCTGAATCAATTTGGCGATGAGACCATCAGTGAAGTGGAACAAGCGATCCGTTCGATCCAAAGGGAAAAGATCCCCGTCAAAGGCATTGTCATCGACGTACGCAATAACGGAGGCGGCTACCTGGATGGCGCGGTGGAGTTGGCATCGATCTTCCTGAAGCAAGGCAAAGTAGTTACAGTCCAACGACGCGAGGGCGAGCCTACGGCGCACTTCGTCAATGGCAGGCCGCTGGAACCCGATCTTCCCCTTGCCGTACTCATCAACGCCGGATCCGCATCGGCTTCGGAGATTTTTGCCGGAGCGATCCAAGATCATAAGCGCGGTGTAGTGGTGGGCAAGACCAGTTTTGGCAAGGGAACGGTGCAAGAGGTCTTTGAGCTCCCCGGCGGATCGAGCTTACGCGTGACCATCGCCCGCTGGCTCACTCCGAATGGTAAAGACCTGAGCAAGGAAGGGGTGCATCCAGATTTGGAAGTGGACCGCTCCAATGAGGAGGTAGCTGCAAAAAAAGATCCGCAGCTGGCTACTGCCATGGAATGGCTCCTCAGGAACGGCACTTCCCTGCCCGACCCATCCGAGAAGGAAGAATCTGCCCCCGCAAAGCCGAAGGTGGGGAAAGAAATTGACGAACAACCCTGAGCAAAAATCGGAATACCGGTGTATCGGTGCGCGACTAGCGTTTCTGCATAGGCAAAACTCTCTACGGAGATCTCGATATTCCGTTCTCAGTATGCAAACAGTTCCTCATCCTTAAAGAACCGTTTGACCTCTCTCTCCGCCGATTCCGGACTATCCGACGCGTGGGCAACGTTCACCATCTGATCTTTGCCATACTCCGCACGCAGGGTTCCGGGGGCTGCTTTGCGACTGTCAGTCACACCCAGCATCTGACGCACCTGCTCCACGGCATTCTCTCCCTCCAGTGCCAAGGCGATCACGGGCACGGAGCTCATGAACTGCTCCACCTCAGGGTAGAAGGGCTTATCTGCGATGTGGGAGTAGTGCTCACGCAGGAGTGAGGGCTGCAAGCGGATCATTTTGATACCGCGGATTACGAGGCCGGCTCCTTCAAAGCGTGCAATCACTTTGCCGCAGATCTTCTGCGAGACGGAATCAGGCTTGAGAAGGATGAGAGTGCGTTGGGCCATAGTAATGCGCAGTATGCAGTACGCAGTATGCAGGGAACAAGAAATATTCCTCTCAATTTCACCGGTCACTTATTTTTCTCATGCAAGAAGTTCTTGGAGTTTTGCCGCTCCCTCCTCCTGCCCGATGACCACCAGCCGGAATTGATCGTGCTTCAGGAGCTTTTTCGCCAACGCATCCACCTGCTTCTTGGTCACTTTATCAATTTCGGCAAAGTAACTCGGCAGATCACGCACCTCGGGATACAAAAGCTGCTGCTTACCGTAGAAGTGCGCCAGTTCCTCGGTATCTTCCAGTGAGAGCGTGATGCGGCCTTTCAGGTAATCCTTTGCACGCTGCAGTTCCTCCTCCGTCACCCCCTTGGCAGCGCACTCATCGTACTCATGGATAATGAGGCCCACGGCCTCGCGGAAACGAGACTGATCCACCCCGGCACGCGTAGAGAGCGAACCGGCATCGAGATAGCTGTCCACCTCCGAAGAGATGTAGTAGCAAAGTCCCTTGGCCTCTCGAATATTCAGGAACATGCGCGAACTCATATTGCCCCCTAAGATGATGGCCAGGAGTTTATGGGCGAAGTGGTCGGGATCGAGAGCACCCACGCCGGGAACGCCGATCACCAGATGCGTCTGCTCAGTCTTCTTTTCGCGTAGGAGCACACGCTCCGTACCGTACTTGGTAAACGCATTGAATTGGCGCGACTTCTTGCCGGTCAGAGGACCAAAGTACCGATCCGAAAGCTTTTGGGAACGCGCACGATCAATATTGCCGGAGAAAGCCACCACCAGGTTATCGGGGGTGTAGAGCGCCTTTTCGTGCTTATGAAAGTCCGCTGTCTGGACGGAGCGGATCACCTTCTCCAAGCCGATGGTATCCCATCCCAAAGGATGATCACCGTACAGAAGCTGCTCAAAATCCCAGCCCGCACGGTACATGGGAGTGTCTTGGTACATGCGCTCTTCCTCCATGATCACGCCGCGCTCCTTTTCAATCTCCTCAATGGGGAACTTGGCGTGCAAGAGCATGTCACTGAGAACATCACACGCCAGTTCCAGATGCGTGGCGGCGGCTTTGACGTAGTACCCGGCGTACTCCTTGCCCGTGAAGGCGTTGAAGTCCCCGCCGATGCCTTCTATGGCAGCGCTCACTTCCTTGGTATTGCGATATTTGTCTCCTCCCTTAAAGAACATGTGTTCCAAAAAGTGACTGATCCCACGCTCCTCTTCCCGTTCGTAGCGCGACCCCGCCCCGGCAAAGACCATCACCGTTGCGGAGGCAACTCCGGCACTCGGTGCGGTGAGAACGGGGAGGCCGGAAGAGAGTTTTTCTAAGGTGTACATCGGAGGGAAGTGTAGGGAGGAAGACAGACGAAAGAAAGTTCGAAGCAAATTCGACAACCACTCCATAATAATGCCAAAAGAAATGGTGATATTTTTATCAGAAGAATAATTGACCAATATTTTTCTAATTTGTAAAATACCCGCACATATGGAAATTCTCCGCACAGACAAAGACGGGAACTGGACTGCTCATGTGGAGATGGGCCTCACACAAAATACGCTTCCTGACGATTTCTTAAGTCATTTCGGCCGTCCGATTGCCGGTCCTTTGCGGTCTAGATTTTTGGCGTTAGTCCAGCCCGAACACGCCACCCCTCCGATCGAGTTATCCATCCCGCATGGCAAGGCAGACCGACTGCTCTGTTCACGGGCAATGCAATTGGATGATGGCCTAAAGGAACTTGCAGGAGTGCTGGAACCCCGCCTTACCGATACGAATCTTGCAACTGAGAATGGGTTTCAAATTGTGTACGACTCCTTGATGCCGCTTCTCCCGCAGATCGCACAGAATCCGGCAGCAGTGCGGCGCATGATGCAGGTCTTTGAGGAGATGTCTGTCGCTAGAATGAAACTCAAAGATGTGCTGATGCCGGCATATTTCGCACTCGGCGCCATCGATTGTGGTGACGCGCGATATCTACGACGTGCGAATGTGATAGTGCGAGAAGTGGCGCAAGACATCCTGAAGCAATGGAGGCCGGACGTCGTCGAGTTAACCGATACCAAGAAAAAGAGGCCGGTACGACGCCTCAAATTGTAAGGGAATCCCTTTAAACTTTCTTGACCATACGGAACGGGCTCTGTAGGCTTGGCAAGCTTCAAATCCCCCTATGCAAGGTAAAACCAAGTGGCGACGGCGCATGCGCAAACACGGTTTCCTCAAGCGCAGCCAGTCCCAAGACGGCCGCAAAGTCCTGGCCCGCAGACGGCGCCGGGGTCGCAAGGTGATCGTGGTGCAGCGCAAAGGAAAGAAGTAAACGACAAAGAGTATGAGAATATTGGAGTATTGGGAAACCAAGCCCGGCTCCTGTTCCCTAATATTCTAATACTCTAATATTCTAATAATCTCATCCGGTATGTCCTCAACCCTCCACCGACTTTCGGCTTTCCTCTTCTACCTCCTCGCCGGGAGCTTCTTTGTGAGCTACCTGCTTTTGCGAAACGAAATCTGGCTCCCATGGTCCGAGTGGTGGATGAACATCGCCGATCTTCCGCTCGCACTCGTTGCCGTACTCTACGGTGGGACCAGTCTCTACCGGAGCATCAAGCAACGAGAGGGTGTCTCGTGGCCGCTCCTGATTCTGATCGGCCTGCCGCTCCTGGCATTCATAACATTCCTGATTGTGCTGAATTTCTGGAACATCCTGGGGCTACCACAGGGACCAGCGCTCTAGACTTCCACTTCGGCACAGTTCTCTTTCCGATTCGCCATGCGTGCCGCCAGAAAGAGGCAGTCGCTGAGCCGATTCAAATACACGCGCACTTCCGGATTGACGCGTTCCTCGGCACCCAATGCCACCACCCACCGCTCCGCACGCCGACACACGGCACGCGCCTGATGAAACAAAGCGGAAACCTTGGAACCTCCCGGCAAGATGAAGCGCGAAAGTTTGGGCAAGTCCTGCTCCATGGAGATCCCCCATTTCTCCAATTCCTGGATGAAAACCGGAGACATGCGGTATGCCATCCCTCCCAAGGCTGAAGCCGTGGCGATATCCGCCCCCGCGATGAAGAGGGCTCGCTGCACGTTTAAAAGCGCCGCCTTAAGCTCCTCCGGTAATCTCTGCTCCGCAAGCGCCACCCCCAGGATAGCATTGAGCTCATCGATCGTCCCCAGTGCATGGATGCGCAGGGCGGACTTCTTGGTACGTCCGCCGTGATAAAGATCCGTTTCACCATCGTCGCCGCGGCCGGTGGAAATGGTCGGTCTCATGGGAGAAAAATTATACTCTTCCCCTATCCGCAGCCACGAAGGGCTGCTCTGCGCTTTATGCATCAAGCCAATACCAACTTCTCCACCTTCGCATGTTCCTTCTTCACCTCCTCCTCCGTGAGCGTGCGATCGGAAGCACGATAGGTGCAACGCACAGTGAGGTTGTACTGACCCTTCGCAAGCGGTGAACCATCGTACAGATCCACAACGGAGACATCTGTCAGGAGTGATGAACTCCTGCGCACGCTGGCAAGAAAATCTGCGGCCTTCTTTGCGGCATCCAAAGTCACAGTAAGGTCATAGGTGACTGACGGAAATTGCGGCACAGGAACGAATGTCGCAGGAGCAAGCTTCTGCTTGAGTAATGTCGAAAGATCCAGCAGCGCAACCGCCGCACGTGCGGGAAGATCAAAGGCAACTGACACTTCGGGATGTAGCTCACAGAGAAGCCCTACGACAATACCGCCCACAAGAATATCCGCACTGCGTCCGGGATGGCCGAAAGGAGGAACCTTCTGCGAACGACGAATCTCCACGACATGTCCGCTCCCGGCCAACTCGTCGACCAAAAACTGACGGATGATGAGGAATGGCGTACGACTGAGCGGAACTTCGCGACGCGCGACAGCCAGAATTCCACACTCTTGCCATTCCCCTTCACGCTGAGTGAATGCGTGGGCGCAGGTGAAGGTGCGCAACACCTCCTCTGTTAGGAGCAAATTGCGACCGGCGTGCTCAAGCAAGCGCGGCAGGGTGGAAGTCTGCATCAAACTGAGTTCCTCCCCCAGTGCATTCTCAATACACAGGGCATCCGATGGCTGCAAGCGGCATTTGGTGAGGAGTTGCGGACTCAAGATGGAAAGCGGCAGCACTTCCAGGAATCCCGCGGAGCAGAGACTGCCACGCAGACGATGCACGCGCTGATCGCGCGGAGGCGGCACAACAACGGCCTCGGGGAGTACGGCGGGAATGCGATCGTAACCGATGATGCGTCCGATCTCTTCCACCAAGTCGTGCGATCCCGTGCAATCTTTGATGCGCCAGAGCGGCGGCTTAACGACGCCACGACCAACCGAAAATCCCAGATCAGCAAGGATCTTCTTGGCAATCTTCTCCGCCACCGGCATTCCCAACGCTTGCTGCGCTTGGCGATAAGAGAACTTGATCGGTTTGGGTGCACCATCCGTTCCCCAGGTCACCAGTTTGGAGGTGATGGTTGTTCCGGGAACCAACGTGAGAAAAAGTTCCAACGCTCGGAGGAATCCCTGATTCGCCATGACGGGCGGAACACCCTTCTCAAAAATCGTCGCAGCATCCGTGCGATGCCCCGTGCCGATAATAGCGGTGCGGATAGCCACGGGATCGACCACGGGGCTCTGCAGATAGAGATTCTGTGTCGTAGGCTTCATGGAGCTACGCAATCCTCCCATCACCCCCAACAGATCGAAGATACCATCGTCATCGCTGATAATCGGGGCGCCGGCTGGCAACGTCCGCTCGACATGATCCAGAGTGAGAATCTTTTCACCTTCCCGAGAAGTCCTGATTCGCACGGTTCCGCGCAGATCATCCGCATCAAAACAGTGGAGCGGCGTACCGCACTCCAGCATGACGTAATTGGTGATATCGATGGGGAGTGAAATAGAGCGGCATCCGGCGGCTTCCAGCCGGTTACGCATCCATGCGGGAGTCGTGCCGTGCGCACTGATGTGCAGCATGCAACCGAAGTAACGGGGGACAAGATTCTTCTGCTCCAAAAGAATGGAGAATGGAGGAGGCGTCTTGGCAAAAGTCGGTTTGATCCGCTTGGCAGGCTTCTTCCACGAAGCCAGGCCCAGCGCCACACACTCCCGCGCGATGCCGATATGTGAGAAGAGATCCGGGCGATTGGTGATCGCGTGGTTATCGATATGGAAAATAACATCGGAAAGACCAAGGAACGATGCCAGTGGCTTGCCCACCCCATCGTCTCCGTCACCCAGATCGATCACCGGACGGTTCCCGTGCTCGGGCAGCGGGGGAAAGCGATCGGAAAGACCGAGTTCCGAAGCAGCACAAATCATCCCGTGACTTTCTTCTCCGCGAATCTTTGCGACCTCAAGCGTAAGAGGCTTTCCATCCGCACCGGTTACGGTGGTACCAACATGTGCAAATGCCACTCGCATGCCCTGGCGTAAATTTGTACCTCCACACACCACCTGTTTCTTCCCCAAGTCTGTTTGTACCTCACAAACAGAGAGCCGGTCAGCATTGGGATGCTTGGCAAGCGTAAGGATTTTCCCAACGCAACAGCGCAGATACTGCTCTCCTTGTACGGTCACTTCTTCCACTTCTCCGGTACCCGCCGTCAACCGCGTAGCGATGACCTGGGGATCGTGCTCCTTCCAGGTGATGAAATCCGAGAGCCATTGATGCGATATTTTCATGTCAGGAGCATACCGCAACAAGGCAATAATCTGAATATAGAGGAACGCATTCTGGAAGAAATCGGAATTGTCCTTTACGTACCTCGACGCTAAGGTACAAGAATTCCTTCCCTCTCCCCCATGAAACATCCCGCCTCTTGCAAAACGTGCTCCTCGGCGTGTACTGCCGTAAACTGGATCATCTGCATGCTCCTCTTTTTGGCCACGCTTGCCGCACTGACAGGAGCGTACCGCGTACACTTCACAGGAGCCGGCATGGTCTTTGGAAGTACGAATGGATCACTCTCGCTCCTGGCATTCGCCGTGTGTCTGACCCTTTGGTCGAAGTGGATGTGCAGATGTCTTTGTTGCTGCGAAAAGTAGAAAAAGCTCACGCACTCTGCATTGATAGTAATGAAAGAGTGGTCGAAATTTAGCGAATGCGGGACGCAGCCCATGGGCAAGGCGCCGCAGTGCCGAGCCGGATGGCGGAGAGGGCCGTCTTCGTTTCGCTGCGCCCAACTACGCCGAGCCTTGCGCCCATCTTTTGACCATTAATTCAAAGCCCATCTCGACGTAGTCCTTAAGACGAAGCCGGATGGCGGAGAGGGGGGGATTCGAACCCCCGAGACCTTTTCAGGTCTACGCGCTTTCCAAGCGCGCGCACTAGGCCACTATGCGACCTCTCCACTATGACTACTGTAGCAATGGAATACGGATGGAAGGAAGAAGAAACCGATAGAAGCGGATCACCCCCCTGTTCCTCCTGCCAATCAAGGATTGACGGTGGCGCAGAGAAGACTAAGAATGGTTCGGTACCACAGAACGAAACAATCTGGCTTTCTTCTCAATTCTCCATGAAGAATCTTCTCCCACTCCTGATTATCAGCACAGTACTTTCCGCCTGTATAACATCAGAAACGACACCTACTCCTCCCGCCGCCCTGGGCAGCGATCGCGATGTGCACGGGTGTATTGCCTCTGCCGGATACTCCTGGTGTGAAGTGAAGACCAAATGCCTGCGCCCCTGGGAAGAGGAATGCTTTGGCTCACCGTATGAAGCAATCCTCTGGGAACTTTCACGCAAGTATGCCGGTAAGGAGAAGACCATCACCATCACCATGGTGTCGCAGACAGAAAAACACGCACGTGCCAGCGTCTCGTTCGGAGGGCCGGGAACCCCGGGTGGGATGGTTCTTGCGTCCAAGATGAGCGGAATTTGGCGTATCGTCTACGAAGGCAATGGAAGCGTCGATTGCCCCGCTCTGACCAAAGAGGAATTCCCCACAGAAATGCTCCAGGGGTTTTGCGATGCCTCCCGATAGAAGTACACTGCCTGTATGAGATTCCTCCCCCACGTTCGAACCATCACGCTCTTTGTGATTGTTGCAAGCTTCATCGGACTTGCCTTTTGGTTGCGTGGGAGCACCAATGAGGACATATGGCTCTGTACGGAAGGACAATGGATTAAACACGGAAATCCCACGTCTCCACAGCCTTCAATCCCATGCAAAAAAACAGAACCCTCCACCGCTCCCAGCTCCCTCCTGCCGATCAACCCAAGCAATCAACCAATGAAGTCTTTTGAATCTGCAGACTTCTCATTGCAATATCCTGATTGGCCGAACATGGATCCCAAAACCATTCTGGATACAAAGCGTACCAAAGTCGCCGTACGTAACGAGGGCTGTGCATTGGTCATGACCGTCACGCCCATTCCTGCAAACCAAGATTTTCAAACCGCTCTTGAGCAATTGCTCAGCCAGCAAGTGGCACAGGCGAATGCACGTATTCTCTCCAAGAATATCGCAGAATCCACCAGTCATGTAGAAGCGGAATTCTCTGTCGGAAGCCAGGCGTTAAAAACCGACCAGTACGGGTTTCTCTCCTCTGAGCGAAACTTCTATTCCATAGTCTTTGCAGCTGAGCAGGCATCTTTTGCCACCGCTTGTAAGCCGATGATTGACCAGACAGTGAAGAGCGTCAGTGTTCGATAGTGCACTGAGCGCATCAGCTTCGCGAGCTGCTGATTATTGCGCATGGAACTCTCCCCCATCCCCAACCCTTCCCCCGGTGGGGGAGAACACATACACATACAAAAAAAACCTCCGCACGTACCTCCAATTAAACCCATCGCAATGGATTTGAACCGGATGAAAGAAAAGAAAGTAATCTGCATTCCCGTTGTTTTAAGGTAACCGGGTGCGCGCGCGAGGCACGCACCCGGTAAAAATTATTGTCAGGCTGTGGTATTAGCGCCAGCGCTTGCGGATCATATCCACCTTCATCGAGGCCTGATTGGCCTCGGTGTAGGGGATAGTATCCTTGGAACTGCCATTCGCCCGCTCCTTGCGGGAAACGGCGCGCACCTCGAGCACGCCGATCACGCTACTGCGCGACCGGTGAGCCTTGCGCGTCCGGATACGACGCTGCTGCCGGATAGCCGGCCTGGCCTCTACCACAATCCCCAGTCCCGAGTCTTGCTCGAAAACCATGACGCGAACTCCATCTCTACCTGACATGCCTTCCGACATCTACCCATCCTCATCTCATGAAGACTGGCACTCCCAGGGGGGAGAAATGAAGGTTCCTCGCATGAGGAACAAGGAAGGCAGATTACCTTCTTAAAAAAATACGATGATTTCAATGACCAATGACGAGAAATCCGCTTCTAGCAAATGGGGAACAAAATTGATGAATCCCAGGACCACAATGAGCGGCCAATACCGTCTTCACTGTTCCTAATCTCCTCTCCCTTTGGGAGAGGGTAGGGTGAGGGGTCGTGCGATTCATAATATTTCAGATGCAACCCAATATAATTTTTAAGGGAAGGATCGGAGGTAACAAGCGCCACCTCCGACCCTATTGCACGACTGAAAGTCGTGCGGACGATCAGGAACCGACTTCTGCGAACGCCGGTTCCAGTTCTTCGGAGGCCTCTTCTCCGTCTCCGGCCCCGTTCTCCGGATAGAACTCTGAAACGGGGATGACTCGTCCCACGAGCGGGCAATCCCCCTCCAGAAGATCAGCAATGTCGCCGGTGCAACCCGGCGACGCAACGCCATCTTCTTCGGAGGTGGTCCTCCGTGGACAATCAAGTGGACAGATCAATCTGCCCCGCCTTCTCCCCCCGTACCACCCACCATGTGGGCCCAAGACAACCATGGCCTATGACCTCCGACTATCGAATACCGCTCTTCACAACCGTACCGGGCGATTACGTGCGCCCTCATTCCTTTGCGGAAGCAAAGAAGCGGGTTTCTTGTCATTCAACAGAAAATCAACAGCAGCCAATATCTTCGATCCACGTGAACCTCGCACCAGTCTTTGAACGTTTCCTTCTCTCCTCTCCACCCGAAGGGGGGAGAGGCTAGGGAGAGGGGGCAGAAGAGATGTGTGGCATGCAATGATCTCTGTAGCGATCGGTGGTTTCAAGGAACGGACACTCAAGCGAACAACCCGGCTCTCTTTCTGGGAGAGAAGGGTGCGATCCATTTGACTGTCATCTCACTCACGCACACTTCTCTGCCTCCCAAAGGAAGAGATAAAACGGCTTGCGCGTGATGTACTGATGCACCATGACGGGACGTAATGTAAACATTACATGATACTCTGTCAAGTGGATTGAAAGACGAACCTGCCTCACCCCCTTCCCCCCTCTCCCCAACCACTCCGCTTGCCAACGGGAGAGGGGGAATTTGGCTATGCAAAGAAGTCACTCCCCCTCTCCTTGCGGGATTCATGGCAGGGGAGGAGAGGGGGTATCGGGGGGTGAGGCAATACAAACTACTTACGTTCCTTCCTCCCACCCTGAGAGATACTTGATCTGCTCCGCCGGAAGCAAACAGGCAAAAGGACTAAGAACAAACAACAAACAATGACACCTACACAAACAGCACACACAAACCTCACGTGTAGAAGTTCTGCGTTACTTTTGGCGTAGATGCCTACCACAAGGAGGGCGCTGTCTGTTAGGAGGGTGACGGGGGTGTCGGGGGGCTGAGGGAACCGAACAAGGTGCCTTAAGCCCCCCGACAAAAGAAACCGATACATACTTTTCTCAACATGGAAAGGATCCATTACCTGCTTAATCGTTCAAGTTCCTTCCTCCCACCCTGAGAGATACTTGATCTGCTCCGCCGTCAGCGTATCGATGGTGAGCCCCATGGCAGTGAGCGCAAGGCCGGCGATGTCCGTGTCGATGGAAGACGGCAACGTGATGACTTCGTTGCGCATCTTCCCGCGATTCTTCACCAGATACTCGCAAGCCAGTGCTTGTCCGCAGAAGCTTAAACTCATCACCTCGCTTGGGTGCCCTTCGGCCGATGCCAGATTCACGAGTCTGCCCTCACCGGCGACAAAGATAACTCTTCCGGATTTGAGCAGGTACTCATCCAGGTAATGACGGACCCGTCGCTTGCGCTTGGCGGATTTCTCCAGAGCCGCAATATCGATCTCGTGATCAAAATGCCCGGAGTTGGCCAGCACCGCGCCGTCCTTCATCCGATCGATATGCTCCATGCGGATCACGTGGATATCGCCCGTCACGGTGATAAAGAGATCGCCCAGTGGTGCAGCCTCCGCCATGGGAAGAACGCGATGCCCATCCATGGCCGCCTGCAATGCCGGGAGCGCCGCCACCTCTGTCACCACCACCTGCGCACCCAGACCCTTGCTGCGCATGGCCACGCCCTTGCCGCAACTGCCGTAGCCCACCACCACCACGGTCTTGCCCGCAAGGAGCATGTTGGTGGAACGGATGATGCCGTCCAAGGTGGACTGGCCCGTGCCGTAGTAGTTATCAAAAAGATGCTTGGTGAGGTTGTCGTTCACGGCAACCACGGGCATCTTCAGTGCCCCGTCACGCTCCATGGAACGCAGACGCAACACGCCCGTTGTGGTTTCCTCGCAACCGCCGATGAGTTTGGTCAGCAGGCCCGGGTGCTCTTTATGAATGGCCGCGACCAAATCGCAGCCGTCATCGATGGTGATATCCGGTTCCGCTTCCAACACCGCAGTGAGAAACTTGTAGTAGTCCTCCGTGCTCTCACCCTTGTACGCCCACACCCGCACATCCTTCTCCTCGGCAAGCGCGGCGGCGATGTCATCCTGCGTGCTTAAGGGATTGCACCCGGTGATGGCCACCTTAGCACCGCCGGCAACAAGCGTACGAACGAGCACCCCCGTCTCTTTGGTGACATGGAGCGCCATGCCAATCGTGAGCCCCTTGAAGGGCTGCTCCTTGGCAAAGCGCTTCTGCACTTCCAGCAAGGCGGACATATGCCTCTCGGCGATTTCCAGATTGAGACGACCCTGAGGAGCAAGGGAGGGGTCTTTAACGTGGGACATGGAAGAAGAAAGAAGAGAATACGAAGGATAAATGTTCGACAGTGAAGTCGAATACCAAGAAACAGTAACGGAAGATGACGCTCGACAAAACTTGTTTTTAAAAAAACCGCCGCCCTCCAATGGAGAGCTGGCGGTGAAACGTTCCTTGGAACGCAGAGAAGGCTTTCGCTTGGGGTGTCTAGCCCCCCCCAATACGAGTGAGGGGAACCGGCACTCCTTGGTAATCCACGGGATAGGTCCTACTGGAACCGATCTGGCCGTAGATGGCGTCCGCATCTTCGACGATCAACTGTACTCCGGCACTCTGATGGTTCCCGGTATAGATGATCTCTCCCATTACAACCAATTGCGATGCGAACATGTACGACACCGTGGTGTTAGAAAAAGACACGGTGAGGTCAAAGTCTCCGGAAAGTGTGGGGGCGCTGACCGGAACACCATTCTGAGCAACGGCGAACTGAACACTGCTGAGGGGAATGATCGCGCCGTTCTGGGCAAGAACCCCTAAAGCAAACTGATCCGCAGACAACTCGCAACTCACCGCATGACCATGAATTGTCCACGTTTTGTTCGCAATCCCGATCCCCTGGTCCACAACGATACTCTGCTGAACCACACCAAGGGCAACCTGCTCGCCAAAGATCATGGGAGTTGAAATGGCGCCGGCATTCTGGATGTCTGAATACTTGCCGTAGACCACCGTAGAGACCGGCCCCACGATCGGAGCCGAGAAATCAACGGAGGCACTGGCGCCGGTATCGACCGAAACGACTGAGACCGACCCCGGCTGCATGGACACCTGGAGCGACGCATTGGGAACCGCTCCGCCCGAAGCACCTTTCAGTGTGGCAGTGACGTCAATCGTCACCGTCGACCCGGCCATCACGATCAGATCACTCGTGAGTTCGGCAGGGAGCGCCACGGTGCCATCGACTTGGGGAATCACGTACTCCGACTGGGCAAACGGCGTCCCCTCTCCGTGGACATAGAAGTTCAGATGAACAATCGACTGATGCTCTCCCGCTCCAACGGTGGGGGAAATTTGCACGATGCTCATATCCCCCGCAGTAGCTGTTAGGTCGAACGAGACCAGCACCTCGGTTTCCCGACCGCTAATAGCCTGCTGGGCAACCACTTGAACATCATTTGCGGTCACCTCAAGATCCGGAACGACCGTCGGCGTCTGGGGTTTGCACCACTCGTAGTTGTAAGCGTCTCCCCACGGCATCATTCCGGATTCCCCGGCATTGATGATGATGATCAGGTCGTTGGGCGTGATCGTATTGGAACGGTTCACGTCGTAAATCAGATCAGCCGGTTGTTCCATCGCATGCACACGCCTGGCGCCGTTCGCATTGTAATCAACGATCCAAAGCAGGGCATCGCTCGGCGCGAACACCTCATCCGGAACGATATCCAGGTAATCACAACCTCCCGGAGCCGCCAACAATTGGCGAGGTTCCAGAAGCTCATGCCGCAACGAGCGACGTGTGGTACCGCGACGCCTTCGCTTGGGCCCGCGCAAAAACTTACGTAACATCATTCGCCTCCCCGGGGTATCCCCCTGTTAAACAACGAAAGCCATCGATTCCAAGGAACTGTAGCAACATAGCCACTGTGAAATCCCCTTTGGACTCTTGGCGACATTACGTACCGGACAGAGTAGCAAAATACTGATAAATAGCAATCTTTTTATAGATTAGTCAATCATCTGTTCCTCCTGGATATTTATAGAAGAATATCAAATCTATCGATAATGATCCCATTATATTATTCCATTCTCAACGTGCAGAAGAATGTAAAGAAAAAACGCCGCTCCCACGGGGGAAGGCGGCGTTCTGTCTCTGGAACGAAACGATTTTAGAAAAATTGTCCGAAGGAATTCTACCAACCAAAGAGCGTCGCGGCATCCGCACTCGCCGAATCCGTGACGATGGGCGTATCACCGCTATTCAACGTGTGCTCCTGGGTCACGGTAATATGAAAATCGGACCACGATTGTAATCCCGTGACCGTCGGCATCGCTCCAAGTCCGATGTTGGTCAACATGCTGTGATTCTTGACCGGATCCCCCACGTTGCCGATCCCTGACATGAATCTCTGCACGGTCTGATACTTGAATGCAGAGGAATCTCCACCGGTGACCGTATAGGAGATGGAAGTCGCCGTGGATGTGACCCCGCTGATGGTGAGATGGGATAACGGCGAAACAGTCGCAGTAATCGTTTTGATATCGACCTGGGTCGAAGGTGTGGTGGACGTATCAAAGACCTTGATTTCCGCGGTGAGCGTCAGGGGGCCCGACCAGGAACTGCCGGCAGGCAAGAAATTGGTTGCCTCATGCGCCGACCATAGATTGTTTCCTCCGTAGTTAAAGGCGACCGGACCTAACCCCGGCGCGCTGATCGTTGCCACGGCGTATTGATTGGGGCAGAGCGTGGGGAACTTGGTACGGGAGGCAAGCATGTGCCAGGAGAGCGGCTTCGCCTCAAAGCTCGCCTGGTTCATATCCACGGAACAGTTGGAACTGCTGGAACTGGAAGAATAGGAAGTGAAGCTGCTGGAGGAAGAGTAGGAAGAGTAGGAAGAGTAGGAAGAAGTTGATGAAGAAAACGAGGAACTGGAAGACGAGACCACCGAACTGCTTTGCGAGGATGAGCTGAAAGAAGAAACCAAGGAGCTGCCTTCTGAGGAGTAACTGGAAAATGAAACCACCGAACTCATCTGAGAAGAAAGGCTGGAGAAAGACGAAGACATGCTCGATAGTGAAGAGGAAAAGGCGCTCATCACACTCGAATCCATTGAACTGTACCAAGCAGAACTCAGGCTGCCTTGCGGGGAACTCTCTGAAGATGATGAATATGTGTAATCGCTGGAGGAAGAATCGCTCACAATGCTCGAGCTTGAGGAGAATGAACTGTCAGAAGATGCCGCACTGCTCCAGGATGAGCTGGAGAAATACTGTGCATATCCGGAACCGGCAAAACCCGTGTGCGTGATGATCGCCGAGATCGTCAGGAACGCGGCTGCAAAGAGGGTGGAGTGAATTCTCCGCATACAATGGGGGAAAGAGGATAAAAAGAAATCACTGCACGAGTGCAGCGGGGGCGTGAGAGTACCCAAAGATAGTTATCAGTCAACTAATCCTTTTGGATCTTCAGCACAACGATCGACTACAAGCCCATTTCCCCCGATGCACGATTGACGGACATTTCTTTGGGCTTATGATTCAGTGCTTTCCCAACTCCACCATGGTTTGCGCCGTAGCCGAAAATAATCCCGCAACACAAGAATACGATCGACTCTTATGGGAGTTCGGCAACCTGGGGAATGAACCGGATGACGATTGGGAAACCCTTGCGTTGTTGAACCATGCTTTTTCCAGCAGATATGCAGGTGCCATTTTCCGCGGCCCCAATGTCCCTCCGATTGCGGAGCTGCAAAACAGGGTCAGAGCGCTCAAAGAGCAAACGCCTCAAGAAGAAAAAAAATGAAGCAACCGGAGGGTGAGGTCCTTCAAGAGATTTGCGCCTTGATGTACCACGCGCATATTGCCCTGGTCGCCGGACCGCTTGCGTGGCCCGGAAGAAGAGCTGCGTAAAAGTGAATAGGCTTGAATCAAAATAAGGGTTCACGGTTATGTGCAACGTCGGAAAGCGATGTGAAGATGGCTAAAATCGCGTAAAAGAAGGCATTTCCATTGACACACGTTTTGACATGTTTAGTTTATCCCTATGGAACATATCCGATTGGAAGACGCAGAAACCATCGAAGAGCTTAATCTGCTGCAACAAGAACTTTTGGATGCGGATCCGGATGACCCGCGCTTTCTGGATATCCCCAAAGAAGAGCCGGCTTCCCGTTCCCTGCATACGACGGACGATGTGCGTGCCGAGATGAAGCGACGTTTTGGCGGAACGCTGCCGCCGAATCTACTCATCATCGGAGTCACTTCCTTTGCAGATTTCACCCAACAATTTGCTAAAATCGTCATGGAGAGGCAAAGGCGCGAAGAGGCCAACCAATAAAAGAAACGCGGCGAACCCCGCACTTGGTTATCGGGGTGGAGCCGCACAAATGAGGGAAAGGAGTGCCCATGAGGGGAAAAGCGAAGGTTGTCCGCTCCCGCTAAAAAAAGAGCTGCACACCGTCGCGTGCAGCCCTGGGGTACCCTATGAGAGCAATCCGTTACCACGCCGGTTCGTGACACTCGTCGATTGTGATCAGAATCCGGCCGCCGTACCAGAGCCGTCCAAAAGCATCCAGTTCGACTTGATTACCTTGCAAGCCAAGGGCCTTCACCTGCCGCTTCCGCAGAAACAGCTTGAGCGGCTTGGGGAAGGGGTTGGTGTGTTGGTGGATTCGCTTGAACCACTGTCGCAATAGATCGTGTTGAGCATCGTTCATCGCTCGTTCTCCTTTTGGCAAATGTTCATTCGATATGCGCAATAACCTTGGAATCGGACCATAAGTGACCCTGGGCATCCAATTCCACAAGAGGATCCGGAAGCCCGAGGACTTCCATCAATCGATCCGGGAGCAGAAACACACGAGGCCGTTTAAAGTGTTGCGACTTGGTGTGAGCCCGCTGCAACCATTTCTGCAATCGTGCGTGCGGAGGGAGGGGCGGATGGACCCGCCACTTGCGATACGTCAGCACTCCGATCCGAAGCATGGAACACCTTCCTTCCTTAAAGTAAAAGAAATGAAAAGCTCTCACAGGGGAGGTCTACAGACGAATGAATATCTACAGGCCACCCCGTTGACTTAGAACGATGATGAGAATGAACAAAAAAACGCCTCCGGTTGGGAGGCGCAAGAGCTTTGAACAGAAGAATAATCAGCTCAGCGGCCTCCGCATCGTCTTACGAACAATGACGATGTAGAGGACAGCCGCGAACATTGCGATACTAAGCATGACACCCCTACAAACGGAGCGGCGGGGAATTTGTTACAGTCAGGGAGCAGAAATTCTGCGCCTCACCCCCCAACCCCCTCTCCCTTACCACTCCACCTACCTCGGGAGAGGGGGCGCACTCTCAATTGCTAATACGCTACTTTGAACAAAAGCGTTCTTCCCTCTCCGGTTGGCGTTGGGCGGAACGGAGAGGGGCCGGGGGTGAGGCAAATAACAGAAACAGCTCACAACCAACACACCTACTTTACTTCCCTTACCTCGCCAACGTCTCCAGCCTCACCCCATACACCTCCTTTGCCCTCCTCTTGACCTCGCCCATGTCCAACTGATGTAGGAGCGTACCTTCTTGTTCCACCACAAAAGATCCCAGCGAAGCCCCCAACATTGCGGCATGCTGCTTGGACCAGCCGGAGGTCAGTCCTTTTAGAAGCCCTCCGCGGAATGCGTCTCCCGCCCCCGTGGGATTCACCACTTGATCGGGAGTGCAGGCCGGGAACACCGACTTCTTTCCGTCGTCATACAGGATGAAACCCTTTTCCCCGAGCGTGACGATGAACAGTGGAATGCGTTTGGCCAGTTCCTGCTCGCTCACCTTGAGCCGCTGCTGGAGCAACTGCGATTCGTACTCGTTGACGACCACGGCAGAGGCGTGTGCAACAGCGCGCTTGAGTTCACCATCGCCAAAAGAATGTACTTGCTGCCCGGGATCGAACAGGAGCGGAATCTTGTGGCTCACGCACCAATCCATTGCTGTGATCATCATTTTCACATCGCGTGCACTCACAATCGCCCATGCAATTTCCTCGCGCTCATCGGCAAGATCAGGCCACGTGCCCAGGCCGTCCGCACCGGGATGGAAAAAAGTGATTTGACGCTCTCCGCTATCCGTCGCAATGATGGCCGTAGCCGTGACATGGCCCGAGAGCGCTGCGACGTGCCGCGTATCTATGCCCCGCTCCTTGAGGAGTGCCAGGTACGCCCCACCATCTTCCCCCACTGTGCCCACAAGAAGGGGGTCACCTCCCAGGAGTTTCACATTCCAGGAAATGTTTGCTGCCGTTCCGCCATGATGACGCTTAAAGTGCGGGGTTAAAAAAGAGACGGAGAGCTTCTCGAGCGCATCGGCCTTGAGCGCATCGGTGAATGCTCCGTCGGTGGCAAGAAGGAGATCGTAGGCAATCGAGCCGGTGACCAAGATTTTACCCATGTCCTCAACAGTGTGCCTGTGGAAGCTCATTTGAGGAAGGGATTAGGGATTCGGGATTAGTGTATTAGGGCAAGTATCAACGGCTTTTACAAAGCTAATCTCCAATATACCAATCCCTAATCCCTCGCAATAATCGCTGACATCTTCAATCACCCGCGCTACACTTGCACTCATGAAAATAGCAATCGTCGGAACCGGCTACGTCGGACTTGTTTCTGCAGCATGTTTTGCGGAGCTGGGGCACGAAGTCATCGGTGTGGACATCGACGAAGCCAAGGTGAAGAAGCTCAAAAGTGGCATCAGTCCCATTTACGAGCCGGGGCTCGATGACATCATTGCCCGCAACCTGGCCAGCGGTCGCCTCTCTTTTACCACACAACTGACAGAGGCACTCCCCACTGTAAACGTGCTCTTCTGCGCCGTGGCCACTCCGCCCAACAAGGATCACACCGCGGATCTGCGCGCCGTTTTTGCGGTGTGTGATTCAGTCGCAGAACATATCGACCATGATCTTGTTTTTGTAAACAAATCCACGGTTCCCGTAGGCACCGGTCACGAATGCGAGAAGCGTATTGCATCAATTTTGATTAAGCGCGGAGTACAGGTGCACGTACCCGTCATCTCGAATCCGGAATTCCTGCGCGAAGGTTCCGCCGTAGGCGATACTCTCCACCCCGATCGCATTATTGTGGGAGTCAACGGAGATCCTCATGCCCATGCCATCATGGAGGAGCTCTATAAACCTTTCACTCGTTTGGAACGCCCCATTGCCTTCATGAGTCGTGAGAGCGCAGAGATCGTCAAATACGCCAGCAACGCATTTCTGGCTACCAAGATCAGCTTCATCAATATGCTTACAGAACTCTGCGAGATCACCGGAGGCAGCATTCGAGATGTGGCCAAGGGCATGGGTATGGATGATCGCATTGGACCCCGCTTCCTGCATGCGGGTATCGGCTACGGCGGCAGCTGCTTCCCCAAGGACGTGAAAGCGCTTCTGGCCATCGGGAAAAAACTAGGCATCCCCCTACCGATCATCAAAGCGACGCAGGATGTGAATACTCGCCAGCGCGAGCGCTTTTTTGAGCACATCCTCAATACTATTCCACCCAATGCTTCGGTGGGCATTTGGGGGCTCTCCTTCAAGCCCAATACCGATGACATGAGAGAGGCGCCCAGCTTGGATCTGCTACCCACACTCCTCAAGCTCAACCACATCGTGCGCGCCTTTGACCCCGTAGCCACAGAGAACGCAGCTAGGTTGCTCCCTAAAGAAATATCCTTTGTGGATAGCCCCATGGCCGCCGCCAAGGATGCCGATGCCATCATCCTTCTCACCGAATGGGATACATTCCGAGGTATTGATCTCGTGGAATTAAAATCTCAAATGCGCGGACGCCTGCTCTTTGACGGACGTAATGTCTTTTCACCCGAACAGGTCCGTGCTGCGGGTCTGCAGTACTTCGGGGTCGGGGTGAAATAAATCCAAAGAAGGGAGGAATACGCTTTGCGAGCACCTTCAACGAACGTACACTTTTCTTCTCATGGAAAAGCTCGAGAGCCAGGATGGGCAATTCTACCCCGAAGTGAAAGCGGCATTCGCACGAAGGAAAGAACTTTTGAATATGGGGGCATTGGATTCGAAGGAAATGGTTCAAATACATGCATGCACCATCGTAGGAAATATGACACTCGGACGTGCCATCGATAAGCTCACCTCCCTGGAGCTCTTCCGCAGGATTTATCAAAACAAACATCGCCTAGGGGATGCGCTGGCAACCGCCAAGCGCTCTTTGTCGCTTCCAGATGGCTCCACCGTGTATCGTCTTCCTAATGGAGATTGGATCCAACCGGAAACAAAGCACTACATCCCCGCCGATTTTCCCTGGGCGCAAGCATTTGAGCGAGCACTGCGGGAACAGCCGACACTCGCCGCAACTGCGCCTGCTGAAGTACTGGAGGTGACAGAAAGACATATCGAGGAATTACTGCGGAAGTCCGGATGAGTGTTGTATGATGCCATCATGCGTGTGCTCTTAACCGGTTCCGCCGGGTTCATCGGTTTCCACACTGCTCAGGCCCTGCTGGCCCGCGGGGATGAGGTGGTGGGGCTGGATAACTTCAACCCGTACTACGATCCCAAGCTCAAGGAAGACCGCAGCGCACAGCTCACCCAAAACAAGAAATTCACGCTCATCCGCGGCGATATTTTGGACCGCAAAACCGTGGCCAAGGCCATGGATGGCTGCGATCGCGTGTGCCACTTGGCCGCACTGGCAGGGGTGCGCTACGCATTCGATCATCCGGATGAGTATATCGATATCAACATCCGAGGGTTCTTTCATGTGTTGGATGAAGTGCGCCTGCAGAAAATCCCGGGGCTCATCTACGCATCCTCAAGCTCCGTGTACGGCGGCAATACCAAGATGCCGCTAGCCGAAGAGGATCGAACGGATAATCAGCTCTCGCTCTACGGCATGAACAAGAAGGATAATGAACTCATGGCCCACGTATACCACTCACTTTATGGCATCCCCGTCACGGGCCTGCGGTTCTTCACGGTGTACGGGCCTTGGGGCCGTCCAGATATGGCGCTCTTCATGTTCACGGAAAAGCTGCTCAAAGAAATGTCCTTGAACATCTTTGGCCATGGCAAGATGCAGCGGGATTTCACCTACGTGGATGATATCGTCAGCGGCATCATCGCATCTATCGATAAGAACTATCCGGAAGAGGTCTTCAACTTGGGATGCGGCAAGACAGAGGAGCTTATGGCGTACGTCGGCGCCATAGAGAAAGCCTGCGGTAAGGAGGCCAAGAAAGAATTCATGGAGATGCAACCGGGCGACGTGGTCCGTACGGAAGCGGATATCACAAAGGCCCGGAAGATGCTGGGGTTTGAACCCAAGACGCAGATCAAAGACGGGGTGCCGCGGTTTGTGGCATGGTATCGGGAGTATTACCACATCTGAATCGTATTACGAATTTCGTATGAGGTATTACGTATCATTCTTGATACGTAATTCGTAATACGTCATACGTCATACTATCGTATCGGTCTCACCCACACCTCCACCTGCACGCCCGCAAGACGCTTCCAGGCTTTCTTTTCGCGCACTTCCGGACAATCCGCCAGACAGACAAGGACGCGCGCATCACTTATTTTTTCAGGAATGAAACGCCGAACCAGATAGGGAGAAACATACTGCCATTCATGCCCGAACGATCCGGCAATCATCATCGTTGCCCCTTTGGGAACACCGGCCTCAATCGCACGATCAACAATCTGCTGCGCAAAAGGGGGGACAACCATACGATAGCCGAGCGGAACCAATATTAGCGCAGAGAGGATCGTAGAAATTATGATCAACCGACTACGCTTCAGGAGGAGCGGCGCAGAGGCAACGCCCGCGAGGAGGAGTGGCGTGAAGAGAATGCAATAATACGGCCGATAGGAAACCAAAATGAACACCGCTGTCAGCAGAAAAGAGAGAATGAGCGGCCAGCGCCGTGCGGCCAGCATACCAATCACGCCCAGCACACTCATGACAACACTGCCTCCCAACATCCAAAGACCTGTGACCTCTCGCACTGCGTCAAAGAGCGTTCCGGCATGGGCATTCTGCCCGCTTGCGGCAATCATGCTGGCAATCGCAAGAGGATTGGTAAGCGAGTAGAGCGCCAAAAGTGCTACTGGCCCGACGATACACAGCAGGCGCTGCCACGCAGAAAGACGCAACCGCCAAAACACCGATACGACAATGGGGAGAAAGAGGAGAGCCTGATACGCAGTGAAGAGGCTTGCCAGCCACAGGAGCGCAATCCACCCCACATGTGCTTCTAGGTTTTCCCCTCTCAGCAGGAGCCAACAAAAGACCAATGCCTGAAGTGCCGCGACCGGAGCCATCAGAATCTGGCCCGAGAGAATGAGCACGGAAGCAGAAAGTACCCAGAGCCATCCTAATATCTCCCTCTCCGATCGCTTCTTTTCGGGCAACAGAGCCATGACGATCCAAGCGGCCTGCAACAGGGCCGTTGCAAACACCACCCTCCAGAAGAGTGCTTGTCCGGGCATCCAAAAGGTCAGTCCCATGAGCCAACGCAACAGAGGCGGATGGGGGTAGGGAATGTTAAGAAGAAACTTGGCTTCGTCCGTAGAAAGACCGGCAAAGTTCTGCAGAACCACCAGCACGAGAGCCAGAAGGATCAGGCCGAAGAATGGACTTACGAAGCGTCGCATGGATACCAACCAAAGTAATCAAGGCGGACACGAATACAGCGTTCATTCGTTCCGGATCGATCATGCGGAGCATAGAGAAGCTCCAGGCGCTCCGGATCAACCTTGCGAAGTAAAAGATCCGAAGTCAGCCACCCATCGGTCTTGGAGAGAGAACGGAACGCTTCACTGGTCCGCGCACGCACTGCAGCATCCGTGACCAAAAGCCTGAGATTCCAGGCTCGAATGGAGAGTAAGCAAGTCAACCCGATGAGCAGAATCAAGAAGAAAGCCCACGCCGCACGCGACCATCGCTCAAGAAAGAGCGCAATAAGCGAGCATCCAAAATCCCACTGTACCTTGATAGAGAGTTTGCTCCGTCCAGCCATACGCGGCGTGAACGTATACGGAACTTCCGCCAAGGGTGTTCCTGTCGGAACACGCATGAGAAGATCAAAAAGCACTTTGAACCCCCGAAGGCGTGGCAGTGAAGGAGCGATGCGCTCAAAGAGAGAACGATCCATGGCAAAGAAGCCGCTCATGGGATCATGCACCTTAAGCTGACAGAACATTGTCACTGCTCGCGTGACTCCGCGGCTCATGAGCGTTCGACTGCGCTTCCACTGCCCTGTGCCTCCGCCAGGAATGTAGCGAGAGGCCACTGCAATACCTCTTCGAGCACGCACGGTCTCATAGAGTTGACGGAGAAGTTCCGTGTCGTGCTGACCGTCGGCATCCATCACTGCCAAAACCTCGCCGCGTGCGGCCTTAAATCCCGCAATCACGGCGGATGAGAGCCCGCGCTCATCCTTGCGGCGAATGACAATAAGTCGCGGGTACGTCTTCTTAAGCTCCTCTGCTTTACGCCAAGTGCCATCCGGCGAGTCATCGTCCACAACGATAACCTCATGCGGTATGTCGCGAAGTACCTGCGCAATACGAGGCAACAGCAGTGGAAGACTTTCGGCCTCGTTGAAGGTGGGAATGACGAGCGACAACATCGCACAATAGCCTATGGAATTCAGGCAGAAAACGCTACCATCTCGACGATGAAAATACTCGTTACAGGTTCTTCGGGAACCATTGGAACACGGCTCTGCGAAAAGCTCTTGGAGCAGGGCCATAACGTCATAGGGGCAGATTGGCAGCCGAATAAGTGGCAACCGGCGATCGAAAAGCTCACGGTACACGCAGATTTGCGGCATGAAGAAGAACTGAAGAAATTACCTGCGGGTATCGACTGCGTGATCCACCTGGCCGCCAATGCCCGCGTCTACGAATTGGTGGAACACCCGGACCGCGCACGGGATAATTTCCTCACCACGTTCAATGCGTTGGAGTGGGCACGCACGCACGGCGTCAAACGTTTCATCTTTGCTTCCTCGCGGGAAACCTACGGCAACAGCGGAGCGGACAAGTATCGCGAGGATATGGTGCGCGTGGAACACTGTGAGAGTCCCTACACCGCCAGTAAATTGGCCGGTGAGGCGTTGATGGAGTCATACAGACGCTGCTACGGAATGGAAACGGTGATCGTGCGCTTCTCAAACGTGTACGGCATGTACGACGACTCCGAGCGTGTGGTGCCGCTCTTCATCCGGCTAACCAAGAAAAACGAACCGCTCGTGGTCTTCGGCAAAGACAAGAGCTTGGATTTCACCTACATCGATGACGCAGTCGCAGGCCTGATCCTGATCCTGAAGAAATTCGAAGAGATCAGTGGCCAGACGTTCAACCTGGCCTTTGGCGAGGCGCATTCCATTATGGAGTTGGCCGAGCTGATCAAGAAGCTCATGAAGAGCACATCCGCCATCTCGACTTCTTCATCCCGCACGGGCGAAGTGACGCACTACACGGCGGATATTTCCAAGGCACGCATGATTCTGGGCTTTGAACCGAAGGTTCCCTTTGCGGAAGGCGTGAAGAAGTCGGTGGAGTGGTACGGGAAGCACGGAAAATAGTGTGATGAATTATTGACATAATATACTAATTATGTTTTCATTTTACTATGGCAGAACGTGTGGAAGACATGCTCAGGCGCATGGGGATCGACTTTGGAGAGCTGACCGCTGGGATGGAAATCGTCGATCACACGACGGGCAAACCTACAGCTCCGACGGATCACGTGGATTTGCGCAGGCAAGTGCAATCGACGATTGCTCCCGTCGCCAATGCGAGTGTGAACGACATGCCGGAATCAGGAACAGAGCATATCGCAATTCGTCGTGCCGTTGCCGAAGCCGTGGAACACGGTATTGTACGTGAGGAAGTAATGAGTAAAGGCCCTCGTGAGGCCTTCGTCCTCTCTTCCTCTCACTTTGGAAACGACGATAGGGATCCGAACACGATCCCTCCGGATACGAAACATTCCCAGGTGGAGCTTTTTCAGCTTATGCATCTTCTGCGGGTCAACAAATGCAAGAGCCCGGTCTTCGCGGAGGGGCGGTGTTACCGCATGGGATGCGATACTCCTTTCGCCGACTTGCTCCATGAAGAAGGTATGGACCTTGCCGATCCTACTGTGCAGCAACGTCTCTTCGAACACCCCGATGCGCTCATCGCCCTACTCGACCGTCATGTCGCGCATCGCAAGCAGGACCCTACGCTCACAGCGCCGTCGTTCTACCACTTCACTTCCTACCCTGGGATAGCCGGCGCACATTCATTCGAGACGGAGCAACAGATGCAGACCATGGTGGAGTGGACACTGTGGTCGGTGAAGCTCGCAGAGAAATACAGGCCATTCGTCAGTCAATTCGTCGATCCGGAGGGAAGGCCGAAGGCGATCCCCATCCAAACGGGCTGGGATGGCGATAAGGCAATGCTCCGTCTTCCCATGGGGTGGGCATACGCGAGTGAAGTAGAACGCGATTGCGCCAATTACCTCAAGTATGTGGATATGCTCGAGGAGTTTGACGTGCGGCGCGAGAGCGAACTGAGCGACCTGATGCATGCGACAAGGCCAGAGCTTACTCCCCTGTGCTTCGTCGGCCTGGGGCATACGCTCCGCATGGTGGAACGCCTCAAGGATGAGTTCGCCGTGCATATCCTCACGCCTCACTCATCCACGCACCTGGATAAGAAGCGATCCGCTGAACCCGTAAACAGCCCAAAGAATCCTCTCATGAACGTCGATCTCTACAGAACCCTCCTCCGCCTGGCACAGAATGTGCCGCCGATCCGATACTGATCATTCTATGTTTGAACAAATTGGAGACCATCGCAGGGCACATCTGGACCGGAAGGACCCGATCCAGCTACGAGCAAGTATTACTCATGCTTTGGGCGAACTCCAAGGTTATAGCCGGCTCCATGAATCCATGGGCGCACAGCCCATCAACCCCATAGACAAGTTGCTGCTGGAAATCGGCGATGCCGCATTGGATCTTTCTAAGCTCGGTGAAGAGCCACCAACCGCGGATCTCACGGGGGTCTGTGATGAGTTCCTCTACGCACTTCCCGATCATCCCGTGTGGAATCGTATCGCAGAATTACGGAGCCAACAGGAGTTGAAGGTGAAGCTCCTCGCCAAGTGGGAACGATTTGAACAATGGCAAAGAAAGCATCCGGAAACACGGAGGAGACTGATCCCCGCTCCATCGTCTGAACACTGAAAGCTTACAGCTACTGTCTTTACGCTTGCGTCTTCGTCTTTGTTTCATGGTAGACCATTTCCAGATTCACCTCCCAGATATTCGATGAATCCGTGCGGCCTTCCACGATGTTATCCACCGCCGTCATGGCCGTGAGCATGCTGTGATCCTGATTGTTATAGCGGTGCATGCCGTTGCGCCCGATGAGGTATAGATTGGGAATCTGCTGCACAAATTCGCGCACCACGTGGAGCTGATCGTAACTGCCAAAGTACGCGGGATACGCCTTGGGGATGCGCAGTACGCATGCATCAATCACATCTTCCTTCTTGAGGAAGTGAATCTTCTCCATTTCCGCGATGCCGAAGTCGATGAGCTCCTGATCCGGTTTGATCCACAGGTCGCCGCCCTCATTCACAAAGTATTCGAGTCCGATCCACACGGTATTTTTGCGATCAGCGACCAGATACGGGCTCCAGTTATTGAAGATCTGCACACGCCCAACGCGCACTCCCCCTTCCTGAATGTAGATCCAGTTATCCGGAACGGCAGAATCGATCGAACCACCGTCCTGCACATGTAATTTTTTGAGAAGGAGCCCGATCGTGAGGAAGTCGCGATACGGCAAGCCCTCTGCCACTTCGACCACACGCGAAGGCGGATGCGGTGTCATCATGCCAATCAAGTGCTTCACCGGCATGGAAGAGAAGAAATAATCGCAGGGAAGGGTTTCTTCGGCTCCCGTTTCCACATTCTCGAGCGTCACCGAAGCGATGTGCCCTTCGCGAAGGTGTACACCGGAAATACGGGTTTTCATACGGACTTCTCCGCCGCATGCACGCACCTGTTCCGTCACCGTCTCCCACATTTGCCCCGGGCCGAACTTGGGGTAGTAGAAACGCGTGATGAGCGTGGTCTCGCGCTCCTGCTGTTTCTTTTTAAAGTCGGAACTCAACAGATCCTTGATGGCATGTGCTACGGCGCGCCGGAGAGAGAGCCCCTGCACGCGCTGTGCACCCCAATCGGAACGAATCTGACTGCAGGGAATACCCCACACTTTCTCCGTGTAATCACGGAAGAACGTCTCATACAGCCGCCGCCCAAAGCGATTGGTGAAGAATGCATCCAGGTACGTCTCGTCTTTGCGAGGGAAGAGACGAACTTTGATGTAACTCAAACCGATAAGGAGCGTATTCACGAGCCCCAAACGGAACGCCACGCGCAACGTAATGGCGATGGGATACGGAAAGAAGTGCCGTCGATGATAGATACGACTTAAGCGCGGCCGCTGAAGCATGACCTGATTTTCTTTTTCGGGATCCGGCGCAGGACCAGATACCGTTCTCCCATCGCTGTATACTTTGTACTTTGTACTTTGTACTCCGGGAATGCAGGAGGGGCATAGATACTCCATCACCGCCTCCACGGCGTAGTCGATCTCGTGTCTCTTCTCTTCCGTATCCGCCGAGGCAGATCCCTGGAGCGGCAGAATATTAAACCACCACTGCATCACGCGCTTGCTCTTAGAGAAGAACCGATGCCCGCCCAGGTCGATGCGGTTACCCTTGTAGTTGTACGTCTGTGCGATCCCGCCGATGATGTCCGTCGCCTCGCAGACGATCGGACGAATGTCCGTACGCTTGAGGAGCTCGTAGGCCGCAGTGAGGCCTGCGGGGCCGGCACCGGCTATGATGGCAATACGAGGAGTATTCAATACAAGATGGGTGAAAGAGACACAAAGTGCCCCGAGCGAAGCCGAGGGGCGCAGACGATGACTGCTATTTTCATAGGAGAATCGAAGGGAACCGATCTCGCAGTGACAAGCCCAATTCTTGAGACCCAGAAGGAAGAAAAAAATGCACTTCTACAGCCCTGTAATTATACGGAAGATCTGCCATTGGAGCGAATGACCAGAGGATGGTAACCCCTGATATTGGACAGTGTAGCGGGTGGGGAATACGACTATGACTGTAAATAGTCAATTTATTTCTTTTCCCCTCCAAACTTATGGCCTCTCCAGAAGTAATAGGAAGAGAAGAAATATCACCGGAAGATGCCGCAGGCAGGGCCGCAGCCGCCGTGCTTGAAGCACTCCGGGGAAGACAAAATATCGGCAGGCACGCAATCGTGGTCGTGATGATGCTTTCGGAGGGGGAGGCTGGGACAAGCGCAAGTGTTCAGAGAGTGGATCTACAAGATGCTCCGTCTCGCACTCGATCAGAGAGATCCTGCATTGCGGGCACAGCCACACTCGAGCGTCAGAAGGGCGGACTCTGCATATTCCGCCTGAACGGCGATTTCACGGGCGTGAACAGTGCGGACACGGCGGCGCTCACAGAAACATTGCTTCAGGGGATCGAAGGCGTGAGTAAGCCAAAAGTCGTTTTGAACTGTCAGGGCATGAGAAGGACGGCGAGTGATGGCTACACTCCGTCATTCAACGTCCTGCACAGAAATTTGAGCCAAACCGGAGGAAGAGCGGCCCTCTGCAATGTCCCCGCTGATGCGCAAGAGAATCTTCGTATTAAACGGCTCGATACTGTTATGCCCATCCACAAAAGCGAGAAGGAGGCCATCGCTGCGCTCCGTCGCAGAAGGCAGGGGTCTTGAAGCCTATGCTTTAGAAGGATTCCTATAGACCACGAACCTCCGTGCCCCAAAGTTCCAAAAAAGCACCAGGATCGTCGTCACGACCTTGGCAGCGCCCTCTCCCCACCCCACCTTTTCCACAAAGAAGAGGAGCAGCAGCTCGGTGAAGAGGAGTCCGACCATTGTGAGGACGAACACCGTGGCAATCTCGCGCACCACATGCTTGGTCTTCTGAAAAACCCACAGAATCGAGAGCATATAATTCACCACAAACCCCGCGCAGTAGGCGAAAAACTGCGCCAACAGATAGTGAACATCCAAGAAGTGCACGCAAAAGAAGAAGACACAGAAATCCACAATGGTGGAAAATCCCCCCACCCAGAAGTAACGGAAGAATTGGACACGCGTGGAGCGAGCGGGCCCGATGATCCAGTGACGGAAGCGGAATGTGGCCCACCATTGCCTCAGCCGATTGAACCAAAGAGGAATCCACGAGCAACACCACACCAAGAAGAGCGTGTCGACCACTGCCGGCATCAAAAAGAAGAGATGGGTGAGGGCGAACGGCTCTCTAAACTGCAAATAAAAGTATAACCACTGAAAGTGAAGTGTTGCGAGCACGATAGGAACCCAAAGCGGATGGCGCCGAAGGGTCGGGAGTGCGGCAAGAATAAGAAGGAGAACACCCGCCTCCATGTAGAAGTGATCCATGTGATCCATGAATGCCGGCAGGACCAATCCGATGACCGCGCCCAGCAGTAATGCTCCGTAAACCTTGCGATCCTCAAAGTACAGCGATGGAAGAAGTAAAGCGAAGACACCTAAGAACATCAGCACCGGACTGGTGTGAAGCAGATTCCCCGGCCCGGTGAGCGCGGGGTCGGGGAAGTAGTAGTTATGGACGGAGAACAGGATCTGTGCGCCATGGGCCAGATTGAGTGCAAGGCGCTCCACGCCGATCCAGAGGGAAGAAAGAGCTGTGTCATGTGCCCCCACAAACACCCGACCGGCCATGGCGTACTGCGCCAGGGCGTAGAGGAACGGAATCGCGATTGTCGCGATAATTCCCCAGTACGGGCGAACTGCCGATAGCATCGATGGCATTCGACGTCCCGCGTAGGGCCGCAACACCGTTGCAGCCTTGCTCGACAAACGCTGCGGTGCAAGAACAAACAGCAGGGGAAGGAGGACAATGGCAAATGGTTTGGTGAGGATGGCAAACGCAAGCGCTATCCCGGCCAGGAGCGGCATACGCCGTGCAAGCGCGATACTGAGCAGCATGAGCCCCCAATAGGCCGGCCCCGTCCACCCGCGCCACGCGACATAAGAAATGAAAGGCATCATTGCGATGATGCACGCAAACAGTAGGGCCGCGACATTGTCGCGGCCATGCCTGACAGAACCGGAATGACAGACCGATCGACCCGCAAAGTACGCGAGAAGCGGGAGAAGAATGATCCAGAGGAACAGTGTCTGGATCTGTGCGATAGGTGAGCCGGAAATCAGGTACCACGGCACGGCAAAGAAATCCGATCCGTGGAACCCCGCAATGGTCAGATCGATCCTGCCTCGGGCAAGCATTTCTACAAATGATTGGTAGAGGTTGAAGTCATCCAGCGGAAGCGGCGTTCCTGCACGCAGAACCGTCAGGGCTGCCGCACCCATAAGAAGAACAAGCGGGAGCCATGGTTTCCAAAAGAGACGAATCAGACGCTGCATCCCCCCTACGGTATCACGCATTTTTCTCTCGATCGAGGGATGAAAACGGGTAGACTGCCTGCAATGAATAAACCGACCCTCTGCATCGTAGGCCTAGGCTACGTCGGCCTGCCACTCGCACACCTCTTCGCCAAGAAGGGCTATACGGTTATCGGCCATGATATCAGCGCGGATCGCATCCGCACCCTGCAACAGGGAGAGGATTGGACACGGGAACTTACGCCCGAACAACTGAAGGCCGTAACCATCCGATTCACCACCGACCCCACTCTCATCCGCGAAGCCGATATCGTAATCCTGGCCATACCGACTCCCATCGATGAGAAGAACAACCCCGATCTGGAGCCGATAGAGAGCGCGAGCCGCACTGTGGGCAAGCATCTCAAGAAGGGAATGATCGTCGTCTACGAGTCCACCGTCTGGCCGGGAACGACGGAGGAAATTTGCGGACCGATCTTAGAACAGGAATCGGACTTAACGTGCGGAAAAGATTTCACCCTGGGCTACTCGCCGGAGCGTGTGAACCCCGGCGACAAGGAGCACACGATTGAGAAGATCAAGAAGATCGTCTCCGGTCAGGATGAAAAGACCTTGAATACCCTGGCGGATCTGTACGGCTCCGTGATTGAGGCCGGCATCCATCGCGCAGCAAATATCAAAGTGGCAGAGATGGCCAAAGCGATTGAGAATGCCCAGCGCGATCTGAATATCGCCTTCATCAATGAGATCGCTTTGCTCTGCAACAAAGTCGGCATTCAGACCAAGGACGTGATCGATGCTGCTGCGACCAAGTGGAACTTCCTTCGCTTCCTCCCCGGTCTCGTGGGTGGCCACTGCATCGGCGTGGATCCGTACTACTTGGTGGAAAAGGCTCGACAACTGGGCATGGAAACGCAGGTGATCACCGCCGGCCGCGCTCTTAACGATTCCATGAGCAAACACGTAGCCGAGCAAGTGATGAACGGCCTGAGACAAACCAAGAATCCGCGCGTGCTCGCTCTCGGCCTCACCTTTAAAGAGAACATTCCGGATACGCGCAACAGCAAGTCCGGCGATGTGGTGAAACACCTCACAAAACTCGGTTGCACCGTCGAGGTGCATGATCCTTTCATGCCTGCAGACGTGATCATCAAGAAAGGGTGGAAGCCGGGGTCACTGGAGAATGGCCCCTACGATGCCATTGTCTTGCTGGTGCCGCATAAAGAATACCTAGCCGATTCCGTAGTTGATTTTACAAAGGCGCTCAAGCCATCTGGACTGACGTACGACCTGAAAGCCATTCTCCAAAGAGATGCTTTGACGGAAAAAGGAGTGAGATACCTGGCTCTCTAAAAAATCTGCAGCATTTTCCCGGGGCGGCAAATCACAAACTGAGGTAGGCTGATTGTGTGCGTATTCTAATCATCTCCGACTCCCTGAGCACGCCCAGCGGTTGGGCCACCTACGCAACGAATCTCCGTACCGGCCTGCAAGAATGCGGACACGAGGTCACAATCTACGATCCGGAAAATCCCGGCGCCTTCCCTCGCCTCCCCGCTCCCTTGCGGCTGCTTGCATTTCCCTTCCGTGCGCTCTTGCTCTCCTGGCGCATGGGTACGATCCTGCAGAAAAATCCCACTGAAATCATCCATATCACTACAGAGCCGTACGCCCTTCTTACGATGCTATGGCCCAGCACCGTGCTGCACCGTACGGTGATCACCTTTCATGGAAGTTATGGCGTGCGCTTACTGCAAGGCAAGCTGACTGGATGGCTCCTGAAGAGAACTCTGCTGCGGATCCGTGCATGCATCACCGTGAGCCACTATACGAAGAAACGGATGGTGGAGGAATTGAAGCGATCGGGCAGCACTCAATTGGCCCAGAGGTTCTCAGAAATATCTCATGTCATTTTCAACTCTGTCGTTCCAGCCAAGCAATACGGCTCTGGGGAACGCCGACCGCAAACGGAGAGGAATATTCTCCTCATCGGCCCCGTAAAACCGCGCAAGGGAGTCCTGGAGGCCATGGAGGCATGTGCCTTGTATCAAAAAAATTACGGTACACCCTTCGTCCTCCGCATCATCGGAACCGTGCAAGCATCGGACTACGTGGAACGGACCAAGCGTCGCATGGCGGATCTCCACCTGGAAAATACTATTCGCTTGGAGGGAGCTCTGTCACAGACACAATTGGAACAAGCCTATCGATCCGCTGATCTCCTCCTCCTCCCCGCGCTGACAACGAAGACAACGTTCGAAGGATTCGGACTCGTATTCGTTGAAGCCGCCGGATACGGCGTCCCCTCCATCGGCCCCAATGACGGTGGGGCGAGAGAAGCGATTGGAGAGGGAATCAGCGGCTATTCTGTCGCCCCACACGATCCGCAGGCAATCGCCGAACGCATGCACTGGATTTTGGATGAGCATCGAATTTCTTCCGCAAGCTGCCGAGCTTGGGCAGAGAAGTTCTCCACCAAAGCAATGACAGATGCCTTGAGCTCCCTCTATGAAGAAATGAAGGACTCTCATCCTATTACACACTTGAAATAATACCCCTCTTCCATTCTGCCCCATGAACGATGGGGAAGAGCCGGAAGAAACAATGAATAGAATGCATTGATGGCCACAGAATGCACCACTATATTCTTCTCATGAAAGCGAGTGACCTGATTGCGGACTTCCTGAGGCAAAAGAATGTTCCCTGTGTTTTTGAAGTTGTAGGAGGAATGATCACACACATTGTGGATTCTCTTTATGCCATCCGTCTGCCTGTTGTAAGCATGCACCACGAACAGGCGGCGGCATTCGCCGCGGGTGCCGTCGGGAGGATGACAGGTATTCCAGGCGTGGCCATGGCCACCAGCGGCCCCGGGGCGACGAACCTGCTTACAGGCATTGGAGACTGCTACTTCGACTCCGTACCAGCCGTCTTCATCACCGGACAAGTGAACCGCCGCGAACTGAAGGGTGATCACCCCATCCGCCAATCGGGTTTCCAAGAAACAGATATCGTCGCGATCGCAGGCCCCATCACAAAGGCTGCTTGGCAGATCCGCGAGCCCGGTGATCTCTTGCCGTCACTCGAACGAGCCTTCGCGCTGGCAACGGAAGGGAGACCGGGACCTGTCCTTCTTGATATCCCCATGGATATCCAGAGCAGCGACCTCCCGCCTCCGGTTCCCACACCAATACCCACTCGCGTGAGCGCTCTCCCGATAGATCTTCATCCATTACAACAAGCGCTCTCTTCTTCTATGCGCCCGCTCCTCGTTGTGGGCAACGGAGTCCGCGCTGCAGGAGCCGCCGATGCGCTGAAAGCTTTCGCGGAGCGCACCGGCATCCCCGTCGTGCACTCCCTGCTGGGACTCGATGTCCTGCCTTCATCCCATCCCCTCTCGATCGGCATGATCGGAACGTACGGTAATCGATGGGCCAATCTCGCGGTGGGACAGAGCGACTGCATCATCGTCATCGGCAGCCGCTTAGACATCCGCCAAACCGGTGCGGACACCGTAGCGTGGAAAGGAAAACGCATCATCTTCCATGTGGACTGTGATGCAACAGCAATCAATGAGCGCATCCGCGGTTGCCTCCCAATCATCGCCGATGCTTCGGCATTCCTCACACAGGCACTGGCCCTCTTCCCGGAGGGGCAATCCGGAACGTACGATTCCTGGCTCACAGAGATTCGTGCGCTACGCACACAATGGCCCGATACCGGGGAGCTCACCAATGTCCGCGGCATCCATCCCAATGCCTTTATGCATGCACTCTCAGCAAGGAGCGGTGCGGCGGCGGCCTTCGCAGTGGATGTTGGGCAGCACCAGATGTGGGCTGCGCAATCTATCGAGCGGAAACCCGGCCAACGCTTCCTCACGGCCGGAGGCATGGGTGCCATGGGCTTCGCACTCCCCACAGCCATCGGCGTCGCCTTCATTGCGCATGCGCCCGTGGTGGCAATCGCTGGAGACGGAGCATTCCAACTCAATATTCAGGAACTGGAGACCGTTGCCCACCATCATCTGCCGATCAAGATGATCATCATCGATAACCGGAGCTACGGCATGGTACGGCAATTCCAAGAGAGCTACTTCGAAGGCAGGTACCAGTCCACCGTCTGGGGATACAGTGCGCCGGATTTCTCCAAAGTGGCTTCCGCCTACGGCATTGCGGCACGAACAATTGCCAAGCCAGAAGAAGTGACAACGGCGCTGGAGTGGCTCTGGCAAGATCCGAAGGAACCATGCCTACTCCAAGTCATGATTGATCAATCGCTCAACGCTTATCCCAAAATTGCCTTCGGCAGACCCATGACGGAAATGGAGCCTCATGTAAAGCCGATTGATCTAGGCGAAAGAAAATGATGAAGATCAGAAGTTGATCCGCTCCCTCTCCACTACCAAGGGTCGCCGAAGCGTTTGCGTATGGATAGCAGCGACATACTCTCCGATAATCCCAATGAAGAAGAGTTGCACGGAAAGGAAGAGAAACCCGCCGACGACAATGGGGGCAATCCCCGCCGAGAATGTGTTCCAGAAGACCAACTTGGCAACCAAGTACCCGCATGCAACCAACATACCCATGCACGAGAGAAGGAACCCTGTGAACGTGGCCAGGCGAAGCGGCACCTTGGAATGGCTGGTGATCCCCAACATCGCAATATCGTAGAGTGTGTAGAAATTGTTTTTGGAAATGCCCCGCTTGCGTGAGGGCTGGGCATAGGGAACGATCGATGGTGCGGGGCCGATCTCTAATACAAGCCCGCGAAAGTAGGGATATGGATCGGCGACCGTACGGAGAACATCGAGGATTGAACGATCATAGAGACCGAAACCGGTGTAGTTCTTGATGAGTCGCGTCTCAGAAAGACTGGAAACGAGATGGTAGTAGAGTTTGCGGATGGCAAAGAGCAGAGGAGATTCGCCGCTCGTCGTCTTTACCCCGATGACGATCTTCTCCCCTTGTTCCCATCGTTCCAGGAACGTACGCATGAGAGCGGGAGGATCCTGTAGATCTGCAACGAGAAGAATGGCCGCATCCCCGGATGCCTGGAGGAGGCCATGGAAAGGCGAGCGGATATGTCCGAAGTTCCGCATATTCACGATGACCTTCACATGAGGATCCGCTGCGGCGATTTCCCGGAGAATAGAGACGGTGCGATCAGTGGACGCATTGTCGATGAAGATGTGCTCATAACGATACTGCGGCAGTGAAGCGAAGATCGCCTTCGCTTGTTCATACACCTCACGGATGTTCGCTTCCTCATTGTACGCAGGAGTGACAATGCTGATGGTACGCATGTGAAGAGTGAGTAGGAGAATCTACCGCGTAGCGTACCACGAGATCATCGCGCGGATAGCCTCACTGAGCGAATAATTCTCCGTCAGATGCAGCTCGGCGCGAGCGCGCAGCGTGGAGGGAACGTACCGACTGTGCGGGGTTCCTTCAACGGGAGCACGGAGCACCTCCACAGCCGGCCGTGACGGCAGTGCTGATGCAACGGCATGGGCAAGATCGAGGATACTGATGGCGTGCTCGGAGCCGACGTTGTATGCCCGACCGGCATCCCCCTTACAAAGAATCGTCCAGAGCCAGACGACAAGATCGGCAGCGTAGAGGTAGGAGCGAAGAGGTGTCCCGTCTCCCTGCACCCGGATAGGCCCCCCATGAAGTCCGTCGCGCACGAAGTTCCCGATGGCATATGGTGCGTCCAGGGGGAGGTAGGGGCCGGCAAGGGCGTAGCACCGGGCAATGGTGGGGATCCCCGGGGCTTCCTTCCACAGATGTTCCGCCTCACGCTTTGCCTCCGCGTACACAGAGGGTGTGATAAGCGGCCGCAACACGGCTTCTTCATCTTCCTGCATGTGAGAACAAGATGTGGGCTGCGTTCCGTAGACGGCACCGGAACTGATAAGGAGCATCTTTGGCATATCGCTCACACGCGCAACGGAGAGGACATGTCGCGTGCCCTCCACAATAACCTCACGCTGCTCGCGTTCCTCCGATGGAGCGACGAAGGGCTGCGCTGCCGCGTGAATGATGTGCGAGAAGCGCGCAGCAGGGATAGAGAATGTCCGCACATCTCCTTCCACCAGGATGACTGCGGGATGCCGTGCAAGATGCGGAGCTTTTTCTGCAAAGCGCTTTGGATCACGCGTGAGTGCATGGACATGCGTATTCAAAGACAGATGATCGCACGCCCATGTGAACGATTCGAGGAGCCAACTCCCTACAAACCCCGTTGCACCGGTGAGGAAGAGCTCCTTGCCGCGCAATTCATCCCAGACACCACGCGTACGTGACAGTATAGCATCCAGGTGTTCCGTGTTGAGCGTGGTCATGGACGGGGAGTGCGGCAGAAATCGTGAATGCTCTCCAACATGAATGAGAGCATTTCCTGCGTCAGGCCCGGGTACACGCCGATCCAGAACACGCGATCCATCACAAAATCTGTTCCGGTGAGCGAGCCCACAGAGCGGAACGGGACACGGGCGTACGCGGGTTGCCGTGCCAGATTCCCCGCAAAGAGCATCCGAGTAGCGATCATCCGGCTCTCTAGGAATTGGACAAGGTCATTGCGGCTGAAGGGCGCCTCCGGACGTACGCCAATGGGGAAGCCAAACCAACTCGGATCACTTTGGGACTGAGCCTGCGGCAAGAGTAGAACATGCTGCAGATCATGTAAGCCATTGAATAGTGTAGTGAAATTCTCCTTCCGCGCCCGAATGAACTGCGGGAGCTTCTTCAACTGCGCACAGCCCACGGCGGCCTGCATATCCGTGAGCTTCAGATTGTAGCCGACATGCGAGTAGATATATTTGTGATCGTAGCCGTAAGGCAATGATCCCATCTGCCACTCAAAACGTTTCCCGCAGGAGTTGCACGCGCCCGGAGCACACCAACAATCTCGCCCCCAATTCTTGAAGGAGGCGACCAGCTTTGCAAGTTGGTCATCATTGGTAAGCACGCAGCCTCCCTCTCCCATGGTAATGTGGTGTGCGGGAAAGAAGCTCACCGTCGCAAGGTGCCCGAATGTGCCGACCATCTTGCCCTTGTACAAGGATCCCACAGCATCACAACAATCCTCAATGAGCCAGAGATGATGGCGCTCCGCGAATGCCTGCACTGCATCGAGATCGAAAGGATTGCCCAGGGCATGGGCAATCATCACGGCGCGCGTCAAAGGCGAGAGTGCGGCATCCAGTTGGCGCACATCGATATTGTAGGTGCCGGGCACCACATCCACGAAGACCGGGATGAGACCATGTTGAACAATGGGATTCACTGTTGTCGGGAAACCTGCCGCAACGGTGATCACTTCATCGCCGGGTTTCAGTCGCCGATCTCCCAGCGACTCCGATGTTAACGCGGAGATTGCAAGAAGGTTCGCGGAGGATCCGGAATTGGTAAGGAGTGCATGCTTGAGGCCGAAGAACGCCGCAAATTCGCGCTTGAACATTGCGGCAAATCGCCCCGTCGTCAGCCAAAAATCCAAGCCGGAATCAACAAGATACTGTAGCTCCGATTCATCAAAGACCCTTCCGGAAACCTGAACGGGCGTCCTGCCGGGAATGAATGGCTTGTGCGTGAAAGCGGCAGCATGATAGTCCGCCACAAGACGGCGAATCGCCTCTCGCAGTTGCTTAGGATCTTGCGTCATGACTGAAAAATTTGCGGTACCATTCTATGGTGTTCCGAAGGCCGGTATCAAGATCGAATAATGGCTTCCAGTTCAGCAATTCCCGAGCTTTTTCTGCACTGAGATACTGATGAAGAATTTCATTGGTCGCTTCATTGAGTACTTCGGGGAGCAAATCACTCCCCATGAGGGCAAGAATACGCTGCACAAGATCGAGCACTGTCAGTTGCGCTTCATTGCTGAAGTTAAAGGCTTGCCCGCGCAATTCCGGTTGCTCGGCGAGCTTCTCAGCAAGGAGCATGTAGGCCGCAGCCCCGTCCTCCACGTAGAAATAGTCACGGATGCTTTTGCCGTCTGAGCGAATCCGCGGAGGAACTCCACGAAGCACGGAGCGAATAGTCCCCGGAACAATGCGGTTCCAATTGAGATCCCCGCCACCGTAGAAATTGCCACAACGCGTGATGGCGACCGGTAGTCCGTACGTCACGGCATACGTATGAGCAATGAGGTCCGCGCACGATTTACTCACATCGTAGGGATGGTTGCCCTGAAGAGGAGTTTCCTCCGTGTAAGGAAGAACCTTCTGATCCCCGTACGCTTTGTCGGAAGAGGCAACGACGATCTGCCGAATCTTCGGGCTCCTGCGGCAGGCCTCCAGCAGTGACCATGTCCCCCGGATATTGGATTCAAAGGTGGAAATGGGATTGCGATTGGCGATGCCGACAATTGTCTGCGCCGCCAAATGGATGACTGTGTCGATTTCATACTCACCGAGGACACGCTCGAGGAATAATTGATCGCACACATCCCCACGTACCAGTACAACACGATCGCGCAGCGAGGTGCTCAGAAGCTCCGATTGAGGAACCCAATCGCGCACGGGACAGATCACCTGCGCCCCCGCCTCTACCAACCTGCGGACAAGCCAGATCCCCACAAGCCCCGTAGCTCCCGTCACACACGTCGGACGGTCGCGCCAGAAGAGCGAGGGTTCTGTCGTCATACGGCGGAGAGAGAGGCATGTTCGCTCACAATGGTGTCCGGAAGAGCGGAAGGAGTCCGTTGGTTCTGCTTCTGCCACACCGCCCACGGAGCATCGCCGTTCTTCCACATCTCGTTCAAATGAAGATATTCGCGATGCGTATCCATGGCATAGAAAAATCCATCGTGCCTGTACGCCATCAGCTCGCCCTCCCGTGCAAGACGATGAAGCGGATCCATCTCCAAAGCACACCCGTTGTCTGTCTCAAGATAGTCAAGAACGCCGGGCTCGAACACAAAGAAGCCCGCACTTGCCCAACCGTCCGTCTGCGGCTTTTCTGCAAAGGAACGAATGTGGTTACCTTCATCCAATTCCACGATTCCGAAGCGCGAATGAGGGCGCACTGTCGTCACTGTGGCAAGCTTGCCATGTGCACGGTGAAATGCCAGAAGCTTGCCGATATCCACATCACTCACACCATCACCGTACGTCACGAGGAATGTGCCATCGTTGAGATGATGCGACACACGCTTGATCCGTGCTCCCGTGAGGGCATCGGGACCGGTATCCGCAAGCGTCACGCGAAAATCCTGCTCCCGGTGCGCACCGTGGTAGACAAGCGATGGCTTGGAGCCCAATTGAATAGTGAAGTCATTGTTGGCCGCCTCGTAATTAAGAAAGTAATCCTTGATCATCTGCCCCTTGTATCCAAGGCAGAGCACAAAATCCAAAAGCCCATAGTGAGCGTAGAGCTTCATGATGTGCCACAGAATCGGACGCTCCCCCACCTCGACGAGAGGCTTGGGCTTAAACTCAGTCTCCTCACGCAAACGCGTGCCCTGCCCGCCGCAGAGAATGACAACTTTCATGAGATCCGTACCCTAGGCGTAATTCCGCTTTGAGTCAATCGGCTCAATGGAGTTCTGCGCTTCTCCAAGCGAATATAACTCAGTGACCGGATCTTGAATGGAGACACCAGAGACAGGAATTTCCCCGAAGAATCCGCACGCTGTCCTTAAGAAGAGTGACATATGAACGCTCAACGGTAACAACATGCTTGCCGACAGGGACGTGCACCGCAAGAAGCAACCCGTGAGCAATGGCATACGGTACAAGACGACCATCAATAGAAACCTGTGCCCCTGGCAGCGCGATATTTCGAATCGCCATCCACTGGTCCTCGGGTGTGTCGACATCAATGTAAAGATGCGCCGGGCTTTCTTCACGGACTTTAAAGATTCCTGCTCCCGATGATCGGTACTCCCCGTGACAACCAATACATTCCACCAGCGTCTGCTGCCGCGACTTCAGTCCGCGCAAGCGCTCGGGGAGATCAACAACACTGGGCTCTTGTAGCAGGACGGAAGAAAGTACATACACCGGGGGACGAGGATGACGCACGGCGTATCGGTACACCATAACTTCTCCCTCAATGGGAATCCGCTCGGTAAGCTCCAGCGTGGTGAAATTATCCAACCGCACGGGGCTCAAGACCCACCGGATTCCCAGAGCGGGAAGTAGATAGTCATACGCGCGCAAGCGATCTGTGAGTGCCGCAGGGGAGTAAGAGAGGTAGGCAGGAGAGAATGGAGGCTCCCCGCCAAGCATGTCCAATACCGTCTGTGTTCGAGAGGAGAGCGTAGGATCATTGACAGCAGTGAGCGCAACGCCGGAGAGAATATTGGTATCCGCGTACCACAGGGTATCGTCGTAGAGAGCGCGTGCGCGGGGGGACAGGGATGCCGGCTGTCCGGAGCGCGCGGCGAATACGTGCACGATTTCCTGTGCCGACTGAGGAATGAAGAGGGGCGTCCCAAAAACCGCCCGAGCGGGGATGCGCCACTCCAACGTCATACCAAAGAGGACAAGGAGGATGGAGAGCACTCCGAGCACCATGGTAATAACGGGACGAGAGGACTGCACAAGGAAGATAATCCCCGTGAGTATCAACGAGAGGGAGGGGAACAGAAGATGTGACTGAGGAATACAGAGCAAGGGTCCGGTCACCGCACATTTGAGGGTGATCAGGAATAGAAGAGCCACGCCTAAACCTCCGAACAGAAAACCAATGCCGTGCGCCAGTCCTCTCTTCTCGCGATGAGTGAAAGCATCGAATCCCATGCACGCGACCGGAACCAAAACAACCATGCTTACATACAGCCAGCGCTCCGGCGTGCCGAGAAGACTGACGAAGGGCAGCCTGAGGAGCAGCGCAGAGAATCCGGGTAGGGACAAGAATGCGGGCGCCACGGCCAGACACACGAGTACGCGGAGCATCCGATCCCGCCAAAAGCGCATGAGCGCCAACAGAATGCAAGCCGACACAAAGGCGCCCATGTACGGAACCAGTTGGTACGTGATCCGCGTATCCGAAAAATGAAAGAGGACGCGGGGAAGGAAGAGAAAAAATGGAAGATGAAAATCAATGGTCTGCAGGGAGGTTATCGGAACGCGCGATGAGAGCATTACATGCGCAATGAGCGGCAGGAGGCGCGGAAGTGCGATAATAATGCCCATCAAAGAGGCGGCGATACCGACAGAAAGAAAGCGCAACCACCGCCCACTGCGCAAAGCCACACTGATCAAATAGAGCCATGAGAGTAAAAATGCCATGACGGCGAATTGCATATGACTGCCAGCCCAGAGCAGTCCCAAGGACACAGAAGCAACCAGGCTCGCAAAGATGGGGTGACGATCACACCGTTGATAGGCCAGCACGGTGATCCCGAGTAACGGAGGAACGACACTGATGCATGGTTCGAAAATCCACGACCAAAGCACAAAAGCGTATGTGGTGCCCCCCAGAATACTCACGGGAGAAGACCATCCCTCCTTGCGGAGAAAGAGTGTCCCACACGTCGCTGCGATGATTGTGTAGAGAAGTGTTAAGGCATGAATGGCAGTAATGGGCGTAAGGAAGAGAAGAAAAAATAGCAGGGCAGGATGATATTCATATCCGAATGGAGCGGAAATGGACCGCCAAGCGTTGAGGTCATTCCAGAAGATGTCCGTAGAAAAGAGCTTCTGAGCAATGAGGGTTGCGTGAGGATAGACACCCAAGCGCGCTTCTGCGTTGCCAAAGGCACCCCCAAGCAAAACAGGGGATAGAGCCAGCGTAAAACTCACACTATGGAAAAGGATGACCCACAGAAATGAGAAACGATCAATTCTTTTCTCCATAGACCTGATTCTACCTCCAAGACCAATGGAGGAAATGGAGAAACTCTAAAGGAAATCCTCTTTTTCTCGTTTTAGGAAGTTTTGCGTCGCTGGAAATACTCGGCCAGCACCTCGGAGAGCAACGTGCGAATTTGCTCTTGGGAAAGCGGAGGAATTTTTGAGGAATCACAGCGGTCCGCAGAAACTCTCTTCTCAGCATCGTGCCACTCCCCTTTGAGATAGAGCAACGGAGATCGCACGATGAACATGTCCTCCTCCTCCGAGGCGTACTGCGCTTCCGCTGCGGTCATAAGAATCTCTTCCGTTTTCTCTCCGGGCCGCGCTCCGATCACTTTTCGTTCAATGGAGGAGGGGTCTTTTCCAAAACGTGGCGCCAGTTCTTGAATGAGAACGTCGATCATATCGCCGAGCCGAAGAACAGGCATTTTGAGAATAAAGAGCTCCCCTCCCTCCATGCGCTCCATCGCGCGGAAGAGAAGCGCAACGGCCTGCGGAATGGACATGAAGAACCGAATCATCTGGGGATCCGTGATCGTGACTGGGCCACCCTGCTCGATTTGATGGCAGAAGAGCGGTAATACCGATCCGCGCGAAGCCAGCACATTGCCAAAGCGAACACTGGCGAAACGGATGGGATTGGATCCGGCAAAATGCATAGCGGAAGTCATCATCTTCTCCGCCAGAAGCTTGGTCGCCCCCATGACATTGGAGGGACTCGCGGCCTTGTCCGTGGAGATAAGAAGCACGCGACCGACCTTCTGGGCGATAGCAGCTTCTACAAGATTCTGCGTTCCGATCACGTTCGTCTTCACCGCCTCAAATGAATTGTATTCGCAGAAGGGCACGTGCTTGTATGCGGCGCAATGGAAGACAAAATCCACGCCCTCCATGGCGCGCAGCAACCGCGGATAGTCTCGCACATCCCCCAGGAAATAGCGCACATCGTCCTGCGGACGCTGACCGATCTCCTGCTCCAAGAGATACTGCTTGTGCTCATCGCGCGAAAAGATCCTCACCGCCTTGGGTTGTAGCGTCAGAAGTTGCCGCACCACCTCCGATCCGATGGATCCGGTGGCGCCGGTGACGAGGATGGTCTTAGAGCGAAAGAAGGTGACCATGGGAAACAATGGAGGAAAATCTCCGACGCATCGTACACCCAAAGGTGGCTTTCGCCACTGAGAAACACGATGAATCGTGAAATGGATCTTATGAAAATTGCTCTCGAAAGTATTGCTCCAATGTATGCCGAAATTGCGGAGTGAGGATTGCCTGAAGTTTTTGTGTACTGAGCGAATTAATATTCCCCTTGGGGGCAGAGTGTCCGTATGAGGCGGACAGAGATCTGCCAAGAACCTTCTCGCACAGGGCGACCAGCGCGCGAATGGAATGCTGTTCCGGACCGCTCACATTCACGATTCCTGTCATCGAACAAGCAACGAGCTCCTTCACGAACTGCGCTGCATCCTCCACGTGCAGAAAATGACGCGAAAGACTCCCATCGTTATCGCTAATGGTGATTTCCTCGTTGTTGCGAATGCAATGCAGCAGATACCACGGCAATCCCTTGTTCTGCCCGGGCCCATACAGATTGCACAGACGAACAATGAGGAGTGATGCGGACGGGATGTTTTTGAGGAGGAGACCCTCCGCTTCCGCCTTGGACGCAGCATAGGGGGATTCCGGATGGATCGGAGAAGTTTCATCTGCCCTCTCTGCCGTTCCGTAGACTTGAGTCGTGGAGATATGCACGACCTTTTGGTCACCGCCCCGGAGTGCCTGGATGAGATTGCATACGCCAGTCGAATTGAGGGCAAAACAACGTTCCATCGGTTCCGTCACTTGCCCGGTGAGGTTCACGATTACATCGAAATCCCGTACAGAACCCAGCGTGGAAGGATCCAGAAGATCCATGGCAAGGTGACTTGGACCCGCCGCATCGCCTGCCGTGCTGGAGAAGGAAACGGAAAAATCGGGATCTTGCGCAAACACGTGGCGCAGGGCGGATCCCAGAAAACCCGTTCCTCCGATGAGGAGGATCGCCTTACTCATAGAATTTCTTCTGGATGATGCCATCCAAGGAAATCTCTTTGAGCACTTTATAAATCTTGGGCGCCGTCTTCCCGTCGCCATAGGGATTCGTCACACCAGCCAGGGATTCCCGATAGTCTTGATCGAACAGGGCGCGCTCCAGTGCGCGAACGATGGCGGGCGTATCGTAATCGACATCGATGACGCTCGCCGGACGTTCCCTGCCCTGCTGACGCGTGCCGATGTTGATCGAGGGTACACGGAATGTGGCCGCCTCATGGATGCCGGAGCTGGAGTTGCCCACGATCGCCCAGATATGCCGGTAGAGATTGGCAAATGTCGCCACATCCAAGCTGGGGTACCACTGCAAACCTGAGGAGGTGAGCGTCTGGATGATAGAGCTGAATCCCGCATCGTTGTTGGGCAGGAGCGCTATCGTCTGCACCTTCAGCTGCCGAAGAGCGTCCACTGTCGCCTGAATCTGCCGGAGGGATTGAGTGTTCTCCGTCGTCACAGGATGCTGAATCAGCACCACCGTGGGTTTGGAAAAATCTACACGGAATTTCGCTTCAAGCTGTTCCCTCGGCACGACAGGGACATTCATCAGGACATCCAGAGATGGGCACCCCACCACAAAAATGTGCGCGGGATTCTCTCCCATCGCAACCAGACGACGCTTGGCATCCTCGGTGGCGGGGAAATGGATGTGCGCAAACTTGCTCATGGCATGGCGCAGACTCTCATCGATGCTACCAGTGACTTCACCCCCTTGAATGTGCGCCACGGGAATATTCATATGCGCCGCGGCAACGGCGGTGGCAAAGTTGGCCCCGATATCGAATCCCGTCAGGACCAGATCGGGCTTCACTTCTTCCAAGACATCCACGATTCCGCTCAAGACGCGACTGATCCCCCGCACCATCTCAGCTCCGCTGTCCGGGGAATGTTCAGTAAACATCGGGATGGTGGTATGCACCGTGAATCCGTCAGCTTTGATCTTGTCGATATCTTCACCGTGCCCAGGCAGTAGATTAATGCCCGTCACCACCAGATGAAGACTGAAGAATGGATCCATCTTCAGTAACTGAAGGATGGGCCGGTAACGGCTGTAATCTGCCCGCCGCTCAATGACAACGAGGATCTTGCGCATAGAAAGGATGCACCGACGGTACACCGTGCTGATAGTACCATGCGCTATCACCCGCTCTCACCAATAATCCGAAAATTCAATAGGTAAGATATGCCAACGATGAGCCTCTACGAGGCAACATCCTCCCACCGCACCTGCACATCCTTTCCCAAATCCTTGGTGGACTTCTTCTCAAGAATCTTGGAATAGTCTTTCGCTTTAATTTCCCCCGTTCCAGGACGCTTCACCCAAATATTCTCCCTGGAAAACGCCTCTCCTTTTTTGACCGGCTTTATGGTCACCACGCAGGCATAGGCGAAGTTGATCACGTCCTGTTCCTCCTCCAAAATCGTCTTTCTGCCGCCGAGCGCGACGTGAATAGCTCGGCTCGCCTGCGCCAAGTCCTTCAGCTCCTTGGAGTCAATGGAGATGCCGATATCCGGACCATCCCATTGCTTATCGGAGGTGAAGTGCTTTTCCAGGATGCTGGCCCCCAATGCCACGGCACCCAGGCATGTCCAAATGCCGATCGAGTGATCGCTCAATCCCGTCACCGCATCCGGGAAGGCCTGCTGCAGATCCTTGAGCGCCCCCAACCGAACCTTCTCATAAGGCGTGGGATACATGGAAGTGCAGTGCAGCAACGCATAAGGAACCTTGTGTGTTCGGAATATCTCCACGGCGGGAGTGATGGAGGCAAGGTCATTCATTCCTGTGCTCAGGATCACCGGCTTACCGTATCGCGCTATGTGCTCGATGAGAGGAGTGTTGTTGCACTCACCGGAGCCGACCTTGATGGCTGCCACTTCCATGCGGATGAGACGATCTGCCGCCGCACGGGAGAAGGGTGTACAGAGGTAGATCAATCCTTTGCTCTCCACGTATGCCTTGAGTTCTCGCTCCTGGTCCTCAGAAAAAGCGCACCGCTGCATGATGTCCCAGATGCTCTCTGTAGTATGACCGGGGATCACCTGCTTGGCGACAGGAGCCATCTCATCGGCAACCACGTGAGATTGGAACTTGGCGCACTCGGCCCCGGAGAGTGCGATGTCATCCACCATCCGCTTGGCCTTCTCCATGCTCCCCTCATGGTTGATACCGATTTCGGCAATGACTAATGGAGGAAAATCCTGCCCGATGGATCGACCGGAGATGTCCAATGAAGCATGCTTGATTGTTGCCATAGATATATCACGTAAGTCGCTTAAAACTCGCATGTGCAACGGGTCCAGTGAGCATTTCGAAGACTTTGTTTTGGGCAATGGCGCGGGCGACCACGACAAAGACCTCCTCCGTCGCGGCAAGGTACTGTTCCACGTTTTCTTGCGAATGCGCGAATGTGGCGTAGAACTTATTGAGCGCCAGAAAACCCTTGGGGAGCATCAACTGCGTGTAGAGGGTACGCGGCGCCTCGCCGAATGCAGACTTGATGATGAAGTGGCTCAGGGGAGGAATGCCATCGATCTCCAGATCAAGGCCCGCCTTCTCCGCTGCACGCTTCCATCCTTCCTGCACCAGCGTTCCCATGTGGATCAGGTGCTCGTGAACCTTCCATTTCTGAAACTTGCGTACGGTTGCAAGTGCGGCAGTCGGGCCGATGCGCTCCGTCCAGTAGGTGGAACTGATGAAGGTCTTCTGCGCCGACTCCATGACCGCTCCTCGGCCGATGATTGCGGCGCAGGGAAAGCCGTTGCCCAGCGCTTTGGCAAAGACGGCGATATCCGGATCGACACCCAACGTGAGATGAATGCCGCCACACACCATGCGAAACCCCGATGTCACCTCGTCAAAGATCAGAACTGCGCCTGCCCGAGTTGCAAGGGTGCGGACCTTCTGGAGAAACTCGTCTTCGGGTCCGTGTTCACGCATCGGTTCCATGGTAATCGCCGCAAGTTCCGATCCGTGCTCGGCGATGATCTTCTCCAATTCCTCGATCTTGTTGTAACGAAACGGCAGCATGGTGCCCTGAAGGCCGCGCGGCACACCCTTGGGCTCCAATCCGGGTAACAAGTGTCCATCCAGGACATCATCATCCGCCAGGTTGGCGGAGAGATACCAATCATGCCAACCGTGGTACCCGCAGAAGGCTACTTTATCCCTGCCTGTGTGCGCACGTGCGATGCGGATGGCCACAGACATTGCTTCCCCTCCTCCGCGTGCATAGCGCACCATCTGCGCCCATGGATGAATCGAGATCAAGAGCTCCGCCAGTTCCACTTCTTCGGGGCAGTTCAGTGTACACATGGTGCCGGCATCAATGGCGCGATGCACGGCGGCATTCACGTCCGGGTCTGCAAATCCCAAGACCGTAGAACCGATGCCCGAGAATCCCATGTCCAAGAACCGATTGCCGTCCAAGTCCCACACCTCGGCCCCCACGGCACGACTGTAGTAGCTGGGCCAATTTTCCGGCAAATGGAGCTCAGGCCTCTTAGAGAGAAGCTGCGTCCCCCCGGGAATGAGTGTCTTGGCCTTCTGGTAGAGCTCCTGTCCTTTGCCCATACATGATGCATTGTACTGATACCGCATCATGCGCGATACCGAATGGACGAACAAATCCGCCCGGCAACAACTCCTACCCCCTACGCCCTAACCATACACCGAATTCATCAAATAATTCGCGGCGAACCCCGCACTTGGTTATCGGGGTGGAGCCGCACCTCAAAGGGAAAAGAGAGCCCGTGAGAGAAAAACCGTAGGTTTGTCTCTCACGAATTAAATCGCCGTCCACCCTCCATCCACAAGGAGATTGTGCCCCGTGATGTAGCCGGCGGCATCGGAGAGGAGGAAAACGACCGCCGGAGCGATGTCGTCGGGCTTGCCCATCCGTCCCAAGGGCGCGCGGCGTGCATAGCGTTCGATAAATTCCTTGGGCTGCTTGCCGGGATCTTCGATACCCCCGGGGGAAACGGCATTCACCCGCACGCCGAATGAACCGTAGAACGATGCAAGACTGCGCGTCATGTTGATGACTCCCCCCTTGATCGTCCCGTACACCACGGGAGATGCAATGGCATCCACCCCTTCGTACAGCCGATAGTCGGGCGCGACGCATCCGTAGATCGATCCCATGTTCACAAACGAACCGGAATGTTGTGCGCGCATCTGCTCAAGCGCCACGCGCGCGCAGAGCGCATACCCTCCCAGATGACTCAGAAGATCCTTCTCAAAATCTTTCTGTGGCTGCTCTTCAAAGGGAAGACGGAATGTGGGACTGCGCGGATAGGCGTTGTTCACCCAACCGTCCAACTTGCCAAACTGCTTCACCACCGCAGTGACGACGGCACGTACGGACTCTTCGTCTGTGATATCGATGTGACTCAGCCCGTTCTTGAGGTCAGAAGAACACTGAATATCGGCAGAGATTGCCGTCCCCCTCGCAGCGCGAACCCGTTGTACCATGGCGCTCCCCAGGAGTCCTTGCCCGCCGGTAATAACGATAATTTTTCCTTGAAGATCCATACCTTACGAGGGGAGAACAAAGCCAAGCTTATCGTGTGCGAGCAGATATTCAAGGAACTCCATGTCGAGTGGCGAATCGATCTCGAAGCACGGATGCGGCATGAGGTAAGCGAGCGACTGATGGGGAAGGTGCAGATCCATGGACTCAAAGTACGCACGACGGTAGAAGTAAAACGATGCGTTCTCATCGAACACTTTGGGGCCCTCTTGGCGAGAGAGCACTGTCGACTCCGGTGTTTTAATCAAATGGACGAACCCATCACCCCCCTCCTCCACCATGTCAAAGTAGGGATTATGAGTGGGAAAGCTCACCGTGAAGATGTTGAGTGCCTCGGGCCTGTCCTTGAGCATTTCAAATGCTTTGTCCAGATCCTCGATCGTCCGAAGGGGAGACGTGACATCCAGATCAAGTAGAAAATCGTATGATTTGGCATTCTTCCTCTCCTCATGCAGGAGAACGTCACGCAAGACAGGGAGCTTGCCCGCGGCATCCGACGCCAGCTTGGCAGGACGAACGTAATCGCTCTTGAGTCCATGCGCCGCTGCAACTTCCCGGATCTCCGCGCTGTCCGTGGAGAGCGCGATATCTGCTCCCGTACGCTTGGCATACAGCAAGGCGTGGCGAATGGAATAGGCAATGAGCGGCAACCCGTTCACTAATCGAATGTTCTTGCCCGGGATCCCTTTGGACCCGCCGCGTGCGCAGATGGTGATAAGGAGAGACATAGAAAGAGAATGAAAAATCAGAAATGCCTTTCATACTTGTTCCAAAATTCCTTGGGAAGGCGCACCGGTCCGTAGGAACTTGGTTCGCCCCAGAGATTGTCCTTCCACCACTCCCCGTTCTGGATCCACCAGACGCGCGGATCGCGGAAAGTATCCGCAATGCGGAAGAACTCATCTTCCGGCATTCCCGTCATAGAGAGGAAATACTCCAGCGATTTGCGGGGAATGACGGGGTCGTGCTTGCGGACGAGCGCGATGCCCTCCTCCCGTGTCATGATGCCCAAGCGGATATCTTTGGAAGTATGATCGGTGCAGCGACCGTAGCCGAACTTCACGAACTTGAGCCAATCCTTGATGCCGTTCTCGTGGATGTCATCGACATTCGAGATTGTGCGATACGTACGCTCACATACTTCATTGCTCGACCGAAAACCGTACTGCTGCATGTTCTTGGCATTCGCATTCCCATCCCAGAACGAGTAGACGCCTAGATAAAGTCCACGAACTCCAACACGTGCGATATCTTCATCCGAAGGATATTTGGCCCAAAGCAGATCCTGCTCAGTGAGGCCTTCATCCCCCACAAAATCGTGCCAATCGTACCCGCGCAAATAGCTCTCCTTTCGATCACGTGCCGTGAACTCGGGACGATCGGAGAGGCTGTACTGGCCGGCCAGGTCCAGAAATCCGTGCTCGCCATACACGACCAACGGTATGTTGAACCGCACGGCAACCTGGAAGGGAAGCGTCCACACGCCGCAGTGGAAGTGCCAACTCATGTCCCCCATTTTTTTGAAACCGGCGATATTCATCTTCCGGATCGCTGCAAGGCTCGGCGTGAAGACGTAGTGATCCACCCCGAACGCTCTGCTGATGTTCCGGAGATTCTGCTCCGCCGTTTCGGTGTAATTATGCGTGTAGTAGGTGACGAGGAGAGGCTTCAAACCGAGCTTCTTTGTGATGTACCACACTTGATAATGGCTGTCCTTCCCTCCGCTCACAGGAATAATGCAATCGTAGTTGCCGCCGTCTTTGCTCCGGTGCGCCTCGAGCAGCCGACGGAATTCTTCCTCCCGTGCAGACCAGTCGATGTTCACCTTTTCATCGTGCACCACACACCCGCTGCAGACCCCGTCCTCCCGCATCGCCAGATTGACCGCGATAATGGGGTAGGTACAGTGTTTGCAGTACTGCATGGAGTTTCTGGCGGAAGGTTTTCAGTCTAACGTTCTAGAGTCGTACGTCAATTCCGGCTGCCTTCATTTCCTGCTTGGCTTTGATGATGCTCTGCTCGGAAAAGTGGAAGATATTCGCCGCGGCTACGGCGGAAGCGCCGCCCTCCCGAAGTCCCGCCGCAAAGTCGGAGAACTTGCCCACGCCCCCCAGCGCAATCACGGGGATGGAGACTCCCGCGGTCACCTGACGAATGAGCGCAAGATCGTAACCCGTTCCCGTCCCGTCGCGATCGATGGATTGCAGCAGAATTTCTCCGGCCCCGCGCTGCTGTACCTCTTGAGCCCACGCAACCGGCGTCATCCCCGTAGCCTCCCTGCCGAAATGCCGGTACACCTCATACGTACCCGTCTCAGGATCACGCCTCACGTCTATACAAACAACAATGCACTGATTGCCGAAGGTGCGTGCGGCGCGATCGATGAATGCGGGCTCATCGAGTGCCTGTGTGTTGATACTTACTTTGTCCGCGCCGTTTTTGAGTCGCACGCGAATATCCTCAAGCGTCCGGATCTTCCCTCCTACCGTGAGTGGAATCATGCACTTTTCGGATACGCAGCGGATAAGGGACACGATGTCATTGGTCATCGTGGCGGGAATATTCTTGTTGGAGCTGGTGGACCCGATCACGCTCATCGTTTCGCGGAAGTCGTGCGTTTCGTCTCGATTGATATCCAAGTAGATGAGTTCATCGGCCTTCCACGCAGTGTAGCGCTCCACCTGCCCCAGAGGATCACCCGTGTGCTGATGAAAGCTGAATGTCTTGCTCCGCACCAGAATGCCGTTCTTCAGGAGGAGCACGGGAATGAGGCGCGGCTTCAACATGGAGAGAGAGCGAGGAAGTTCCGAAAAATCTGCAGACCGTCATCGTGACTCTTCTCGGGATGGAACTGCGCTCCGCAGACATTCTGCGACTGAACGAGCGCCACGATCTTCCCTCCGTAGTCACACGTCCCCGCAATAACTGCGGGATCTTCGGGCACGAGCGCAAAACTGTGTACGAAGTAGAAGGTGGGAACGTGATCGAATCCGGCTGCAATGGAATGTCGATCCGACATGGCCACATCATTCCAGCCTATATGCGGAAGGCGTAGGTCAGTCTGACCGGTATCGACTGGCCGCACGGATCCGGGAATGAAGTTGAGACCCCGGTGATGCCCGTGCTCGAATCCTTCCGTCGCCAGAAGCTGCATGCCCAAGCAAATGCCGAGCAGCGGCTTCTCCTTGTTCAGAATCTCTTCTTGAAGAACAGGGATAAGACCGCGTTCCGTCAGTCCCTTCATACCCTCGCCAAAACTCCCCACGCCGGGAAGGATCAAGTGTGTCGCCGAAGCAATCACCAAGGGATCATTGGTGAGCACCGTCGACACCTGCAGACGCGCAAGCGCATTGACCACGGAGCGCAAGTTGCCCAATCCGTAATCCACAATCGCAACGGAAGGATCATGCATGCATTGAGAGGGAAGAACCCAAGCCACAATACAGAAATACCGGAACGCAGGCACGATTCCACCCTTCATTCTTTTCATGACATACGGCGCCCCCCATTCAATTGACTCTCTTCCCCCCTTTGGTAGGATCACCGCACTCATGCTGAATCTGCAACACTTTACCTCGGAAGCAATCCCTCTGGAGAGTTTGCCGCAATGGTCCCCCTGGCCTGCCCGCTTGCTCCAACTCAACGAGTGGACGCAACCAATTCGAACCGTACAGAAAGTGGATAAGGAGTACGACAAGGAAGAGTACTTCCGCTGCCTGCAGTTCAAGAAAGAGAGGAAAAACGCCACGCCGGATGAGGTGCGGTCATACGAGTTCCGCCTGCCGAGGGACCTCTGCGTCTCGCAGAAGAACAAACTGTTCGTGCTCCCGTCTGAAAAAGTACTCGCAGCGGATAATTCCATGCTACTTGAGACACTCACACCGTTCATGAATGAAGTGGAGTACGTCGTGGAGCTGGGATGCGGATATGGCTACAACCTCTGGACACTCCGTAATCATTTCCCGGAGAAGAACTTTCTGGGAGGAGACTACTCGCCGAATGCCGTCACTCTGGCGGGCCTGCTGTATGCCGAACATTCGAATATCGGTATTGAGCAGTTCAATTACTACGACGATACTTACGCCCTGCTCGAGCGCTGCCCCCCGAACGGAAAGACCCTCCTCTACACGCGCCACTCCATCGAACAGCTCCCTTCGGCAAAAAAACTCTTTGAGACCCTCACGCAATACTTCGATCGCCTCTCTATGGTTGTGCATATGGAAGTGGCACTCGAAAACTACGGTGACGACCTTCTGGATCTGATGCGAAAGCGCTACGTGGCGGTCAATGATTACAATCGAGACCTGGTGGGACTTGTCCGTAGCCGGCCGGATATCGAACTGCTCAGGAATGATTCCGACGAATTCGGCTTCAATGCACTCAACCCTTCTTCCGTCATCGTCTGGAGGCCGCGATCACTGTAGGAAAAGATGTATGAATGGAAAAATGAGGAGGGTTTTCCTGAAAAGAGTGGAGGCTGTGGTACCATTCACTTGTGAGTATCGATCAGAATCTTTCTATATTGGTGACGGGCGGAACGGGATCCTTTGGAAGGAAGTTTGTCGAAATGGTGCTCAGGAACCCGCATCCTCGCAAGCTCATCGTCTTCAGCCGCGACGAGCTCAAGCAGCATGAAATGCGCGCGGAGGGTTTTACCGCCCCATGCATGCGCTACTTCATCGGGGACGTGCGTGATCGCGAAAGGCTCAAGCGCGCCATGAACGGCGTGGATATTGTCATCCACACCGCCGCGCTCAAGCACGTATCCGCCTGCGAATACAATCCGATTGAGGCGATCCAGACCAACATTATTGGAGCACAGAATATCATCAACGCAGCGATCGATGCCGGCGTGAAACGCGTCCTCGCTCTGAGCACCGATAAAGCGGTCAATCCGGTGAACCTGTACGGTGCCTCCAAGCTCTGCGCGGAGAAGTTGTTCGTTCAGGGCAATGCCTACTCCGGCACAGGTGGAACGCTCTTCAGCTGCGTGCGCTATGGGAACGTACTGGGAAGTCGCGGCAGCGTTATACCTCTCTTTTACGAACAGCGAAAAACTGGAACTGTTTCCATCACCGATGAACGCATGACTCGCTTCTGGCTTACGCTCGAACAAGGCGTGAACTTTGTTCTCCGCTGCCTCAGGGAAATGCACGGCGGCGAGATCTTTGTACCAAAAATCCCCAGTGCCCGACTCACCGAGCTGGTGGAAGTTGTTGCTCCCGGATGCAAGAAGGTATTCACCGGCATCCGCCCGGGAGAAAAATTACACGAATGCCTGATCTCGGAAGACGAATCGCGACACGCCGTGGAGCTCCCAGAGATGTACGTCATTGAACCGGAAGACGGCTCTTGGGGATTCACCCCATGGAAAGGAAAGCGCCCAACGGAGAATTTCCGCTACACGAGTGATACGAATACGGAGTGGCTCTCCCACGAGCAGCTGCAAGCATTGGTGAATGCTTCTTGAGGAACTTCACTGCGCCTTGTCCCGCGATACCTCCTCCAGCAACAACAGAAGGCGCGGGATGTTTTTGGGCCAGTCGGCGCGAGCGCGAACCACGGCGATGTTGTTCTTCTTCATTGTGGTGATCTGAGGGCTGGGAGCAACCAATGCCTGATGAAGCGCAGCAGCGAGACTGGGGCTGTCGTCAGGCTTCGCCAACCAGCCATGCACTCCGGGGGAGACCCACTCCAGGTTCCCATACCCTTCTGTCACGATTGCGGGGAGTCCACAGGCCATCGCCTCCAGGAGCGAGACAGATGTACCGTCACTCCGTGCGGCGCTCACATAGAAATCTGACATTCGGAAAAAATCAGGAAGGGCCTCGTAGTCGATTCTGCCTGGCGCATGGACGATGTGTCGCAGGTGCAACCGATCGATCAAGGAGAAAATCTCATTTTGCAATGACCCGTTCCCGACCAAAAGAAGACGTACGTCGGGATGCTCCGGAACAATTGCGGCCACGGCGTGTAAGAGGATCTCTATGCCGTACCCACGTTCCCACGAACGAGTGCAGAGAAGAACTCGTTTATCTTGCCAGCCAAGCCGCACACGCAGATTCGACGTTGTCCGACCGGGAGAGAAGCGATGCAAATCGATCCCCCAGGGAAATGTAACCATTCGATTGGACGCAACAGGCGCCAGTTCTTGTACAGAGGAAGCCACAGCAGAACAATCTCCAAATACTCCTCCGGCACGCTCAAGAGTGAAAATAGCGGCCGCTCGCTTTGATGAATCTTCTTGAGCATCCACAAGGATATCGGACCCCCAACTCATCGCAACAAAGCGCCGCCATTCCGAGAGCGCCACCAAGTACGCTGCCGTGGGAACGGGGCCCGCCAGGATCACTGAGGGCCGTTGGGCCTCAAGTAGCCGTTGAAAAGAACTCAAGAGTTGCGGACAGTCGGAGGGCTTGAGCTCCCGAACAGATCGTTCCCAAGCAATTGATTGCACTCCATCTGGAAGTGACCGACTGTCAGTAGAAGTTGTTGTGAGTTGCAGATGACCCACCTCCCAATCCACACTGCGGAACACTTGGAGAAATCGAAAATCATGCGTGGTGTACCCTGCCGAAACGTAGAGAATCTTCATACGTAATCGGTTCGACGAAGGTAGTCACCCTGCGAAAGGGCGCGACGGAGCTTCCGTCCAAGCACCTGATCCGCCTGGTACGGAAAGACGCCGTCCGGCGGCGCCGGCCGCAGCGGTTCCAAAGCGGAACGATCCAGCACCGTACCTGCAGGCAAATTGCGTGCCGCACGCAGGCATCGCCTTTGGATCACCACAGTCTGTTCCTCGTTCGGCTCGACACGCTTGATACCATCTCCCAACGCGTGCTCCAACTCACGCGTGCGATCCACCATATCCCTCCAGGAGGCCGGGTCTAAAGAAAAGCCGTGATCGGGTCCTTGGCGCGTACGATCATCCGTGAAGTGCTTTTCAATCACCCGAGCACCCAGCATGACAGCCCCAAGTACCGTGGCATGACCCGGTGTGTGATCGCTTAAGCCCAAAACAAGATTGGGGTAGCGCACCGCATACGTTTCAAGTACCCGCAGATTCACGTAGCGAATATTCTCCACGCTGCCGGTATAGTTCGTATTGCACTGCATGAGCACCAATTGAGAATTGATTGCCAGAATGGCCCCAACAGCACGTTCGACATCCTCCATGCATGCCGCCCCCGTCGCCAGAAGAACCGGCTTCCGCTTCCGGGCGATGGCCTCTGCCTCCGCGATCCACGTGATGTCTCCCGATCCGATCTTGTACGCGTCGAGATACGGTTCCAAGTAATCGACGGCCTCCAGATCGTAGGGCGCCGAAAGGCAATGGACGTTCGCCTTGCGGCAGGTTTCCTGCAGCATTTTTGTCCACTCCCACGGGAGTGACGCTTCCTTGTAAACCTGAAACACCGATTTTTTCCAACCTGCTTGGTGCGATTGTTGCGGCAAGGCCGCAAACCCCTCTTGCGAGACGATATGCGGGGCACGAAAGTGCTGAAATTTCACCGCGTCCGCTCCCGCCTCCGCTGCCAAGTGAATGAGGCGGATCGCTCGGTCGAGCGAACCGTCGTGATTCGCCGCGATATCGGCGACGAAGTACGTGGGATGCTTAAGCCCGATCGAGCGCCCATGGATCTTAACGTCCGTCATGAGGAGTGGGAGAAACCAAGCTCTTGAGTCTGCCGACGAAACCGTCATCGCGCAACTTCCGGAAGCGGCGTACTCCATCAAGAACACTCGGAAACCGTAAGCCATATTCCGCCGCACACTTGCGGGAAACGAGCGCGGTATTGCGCGGACGCGGCGCACGGAATTGCCCATCGGCCAATGATGTTGCATGGACCAGAGAGACATCGAGATGGAAGACTTCGACGATCCGCCGGATGAATGCAAATTTGCTGCAGGTATCGGATGCGGCGGCATGGTAGAGACCAGAAGCTCCGCGTGAGAGGAGGTCGAGCATGATCGCACTCAAATCATTGACCAGAAGTGGCGCAAAAAAGACATCTTCGAACCCCGGCGTTTCCTCGCCACGCTCCAGCTTTGTAAGAGCCCACTCCGCCAGACTCAGCTTAGGCTGTGCATTCCAACCGTACATATTAGTACGCAGAATGAGTGCGCCGGGCGCGGCAGCCAGCGATGCCTGCTCCCCCAGAAGCTTACTGCGTCCATACTCGTTTATCGGTGAGGGGCGATCTTCTTCCGTATACTGTCCCCTGGAGCCATCGAATACCGCATCTGTTGAAACGTAGAGGAACGCGGCGCCGCATGCTTGGGCTTCCGCCGCAAGAAATGCAGTGGCATCCGCATTCTGCCGTCGTGCTTCCTCCGGATGTTCCTCACACCAATCCACATTCGTAGCCGCGGCACAGTGCACGACCCATCGCGGCTTAAGCGACCGGAACAATTCTCTGACAGCACCGCGATCCGTGATATCGGCACACACGCTGGAACAGCCCGGAAGGGTAATGGCATGACGATGATGGACGCCCGTCACATGTAGCTTGCGCTCGCAAGCAGCGAGAACGAAGTTCGCACCCAATAGCCCACTGGCACCCGTGACCATAATCATACTACCATTGTATCAATCATGAAGATTGTCGCCATCATTCAGGCGCGAATGAGTTCCCGCAGACTGCCGGGGAAAATACTGGAAACCATCGAAGGAACACCTCTGCTGGCCCATGTGGTGCATCGAGCCCAAGCTACGAATGTCTTTGCAACTGTCATGGTTGCCACCTCCACAGACCCATCGGACGATCTCGTGCAACGATTCTGCGCTTCCCAAGAAATCCCCTGCTTCCGAGGAAGTCTGCATGATGTACTGGATCGCTACTTGCGTGCGGCAGCGAGCCTGAATGCGGAAGTCATCACGCGCATCACCGGAGATTGTCCTCTACTCGATCCTGCCGTGACGCGTCGGGTTGTGGAGGCGTTCGATCCTCTGCACTGCGACTATGTAAGCAACACCGTGCAGAGAACGTTCCCCAAAGGTCTGGATACGGAAGTCTTTTCCATGCGCGCGCTCACGCAAGCACACCGGGAAGCGCGTCTCCCTTCGGAGCGGGAGCATGTCACTCCCTATTTCTACAAACACCCGGAATTGTTCCGTCTCGCGCAGATCACGCAGGATATCGACCGATCCGCTCTCCGATGGACGGTGGATGAGCCGCGCGATTTAGCATTCGTCCGTGCGGTGGCGGAGCAACTGGGCGATGGAAATTTCGGCCAGACGGAAATCCTGGAGCTTTTACAAGCTCACCCCCATCTTCAACACATCAATGAAGGCATCGATCCGAATGAGGGGTACCTTCGATCACTGAGGGAAGATGAGACCTTCGACCGGGGCAAGAGCGACAACAAAAGGGCCTTCTGACTCTGCACATCACGAAATTTATTGAAGGAACGCTTCCGTTCTGTATGATCAACGCCAATGGAGAAGCTGAATGTCCTTCTAAAGGCCTTTGACGGTGTACCGGCAGACAAAAAACTCGTCCTTGAGCGAGCGTTCCGGACGATTCCGCTCCAAACATGCATCTCCGTGTGCGATGTGGAGGAAGGTTTGCCCGCACTCGATGCCCAAGAGCATGTCTGGATGCCCGCAGCCCCTCTGCGGGAGGGTCTCTTCCCCGTGACCGATTGGAACACGATCGCACCATTGGATGAAGAACTCATCGAACGCATGCGCCACTGCGAAGCCGTATTCATGGATATGGTAGCGCGTTACGCGGGCAAGATGGTTCGGTTCAAAATCGCCGGAGACATCCCGTACGACGAACGCAAGAAACTGTACTTCCGGCATCTGCGGTACTGGAATCACCTGCTTCTCTCCAAAAAAATTCAGCTCGTCCTCATGAATCATGAGCCGCATCAGGGCTACGACTACGTGCTCTACGGTCTGTGCAAAGTTCTCGGCATTCCGGTCGTGTATCTCTCGCGCGTGTTCACGGTGGGATCGGTATTCGCCGCCGAAAACTGGGAAGACCCCGCCCCGGAGCTGTGCCACGCGCTGAAGAAGGTGCAAGACGAAGCAAGCCGGGAAGCTCCTGTCCCATTGCCACCCAAGTACGAGTACTTCTTCGAATCCTACCGGAAGACGAAGCCTTCCCTCTGGTACAAGTGGACCAAACCACCGCTCACGGAACGTGGCTTCATCCGCCGCTGGTGGAAGGCTGCGATCAAGATCTTGCTGCGCGAGCCGAGGCGCTTTGCTTCTTCCCTCCTTTCCCGCGATTTCTGGTCCCGTAAACTGACCCAACACAAGGCGATCCATTTCTATGAGCAGCACACGTCCGTCCCCGACCTCAACAAGCCCTACGTGTACTTCGCACTGCATGTGCAGCCGGAAGCCACCACGCTTCCTCTGGCCGGCGCGTACGTGGAACAGGAGCGCATCGTGGAATTGCTGGCCGCCTGTCTTCCGCCCGGCGTGGCGATCTGTGTGAAAGAGCACCATGCCCAGAGCGAGCGGTGCCGCAGCGTGGAGTTCTACCGGTCCCTCCTCGCCATCCCATCCGTCACGCTCGTTCCGCGCAGCATGGATACCTACACGCTCACGGATCACGCCCGCGCGATCGTCACCGCCACCGGTACCGTCGCATTCGAAGCCGTGATGCGCCAGAAACCCGTCCTCATGTTCGGGCACTTCCTGTATCAGTACGCACCGGGCGTGCACTCCGTCCGCACTCTGGAAGACTGCCGAACGGCCGTGCGCGCCGCACTGGAAGGACCAACAGTCACCGAACGTGATGTGCGCCTGTTTTTGAAGGCGCTCTCGCTCGTTGAAACCCCTTTTCCGGGCTCCACCAATACGCCGTCCGAAACAAGCACAGCCGAGGAGAAGGCCGCAATGGTCGGCACACTGTTAGAAAAGAAAATCCGCACGATCTTCAGTCAAAAGAATATTTAACCAACAGGAAACATCGTCTTCAGCTCCCCGATGATCCCTTGGCTGCACGCATGGATATTTTCGTCTCTTGTGCGATGGGATATTTGGAAACAGAACGGATCGGTGGATCCCTGAATGCAGGTATCCTCCATTGCTTTGAGGAAGAGCCGACACTCCAAAGATGTGGGGTACTCCTTGCGAGAAAAGATAGCCTCCACCGCTCGACGACAATCATCAACCGTGCGAATGCGATGAGCTCCCCGTGCATACTGGTAGAAACAATGCCCAAAGAGGAAGACCGGCTTTCCGCGGAAGAGCCCTTCGAACCCGGCTGTGCCCGTGACCGTTGCAATCGCCTGACAGTGTTCCCGCAGGACGAAGGTATCGAACGTCGTGGGGACGAACCGTACGCGCGGAATGGCAAGGAAATCCTCATAGAAGGCAAGATCGCGTTTTTGGGCTCCGCTCTCGTGCGGATGCTCCTTCACGTAGATCAGCACGCCTTCGGGAAGGGTGGCATGGAGCATCTGTGCCACGAGCACCTGATCCGCGTACCTCCCGCCGAGCGGAACGGTGGAGGCCTCGGGTTGAAAGTGGAGGGGCAGGTAGACAAAGGGCACAGTGAGATCCGGGATAACCGCATGATCTGCGTAGAAGGCACGGCATCTCGCCAAGAGATGATGACGCTCCCAAGCAAGCGCAAACCGACGTATGCCATCAGGCGTAACGTAGAGAGCCAAATACTTCAGGAGCGTGAACGGCTTTACGACCAGTGTCTGGAAGAGCGATTGGCGGAACTGAATATCCAGAGGAGGCGGAGCCGCTTCCTCGATGGGCGGGAGTTCACCCTCCTTCCGGGTGAGCGCCCGGTAGCGCTGTTCGAATTGTTTTGCCAAGGGGATCGTCAGAGGATCGGCCCCCACATACTGCGTAAGCAGTTCCTCATACCGGGGAGATATTTGCTTGGCGGATTCCCACCAATCTCGCTCCATGAAACAGCAATCACGTACGTAGGACGTATGGATGTACGAAACGGGAATACCGCGGAGCTTGCAAAGCTCATAGATGATCACGTCGGGAATTTCATGCGGAACCCATGCCGCAAGGTACAGATTGATGGAATGGCGAGTGAGATAGTCATTCCAGAACCGCAGATGCCTGAGGTACCAGCGCTTGCGCACGCTATAAGAAATTTTCCGCTTCCACTCCAGACGTGAAACAATTTCCATGAAGAGCGCTTCACAATGACTCATCTGTTCCAAGAGCTCCTCATGGAGAGGCTCAAGCCCGCTCCAATCCACCCCTCTATAGTGACAGTTCCGCACCTCGCCGGAGATGAACCATTCCTGATGCTCTTGCGGTATGGCACGGAAGTAGCGAGGATCGACTCCCGTCGAGATGATTCCGCAGAACGCAAATGGCACCTCTTGCAGCACGACCTCCATCGTCTGACTGGCATACTCCATCGCAAAGCGACCGACAATGGCGCGAATGGGAATCTTTGACTGCTGCATAGACCGTAAAAGTATGGCGGGAATTCTCCGCGGCAACAAGGATCCTACGGCAAGAATGCTCTAAAACCTCTGCTGCTCCCACAAAGCAAAGAATGCTCCTTTCTTCTCCAGAAGATCCTTGAGTGTTCCCTCTTCGAGAATGCGCCCTTCCTCAAGGACGATAATCTTATCCGCATGCTTGATGGTCGAGAGCCGATGCGCGATGACAATGCTCGTGCGACCGGAGACGGCATCATCGATCGCCTCCTGGATCAGCGCTTCCGTTTTGCTATCCAAGGAACTCGTAGCCTCATCAAGTATGAGAATCTCGGCTTCTTTAAGAAGCGCACGCGCAATGGAAACGCGCTGCTTTTCCCCGCCGGAAAGCATCACTCCGCGATCGCCAATAAGCGTATCGAGCCCCTGAGGGAGATGCTCGATAAAATCCTTGAGACGAGCACGCGCGATCACTTCCTGCAGTCGTTCTTCGGATACATCGGTAAGTCCGTAAGTAATATTATTGCGAAGCGTATCATGAAGAAGAAGAGTTTCTTGGCTTACCAAGGCCACCCGATGCAAGTATGATTCCAGAGAAAACTCTCGAATGTCCGTACCATCGATAAGGAGCGATGCAGGCGGACAATCGTAGTACCGCATAAGAAGACTGATGAGCGTGGACTTGCCCCCGCCCGTGGGCCCAACCACAGCCGTCATCTTCCCTCTCTGCATGGAGCAAGTAATGTCCTTGAGCACATCACGCTTCGTAAGGTACCCAAACGTAAGCCCCTTGAAAGTGATAGCCTGCGAAAGCCCGGAGAACACCGTACTCCCGCCACGCACAAAGAACTTACTTTCGTTATCAAAGATATCCAGAACGGCATCCAAGGGACCACTGGCGTTGGCAATCACGCCGCGATATCCCGAAACCGTTCCGAACTTCCCCGAGGCATTCATAATGATATAGAAGTAAACCAACAGTGCGGGACCGGAGGCAATTTGCTCTCGTCCGAAGAGGTACAACGCACCGATGACCACAAGAGAGGCAACCAGGAGTGTAATAATTTCTTGAAGCGGAAGAATCATGTTCTGTAAGACACGGACGCGGAAATCGAATGTGGCCTTTTGATTGCTGATCTGTGTGAAGCGCCCCTGCTCAAGGCGTTCCGTCTGGTAAGACTTCACCAGAGGGATCGTTGAAAGGATTTCTATGGACTTTTTTCCGAGTTCGCTTCCGCGTTCGGCAATGGCACGAGAGAGGCGCTTGATCCGCGTGATCATGAATTTGATTGCAAAGTGCAAAATGACAAATAAGGGGAGGGCAACGAATGTGAGCTTCCAAGAAATGCCGATAAGCACGACCAGGTACGCCACGAGAGAGAAAAGAGCGCCTACAAAACCGTCCAACGCCGAAAGGGGGTAGATGGCGCTCTGAGAGAAGGTGAGGAGGAGCGTAGAGTGGTGGCCAACGTTCGTGGTATCAAAGAAAAGCTTTCCGAAGCTCAGGTATCGCGCGAAGAGTGATTTGCGAAGGTGATGCAACGCACGCTCGGAGAAGTATCCCATTGTGGCATTGGCAAGAAAACGCAGGGCATCCTTGAGTGTGTAGACAGTAATGAAGCCCCCCAAAAAAACCATGAACAGCAACCGATCGTTCGTCTGCAATGACCGAGGAAGCATCTGCACCCATTTACCAAGCACGGGTACATCCATGGCAAAAGAAAAGCTCTTATTGAGAAAACCATTGAGAATAGGAATCAGAAGGCCCATACCCATGCCCTCAAAAGCGGCTGCGAGCAACGAGCACACAAGGGGAATCAGAAGATAGGCAGGATGGATATGAATATTCTTCAAGAGAAACAGGAGCTTCCCGATAGCCGACCGTTCGCTCTTTGCCATGGCCGAAACGCTACCGTAAGCGGATTCGAATCACAAGAAACCAAAGACGTAATACTATAGGATCGATCTTTTAGGAATTAAGGACCCGAATGTACAAAGAAGAGAGTGCCGCTGCAGACGTTTTCAGCGCATACCGCCGTGTGACCTCCGCACGGTACCGTTGTCCGTACTCTGTTTGCTCTTGGGCAGAAAGCGAAAGGAATGATCGTACGCGTGCGATCAGTGCTCCACTATCCCGGAGGGGAACGATAAACGCAGGATCCACCGGCTCAAGTACTTCCCGTACGGCCCCCGCATCGAACGCAAATGCCGGCCTCCCGCAGGCCAGCGCCTCGATGAGCGAAAGGCCAAACCCCTCGTACAGAGAAGTGGAAATGAGCACGGAGGAACGCCGAATCAATGTGATGATTTTTACATCGGAAACAGTTCCGAAAGAAGTAACGCCCTTCATTTGACCAAGCCTCTCTCTCTGCTCGCGGGAGCGCTTCCCCACATCGGCAATGCGCAGGCCCTGAACGGATAACGCTCGATAGACCTCCAGAAGGTAGCGGAAACCTTTGCGCGGATGCAGGAAGGAACCTACCGCGATAATATCAAACTCGGGTGCAATATCTCCTGCAAAGTCGAAGCGTGCCACGTCCACTCCGTTCGCAACGACAGAAATCTTCTCCGTAGGAATGTTGTAGTCCCGCTTCAGCCTCTGCCGCACTGTCTCTGAAACCGTCATGACATATGGGAGCGTACGGCACAGATGACCTTGCCATCGCACGGGGAAGAAGTACTTCGCCCACCACCGCCACCGTTCCAAGCCCCTCGTTTCCGCCATTGCCACCTCCCGATCGGCAGTCACCGGGTGATGAATGGCATACAGAACAGGCACGCCCGTTTGCTTCAGGCGCGACAATTGCGGACCAAGCGTTTGATTGAGATGCAGGAGATCAAATTCTTTCCAGAAAGGATGTGTGACGGGATATGCTCGCAAAACCGCATGGGCAAAGCGCAAATCGGCAAAACCGTAATAGTAGGATCCCAAGCGTTTTCCCAGTGTGATGACGCGAACATTCGCAGGCAGTACGGCATCCGCGGGGCGCACGCTGTTGGTGAGGATGGTGAACTGAACATCCGGTAGCGCCTGAAAGAGCGGGAGGTGATTGCCTCCTTTGAAGATATCCAGAGCCGGGATCAAAACACAGACGTGCATGGAGGGCATAGTAACATCGCTGCTGCTTGCTCAACCATACGCGCTTCGCGATACTCCCGACATGCGTCGTGGTCATTGCATTGCATGGGGTGCCGTACTCTCGGGATCCGCGCTCGCGGCGTCCGTTCTCTTTGTGTACTTTCGTGTCCAATTGGGACAGTGGATGCCCGCCATCCTGCCGCAAGTGGAAGAGGACACTTTGTACTACTTGGCGCAGGTAAAAGAAGTGCTGGACGGTCACCCGGCTCTCGGCAATCCGTTCATTCACGCCTATGCGGACGCCTGGTTCCCCGGGCTGCGTCTTCCTATCTGGATCACTGCAATGCCCGGATTTCTGGGCGCTGATATCAATGCTGTTTTCGTCATCAATGTCTTCCTCTACTCCATCCTGACCGGCAGCCTCCTGTATTTACTTTCAATGCGCCTCTCTGGGAATCGACAGGTACTTTCGGCGATTGCGGCAGTTATCGGCGTAGCGACGCTCCATAACCTCCTGCTTCGCCCGGCGATCATGCAAACGGTGTACCCCGCATTCATCCTCTTTTTGATCGCATTTTTCTCCGTCTTGCAGAAACCCCGCGAACGGAAGGGTTATGTGTTTCTTACGCTGACACTGTCCCTGGTGTTCTATATGTATCCCTACTGCTGGATTACCGCCTTCACGGCGACGGGACTGCTGTTCTTCCTGAGCGCATGGCGACGGGACTTGATCGTTTTGAAATATCTTCTGTTCACGGGCATCGGCGTCCTTGTGCTTTGCATCCCGCAAATCTTTACCACGCTCTCGCTCTTCAGTGACCCCGTTGCTCGTGCCATCAACATGCGCAGCGGCTTGGTGGAGACGCATAGTGTTTTTTTGCTGACGATCACGAACCTGAAGTACACGATTTTCCTTGTAATCACGCTCCTCTTCGTCCGCTTCCATCGAAAATTGAACGCCTCTGAGCTGCTCCTCATACTGATTGGATTAAGCTTAGTCATCGGCGCCACAAGCAACGTCTTCACCGGAAAAGCTATGGATTTTGAGACGCATTTTTGGCGCTTAGAACTTATCATGAACGTGGCAGCTCTCACCGTCCTCCTCCCGTCACTGTTGCGCAGCCGCAGGAACGGGGAAAGAGCCGCGCTCGCGTTCGTCACGTTCGCACTCTTGTTCACCGTGACCAATCGGACATTCATTCGTGCCAATGCATTCCGGTATCTCCGTATCGCCGCACAAACCGCTCCCGACTATAATTCCCTTCAGGAATACGCCAGGGTGTTTTCCTACTTTCGTTCACAGGGTATCCGTAATCAAACCATTGCGGCTCCTCGGCGTATGGATTCTTACATCCCGATCTACACGGAAAATTACGTTCTCATGCATTTCCGTGCCGGTTTGCACGTCATTCCCAATGAAGAATTGCTCACGCGTTTTCTTACGATCAACGTGGACCGAATGAATGAAGCATCCCTGCTGAATGGTTTGGACGAATACGCCGGAGTGAGCCCTTTGCGCACCGCCGATTACCGTAATGCCTACGGCGGGAATGTCCAACCGATCGATCTCATCGGAGGAAAGGATTTCATGAAAAGAGCACTCGCTGAGCATACGTACATCCGCAATCATTACGACCAAACGCTGCGATCCCTTGATGTGACCTATGTCGTCATTGATGCGCTCTCCAAGGATAACCCCCGCATTCCTATATCCGGGAAACAGGTGTTCCACGATGGACGCTTCACCATCTATCACCTCTCTTAGAAGAAAAAATAGCGAGTAACGGAGTATGAGAACATCAGGACACCAAGAAATATGTCTTTGAAAAGAAGTATGAACTTGGCCTCCCTGATCCTATTCATTTGTAACAAATCTTCTATCCTCCTACGTATAGAGGGACGCTAGGGAAAAAACCTCTTCCCGATCTTCTCCGCCGTCCATGAGTGACGATAGAATAAATATGTAATTCCGCTACCTCTCTCCCCTCGGGGAGAGACCGAGTGAGGGGGGAGGGAATAATTGAATATTGCGGCGAACTCCTTGACGCCCGCATTGGGCAGTCTAGAATGCCCGTGCTTCCCGCCTCTTTGGGGTGGGAAAGACCTTTCCCTTCTACCTTTCCCCTTTGGCTGCGTGCTCAAGGCGAAGGGCGCGGCCGATTCTCTCGTGAGACGGCAAGGAGGGCTCGGGATCTTTCACATCATCGCAGAGTAGAGAAGTAACTCCATCACTACATGCCGCAAGGCATGCGAGTGCATGGTCCCCTCCTTGTCTTCCTCGTCACCTTTTTGGTGCGATAGGCAACGGAGGAAAACGTTTTCCTTTGAAAACGAAGAACTAAGTTCATTAAACTAGGCTCAATCTTCAATTTATTTGAAGAGTTTGATCCTGGCTCAGAGTGAACGCTAGCGGTGCGCCTAACACATGCAAGTCGAGTGCCAGCAATGGCACGGCGAACGGCTGAGTACCACGTTGGAACCTACCCCGAACTCAGGGATACCCCCGCGAAAGCGGGACTAATACCGGATGCCCTCGCAAGAGGAAAGATTTATCGGTTCGGGAGGGGCCTGCGGCCTATCAGATAGTTGGTGAGGTAATGGCTCACCAAGTCGATGACGGGTAGCTGGATTGAGAGATCGACCAGCCAGAATGGGACTGAGACACGGCCCATACTCCTACGGGAGGCAGCAGTGAGGAATCTTCCGCAATGGGCGAAAGCCTGACGGAGCGACACCGCGTGAAGGATGAAACCCTTTTGGGCGTAAACTTCTGTTCTGAGGGACGAAATTTTTGACGGTACCTCAGGAGAAAGCACCGGCTAATTCTGTGCCAGCAGCCGCGGTAAGACAGAAGGTGCAAGCGTTACTCGGAATTACTGGGCGTAAAGCGTCCGCAGGTGGCTCTCCCAGTCTGGTGTCAAAACGCGGAGCTCAACTCCGTGTCAGTGCCGGAAACTAGAGAGATCGAGCCATTCAGAGGCATCTGGAATATCGTGTGTAGGGGTAAAATCCGTTGATCCACGATAGAACGCCAAAAGCGAAGGCAGGGTGCTAGGAATGTGCTGACACTCAGGGACGAAAGCGTGGGGAGCAAACCGGATTAGATACCCGGGTAGTCCACGCCCTCAACGATGCGTGCTCGGTGTTGGGAACTCAATCGTTCCCAGTGCCTTAGCTTACGCGGTAAGCACGCCGCCTGGGAAGTACGGCCGCAAGGCTAAAACTCAAAGGAATAGACGGGGACCCACACAAGCGGTGGAGCATGGGGTTTAATTCGATAATAAGCGGAAAACCTCACCCAGGCTTGACATCTCGGGAATCCCGCGGAAACGCGGGAGTGCCGCAAGGAACCCGAAGACAGGTGATGCACGGTCGTCGTCAGCTCGTGCCTTGAGGTGTACTGTTAAGTCAGCGAACGAGCGCAACCCTCATCCTATGTTGCTTTTTCATAGGAGACTGCCGCCTCCAAGGCGGAGGAAGGTGGGGATGACGTCAGATCAGCGTGTCCTTTATGCCTGGGGCAACACCCATGCTACAATGGTCGGTACAAAGAGAAGCGAACTCGCAAGAGTCAGCCAATCTCATAAAACCGGTCTCAGTCCGGATTGAAGTCTGCAACTCGACTTCATGAAGCTGGAATCGCTAGTAACCGTAGATCAGCAACGCTACGGTGAATATGTTCCTGGGTCTTGTACTCACCGCCCGTCAACTCATGAAAGGCAGGAGCACCTGAAGGACCTTTACCTTTATTGGGAGGTACCACGGTGATACTGCTGATTGGGAGTAAGTCGTAACAAGGTATCCGTAGGAGAACCTGCGGATGGAACATTTCCTTACCAGGGAATATCTCTGGCGCATGCTCTGGCTATGCTCAGTATCAAGCCATCATGCCCTTCGATTGCCTAGGAGAGCATCTGTGAGTCTATTTGACTCACTGCCTAGAAGACTTCTCTACTCTGCGATGGTGTGATTTCGAAATGGGGAACCTACGGTTCCCCTTTTCGGGATAACCCCTCCCTTTAAGGTGCGGCTCCAGGCGGGCAAAGCCCGCCTTCGCCGGGTTGTTTATGAAATTAGAGTATATCGTTTTACACTGACTCAATGAATTACATGAGTCTATTACTTAATGCGATAGATCATTTGTCCCAATCGTTTAGCCTGGACGAGCTGGCATACCTAGCGCTCACATCTAAACCAGAACTTCATATTAGAGATAGGATTGCTTGGCATATTCACTCATTGAATCAGAAGATTCTGGTGGCAAGAGAATGGCACAACCGCGATTTGGTATTACTCTATAAACTGCAGCCAGTATGTATTGTCGAGCTGAAAGCCATGTATACCTTTGACGCAATTTACAATCCGAATAAATTTATCAAATGGATGAGGGAGGATATCAATAAGGCCCGAAAAGAAAGCACCAGGGAAACTGAAATCTATTCGGTTATTTTGGCTGTTCATCCTCATGCTGAAATTCCAGAAGAATCTCAAGGTGTTGTTAAATTCTATAAAGGCATCAACAGAGCGTTCCATAAAAATTCTAACTCTAGCAGCGCAATAAAGACTCGAGCGAGGAATAACTTTGAAGATCAATTCAAAAGATGCCCAAAGTTGCACTATGGAGGAGAAATTCATGCCGGTTCTGCATTTAAGATCGGAGTAGATATCCTGTATTGGATCTATGGGCCTTTCAAAAAGCAAACAAGAAGTCATGGCCGCCACGGAGGATGAGGGTAACAACCCACACCAACAAAACCGGTCGGCGTTGGGTTGGAAACAAAACAGCATACAAAAATCTATGGAAACGCGCCGATGTGGCGGCGATAGTGGAGGGGGTCATCGGCGCAGCGCTTTCTTTCTGCCATTTCTTTGTCGCGTCTGACAAAGAAATGGCATCCCCAAAGGGAAAATCCCCAAGGGAACCGAACAAGGTTCCTTAAGCCCCCCCGACAAAAGAAACAGATCAATACATCCAAAAGTGAGGAAATGACCCATTCTCTTTTGTCACCCTTCGACAGAGCTCAGGGTGACACGAAGGGTACAATGCTGGCATGGACAACCAATCCCCCATCAAACCCACCGGCTGCTGCGACCCCTTCGATCCCACTCCCTGGCAGGACAAGGAGGTGGCTTGGACGGACAAGCTCTTTGTGAAGGATCATGTGTCGAGCTTTCTGCATATTCCCCTCAACATGGGCAAGGTCGTCACCAGGAACATGAAGTTGATTGAAGCAGCGAGCGCCGCTTCCCCCGTGCAACTCATGCTCTCCGACGAAAATTCCCTCTGGGGCGCGGATATCTACATCGATGTGACGAAGGACGTGCCCGGTGCCAAGATGGCAACGATCTCGGGCACATTCCTGACCAAAGTGTTTGAGGGCCCGTACAAGAATGTCGGAACCTGGATGCGCGAGATGAAGGAGTACGTCCAAAAGAAAGGCAAGACGATCGCAAAGCTCTACTGCTGCTATACCACCTGCCCCAAGTGCGCCAAGGCCTACGGGAAGAATTACGTGGTTCTGTTTGCGCAGGTACAGTAACGCCATGGATCTTCGCTTCTCCATCGGTCTCCTTGGCTCCATCCTTCTCATCATCGGTGCCGCATTACCAGACCGTCCCGCTCCGGTAGCCCGGAAGAGCGGCAAGAACCGGCTCTTTGCGTGCGGCAACGCCGGGATGTTCCTCTACGCGCTCTTGGGATACCTGGCAGGTGGACCAATCTTCTTTCTGATTCTGCAGATCTTCGTCGCGTGCTCCACTGTCCTCATGATGGCAGGTGTGCCGGACCGGTGGGATACCCCTGCGCTCAGCCTCATCGGAGTCGGCCTCGTTATCTGGTCCCTCGCGCTCTTTAAAGACTATTCCACGGCAATCTTTGTCTGCGGCTTGGTGCTGCTGGGTGTGGGATTCGCCATGAAACCGGGGACCGCCAAGCGGGAACTGGCACTTGCGATCGGAAGCATCGCCATCGCGCTCTTCAGCTACTTTGCACATGACTGGATCTTCGTCATCCTCAATGCCTTCTTTGCGGTGCTTTCTGGAGTACAGGTGCGTGCGCTCCTGCATCACCGATAAAGACCTAACAGCTGAAACATACACAGAAACACATACCGACTGGCATTGGGAAGGAAACAAAACATCAAACAGCACACAAGGGCGGATAACCGCCGACACAGGGGGGTGCGAGGGGAAGGCCCTGCCCATGTAGGGTTTCAGCATGCTGAAACCCTACATACCGACGAGTCAGCTCCGAAGCCTTGGAGGAGCTGACGAGGAGGCACAGGGCCGGGTGGCGAGGAACTGGCGGCGAAGCGCTTTCTTTGGTCCTTTCTTTGCCGCGCTTGGCAAAGAAAGGACCGATCTTCACTTCTTCTCCGGCTTCTTCTTGTTCTCGATCTTCTTCTTAAGCTTCCCAAGCCACTCTTTACCCTTCTCCTTCGCTTTATCCTTGTACTCCTCCACGACAGGCTTGGCTTCCTTCCAGGTCTCTCTCGCCGCATCCTTCATATCTTTGCTTATCTTTCCGGCACCCTCCTTGGCCTTCCCTAACGCAGGATCGATTTTCTTCTTGATGCCCTTCAGACCCTCCTTTGCCTGTTCCAAGCGCTCTCCGAGTGTAAGGGATTTCTTCTCTTTGTCGGAAGGAGCTTTTTCGGGTGAGTGTTCGGGCATGATGGGGGATAGAAGAGGATTTCAGTGTACACGAAAGAAAAGACCACTGAATTATCCACTCATCTTTTGTGTATTCCCGTAGGCAATTCAGAGAGTTGTTGCGCCCTACTCTATTGGAAGTGAGCCCAGCCACTGCTCTATCTGCCTGGAAGATTTCGGATCGAATTTATTAAAGTACTGCAGCGGGAAGGGAACTTCAACTGCTGCAAAATCAGAACGTAGATCGTCCTCATCATCACCTGAATACAACGCGGTCCGCGCCGCGGCAATCCCTTCGTCCACTTCCAACATCTGTCGATACAGCGGAATAGAAGTGATACGACCCTCCCCGCCATCCAACCGGAAATCCAAGAGCACTGCGTGCAAACCGACGTGAATCAGGCGTCGGAATTCTGCAATACCCTGCGCAATCGTTGCAGCAGGAACAACGATCATGCCCTCCGGCTGCGACCGTTGGACAATCCTGGTGTTGATCGATCTGCCAATCTTACTATCGTCGACGACGAGGACATGGAGCGGAGACATAGGGAGTGCATAGTATTCTTTCCATTCCCGCCATCAAGAAAAATATCTTCAAAGCTGAGACACATGTCTGGATTGCCCTTTTCGTATCATCTCCCGCAACTCTTCCCCTTCCACCCGATCCATCAACTCCCCTAAAAACCCCTCAATGAGCAATGCACGCGCTTTCTTAGGTCCAATCCCTCTGCTCTGCAGGTAGAAGAGATCTTCCGGATGGATGCATGAAACTGCTGCCGCATGACTGACCTGAACGTCATCGATTTCGATCTTCAGCTTTGGGATAGCTTCGGCCCGTGCCCCCGCGTCCAAAAGCAGAATCCGCTGCTCCAATCTGGTTTGAGTGCCCGATCCGGACTGGGGAATTTCGATGGAGCCCAAGGATTTGATCTGCGATCGACCTTCGGCCACTCCGCGCAACGTCATCGTGCCACGACCATCTCGCGCAGCAAAAACCGTCCGCGCAGTCAGCGAACAGCGATCTTTGCCCGTCATATGTGCGATCCAATCAACCGAACATTCCCCGCCCACTCCCGAAACTTCACCCACAAAAGACTGCTCGGCGCTGCCCTTTGTCATATTGAGCAGATGGAGTGTGGCACCCGCAGCGATCGTAGCCCGCTGAACGATCTGCGCCTGACCAACCCCCTGCCGAATAAATGCCACCGAGAGCTTTGAATGAGGCTCAAGATCAAAAAAAATGGTATGACGCACCTGAGCGGCCTGAGACGCTAAAGCAATGAAGAGCATTGTATTGCTCTCCTTGCGGCAACTGATGCGCAGAGAGGAAGCAGCTTGAGTGATCTTCAAAATACGAGGAACGGAAGTCGCTCTAGACAAAACGATCTTCCGTGCGCCGCTCTGGGATATCGTCGATCTCACAAAGAAGAGAAGAGAATACTTGCTAATTACATATAATAGTATTAAATATCACTTATTCCTATCCTCACAATAGCATGTCCCGCCTTGAAGCTGATCGACTTACCGACGAACCCGAACAGCGCCTAGCCGATGCTATTGGAAGTTGCCTGAGGGGAATGGATATTGCCATTGCTGCCAACAACCCCGATCCGGAGGAACGAAATGCGGCGCTGAACCGCTTGCGTGACTCAAAAATGGGCGAAGAAAGAATTCAACAATTGATCCAACGGAAAAAATTCGCACACACATTAATATTGCGAAAACAACGCCCACGGTAGTATGCGAAAGAAGCAACTCTTACTCTCATTCCCGGCAGAAGAGCACAGGACCGCCCCCGATCCTGCGGCTCAACAACGCAGATGCGTAGCTGAAGTTACGGAAGGGCAGCGAGGGCCACGACGCAAAATCCAACACCTCGTACAAAGCGGAATTGCCGCAGACAAAGCAGGGGCTGACGAGCGCCTTCTCGCGCTGGCCATCAATCGATTGCGAAGAGGTTTGCGGGAATTTGTGGATCATCTTGCCACGGGCGAATTCGCCAGAGATCAGAGACACCAGGATGAAGCCGTGACACTACGCCGTTCTTTCGACACGCTTCCTGAGGCGGAACTTGCACTCAAACTCAAGGAGCTTGGCCTCTGTGAAAGCACAAAGTCCTTCCGCAGGCCACTGGGCTCTTTTCGCTATGTGCTCTTTGAATTTCGAAGAGCGATGCAACGCCATGCCCCCGTTACTTCTTTTACTTCCTCATCATCCCATGAATAGCACAACTCTATCATCGCCTCATAAGGAAAATTGGATCCTGCGCACTGCCAGGCCAGGAAGAAATATGTATAGCGCGGTGAACGTGACTCCGGATGGAGTGATTGAAACGCCGGGGAATTACTTCCCGTTCGGATCAGACGTACGCATATCCTTCGGAGGTCGTGAGCTCTTGGCCCGTATTAAGGGAGATCGCTTCTCCACTCCTCCTGTTGCCAACAGCGTAGAAGTCATTCTGCAAGAATCCCGCGTTATCTTTGAAAAGAGCGTAGGATGGACCTCAGGTATTCCGGAACAATTGCGAGCAGAAATCATCCTTGCTATTGCGAGGTCCTTTTCGCGCCTCCCCTACCCACAGCTCTAAGAAGTCGTGCAGGAATAAGGATTTCTCTTTTAGGGATGATGCAGAGAGGTCAAAGAAGGGCTTTTAAAAATCTTCTTTGCTAAGCACATTCCCCGCTAGGTCTCTCATGGTGGCAGTCCCGCCCGCGCCGGAATAGGCATACTCTACAGTCCCGGTTTTGGCACCGTTCTCATAGATATCGCCACCCGTAGCGCGTCCCTGATCAAAGTAATAGGCCGCAGTGGTCTGACCGGCAGCATCTTTATAGACCGCGGCGGTAACGGCATCACCGGGCCCATAGGTGGATTCAACGGAAGCGGTCTTCAGCCCGTTTTCGTACAGATCTCTCGAAGAGATTTTTCCATTTTGGAAGTTGTACACCTCAAGAACATCTCCGTTTCCGTTCCTCTTTGTGGTCCGGATAAGATCACTCCTGCCATTGCTCACATAATCGTAAGACTCGATCTTCTCTCCGCTCGAGTACACGTCGTACCCGGCAATAGCCCCATCCCGAAAGTGCTGCACAGAAACGGGGTCTCCCGTCGCATCGCTGACGATCGCACTTGCCACCGTGTTATCGGGCCCATACAAGAAATCAATCCCGCCCGTCTTGATGCCGTTCGCATAGAGATCTTTGGCTATTCCACGATTCCCGTCAAAGCGCGCTGCTCCAATAATATTTCCCCCTGCATCCTGCTGCTCCACGGAACGGATACTCGTCCCATCATCATTGTAGGTGTAGCGTTCACGAACAAGATCACCATTACGATACACATCGCGCGCCGTCATCTGACGATCAAAGTAGTACTCCTGAGAGAGCACATTCCCTCCGGCATCTTTCTGTATGGAGGATGTCGGCTGCTGATCGCTCCCATAAACAAACGTAAGACTTCCTTGCAGGTTACCCTGATCATATTGACCCGTCTCTGACACCAGACTATCGCCTTCCATGGAGAATGACGTGGAGGCAATGATGGCATTGGATGAATTTCTTTCAGTGGTCTGAATGATTTTGCCGTCTTCATCATAGAAGAATTCCTCCGTGCTCACGCTCGTGCCATTGGTGAAATTCTCTCGGGTTTGCGCCCTGCCATTGACGAAATGCGTGAGGTGCACCAAGGCACCCTTTGCGTCGTATTCCGGATAATCCGCGTCCGGAACGGTATTTTCCTGCACCTGACCGGTCAGCGAGCCCTGTTTGCCCGGTGTACGCAGAGTCAATACCACAGAGAGCGTAATCAGCAGGAAAAGACTGACGATCACGGTGGCAGACGTGCGAAGCCATGGCTTGCCCCAGCGAAGTCTCACATATTGAAGGATGGACTGTGCGATGGAAGGAAGCGTGCGCATAAGCGAGAGGGGTCGACAGGAATGCATGCTACGCGTTCCGCATGGTTTTCTCAACAGAGAGAAATTATCCCGGAGAAGAAAGTGCGGGGAGCGGAAGGGCTTCCCAATCCAAACAATGTTCCGGGCTCTGAAATCTTATTGAGCTGACACAACCGGCAGCGGTTTCTTCGTAGAGCAATTGAAGTGCTTTCGCAGGACTTGGCGCGATCGCACGATCTCGAGAATCTCCTTCAATAAAACTCTCCCAGTATTCCCTGCCCGTATGATCTGTCATCAGATCTACGGCGACACACAAGAAGACGCGGATGCGCTTATCGCCGGCAATCTCAAGTATCTCTCTGAGCATGACCCGTGGACAGCTGTTATGAATATTGGGAAAGCCTAATGGCCAATCCGTATCCCTCACGGACAGGGCATCGCACGTGGCATCGTAGTAACTGCCTGAACCAACCGGAAAGTGTGTTTGCTCTAAGCCGTACAAATCAGTACTGAACATGGGGGGTGAATTGGGAGTGAACAAAGGAAATGAATGATATGCCATTTTAAAACTATGGAGGAAATTTACTATTTTCAATCTATCCCGTGCATATTTGATATAATATGTTAATTATGTTAATATATCATTATTATGAACGAGAACGAACGTCCATCGGGACAGGAAGCAGATCGCATCGACAGCTTCACCGCGTTGGTCACGCTCAACGAGAATGAAGTGAGCGGAACATTGCTCGCATCGTATTCGTCCTTTTCCGCTCAGCTGTACCTTCAGAAACCGGAGGATGGCCAGACGCAGCTCGATATCAAGCGAGAGGCAACCGGATACCCCGTACAACGAATATGGCAGAAAAGTCCGGGGCAGATTTACGTTGCCATTGGTACGAAGGGGCAAACTGAACTCTGGACGCTCCTGCTTACGGAGCCACACATGGTGCCTCGAAAGCCAATCGAAAAGAGGGAATCGGCAGACTGGAAGAAGCCACTCCCTGGCACGGGTATTATGACAAGACTCCGCAAGCTTTTGAGAGTAAAAGACCGACAGCCCCAAGAATAAGGATTCGACAGTGCGAGATGATGCGCGCACATCATCCAACACTCCCTTCCATTTCAAGTTCAATCAACCTGTTCATTTCTACCGCATACTCGAGAGGAATCGTCTTCATCACCGGTTCTAAGAACCCTCGCACGATCATGGCTTTGGCTTCGGCTTCGGAAAGTCCGCGGCTCATAACGTAGAAGAGATCTTCCATGCTTAATTTTCCCACGGTGGCCTCATGCGAAACGGTTGCCTCATCCGTGCGGACGCGGATATCGGGAATCGTTTCCGTCGCGCTCAGGCTGTCGAGCAGCAGTGCATCGCACTCGATACTTGCCGTAGCATCACGCGCCTCCGGGGCGATGAAGAGCGTGCCACGGTAGACCGTGCGTCCGCCGTCCCGGCTCACCGACTTGCTAACTACGGTGCTGGAGGTATGCGGAGCTAAATGAAACACCTTGGCACCTACGTCTTGCCACTGGCCTTTTCCGGCCATCGCCAAGCCCAGGTGCTCGCAGCGCGCCCCCTCCCCGCGCAGAATAGAGCAGGGATACAACATTGTGACGCCACTCCCCAGATTTCCACCCACCCACTCCATAGTCGCCTCACGATCAACTATCGCTCTCTTGGTATTGAGATTGAACGTATTAAGACTCCAATTTTCCACGGAGGAGTAGCGCATTCGAGCTCCCGCACCGACGAATATCTCCACACAGCCCGCATGGAGCGAGGGACTCTTATGCTTGGGCGCCGAGCAGCCTTCGATGTAGTGAGCATCCGCCCCCTCTTCCAACACGATCAACGTATGTTCAAACTGCCCCATGCTCTGGGCATTCATGCGGAAGTACGCCTGCAACGGATCGCGCACGGTGACCCCTGCGGGAATGTAGAGGAATGTTCCGCCCGACCATACCGCTCCATGCAGAGCCGCAAAGATATGATCCGTAGGCTGCACGCACTGCATAAAGGATTCACGTACCAGATCGGGGTACATCTGCAGCGCCTCATCCATCCCCAAAAAAATTACCCCCTGTGCCGACCATTCCTCTTTGAGCCGGTGATAGATGATATCGCTTTCATACTGCGCACCGGCACCTGCAAGCATGCCATACTCCGCCTGCGGAATACCTAACTCTTGATAGATCCGCAGAATATCAGAAGGAAGTTCCTCCCAGGAATCCGTCAGAGGAATCTCCGGCGAGGCGTAGTAGCGAATCTGTGTGAGATCGAGAGTCGAAAGATTTGGACCCCATGCTGGGAGCAGGGATTCACGGAAAATGCGCAGGCACGTTAAGCGATGCTCCAGCATCCATGCAGGTTCCCCCTTCTCCGCACTGATATGACGAATAAGATCCTCAGAAAGACTGTGCCTCACTCCCCGTGGACGACTGGTGGAGAATGGGAGGCGAGCCGGACGGGGACGACGGATGGAAGGCATGTGAGACTGCAGTCTAAGGCAAAGGCCAAGGCCATTACACCCTCCATATATCAAAATTTTTGAGCACAACCGTCAATTCATGGAAACGGTGCAAAGCATGCTTTCCATCACAAAATTCTCGGAAAATGCAAAACTTTTGATTTATTATATGGTATAATATTAGGACATATGATTCAACGATTGAAAATCATCTCCGCTTCCGTGCTGCGAGCCATAAAAGGCTTTGCATTCCGGCGCCCCATTCTCACGGGAATTCTGAGTATTCTTGCACTGCTCCTCGCGCTGCTCCTGTGGTACCTCTTTACCCCAGCGCAGCCGGAAATGATCACTGCGACAGTGGAGCGCGGCGACCTGGTTCAGAAGGTGGAGGCAGTGGGAACCATCACCTCCGATCGCGACGTCAATTTGAAGTTCCCGATCACCGGCATCGTGGCCAATGTCTTTGTAAAGGAGGGTGATAAGGTATCTCTAGGCCAGGAGCTCGCTCGTCTTCGCAATGAAGCTTATGGCGCCGATCTGGCATCCGCTGGTGCGCAGTACCGTCAAGCGCAGGCCTCTCTGCAGGAACTGGAAGAAGGCACGCGACCGGAGGATCTCGCCATTGCACAGGCGGACGTAGCCAATAAGCGCGCTGCGCTGGAGGCTGCCAAAGCCGATTTGGTCAGTGCCGAAGACAAGCTTCGGACTTCGAGTGAGAAACTGGCTGCTATCAAGGCGGAAGCGACGACCAATCTTGCGGGGTATCTGACGACTTCTTCCAGCACATGCGCCCAACAAATCTCTCTGGCCAAAACCTCGCTGCGATCTCTGGAGGACATCTTCATCAGCTCCGTGATCACGGATATGGCAAAGCAATACCGCACGACGGAGTACGCCATATTCCAAATGAATCGGAATGCGGCAGAAGCAGCTCTCAATGCCTTCCCGGCGAACAGCAGTTTCGCAACATACTCCGACTCTCTGGCGAGCCTGCGAACCGCCACGGCGGTAATCGCACAGGTCGCCAGCACGCTGCAAGATGCCTACTCCCTTGTTGCAGGACTTCCGCTCACCACGGCCTTCGACTCTTCCACGCGTGAAGCGGATAAGTCCGCCATCGCCATAGAGAAGGCCAGTGCCCAAAGCGCCCTCAGCTCCATCAATACAGCTCTGAAGAATCTTCAGGATGCCTCGGCCAATTACACGGCAAGCATCGCCACAGAGGAGAATACTTACGCCGCCTCCAAGGCCGCCGCACAGACGGCACAGTCCGCCATCCTTACCTACGAAACCTCTCTCCGTTCGCAAGAAGCGCAGCTTGCGCTCAAGCTTGCCGGCCCGCGTGAAACGCAACTCAATGTTGCCCGAGCCAATCTCAATTCCGCCGGAGCCGCAGTCGCCCGAGCCAAGGCAAAATTGGAAGATACCATCATCCGAGCGCCCGCCGACGGTATGATCACCAAGGTGGATTTTAAGGAAGGAGAATTTACGGGAGATCCGGATAATCTGGGGCACTCCATCACCATGCTCGGCACCTCCCCCTTCCGCGTGGAGATGCTCCTCTCTGAGGTGGATATTCCCAAGATCGCACTCTCTCAGAGCGGCGCGATCACCCTGGATGCCTTTCCGGGTGTGAACTATGCACTGCGCGTGAGCGCCGTGGATACGGGCCCAACCAGGGTCGAGGGGGTTTCGAAGTACCGGGTGAATCTGAATTTCGTCTACCCGCATGACGATCTGAAGATCGGCATGACCGGAGACGCCGAGATCATCACGGGGCAACGCAAGGATGTCCTGCTCGTGCCGGTGCGTGCGATCATCCAGAATAACGGCGAAGGAAAGATCGTCCGCCTCCTGGATAACGGCACAATCGTAGAAAAGACCGTGACCACGGGCATGGAATCTGACACAGACAGTGAGGTTGTGAGCGGCCTCTCCGAAGGGGAGACTGTGATTGTCCTCATCAAGAAATAGTTATGCCCAAAAACGAACCCTCCACCCTCATCGAGACCATCGCTCTCAGTAAATCGTACTTCAATGACGATCTGGAGACGCCCGTGCTGCACGACATCAATTTAAAGATCGGACGCGGCGAGTTCGTAGCGATCATGGGGCCATCCGGTTCGGGCAAATCCACCCTCATGCACATCCTGGGATTTTTGGATGTGCCAACAAAGGGGCACTACCACTTCAACGGGGAGTCTACGGAAGAGAAGGGTGAAGATGAGCTCGCACGCATCCGCTCAGGCAGTGTGAGTTTTGTCTTCCAGTCCTTCAACCTGCTTCCACGCACCACCGTCCTCGATAACGTATTGCTCCCCCTACTCTACAACGCCAATATTCCTCCATCGACACGCAAGGAGAAAGCGCTTAAGGCGATCGAGGGTGTGGGCCTGACGGATCGTGCCCTGTATTTGAGCAATCAACTCTCTGGCGGCCAGCAGCAGCGCGTAGCCATCGCCCGAGCGCTTGTCACGGAGCCGGAGATCATCTTCGCCGATGAGCCCACGGGCAATCTGGATTCCGCTTCCGGAACGCATGTCATGGAAATCCTTCAAAACCTGCACAAAGAAGGACACACCATCATCCTGGTGACGCACGAGCAGATCACCGCGGAACACTCCGAACGTATCATCCGCATCCATGACGGCTACATCACAGCGGATGACCGCACATTCACCCGCCGTATCGCCAGCCGAAATTCTCCTCTCAAGTAACCGCCCCATGCGCCTGCGCGACACCGCCACCATCGCGCTCAAGGGGGTCACCGCCAATCGCAGCCGTGCGTTTCTTACCATGCTCGGCATCATCATCGGCGTGGGAGCAGTGGTATTGATGACAAGCGTAGGTAAGAGCATGCAGAGTGTCATTCTGGGGCAAATCAGCGCATTAGGCCCGCGCACGCTGGCACTCTGGCCTGGCCAACAAGGTCCGGAGGGCGGAAACATCAATACGGAATTCGACGCCATCAAAATCAGTGATGTGGATGCGGTAAAACGGCTCACCACCGTTTCGTATGTCGCACCGATGATGTTCATCACCGGCAAAATCTCCTATGGCAAGGAATCCTCCGATACACGCATCGTAGGAACGAGCCCCGAGTACTATGTGAACCAGACAGTCGATGCCACCGAAGGTCGCCTGCACGACGCGCAGGATGAGGCACAGGGGCGCTACGTGGCCGTCCTGGGACCCGATACGGCCCGGGATCTCTTCGGTAATCAAAATCCCATCGGTAAACGCATCTCCATAGGCGACAATAAGTTCACGGTGATCGGCGTTTTGGAATCGGTGGGCTCGCAATTCTTTCAGAATTTAGATGAACGCATCGTCATTCCGTTCCAGACGGCCCGCACGATCTCTCAACACGATTATGTGGATATGGTGACCATGCAGGCGGAAGGCGATATCGACAATGCCATTGATGACCTCAGTATCTTGCTGCGGCGCCGGCACAAGATCGTGCCCCCCGCCAAGGGTATCGTGACGGATAATGATGATTTCCTCGTTCGTTCGGCCGCTCAGGCACAGGAGATTCTAGGGACGGTCTCGCTGAGTCTCACCCTCTTTATCACCATGATCGCAGCGGTCTCGCTCGTCGTCGGCGGCATCGGCATCATGAACATCATGCTGGTCTCCGTCACGGAGCGCACGCGCGAGATCGGACTGCGCAAGGCTTTGGGCGCGCATCGTCGCGACATCCTGCTGCAATTCCTCTTGGAGGCCATGGCCCTCACATTCATCGGAGGACTTATCGGGTTGATCGCGGGACTGAGCCTGAATGCCGTCATCGTGGGTATCGCCACCAAATTTTTGGAGCGTTACATCTTCGCGGTGAACCCCATAGCCATCATCATCTCCCTCCTCATGGCTGTGGGCACGGGCCTGGCATTTGGCATCTACCCCGCTCGCAAGGCTGCGAATCTCAAGCCGATTGAAGCTCTTCGCTACGAATAATGCGCACCCAAGATATCCTCCGATCGGCTTTCCAGGGACTTACGCGCAACACGACGCGGTCACTTCTGACGATGCTGGGGATCGTCATCGGCGTGGGATCCGTGGTACTCATGGTCTCGATCGGAGCCAGCTTTCAGCAATTCATTCTGAGCCAGGTGAGCGATTTCAGCGGCTCCACATTCGAGATCCACTCCAAGGGGTTGCAGGAGTTCGGCAAAGAAACCAAAAGCCTCACACAGAGCGACTATGAGGCCCTGAGCAAACTCTCGACCGTAAAGAGCGTGGCGCCGGTGATCTTCGTTTCAGAAAAAGTGCGCTACGGAACGGAAGAGAAAACCCCGATGGTCATGGGAACAACCAAGGAGATCTTCACCAATTGGAGTATGAAGCTCTCTCGCGGTCGTCTGCTCACGGATGGCGATGTCAAAGGCGCACAGGACAATGCCGTTCTGGGCAGTCAGACAGCCGAAGATCTCTTTGGCAACACCGATCCCATTGGCAAACGCATCAGCGTGGGGTCGCGCAAGTTCACGGTCGTCGGCGTGCTGGCCTCGGTCGGTTCCGCGCTGGCCGGCAACCTGGATACCCCCGTCTATCTGCCCGTCACCGTGGCCAAGGTCATGGCCGGCAAGGGCATCTACATCGACTACATCTCGCTCCAGGCCGAGGGCAATATCGATCTGGCCACGGAGGATATCAAATCGCTTCTGCGCCAGCGTCACAAGATCGAAAATCCGGAAGATGATCCTAAGAAGGATGACTTCATCGCACGTTCCTTTGCTCAAGCGACGGCGGTGATCGGTACGGTCACACTCTCCATCACGATCTTCTTGGGATTGATCGCCGGCATCTCCCTTCTGGTCGGCGGCATCGGCATCATGAACATCATGCTGGTCTCCGTCACGGAGCGCACCAAAGAGATCGGTCTGCGCAAGGCGGTGGGCGCGCAGCGTCGCGATATCCTGCTGCAGTTCCTGATCGAAGCCGTAACCTTGACTCTTCTCGGCGGTCTTATCGGACTCCTGGGAGGGGGATTCATCGGATTTGTGCTGGCACGATTGGCGGCCAAGTTCCTGGGATCTTTTCCGTACTCGCTCACGCCCAGTGCCATTCTGCTGTCACTCGGAATGGCAGTGGGTACGGGCCTGATCTTCGGTCTCTACCCGGCTCAGCGCGCGGCGAAATTAAGCCCCATTGAGGCGATGCGGTTTGAGTGAACGAGAGTATTGGAATAATAGAATATTGGAGTAATAGGAGAACTGCTGCGAACTTGGCCCCCCAATATTCTAGTACTCCAATATTCCAATACTCTCGTTTCCCTCGCCCGACCTTGCATGATCGTTTTCCCTGTAGGAAAATGAGGAACCTATGGAAATCACCACCTGCGACCTCTGCGGCGAACCCGTCTGTGAGCTGTGCGGCGGATGCCAGTGCGAAGAGAGCGTCTGCGGCTGCGACACAGATAAAGATGAGGATAAAGACGAGGTCTAGTCATGATAGGCTATGAGGCATGATGGAGTGGATGCCCAGGGGACTGGCGTCGCGGTTCCGCTGCAAAGAGCGCGATGTCCTGGAGGCATTCCGCGCCACCGGGCAAGGGATCCGATCGCGGCTCCGACGGTTTTCAGAAAACCAAAATCCCCCGCTTGAGGCCGCACTCATCGCCGATAGAGTCCGCGAACAACGCGAGCTTGTGCGCCAGATCATCGCCCGCCGTCACTGGCAAAGAGTCAGAACATTGTTGAGGATCAACTCCAAAACGCGCGAACGGTTCGTCGCGCGTATGGAGCAAGCCGGAATCGCAGACCCGGCCTACGCTCTGCGATGCAAATACTCCGCTGGCCGCGTACCGTCATCCAAGGAAAGTTAAACTATCGCAGTTCGTACGTCAGGCTGACAGAGACCGTGATTTCCTGTTCGCCTGTCGGAACCGGAATGGACTCCGGCGAGGCGCCCTCGGCGCGATCCATCATGATATTGGCCTTGGCGTAAGGCATGGGAGGAGCGTATCCGCCACCCTCGGAAAAGCCCGTAAGCCGCTTGATGCTCTTGCCCAATTCCGCCGCCAACTTCTGTGCTTTGGCTTCCGCTTTTGTGATCGCCTTCTCGCGCGCCATGGCGCGTAGAGACTCAGGATCATCGATGGTGAAGTCCACGCCGCCGACCTGGTTGGCTCCGGCTGCAGTGACGCCCGAGAGCACCGCGCCGATCTTATCCAAATCGCGCACCTTCACGTGCAGGCTCTGATTGGCCTCAAATCCACGCGGGATCTGCTGTCCCTCCTTCCAATCAAATGCAGGAAACAGGGAAAGAGAATCGGTAGTAATATCTTTTTCCTCTATGCCTTCTTTTTTCACGGCAGCAATAATGTCCTGCATCTTTTCACTCAGAAGTTTCATGGCCTGCTGCGCCGTCGATTGCCGACCGGTCTGGACGCCAAAACTCACCACGGCGATATCCGGGGGGGCACTGACCTTGCCATCACTTTCCACCGAGATGGTCATGGGGGTGTAATCCTGCTGCTCCACGTATTTACCGGTAAGATAGAAGCCACCCGCGAGAAGAACGACAAGCAGAAACCCAACAATATGATGGGATTTGCCGGAGCAGCAAGAATCGGAAGAGGAACAACAGGAATCCATAGGAATGGGGGAAAGAGGATGCATGATACCTCTTGCAACCCTATCCTGAAAGGGGAGCAGACCGTAGGACTTGGATAAAGGCAAGGAAGCCTCTTCTCTTCAAAGACCACCAAAGCCCTCTTTCTCAACCTTCCGCGCAAGCGCAACTCCCCCGCTTTCGACAATCCTACCCGCCACCATCACATGCAAATGATCGGGCTTGAGGAGCTTTAAGAATCGAACATTGTGCGTAACCAAGACAGCGGCAAAAGACTTCTCTTCTTTTCGTACTATTTGAAGCCCCTTGGCAACCGTACGCAGCGCATCCAAATCCAAACCCGAATCCGTCTCATCGAGCAATGCCAACTTAGGACGCAGCGTGAGGAGTTGCAGGACTTCCAACTTCTTCTTTTCTCCGCCGGAGAATCCTTTGTGCACTGATCGTTCGGCAAAAGCTGGATCCATGTGGAGAAGACGCATCTGCGCAAAAAGACGATCATGGAAAATGAGCGGAGAGAGCGAATGACCGTGATCCTCTAATGCACAGGCGGCAGCAAAGAGAAAATTACGAACGCTCACCCCGGCGATTTCCCGTGGGTGTTGAAACGCCAAAAAGAGCCCCAAGCGAGCGCGCTCGTGTGCAGCTAAAGCCAACAGATCCTTCCCGCGGAAGCTCACCTTTCCCCGTGTGACCTTTGTCCCGGGGTGCCCCATCAACGCCTGCGCGAACGTGGACTTGCCCGCTCCGTTGGGCCCCATGAGCACATGAAGCTCCCCTGCGCGCACCGTCAGGTCCACTCCGCGGACGATCTCCCCCTTGTCGATGGAGACACGAAGGCCTGTGATGGTAAGAAGGGGGTGAGCCAAGGTCTTTATGAGAAAACCATTTTACATTTAACATTTTACATTTAACATCCGGTACATGCCGAAAATTACTTTCATCATCGGAAAAGACCAGAAAATCGTAGACGCCGAACCAGAGCAAACACTCCTGCAGGTCGCGGAAGAAAACAATATCCCCATGGAGGGTGCCTGCGGCGGCAACGGCTTCTGCCAGACATGCAAGTGCCACATACGCGCAGGAACGGAAAATGTAACCCCCCTCAACGACCGCGAAGAGGCCATGGGCATGAGCGGCGATGAGCGGCTGGGCTGCCAGGCCGTGGTCAAGGGCGATGCGACGGTGGAACTGGAATCGTGAGAGAAAGATCTACTTTCAGCACAAGAATCATTGTGCCCAGATTGCGGATGTGAAACAAAAACAGCATACAAAATCTATGGAAACGCGCCGATGTGGCGGCGATAGAGGAGGGGGTCATCGGCGCAGCGCTTTCTTTCGCCCTTTCTTTGCCGCGCTTGGCAAAGAAAGGGCAGAGGAAATTACTTCATACTCGCTCAACGAGGAATCGACCCCCTGTCGTGGTTCAGTAAAGCAAAAGGAGAGAAAAACAAGCAGGGACAATTATGCTTTAGCCAAAGCCGAAATCTTCTGCTTCACCGCTTCATCATACGGCTCCAGCTTATTGATGCGTCGATACACCTCCTCCGCCTTATCGGCATGCCCCAGCTGCAAATAACACTCCGCCAGCAAGTGCATGAGAACGGTATCGCGGCTTAAGCGAGCAACCGCTTTGTGTAGGAGCGGAGCGGCTTCTTCAAACCGCTGGGCGGCAATGCATGCGCGTCCCAACGCAGCGCAGCGCTCGGGGGATTTGGGATCGCGATTGAGCGCCTGCTGATAGGCATGGCAGGATTCCACATACTTCCCCTGACGATAATAGGCCAGGCCCAAATTGGCATAGTAAGAAATATCATCGCAGTGCTGCAGAAGCTCTCGATACATGGCCTCCGCCTTATGGTCGCGATCGGTGAGCAGGTAGAGCTTGGCAAGCTGCGCCTGCACGTCAAATGCCTTGGGGCTGATGGTGAGTGCCTGAATAAAAAGGCGCTCGGCTTCATCATACTTCGATTGAGCGACTGCTTTTTCGGCATCACGAAATAGCGAGCGTACTTGCTGCATTTCAATCGCCGATACGCGCGGACTCTTATGGGGTTTTTCGATTCTTGTCTCTTCAAGGATCGCTCCTCCACGCTCCTCCACTCTCTCCGTGCGTTTGGTTATTCCCCGCACAAATCTCCGAATGGAATGATGACGCACAAGGATCCGCCCACCCAAGATGAGACAAATACCGAAGAGCGAGCCAAAGAGGACATATACGTAAATCATATCAAACGGCAAAGGAGGCTAGCATTCGCGCCTAATTGGGGCAAGGATCTGCCAGAGAAACCATCATGAAATACAGAGGGCGAATCGTCGTGCCAGAAGTCCGCGATGCGCATTCGTACGCAATCCGGATGTCAGCACGGAGAGCGCTCCCACAAACTCCCTTGAGACAGGCCCATGCTCGCGCAGAGCAAGCGCAAGATGAAGAAGCAACTGTTCTGCCTCTTCCCCGCGTTCCGTAAGGGGTTCCAAGATCTGCAGACGTTCCTTGAGCGACTTCGTCCTCCAAAAAGAGATCGCCTTTGTATGGACCAAGCGATGCATGCGCAAAAGCTCGGGGTCACCCTTGAGTTGATGGACAATCCCGGGCGCACCTTGCGCCAAGTGCAAAATAAACTGCCGATCTTCCTCCGGCACACCCTCCAGTAACGGCAAGAGTTCCCGATGCCCCAGCGGATGAAACCTGAGGACGCGCATGCGAGAAACGACAGTAGCGAGAAGAGAAGAGAGCGCCTGCGTGGTGAAAATAAAAACCAAGGGCGCAGGAGGCTCCTCCAGGATTTTAAGAAGAGCATTGGCCGCCTCTGCCTGCAGGCGTTCCGCGGAGCGGATGATGCAGCATCGGTACCGTCCACCTGCGGTTTCCTGCAAACGTACCTGCAAGGCACGAATGTCTTCGATGCTGATCGTATCTGTTTTGGACTTACGCTTCTCACGCTCCTGCTGCGGCGCATTGGAAGTCTGCGCAATGACCGACCAATCGTCACACTGCTCGGCGATCCAAAGCTGATCTAAGACGAAGAGATCAGGATGATTGAGATTTTCACAGTCATGCCGAATATGCTCGACCATTGTGGCATCTGCTCCGGCAGAAAGAAGTTGGAATGCAAACTGCCGAGCAAGCATCATTTTTCCAAGATTCCGAGGACCCGCAAAGAGATACGCATGGCTCACATTGCCGGAAGACAAATCGCTTGTGAGTTCCCGCCGAATCTCTTCATGCCCCAGAATGTCTGACTGTTTCAGCATGGACGACGATGGTAGCACGGAAGGCACGCTGCCTCACTCCAAACCCTTCGGCCCCTCATCTCTACGCCCCCTTCCCATGGCATTTCTTATACTTTTTACCGCTTCCGCACGGACACGGATCATTCCTGCCGACCTCCGCGTTGCGGATTTGAGTCTGCTGCCTCTGCGCCGCAGGACGCGCCTGGACCATCGCCGCACCGCCTTCTGCCATGTTCTGCATGCTCCCTGCCGCTACCTTCACTCCCGTCTGCGACAATTCCGCTTCGATCTGATGCTCATTGGTCTGCAAACGATCCATATCAGTCTGGGGCTCTTCCAAGACCACGCGTGCCTGGAATTGTTCGAAGTCGATCTGCAGGAGCGTGCGCACGATAGTGGCATCAATGGTGGCAATGAGTTGTTGAAAACGCCTGAATCCCTGATCCTTATATTCAATCAGAGGATCGCGTTGAGCATACCCGGCGAATGCCACCTGTTCGCGCAGATGTGCCATATCATCGATGTGATCCATCCAATGCGTATCGATGGACCGAAGTGTCACAATACGTTCGGCCTGGGCAACGGTCGCAGGATTTTCTTCTTTGCATTTGGCTTCGTAGAATTGCGTCACCAGAGCGATGAGTGACTTCGCAAGCTCCTCCTGCGTAGAGAACGATCGAAGTTTTTGCTCCGTGGCCACTTGTGTAATGGCGGGGTGAAGCGCAGACAATGACTCGATTATCTCTGTGATGTTCCACTCGCCAGAGTCCACACTGGTGGCATGCACCACCGTAAGAGTCGCTATTTCTTTCTCGAGAGCGGCAAGAACATCTTTGTGAAGAGGCTGCGCTTCCACTGCTTCTTCGGGGGTGTTCTCATCGGATGCGGCAAGCCGCTCCAGGATTTTCTGCCGCCGCGTGTAGATGATCTGACGATGCTTGTTCATCACATCGTCGTACTGCACCACATGACGACGGATATCGAAGTTGTGTCCTTCCACCTTTTTCTGCGCGCCTTCGATACTGCGTGAGACCATGCCGTTTTCCAGTGGCACATCATCGGGAACTTTGAGGCGCTCCATCATGCTCTTCAGGCGATCGCCGCCAAAGAGTCGCATAAGATCATCCTCCATGGAAACGAAGAACTGGCTCTCTCCCTGGTCTCCTTGGCGACCGGAGCGGCCACGGAGCTGATTATCGATACGCCTGGCTTCATGGCGTTCCGTGCCGAGGATGCAAAGTCCCCCGATATCAGCCACGCCTTCGCCCAATTTGATATCCGTTCCACGACCGGCCATGTTGGTGGCGATAGTGATGGCTCCCTTGCGCCCGGCTTGTGCCACGATCTCCGCTTCTTTCTCATGCTGCTTGGCATTGAGCACCTGATGCGGAATTTTGTCCTGTTGCAGCAGGGCGCTCATGGCCTCCGATTTTTCAATGGATGTGGTACCGATGAGCACGGGCTGACCCTTGTCATACTTCTCCTTGGCGATTTTGGCCACCGCCTTAAACTTGGCTTCCACTGTGCGATAGATGGCGTCCGGCTTATCTTCGCGCACCATGGGTCTGTGTGTGGGGATGGTGATGACGCGCAGCTTGTAGATCGTTTCAAATTCCTCCTCCTCCGTCTTGGCCGTGCCCGTCATGCCGGCGAGCTTTTTGAAGAGGCGGAAGTAGTTCTGGAACGTGATAGTAGCCAGGGTCTTGCTCTCGCGCTGTACCTCCACCTTCTCCTTGGCCTCGATCGCTTGATGGAGCCCGTGACTGTAGCGACGCCCTTCCATCAGACGGCCCGTGAACTCGTCCACGATGATGATCTCACCGTCCTTCACCACATAATCCACATCACGCTGATACATGGCATGCGCCCGCAGCGCCTGCTCGATGTGATGCACTTCCGAAAAACCTTTCTCGGTGTAGATATTCTCTATTCCCAAGAGCTGTTCCATCTTCTTTACGCCTTCCTCCGTAAGGACGGCGGTCTTCTGCTTCTCATCTTTATTGTAGTGCGTGTTTTCTTCGAGTTGACCCACCAACATGGAGTACTGCCGATATTTATCGGTGGATTCCTCGGCTGGCTGGCTGATGATCAACGGCGTGCGGGCTTCATCGATGAGAATGGAGTCCACTTCGTCCACGATGGCATAGTGGAGCCCGCGCTGCACCTGGCGGTTTTGCGATGTCACCATGTTGTCACGCAGATAATCAAACCCAAATTCATTATTGGTGCCGTACGTCACGTCGCAACGGTACGCGGCGTGGCGCTCCTCGTTTGATTTCTCGTGCACAATCACGCCGACCGTAAGTCCCAATGCCTCGTAGAGCATGCCCATCCAGGTGGAGTCGCGCTTGGCCAAGTAGTCGTTCACCGTAACCACATGCACACCCTTGCCTGCGAGAGCATTGAGGTAGATCGGTAATGTGCACACCAGGGTCTTGCCTTCTCCGGTGCGCATCTCGGCGATGTTCCCCTGGTGCAATACCGCTCCGCCGATAATCTGAACGTCGAACGGCACCATGTCCCAGCCGAATTCTTGCTTACCCAAGCTGACCTTTCTGCCGGATTCCTTGAGAAGCTCGCACGCGCGGATGGCAGTGGCAAAGGCCTCGGGGAGGAGGGAGTCGAGTGATTCACCCTTGGCCACGCGATCGCGATATTCCTGCGTTTTACCCGGAAGTGTCTCTAAGGTAAGCGCACGAATGGTCGGGGCTTTTTCCGCATCGCGCACCAGCTTGATAATGGGACGAAGCTTTTGAAGCTCCTTCTCATTGGGATCGCCGAGGAACTTGTTCAGGAAGTCGATGACACCCATATTCAGAGCTCGAGGATAGCAGACCCTGAACCTTCTTCCGAGGAAAGTGACTCATTTCTACCCTTCCCGCCCATACCAAGGCTCTAAGAGTTTGTGCTCGTACTTCTGCTTACCCAAAAACGTAGGAAGCACTTCTTCGAGCGGGGTGAGTGCGACAGGGGACATTCCCTTCTCGCGAACCAATGCCTCGTGATCGGGAATCAACTCACCTGCCCACATCGCACCTGCAGGAGCTTTGGCAGAAAAATTTTCAAGCATGAGATGTGTCGCCTCCGGCCAAACCTTGGCGTACGCACCGAAGCCACGGACGAAGAGCTCGTGCTTCTTGGTGGAGTGGAGCCAGAGAAAAGAAGGTTCTCCTTGTTCCCTCTCCCCTTGGAAAGGGGTGGTGCTTTGCGCCGTGCGAGGGCTGGCATGACGAACTCGCGCTGCACACACCTCACTCAAATGCACCCCCGCCACTGGAATCTTGAGCTGACGCATGAGCGTATTGGCAAACGCACTGGCCACCCTAAGACTCATAAATCCTCCGGGGCCGATAACGCAGGCGATATGCGTCAGATCACCGCTCACCCATTTAACTTCCTGAAGTGTCTGTTCGAAAATCGGCACCAGCTCATGATCGCCGATGCGATGGTCAATCGCCCGAAAGGCAACGACGGAGCGATCGTCCACGCAGGCAAGAAGACCCAAGTGACTGGCCAGATCGATATAGAGGCAGTGCATAACGATAGTATGAGGTATTACGTATCAGGTATCACGTATTTCAAAAACAATATCCAGTCCTCCATACGCAATACGTAATACGTGATACGGTATACGGAGTCATGCCTTCTCTCTCAATAATCATCCCCACGCACAAACGATCTCAAATACTGAAGCTCTGCATCCAGCATTTGGAAGCGCAGACGATTGCCGATGAACTGGAGGTGATCGTGGTGAGCGACGGGCACGATGATGCGACTGAGGAATTCTTCGCCAAGCAAACATGGAAAATCCCCGTTCAATTCTTTGAAATTCCAAAGAGCCACCAGGGTACTGCGCGCAACTTCGGCCTGGGGCATGCCTCTGCGCCACTGATCCTCTTCATCGGTGATGACGCACTTCTGGAACGCGACGCGTGCGAAAAGCATCTGTCTACACACTCTCTTATCACAGCAGCGAAAACTCCCCTTGCCCCCACCGGGGGAAAGGGGGCGGGGGAAAGGGGGATAATCACCGCTATCCTCGGGCATGTCACCTGGGACCCCGCCTGTGAGATCACTCCCGTCATGCGATGGCTGGAGAAAAGCGGCTGGCAATTCGGCTATCCCATGATCGCGAAGTATGCGCACAATTTCCTTCCGACAAAGATCCAGCAGCGCTTCACCTACACCAGCCACATCAGCCTGCCCACGGAGATCGCCCGACGTTTTCCATTCCGCGAAGATGTCTCCCTCTACGGTTGGGAAGATATCGAATGGGGAGATCGGCTTAAGCAAGCCGGAGTCCGCCTTTATTACGAACCGAATGCCAAAGCTCTGCACCACCATCACATCACACTCGAGCAATCATTGGCTCGAATGGAAACACTGGGGAAGTCGCTCGTGCACATGGCATCGCTCTCTCCGGGATTTAAAGCAAAACTGGCACGCTGGAAGTTGATGGTGAGTCGCCTGCGCTCGCTGGCACCGACGATGGGCGGAAAACATCGTCGTGCATTCCTGCGTGGCATCCAGATAGGGAAGAAGAAATTTTCGAATCAATGAATCAACGAGTAAGCTGTGGTCATGTTCCGCCGGATGGATTTCCTCCTGCTCGGCATCACCGTCGTGCTCACGCTCTTTGGACTTGCCATGATTTCCAGCGTGAGCGTGTTCGAGAGCTACCAGATCACACAGCGATTGATGAATCAGGGACTGCGCGATGCCCCCAGCAACTCCTTCTACCTTTGGCGCAGCTTCCGGCATGTGATCATAGGCCTGGGAGTGATGGGCGTCATGACGCTCATTCCTTACCGCACCTGGCAGCGGCTGGCGTTCCCGCTCTTTCTGGGCACTCTCCTACTCCTCTTTGCCGTGTTTATCCCGGGTATCCGCGCAGAGTGGGGGACGGCGCATACCTGGATCCGGTTGGGCCCGCTCTCGCTGCAGCCCGACGAGCTGCTGAAATTGTCACTCATTTTCTATCTTGCTTTGTGGCTCCAGAAGCGCGAGCCGCTCATCTCGACATGGAAAGAGGGGTTCATCCCCTTCGCCAGCCTTATCAGTCTCTCCACCATCCTTGTGGCACTGCAGCCGAATTTAGGATCGTTCTTGGTGCTCTTCGCAATCGCCGTAGTGATGTTCTTCATCGCGGGAGGAAATATTTTCCACGTGATCTTGGGGGGTGCAATGGCCAGCGTTTTAGGACTCCCGCTCATTCTACAAAAGGAATATATCCGCAACCGCTTCCGAGCCTTTATGAGTCCCGCGGATCCCTCCATTTCAGAGACGATCGGTTTTCAGATCAAGCAGGCACTCATCGCCATCGGGAGCGGCGGTGCCTTTGGGGTAGGGTACGGAAAATCCGTGCAGAAGTTCGGCTACCTGCCTGAAGTGCAGGCCGATACCATTTTCGCCGCCATGGCCGAAGAGTTGGGATTTTTCCGTCTGCTCATCATTGTGGGTATGTTTGGCATATTCATTTGGCGCGGATACAAGATCGCACAAGAGGCGCCTGATCGCTTCGGCTGCCTGGTGGCCACAGGCATCACCACGTGGATCGCCTTCCAGACCGCGCTCAACTTCGCCGTCAATTTGGCACTCTTTCCGCTCACGGGCATCACACTCCCCTTCATCAGCTACGGAGGCACCTCGCTCGTCTCCCTTTTGGTGGCCGTGGGTATCTTGCTCAACATATCCATGCACTCCACCGAAGTGGCGGCCGCAGTGCGCCGGACCAAGCGCGTATCGGCGACGATGCATCATTAAGAGGCAGATAAACACGTATTGCGTATCATGCTTGATGTGCATTGCAACTCTTGAAGAAGCCGATAATCATCCTGCGGAATGCGCAATACGTGATACGGTATACCTCTCCATGCCTACCGTTCTCTTTGTCGGCGGCGGATCACTGGGGCACATCGCGCCTTCAGTCGCGGTGGCACGCGCTCTGGGGGAATGCTCTCCTGATATCCACCCGCTCTTCGTTGTCAGCACGCGCCCAGAAGATCGGACATTCGTGGAACAAGCAGGCTATCGGGTCATCGCATTCGATGCACCACGCCTCTCTTGGCGCTTCCCGTGGAAGTTTTTGCGGGCGCTGCGGGCGGCACGCCGCCTCCTGCTGCAGGAGCGTCCTGCGTTGATCTTTAGTAAAGGAGGATTCGTGAGCGTCCCGATCTGTCTTGCCGCCAAGCGATTGCATATTCCTATTATCCTGCACGAGTCCGATGCGGTAAGCGGTTGGGCCAACTGGCTCATCAGCCGTTGGGCGCTGAAGATTTGCCTGGGATTTGAGGGAAGCATGCGGAGCATAAAAGCGGTGACCACCGGAACGCCAGTGCGCGCGGACATCGTGCAGGGATCACGTCAGCGAGGCCTTTCTATCGCCGGTCTTTCGCGCATGCGCCCCATTCTCATCGTTCTGGGTGGGAGCCAAGGAGCTCTGGCCATCAATCGTGCAGTGGCCACACATCTGAGTGACCTTCTGGAATGCTGCGAGATCATCCATCTCACAGGCAAAGGGAAAGGAACGGTGATCGGTTCCATCCCCGGGTACTGGCAGTGCGAGTTTGCGGCAGAGGAGTATCCACATCTGCTGGCTGCCGCGGATCTGGCTCTCTCCCGATCAGGATCAACCTTGGGGGAGCTGGCTGCCATCGGCCTGCCAGCAATCTTGGTTCCCCTGGATGGCGCCGCCCACGACCATCAGCGGAGGAATGCCGAGGTCGCCGTGCGTACCGGCGGGTGCATCCTTTTGGATCAACGACATTTGTCCTCCGCACTTGTCTCTTCGGTGCGCCACCTCATTGAGGCACCCGAATCGCGGCGCGTTATGGGGAATGCGATCCGCGCACTTCACCGACCGGATGCCGCTAGACAAATTGCCGGAGTGATTGCGCAGACTCTTGCCTGAGACGAGTGAGGCACGTACCCTTGCACGCACATATGAAAAAATTCTACATTTTCCTCATCCCTCTTTTTGCGCTCGCACTGCTCGTCGGCTGCGGTAAGCAAGCGACTCCCACTCCCCCCGCCGCTCCCGGCGCATCCTCTTCCCCTTCCGCTCGAGTGACCACTCCTCCAAACTTTGACGGCTCCATTCTCACCGGAAAGCATGTGGTTATCCTCAAGACAAATAAAGGTGATATCACCCTGGAGCTGGATGCCGATGCGGCACCCAGGACTGCTACGAACTTCTTCCTTTTGGGAAGCGCAGGTTACTACAATGGACTCACGTTCCACCGCGTCATTAAGGACTTCATGATCCAAGGGGGCGACCCCAAGGGTGATGGCACAGGAGGTGAAAGTATTTTTGGCCCCACATTCGAAGATGAAACTGAAGGCAATCCTCTCCCGTTGGAGCGTGGCGTGATCGCCATGGCCAATCGCGGCCCCAATACCAACGGCAGTCAGTTCTTCATCATCACGCGAGCCGAGGGCACTCCCTGGCTGGCCGGAAAGCACACGGCATTTGGCCGAGTAACGGCAGGAATGGACGTGGTGGATGCCATCAGTGCCGTTCCCAAAGGAGAGCTTGAGCGCCCAGTGGATCCGGTGACGTTCACGGTGGAAGTAGTGAAGTAGCGTACGCAACCGTTGCGATGATTGAATAGGAGATTTTGCGTGGGCAATGCTCTTCCCCGGCGCCCCCAATACTCTATTATTCCAATACTCCAATACTCTTTAATGCGCACCCGTTTTGCCCCTTCGCCCACCGGATCCATGCATGTGGGAAATTTCCGCACGGCGCTCTTTGCGTACCTGGTGGCCAAGCAAACCAAAGGGCACTTCCTGCTGCGTATCGAAGACACTGACCAGGCACGCAGTGTCCCGGGGACAGTCGAAAATATTCTACGAACCCTCTCTTGGGCCGGACTCAACCCTGATGAGGGCGTGATGATACGCAAAGGAAATTTAGCGCAGGAGGGAACCAGAGGACCGTACATCCAATCGGAACGTTTGGAGTTGTACCGCAAGTATGCGGATCAATTATTGAAGGATGGCCATGCCTACCCCTGCTTCTGCACACCGGAACGTCTCACCAAAATGCGCGATGACCAGGCAGCGCGCAAACAAGCCCCCATGTATGACCGCACCTGCTGCCGCCTGCCCAAGAAAGAAGTGGAGACGCGGCTTGAGAAAGGCGAACCGCACGTTCTGCGTCTGCTGGTGCCGCATGATCGAACGCTGGAGTATGAGGATGAAATCCGCGGAAAGGTTTCCTTCCAGGGACACACCGTAGACGATCAGGTCCTCATCAAGAGCGATGGATTCCCCACCTACCATCTGGCCCACGTGGTGGATGACCACCTGATGGAGATCGATCTGGTGATCCGCGGAGAAGAATGGCTCAGCTCCACACCCAAGCACCTCTTGCTCTTTGAATGTCTGGGATGGAAGCCGCCAACATATGCCCACGTGCCACTTATTCTCAACAAAGACCGTACCAAGCTGAGTAAGCGGCAGGGGTCTGTTGCCGTGGAAGATTACATCACACAGGGTTATCTGCCTGAGACGCTGTTGAATTTTCTGGCGCTCTTAGGCTGGAATCCCGGAACCGAGCAAGAACTCTTCTCTTTGACGGAACTGACAGAAGCATTTGCGCTCGATCGCGTGCAGAAAGCAGGAGCGGTCTTTGATACGGAGAAGCTCAATTGGCTCCAAGGCCAGTGGATGCGCAAGTTGCCCCTCTCTGAATTCGTTGATCGTCTGCAACCGCTTGTATCCGAACTCTTTCCGGAGGCGCTCCACGATGCCCACTTCAAGGATAAAGCCGCTCTCATTCAGGATCGTGTGACGTTCCTCAAGGAAGGACCGGAGATGCTGCGCTTCTTCTTTGAAGAGCCCAAGGTCACGGTGGAACTCCTGGCCAACAAGAAGCAGAAAGTGACGGAGGAGCTGCTGCCCAAGATCTTGAAGGTGTTGATGGAGACACTCGAAAAGATTCTCTCCGATGAATGGACCGTTGAAACGCTCAAGGAAAAATTACTGACTCGGGCCAAAGCGGAGGGACTGACCCAAGGGCAATTACTCTGGCCCATGCGCGCCGCACTTACGGGATTGCCCTTTAGTCCCGGCGCGTTCGAAGTCGCCGTAGCACTGGGAAGAGATACGACGATTGATCGATTGGAACGTGCGCGATTAGAAAAGATAGGATAATCAAGGAATAATGGCATCTACAAGAGCTTTAATGATGATTTGATTTATCAGCTGATATATTGACTGATACTACAATTCACTTGATACTACTGGCAGGTATTGGTGTCTCTTCTTTTTGTCAGTCGGTCATTCACAGCAAAGGAGTAGCCTCGTGTCAGAATCACTCTTCACAACAGATGACGTGGGCAACCATGTCACCGCATTGCGGTTGAGGAATATCTCGCCGGAACAGGCACCGATGTTGCAATCCGGACTCGAGGGCCGTGCCTCCCGTGAGGTGTTCTTCCCACTCGTCATGGATTTTTCGCAGGTCACGGAGGTGGCCGAGGGCTTTTCGCAGGCACTCACCAGGTTTCTGGGGGAAGTCAGAGAGACTTCATCGCCCGAACCCGTGTACTTCGGCCTGCAGGAAGCGCTGGCGTCACAGATCCGGTGCATTCCGCAACTGCGTTGCGCAGCCAGCGAGCAGGAAGCCTGTGCAACTGTCATGGTCCGCGACTACCGCCGTATCCAGATCCATCAGCTCACGGGCGGAGTGGTCTGCACGACCTTCACAGACAGGAAGATCCTGGATATGGCGAACATCACCGAAGCGGGGGCGGATCTCTTCGTCCTGGCCCACCAGCCAGGCACCACCCCCCTGCTGATCCTCGATTTCCAATCGGTGGAATTCCTGTCCTCCGCGTTCCTGAACAAGTTGATCATCTTGGACAAAATGATCAAAGCGCGCGAAGGCCGTTTGAAGCTGTGCGGTCTAAAGCCGGAGATCCAAGAGGTCTTCGTGATCACCAGACTCAACCAATTGTATGACATCCGCGATTCCGTGGACGACGCGCTGTGGGCTATCCAACACTCCGGCGGTCGCCGCTACTGACGATCGCAGGTAACAAATGTCACTACCAATCCACCAATACCTTCAAAACCTTCAAAGCCCAGGCGTTTCATCGCTTGGGCTTTTCTTATGATTGAAAGAATTCTGCCCCACCCCCAATTTTCTCCTCACTCTTTTACGCAAACCTCCATCCCCCCTGACCCCCTTCCTCCACGGGAGGAAGGGGGAGAAGGACAATAGGTAAGACGAGCTCCCCCTCTCCTCGGGAGAGGGGGTCAGGAAGGAGAGATTTATTACGCTAAAAATGGGGTCGGGGGTGAGGCCAAGTAAAACAACAAATCAAGACCCCCGCTCGTGCTATCATTCCCGTTGACTTCCCCACCTTACTGCCATGTCCGACTCCGACGATCTGGAAATAGAACTGAGGACAGAGAGCTCCAAAGCTGTGATCACCGGCAAGACCGCCGTGCCATTCCGGACATTCGTGGGTCTGGTGCTCCAGCGCAAAGTATTCCAGCTCTTCAAACAGTGGGATAAGGAACCCGTGATCATCAGTAGTGAACTGCTGACCCAGCTGGCCTCAGCCCCACAGGATAGCCAGGAGAACCGTGCGCACCTGGTTCTGGTAACGCTCGCCGTAGGCATCTGCGGTGGTATCTTCCTCATGGCACTCCTCCAGGTCATCCTTGCTATAGGAAAAATCCAACTGGGCCTGCAGGAGTTGGCGCTTATTGTGGGAGGACTGGCAGGCATCGCGATTCTCTTGATGCTCCTGGCTCGTATCCAACGAATGGGTCGCGGCCAGAAGATCGCCGATTCCATGGAGCGTGTGGCAGGGTTTTTGTCGAAAAAGTGAGTTTTTTGGCATAACCTCTCCCCCTTGCCCCCTCTCCACATGAGAGGGGGAATGTTTGTGTTTTGTAACTATTTCCCCCACCTCTGACTCCTCCCCCGGAGGGGGAGGAGAAAGCTCACGCTTGCGCCCCCTTCCCCCACCGGGGGAAGGGATGGGGATGGGGGAGAAAACAAACAACAAACAAAAAAACCGGTAAACCAATAAACGAGTAAACTAGTAAACGGTTATGCAGATCCATAATCTCGTCCCACTCGGCCCCAAGGTAACGATGAAGATCGGCGGCAAGGCGCGTTACTTCGCTGATCTTAAAACACCAAAGGATGCGGAGGAGGCACATGAATTCGCCCAAAAACAAAACCTCCCGCTCATCGCGCTGGGCGCCGGATCCAACACGATCTTCGCAGATGGAATCATTGAGGCTGTGGTGGTGACGGTGAAGGCCAACGCATTTGAAGTGAACGGTTCGGTCGTGCGCGCGGAGGCAGGATTACCTCTCGCCACATTGGTGACCAAGTTGATAGCGCACGGACTGGATCTTTCGGCACTGACCGGCATCCCGGGAACCGTAGGAGGTGCGATTTTTGGTAATGCAGGACAAGGGCCGCAGGGAGTGTGGTTGGATCACTTCGTGGATCGCGTGACGGCGTTCGTGGATGGAGAATGGAAATCCCTTACCCGCAGCGAATGTCAGTTCAAATATCGTGAAAGTATTTTTAAACATTGGCCTCCAAGCTCCAAGCTCCAAGCTCCAAATTCTCCCCTCATCTGGGAAGTGCTTCTGGAAGTCCCCAAGCGCCCCAAAGCCGAGATCACGGCCGATATCGATCGCCTCTTAAAGAGGCGCCTGGAAGCACAGCCTTTCGCTCGCACGGCCGGCTCCTGTTTTAAGGCCCTGCCCGACGGCACCCCCGCATGGAAAGCAATCGAGGCAGCGGAGCTTAAAGGGAAGAAGATAGGCGGAGTAGGTGTCAGCGAGAAGCACGCCAATTTCCTCATCAGTCAGGAAGGGGGAACCTTCGCCGATACTCTCAGCCTGGTTGCCGAAGTGCGGGAAAAGACAAAGCTCCCGATGGAGTTGGAAATGCGCCTGATCGATGAAGAGGGAAAGATCGTTCTTTAAAGACCTCCCTTACGCCGAATCGCGATGGATGGGGATCTCTTTTCCTATGAGTGCTCCCTGCACTTTCAACATGATCCGCGCAACATCTCCCCACCGCAAAGGGCTCCCGTCATTCACTGCCCGAACTCCCAGCAGCCGGCTGAGCTCTACGCGATCCTGCGCGGTGAAACGAAAGACAAAATGCTGATCCCCTTTCGGATACTCCACGACGTGCTCCTTCTCCGGGGCTGGCCGTCTTTCCTGTGCAGAAAAGCGATTGGTTCCCATACCGTGATTATCCGACGAAATGGCTTACATACAAGCGATTGAGGGATATTTAAACCGCAACCTGAACAAGAAATAAAAGACACCAACAGGAACAAACACAACAAACAGGAACACACACCGATTGGAAGGGGGGAACGGAAGTGGGGGGGAAACCCGCAGGTTTCCCACCTAAGCTGTGGCCGTCAGGAAGGTATGGGGGTGTCGGGGGCCTAGGAAACCGGACAAGGTTTCCTGGCCCCTGACAGAAAGAAAGAGATCTGATACGCGAACTTCTGCCGCGAGATGATCATCTAAAAGGGAAGATCCTCGACCTTAATCTCGGACGCGTACTGAATCTCCGGGATCGGGGCGGAGGGCTCGGGCTCGCCGGAGGCAACCGGTGCCGCGGAGCGAGAGGCAGGGCGTGCGCGCTGTGCACTCATCTGAATTGCCTCGGATGCCGCAGGATTTCCCACACCCAAGAGCGCGCATTGATCCGCAACTATCTCGGTTGTCGTGCGCTTTTGCCCCTGCTGCGTCTCCCAGGCCCTGGTCTGCACTCGGCCGGAAGCGAATACTCGACTGCCCTTATGCACCAATTTACCCACTTCTTCCGCCAGTTCGCCCCAGATCACCACATTGTGGAACTCCGATCGCTCCTTAAGCTCGCCCGTGGCACGTTCCTTCCAACGATCATTGGTGGCCACCCCCAGAGAGAGCACCTGTTTGCCGCCGGTGGTTGTCCTGATTTCCGGATCGCGCGTCACATTGCCCACAATATCGGCGCGGTTCACCGCACTGAGTGAGAGCTTGGCACCTTCGGGCGCGGGAAGCTGCCCGTCCTTGGGATCCAAGAGAATCATATCCAATGCAACGATCTTGGTTTTGGAACGCTTTTCCTTAGTGGTCTGATCTTCCCAAGAATCGGTCTGCAAGCGACCACCGATGAATACCTGCGAACCAGGGCGAATATATTGCCCGGCAAATTCCGCCATGGATCCCCAGAGCGTCACCGTGTGAAACGCCTTGCCCATGAGTGCCTCACCTTGCGGAGAAGGAAAGGAATAGGGAACAACCAAGTTTAAATCGACCACGCTCGTTCCTCCGGGTGTCTGGCGAATTTCCAGAGGTTGTGTTTGATAGCCGATGATATTCACGCGATTGAGAGAAAACATGCTTCAAGGGGGGATGAAATAGAGGAGGCCACGCCGCAGGGACGCGAGCGTACACCAGCAAAGAACTCATGCAACGGGAAAGGTCTTGAGCGCCAAAGACAATATGACCTGACACTACTCAAGAGCGAAATGAAGCAGCCTTGCAGGGATCATTCTTCGGTGGCGAACAGACAGGTGAAAGCGGTACGATAAGCACCACGATGGATTCGCGCAATAAGTCCGGGGCCTTAATCTTGATCGGCGTCTTCTTGGCAATCGGCACGCGCGCTCTTTCTGTTGGCGCAGTGACTCTCGAAGATCCTAAGGATTTTTCTGACGTGCAGAACAATGTGGGGGAGGTCCAGGGTGATATCGGCGGCGCCATGTGCGGCGGCTGGGATTTTGACATGTCGGTGGAAGGAAAAATTCCCGTAGTCACCGGGGCCCCCGGCAGACGCGGAATCGTCTTTGAGGGAGGAAAAGTAAAGCCACAAGTCGCTCAAAGCGGCCTTGCATTACGAGAGGAGAATACGGGGACGAAAAAAGACGGTTTTCTCTTTCCGGACTCGGGACGCGTCAATGGATTCACAACGGTCTGCAATGTCAACGAATGCGGAAACAGTTTTCCCTATCAGAATGCTTTTGTTCCCGGAGGAGGGGGCTTTCTCTGTAATAATCCCGGAGGCTGCTCAGAGGTCTGTAACCAGTTAAATCTCTGGAGAAAGCGTCACATGGTGTGTCTTGCGGAATGGACGGAGTGGGACGCCGATGGGAACCCTTATCCTATGGCACAGTGGCGCGAAGATACGAGCCCGTGTTTCAACGGGGATTCTGGAGATTGGTGCAGGGGGGGGGATGAAAGCTGGGTCCCCGCCGATCAGGTTTTACAGAATGACCACCCCGATGCAGGTGTCTCGTGCTCCACGGACGAATTATTTAACTGCTGCTCAGATACCCCCCTCGGAGATGAGAGAACGAACTGCCTGGTCTGCCGTGGAGACGGACTGCAGGACCCTCTAACACCCGGCCAGGACAACAACGGCGAGGATATCGCCAGTTTGGATCAGACTGGTTGCCGCCAAGGAAAAGATATTGATAACGGCCGCACCTACCTCTCCTTCTTCCGTCAGTATCTCGTGAGTTATTCGCGGGACACCGTAGCTCCGCATGTCCCCGATGACGATGCCTCGCGAGATGGCATCCCGGTAAATTGCTTTGGTCCGTATGAAGAATTTGATCCCAAGGTGCGTCGCACCGTTCCTAATGATCGACACTGTGTCATCGATCTGGGAGATGAGGGCAAACGCTACAACCGAATGGCGCAAACACAGATGGGCAAAGCGAATTACGGCCAGAATTCCAATCTGCCTGATCCCGCATTCCCCAGGGAACCAAGAGATACGCTGCGTGATTTGTGGGTGAATGACTTCAGCGCGGCATTCTCACTTTTGAATGGTCAAAAGCTCCAGGAATCTCCTCAAGACAATCTCTTCCCTCTCCTGCAGTTGGATACGGTCGACCTGCGCGCCACACCGCAGCTTGATACCGAGCGACTGTATTCCAGCGGGAGCGTGATCCGCTCCACGGATGATACCGTGAGCAATCAGCGCCCCGGCCGCCGCACGCTCACCGAGTGGTGGCAGGAACAAGAAACCCAAGCTCACAAGCTCTTCACTTCTCCAATGCTCCGTTTGATTTTGCCCACTCCCGCTTCACTGGGTTTGGATCTCTCTGATCCTCTGCTCACCCCAAAAATCACAGACCCATCCGATGGCGCCGGCAACGCACAAAACACAAAATTGCCACAACGTACAATTGACCTGCAAATTCGCAGTGACCACGAGGATCTCCGTTCCGAAGTGAGCGCATATTTGGAGCATGCTCTGCTGCTCCACGTTCAGGAAGAGCCGACTCCCCTGGTCGTCCCCTTGGCGTCTTCGGTGGAACTGCGCGCGCTTGCGCAAGGTTGGCTCAACTGGGGCAAGCAGCAAAATACCGACTCGGCGCAAGCCAAGGCGCAGACTATTGCAGAAAAGCTCTTGCAGTATGCCGAACGAATCGAACAAGTACGCGCTCTGCGCGGTGAATTGGCGCGATACATCCGTCGGCTCTTGAGCTACCAGACCACGATGACCGTCGCCATTGGGGAGTGGCTGCAGAATAATGGGCAAACGTGGGAACGCTATGCTCATGAAAGAGACGAGCGCCTGGACTTAAAACCTCTCTGGGAAGAGGTTCAGCAGAAGTACCGCGTTTTTCATGATCAAGCCAATTTCCCCTGGTGTCGCAATGATCGGTACACCACCCCGATCTACTCCCTGCTGGATGATTGGATGCCAGGCCCGAGTCCTCTGCGCGATCTGGCGGTGAATATCGATGCGGCTGCCTCTAATGACGCCAATGTGCTTAAGCTCCCACGACTCTCCGTGACCCCGCTTCCGGATCTTGTCTACAACTTCACCGTACTGCGCGTCTCTACGGGCACGGTGCTCCTTCCTGTCCTTAAGCCCATCCAGATCCGACTATCACAAGCAATCTTGGACCCCCCACAGTATTATCAACGTGAGCAGGATATTTCAGAGAAACTGAATACGATGTTGCAACTGCCGGATCTTCCCCCCGTACCCACCGTCTTTGATGATGTGCTCAATAACACGTTCCCCACGGAAGTGCTGAATCCTGCTTCACCCTCCATCGTAAGCTTCACTCCTCCGGTGCTGTCTCCTCAGGTAGAACCAATCATGCGAAGAATGCTCACTATCTTCGACGGAATGATAGAGCGTTACCGGCAATTCTGGGACAGTCTTACCTCCTCCTTTGACAACTGGGATTGCAACGGTGCGGATGTAATGCCCTGCGTTCATGTCGAGATGGATCTTTTGGAGCGCTTCACTCGGATCGGCGCACGGCCCTCCATACAGCTGAAAGAAGATTTCAAGTCGGCCGGTCCGCTGCGCAAGGATCTGATCAACAGTCCTCAGATCCTCAATACCCTTCCCAGTTCCCGCTTGGTGCCTCCGACCGCCGTCCCTCCTTGCCCGCGAGAAGACCACAGTTGCCAAATCTTCAATGCCGAGAAAACCTATGCACCCGAAGGATGGCGCGTGGAAGGAATTGAAGAAAATACAGGCAGGAGCGATCTTCAGGATCTTCGCAATCGCCTGCGCACGGAAACCGTCCCCACCGGCTCCAGCCCCTTCCCTTATATCGTCCAACCGATTGATATGCTGCCTTCGTTCGATGTTCCCGGTCCCATACCGCTCTCTGGCGCCGCCGGACAGCAGAATTCCCTCTCCCTATGATTTTGCGTCGGTCTCCTTTCTGGCTCGTCCTCTTCGGTCTGTTGCTCCTGCCCGCTGCCAGCCGATCGGAACCGACGGTCCAAGCCAATTTGGCCATCTGCCGACGTATCACAGAACAGCAACTGGCCAAAGAAGAGCGCCTATTCCGCAGTGTGCTTTTTGGGGCCACCAGGGCGGAAGACGCCCCTTTCAATGAAGTACGCTTTGATCAAGAGGGCAATCCCTGGATCAAGGACGGACGGAATTCCTGGCGCTCCACCGCAGAAGGATTTGCTCAGACCACCTGGAGAGACGCCCTCATGAATTCAAACGGGGAACTCACCCCACGCAAAGGAATTTTTGAAACGAAGCGCATGGCGACCTCGGACTTGGTGCCATACTTGGCGCAGGCCTACCGCACACTTAAGTGCCGCACGACGCAGGTATGCAGGGCCGTAGAGCTCTCACTCACCCAAGAGGCAGCTGAGCCGCAAGAAATCACTGTAACGGTCCCCGGTTGCACCCAAGAAACCATGGAGACATTTATCGGTTGTCATTTAGTCGCCGGAGAAGGATCCAGCCCTGATCAGGGAGATCTCCTCACGTACTGCCGCTTGGTGCAAGGAGAACTCACAAAGCGCGAACGCGACCTGCTGAAAATGGCAACCGAGTACGACGCCTCGTACCGCTCGCTGCTGCAACTTTCCGGCGAATTCGATGCGTTCCTGCAGGAATTTCGATGGCCGATGGCCAATTCCGTCCGCAAGGCAGTCCAGATGATCGGCTCGCTCCACCGCATCCCCTGTTTTATCGCCAGTTGTGACGAGAGTCCCCCTACGGAAGACTGATGAAACTTCCACATGCACGCATGATCGGCATACTCACTCTCCTGATTCTGGCAGGGGAGCTTGTGATGATTCTGCGACCCATGCGCCCTTCTTCTTTATCCGCACGATTGACGATTGAACAGGAACAGGAAAACGCGCTGCTCACACCCTGCTCACGCTTTACAGAAGGATTCAGCCTAATGCCATTCACTTCGACAAACTTCTATCAATGGTCGGAGCTCTACCACGGGACGATCGCCAAGGTGGTCGAAGAGCACCTGCAATCATTCTCTCAGCCGGTGAAGTGTGATGCGCTCACCGGTGTCGCGGCTAATCCCGCGGGACTTAAGCTCAAGGAGCTCGCGGCAAAGCTCCCTACATGGAAAGGGAAGACCGTGAGCCAAATGGAAGTGGGATCCGTGCTCCTGGAATTCCTGCGAGCCTATGAGTGTGCCATAGAGGAGCGCATGTACTTCCGGCAGACGGATTCTTTGGATGTCTTACGGCAGAATGCGTCGTCCGCCGGGACGGAAAATATCACCTGGTTCGAACACCTCATCGAAGTATTTGAAGAAGAGCGCATTCTCCTGCGAGAGCGCCAAACCGCCCGACCTACGCTCCACCGTACTTTGATTGTCATGACAGGCCTCAACCGCCTGCTTCCGCTCCACAGCGAATTACAGTGTATCGAGCGTTCATCGTTGGATATCCGCAATGCCCTCTCTCTCAGCGCCGAGGCCAGCGCCTGTCTCCCGCGTATCTGGAACGCCAAAGACCCCCTCCGAGATCTCTAACATGTCCTTCCGCCCCTTCCTGATCGGCACGTTCCTCTTGACCTTAAGCCCCACGGTCTTTGCGCAGAGCAGCAGCGCAGGGAACTACCAGCTTTACGAAAGGATTCACGTATCCACCAACCAAGAATTGCTGCTGGAGGGAATAAATGATTCGGTTGTCTCTTATGTCACACACCTCATGGATCAGGAAAAAATGATCCCGGAAGGCAAGACCGTGGAAGATATGCAGGAGGTGGTGAAAGCTGCATTTGAAACACGCTTCGATGATTTCTGCGAGATGTACAACGCCATCTTTGACAACTGCTCACTGCAGTACCAGACCATCCGCGATTGGGCTATCGACATCTTAGATATGCAAGGCCTTACGCAGGATTTGCTGTACATCACCTCCGGCTACGAAACCGGCGTCACCGGAAGTTTGGGGGAAGTATTCACCATCTCAGAACGTCTGCTCAATATCCGTCACATCTGGGGCAGCAAGGACGATGCGATCCTCACGCCAGAAGTATTCCCACCCGTACGGGCAATGCCACGGCCCGAGGGGATGAGCGACGGCATGTTCGAAGAGCTTGGCCAAGAACTGCAGAGTGCCGGATCAAACGCCCTCTGGCGGTATCGTTATGGCATCACGCCCATCACGGATGAGGGAGATTGCCAAGAAGAAAGCGGAGATGCCGAGCTGTACAATGTTACGACGCAACGCTGGTGCAATGTGGAAGAAAAGCTCACAGCCCTGCGGGATATCCTCCCTGCCAATGCCTTGGATTTCACTCCTCCGTTACAGAGAGGAGAGGTGGTGATTTTCCCTCTGCGCAAACTCGAAACTCCTCCGCACGTTGTGGTGTGGATGATGGCAGAACAAGTGGGAAATGATGTGCGGCGTGAAGTGGGAGTGGGGTGGGATCTTGCGCTTGATCCCGTGTATCCCGGCATCTTGCGTGAGAACACCTCACAGCCGTGCGACCGCAGCACGTTGAGTGACTCCTACTGCACCGTTGCCGAGAATTTTAGTATTTTGCCGGGAGGCCTGTATGCGGCTGCGCCCACGGAACCCCCTGCGAATGAAGGAGTGTGCAATCTTCCCTTCGGGCGTGACGGGTATCTCTGCAGGCCGATGCGGCATGACCGCTGTACTGCCGAAATCGCCGACAGGGATCCCCGCTCGATTGTCCTGACTGAATGTAAGCCCACTCAAGCCAAGCAACCAATGGGACTCACCGAATCCGGACCTGATATCTGCCGCACGGGATGGTGGCGTTCCCCCACGGAAGAACTGCTCACGACTCCCCCCGGTGATGCGGAAGATGGTCAATTCCCCCCACAGGGATGTGGGCTGTGTCGTGTCAGTTTCAGTTGTGAAGAAACTTGCCCTGGTGGGTTTGTAGCCTTTACCAGTGCCAAGGATGACCGTGGTGTTGTTCACGTCTGCCTGGCACGAAGTGCTCAACGTTCCCTCCTGCGTACTGAGGTGATACATGAGCTCGTGCATGTTCAGCAAATGTGCGGCCTGGCACCGCACGCCAATCTCTTTGATACTGCGGAACATTGCTGTGCCCGTGAAATGGAGGCGAATACCGTCTCTTGCCGTATCCTGGCCGAAGACGGCATCTTGAATGAAATGGGCGTCTCCTTGGAGGAATGCACGGGGGGAATCGCCAATTTAAGCTGCACGAGTTACGGACAAAATGCCTGCTCCGCCGTGGATGATCAGGAGATGAACGAAAAACTGATAGAGGCACTCAACCGTCGAGACCAGGAGCAGGGAGCAAACCAACTTTCCTGTGACGATCTCGCAGCCGATTGGACGGCGGGCTTGGCCCGATTGGATACGCGCATCCTCTCCATGATCGAAAGCCTCAATGGCGCCTGTTCGCCGGGATGTAAGACGAAGTATGAGAACACCATCGGCAATAACTTCTGTTACGTAGGACAATGTATCGAGCAATCCATAGAACAGAACCGCGTCATCCCGGGACGTATGGCCACAGAAGTGCAGGATGAATCCTTTCCTTGGGACGCCTGCGCAGCGGAGGATCAGCGTTTTGGAGGACTCGTGATCCTCCCGGCCATTTCGCCCCCTTCTCCGCCGCCCTATAACCCGCGCCTGCTCGTGGAATCGCTGGATCGCGCTCTGTGTCAGATCAATGGACTTCCTTCTCTGACGCCTCCCATCCTCTGCCAATTCGATCCACAGCGACGTCTCAGCAACCCAGCGGAGAGCAATATCACGACCGCGTTGAGCACAGTCGGCCAAAACGCAGAGAATATCGACCCCGTAGAGTCGCTCCAGGCAATGACCCAGAGCATCGCCACACGCATCGGTACGGATCTTCTTGCAGAATATCTCCGCTGGGCAGGCGGCGCCCTCTCGGACACGATGCGTGCAGGGAACCAACTCCTCCGCAACATGGAACGGGTAGAACTGCCAGATACCACCTGTCCCCGAAATGCGGTGGAGCCGCCTGATTTCTGCACCGGTGGTTCTTCTTCTTCCTCTTTGTGAATCGCCTCTCTTTGTTCATCGGCTCACTCATCCTCTTGCTCCCCGCCTACACCATTGCTGCCGGGGATCAATATGCCGATCTCGCACCTATTTCTCCGTACGTGCAGCAAGTGGTGGATCGCGTGCAGCAAGGACTGACCGCAACAGGCCCGGTAATTACCACGACGGATCAGAGTACTTTGCAGTTCTTGTGGAGCATGGTCACAGGAGTGATTGCAGGAACAATCGATACTGATCTTCGCATTGTGGAGCAGGAAAGCGATCTCATCACGAATACGCCTTGCCTGCGCATCGACGCACTCATCTTAGAGGGGTGGATAGAGCGCGCTCGTATGCGCAAAGAAGAGGCGCTCTTGAGCGGCAGTATCGGTGAGGTGTACAGATTGATTGGGATTCAGCTGTACCTCAACGATCGCCTCAAGGCTCTGCTGTTGGGAGCGCGTGATCCGACCTTCGAAGATAGCGATGAGGGAGGCTACTATAGCTTCGATGCTGAACCCTATTGGTGCTGTCCCGCAAAAGAGGAGAGTGGGAATCCGCGGCAATGCCAAAGCGTGAGCAGCAACGCTGTTGCGGAATGCCGCCGCTCCTCCGGTGCCCTCTCCAAGCGCCACTTTTCCTGTGTGAACGCCGGCTGTACTTCCGCAGGGGAGGGTTTAAGCGCGGAAGATGAAAACGCGCCCTGTCCTTTTAATTCTGATTACCTCCCGGCGACAGGAGCGGGCTACGGTTGCGACCTTTCTGTGCTGGATCCGTACGCAGGTTCCGCTCCTGAGGGTATCCGCAACGAAATTGAAGGCTTGCGTGCCATTGTGGAGGAGCGCGATAGCTTCATCGCGGGAATGGAGACAGCCAAGGATACGATCGAACTCCTGGAGGAAGAATTGGGAGGGGGTCCGGTTGACCTTTCGAACTTTGGCGCCGGCGCCAGTGACCGTCGTACTCATAAAAATATAAACGGATGTATCGCAGAAGGGGAGGAGTTGCCCGATGGCATGAGTTTTTGGGAGAGTCGTGGACCCTTTTCGCACGCCAAACAGGAAATCATGCTCATGCCCCGCCTTGCACAACTCTGGCATGGTTGGGGCTACCAACGTCTGGATCCGGAATACCTGCGCAAATCGCAATTTCTCCGCACCGGCTCAACCGAACAACAGTTGATGCAAGAGTGGGAGAACGACATCGGAGGCTTGGCATTGATGGCAGTGCGCGATGATGCCGATCGATATTTGAGGCAAGTGAGTATCCGTCAGGCCGATGCCGAAAGTACACAGATCGCCAAATCCATTGATGCTCCGCTGCGCATCCTGCAATCACTCGCTCCGCTCCGCACCGAGGTACGCAATTTTGGTCTCTTTGTAAAAAGTTCTGATACGGGCATTCGAAAATTCGTACGCGACTTCGCCGGCTTCCTGCGAGCCTCCTGCGTATTCCGTCCTTGCAACGAACAACTGGATCGCGTGCTTAAGATCGTCCTGGAAGACGAATGCTTTCCCTATACCAAAGGAACGGCACTCGAGGCGGATATCGCACAAGAGTGCAAGAGTGCGGCGGGGCTGTGAACGAACGAAGGGAAGTCCTCATCAATCCCCAACTATTCTGATACTCTAATATTCTCTTATGAAACCCGAGGACTTCGTCCACCTGCATTGCCATTCCACCTTTTCCCTCTTAGAGGCGCTCCCCAGCCCCGAAGAAATCGTAGAGCGCGCCAAGGAACTTGGCCAGAATGCCGTGGGCCTGGCCGATAAGGGCTACACATACGGCTTGGTGGAGTTCTACCAGGCAGCCAAGAAGGTAGGGATCAAACCGATCCTGGGATTGGAAACCTACGTGGCCGCACGAACACGATTCGATCAGGAAACAGGCACGGACACCAAGCGCTACCCCCTGGTGCTGCTGGCGGAGAACGAAGAGGGTTACCGCAATCTCCTGGCGCTGGCCACGCAGGCCGCCTTGGAGGGCATGTACTACAAGCCGCGCGTGGATGCCGAACTGCTGACGAAATACGGCAAAGGGCTCATTGCCCTCACGGGACCCATTGGCGGAGGAATCCCGCAGGCGGCTCTACTAGAGGACGGAGAAAGAATCACGACGCTTGTGGACCAGTATCGCTCGTTCTTTGGACCCAATAACCTCTACTTCGAACTCATGGATCTGCCAAATGTGGCGGGCCAGAGTGAGGTAAATCAGCAGCTTATCGCCTGGGGAAAGAAATTGAATGTACCGCTCGTGGCGACCTGCTCCAGCCACTACTGCCGTCCGGGGGATAGCGAAGCACACGACGTGCTCCTCTGCATTCAGAAGAATGCCAACGTGGCCGACACCTCACGCTTTACCATGCGTGACAGTGATTTCTCCATGCGTCCATTCGAAGAGATGGAACAGGTATTCGCTCATGTGCCCGATGCCCTGGAAAATACACGTACAATCGCCGATCGCTGTTCGGTCACCTTGGAATTCGGAAAGTATCGGATTCCCAGTTTCCCGGTGGAAAATCACCAGACCGAAGAATCGGTCCTGCGAGCCCAGTGCGAAGAAGGTTTGCAAAAAAGGTACGGAGCAAAGTTCCAAAAAGATCCTGCTACTGAAGTTTCTGTGCGACAACGCATGGAATATGAACTCTCCATCATTAAAAAAATGGGCTTCTGCGGGTACTTCCTCATCGTGGCCGATTTCGTGAACGAAGCCAAGCGACGCGGTATCGCCGTGGGGCCGGGCCGCGGATCGGCCGCCGGTTCCATCGTGAGCTACGTGCTTAACATCACCACGCTCGATCCCATCGAACACGGGCTGCTCTTCGAGCGCTTCCTCAATCCGGAACGCATCAGCATGCCCGATATCGACATCGACTTCGCCGACACCCGCCGCGACGAAGTTTTGGAGTACGTCCGCGGCAAATACGGCACGGATCGTGTCATTCAGATTTGCACCTTTGGAACCTTGGCAGCCCGCGCCGCGGTGAAGGATGTGGGTCGCGCGTACGGCGTGCCCTTCCTGGAGATGAACGCCCTGGCCAAACTGATCCCCGACCGCCCGGGAACGCTCCTCAAAGACGCCATCGAAACAGATGAGCTCAAGGTGGTCCTGCAGAGTAACGAGACGTACCGCAAGATCATCGAAACCGCTCTCAAGCTGGAAGGGAAATCGCGCCACGTCTCCGTGCACGCCTGCGGAGTTGTGATCACGCCGGAGCCGGCAATGCACTTCACCGCTCTGCAGCGCGCGCCCAAGGACGAGAACATCATTATCACCCAGTACGATGCCAAACCCTTGGAATCCCTGGGGCTCCTTAAGATGGACTTCCTGGGGCTCCGGAACCTCACGGTGATCGAAACCGCCCTGCTCATCATCGAGCGCACGGCCGGCAAGAAACTAAGCATGAGCGATATCCCGACGGACGATCCTCTGGCCTTCGATCTCCTGTCGCGCGCACAGACCACAGGCGTCTTCCAGTTGGAATCTGCAGGCATGCGACGTTATTTGAAACAACTCAAGCCCACGCGCTTTGAGGATATCGTCGCCATGTGTGCCCTATACCGACCGGGACCCATGGATGCGATTCCCGATTACATCAAGCGCAAACATGACCCCAGTCTGATCAAATATGAAGTCCCCGAGCTCAAGCCCTTCTTAGAGGAGACGTATGGCATTATCGTCTACCAGGAGCAAGTCCAGCGCGTGGTGCAAGAGTTCGCAGGCTTCAGCTTGGGGGCCGGATACCTGCTCATCAAAGCGGTGGCCAAAAAGATCCCCGCCCTGCTCAATGAGCAAAGAGCCAAATTTCTGGAAGGCGCTCTGGCCAAAGGACATAAGAAACAGACTGCGGAGAAGATCTTCGCCCTCATCGAACCCTTCACCGGATACGGCTTCAATAAATCGCACTCCGCCTGCTACGCGCGCATCGCATACGAAACCGCCTATTTGAAGGCACACTATCCCACGGCCTTCATGGCGGCACTCCTGAGCGGCGATGCCGCCGATACGGACCGTATCATGATTGAGATTGAAGAATGTCGAGAGATGGGGATCCAAGTCTTGCCACCGGATATCAATGAATCCCTGCGGCACTTCACGGCAATCGAGAAAAAAATAGGAGAGAGACCTCCGCCCAAACGATCCGATCGTTCGGATCGGGCGGGGAGTGAGGGGGAAAAGGCTATTCGCTTCGGGCTCACCGCCATCAAGGGTATCGGCGAAAGCTCCGTCCTGCAGATCATCGCTGCGCGAGAAGCAGGAGGAAAGTTTAAATCAATCGAAGACTTTGCCTGTCGCGTTCCTTCCAAAGTACTCAACAAAAAGCTCCTGGAGGCCCTGTCCAAATCCGGGGCGCTGGATTCACTGGGGGAGCGCAGGACCTTCGTGGAGCACTACGAGAGTATCGTGGATTTCTCCAAATCCTGCGGCGATGTCTCCACCCTGCAAGCGGATCTCTTCGCCTCCTCGAACGCAAAGATGGATGCGGCAACCATCGAGTTCCCCAAAACCGAACAAGCAACCCTCTTGGAAAAATTACAGTGGGAAAAGGAAACGCTGGGTATGTATGTCAGTAACCACCCGCTCGCCGGCCTCAAGAAGTACATTGCCAAAAAGGCACAGCTCATTGCGGATCTGACAGAGAAGGAGAATGGCAAGAAGGTGAAGCTCGCCGGCCTGGTGGAAGGCATTAAGCGCATTACGACCAAGAAGGGTGAAACCATGGCCGTGGTCTTGCTTGAAGATCCCACCGGAAAAATCGAAGTAACGCTCTTCCCGCGGGTGTATGCGGAATTTTCAACGCTCCTGGAGATGCCTGATACCGTGCTCGTGATCGGCGGGACGGTGGATCTTCGTGCGGGACAGCTGCAGCTGCGCGCCGATGCCATCAAGCGTGCCGCGCTCTCCACTATGATCACACACGCCAAGCAGGAGGGCTTCTTTGATGAAGAGGAGGCAAAAACGGGTTTGAGCCTCACCCGCAAACGACCGGAAACCTCCGCACTCGTGGAGTTGACCGATGAGGAGGGGAATATCATCGCAGGAGAAACTGTGACGGTTGCCGAGACAAAGGGGGAAGTGGACGAGTTATTCGGACCGCTGGGTCTGTGGTTGATGAAGGGAATGCCCGTGGAGGGCCTTTTGAGCAAACTGGGATTCTCCGCTCCCCCTGGAATACAACAAGAGGACCCTGCCTCCGAACAGAAGAAGGCCGGCAAAGAATCTACGAAACATGAAGCGGATGAGCAACGAACGTACTCCACGCAGATTTCCGTGCATACTATCACGCTCCCCGAGCGCGCCCCCAAAAAGCTGCTCCTGGATTTAAAGAAGGTCTTAGAAACATTCCCCGGCAGAGAGAAGGTGCAACTGAAGATCGGCGAGCAAATCATCCCCCTGCCGCTCACCATCAACATGTCCACGGTCCTAGAAAAGAGGATCGATGAAGTCCTTGCGCTGCACGCCCTTCCCTCTCCATAAGCATGCGTATCGTTCTTGCAACCCCGGAGAACCTACTCGAGGCCATTATGATTCTTCGGAGCGGCGGAGTGATAGCCCATGCCACAGAGACCTGCTACGGCCTGGCCTGTGACCTGACCAATCACGAAAGCGTGGCTCGTCTCTTTACCGTTAAAGAACGTCCGCCCACGCTTCCGGTCAGCGCCCTCTTCGCTTCCATAGAAGCCGCAAAAGAATATGTCGAATGGCCGCCCGAAGCCGAGGAACTCGCTCACAAATACCTTCCCGGGCCTCTTACACTCATCCTACGCTTTCGAAAAGATTCTCCGAAAGAACTCTTTACGATTCCGAGTGGCGGCGAGACGGTGGGCATGCGCATCTCTTCCCATCCGCTCGCCCAGACAATCGCCGCACAATTCGACTCCCCGCTCTCCACTACATCCGCGAACCTGCATAACCAACCTAATCCGTACGATCTTCAGGAAATCATTCGGCAGTTCTCTTCAGCCCGGCATCAACCTGACCTTATTTTGGATAGCGGCCCGCTGCCCTTCGCACCGCCATCGACCGTGATTGACTTAAGCAAAAGCGGACGGCAGAGCACCAAGCGGCAAGGAGAGTTACAACCCCGGACAGAAGAAGCGAAATAGAGACTTCCGTGGCTTTGTAAAGCTGAGTACACTGACGATGTGTACTGTCCTCGATGCAAATCACCGGATACCGCTGTTGTCGATTCGCGCCTGGCGGAGGAGGGGCGGGCAATTCGCCGTCGGCGCGAATGCGAGAAATGCAATCACCGCTTCACCACCTTTGAGCGCCAGGAACTCAGCCATCTAATCGTCATCAAGCGCGACGGCACCCGTGAGCCCTATAGCCGAACCAAACTAGAGCGTGGACTCTGGTTGGCGTGTACCAAGCGTCCCATCACACAGGAAAAAATCGATCGCCTGCTCACTCACCTGGAAGAGAAGTGGGGTGGAAACCGCAAAGAGGTGGCCAGCTCCACCATTGGAACCGATGTCATGCGGGAACTCAAGAAGCTGGATACTGTTGCCTATATTCGCTTTGCATCCGTACACCGAGAGTTCAAAGATGTGCGCGAATTCAAAAAGGAATTGGGGGAATTGCTGAAGTGAGAGCTATCGCAAGGGGCATGCCTCACCACCCTTTACCCCCTATCCCAGGGCAGGTGGAGTGGCAAGGGAGAGGGGGGAAGGGGGTGAGGCAATAAAGCCAAAATCTAACCCAAACAGTTTGGCACCGCACCCCTCGATCCCTGTACACTCTTGCCATGTTACGCACTCACACCTGCGGCTCCCTCCGTCCTACGGATGCCGGTAAGCCTACGACTCTCTGCGGCTGGGTCCACCGACGCCGCGACCACGGAGGATTGGTCTTTGCTGACCTGCGCGATCGCTACGGATTCACGCAGATCGTTTTTGATCCCAAAAATGAATCCACGTTCGCCTCCGCGGAGAAGATCCGATCGGAATGGGTGTTGAAGGTCACGGGCGAAGTGCGCAAGCGCGTGGAGGGCGCCGAACGCAAAGAGAACCCTACGGGAGAAATCGAGGTGATTGTGGAATCATTTGAAGTCCTTAATGAAGCCAAGACGCCTCCGTTCGAAATCGATCAGGAGAAAGATGTGGGGGAAGAGGTACGCCTGCAATACCGCTACCTGGATCTGCGTCGGGAGCGCATGCAGCGCAATATTGTACTGCGCCATCGCTTGCTTCAGGCCACACGCCGCTTCTTCTACGACCGTGACTTCATCGAGATTGAAACGCCCATCCTTATCAAAGGCACGCCCGAAGGTGCGCGCGAGTATATTGTTCCCAGCCGTCTGTACCACGGACAGTTCTACGTGCTCCCGCAATCCCCCCAGCAACTCAAGCAGCTCTCTATGGTGGCAGGGCTGGATCGCTACATGCAGATCGCCCGCTGTTTCCGCGACGAAGACCTGCGCGGCGACCGCCAGCCGGAGTTCACCCAAATGGACTTGGAAATGAGCTTTGTCACTGCGGAAGACGTCATGCAGATCAATGAGGAAGCACTGCTGAGCATCACGAAGGAGTTGCGGCCCGACGTGAAGATCCAAAACACACCCTTCCCGCGCTTCACCTGGCAAGAAGCCATGGAGAAGTATGGATCCGATAAGCCCGATTTGCGCTTTGGGCTGCAGCTGGAACAGATCTCGGATCTGTGCGAGGGATGCGGCTTTTCGATCTTTGCCGATGCCATCGCCCGTAAGGGATTAGTGCAAGCCTTGCGCGTTCCCGGCGGCGCCTCATTCTCCCGCAAAGAGATCGACGATCTCACCGAGGTCGCCAAGATCTACGCCGCCAAGGGACTTGCATGGATCAAATTCGCCAAAGGAAAGCTGGAGGGCACTCCCGTGGCCAAATTGGGTGAGGACCTCGCACAGAAGATCTCCGAGAAACTCAAGATGCAAGAAGGGGACATTGCCTTCTTTGCGGCAGATACATTCGAGGTGGCCTGCACAAGTTTGGGAGCCGTTCGCTCTGAGATCGCCCGCAAGTTGAAACTCATCCCGCAAAATGTCTTTGCCTTCTGTTGGATCACTGATTTCCCCATGTTCGAAATCGAAAAGGAGACCAAGCAGATCGGCGCCATGCATCACCCGTTCACGCGACCCAAAATCGCCTCCCGCGAAAAGCTCAAGGCCGATCCTCTGCACGCCCTGGCTGAAGCGTACGATATTGTCCTCAACGGCTATGAGATCGGAGGCGGCAGCATCCGTATCCATGAGCGCGACCTGCAGAAGGATATTTTCGATATTCTCAAGATCTCCGATGAAGATGCCGAACGCCGGTTCGGACACATGCTCAAGGCCTTCCAGTACGGTGCTCCGCCGCACGGCGGCATCGCCTGGGGCTTGGACCGTATCGCCATGCTCTTCGCCGGGGAACCAAACATCCGCGAGGTGATCGCCTATCCTAAGGATCAAAAAGGGAAAGATCTCCTCCTGGCTGCTCCTTCCACGGTGCCGGAAGCGCAGCTGCAGGAATTGGGAATCCGCGTTGTGGAGGAGAAATAAGACTATCTTGAGGAAAAACCTCATCTTTTCTCATGGTCACGACGTATGCCAGTGGCATTACATTATTTGGGTGAGGAATGTGGGTGGAAAACAAAAATACGTACAAAATCTCCGGAAACGCGCCGATGTGGCGGCGATAGTGGAGGGGGTCATCGGCGCAGATTTTTCCCTGCCCTGAGCGTAGTCGAAGGGTTTGGTCCTTTCTTTGTCAACGCTACAAAGAAAGGACAGAGAAGGAGAGCGCGCAAAAGAAGTAGACCTCAACATTCAAGAGGGAGGGAGGGATGAGCTAAAAACAAGAAATAAGCGGAAAAATATGCTATAATAATAAGATGCCAGTTCCACTTCCTCCCAACACATCCGGCCCCAAAGAACCCGACAAAAAAGAGGAGATGGAAGCGCAGCTCAGCAAGAGCCAGGAGCTCAAGCTGAAACAAACGGAGAAGGAGAAGGCGCGCAAGGAGGGACGTGCGCAGGAGGCAGAAGAGCGCAAGCACCGCCAGCGCGCCGCCACGGATGCGGAGCTTCTGGCCGAAGAACGAAAGAAAAAAGAAACGCAGGAGTGGAAGTCCGCCGAACAGGAACGCAAGAAGGCCGTCTTAGAAATGAAACGCAAAAAAGAAGAGGAAAAGAAATTCTGGGACGATCAGTCCAAGGCACGCGAAGAGAAGCTGAAGAAGCGCAGTGCGTACATGAAACAAATGCACGAACAGAACGAACACATGATGCTCTTGGAGCACCGCAAAACGACAGCCAAGAGACTTACGGAAGACGTACGGGAAAAGTCGGAATGGGAAGCCATGCAAGCTCGACAGCAAATCACTTCCTGGTCCAGACAGGAGCGTAATAAGGCGCAAGCGCTTTCGCGTAAGAAGCGCAGTGACGCCGATAATGAAGAACGGCAACAAAAAGAAATTTTTGAAGAGGAAGCGCGCCAGAAGAAAGCCAGGGTAGAAACCCAAGAACGTGAAGCCAAGTCGCGTTTGGACGGCGAAATGCGCCGCCGCAGACTCATGGTGGCGCAGTACCCTCTGCCTGCTCAGCGGGAAATGGAGGAGCGCACCATTGATACGGAAGAGCGACAGGAGAAAAGCAAGATTGAGCATGACACGCGCACCCGGCAAGCTGCCATCGACATGGAGGCCAGTAAACACAGGATGGAGGCGGAGGCCGTGGCGCGTCGCAAGCGTGAAGATGCCGCTATTACGGAACGTGAGCGCCTAGCCACCATCGATCGTGAAGAGAGGGAGCGCTACGACGCTGCGGGCAAAGAGGCGGTGCGCAAGCAAGAGGAGGCCGGCCGCCGCGCCACGCGTATTGCACGCGGAGAAGAGGAAATCTCCGCATAAATCCCTTCGTTTATATAGCGCAGGCATTCCTGCCTGCGCGCATGCGAAAATACCGATAGAATGACCATCGTGCCGAGGTGGCGGAACTGGTAGACGCGCCAGCCTTAGGAGCTGGTCCCGCGTAAGCGGGATGGAGGTTCGAACCCTCTCCTCGGCACCACGAAGCAGACTTCGCCTCGCTCAGTCGCTCGTAGCATCGCTCTTGTGGCTTTATCATCCGGCAAAAAGCGATACATTCAGACACTTGCAAAAACCCTGATGCGTCTCACCCAGAGCTACGAAGCGGGCTTTGCCGCACCTGCCTCCGGCAACTTGGCCATCACCGCGTCCAATGCACTACGGAATATTTGAGCGTCTTTCAGAGTAAGAATGGTGTCACGGATCATATCGATTTCTACGTTCAGCTTGGTGGGATCAAAGTTGCGCTGATCGCAGAGTTGCAGGAACTCCGCGCGCGCCTCTTTGCTGGCAAATTCCACTTTCAGATCGATTGCATTTTCACTCACATCGATCTTCACGCCCTCCAATAGGGCGACGAGCTTAGGATTCCCCGGAGGAGCGGCAAGACGGATTTTGCCCATTGCAATCGCCTGATCCAGGGCAGACTTATCGAGAGAAGCCTGAGCTTGCACATCCTTGATCGATTTAATTTCGCCCTCCAGGCGATGAAGGGTTGCTTGTTCCTGGGCAAGCTGCTGCTGCAATGTTTCTACATTGGTGGTTGCGTTCTTATAATCTTTTTCCGCTTGAATGAGCCGTGATGAAGCGTCGCGCTTTTCTTCTTCCGTCCCCGTGGAAGCCTTCTGTCTTAAGCCTTCCACTTTTGTTTTTTCGGCGGCCTGAACTCCTGTTGCCAGTTCAAGATCTTTTTTAATCCCCCTGGTGGCAGGCTCGTCTCCATCAATCTTCTTCTTGGATGCATCGCGTTCCGTCTCTTTGACCGAAATAAGGTCTGCTGCTGTTTTACCCGGATTATCCTTCAGCATCTTCCGCACGCCTTCCTTCCCTATATTCCCAGTTGCTATCGCACCTTCCGGCAGTTTCCCCGGTACGCCCGGTGCGCCTTTCTTCTTTTCCTCCGGATTCATAGTTTCTTTGAACTTCTGCAGGCTCAAGACCACATAGCTCACGATCCCCAAAAGCTGGTAGATCCCACGCTCGACATTCGATCCTTCGAGCATTTTGAAGCGCTCTTCGGGCTTCTTACCCTTATCAAAAACCACATCCGGCTCACGAACATCTATGCCCTTGATCTGCAACTGAGCCAGGACAAGATTGCGTTCTAGCTCCGTAGGAGCACTGATCTTTTCAAAGTCACTGAGGATTTTTTCTGCTTCATGCAGAGCGTTCTCGCGTTCTTCGGGGGTGATTTTTGAATCCTGCTTTTCCTGCCCTTGGGCTGCATCGAGCACGCCATCTCGCAGGCGTTGCATAAACGTCAAGCCTTCGGGGCCAACTTCCCTTTTAAATTGCTCGACCTCTTGCTGGATCTGCGGAGAAAGGGCTTCCGATTGTTTTGATGCCTGTCCGCGCATAGCTTCCACTTTGGCTCTTTGGCTAAGTCTCTGGAATGCATCGAATGTCTTTTGCGCGATGGCTGCCGTTTGGGGGTTACTGACCGCTTCTCTGATGACACTCTCCGCTGCCTTCTTCAAAGGATCGGGGACAATCGACAAGAGATTTTGAACAAGTTTTTCCTGTTCGGGAGTGAGCTTTTTTTCTTGCGTATTCTCCGGATTATCGAAGTTCTTAGCGCCCTCGGGATCTTTAAGCTGATACCCGGGACTGACGGTATTAAAATCCGTATTCACTTTCGCCAGAGCTTCCGGCCCCCTTCCAAGCGCCCTGTAGTAAGCACTCGCCGCTCGATCTACCGCGGCTTCGCAAGTCGCTTGATCTTTATTGGCATCCATCTCGGCTTTTGCAATTTCCAGCTTTTGCACAACTTCCACATTTTTAGGGTCAGTCTTCAGCTGCTCGATGAGTGCGGCAACCGCATTCTTGGCTTCTTCCCGATTCTGATCTGGCGCTTCCGGCTGCGGCGCCTGAGGCGCCTCGGCTCCTCCTGCAAAAAAGAGAAAACGAGATTCGCCTGCCTGCCAAAATGAAGGGTGAAGGCGCATAGCTTATGCGGAACCCAAAGCGGATTCCAAAGAGAAAAGTCGCTGTTGGTCATCACCATTGGATCGATCTTCCGCAAAGTGGATGACCTGCCGCTTAAACGCATGGACCTGCGATTCCTGCTCCAATCGATACGCCGCGTAGCGCTTTTCGTACTCCTCGAATGCTTTGGCATACCGTTCGCCACGCGCCTTCTTCTGCTCGGGAGTCTCATTCTTGTATTTCTCTTCTAACGCCTGGGAGCCTGTCGTCGTGAGCTCAGGCTCAATTTCCATCATGATGCCGTCAAAGATCTCCGCACCAGACTTAAATGGCGGTTTTTGCGGAATGCCGGACGATTTTTGGGGATCGGACATAATTTTTGTTTCCATTAAATTATAGCACAAAACGACTTTTGAGACAATCTGCCCCAGGTATGACAGAAAGCGGACTATTCGGAAACAAACACAGGAACACACACCGGTTGGAGGGGGGCGGAAGTGGGGGGGCAAGGTTCCTGGCCCCTGACAAAAGAAACAACCATGCTTCCATAGGTGGAGAAACAACTCCTCCGATGCCCGGAGAAATGGAGATTACGAATGCAGACAAGCTCATGCTTTTCCCCCCAATATCGCCACTTCCTTCGTAAGCTCCATGAGCCACTCCGCCTCCTCCGCACCAGATTCTTTGAGAAGCTCCGCAAAGGGCAGCTGCAAGCTAGAGCCGGAAATCTTCCATTGCGGAAATTCCTTGAGCAGCTGCATGATCTCTTTGGCAGTCACGCGCTTGGCAAGCGTAAGAATAACCAGATCCTGCTTCTTCTCGTGCTCCATTTTGATACGCGTCACGCCCGCCTTTCGGCAGGCCAGTTTGAGTCGTAGAATCGCAAGCAAATTTTTAACCGGCTTGGGCGGCTCGCCGAATTCATCGCGCAGATCCTCCTCAAACTCCTTAAGAATAATCTCATCTTCGCTGCCGGAAAGTTTTTGATAGACGGAGATGCGCTCCTGTTCGTCCGTGATATAGAACGAAGGCAGCAGTGCCTCTACGGGAAGCAGAATTTCCGCAGAAATCTCTTCTTCCACTTCCGTGCGCTCTCCTGCCTTAAGTTCCTCTACCGCAGATTTGAGCATCCGCAAGTAGTGACTCACGCCCACGGTATTCATGGTTCCCGATTGGCTTGCCCCCAGAATTTCTCCCGCGCCGCGGATCTCTAAGTCGCGCATGGCCACCTGGAATCCGCTCCCCAGCTCGCACGCCTCCACAATCGCCCGGAGCCTCTTCTTGGCATCATCTTCCAGCCGTTGACCATGATAGAGGAAGTACGCGTACGCCTGGAGCTTGCTGCGCCCTACCCGACCGCGTAGCTGGTAGAGCTGGGCAAGTCCGAAGTGCTCAGCCTCATCGATCACGAGCGTATTGGCGCGGGGAAGATCGATCCCGTTCTCAATAATGGTGGAGCTGACGAGAACATCCACCTCGCCATTTTTAAACTTGAGCACACGCTCCTCCAGATCCTCCGCCTTGAGCTGGCCGTGCGCCACAATGAACTTGGCCTCAGGGATAAGGGAACGAAGCTTTTCGGCAAAGGCATCGATCGTCTGCACACGATTGTGCAGGACAAAAGATTGCCCGCCGCGCTTCAATTCGAACTGAATGGCGTGACGGACAAGGGAATCGGAGTAATGACGCACCTCGGTAATGATAGGAAGACGCCCGGGAGGCGGTGTCGTAATAGTCGAAATATCACGTAGCTTGTGCAGTCCCAGATTCAATGTACGCGGAATGGGCGTAGCGGTAAGAGTGAGGATATCCACCGAGGCGCGCATTTCCTTGAATTTCTCTTTCTGCTTTACGCCGAACCGCTGTTCCTCATCCACCACCACCAACCCCAAATTGTGAAATTGTACATCCTCCTGCAAGAGACGATGCGTGCCGATCACGATATCCACCTGACCCTTTTTCAGGCGCTCCAGCGTCTCCTTCTGCTCCTTAGGGCTCCGGAAGCGGCTGAGCATCTCTATGCGTACGGAAAAGCCTTCCATGCGCTTACGGAAGTTGTGGTAGTGCTGATCCGCCAAGATGGTAATGGGCGCCACTACGGCCACCTGCTTGCCGCCCTGCACGGCTTTGAAGGCGGCACGCATGGCCACCTCCGTTTTCCCGAATCCCACGTCTCCGCAGACCAAACGATCCATGGGGTGTCCGCTTTCCATGTCCTTCTTCAGATCCTCGATCGCTTTGCGCTGACCGGGGGTTTCTTCATACGGGAAGGAGGCTTCAAACTTCTGCTGATCTGCGGAATCCTCACCAAAACCATGCCCCTTGGCCTTGGCACGCTTAGCGTAGAGGAGGAGTAATTCTTTGGCGATTTGCTCCGTCTCCTCTTTAGTCTTGGCGGTAACGCGCTTCCACTCATTGGTGCCAAGCCGCGTGAGGATCGGTTCTTGACCTTCTTCGTAGACGAACTTACTCAGCTTGTCAGCCTGATCCACGGGAACGAATAATTTATCGCCCTCAGCGTACGTGAGCTCCAGGTATTCACGCAGCGTCTCATCTACCTCCTTCTGCGTCATCCCTTCAAAATGCCCGATTCCGTGCTCCATGTGCACCACGTAATCGCCGGGGACCAGCGACGTGATGAAGTCGAGCGCGAGCTTTTGGATGCTGCGCTGTTTTCCGGCCTTCTTGAGAGAAAAGATTTCGCGATCGGTTAGGAGCGCAAAATTGAGGTCGGGATTTTGCAAGGAATGCGGCAAGAGCTCGCCCTCCTCCGCAGCGATCAACGTGAGTGTGCCCGGCTTGTGCACCAGTTCCGCGGTGCAGGGGATATGCTCTTCTTTACAGATCGTCTCAAGTTCTCCCAATCTTTTGGTCACCACGAAGATCGTCCACTTCTGCGTAAGCTTATCGCGCACGTCATTGAGGAAATCAGAGAGTGTGTAGAATTTAAGAACGGAAAGATAGCGCAGATGCGCATGGTTTTTCTCTGATTCGGGAAAGGGAGTGAACCGCAACCCCGAAGAAGAAAGCGGGAACTCCACATCATCTTGATCATCAATCACAAGAAGGGATTTGCGTGGAAGTTGTTTGCCTAACGGAGCCGAGCGCTCATACAGGAGTGGAAGAATCTCAACTGTTTTTCCGGCGTCTTCTGTTTTAGAAAGATCGATGGAGTCCACGGTGAGAATTTTTTCCACCGTGTCCACGTTGAACGATACGCGATACGGATGACCCGATTGGATGGGAAAGATATCGAATACGTCACCGATGCGACGATACTCGCCCGGCGAAAGGTAAATATCGTCACCATGTTGATAACCACGTTCGATTAGGCCCTCAATGAATTCAGTGAAGTTGATCTCTTTTCCCACAGTAATCGTAACCGTGCGTTCTAGGAGCTCTGCGTAGAGCGGAAAATCCTTTTCCCATGCATCACGCGAACAAAGAAAAATGCCGTTGTTGCCGTCTTCTTCCTGCATGAAATGCAAATAGATCTGCAAAGAATCCGCCAAGACCTCTCCTTCTTCATTTTCCACGGGATGGAGGATATGCGTTTCTTGTTCAAAGAATGTAAGCCAATGTTGCAGCGCTTCCGTCTCCTCATCGCGTCCCGTAAGAAGGAGTGCGCGCTGGGGATTCTGCCCAAGAAGATGAGAGAGAAGTAAGGCTTTAGCGGTCTCATTACTTGCACCGGACAAGACAAGGCGCCGCTCTTTTTTGAGCAGTTCAGAGAGTTCCCGATGCGTATTCTCCCCAAGGAGGAGAGAGGGTTTCATGTTGCGATGATGAGTGAGCCCAAAAATTTCTACTCCCCTCACAAAAAATGAGGAGAGGAACTGAATGAAGAATAAAGACAAACCGCCTTCTATTTCTTAAGGCGGACAACATCAGTATAGAAGATATGCCGGAAAAATCAAGAATTTCACTGCCAAGAAACACCCACGATCTACACTGAATCCATGCCTGAACCGCAAGAAATTCCCGAAGTTCGAATCACCAGTGAAATGGGGATTTGGGGTAATTCATTCTGTATCCGCTGTGGTGCGTGCTGCGTGGAATATCGAGAATGGTTGCATGAACAGAACCCCGAACGCGATCCGCCGATGTGTCCGAATTTTCAGATCCGAGAGGGGATCGCAACATGCCTCGCACACGAGAGTGAAAGGGGAACTCTCTGTAAGACATTCTTTTGCGGAGGAGCGGATATCGAGCAACGCCTGAAGTACGGCGGAGATAGAAATTTACGTGCAGTCGCACATCGGATTGGCACTACTCCAAAACTGTATTCCATTCCGACCCTTCTTCCGGGGATCACCTCACAACGATCTATCGCAGATCAAGTGCACGGCTAATCAAGTGAGGTAAATTGTTTTCCCTATCAAATAAGCCGTTGCGAAGTGGTGGGTGCCTTCGGCGGGCCCCACCACTGGAGCGACACATTTGAAGGAAAGATGGGTCCATGGGAGGAAAATGTAGTTGTCCTCCCATGAAATCACTCCTCCTGCAGCCTGAGCGGCATGATGAGGTGAAGGAAATGTGGATTGCTGGGCAGCCGAAACACCGCAGGGTGCTGACTGTCCGTCAGGGTCACTTCCACCTCGCTTTCACCGTCGGCGTGATTGAGGAAGTCTAAAAGATAACTGGAGCTCAGAGCTATTTTATTCACGTCGCCTTTTACCTTAGCGGTGAGCGTAGCCTCATCGCGGCCTGCCTGTGTCTGCGGAGTTTTAAGGTGAAGGGAATCTTTATCGAATGTGAAGGTGAGGTTGTTGTTGATCTCTTTGGCAAAGTAATGCATGCGCTTGATGGTGGGAGTGAGCTCCTTGGTTTGAAGGAGAACCGTAGTCTTTTGTTCTTTGGGGATGATTTGCTTGTAATCAGGAAAGCGACCATCAATCAACCGCGAAAGAAGTCTTGTGGATCCAATATGAATTTCAATTTGTTGGGAGCTTAGGGCCACCTCCACGGGTGGAATGGATCTTGGTTTCTCTTCGTTATTCTCTTCGCCCTTTGCGACTTCTTGCTTCTCTGGTTTGCGGGCACCCAAGATGGACTTCAGTTCTTCTAAAACCTTTGTAGGAACAATGCATGAAATATCTGCAGTGGAGGCTTTGGTGGCGACTTGGTATTCGGAGAGCCGATAACTATCCGTTGCCACAAAGGTGAGGTGTCCTTTCTCCGCATGAATATACACACCGGAGAGTACGGGGCGCAGGGAGGTTTTCGTGGAAGCAAAGGTGACGCGATGAAGAGCGTCCAAAAGGGGAGCTGCATCCAAAGTGAAGGTGATTTGCTTCTCTATGGGGGTGATGGTGGGATATTCCGTTGCAGCTTCTCCGGCGATAAGAGTTTTGGCATGCTTGGATGTGCACTTCAATTGCGTCCCCTCACTCGTCTCCAAAAGAACCTCTTCATCGGAGTTGTATTGGGCAAAATTCAAAATCGCTTTAGCGGGAATAGTGATGGAACCCTCATTTTCAATGGAAGCTTCAAAGCTGGTGACAATACTTAATTCCAAATCCGTTGCACTCACCTTGCAACGCTTTCCTTCAACTTCAAAAAGGATGTTGCCTAAGATCGGGAGCGCCTGCTGCCCGCTGATCGCCCGACTTACAAGAGTGAGAGATTGGAGAAGATCGGAGGTTTTACACAGGAGTTTCATAAGGTCGTATCGGAATAAATAAGTAACAGAAGTATATCTATAATTCGTCGTCATAGTGGACTCTCTTCCTCTCTTCCAATTTCCCAGCCTACTCTGTGGAAATCCCCAGGCAAGAAAGAAGAGGAATAAGGAAGAAAGCCAAAATCCCCTATGTCACATCCTGGAGAAGGTGTGGAGGGGGTGTGGATAACTTGTGGAGAACTGTCCAAGGGATAGCAAGAAAGCCCAAAAGTACGGTATTGGCTTCTATAAGCCGTTTTTCAGAAGGAATGTGGAGAAAGACCCCGGAAGGAAGGGTAACTGGCCCCGGAGGCTTTCCACACCCATTGTGGATAACTTTTTTATGCAAAATTCCAAATAATCTATCCTTTCTGCTCTTAAAGAAGCCCAAAATTGACAGAGATAATTCTCCTTCTTGATTAATTCTTGAGTGTCTCTCGGTACTTTTTCCGCTCCTCCGGCCTGGGGGCGGCAGTCTTGTTTTCCCGAACGACTATTTCTCCGTCCTTCATCATCACAAAACTCCTCTCCGGAATATCCCGATCCACCAAAACACCACTTGAGACAAATGTTCCAGCTCCAATCTTCATACCGGGGTTGTAGGTGGTTTGAACGCCCAGCCGGCAATCGGATCCAATAACTGCGCCAAACTTAGTGAGTCCTGTGGGAATTTTCTCTTCTCCGATTACGGAGGTGATTTCCTGTTCATCCAATCGCAAGTTTCCGGTGATGCTTCCGCCTCCAAAGGAGACATTGGAGCCGATGACGCTGTCGCCCAGGTACGTCATGTGCGTCCAAACGTGGGAGGCCAAGATGGACGATTTGATTTCCGTTGCGAACCCCACTACACAATCGTCTCCTATACTGCTTCCTCGGACCAGTGCATTGTTGGCCACGATACTGCGCTTGCCAATGACGCACGGTCCCACCACAGTGGCGTAAGCGAAGATGCGGGCTCCCTCTTCAATGACGACATTTCCCTCGATCACGGCGGTTGGATGGATCACGGCGGTTGGATGGATGGATGCTTTGGGAATTTCCTTCAGCAGGCGTTCCAGGAGCGGCAGGAGATGCCATGGGTACTTCACCGCGTTCCACAGTCCTTCGTACGGTACTGCGTGATAAGTTTTCGATGTGAAGAGTGTAGCGAGCGCCTGTTCGTACCCGTCATCGCGCTCTGAAGTTGCTTGCTTGAGTTCGGCCAGAAGCGCGTGAGGATCATTGTGCACGTGAGCCACAATCGTGACGAGATCACTCGGCTCTTTGCCTGCACCCGGTTTTTCCACAATCGTCTCGATCCGCTCACCACTCAATTTCAGATAGCCGCCGGGGAAGTACGTCTTTACGCGGGCTGCCAGAAGCGCCCCGTCGGTCCCCTTCTCGGATGTAGTATTCTGCAATGCGCGGTAAGCGGAAGGATCCACCACATCATTTCCTCCAACGATCATCACGGGATCGTTCCCCATCGTGGGCAGGGCACTCAAGAGCGCCCCGCGCATGCCCAAGGAAAGATCTTCCTGTTCAATCATTGGCAGGGCCGGAAACAGAACCTTAGCCAATTCCAGGTTGTGCTTACCTCCCACAAGCGTGATATCGACAATCCCCGCAGACCGCAAATGCTCCACTTGGATTTGGAGGAGCGATTTTCCGCAAATGGGGAAGAACGACTTCTCAGCCAGAGGCCAAAAGCGCTTGCTCTGTCCTGCGATCAGAAGGAGGGCCTTCACAAGCCCGATACTACGCCTTTAGGCCTTAGATACGCCAGGAAAGCCGGGGGATTCCAGTTCTCCACTTTCCCTGAAGGAAGGCTTGTCAGAGTCATTCTCGCCAAAATTCCCTTCTGGGTGCGATGGATGCGGGATCCCGTCCGAACTTTCCCTTCAGCGCTGCTTCTGCATCGGCTCGTTTTTCTCTGATAGCGAATATTTTGTTGATTCTGGTGATCTCAAAAACCTCCATGATTTCTGGGTCGATATTGCAGAATATGGGAGCCGGTCCCCTCGCCTTTGCCTTCTTATCGAAAACAATCAACTTATTTATCGCAGCGGAAGAGAGGAAGTGCACTGTTTGGAGATCAATCACAAAGCGCGTGCGGCCAAAGCTCTCCACCAAAGAAAACAACTCATCTCCCATTTCTTGGATCGTGCATGCATCCAAAATACTGCGATCCTCAAACGTCACGACTGTCACCCCATCGGAAGTGTCGACTGCATGAATCCTATTGGTATGAGGCAGTTCGGGGAGTCTGGGTGCATCCGCAGCGGGAGCGGGGACAAGCACTTCGGCGGCATGTTGTTGCACTTCTCCTGCTCGCACAAAAATCACGACATCGCCCTCTGCTGCGGGAGTGGGTCTTTCTGGGGGAATTGCAGGGAGGCGATCTTCCTGTTGAGGAGCTGTTTCGTCGGGGCGTAGTGTCATAGGAAAAGAAGGAAAAAGGGAGGAAAGATAGGCCTGTTTATTGGGGTGTCAAGAAGCTCTTTCTGCTTTTCCTAGAGCGGAATATCGATCGTTCCCTCCTGCATCGTGGTCCGCACGGGAATCTTTGCGTACTTGAGTCGCCCCAGCGTGTCCGGGTTCGGGTGCCCGTAGGTGTTGTCCTTGCCCACGGAAATAACAGCCAGACGCGGATGCACAGCGGTTAGAAACGCGTCGGTGCTCGCGGTCTTGCTCCCGTGGTGGCTGACCTTGAGGATATCGGCGGAGACGTCTATTCCCTGCGCAAGCATCATCTCCTCCGCGCGATCGCTGATATCGCCGGTGAAGAGGACGGAACCCGTGCCAAAAGATGCGCGGAGCACGATGGAATTATCGTTATCGTCCTTGAACGGGACAGGAACGGCAGGCCAGAGAAAGTCGAGCATCAGGCCATCTGAAATTTCCAGATCGCGGGAAGGATCGGCGATCATCACGGGAACATTGCGTTCTTTGGCGGCGGCAAGAAGACCTAAGTATCGTGCCTCAGTATTATTGATGGGCGGAAGGATGAGCGCTCCGATAGTGTAACGGCGCAAGACTTCCGGAAAGGCGACGAAGTGATCGGGGTCGGGATGCGAGACAATCACAAGGTCGATGTTGCGCGCAGAGAGAGTCAGAAGCTTTCCCAGTTGTTCCAAAGCAGAGAGATCCGGCCCGCCATCAATCAGGACGGTTCTGCCCGTAGGGGTGATGAGGAGCGCACTATCGCCTTGGCCCACATCCAAAAAGTGGACCTGCAGATGACCATAAGGAGAAAGCTGCAGCTCTCGAAAGAGCAGCAACGTGCAGATCAGCAGCCCCGCACCGAGAAGGAGAAGCGTGCGCTGATGGTGGCGGCAAGATCCGAGCATAGAGCACACCATTGTACAGCGAACGCCAAGGGAAATCGTCCAAGTAGTCCTCTACGCAGTCACCGTTTTCTTGCTTCTGCGCGCTCTCTTCCATCCAAATGCCCCGCCTACGAGAACGAGCGCGGAAAGCGTTCCTGCGGCCCCTGTTTGCGTCAGGCGCTTGGCCTTAGGCGTCTCGGGCGACAAAGTCGCTGTCTTCTGTGAACTTGGGGGCGGAGCCTGCACTTTGGGGAGAACGGATGCAGCCGTTTTGGGGACAACCACGGGAGTATTCCACGCAAAGACCGACTTAAAGACCCCCTGAGAAGAACCGCCAGCGGCATCCACGACGTATACCACGATTCCAAAATTCTCCGGCTTTACATCGGGGATCCGCACGCCATCCACCGTACGTGGCAGGTATTCCGTCTTTCCGAATGTGCGACCGCCGTCGCGGCTCTGACGCACCACGAGGAACGCATCCTCGGGAGTATCGGGATCGTAGCCCCATTGTCCGATCATGGTGAAGAGCTGGTTGGGTTGCGGACTGGCCTTGAGTGTGAAGTTCATCACATCTGGCAGGGAGAATGTCTGTTGCACGGAGGGTGGAGCAGGTGCGGGCGTCGGTACGGGCTCGGGCTGATTTTGCTGTACCTGATTTTGTGCCTCTACGGCAGTGAGCCCGGTGGAGTGACCCATAAAGAAGGATGTGCGATCCAAGGGATCAAGCGGGAGGCTTCCTTCTCCCATGAGCGGCTCACTCAAGCGAATCTGATACACCATGCCCGCCCCCTGGCGTGCTGTTTGCACGATTGCACTCTTGCCATCAATCGTGAGCTGTTCGATAGGCAGAGAATTGCCAGAAGGATCGATGATGGAGAATGCCTGAGGTGCCTGCGAGGCTTCAATAATCGGTGTCGTTGAAAATGCCAGCCCTACGCGTGTGGCGGAGAGCGGCTCTGCCGAAAGCAAGCGGAGCGTGGAAGCGGAGACGGAAGGAGAAGAGGAAACAGACGAGAGGGAACTTGTCTGCAAAATCTGCGATGGAAGAGAAGACAATGATGCGGAAGAATCTGAAAGCGGCGTACTTGGCTTGCTTGCAGGTAATGAAGAAGCCGGACGCTTCACTCTGACTTCCTCAATGAAAAATCCGCTCTCTTCCCCGGTGCCATTCACTGCCATGATGCCAATAAAGACCTCAGGAAAAGATGACGGAACAGATCGCAGTGTCGCGGAAGTCGTGGTGCCGACCACCATTTCCACATCGTCGTAGTAGCCGTTATTTTCCAGGATGGATTTTTGGCTGTAGTAGACACGATAGGCCTGTACGTCTCCTGTGACTGCCGCCCAACTCACTTTTATGGAGCCATCGGTTTGGAATTGTGCGCTGAGCTGGGTCACGCTGGCGGGCGGTTCGGCCAACGTCGTCCAGGGAAGGGCGAGCGCCGCAAGAAGCGCAACGGTGAGGAGTGTGGGACGTTTCATAAATATGGGTGTGAATGTGAACCGTTCGTACTATTGTAGCAGATTTACTTCTTTTCGCCTAGGCCAAGAGAATGCTTATGGAGAGCCCCGATCAGTTGGATGAGGCCGGTGACCCAGAGCAGGATCCCCAATACTCCGCCTGCAAGGGCTAACCCCAAGAATGTGAGGATATCGGTGCGCAGAAGTGGACGTGTGAGCCAGAGAGAAACGCCCAAGAGGAGCGTGAACACAAACCATCGTACGAAAGCCGAAGCAGGAAATTGCAGCTTGGTGTACTTAAGCGTGGCAGGGAGGAGCAGGCTCGTAAGAAGCGTCTGCACGACGATTGCCGTAGTTGCGGCACCCATAAAGCCCATCTGTGGGATCAAGAGGAGGTTGCATCCAATCGAGACAGCTGCGGCAACGATGAGCGAGGCAGTCAGGCGCTTCCATTCTCCGTGGACCAAGGCCATATAGAAGGAAAAAAGAATGAACCCGAAGAGGAACATCGGAATAGCGGCCAATTGCAGGGCCGAATCGGCGCCGGGGTGACCGGGGGTAGAGAGATACGCACGCGTGGTAAGAAGCGCAATCAGTGGGCGAGGCCAGAGCGCGGAGAAAAGAGCGGCGGTGGTCCCCAGCAACAGCAGCAGGAGGAATGTTTTGCCGAGGAGGGCGCTGGCGTCTTCTCCGCTTTCCCGTCGCTGGCTGACAACGGGCAGGATGGAATTGAGCAGAAATGTAGGGATCAGAAATCCCATTTCACTCATGCGGAGCACAAAGCCGTAGTTGGCATTCTGGATTTCAAAATCCGGTCGCAGGAGCGCGATCAAGGTCATGTCGAATTGCCGGCACAAGGCCAGGAGCAGATAGGCGGCCCCAAATGGAAGAGCGCTCTTGAGAAGGTGGCGCATCGTTTTAGGGTGCCAGTGCATGGCAAAATTAGTGAACTGACGCGCAAAAACATATGACAGAAAGAGCAGGAGCAGCGCTCCAGTACCTCCGACCAGGGTTACAAAGAGAAAAAGGTTCACATTATCGCTGTTACGGAACCCAAGCATGATGATTATGGCAAGTAGTACAGTGGTGAGCAGGCGCTGGCTTACTTCGGCGATGAACACGTAATGCAATTTATAGTGGACTTGAAAAACGGAGCGCAGGGTTCCCGCAAGCAGAGTGAAAAAAGGCGTGAGGGCTGCCAGGGTGATTCCGAGTGGGAGTGGGGTTCCGCGCCATGCGGGGATGAGCCAGGCCACAGCGATCGCCAAACCGAGTGAGAAGAGGAGGATAACGGTACGGAGGAAGATGAGCGCACTAAGGACTTCATCCTTACGTTCTGCTCGGCTCATCTCGCGCACGGAGACCGCATAGAGGCCAAAGTCCGCCAGGATGCCGAAAATCTGTAAGAAGCCATAAGAAGAGTTGTAGTACCCCGCCATCTCCATGCTGAGCGCAGTCGCAACGAACTTCACGCTCAGGATGGAGAGCGCAGCCATGGTGATTTGGCTGGCGAGTTGCCAGAGCGTAGAGGCGGTTATTTTGCGGGCGATGGACGTCATCGTGAGGGATTGTACCTGCAATAGGGGCGGCGTATCAGTTATTTCGTACCATGGGTTCCAGTTTCAGAGGGCGAAGTTTTTGCGGCGCATCGTTCAATCAAATACACCCCTTTTCACTGCTTGCTCTGTATCCGCCAGACGGCCTACTCTGTAAAGCGCCATGCCACTCCCCTTCCGCCACCTCACTTCCACCAAGCAGCTTACCCGTAAAGAGAGCGATGCCATTCTCAAAGTCGCGCAGGAGATGGAGAAAGTATTGGAGAAGGGAGGCAATGATTTATTGCATAATAAAGTGCTGGCAGCGCTCTTCTATGAGCCCAGCACTCGCACACGTCTCAGTTTTGAAACCGCCATGCAGCGCCTGGGCGGCTCCGTGATTTCCGCCGAGGGGATGCAGTTCAGTTCCATGTACAAAGGGGAGACGATCGAAGACACCATGATGGTGGTGGGCCAGTACGCCGATATCATCGCCATGCGTCATCCGGAGGCCGGCAGCGCCGACCGTGCCGCAGCAATGAGTCCTGTGCCCTTCATCAATGCCGGCGACGGACCCGGTCAACATCCCACCCAAGCACTCCTGGATCTTTACACCATTCAAAAGGAACGAGGGAAGATCGATGGCATCCACATTGCCATGGTGGGGGATCTCAAGTTCGGTCGCACGGTGCATTCCTTGAGCTTCCTTCTGGGCCTCTACGACAAAGTGAAGTTCACATTAATTTCCCCCAAGGAACTTAAAATGCCCGAGAAGGTGACGAGCTTTTATAAGGAACACGGGATCACATTCCAGGAAACAGAACGACTGGAGGATGGACTCGATGCAGATATTCTGTACATGACACGTGTGCAGAAGGAGCGCTTTGCAGATGCCTCCGAATATGAAAGGCTCAAGCTGAAGTACATCCTTCAGGCTTCGCACCTCAAAGGGAAGAATATCACAGTGTTGCATCCGCTCCCACGCGTAGGAGAAATTCTCACGGATGTTGATTCCCTGCCAAATGCCGCCTACTTCCGCGAGGTCAAAAATGGCGTCATTGTGCGCATGGCGCTTCTTGCCATGTTGCTTGGGGTAGCATGACCTCCCTCCTCATCCGCGGAGGCACTCTTGTCCGCCCTACGGGCGATGAACGTGCCGATCTTCTTATTCAGGATGATCGCATTCATGAGGTGAATATCCGAACGGTTGGACCCCAGAAGTTGGTTGCTGCCGATCACACGATCGAGGCCGGCGGGGCACTCCTCTTCCCTGGGTTCATCGATTGCCATGTACATTTCCGTGAGCCCGGTCTGGAGCAGAAAGGCACCATGGAATCGGAGATGCAGAGCGCCCTTGCCGGTGGTGTTACGACGGTCTGCGATATGCCCAATACCATTCCCCCCACGGTTTCCATAGAGGCACTGAAGGAGAAAGTGCGCATAGCAGAAGGAGTGTCCGGCAGTGATATTCGCTTCTTCTTCGGAATCACAGAATCTTCGCATATCGTGGAACTTGAGCGCCTGTGGACGGAGCAGAGTCTCTTGTCTCTGCGAATGCGTTGTTGCGGTGTAAAACTCTATCTTGATCATTCCACTGGGAACCAGAAAGCCACAAAAGAGGCAGTAGCGGAGGCATTTCGGGTCTGTGCGCGACTTAAGATCCCTCTGGTTGCTCATTGCGAAGATTCCGTGCTCAATGCGCGCGCCGCCAAACTGAATCGGCGAGAGGATATTGCGGCGCATTCCAATATTCGTGCGCCGGAGTCCGAGGAGCGGGCCATTGTCACGGCGATTGAGTTGGCCAAGAAATCAGGCGCCAATCTTCATATTGCGCATCTTTCCACCAGGCGCGGAGTTGCATTCGTGGCGCAGGCAAAGGCGGATGGCCTTTCCGTGACGTGCGAGGTCGCTCCGCATCATCTCTTCCTCTCCACGGAGGATTACGAGTCCCTGGGGGCGCTGGCCAAGATGAATCCGCCCCTCCGAACACCCGAACATCCCGAGGCACTCTGGGCGGGCATAGCCGATGGAACGGTAGACTGCGTCGCCAGCGATCATGCGCCGCATACACTTGCGGAGAAGCAAAGGCTTCCGCCGCTCTCCGCGCCCAGTGGCGTGCCGGGTACAGGGTCCATGATTCCCCTCCTCCTCACCGTGGCGGCGGGGCATTGGCCACATCCGCGTCGTCGTTCTGCCGTGCCCAAACTTCTGTATGGCGATATCCGCCGCTTATGCTTCGATCGTCCGAATGAGATTTTCTCACTGCAGCGCACAATGATCGAACCGAATACTTCAGCCAATATTGCTCTGGTCCAACCCAATGAAGAGTGGGTTCTCACTGCCGCCTCTCTCAAGAGCAAATGCGGCTGGACGCCGTACGAGGGGTGGAAGGTCATGGGGAAGGTGACGGTGGTGGGACGATAAGCGTGGGATGGCCACCTACGGTGTCCCTCCCACGGGCCCATCCTTCCCTCAGTGGTTGCGCTCCAGGCGGGCAAAGCCCGCCTTCGCGCATTTTATCCATGTGCCGTATCACAGGCGAAGAAATTATAAGAGGCTATTCAATTCCATCAGTGACTCGATCACATGCGTCGCCATCTCCGGCGCTCGCTGCGGCGTGTGTTCCCGTGGGATCAATACATCCGTCATGCCAGCGGCTTTGGCCGCTTCGATATCAAAGATCTGATCACCGATGTACGCACAATGTTCGGGTTGGATGCCCAGTCGTTCCGCCGCTACGAGAAGACCTTTGGGGTGCGGTTTGCTATCCGGCATGAAGTCTTCCGCAGTGATGATGATCGGGAAATATTGCGAGAGCGGGAGCCGATGTTCGATGGCATCTACGTACGATCTCCAGGATCCGGTGACGATGGCGCGGGGGAGAGCGGGGTCCAGGGATTTCAGGAAGTCGAGCGCATCCGGGTACCATTCCACTTCCTCGCGCAATGCTTGCTCGTAGAGCGCGTCACGCTGTTTCCGGACTTCATCGATCCGGTGGCCGGTTCCGCGTTCTTCTAAAACATGGGAGAGCGGTCGAGCGTCGTAGTAGATGGTATCAAATTCTTCCGACGAGATGGACGATCCGATATCCCGCAAGCTCCGCAGGTATGCAGTCTTGTAGTGCGGGATGGTGTGGACCAACGTGCCGTCGAGATCGAAGAGAAGAGCGCCAATCGACATTTGTTCTATGGAGAAAGCAGTATGCACATAGTTTCTCATGCATACTGCAAACTGCGAACTGCTTTCTGCAAATTTATACTTCCACAATAAGGGGAATGACCATCGGCTCTCGATCGAGCTTGCGATCGAAATACCGATACAGCGCTCCGCTGACCGTTCGCTTGATATCTTTGCGGTCCACTTCGCCACGAGCCACAGCTTCCTCGTACGCCTTGCGGGAGAGCTCCACCACCTCTTTGGTGATTTGGGCCTGCTCCGATCCGTAGATGAGACCTCGGGAGAGGACATCCGGATCGCCGACCAAGCGCTTGCTCTGACTGTAGACGCGCAGAATCAGCATGATGATTCCGGCGGAACTCATCACCTTGCGGTCATTGAGGACGCGCTGGCCTTCGCCGGCGCTTCCCAGACCATCGATGATGACATCCTGGATCAGGTGCTTCTGCTTGCTCTTGCGGGCGGCTCCCTGAGCATCAAATTCCAATATCTCACCATTGGTGAGTGTGTGGATTTGATTCTCCTGGTAGCCGATAGACCGTGCCAGATCCGCATGCGCAGCAACCATGTGCGGCTCGCCGTGCTCGGGGATGATGTGCTTGGCACGGACCAGCTGGTGCATCAGGAGGATATCGCCCGCATGGCCGTGGCCGGTGGTGTGCAGCGCCAGCTCCGCATTCGTCTTCACCTTGGCACCCTTAAGGTGCAGGTTATTGACGACTTTGGCCACCGAGCGCTCATTCCCGATAATGGGATTGCTGCTCAAAATGATCGTGTCTCCCGCTTTCACGGAGATATTGCGGTGTGTGCCGAGTCCGATGCGGGCTAATCCCGCCATCTCTTCACCTTGGCTGCCCGTGGTGATGATCAGCACTTCGCGATCGGGGATCTTCTCCATGCCGGGGCCCACCTTGCGGATAAGGCCGCGGGGAGCTTTGAGATACCCGAGATTCTGCGCAATTTCGATATTCGATTCCATGCTGCGGCCGGAGACGAACACTTTGCGGTTGTAGGTCTTGGCATGATTGACGACCTGCTGGATGCGGCTTAAGAGGGAGCTGAAGGTGGAGATGATCACGCGCCCCTTGGCATCACGGATGAGCTGATGCAGCACTTCGGAAATCTCTCGTTCGCTCTTGCTGTAGCCGGGCTTGTTGACGTTGGTGGAGTCGGCGATGATCGCCAGGACTCCTTCCTTACCCAGTTGCGCAAAGCGCTGGAAGTCCGCCGGCTGTTCATCCACGGGAGTCAAATCGAATTTGAAATCACCCGTGTGCATGATGGTCCCGTACGGCGTGCGTAATGCGATGGCTGCGGAATCGGGAATCGAATGCGTGACGCGCAGGAACTCGGCTTCCGAGCGCCCAATACGCACACGTTGGCCGTACGTCACAGTGTTCAGCTGAACCTTATTCGTCATCTTTGCTTCATCCAGGCGCTTCTTAATGAAGGCGGTAGTGAGTTTGGTGCCGTAGCACGGAGGAAAGTGAAGGGCTGGAAGCAGATGCTGCACGGCACCGATGTGGTCCAAGTGCGCATGTGTAAAGAGGATGCCCTTGATACGGTTCTCGCGTCCCTTAAGACAGGAGATATCCGGAATCAGGTAGTCGATCCCCAGCATGTCTTCATCTGGAAACTGAAGACCTAAGTCGATGATGTAGATGTCCTGATCGACTTCGATCACAAAGCAGTTACGACCGACCTGCTCGAATCCCCCAAGAGGATAGACCTTGAGCCCGCCTCCTTTTCCTTGCGGGAGTGGAGCGGGACGCGGTTGTCCTTGCGGGAAATTTGGCCGTTGCTGCTGCGGCTGGTTGGGGCGAGATTGCTGTTGGCGACTCTGCTGTCCCTGTCTTTGCGGTTGTCGGAACGGTTGGCCTTGGGGACGGCCGCCTCCTTGTTGTGCTTGAGGAGGGCGCTGCTGCTGCTGATTAAAAACAGGCTTCGGTGCGACCTTCCCGTCGGCCTGCGACACGGGAGAGGGAAAAATGGGGTGGCTCGACTGCTCAGTTGGTCCGGGTTCCCCCAGCTTCTTTGAGAGCCATTCACCGATGGTTTTCACTAAAAATTTTTGGAAAATGAATTACGTGTCTTCAGTATAGACTTTGTAGGAGTGAAAAGCAAGTATGTCATTGTCGAGGCATAAGGATTTTGGCTTCCATTCAATGAATTTTTACTTTTAATTTTCTGATAGATCAGATGATTATTTTCGAATTTTCTCAAAATATTATTTGAAATAGCGAACAATCGAACGGAAGCATCACCGCGATTGCAACTGACCCTTTTAAGGACGTCATTATCCCAGTGCACAATCAGAAGTTGTGCGTAGGCTGCATGTATGATGCCGATGGGCAATGTTGCGAATCTGCGGTTCGGGGTCTCACAAAGACGGCAAGAGCTCTGCAGGTCACCCGGCAATTTCGCGGCAAATTCACACACATTGTGCAGTTTTTTGCGGATGGATGGAGTAGATGGAGCGAAAATCCCAAAAGGTTTTATTCCGATCGGCAGGAGACATTCTGCCCTGGGATTGATCACGTGAGCCGGGTGAGCGACAGGTTGCGCATGATTGATTGCCGCTTGCCGAATCTCCCTCCGTTAAGGTAGCCTAGCTTTCCGTATGGACGTTACGGTCCAGACGGGCATGACAAAATCAGTGAAAGGGGTCTCCCTGGTCGCGCTTTCTTTTGTGTCTTCGCAGAAGGAACAAGTGTGTCTCCTTCTGGAGACGGAGGCCAATGCCGCAGAGGCAAAAACCGTAGAGAAAGAATGCAGTGCCATTCTGGAGCATGCCCTTCTGGAGACGGAGGGGGATGCCGCCACGCGTTTAGATGGCACGCTGAAAGAGCTGAACGGCCTTCTTAAAGGTCTCATTCTTTCTAAGGCAATTGAGGGCGTGCATGCCATTGTGGCGATTGTGGATCGTGACCACACACTTCATGTTTCTCACGCGGGAAGTGCGGAGGCGTACATCATTCGTGCCGGAGCGGCCAGCCAGATCACCGAGTACACACGCGGAAAGCCCATGCCGGCTTTTATTCACATCGCCAGTGGTCGGGTAGAAGCGCGGGATTCCGTCGTCTTTTCCACGCAGCGACTATTGCGCGCTGTCACGCCGGCGCAGCTGGCGCAGCATGCCCAGCGCGGGGATCAGCTGCTGGATGAATTAGTGAACACACTGGAGTCCGAGCGCGAGCATGCCGCCCTTGCGGTTCTTCATGCAAGCGGAGGGCAGATGAAGATCGGAGATACCCCTTCGCGCACGTCCGCACGCTCTCTTTCTTCCTCTTCCGGTCGTCGCGACCGGCGCAGTCGCACATGGGGGATGGGAACAGTGCTCACTTCGCTCACTTCCGTCGGCGAGCGCGGAAAAGCGTTTCTTTCTCTGGGGATCTTCACAAAAGTTTGGGAGCGCGTGAGTGACTGGTCTTCTACTTTCCTGGTTGATCTCAAGCATCCACAGCGCAAGCGCCGCGCTCATTTGCTGTTGGTTGCAGCGGCGATCGTGGTCTTCATTATCATTTGGGTGGTAGTGAATCTGTCCGCTTCCACGGAGCGCGGTAAGACCAAGGCGGAACTCAAACAATTGATGGATCAGATCGACCAGGGCGTAAAGACTGCGGACACTCGTCAGCTCAGCGGAGATATTGATGGAGCGAATACCATCTTGGAGCGGGCGCAGGAAGAGGCTCAGCAGGTCATGAATAATGAAAGTGGTCTCTACCGTCGCGAGGCCCTGGATCTTCTTGATCGTATCCGCACCAAGCGCGAAGAGATCAACCATATCGTGCGTATTTCTCCGAGGCTGGTGGTCAATGCCGCAGCCAAGAGCGCCGCTATCGTCATTCAGGGTATGGTAGGCCTTACTGAAGGTGAATTCGCCCTCTACGACAAACAGAATCTTTATCGCGTCCTTCTCAACGCCATAGATGATCCACAAAAGATCACTCCTACGGAATCCCTGCAGGATGCCGCATCCTTTCCGCGGTATCAAACCATCCTCTTCCAGACTGCGGACAACAATATGGTAGAGACTGTGGGAGGCCAGCCGACGATTATGAAGACCGAGGATCCTGCCGGATGGATCAGCGGCAAAGATATCAAGACATATCTGCGTTATCTCTACCTTCTTTCGCCGGAAAACAATCAGATCTACAAGTATGAGCGCTTGAGCAATCGGTACAGTGCGCCTTCGCAGTACAATGTGAATGCGAAATTAGAGGGAGCGCTTGATATGGCGATTGATGGGTCGGTCTTCGTACTCAAGCGCGGCGGAGAAGTGATTAAGCTCTTCCGTGGTGAGGTGCAGCCTTTTGTGATCCGTCATGCTCCTGAGGCCAATATTCTCTCTACGGCGACAAAGGTCTTTAAAGTCCCGAGCAGCAATCTGTACTTCCTGGATCCCACGGGTGCCCGTGTGGTGGTGGTGACGGACGGAGGGGCAACGGGAGAATCCACCTACAAGACGCAGTATGTCTTTGAAGGTGATCAGGTCGGAACGCTCAAAGATCTCTACGTGGATGCCGATGAATCGCGCCTCTATGTTCTGGATGAGAAGCGTCTGCATGTCATCGATATTGTCCGCTGAACAACTCAGAGAGGTTATACTGCTTCCTCTTCATCTTCCCTCTTATGCGTGTCCTTGTTTTTGGAACCTTTGATCAATTCCATCCCGGTCATCAGTTTGTGCTTACGGAAGCGCTCAGGCATGGGACGTTGACCGTGATCATTGCTCGCGATGCAACCGTGGAGCGCATAAAGGGTCGTTTGCCCGTTCAGGATGAAATATCGAGGAAAGCTGCGGTGCAGAATTTTGTCCCTGCAGCACAGGTGCTCCTGGGTGATACGACCGACTACCTCAAACCTGTTCACACGGCTCAGCCGGATTTGATTCTTCTTGGATATGATCAGGAGCTCCCGCTGGGCATCAGCCTTGATGATCTGCCGTGCCCCATGGAGCGCTTGCCGGCCTTTCTGCCCGAGCTCCACAAGAGCAGCTTGCGACGCCCTGCGTGAAGTCTTCCTATGGGACTAGGACAAAAGTGAGTTGGTAAAAGATGTAGAGTTTGGCTTCTACTTCTTCTTTTCCGTTCATTATGTCTGCAAGAAGAATCTTTTGCCGCTTCTGCGGTGCGTCCGGTGCCCATCGTT